>C687J35174_10000005_pt1 | contig 492397 bp, 414 predicted proteins | sample RifCSPhighO2_01_FD_35174 | JGI IMG/M metagenome (IMG submission 35174) | reverse complement strand
CTGCAAACACAGGCCGGATATAAGACCGCAGTTGATGCCGTCCAGCCAAAACCTCAAAAACTCCTTGCCACACGGGAGGCGTCCATATAAGCACCGCAGGGAAGTCACGCCACAGGCGTGACCACCCGCGTGGCGCCCGAGCCGATGCCGGCGCAGCACCGCCCCGCGCTGCCCCGAAAAACCGCTCAACAACAAGCAAGCGGCAACCCACGAAACAAGATCAAGCCGCCTTCTTGGCTGCCACCTTCCGCGCAGCCTTCTTGGCCGCCGGGTCCTTCGGCGCCCGAGGCTCGAACTCGAACCCCACCTTGCCCGCCTTGGCATCCCAGCTCAAAAAGGCCTTGAACTTGCGCCGCGTCTTGTTCGACACAAAACCATCGAGCAAATCCGTCTTGCCCGTCTCCAGCAGCTTGCCGAACTGCTCCGGCGTGATCGCCTGCTGCAAGATGATCTTGCCGCTCTTGAAGTCGCACTTGGCCTTGCCCGAGCCCAGCGTGTGCTCGCACACGTAGTTCGCGCCATGCTCGTAGACGCTGCCGCCACACTTCGGGCAGGCGCCCAACGTCGTCGCGTTGCTGAAGTCCACCGCTTCGCCCGACTCTTCGTCCTTCTTGGCGTCTTCGCCGAAGTCGAACTCCATCTTCCAGTTGTTGAGCTCGGCATCCTTGACCAGCTTGAGCTCGGCCGTGAACGGCCAGCCCGCCTTCGAGCGGAAGCCCTCCAGCGGCCCCAGCTTGTGCGTGCTCAGCAGCGTCTCGACCTCGTCAAGCTCGAAGCTGCGGCCCGCGGGGATCTTGGTCATGCTGAAGCCACAGCCTTCGCCCTGGCCTTCGGCGCCGGCGTCGCGGCCCACACAGGTGAAGCGGCGGTAGTTCTCCTTGACCACGCCGCCGCAGTTCGGGCAGGGCGTCTTGAGGGTCGCGTAGTCACCGGGGATGGTGTCGCGGTCGTACTCCTTGGCCTTTTGCACCACGCGCTGCGTCATCGCGGCGATCTCGGCCATGAAGGCCTCGCGGCTCAGGCGCCCCTTCTCCATTTCCGACAGCTGGTGCTCCCAGTTGCCGGTCAGCTCGGGCTTGGTCAGCTCGACCACGCCCAGGCCGCGCAGCAGCGTCATCAGCTGGAAGGCCTTGGCCGTGGGGATCAGCTCACGGCCCTCGCGCAGCATGTACTTCTCGGTCAGCAGGCCTTCGATGATGGCAGCGCGCGTGGCGGGCGTGCCCAGCCCCTTTTCCTGCATCGCGGCCTTGAGCTCTTCGTCGTCGATGAGCTTGCCCGCCCCTTCCATGGCGCTCAGCAGCGTGGCTTCGGTGTAGCGGGCGGGCGGCTTGGTCTTGTGCGCCGACACCGCGATGTCTTCGTTGGGCACGGACTCGCCAGGCTCGACGGGCACCAGGTGCGCGTCGTCGCCCTCTTCGGCCGCTTCCTTGCCATAGACGGCCAGCCAGCCCGGCTTGACCAGCACCTTGCCGTTGGTCTGGAAGTGATGCGTCTTGCCGGCGGCGGGCACCTTGGTGATGCGCGTGGTGACCTGGAACTCGGCCGAGGGGTAGAACACCGCGATGAAGCGCTTGACCACCATGTCGTAGAGCTTGGCCTCGGCCTCGGTCAGGCTGCGCGGCGCCTGTAGCGTCGGGATGATGGCGAAGTGGTCCGACACCTTGGTGTTGTCGAACACGCGCTTGGTGGGCTTGACGTAGCCGTCGTTGACCGCCTTGCGCGCGTGCTGCGAGAGCTCGCGCAGCGGCCCGGGCAGGTCGTCGTCGGCGATCATCTCCATCGTCTGCTTGACCACGCCGATGTAGTCCTCGGGCAGCGCGCGTGAGTCGGTACGCGGGTAGGTCAGCACCTTGTGCTTTTCATACAGCGCCTGGGCCAGGCCCAGCGTGGTCTTGGCTGAGAAACCAAAACGCGAGTTGGCCTCGCGCTGCAGCGTGGTCAGGTCGTAGAGCAGCGGGCTGGCCTGCGTGCTGGGCTTGGACTCTTCGGTGACGGTGCCGGTCTGGCCGCGCACCGCATCGGCAATCGCCTGCGCCTCGGCCGCGGACCAGACGCGGTCGGCCTTGAACTCGGCCTCGGCCGAGCCTTCCGCGGCGTTCTTGTCCTTCTTGAACTCCGGATCGAACCACTTGCCGTCGTACGAGCCGGCCTTGGCACCGAAGGTGCCGCGCACCTCCCAGTAGTCGCGGAACACGTGCTTGCGGATCTTTTCTTCGCGCTCGACCACGATGGACAGCGTCGGGGTCTGCACCCGGCCCACGGTGGTCAGGAAGAAGCCGCCATCGCGCGAGTTGAACGCCGTCATGGCGCGCGTGCCGTTGATGCCCACCAGCCAGTCGGCTTCCGAGCGGCAGCGCGCGGCCGAGGCCAGCGGCATCATCTGCTCGTCAGAGCGCAGCTGCTCGAAGCCATCGCGGATGGCCGCCGGCGTCATGCTCTGCAGCCACAGGCGCTTGACGTCCTTGCCCAGGCCCTTGGCGCGCGTCGTGGCCGTGCTGTCGGCCGCGTACTGCACGATCAGGCGGAAGATGAGCTCGCCCTCGCGCCCCGCGTCACACGCGTTGATCAGGGTCTCGACGTCCTTGCGCTTGATGAGCTTGACCAGGGCGTTGAGCCGGCCCTTGCTCTTGTCGATCGGGTTGAGGTCGAAGTGCGGCGGGATGACCGGGAGGTTGTTGAAGCTCCACTTGCCGCGCTTGACGTCGAACTCGTCGGGCGCCTTGATCTCGACCAGGTGACCGACGGCCGAGCTGACCACGTAGTGCTCGGACTCGAAATACTCGTCGTGCTTCTCGAACTTGCCATCGACGGGCGTCAGGGCGCGGACGATGTCTTGGGCCACGGAGGGCTTCTCTGCAATGACCAGGGCTTTGCTCATGAGCGATGTTTGATGTCTTGTCGAAAAGGTTGGCCGCGTTCGTCACTACAATCGGCCTCTCGCGCGCACACACATGCGTGCACACGGGTGCGCACACGCACACACGCGCGCCCACCAATTCAATGTACCCAAACTGGCCGATGACGCAAGCCGCCAAGAAAACCCGGACTTCCGCCCCTGCTTCACCGAAGTCGGCCCCGGCCCCCTCTTCGTCGCACGGCCCCGCTGTGCGCACGGCCCGTCCTCACGCCGAGGCGCCCACCAGCGGCCGCCGCACCCAGGTGCGTGAGTCGGGCGTGCACGGCAAGGGCGTCTACGCCATCCGCCCGCTGCGCGCCGGCGACAAGGTGCTGGAGTACAAGGGCGAGATCATCACCTGGAAGGAAGCGCTGCGCCGTCACCCCCACGACCCCAGCCAGCCCAACCACACCTTCTACTTCCACCTCGACGACGGCCACGTCATCGACGGCAAGCACCAGGGCAACTCGGCCAAGTGGATCAACCACAGCTGCGAGCCCAACCTCGAGGCCGAGCAGGTGGGCAACCGCGTCTTCCTGATGGCGCTGCGCGACATCGAGCCCGAAGAAGAGCTCTTCTTCGACTACGGCCTGGTCATCGACGAGCGCATGACGGCCAAGCTCAAGAAGGAATACGCCTGCTGGTGCGGCGCCCCGAGCTGCCGCGGCACCATGCTGGCGCCCAAGGGCCGCTGAAACCTGCGCGCAAGGCCCCGGATGCAGCCTCCGTCGATCGCTCCGGTCCTGGCTGACCTGAACGCCGCCGCCGAGCGCATCTGGGAAGCCTGCTCACCCCGCTGGCCCACGCTGAGCCTGGACGTGCTGCCCGAGGTGGGCTCGACCAACACCGAGCTGATGGACCGCGGCCGCCGGGGCGAGACCTGGCCGACCGCGCTGGTCGCCGCCAGCCAGACCGCCGGCCGGGGCCGCCGCGGACGCAGCTGGGCCGCCCAACCCGGCGACACCCTGACCTGCTCCCTGGGCCTGCCCCTGCAGCTTGACGAGGTGCCGGGTGGCGGCAGCGCCCTGTCGCTGGCCGTGGGGCTGAGCCTGGCCCAGTCGCTCGACCGCGCCCTGCAAGCCCGCCACGCCAGCGGCCAGGGCCCTGCCCTGCCCCCCATCGGCCTGAAGTGGCCCAACGACCTCTGGCTGGGTGCGCGCAAGCTCGGCGGCATCCTCATCGAAGCCACGCCGGCCCCCGGCCTGCCCGAGGGTCGCCGCTGGGTCGTCATCGGCTTCGGGCTCAACGTGCGACCGGGCCAGGCGCCTGCCGGCTCGGCCTGGCTGGCCCGCGATGGCGACGACCGACTCGGCGTCGGCGAAGTCTGGTCGTGGCTGCTGCCCGACCTGCTCGAGGCGGTGGCGCGCTTCCAGACCTCGGGCTTCGCCCCCCTGCTGCCGGCCTGGTCCGACCGCGATGTGCTCAAGGGCCAGGCCGTCTCGCTGTGGACCCGGCCCGGCCAGGTGCCCGACGCTCAGACGCCTCCCGATGCCAGCGGCACGGCCCAGGGCGTGGACGAGTCGGGCGCGCTGCTCGTGCATACTGCGTTCGGCCCGCAGCGCTGGAGCAGTGGCGAAGTCAGCGTGCGACCCGCCTCCAGCGCAGACCCGTCCTCCACCTCGCCCCCCTGACCCGCACGCCCATGCTCCGCTCCCTGGTGCTCGCCCTGCTGATCGTCAACCTTGGCTTCTTCGCCTGGACCCACGGCTGGCTGCGCGCCTGGGTGGGCCTGCCGCCCGAGGGCCAACGCGAGCCGCAGCGCCTGAGCGCCCAGTTGCACGCAGAGCAGATCGAGGTGCTGCAGCCAGGCGAGACGGCGCAGAACCACGCGCTGCGCCGCCCCCCCGCAGGAACAGCCTCGGCACCGGACAGCGCAGCGAGCGTCGTGGATGGCTCGACATCGGCAGCCGAACCGGCCAACGCGGCCAGCACGGACGGCAGCGACGCAAAGCAAGCCGCCATCAGCGGCCCGGCCCTGTGCGTCGAGGCCGGCCCCTTCAACCCCGAAGACGCCACCACCGTGGACAAGGCCCTGCGCCCCCTGCTGCCGCAGGGCAGCTGGACGCGCCAGAGCATCGCCATCGGCGGGCAATGGATGGTCTACATGGGCCCCTACACCGACGAGGACCTCTATGACCGCAAGCTCACCGAGCTCAAGCGCATCAAGGGGCTGAATTTCGACGAGGTGCGCGGCGGCACCTATGCGCGGGGCCTGTCACTGGGCCGATTCACCAGCGAGGCCGATGCCGAGGCCCGCCTGGCCAGCCTCAAGCAGCGCGGCATCCGCACCGCCCGGGTGGTGACGATCCGACAGGCCGGGCAGGTGCACTACCTGCGCATCGCGCAAGCCAACGAGTCGATGCAGGTGACGCTCTCGGGGCTCAAGCTGCCCCAAGGCAAATCGTTCACCGCTTGCCGGTCTTGATGGTGGCCGGGGCGGCCTGACTGGCCTTGCGGTGCTGCCAGAGCGCGCCGCCCAGCATCCAGGCGGCCAAGGCGGCAAGCAAGCCGAGCATGCCAACGTCGCTGGCACCGCCGCCACCACCACCGCCCTTCGACGAAGACGGGGTTTCGACGTCGGGAGACGGGCACACGCCTTCGCTGAGCAGGGGCGCATTTTGCGCAGCGGCGAGCGCAGCCGCTGCGTTCAGGACACCCGCACCACAGGTCGAGTTGGTGCAAATGCAGTTGCCCATGGTGGCGGAACTGGCGGAGCTGCACACAGTGCTTGGCAACGAACCCCCGGAAGTGGGAAACGCCGTGGCCGACTGCATGATCCGGTACGCCACGTCCACCGAGCTGAGCGAAGGGTTCACGGCCAGCATCAGGGCCGCCACGCCGGCCACCTGAGGGGCAGCAAAGCTGGTGCCCCGGATGCCCGATTGCACATTGGTCGCAAGGGGCACCGTGGTGCCGGTGTTGCCCAGCATGGCCAAGTTCTCGCTGGCCACGGCCACGCCGAAGTAGCACTGGCTCGCCCGTGTGCCATTGACGAGGTTCGCATAAGCAGCCTTGGAGCCATCGCTCTGCAGGCCAGTGGAGGCGATGACACCTTGGCAACTGGCAGGCTTGGAGGGCGTGGCGTAGCCCGCCGTCGAGCCATTGCCATTGCCCGCCGAGGCCACGATCACCACGCCCAGCGAACGCAGCGTGGCGATGGCGTTGCGATACAGGGCATCGACGGTGGCCACACCACCCTGGCAGTTGCCGGGTGCGCCATAGCTCAGGCTGATGACGCGCGCCGGGTTGGCGTTGTTTGGCACACCCGACACCGACAGCCCAGCCGCCCAGTACATGGCCTCGATGATGTCGCTGGAGCTGGCGCCGCCAGTTCCACCCACGCGAATGGGCAGAACCACAGCCTGGCCCGAGATGGGCGCCAGGATGCCTGGCCCCATGCGGTTGCCGGTGTCCGTGCTGTCGTAGGGCGCGGCCAACATGCTCGTGATCGAGGTGCCGTGCCAGGAGCTGCAAGCGGTGGGGTCGCCAGGACAGCCGGCCTCCCAGTCCCCGGGGTCACGGATGTCTGCATCGCGGCCATCGCCATCGTTGGCCACGACGCTGTCGGTCACAAAGTCGTGGCCCGTGAAGAGCCTGCCAGAGAAGTCAGGATGGGTCGAGGGCGCGCCGGTCGTGGTTGCACCTGTGACGCCGGAGTCCAGCACGGCCGTCACGACGGGGTTCAGGCTCGATGCCGGCAGCGACGTCAGGAACGTCCAGGCAGCTGGAAAGTCCGCCACGCCCGCGCTCGCCGGGCCACGGGAGCGGATCCAGTAGCGGCCCGGGTAATCGACGTCGTTGGGGGTTTGTGCCGTGACGCTGGCCGCCTTCATGATCTCGTTGGGCACCGCCCACTCGACGTCGGGGTCCTGTCGCAGGCGCACCGCCTCGGCCTCAGCGTCTTGAAGGGCCACGGGCTCGCCGCGGTGCAGAACCTGGGCGCCAAACACCGTGTCTTTCTGAACGAGGTAGCTCACCCGCTGGCGCTGGGCGACCTGCGCGATCTGCAGGCGACGGCGCTGGGCCACCTCCGGCGCGAGCGAGGAAGGACGGGCCATGCCGCGCCCATCGGCCGTGGTCACGCGGCCATCCTTGAGCTTGACGATGACCCCCATGGCCTGGGGAGCGGCCTGCTCTGGCGAGATCGAGGCAGCGCGGACCTCCATGGAGGCCATCACGGCCACCATGCACCCCCACCAGATGGCTCGGCGCCACGAAAGAAGGGGACGCATACTGCCAAGGCTGTCAACAGAGGTACTCACGCCGCGCTCCTGCACCAGATCCGGAAAAAGTGATTATGGGTGGCACCGCCTCCATCCCTTTGGAGTGCGGTTCATCCCAGCAACCAGTTGTCGGCACTGTTGCACATCGGATCAAATGAAAAAGGCCCCATGAAGGGGCCTCGGACGGCACAAGTCGACGGATCAACGGGGGGAAACACCCCGATACATCCGCCCACGCGTGACAAAAGTCACTTGGCGATGACGCGCGCCATTTCCAGACACTTGTTGGAGTAACCCCACTCGTTGTCGTACCAGGACACGACCTTCACGAAGGTGCTGTCCAGGGCCAGGCCGGCTTCGGCGTCGAACACCGAGGTGCAGACTTCGCCACGGAAGTCGGTGGCCACGACCTTGTCTTCGGTGTAGCCCAGCACGCCCTTCATGGCACCCTGGCTGGCGGCCTTCATGGCGGCGCAGATGTCTTCGTAGGAAGCTTCCTTGTTCAGCTCGACGGTCAGGTCCACGACCGAGACGTCGGAGGTGGGCACGCGGAAGGCCATGCCGGTCAGCTTCTTGTTCAGCTCGGGGATCACCACGCCCACGGCCTTGGCGGCGCCAGTGCTCGAGGGGATGATGTTTTCCAGGATGCCGCGGCCGCCGCGCCAGTCCTTGTTCGACGGGCCGTCCACGGTCTTTTGCGTGGCAGTCGCTGCGTGCACGGTGGTCATCAGGCCGCGCTTGATGCCGAAGGTGTCGTTGAGCACCTTGGCCACGGGGGCCAGGCAGTTCGTGGTGCACGAAGCGTTGGAGATGATGGTCTGGCCGGCGTAGGTCTTGTCGTTGACGCCGTAGACGAACATCGGGGTGTCGTCCTTCGAGGGGGCCGACATGATGACCTTCTTGGCGCCAGCCTTGATGTGGGCTTCGGCGGTTTCCTTGGTCAGGAACAGGCCGGTGGACTCGATCACGACGTCGGCGCCGACTTCGTTCCAGGCCAGCTCGGCCGGGTTCTTGATGGCGGTCAGGCGGATCTTCTTGCCGTTGACGATCAGGTTGTTGCCGTCGATGGCGACTTCACCTTCGAAGCGGCCGTGCACGCTGTCGTACTTCAGCATGTAGGCCAGGTAGTCGGGCTCGAGCAGGTCGTTGATGCCGACGATCTCGACGTCGTTGGCAAAGTTCTGGACGGCTGCACGGAACACCATGCGGCCGATGCGGCCGAAGCCGTTGATACCGATCTTGATCGCCATGATGGAAAGACCTTTTGTGAAGGTTTAAGAAGATTGGAAGAAAAGACTGCTCAGCGGGTGTGGCGGGGCAGGCCTGGCGGCACCCCGACGGTGGCCGGGGCGCTGCGGAAAACCTGCGATTTTAGGCCTCAGGCGCGGTTCTTGAGCACCTTCAGCACGGTGGCCACCACGTTCTCGGGGGTGAAGCCGAAGTGCTTGAACAGGGCGCCGGCCGGGGCCGATTCGCCGTAGGTGTCGATGCCGACGACCGCGTCCACGCCGTACTTCCACCAGAAATCGGTGACGCCGGCTTCCACGGCCACGCGGGGCAGGTTGGCGGGCAGCACCGACTTCTTGTAGGCCACGTCCTGGCGGTCGAACACGGTGGTCGAGGGCATGGAGACCACGCGCACGGGCACGCCCATCTCGGCCAGCTTTTGCTGCGCGTGCAGGGCCAGCTGCACCTCGGAGCCGGTGGCCACGATCACGGCCACGGCCTTTTTCTTCAGGCCCACTTCCGAGGGTTCCGCCAGCACGTAAGCACCCTGGGTGATCACGTCGGCATCGGACTTCGGTGCGTAAGGCAGGTTCTGGCGCGACAACAGCAGGGCCGAAGGGCGGTTCTTGTTGGCCAGGGCCATGGACCAGGCCACGGCCGTTTCGGTCGTGTCGGCCGGGCGCCAGACGTCCAGGCCGGGGATCAGGCGCAGGCTGGCGGCGTGCTCCACCGACTGGTGGGTCGGGCCGTCTTCGCCCAGGCCGATGGAGTCGTGCGTGAACACGTGGATCACGCGCTGCTTCATCAGCGCGGCCATGCGGATGGCGTTGCGGCTGTAGTCGCTGAAGGTCAGGAAGGTGCCGGCGTAGGGGATGTAACCACCGTGCAGGGTCACGCCGTTCATGATGGCGGCCATGCCGAACTCGCGCACACCGTAGTTGATGTGGCGGCCGGGCTTGCCGTCGGTGGTCACGACCTTGCCGTCGTCGCCCACGCGGAAGGCGGGCGTGCTCTTGGTGTTGGTCAGGTTCGAGCCGGTCAGGTCGGCCGAGCCGCCCAGCATCTCGGGCAGGGCGGCGGTGAAGAACTCCAGCGCGATCTGGCTGGCCTTGCGGCTGGCCACGGTCTCGGCCTTGTCGTGGGCGGCAGCCACGGCTTCGACAGCGATCTCGGCGAAGTTGGCGGGCAGCTCGCCCTTCATGCGGCGCTCGAACTCGGCCGCTTCTGCGGGGAACAGGGCCTTGTAGGCGTCAAAACGCTGGTTCCAGTCGCCCACCAGCAGTTCGCCGTCGGCCTGCGCGTTCCAGTCGGCGTACACCTCTTGCGGGATCACGAAGGCGTCGTGCGACCAGCCAATGGCTTCGCGCGTGAGCTTGATCTCGTCGCCACCCAGCGGCTCGCCGTGGGCCTTGGCGGTGTTGGCGCGGTTGGGCGAGCCCTTGCCGATGGCGGTCTTGCAGACGATCAGGGTGGGCTTGTCATGCGACAGCTTGGCCTTGGAGATGGCGCCGTCGATGGCGTCGACGTCGTGGCCATCGACCGGGCCGATGACGTTCCAGCCGCAGGCTTCGAAGCGCTTGGGCGTGTTGTCGATGAACCAGGGCGCGACCTGACCGTCGATGGAGATGCCGTTGTCGTCGTACAGCGCGATCAGCTTGTTCAGCTTCCAGGCACCGGCCAGCGCCACGGCCTCGTGGCTGATGCCTTCCATCAGGCAGCCGTCGCCCAGGAAGGCGTAGGTGTGGTGGTTGACGATGTCGTGGCCGGGGCGGTTGAACTCGGTGGCCAGCAGCTTCTCGGCCAGCGCCATGCCCACGGCGTTGGTGATGCCCTGCCCCAGCGGGCCGGTGGTGGTTTCAACGCCAGGGGTGTAGCCGACCTCGGGGTGGCCCGGGGTCTTGCTGTGCATCTGGCGGAAGGCCTTGAGGTCGTCGATGGAGAGGTCGTAGCCCGACAGGTGCAGCAGCGCGTAAAGCAGCATCGAGGCGTGGCCGTTGGACAGCACGAAGCGGTCGCGGTCGAACCAGTTGGGCTGCGCCGGGTGGTGACGCAGGTGACGGCTCCACAGGGCCACCGCCATGTCCGCCATGCCCATCGGTGCACCAGGGTGACCGGAATTGGCTTGCTGGACGGCGTCCATGGCCAGCGCACGGATGGCGTTGGCCATGGCGGTGATGTTTTTGGTCTGGGTCGACATGGCGGCGGAGATGATGGCTAAGACGAGCCCGCCATTTTAGCGTGAGCAAATGCAAAGGGCCCCGGCTGTGCCGGGGCCCTTTGCTTGGATCAGGGCCTCAGGCCCCGATCCCCATCACAGGCCGGCGTTCAGGTCGCAGGTCTTGGGACGGATCGAGGTGCTTGCGATGTTGGAGGTGCAAGCCCAGTTGCCATTGGCAGGGTTGTAGGTAAAGGCGATCTTCTTGCCACCCAGCGCATCGCTCAGACCCGTGGTCTTGAAGGTTGCAAGCAGTTGGCACGTGGTGCCGACCACAGAGGCCTCCACGCTCGCAACGTACTTGCCCGTCAGCACGAGGTTCTGGGATGCAGCCAGGGCGCCAGCAGGCACGGATTCGTCAACAGCTGGGGTGGCAGCATCATCGGGAACGGCTTCATCGGTGCTGCAAGCCTGGGCAATCGGGTTGTTGCCGTGCGCTTCGGCGGTCGGCACCTTCAGGCCACCCAGCAGCGTCATGGCTTCGGAAGCCTGACCGCGAGCCGTGTAGTCTTGATAGGCCGGCAGCGCCACAGCTGCCAGGATGCCGATGATCGCCACGACGATCATCAGTTCGATCAGGGTGAAACCTTGTTGAACGCGCTTCATGTTGAACTCCTAAGGCCGCAAGGGGCCACTGGTAAAAACGGTTTGCAGTCAGCGACCGACATTCGCCGACCGCACGTCAGACATGGTGCAGCCCGCGTGCCAGCTTTCAGAGCCCGAAAAAACGTGATTTTTTGCTCGATTTCCCTTGGGCCACCACCCCAAACCAACGCGCTTGGTCGGATGTGTTTCAGGAAGTCAGCCCAAAAACGTCACCCAAAGGTCTGAGCTGACAATTTTTGTCACCCCACCCGACCGGCTCACTCTTCGGCCGGCGCGTGGAACCGCAGGCCCTCGCGCAGCGGCTCGATGCGGTGCCGGCTGTCCAGCGCCCTCACCTGCGAGAGCACCGCTGGCACCTCACCCGGCTTCGGGTGGGTGATGTAGACGCTGACCTCGCCATCGAGCTGGGCCAGCTCCTGCGCCAGGGTCTGCGGCGACAGGTGCCCACTGATGTCGGCCAGGTGCGCCTCTTCGTTGCCGAAAGCGGTTTCGATCACGAGTTGGGCGATGCGCTCGCCTTGCAGCGCCTGCCACAAAGCCGGGTTGGGCCCGGTGTCGCCGGTGAACACCCACCAGCCCTGCGGCGTCTCGATGCCGAAACCGACGGCGGGCACGGTGTGAGCCGCCGGCAACACGTGCACCAGGCGGTCGTCGGCGCCGCCGCGCGCCGGAAAGCGCAGCACCTCGCCCACCGCGAACTCGTGAAAGACCAGGATCGGGTGCTGGGCGCTGGGCAGGCGCGTGAAGTCGGGCCAGATCACACCGTTGAAGATGTGGGCGCGCAAGGCGGCCAGCGTCTCGGGCAGGGCGTGAACGTGGATGGGGCGCAGGCTGCTCAGGCCCGCGCCCATGCGCAGCTTGATGACCGTGTCGGCCAGCAGCGGGATGCTGAGCACGTGGTCGAGGTGGCTGTGCGTGACCAGGACGTGGTCGATGCGGGCGAGTTCGTCCAGGCGCAACTCGCCCACGCCGCTGCCCGCGTCGATGAGGATGTCGTCATCGAGCAGGAAGGACGTGGTGTGGCAGCGCGCCGCGATCGAGCCGAAGCAACCGAGGACGCGGATCATGGTGATGGCCCGCCTGGGTGAGCCTGCTCGTTCAGGCCTGAACGAACTGCATCTGGGTGCCGGCCAGCTCGATCACGTCGCCGCTCTTGAGGTGGACCGGATCGGCCGCCACCGGCGAGCCATTGACCGTCGGACGGGCCGAGCCTTCGACGTGGGCGAAGACGTATCCCCCCGGACGCTTGGTGATGGAGGCCACCTGCACACCGGGCTTGCCCACCGTGGTGACGACCTTGGTCAGGGCGACCTCGCGGCCGGCTGCGGCGCCATTGAGCACCTTGATGGAGGCCGGGCTCTGGCTCGGCAGGCTGCCGAAACCGCTGGGGCCCTGGGCGACGGCGGCGGCAAAAGCACCCGGCGTGGTCGAGGGGCCCGTCGGGGTGCCGGCGGGAGCGTGGGCGCCCAGGGCCGTCGGCAACGGCGTGCCCGGCCGCATGATCATGGTCTTTTCGTAGTCGGAGCCCTCGTCCGCCAGGAACTTGATCTTGTACTTGCCGATCTCGACCGTGTCGTTGTGCTGCAGCAGCTGCTTCTTGACGGCCTTGCCATTGATGTAGGTGCCGTTGGTGCTGTTGAGGTCTTCAATGAACACGCTGCCGCTGACCAGCTGCAGCACGGCGTGCTCGCCACTGACCGCCAGGTTGTCGATCACAATGTCGTTGTAAGGGCGACGACCGAGGGTGGTGCGGTCCTTCGTGACCTGGACCTCCTTGATCACCACGCCATCGAGTGAGACGACCAGTTTTCCCATGCAGAACCTCTACTTATGGATCTTGTGATGTGTGTGGAGACGTTCAGCCCAGACCACCCAGGCGCTTGAAGGGCCACCAGGATCTGGGTGCAGGATCCGCCGCTCCCTGTGCGCGCACCAGCACGACAGCGATATTATCCCGCCCGCCCGCTTCGTTGGCGGCCGCGACCAGGGCGGCGCCCATCTCGGGGAGGGTTTGATGCTGAGCCATGACTTCGGCGATCTGGGGGTCTCGGAGCATGTCGGACAAGCCGTCCGAGCACATCAGGTAGACGTCGCCAGACTGGATTTCGTGCTGATGGGTTTCGAGCTGGGCCATGTCCTCGACGCCCAGGGCCCGGGTGACGAGGTTCTTGTTGGCGGCGAACTGCGCCTGCTCGGGCGTGAGCATGCCAGCGTCGATCTGCTCTTGCAGTAACGAATGGTCTTTCGTGATCTGCTGCAACACCCCGGCGCGCAGGCGGTAGCCGCGCGAGTCGCCGATGTGCCCGAGCAACAGGCGGCCGGAGCGGAAGACGCCGAGCACCAGGGTCGTGCCCATGCCGGCGTACATCGGGTTGGAGTTGGCCGCGCCGAAGATGGCCCGGTTGGCGTTGTCGACGCAGATGTCCATGGCGCGGCGCACGTCGCCGTCGCTGGCCTGGGGCGCGGCCTCGTTCAACCAGCGGCCGAGCTCGGCGCTGATGAACTCGCAGGCCATGCCGCTGGCGACTTCGCCGGCGGCGTAGCCGCCCATGCCGTCAGCGAGCACCGCCAGCGCGCACGACGTGTCGATGGCGACGTTGTCCTCGTTGTTGCTGCGGACGCGACCGGTGTCGGTCTGGCTGTAGAACTCGAACTCCATGGGGGGAAATTGTCGCCGGGTTGATCAGAGGGCGGGCACAGGGATGTCGTCAGGCCAGGGAGATGTCGACACCGGGCGAACCGGCGTCAGGCAGCATCTTGAGGACCGCACGCAAGTCTTCGGCCATCTGCTCGCCCGAGCTGTAACGGGTGGCCGGGTGTTTTTGCAGCGCCAGCGCCACCACGTCGCCCAGCGCGGGGGGCAACTCGGGGCGCAGTTCGCACACATTGGGGGGCGTTTCGCGGGCGATGGCGCGCATCAGGGCCCCGAGCGAGTCGGCCTCGCAGGGCAGCCGGCCGGTCAGCAGCTGAAAGAGGGTCACGCCCAGCGAGTACAGGTCGGTGCGGCCGTCGACATGCTGGCCGGAGAGCTGCTCGGGCGACATGTACGTCGGCGTGCCCAGGACCACACCCGTGCGGGTGCGCGAGGCGTCGGCCAGGCGGGCGACGCCGAAATCCATCACCTTGACGCCCTCGCGGGGCAGGTCAAGCATGATGTTCTCGGGCTTGATGTCGCGGTGGGTGACGCCGCGGGTGTGGGCGTAGGCCAGGGCATCGGCCACCCGGGCGATGGCGCGCAGCACCACCGGCAGCGGCAGCAGGCGCGCCGGCTGGGTGTGCTGCCCCAGGTCGGTGCCATCGATCAGTTCCATGGCGATCCAGGCCAGGCCTTCGGTTTCGCCCGCGTCCAGGATCTGGACGATGTCGGGGTGCTGCAGGCGCCCGGCCATGTCGGCTTCGCGCAGGAACCGGTTGCGGGCGTCGACCAGGTCATCGCCCGTGAACTCGCGCGCCAGGGCCATGGTCTTGATGGCGACGTGCTGCCCGGTGGCCGGGTCGTGCGCCAGGTAGACCGCTCCCATCGCGCCCTGCCCCAGTTGCTTGTCGAGCACGTATTTGCCCAGCATCGACAGGCCGCCGTGCGCGGCCGGTCGTGCCTCGACCGAGCCCCAGGACTCGACCGCCCGCACCTGAGCTTTGCCGCGGGCGCGGCTCAGGCGCTGGCGCACATCGCGCCAGTCGGGGTCCAGGTCGGCCATGTGTTCGTAGACGTCACGGGCGGCGTCGAACCGCTGCTCGGCCTCGAAGGCGGCCGCGATCAGCTCGCAGGTCTCGAGGGTCGCCACCTTCAGCCCCTCGGGTGGCAGGTGCCCCCGCAAAGCTTCCCAGGCCTGGTCGACCGGGCCGTCACCCAGGGTCAGCAGCGCGCGCTGGATGCGTTCGGCATTGGGGTCGGCGGTCGGGTCAACGTTCTGCTCAGCCACTTCGGGCGGCACATCACCCGGCCGGGTGTTCAGCGGCGCGGTGATCGAAGACGGTGCCGTCATGTCGTCGAACCAGCTGTCCAGTGGCGGGCGACCACTCGGGCGCCCTGGGTCGGACGGCAGGTGCACGGTCTGGGGGGGCGCCTGCAGCGAAGCTGGCACCGGCGTGGGGGCGATCGGCACCACCTCTGGCGCGGAAGACAGGGGCACGGGGCCCGAGCGCTGGAAACGCGGGTGGAAGGCGACCGGGCTGGTGTCGGCAAAGCGCGACGGCGGCCGGTTGTCGTCACGCGAATCAACGAAGTCCTGCAGGGCCTGGCGCTTGCGGCGCTGCAGTTCGGCGGCACTTTCGGCCAGCGGTGAGGTGTCGGAGAAGTCGGCCCACTGGGTGCTGCGAGCGCCCCCGGCTGAGCGGTCGCCTCCTCTGCCACCGCCCCGGCGGCGCGTGAACCACCAGCCCGCGCCCATCACGCAGGCCGCCAGCAGGAGGATCCACCCGACCACCGGCGACATGGGGCCCGCGCCTCAGCTGGCCTGAGGGGCCCGGGCCGCCAAGGCCTTGCCCACCGCCACGACCAGCAGGGCGCACAGCCCACCGGCCAGGTAACGCAGGGATTCGACCGGGGGCAGGTAGCCCTGGATGGCCGGATCACCCACCGCGAGCGTGCCGGCGATCCAGCCCAGCAGGGCGCCACCGGCAACGATGATGACCGGGAAGCGGTCCATGAGTTTGAGCACGACGCTGCTGCCCCAGACGATGATGGGGATGCTCACCAGCAGGCCGAAGATGACCAGCGGCATTTGGTGGCCTTCGTGGCCAGACGTCTGGGCCGCGCCTGCGATCCCGATGACGTTGTCGACGCTCATGACGAAGTCCGCCACGATGATGGTCTTGATGGCACCCAGCAGCTTGTCGCTGGCCTTGAGGTCGCCGTGCTCATCGTCTTCGGGCACCAGCAGTTTGATGCCGATCCAGATCAGCAGGGCCGCGCCAATGAGCTTGAGGTAAGGCAGCGCCAGCAGGGACATGGCGAAGAAGATCAGCACCACGCGCAGCACGATGGCGCCCGCCGTGCCCCAGAGGATGCCCTTGCGGCGCAGCTCGGGCGGCAAGTTGCGGCAGGCCAGGGCGATGACGATCGCGTTGTCGCCGCCCAGCAGGATGTCGATCATGATGATCTGGCCAACGGCGAGCCAGAACTCGGGGGTCAGGAAAGCTTCCATGTCTCACAAAAGGAATCAGCCCCTGAGTGTAGGGGCTGAGAGGCGGCCCCGGGGGGCCTTTCAACGCCCCGTGTGCGCTCGGGCACACGGGTGTTCACGCAGGTCGAGAACCGGATCAGATCAGCGACTTCAGGATGCGACCCATCTCGGACGGGTTGCGCGTGACCTTGAAACCGCACTCTTCCATGATGGCCAGCTTGGCATCGGCCGTGTCGGCACCACCGGAGATCAGCGCGCCGGCGTGGCCCATGCGCTTGCCCGGGGGCGCGGTGACACCGGCGATGAAGCCGACGATGGGCTTTTTCATGTTGGTCTTGCACCATTGGGCGGCTTCGGCTTCGTCCGGGCCGCCGATCTCGCCAATCATGATGACGGCATCGGTGTCCGGGTCGTCGTTGAACGCCTTCATGACGTCGATGTGCTTGAGGCCGTTGATCGGGTCACCGCCGATGCCCACGGCGCTGGACTGACCCAGGCCGAGTTCGGTCAGCTGAGCCACGGCTTCGTACGTCAGCGTGCCGGAGCGCGAGACCACGCCGATGCGACCCTTGCGGTGGATGTGGCCGGGCATGATGCCGATCTTGATCTCTTCGGGCGTGATCAGGCCGGGGCAGTTGGGGCCCAGCAGCAGGGTCTTCTTGCCGCCGGCCGCTTCCTTGGCCTTCATCTTGTTGCGCACCATCAGCATGTCGCGCACGGGGATGCCTTCGGTGATGGCGATGACCAGGTCCAGGTCGGCCTCGACGGCTTCCCAGATGGCGTCAGCGGCACCAGCGGGCGGCACGTAGATGACGGACACGGTGGCGCCGGTCTGCTGCGACGCTTCCTTCACAGAAGCGTAGATGGGGATGTCCGAGAACTTCTCGCCGGCCTTCTTGGGGTTCACGCCCGCAACGAAAGCGTTCTTGCCGTTGGCATAGGCCTGGCAGCCGAGGGTGTGGAACTGACCGGTCTTGCCCGTGATGCCCTGGGTGATGACCTTGGTGTCCTTGTTGATGAGGATGCTCATGATGTGTCTTTCCTGGGGCGTTACTTGACGGCGGCGACGATCTTGGTGGCCGCTTCGGCCATCGTGTCGACGCTGATGATGGGCAGACCGGAGTCCGCCAGCATCTTCTTGCCCAGGTCTTCGTTGGTGCCCTTCATGCGCACCACCAGCGGCACGTTCAGGTTCACGGCCTTGCAGGCGGTGATGACGCCGTCGGCGATGGTGTCGCACTTCATGATGCCGCCGAAGATGTTGACCAGGATGCCCTTTACCTTGGGGCTCTTGAGCATGATCTTGAAGGCCTCGGTGACCTTCTCGGCCGTGGCGCCACCGCCGACGTCCAGGAAGTTGGCGGGCTCGCCGCCGAACAGCTTGATGGTGTCCATGGTGGCCATGGCCAGGCCGGCGCCGTTGACCAGGCAGCCGATGTTGCCGTCGAGCTGGATGTAGGCCAGGTCGAACTTGGAGGCTTCGACTTCGGCCGGGTCTTCTTCGTCCAGGTCGCGGTACGCCACGATCTCGGGGTGGCGGAACAGCGCGTTGCTGTCGAAGTTGAACTTGGCGTCCAGGGCGATGACGTTGCCCTTGCCGTCGCGGTTCAGCGGGTTGATCTCAACCAGCGACGCGTCGGTTTCCATGTAGCACTGGTACAGCTTCTTGAAGATGTCCTTGGCCTGGGCTTGCGAGTCGGCCGGCATGCCGATGCCGTCGGCGATCTGCTGGGCTTGCGCGTCGGTCAGGCCAGCCAGCGGGTCGATGAAGACGGTGATGATCTTCTCGGGCGTGCTGTGGGCGACTTCTTCGATGTCCATGCCACCTTCGCTGGAGGCGATGAAGGCGATCTTCTGGGTGCCGCGGTCGGTGACCACGGACACGTAATACTCTTTCTGGATGTCGGCGCCATCTTCGATGTAGAGGCGGTTGACCTTCTGGCCTTCGGGGCCGGTCTGGTGGGTCTTGAGCTGCATGCCCAGGATCTGACCGGCCAGCTTCTTGACGTCGTCCAGGCTCTTGGCCACTTTGACGCCGCCGCCCTTGCCACGGCCACCGGCGTGGATCTGGGCCTTGACGACCCAGACAGGGCCGCCGAGTTTCTCAGCCGCTGCGACGGCTTCTTCAACGGTAAACGCCGGAATGCCTCTTGGGACCGGCACACCAAAACGGCTCAGGATCTCTTTGCCTTGGTACTCATGAATCTTCATGGGGATCTCGCGATGTGGGTGATGCGTTCGGGTCGAACATGACAGAACCCGCCACCGCCGATCGGGCAGAGGCGGGTGCAAGCGCGCAGCCGGTTGGGCTTGGTTGCACTGCAGCGGGCAGCATAGCACCGCCACCCCTGGGTTTCCCAAGGGTGCCCCCCTTGCAGAACTCGGGTTTGCACGGAGATCGGAAGTGCTTCACAGGCGCCGCGGCGGGGCGGTCAAAACACCCAACGCTTGCCCCTGGTCTGCGCGTGTTCAGCCCAACGATCCGTCGTCCGGATCGGGCAGCCCTTCGCCACGCACGACGCGTCGAACGACCTCCCCGGCAAAGCCCCGGGCCATGAGGAAACGGGCCTGACGGGCCTGTTCCTGCGGGGAGGCGGCCACCTCCCCAAAACGCCGAGCCCAGAGCTCGTGGGCGCGCTCGAGTTCGGTGTCTCGCAGGCTGCGCACCACGGCGTCGGCCACGTGGCTGGGCAACTGGTGCTGGGCCAGTTCGGCCTTGATGCGGGCGGTGCCAAAACGTGCCGCCTTGCGATGGACGACAGAGTCGGCAAAACGCTCCAGGCAAAGGAAACGGCTGGCGGCCATGTCGTCCAGCACCGCCTCGAGCTGCTCGGCCGATTCGGCGTGCGGCGCCAGCTTGCGACGCAGCTCCACCCGCGAATGCTCGCGCATGGACAGCAGCTTGAGGGCACGCCCTTTCAGCGACAGCCCAGGCTTGCCACGCCGAGTAGCCTGCCCCGGCTTGGGAACCCCAGAAGCATCAGGCGAAAAATCGTCTTCGTCTGTCATGGGCGCCGCCGGGGCTTCAGCCGATCAGGCGAGCGGTCACGCTGCCTTGTCGTCGTACTCGTCGTTGGCGGCAGCGGCCGGGCGCTGAGCCACGCCGAGGGAATCGCGGATCTTGTTTTCGATCTCGCGGGACAGGTCCGGGTTCTCGCGCAGGAACTCGCGGGCGTTGTCCTTGCCTTGGCCGATCTTTTCGCCGTTGTAGGCGTACCAGGCGCCCGACTTGTCGACCACCTTGGCTGTGACCCCCAGGTCGATGACCTCGCCTTCGCGGCTGATGCCTTCACCGTAGAGGATGTCGAATTCGGCGGTCTTGAAGGGCGGGGAGACCTTGTTCTTGACGACCTTGACCTTGGTCTCGTTGCCAACGACCTCGTCGCCCCGCTTGATGGAGCCGGTGCGGCGGATGTCCAGGCGCACGGAAGCGTAGAACTTCAGCGCATTGCCGCCAGTGGTGGTCTCGGGCGAGCCGAACATCACGCCGATCTTCATGCGGATCTGGTTGATGAAGATGACGGTGCAGTTGGTCTTCTTGATGTTGGCCGTGAGCTTGCGCAGGGCCTGGCTCATCAGGCGGGCCTGCAGACCCGGCAGGGCATCGCCCATTTCGCCTTCGAGTTCGGCCTTGGGCGTGAGCGCGGCCACCGAGTCGACGATGATCAGGTCGACCGAGCCGGAGCGCACCAGGGCGTCGACGATTTCGAGGGCCTGCTCGCCGGTGTCGGGCTGCGAGATCAGCAGGTCCTGCAGGTTGACGCCCAGCTTTTGCGCGTACTGGGCATCCAGCGCGTGTTCAGCGTCGATGAAGGCGCAGACGCCGCCGATCTTCTGCATCTCGGAGACGACCTGCAGGGTCAGCGTGGTCTTGCCGGAGGACTCTGGGCCGTAGATTTCGATGACACGGCCGCGAGGCAGGCCGCCGACGCCCAGGGCGATGTCCAGGCCCAGCGAACCGGTGGAAACGACCTGGATGTCTTCGACGACTTCGCCTTCGCCAAGGCGCATGATCGAGCCCTTGCCGAACTGCTTTTCGATCTGGGCGAGGGCGGCCTGCAGGGCCTTGGCCTTTTCGGTGCTGAGGGTCGACTTGGATTCCATGGGCTCTCTCCGGCGCAGGGCCTGTGTGATGACATTGAATGGCGTGATTATGGCAAAGACTGGATGTTTGTACAGTACCTGTGGTGCAAATTTTCTTCCCGCTGAGGGACGCCCCCTGAAGCAGGAGTTCGCGGCCCGGGGAAGGCGCCCCCTGAATCACCCAGATGTCTTGCTGCACCGCAGCAAAAATCATCTAGACTGGGTCGCATGACCGCAGCACGCCCCCGCGCCAAGTCGCGCCCCCGCCCGCCCGCCCGCCCCCGTCTCAACCTGGCGCTGCAAGGCGGCGGATCCCACGGGGCGTTCACCTGGGGCGTGCTCGACCGGCTGCTCGACGACGATGGCGTGGACATCGCGGGCATCTCGGGCACCAGCGCCGGGGCGCTCAATGGCGCCGTGGCGCTGTCAGGCTATGTGGACGGGTACGAATCGGACGGACCACAGCAGGCCCGCCGACAGGCGCAGCAGGCCTTGCACGATTTCTGGCGCGACGTCAGCCACCACGGCTCGCTGTTCAGCCCCTTGAGCAACCCGTTCAGCAACCCCTTCGGCACGCAGGGGCTGGACGCGATGCTCGGCCCCTTCGGCCTGGGCACCAGCGCGCTGATGCAGTGGGGCAACCTGCTGACCCGCTCGTTCAGCCCCTACGAGTTCAACCCGCTGAACCTCAACCCGCTCAAGGACGTGCTGGCCAAGCACGTGCGCGTGGAATCGCTGCACGAAGGCTGCGCCCACTGCAACATCCCCCTGTTCGTGACGGCCACGTCGGTGCGCACCGGTCAGGCACGTGTCTTCAGTGCGGAAGAACTCAGCATCGACGCCTTGCTGGCCTCGGCCTGCCTGCCCTTTCTCTTTCAGGCCGTGCAGATCGACGACGAGCCCTTCTGGGACGGCGGCTACACCGGCAACCCGGCGCTGTACCCGCTGATCTACCGCACCGAGCTCAACGACGTCCTGCTGGTGAGGCTGAACCCGCTGGAGCGCGAGGGCACCCCGACGCGCAGCGTGGACATCATGGACCGGCTCAGCGAAATCACGTTCAATGCCAGCCTGATCGGTGAAATGCGGGCCATCGCGTTCGTCGGCAGGCTGCTGCGCGAGAACAAGCTGGACCCGGGGCGCTACAAGCAGCTGCACATGCACATGGTGTCCGACGACCTCGGCATGAACGGCTTCGGCCCCTCGACCAAGTTCAACACGGAGTGGGTCTTCCTGGAACAACTGCGTGACCTGGGGCGCGCCGCGGCGGACCGCTGGCTGACAGAACACCGCGCTGACGTGGGCGTTCGCAGCAGCCTGCACATCGAAGAAGTCTTCCTGGGCAAGCGCCGCCAGACTTGATCTGACGCAAGGATGCAAGGCCCGATCGGCGTCACCATGAAGCCCCACCCGACCCCATGAGCACTGAGAGGAGCCACATGATCCAAGAACACCACCCGCTGGCCAAAGACTTCCCCGAACTGAAGGACCGCATCCACGCGCTCAAGACCGGCAACCCGCATTTCGCCAGGCTGGAGCGCGAGTACGAAGAGCTTGACAAGGAGATCGTGCGGCTGGAAACGCGGGTCGAACACGCCTCGTCCGCCGACCTGGAGGGCAAGAAGCAGCGCCGAGTCAGCCTCAAGGACGAGCTCTACGCCTTGCTGAAGGCCTGAGTGCCTCAGGGGCTTGGCCACCACAAGTGCCGGCCCCGTCCCGATGGTGGGCGACCCACCAACTAAAATGGCGGGATGACGTCCCCCGCCCCCACCACGCCCACCGCCGCCCTGCCCGTCCCGCCCATGCGCCTGTCCGGCCTGGAGCCGGTGCTCATCGGCGAAGGCACGCTCTTCGTCAACGTGGGCGAACGCACCAACGTGACGGGCTCGAAGGCCTTCGCGCGCATGATCCTCGAAGGACGCTTCGAGGACGCGCTCTCGGTGGCGCGCCAGCAGGTGGAAAACGGCGCCCAGGTCATCGACATCAACATGGACGAGGCCATGCTGGACGCCAAGGCGTCCATGGTGCGCTTTCTGAACCTGATCGCGGGCGAGCCCGAGATCGCGCGCGTGCCGATCATGATCGACTCCTCCAAGTGGGAGGTGATCGAGGCGGGCCTCAAATGCATCCAGGGCAAGGGCATCGTCAACTCGATCTCGCTCAAAGAAGGCGAGGACAACTTCCGCGAGCAGGCCAAGCTGGTCAAGCGCTATGGCGCAGCTGCCGTGGTCATGGCCTTCGACGAGAAGGGCCAGGCCGACACCTTCGCGCGCAAGATCGAGATCTGCGAGCGCGCCTACCGCTTCCTGGTTGACGAGATCGGTTTCCCGCCGGAAGACATCATCTTCGACCCGAACATCTTCGCGGTGGCCACCGGCATCGAGGAGCACGACAACTACGCCGTCGACTTCATCGAGGCCACGCGCTGGATCAAGCAGAACCTGCCGGGCGCCAAGATCAGCGGGGGCGTGTCGAACGTGTCGTTCAGCTTCCGCGGCAACGAGCCGGTGCGCGAGGCCATCCACACCGTGTTCCTGTACCACGCCATCCAGGCGGGCATGGACATGGGCATCGTCAACGCCGGCATGGTCGGCGTGTACGACAACCTCGAGCCCCACCTGCGCGAGCTGGTCGAAGACGTGGTGCTCAACCGCAAGCCGGTGTTCAAGGAAGGCGAAGACACCAGCCTGACGCCGACCGAGCGCCTGCTGGCGATTGCCGAGCAGGTCAAGGGCACCGCCAAGGACGACACAGCCAAACTGGCCTGGCGCGGCACAGCGGATGAACCGGCGCCCGTCGAGCAGCGCCTGAGCCACGCCCTGGTGCACGGCATCACCGACTTCATCACGGTCGACACCGAAGAGTGCTGGCAGGGCATCAAGGCCAAGGGTGGCCGCCCGCTGCACGTGATCGAAGGCCCGCTGATGGCTGGCATGAACACCGTGGGCGACCTGTTCGGCGCCGGCAAGATGTTCCTGCCGCAGGTGGTCAAGAGCGCCCGCGTGATGAAGCAGGCCGTGGCCCACCTGCTGCCTTACATCGAGGAGGAAAAGCGCCTGCTGATCGAAGGTGGCGGCGACGCCAAGGCCAAGGGCAAGATCGTGATCGCCACCGTCAAAGGCGACGTGCACGACATCGGCAAGAACATCGTCACCGTGGTCCTGCAGTGCAACAACTTCGAGGTGGTCAACATGGGCGTGATGGTCCCGTGCAAGGACATCCTCGACAAGGCCAAGGAAGAAGGCGCGGACATCATCGGCCTGTCGGGCCTGATCACGCCTTCGCTCGAAGAGATGCAGTACGTGGCGGCCGAGATGGAGCGCGACCCGTACTTCGCCGAGCGCAAGACGCCGCTGCTGATCGGCGGGGCCACGTGCAGCCGCGTGCACACCGCGGTGAAGATCGCGCCGAACTTCAGCGGCCCGGTGGTCTACGTCCCCGATGCCTCGCGCGCCGTGGGCGTGTGCTCCGACCTGCTGAGCACCGAGCGCCAGGCCGCCTACATCGCCGAGCTGAATGCCGACTACGAGAAGGTGCGCCAGCTGCACGCCAACAAGAAGGCCACGCCAATGGTCTCCCTGGCCGAGGCGCGCGCCAACAAGGCTGTGGTCGACTTCGAGACCCACGCCCCCGATGCGCCCAAGTTCATCGGCCGACGCGTGTTCAAGAACTACGACCTGGGAGAACTGGCCGCCTACATCGACTGGGCGCCCTTCTTCCAGACCTGGGACCTGCACGGCGCCTTCCCCGCCATCCTGGACGATGCGGTGGTCGGCGAAGAGGCCAGGAAGGTCTACGCCGATGCGCAGGCCATGCTCAAGAAGATCATCGAGGGCCGCTGGCTGACGGCCAATGGCGTGATCGGCCTGTACCCGGCCAACACGGTGGACGACGACGCCATCGTGCTGTATGCCGATGAGTCGCGCACCAACGAGTTGCTGCGCTGGCACCCGCTGCGCATGCAGTCCGAGCGCCCGGTGGTCGATGGCGTCAAACGCCCCAACCGTTCGTTGGCCGACTTCGTGGCCCCGCGCCCGGACGCCGGCGGCAAGAAGGACTACGTCGGCATGTTCGCCGTGACCGCGGGGCTGAACATCGAACGCAAGGAAGCCGAGTTCATGGCCCACCATGACGACTACTCGGCCATCATGCTCAAGGCCCTGGCCGACCGCCTGGCCGAGGCCTTCGCCGAGCGCATGCACGAGCGCGTGCGCAAGGAGTTCTGGGGCTACGCCGAGGCCGAGCAGCTGGACAACGCCCAGCTGATCAAGGAGCAGTACCGCGGCATCCGCCCGGCACCGGGCTACCCGGCCTGCCCGGACCACACCGTCAAGCGCGACATGTTCAAGGTGCTGGACGCCCACGAGATCCACATGCACCTGACCGAAAGCCTGGCGATGATGCCGGCGGCCAGCGTCAGCGGCTTTTACCTGGCGCACCCACAGGCGGCCTACTTCAACGTGGGCAAGATCGCGGGCGATCAGGTCGAGGACTGGGCGCAGCGCACCGGCATGAGCCTCACGGACGCCGAGCGGGCGTTGGCGCCGCTCATCTGAGGGTTATCGATCGTGATGGATGTCGCACCTTCGGCCGCAACCTGAACCATCCGTTTCACCCCCTTACATCTGAGGCAGGGTGGCATCCTTTGCGCCAAAGGGCGCATGGCAAATTGGCGCCGTCCATTCCCAGCCCTGCTGACTTCATGCCACTGCCAACGCCTTTCAGCCTGATTCGTGGGCGCGACCTGTCGAGTGCCCGGTCCTGGGCCATGGCAGCTGCGATCGCGGCAGCCGTCCTGTCAGGCTGCGGTGGAGGCGAGGGCAAGGACAACCCGGGCAAGGACACCAGCCAGGCCCAGTCCATCCCCCGATCTGACGACGAAGCCCACCGATTCCTGACCCAAGCCACCTTCGGGCCGCGCGCCGACGACATCGCCCGCGTGCGCAGCATCGGCTATTCACGCTGGATCGATGAGCAGTTCGCCACCCCGCCGATGAGCACCCACGTGGCGCTGGTCGAGGCCTCGGGGGCCTTCAAGGCACGCCAGCCCAACAGCGTTGACCTGGCGCACAGCTGGTGGACGCTCGCGATCCAGGACCATCAAGCTCAGTTGCGTCACAAGACCGCCTTCGCGCTGTCTCAGATCTTCGTGGTGTCCACGGTGCCATTCGACGAAAGTCGCATGGTCGCCAGCTACCTCGACATGCTGACCACCAAGTCCCGAGGCACTTACCGCGAGTTGCTCGAGGGGGTGGCCCTGCACCCTGCCATGGGGCAGTACCTGTCGCACCTGAGCAATCGCAAAGAAGATGGTGCGGGCCGCGTGCCGGACGAGAACTTCGCCCGGGAGGTGATGCAGCTGTTCTCCATCGGGCTGTATGAACTCGACGATGCTGGCAAGCCCAAGGTCGTCAATGGGCAGCACATCGAAACCTACAACGCCAGCGACATCAAAGGCCTGGCCCGGGTGTTCACGGGTTGGAGCTGGCACTGGCCTGGCACGAAATCGGCGCTCGCCTGGTGGAAGTGCTTCTGGCGAGCCACCGAGTGCAAGGACGCCAGCCAGGAGGTGACGCCCATGTCCGCCTACGGCGAAGAACATGCCACGTCGCAGAAAGACTTCCTGGGAGTGACGGTGCCCGCCCAAGCCACGGCCGATCCCCGCGCGAGCTTGAAGGCCGCCCTGGACCGACTGGCGAATCACCCCAACACCGCCCCCTTCATCAGCCGCCAGTTGATCCAGCGCCTGGTGACCAGCAACCCGAGCGACCAGTACGTGATCGACATCACCCGGGTCTTCAGGAGCTCCGGCGGCAACCTTCCGTCCGTGGTCAAGGAGATCCTGCTGCACCCGGAAGCCCGCCAGCCGACAACCGCCCTGGGCTCGATCTCGGCTTACGGCAAGGTCCGGGAACCCGTCCTGAGGCTGGCCCACCTGCTGAGGGCCGTCCCGCACACCAGTTCGCAGTATTCGAGCAGCGGCTCCAACCGCTTTTACCTGGCCGTGGAGTCGAGCGATCCAGGCACCGAGCTGGCCCAGACCCCCATGCGCTCCCCCTCGGTCTTCAATTTCTACCGCCCGGGCTACCGCCCTCCTCAAACCCAGGTGGCCGACCGGGGCCTGGTGGCCCCCGAAATGCAGATCACCACGGAAACATCGGTGCTGGGCTACGCCAATTTCGTGGCCGACATCCTTGAAAACGGCTGGGGTGAATGGGTGGGCTCGCCCAGCGCCAAAGACATCCAGTTCGATTTCAGCGGCTGGAGCAGTCTGACGTCGAACCCGGAAGGCCTGATCGATGCCGTCGCCACACGCATGCTCGGACATGCCCTGGCCGAGCCCGCGCGCACGCCCGCGATCGCGGCCCTGCAGGCCATGCCGTCCGCCACCACGCTCCAGAAACGCCAACGCATCCAGGCAGCCGTCCTCATGGTCGCTGTCTCGCCTGAGTTCGTGATCCAGCAATGAGGTCGAGAACATGAACCATCCAGGCCCATCACGTCGGCGCTTCCTCGCTCAGGCAGCCTCGCTTTCGGCCCTCGGGGCGGCAGTGCCGTTTGGCCTGAACATGAGCGCCATCACCCGCGCCGCGGCGCAAAGCAACGGCGGCTACAAGGCCCTGGTCTGCGTGTTCCTGTCCGGCGGCAATGACGCCTTCAACACGGTGCTGGCCACGGACAGCTCGTCCTGGACCCATTACCTCAAGCACCGTCGGCCCACCGATGGCAGCAGCTCGATCGCGCTGATGGAAACGGGCGTGGCCCCCAACGGTTCGGCGGCGGCGGGCACTCCCGAACGCCAGGGAGGGGTGCTGCCCATCTCTCACGCCAACCGTTCAGTGCACAGCGGGCGCAGTTTTGCCCTGCACCCCTCGCTCACCCGCCTGCAGCAGCTCCATGGCAACGGCACCGCCGCCGTGATCGCCAATGTCGGGCCGCTGACGCGCCCCACCAGCAAGGCGGACTGGGGCAATGCATCGGTCAGCAAACCCAAGAAACTCTTTTCCCACAACGACCAGCAATCGACCTGGCAGAGTTTCGAGCCAGAGGGCGCCCAGGCAGGCTGGGGCGGACGGATGGCCGATCAGCTGATGTCGCGCAACGGCATCGGGCGCCCCACAGACGAAGCACGCGTGATCCAGCGCATGTTCACCTGCATGGCGCCGATGAGCTCGGCGACATGGTTGTCGGGCCAATCGGTGATGCCATACCAGAGCAGCCCCACCGCCGTGCCGGGCCTGGGCATTGCCAGCCGCGTGTATGGCAACACCGCGCTCCACGCCGCCATGCTCAACATCATGTCGCAGCAGACCACGGCCTCACAGGCCAACATCCTGGTGTCCGATCACCAGGACGTGGTCAAGCGCGCGCTCCTGGCCAACGACCTGATGGGCACTCGGCTGTCCCCTCTGGGCTCCGCCCCCTGGAGCACCAACGGCGTCACCAACGCCTACAACGATCCCCTGCTCAAGTACACCAGCCCGAACGATGGCAGCCAGAAGTTCAACTCCCTGGCCCTGCAGTTGCAGATGGTCGCGCGCCTGATCGCCACCAGTCAGAGCCCGTCGCTGGGCATGAGCCGGCAGTTCTTCATGGTCAACCTCGGTGGCTTCGATTTCCATGACAAGCAAGTGCAGGAGCAGGCTGAAAAGCTGGCCATGCTGGACCACGCGCTGGGCTACTTCGACCAGGTGCTGCGCGGCATGCCCAGCGGCGACCTGAGTTCACAGGTGACCACCTTCACCGCATCCGAGTTCGGGCGCACCTTCACCAGCAACGGCGATGGCACCGACCATGGCTGGGGTGGACACCAGTTCGTGGTCGGCGGGGCCGTGCGAGGCACCGAGGTCTACGGCACCTTCCCCACGTACAGCAGTGCCGACGCGCAGGGCGCCTTCAGCAGCGCCGACCAGATCCACAACGGCATCCTGATCCCGACCACTTCGGTCGACCACCTGGCCTACACGCTGGGGCGCTGGATGGACGTCGGCCACAGCGAACTGATGGGTTTCCTGCCGAACCTGGCTCAGTTCAACAGCTCGGGATACGACCTTGGGTTCATGAGGACCTGATTCGCCAAGGCATCAGGTCAGCAGCGGGCTCAGGTAACGCCCCGTGTGGCTTGACTCGCACGCCGCGATGTCTTCCGGCGTGCCCGCGATCAGCACCTGGCCGCCGCCCGAGCCGCCTTCCGGGCCCATGTCGATGAGCCAGTCCGCCGTCTTGATGACGTCGAGGTTGTGTTCGATGACGACGATGGTGTTGCCCGCCTCTCGCAGCTGGTGCAGCACCTTGAGCAGCAGCGCGATGTCGTGGAAGTGCAGGCCTGTGGTCGGCTCGTCGAGGATGTAGAGCGTGCGCCCGGTGTCGCGCTTGGAGAGCTCGAGCGCCAGCTTGACGCGTTGCGCTTCGCCGCCTGAGAGCGTGGTCGCGCTCTGGCCCAGGCGGATGTAGCCCAGGCCCACGTCCATCAGCGTCTGCAGCTTGCGCGCGATGCTGGGCACGGCGCTGAAGAAGGCCAGCGCGTCTTCGACGGTGAGGTCGAGGATCTCGTGGATGTTCTTGCCCTTGTAGAGCACCTCCAGCGTCTCGCGGTTGTAGCGCTTGCCCTGGCACACGTCGCAGGGCACGTACACGTCGGGCAGGAAGTGCATCTCGACCTTGATGACGCCATCGCCCTGGCAGGCCTCGCAGCGGCCACCAGCCACGTTGAAGCTGAAACGACCGGCGTTGTAGCCGCGCTCGCGGGCCGCCGGCACGTCGGCCATCAGCTCGCGGATGGGCGTGAACAGGCCGGTGTAGGTGGCCGGGTTGGAGCGCGGCGTGCGGCCGATCGGCGACTGGTCGACGTTGATGACCTTGTCGAACAGGTCCAGGCCTTCGATCTCGTCGTGCGGCTCGGGGTCGAGGTGGGCCTGGTAGAGCTTGCGCGCCACGGCCGCGTACAGCGTGTCGTTGACCAGCGTCGACTTGCCCGAGCCCGACACACCCGTCACGCAGGTGAGCAAGCCCACGGGGAACTCGGCGGTGACGCCCTTGAGGTTGTGGCCGCGCGCGTTGACCACGCGCAGGCGCGGCGTCTCGCCGGTGAAGGCGCGGCGCTGCGCGGGCACCTCGATGCGCAGGCTGTGTGCCAGGTAGCGGCCCGTGAGGCTCTCGGGTGAGGCGGTGACCTCAGCAGGTGTGCCTTGCGCCATCACGCGGCCGCCGTGCACGCCCGCGCCCGGGCCCATGTCGATGACGTGGTCGGCGGCGCGGATCATGTCCTCGTCGTGCTCGACCACGATGACGCTGTTGCCCAGGTCTCGCAGGTGCTGCAGCGTGCCAATCAGGCGATCGTTGTCGCGCTGGTGCAGGCCGATGCTGGGCTCGTCGAGCACGTACATCACGCCCGTGAGCCCCGAGCCGATCTGCGAGGCCAGGCGGATGCGCTGCGCCTCGCCGCCCGAGAGCGAGTCGGCGCTGCGGTCCAGGCTGAGGTAGCTCAGGCCCACGTCGTTGAGGAAGCGCAGGCGCGAGCGGATCTCGTTGACCACCTTGGCCGCGATCTCGGCCTTGGCGCCTTGCAGCTGCAGCTGGTCGAAGTAGGCGTGGGCCTCGGCCAGCGTGGCGTGGCCGATCTCGAAGATGGCGCGGGTGTCGTTCGTGACGGCGTCGTGCAGCTTGACGTGGCGGGCCTCGCGGCGCAGGCGGGTGCCATGGCAGTCGGGGCAGGCGCGGGGCTGCTGGTAACGACCAAGCTCTTCACGCACGGCGGCCGAGTCGGTCTCCTTGAAGCGGCGCTCGAAGTTGGGGATGATGCCTTCGAAGGGGTGCTCGCGCTTGACCTTGCGCTTCTTGCCCGAGGGGCCGTCCGACTCGTAGACGAACTCGATCTCCTCGTCGCCCGAGCCGTACAGCAGCACCTGCTGGATGCGCTCGGGCAGCTCCTCGAAGGGCTGCTCGATGTCGATGCCGTAGTGCTTGCCGACCGATTCGAGCAGGCTGTGGGTGTAGGGGTTGCGGCGGTCCCAGCCCTTGACGGCGCCACTGGCCAGGCTCAGCGAGGGGAAGGCCACCACGCGCTGCGGGTCGAACGCGATGACGTGGCCCAGGCCGTCGCACGTGGGGCAGGCGCCCACCGGCGAGTTGAACGAGAACAGGCGCGGCTCCAGCTCCGACAACGAGTAGCTGCACACCGGGCAGGCGAAGCGCGCCGAGAACAGGTGCTCGGTGCCGCTGTCCATCTCCAGCGCGATGGCGCGTTCGTCGGCCAGGCGCAGCGCGGTCTCGAAGCTCTCGGCCAGGCGCTGCTGCATGTCGGCGCGCACCTTCAGGCGGTCGACCACCACGTCGATGTCGTGCTTCTCGTTCTTGGCCAGGGGCTTGAGGTCGGCGACCTCGACCACCTCGCCATTGACGCGAAAGCGCACGTAGCCCTGGGCCTGCATGTCGGCGAACAGGTCGGCGAACTCGCCCTTGCGATCGCGCACCACGGGCGCCAGGACCATGAGCTTGGTGTCTTCCGGCATGGCCAGCGCGGCGTCGACCATCTGGCTCACGCTCTGGGCGCGCAAGGGCAGGTGGTGATCGGGGCAGAACGGGGTGCCGGCGCGCGCATACAGCAGGCGCAGGTAGTCGTGGATCTCGGTGACCGTGCCCACGGTGGAGCGCGGGTTGTGGCTGGTGGCCTTCTGCTCGATGCTGATGGCTGGCGACAGCCCGGCGATCAGGTCGACGTCGGGCTTGTCCATCAGTTGCAGGAACTGGCGCGCGTAGGCGCTCAGGCTCTCCACATACCGCCGCTGGCCTTCGGCGTACAGCGTGTCAAAGGCCAGGCTGGACTTGCCCGAACCCGACAACCCCGTGATGACCACCAGCTGGTTGCGTGGCAGGTCGAGGTCGATGTCCTTGAGGTTGTGGGTGCGGGCCCCGCGGATCTGGATGAGCGACGGGTCGCTGACCGCCCGTGCGGTGGCTTGGGCCACGGCGGTGGGCGAGGTCAGCTCGTTCGGAGGAGTCATCTGGCGGGGCATCTGGCGTGATCAGGACAATCGACCATGATACGTCGCCATGGGCCGCCCGCGCTCAGTTTCCTGAGCGGCCCACCTCCTCTGCCCAGGGGGAACTCAGGGCTTGAGGTGCTTGACGAAGAACGCCGTCTGCCGGGCCACCACCTGCTCGAAAGCCGGGCCGGTGTAGGGCGAGAAGTGATCGGCGTCGGGCAGTTCGACGTACTCGCCGTTCGGCACGGACTTGGCCACCTCGCGGACCTTGGTCACCGGGATCAGACCGTCCTTGGCGGCCGCGACGATCAGGGTGGGGGCCTGGATCCTGGGGGCGCTGTCACCGGGGAACCAGAACGGCAGGCTCAGGAACACGCGCGCGGCGACCTTGTTCTGGTCTTCCTGGCCGGGGGGCACCAGCTTTTTGTAGCCCTCGCTGCACTCGGGGCAGATCAGGGCCGAGAAGGCATTGGGTGCGATGGTGGGCACGTACACGGGTTCTTCGTCGTCGCCGCGCATCAGGTCGCGCAAGGCGTACCAGGTGGCCAGGGGCTGGTACTTGATGGGGTACTGCAGGCCGCTGGAGAGGCCGCTGACGAACGGCACCTGGGCGCTCACCGCCTTGACCTGCTGGGGCCGCTCGGCGCCCACCACCAGCACCTGACCGCCGCTGTAGGACGTGCCCCAGACGCCGATGCGCTGCGGGTCGATGTCGCTGCGCTGGGCCACGGCGTCCAGCGCCGACAGCCAGTCCTTGACGTGCTCCTTGCCGTCGACCACGCGGCGGGGCTTGCCACCGCTCTTGCCGAAACCCCGGTAATCGAAGCGCACGACGGCAAAACCGGCCTTGACGAAGCGCTCGGCGAAGGGGCCCAGGCCCCAGTCGCGCAGGCCACCAAAGCCGTGGGCCATGACGATGACCGGAGGCTTCTTGCCGTCGGCGCGGGCGGCGGGCAGCCAGAGCTCGCCGTCGCAGGTGACCTGCTGGCAGGCGAAGGTCAGGGGCTGCACGGTGCCGACCGCCGCCGCCATGACGACGGGGGCCTGCGCCAGCGCCAGCAGGGGGGCAGACAGGAGTGCCGCGGTGGCGGCCAGGAGCTTGCGGGTCATGGGGTCTCCTCGGTGCGAACCGAATCTTGATGTGGGTCGATTTCAGTTGGTACTCACCCGTACCAATCGGGCGCAGATTAGACTCGCCAGCTGGTACTGTCAAGTACCAAACCCGACCACCCGCCCCATTCACGTGCCGACCCAAAGCGCCAACATGTCCCCCGACAGCGCCCCTGCCCCCCGACAGCGACTGCTTGACGGCCTGGCCCTGGTGCTGTGCGAGCGCGCCTGGGCCGACCTCACCATCGCGGACGTGGTGGCGGCCGCCCACGTGTCGCGCCGCACGTTCTACGAGCACTTCGATGGCAAGGAGGCCTGCCTGCTGGCCCTGTGCGAGCGCCTGAGCGAAGAGGTGATGGGCGTGATCGCAGCGGGCTACGACCCGGAAGGCGACTGGGTGCAAGAGCTGGAAAAGGTGACGGCCGCCTACCTGCACAACCTGCAGCAGCGGCCCGCCCTGGTGCGCGCGCTCTACCTGGAGATGCTGACGCTGGGGCCCAAGGGCCTGGCCATGCGGCGGCGCATCAGCGAGCGCTTCACGCAGTTCCTGATGATGCAGGTGGAGCTGTCGCGGCTGAAGGAGCCGGGCAAGCGGCCGCTGTCACCGGCGCTGGCGACGGCCACGGTGGGGGGCATCAACGAGCTCATCGTGCAGGCCATCGAAGAAGACCGGGCCGACAGGTTGGTGGAGCTGCAGCCCACGATCAGCGAGTTCGTGCGGGCGGTGCTGCATTCGTTGTTGCCGGATGAGGTTGGTGGTTGATGGGGCTTTTGGTCGGTGGGGATCGTGCGTCGGCTGGCGCTTGGTCCGGCGGGTGGGGTGGGTGTGAGCCGGCCCTGCGCGGGGCATCACCGAGCTGGTTGAACCTTCACCCCTTGAACACCGACCAAGTGGTTGCCGAGCCATGACACCGCACATGTCGGGCCGGCTCACACCCACCCCACCCACCGAACCCGAACCACCGCGCACCGGTTAGAGGGGCGGAAGAAGAAGGGCGACGCAAGCGTCGCCCTTCTTCTTCCTTCTCCGCCTGCCACCTTGTGTCGCGGGCAGGGGGCGAGGGGTGCCTGCGCAGGCCCGACATGTGCGGTGTCATGGCTCGGCAACTGCTTGGCTCGCGTTCAAGGGGTGATGTTGGCCCAGCTCGGTGGTGCCCCGCGCAGGGCCGGAGCAGGCACCCCTCGCCCCCTGACCGTTGCTCAACCGTGGCAACACCCCAAAACAGAGCCACTCCCGCTCCACAGCATCAAAAGACGCATGAGCAGCAAAAAAGCTCACACCAACGGCGCCTCATCCACGCAATGCGCCACGATGGCGCCCAGGCTTTCGATCTCGATGCGCACCGTGTCGCCGGCTCGCAAGAACTTCGGCGGTGAAAAAGCAGCGCCGACACCGGCACAGGTCCCGGTGAAGACCACGTCCCCCGGCTCCAGCGTCATCACCTGCGTCAGCTGCGCGATCTGCGCCCACACGTTGTGGATCATCAGCTTCGTGTTGCTGTGCTGGCGCAGCTCGCCATTGACCCAGCATTTCAGCTCCAGCGCGTGCGGGTCCTCGACCTCGTCGGCGGTCGTGATCCAGGGCCCGAACGGCGCATGCGTGTCAAAGCCCTTGCCCAGCGTCCATTGCGAGGTGCGCTTCTGGATGTCGCGCACCGACACATCGTTGCCCACCGCGTAGCCGAACACCACCTCGTGCGCGCGCTCGGGGGGCACGTGGCGGCAACGCTGGCCGATGACGGCCACCATCTCGCCCTCGTAGTCGGTCATCTGCGAGATGCGCGGCAGCACGATGTCATCGAAGGGGCCGTTGATGGCGTTGGGCAGCTTGGGGAACCACACCTGGTGATCGGGCACCGTGCGGCTCTCGCCCACGATGCTCTCCTGCACGTGATCGAGGTAGTTCAGGCCGATGGCCAGGGCCTTGCCCGGACGCGGCACCGGCGCCTGAAGGTGGACCTCGTCGAGCGAGGCATCGGCCGGTGCATCGACCAGCATCTGCACCTGGGGCTGGAGCTCCGACCAGCGCGTGATCAGGTCGATCATGGGCTGGTGGGCGGCCAGGCCCAGCTTGTCACCCAGGGTGACGAGGTCCTTGCCACGCACGAGGGCAACGTGGGTGAGGCCATGTTGATCGAAGGTGCACAGGTGCATCGATGAAGTCCTTGAAAAGAGAAGGATCCGGGCGGATGTCAGGCCGCGCGCAAGCAGTCGACGATCTTCATGCGCGCGGCACGCCAGGCGGGGATGAAGCCACCGACCAGTCCCATCAGCAGCGCAAAAGCGATGGACTGCACGGCGATGGCCGGCGTCAAACGAAAGCGGAACGCGAGCTCTGAAAACGTCTGGAAGTTCACCGTGGAGATGTCCACCGATTGCATCAGCGACGCACCGGCCAGCCCCATGATGCCGCCCACAAGCGCCAGCAGCAAGGCCTCGCCCAGGAAAGCCGTGAGCACCGCGCTGCGCCGGAAACCCAGCGCACGCAGGGTGCCGATCTCGCCGGTGCGCGCCGCCACCGAGGCGAACATGGTGATCATCGCGCCGACGATGGCCCCGATGGAAAAGATGATCGACAGCGCCATGCCCAGCAGGCGGATGAAGGTGGCCAGGGCCTCGGACTGCTCGGCATAAAAGCGCACCTCGCGCTTGGCCTCCAGCGTCAGGCGCGGGTCGTCCTCGATGCGCGTGCGCAGCTTGTCGAAGGCGTCGGCATCGGCCAGGCGCAGCACCACGCTCGAATAGTTCTGGCGGCGAAAGGCCTGCATCATCTGCTCGCTGTCGCCCCAGATCTCGGAGTCGAAAGCGCTGCCCGCCGCGTCGAAGACGCCGACCACGCGCCACTCGCGCCCGGCAAAGCGCAGCGTCTCGCCCAGGCCCGCGCCCGCGAAGCCCTTGGCAATGGCCGTGCCGGTGACGATCTCCGAGGTGCCCGGCGTGAACATGCGCCCCTGCAGCAACCTGACCTGCGGGCGCAGCATCAGGCCGATGTCGGAGGTGCCGCGCACGGTGACGTTGCTGGGCTTGCCGCTGTCGCGCTTGGGCAGGGTGTTGAGCACCACGGGCTCGCGGCTGAGCAGGGCCCTGCCCTGCCCGTCGGTGGCCAGGCCCGGCAAGCTGGCGACGATGGCGGCCTGAGCGCGCGTGATGCCGGAGTTGATCTCGGCCCCCGCGCCCTTGCGCAGCACCATGACGTTGTCGGGCTGGCCCGTGGCCACCAGCGTGGCCCGGATGCCCTCGCTCATCATCAGCACGGTGGCGAACACGTACACCACCAGGGCCATGCCGCCCGCCGTGAGCAGCGTGGTCACGCGCCGCACCCAGAGGTTGCGGGCGATGTAGCTCAGGGGCAGGTTGCGCAGGGCGGGCATGGCGGCATTGTGCGCCAGGCTCGCGCCCGTTCAACCGTTCCGAATCACCTCACTGGCAGGACTGCGCCAGCGCCGTGTCGTCCACCTGCATGACCTTGATCCATTCGCTGATGAAGGTGACCGCTTCGGCGTGCTGGATCGTGCGGCCCAGCGTCGGCATGCGCACGCCGTTCTCGCTCGATGCCATGCGGTACAGCAGGATCGATGCTTCTGGCTTGCCCGGCACCAGGTCGTGCTGGATGCCGCCCGCGCCCCGGCCCGCGGCCACCGGCTTCTTGCAGACGCCACTTTGCTGGGTCAAGGGGCCCGACAGCTGCAGGAACAGGCCCGAGTTCGCCGCCTCGCCACCCGGGTTGTGGCACGAAGCGCAGTTGGCCTCGAGGTAGGAACGCGCACGCGCCTGGATGTCGGCGGCCGTGCCCGCGGGCTGACCGCTGTCGCCCGGCACGTTCCACTTCGGCGCGCGCTCGACCGCCGCCATGGAGGTGGGCAGGCCGGTCAACAGGCCTTGCGCCTTCATGTACTGAAGCTGGTTTTGGTTGCCCAGGCGCGGGTTCAGGCGGTTGAGGAAGCGCGCCTTCGGGCCGATGGGCACCGCCCCACCCTCGCCCGAGCGGTCGGAGCCGTGACAGACCACGCAGGCCATGGCCGAGGGCACGCTGTACTGCGCCACATCGCCCGTGTAGCGCACGCGCTGGCCCTTGGCGTCGCGCACGTCGGGGTCCTGATCGAGGTAGTCGTAGCGGCCCGAGACCTCGCGGCCCTGCGGCGTCAGCTTCGCCACCATGCGGCCGCTGACCTCCTTCTCCCACACATAGGGCAGGCCGATCCAGAACGGGCCTTCGGGGCCTTCGCGCTTGATGAGCAGGCGCGTCTCGATGATGTCTTCGGCCAGCAGCTTGCCGGCCGCGTCCTCGCGCCGGAAGGTGAATGTCTTGGCGATGATGGTGCCCGTCGGGAAGGCCAGTGTGGCCAGGCTCTCGGCCGGCACATCGGCCGCCGGGTACCAGTTGCCCGTGCCGGCGCCGGCGGGCTGCGTGGTCTTGAAGCCCGTCTTGCCATCGCGGTACTGCGCGGCCTTGCCCGGCGGGATGAAGAGGAATCGGTACTTGCTCGCGTGGTTGGTGAACAGCGTGGACGTGAGCTCGTAGTGCATGCCATTGCCACGCGGCTGGTCACGCGGGTCCTGCTCGTTGTTGAACAGGCCGTAAGCCTCCAGCGTCGGGCAGTTGTGGCGCGCGGCCAGCTCGAAGTTCACCGCCGTCTTGGGCGATGCGGCGCAGGCCTGCTGCGACTCTTCCTGCGTGGGCTGGGTCACCACGTCGCCGGGCAGCACATAGGGCAGCTTGAGCACCGGCAGCGGCACGCTCTTGAGCTTGCACTGGTGGCGCAGCAGGTTGCGGTCGCCCAGCTTGAAGTTCGCCAGGTCGGTGAAATCGCTGTTCTTCACGTTGGCGTTCAGGTAGGGCAGCGTGGACAGGTCGTACTGGTTGTCGGTGATGCACACGCGCAGGTCGTCGCGCAACGCGCCCTGCTTGCCCAGCAGCCAGTTGTAGCTGATGTTGAACTTCCAGTCGGTGAAGTGGCAGCCCGGCATCGGGTCGCTCAGGCCGTAGTTCGGGCCGCCCAGCGTGGTCTGGCGTGGGTTGACGCGGTCCTTCTCGCCCGGGTTGGGCAGCTTCAGAGAGATGCCGTCCTTGTCGACCGGGTAGGCGCCGCACTCGCCCAGCTTGTCGACCTGGCCGTCGGTCAGGATGTGCGCCGAGATGCCGCCACCCTTGAGCCAGATCAGCGCCGTGATCGTGGTCGAGGCGTCGTTGATGTCGAGCATCGGCGGCTTGTAGCCGTTGTGGCGGAAGGTGTTGTGGTGGATGTTGAGCGCCTCGTTGAAGAAGTCCAGCTTCTTGTCGGTGGCTTTGTGGTTGACGAAGCCGTAGTTCACGACCAGCAGGCCGGCCGTGCGGTTGTCGGCGATCTCGTTGCCGTAGAACTCGAGGTTGTCCTGCGCGGCGATGATGGCGCCGGTGCCCGGGGGCGCGTCCTTGACGAAGCCGGCCGCGCCGAAGTTCTTGGTGTTGTTGTTGATGAAGCGGTTGTTGCGCACCACGTTGCCATCGCCATACTGCGACAGGCCTTCGAGGTCGTAGGCCAGGAAGCCCGCGGTGTTCTCGGTGGCCAGGTTCTGCTCGACCAGGCCGCGCTGCACGTTTTCCAGCTCGATGCCGATCACGTTGTAGCGGGCTTCGTTGCGACGCACGATCACATCGCTCGACTGGCCCACGTACAGGCCCGCATCGACCGAGCCGTAGGAGTAGGTGTCTTCCACCAGCAGCTGCTGCACCATCACTGGGTAGATTGCGTAGAAGCCATTGCTGGGCTTGACCTGGTAGCCCGCAGCCACAGGGTCAGCGTCGCTCCAGCCGGCCTTGATGCGCCGCAGCGTCACGTACTTCGAGCGGTAGATGCGGATGCCGTTGCCCGGGGTGTCGATGACCTCCAGGTCCTCGATGGTGATGCCTTCACAGTGCGAAGCATTGATGCCTTCGGCGGTGTTGCTGTTCAGGAAGCTGAGCTTGGTCTTGTCCTTGCCCGCGCCACGGATGGTCAGGCCACGCTTGCCATGGATGATCAGGCCGCTGGGGAAGTTGAAGGTGCCGGCCGCGAACTCGACGGTGTCGCCTTCGCTGGCATAGAAGATGGCCTTGAGCGTTTCGGCCGAGGCGTTCGAGCCTGGCTCGATGCGCCAGACTTTCGGGATCGCAGCCTGGGCCAGTTGCACGCAGGCCAGGCTCATCAACATGCAGGCCAGGGAAAGCAAGCGCTTCATCGGTGTCCTCCTGAAGTTGTCGTCGGCGGCCCCGGCGCACATCCCGTGCACGGCGCCTTGTTCCGGTGGGTCCGCGCAAGGCTAGGCCCACGCCCGCGGACCAACTGTCAGCTGCCTGACAGTTGCGGGTAATCCTCCAAACACCGAGGGGCGCAGCCCTGAGCAGGCTGACACATCACGCCACGTGGCGCAATCCCTGAACGATGTCGATGCGGGACATCTTCCAGGCCGGCCAGGCAGCCGACACGCCGCCGACCACCAGCGCGGCCAGCACCTGCAGCGCCACCGTCAATTCCGACACCCGGAAGATCGGGAACAGCGTGCCCGCTGCCTTCACGAAGGCTTCGGCCATCGGGAAGGTCAGCGCGATGCCCAGCCCGCCGCCGATCAAGGCGATCAGCAGGCTCTCGCCGAACAGCAGCTTGACCACGAAGCCGGGCCGAAAACCCAGCGCCTTGAGCGTGGCGTACTCGGCCAGCCGCTCGCGCGCGGTCATCGTCATCGTGTTGGCCATCACCGCCATGATGATCAGGATGATGATGAAGCTCACCGCCCGCACCGCCAGCAAGATGGCCTCGCTCATCGACACGAAGCTGAGCTGGAAGGCCTTCTCGGTCTCGGTCAGCGTCTCGGCCAGCGAGTTGGCGAACAGCGCATCGATGCGCTGCGACACCTGAGGCGCCTGGTTCGGGTCGTGGATGCGCGCGATGTACACGCCCACGAAGTCGGCCTTGCTGCCCAGCCGCGCGCGCACCGAATCGGCCACGCGCTGCCAGTGGATGAACATCTGCTGCTCGTCGGTCTTGGCGTCGGCGCCCTGGTAGATGCCGCGGATGGTGAAGCGCCAGGTGCCCGGGTAGATGGTGCCGCGCAAGGCCACCGTGTCGCCCAGCTTCCAGCCGAACTTGGCGGCCAGCTTGCGGCCCACCACCGCACCTTGCCGGTCACGGAAGAAGGCCTGCTTCTCGGCGTCGTCCAGCTTGAACTCGGGGTACAGGGCCAGGTAGCTGGGCGCATCGACCGCGAACTGCGCAAAGAAATTTCGCTCGGTGATGTAGATGCCACCGAACCAGTTGGCCCAGGAGATGCCGCTGACGCCCTCGACCGCGCGGATGCGCTCGGCGTAGTTCAGCGGCAGCGGGAAGGTCAGCGAGATGGCGCTGCGGGTGATCAGGCGCGTGCTCGACGTGGCGTCCACCCCCGCGTACCAGGCGTCGACGATGGTGCGCAGCAGCCCGAACGCCGAGATGGCCACCACCAGGCCCACCATGGTCAGCAAGGTGCGCAGGCGGTGCCGGAAGGCGTTCTTGAGCAGCAGGCGCAGCAGGAACATGCTGGCGCCTCACTCACCGTCGGCGGCTTTGACCAGGTCTGCGCTCTTCAGGGGGCGTGGCGAGCCAGTCACCACCTGATCACCCGCCTTCAGCGCTGCCGACGCAGCGGGCTCGGCGGGCAGCACCTCGCGCACATCACCCAGCGTGCGACCGGCCTTCACGGCCACGGCCTCGACCTGCAGCGGCTGGGCCGAACCGCCTTCGTTCGCACCGGCCTTCACCCGCCACAGCACCGTGCGCCCGTCCACCTCGTGCAGGGCCTTGGGCGGCACCGCCAGCACAGGCTGCTGATCGGCCACCGTGATGGGCCTGGACAGGAAGTTCACCTTCGCGCTCATCTCGGGGAGGATGCGCTCGTCGAGCTTGGCGAAGCGGACCTTGACGGTCACCGTGGCCTTGGCGCGGTCCACCGTTGGCACCAGGCCACCGACCTCGCCCATGAAACGCACACCCGGCAAGGCGTCGAGCATGATCTCCACCGGCTGGCCGATGCGCGCCTTCGACAGGCTGCCCTCGGACACGTCGGCCTCGACCTCCAGCGTGCGCATGTCGGCCATGGTCACGACAGCGCCTTGGGTGCCGGCGGCACTCGACAGCGGCGTGATGATGTCGCCCACGTTGGCGTTCTTGACCAGCACCACGCCATCGAAGGGCGCGCGGATCTCGGTGAAATCTTCGGCCACGCGCTGCACACCCACCTGCGCACGCGCGACCTCCAGCGTGGCCTTGGCCGAAGACACCGAGGCACGCGCGGCCTTGGCGCGGGTCTGCACGGCATCGACCGCCTGCGGCGAGATGAAGCCCTGCGCCTGCAGGCCCTGGCTGCGCACCAGTTCGGCCTCGGCATTGGCCAGCTCGACCTCGGCCTGGCGCACGCCGGCTTCGGCCTGGCGCACGCCCGCTTGCGCCGCGACGATGGCCGCGCGCACATCGCTCGCGTCCAGCCTGGCGATCAGCGCACCTTGCTTGACCACCGAGCCCTCGCGCACGTTCAGCTCGATCAAGCGGCCGGTGGCCTTGGACGCCACCGCCGCACGGCGTTGCGCCACCACGTAGCCCGAGGCCGTGAGCTGCACGAATTGCTGCGAAGGGGTGCTGGTGACCACGGCGGCCGTTTGCACCGCCACCGGCTTGGGTGCCAGCCACCAGGCCACGCCACCCACCAGCACCACGGCGGCCAGGGCCACGGGCCACCAGTTGCGGCGTGGTGCGGCGGCCCCGGTGTGGCCGCGGTCGATGCGCAACTGGCTCAGGGCGCTGACCGAAGGCTTGGGGGAATCAGGCGGGGTGTCGGGCGCGGCGGACATGGCAGGTGAGGTCCTGTGTCGGAGGGATCACGCATTGTGGCGCATGCCGCTCGAACGCCGCCCCAAGCCCGGGCAGGGCCGTCAACGCCCCACAGAACCGGCCTTTGCCTCAGGCTCAGCGCGCGGCGTTGAGCGAGTCACGCGTTTGCTGGGCCACGCGGCGGGCGGCGCTGGCGAAGTCGTCACCATTGCTGGCGTACAGCACGGCGCGCGAGCTGTTGACGACGATGGTGCCGGTGATGACGCCGCTCGCGTCGGTCCTGAGGCCCGCCTTGACGGTGGCCGCGGCATCACCGCCCTGCGCTCCTACGCCAGGGATCAGCAGCGGCAAGGTGGGCGCCAGCTCGCGCACGCGAGCGATCTCTTCGGGGAAGGTCGCGCCCACCACCAGGCCCATCTGGCCATTGGTGTTCCAGGGCCCTTGCGCCTGCTTGGCGATGTGCTCGTACACGCGCGGCTGGCCCTCGATGTCGGCCAGGCGCAGGTTCTGCAGGTCGGAGCCACCCGGGTTGGAGGTGCGGCACAGCAGGATCACGCCCTTGCCCGGGTACTTCAGGAAGGGCTCCATCGTGTCGAAGCCCATGAAGGGCGACAGCGTGACGGCGTCGGCCTGGTAGCGGGTGAAAGCCTCGTGCGCGTACTGGTCGGCGGTCGAGCCGATGTCGCCGCGCTTGGCGTCGAGGATGACGGGCACGTTGGGCGCCACGCGGCGCATGTGCGCCATCAGGCGCTCGAGCTGATCTTCGGCGCGGTGGGCCGCGAAGTAGGCGATCTGCGGCTTGAAGGCGCAGACCAGGTCCTTCGTGGCGTCGACGATGGCCGCGCAGAAATCGCAGATCCGATCAGGCTGGCCCTTCCAGGCGCCCGGGAACTTCGAGGGCTCGGGGTCCAGGCCCACGCAAAGCAAAGAGTCGTTGAGGCGCTGTGCTTGCGCGAGCTGATCGGTGAAGTTCATGGCGCCATTTTACCGGCGCGCCCCGCCCCCCGGCTGGCTCAGCCCCGACGGCGACGGGCCAACAGCGCGACCGCAGCCAGGCCCGTGAAGACCAGGGCATGCGCGCCAGGCTCGGGCACCGCCGGCGCAAAGGTGCTGTAGACGGGCGACAGGGCCTGCCCAGGGCCGCCCAGCAGGTCAAAGCTCGCCGACTGGCTGTAGGTGGTCGCCGTGGTGCGCAGGAAGAAGAACCTGGATTGGCTGCCCGCATTCACCGCCGAGTCGAAGAGGAAGTTGATGCTGCCGCCTGGTTGGCCAGATTCACTGAACAGGCGGGCGGTGTCCGGCGCCACCGAACCCAAGCCGTCGATGCGCCAGTCGGCATCGGTCAGGTTGCCGTAGCCGAAATCGGTCAGGCGAAAGGCCGACACGCCCACCGTGGGCTCCATGCGATCGACATTGATCTTCCAGTAGAAGTCGAGCGTGCCCGAGCCGGCTTCTCGAACCACGCGGTTCTGCACCGTGCCGGTGATGCCCTCGAAGCTGAAGGCCGTGATGACGTCTTCGAGCACGGTGCCGGCCAACTCAGGGCGGGCGGCGGCTGTCGTGCCGGGCAGAGCGGTGTCCGCGAAATTCGCGGGTGAGACAGGTTCGGTCAGCGCAACGGCCTGTGCGCCCGTGTGGGCAAGCAGGGTCAGCGAAGCAGCCAGGGCGGCGGCCAAAGGACGGAACGAGCGAAAAGCGCGGTCGAGGGGAAACGACGGATGGGACATGCAGAGCTCCTGATGTGATCGATGTGCTGAGAGACACCGCCACTGTAGGAACCGCGTGGTCAGGCCACCCTCCCTACGGCTAGGGAGTCGCGCCATCCATGCAGGGGGGGCCGGTTGACCGCCCCCGCCGCCTCAGATCACACGTCAGACGCGCTGCGCCAGCTCGATGGCCTTGCCGATGTAGTTGCCCGGGGTCATGGCGCGCAGGCGGGCCTTCTCGTCTTCGGGCAGCTCCAGCGTCTCGATGAAGGCCTGGATGGACTCCTTCGTGATGGCCTTGCCGCGCGTGAGCTCCTTGAGGCGCTCGTACGGGTTGGGCAGGGCATGGCGGCGCATCACGGTCTGGATGGGCTCGGCCAGCACTTCCCAGGAGCTGTCGAGGTCGTCGGCCAGCGCTTGCGGGTTGACCTCGAGCTTGCCAAGTCCGCGTGCCAGGCTGTCGTAGGCCAGCAGGGCGTAGCCCAGGGCCACGCCCATGTTGCGCAGCACGGTCGAGTCGGTCAGGTCACGCTGCCAGCGGCTGATGGGCAGCTTCTGGCTCAGGTGCGTCAGCACCGCGTTGGCCAGGCCCAGGTTGCCTTCGGCGTTCTCGAAGTCGATCGGGTTGACCTTGTGCGGCATGGTCGACGAGCCGATCTCGCCAGCCTTGGTCTTTTGCTTGAAGTAACCCAGGCTGATGTAGCCCCACACGTCGCGCGAGAAGTCGATCAGGATGGTGTTCGTGCGCGTGACAGCGTCGAACAGCTCGGCCATGTAGTCGTGCGGCTCGATCTGGATGGTGTAGGGGTTGAAGCTCAGGCCCAGCTGGTTCTCGATGACCGACTGGCTGAAGGCTTCCCAGTCCTGCTCGGGGTAGGCCGAGAGGTGGGCGTTGTAGTTGCCCACGGCGCCGTTCATCTTGGCCAGCAGCTTGACGGCTGCGATGCGCTCGCGGGCGGTCGCCAGGCGGGCCACCACGTTGGCGATCTCCTTGCCCACGGTGGTGGGGGATGCCGTCTGGCCGTGCGTGCGGCTGAGCATGGGGATGGCGGCGAACTGGTGCGCCATGCCGCTGAGCGTGCCGATCAGGCCGTCGATGGCCGGCAGGACCACCTGCTCGCGCGCGGCCTTGAGCATCAGGCCGTGGCTGGTGTTGTTGATGTCTTCAGACGTGCAGGCGAAGTGCACGAACTCACCGGCCTTCTCCAGCTCGGGCTGACCGGCAAAGCGCTGCTTGATCCAGTACTCGACCGCCTTGACGTCGTGGTTGGTGGTCTTTTCGATGTCCTTGATGGCCTGGGCGTCGGCCTCGGCAAAGCGCAACACCAGGCCACGCAGGAAGCCACGGGCGGCCTCGGACAGCGGCGCCAGCTCGGGCAGACCCGCATCCGACAAGGCGATGAACCACTCAATTTCCACCTGCACACGGCGGTGCATCAGGCCGTACTCGGACAGCAGCGGGCGCAGGGCAGCGACCTTGGGTGCGTAGCGGCCGTCCAGCGGCGACAAGGCGGAAAGTGCAGACAGGTTCATGGCGGGGTCCCGGGTGACATCAGGCAAACCCGCGATTTTACCCGGCCACCCGCTCCCTGACCACCTCCACCCTCGCCTGACGGGCTGGCCAGTGGCGCATCACGCTGTGCAGAGCCACCCGCGAACGCAGGCTCGTGGCCCGGGCGCGCACCGCCCAGGCCCGGTGCTGGGCCCAGGGCCAGTAGATGCCGCCCGTGCCCACGACCAGGCAGGCCAGCAGCAGGTGCTCGCCCAGCATCGCCCGGCTCGACAGGGTGCAGCGAAACCGCAGGCTGCGGTTGCCGGTCTGGTCCCAGACGAGCCGATACAGCCGCGCCTGCCACTGCCAGCCGGTCACCAGGGCCCAGATCAGGGCCGCGGCCACACCGGCCATCACCGACACCGGGCGCCCCCAGGTCGTCGAACCGGCCTGCGCCGCGGCCACGATGACCAGCGCGATCCCAGCCAGGACCACGCCCAGCCAGGCGGCCTGCACCACCTGGCTCAGGCAGGCGCGGCGGACCTCGCCCCGGCGCGCCTGCCAGCGCAAGCGCAAGGGCCCCAGGCGCGCGCCCGACTGGCGCAGCCGGGCCAGACGCCAGACGCCTTCAGGCACCAGCAGCAGGCCCAGCAAACCCCAGGAGACGGCCCCGACGCCCCAGATCACGGACACCGGGTGGCCCAGAGCCAGCCACCCAGCGGCCAACCACGCCCCCCCGAGGGACCACCCCAGGGGCGCGGCCGCAGCGCGCCAGGCTTCGGCGAGGCGCCCCTGCCAGGCCAGGGGCCGGCGCCCCCAGCTCAGTCGGTTGACGCGGTGCGACACGGCGGCCAGCCACAGCGTCGGCCAGCTCAGCGCCGCGATGGTGAGGCCGGCCAAGCCTGCCCAGGGCTTGTCGGCCGCCGCCAGCCCTCCGCCAAGCAGCAAGCCCATCACCAGCAGCTGGCGCATCAGCATCGCCCAAGGCGAAGCGTGGTCGTCCAGCGCCTGCCCGCCCAGTTGCGTGTGCGCCAGCAGGTGCCGCCGGCAGCGCAGGCGCGCCCAGGGCAGCCCCAGGCCCAGCGTGAACAGGGTGAAAAGCGCCCCTTGCAGCCAGATGGCCGCGTAGTCATCGGCCTGCGACGTGAACTGCACCGGCCAGGTGTCGACGGCCCGCTTCGGCAAACGGGGCAAGCCACGCCGCAGCCCCACCACCGATGAAGATGGTGCGGTCACGGTCGTGGGGGAGGACAACGGCGACGAGGCAGCAGACAACGCGGGCCCCTTGAGATCGGAACGGTGAACAGGCTGCGCAGAACAGGCGCACAGGATGTTCGCAACTGCGACAAATGTAATGGGGTGATTCTCGCAGGCCCTTGAACATCCCCCCGCATGGGCGGGTTCCCAGGGGCGTTCAAGGGGGTTCCGGACAGCCGGGCAAGCGGCAGATAAAATCCGACGCAAACACACATCGCGACACAGAATGAAACTGATCGGATCCCTGACCAGCCCCTTCGTCCGCAAGGTACGCATCGTGCTGGCCGAGAAGAAGCTCGACTACAAATTCGAAGTGGAGGACGTGTGGGCCGCTGACACCACCATCGCCACCTCCAACCCGCTGGGCAAAGTGCCCTGCCTGGTGATGGAAGGCGGCGAGGCCGTCTTCGACTCGCGCGTGATCGTCGAATACGTCGACACCCTCTCGCCCGTGGGCAAGCTCATCCCCCTGAGCGGCCGCGAGCGCGTGGAGGTGCGCACCTGGGAAGCCCTGGCCGACGGCCTGCTCGATGCCGCCATCCTGGCGCGCATGGAAGCCACTTGGGTCGGCCGCACCGAGGCCCAGCGCAGCCAGGCCTGGATCGACCGCCAGATCGGCAAGGTGCACGCCAGCCTCAAGGCCATGAGCCAGGGCCTGGGTGACCGCGCCTGGTGCACCGGCATCCACCACAGCCTGGCCGACATCTGCGTGGGCTGCGCGCTGGGCTACCTGGATTTCCGCTTCCCGGAGATCGACTGGCGCGGCGACCACCCCAACCTGGCGCGCCTGTTCGAGAAGCTCGAGCAGCGCCCCGGCTTCGCCGACACGGCGCCGCCCAAGGCCTGAGCTCAGTCGCGCAGCTCGAACGAGTCTGCGCGCGCGCGCATCCAGTACTGCTCGAACACGGGTTGGTTGAACGGGATCGCACCGCGTTCGGCCGCCAGCAACTCGCCCGCCTTCGTGTAAGGCAGCAGGTTGGACAGGCGCTTGACCTCCACGCCCGAGACGCGCCGCACGATGTGATCGGCTGTGATGTCGTTCGGGTGGTGCAGACCGGCCGCCTGGACGAGCTCCTGCAGGGCATGCAGGGTCAGCTGGTGGTAGCGGTACACCCGATCGGCCTTGTCCGGCACCACCAGGGCGCGCTGGCGCAGGGGGTCTTGCGTGGTCACGCCCGTGGGGCAATGGCCAGTGTGGCAAGCCTGCGCCTGGATGCAGCCCAGCGCGAACATGAAGCCACGCGCCGAATTGCACCAGTCGGCGCCCAGCGCCATCATGCGCGCGATGTCGAATGAGCTGATGACCTTGCCCGCGCAGCCGATCTTCACGCGGTGGCGCTCGCCCAGGCCCACCAGCGTGTTGTGCACCAGCAGCAGGCCCTCCTGCAAGGGCGCCCCCACGTGATCGGTGAACTCCAGCGGTGCCGCACCCGTGCCGCCTTCGGCCCCGTCGACGACGATGAAGTCCGGCCAGAAACCGGTTTCACGCATGGCCTTGACCATCGCGAACCACTCCCAGGGGTGGCCCATGCAGAACTTGAAGCCCACCGGCTTGCCACCCGAGAGCTGCCGCAAGCGCTCGATGAACTGCATCATCTCGGTGGGCGTCGAGAAGGCGCTGTGCCGCGCGGGCGAGACGCAGTCCTGCCCCACCGGCACCTCGCGCGCTTCGGCGATCTCGGGCGTCACCTTCGGGCCTGGCAGCAGGCCGCCGTGGCCGGGTTTGGCTCCCTGGCTGATCTTGAGTTCGATCAGCTTGACCTGAGGCTCGCGCGCGTTGGCGGCGAAGCGGGTTTCGTCGAAATGGCCATCGGCGGTGCGGCAACCGAAGTAGCCTGAGCCGATCTCCCAGATCAGGTCGCCGCCCGGCTCGCGGTGGTAGCGGCTGATCGAGCCTTCGCCGGTGTCATGAGCGAAGCCACCTTTGCGGGCGCCGCCGTTGAGGGCCAGCACGGCGTTGGCGCTCAAGGCGCCGAAGCTCATCGCCGAGATGTTGAAGATGCTGGCGCTGTAAGGCTGGGTGCACGACGAGCCGCCCGCGCCGATCGTCACGCGGAAATCGTGCGAGGGCAGCTGGGTCGGGCTGATCGAGTGGCTGAGCCATTCGTAGCCATTGGCCCCGACGTCGCGCTGCGTGCCGAAGGGCCGCTTGTCGGGCTCGCCCTTGGCGCGCTGGTAGACGAGCGAACGCTGCTGGCGTGAAAAGGGCGCCGCTTCGTTGTCGCTTTCGATGAAGTACTGGCGGATCTCGGGGCGGATGAACTCCAGCAGGTAGCGCATGTGCCCGATGACCGGGTAGTTGCGCAGCACCGAGCGGGCACGCTGGCGCATGTCGTTGAAGCCCAGCAGCACCAGCCCGCCACCGACGACGATGAGCAGGCCGGCCGCCCACCCTGGCGCACGCGCCCAGCGACACAGGCCCCAGGCCAGCAGCAGCCAGGCCATGGCCCACGCCGCATAGCGGATGGGCAGGTGCTCGTTGAGTCGGATCAGCCAGCGCGGCATGGGGGCTCCTCGGTTCTTGTCTGCGCCAGCCAGCCGGGCAGGCAGGCAGGCGGCATGCGCCCTCAATGTAGCCAAACGCCCTCCACCATCCGAAAAGAAAAGCCGGGCTTCCCCAGCGCAACCCTTGCGATGCCTCGGCCTGGCCTCGGCTGTCACCAGGTGGCAAATGCGGCTACACTTGCACCCAGCGCCGATTTGTCCCGGCCAGGAGTTTCGGCTCCCGGCCCACGACGGTTCCGAATTGCGGGCGCTTTAAAAATGCCGCTAAAGAGGTCGCTGCCACCGGCCCCTGCTTCTTGCGCGGCCGGTTTTGTTTTTCCTGGGCCCTGCTCCATGTCAACTGGCATCGTCACGCCTGCCACGCTGCACTTCAGCGAGCCGCTGCGGCTGCAAAGCGGCGCGCAACTGCGCGACTACACCCTCGCCTACGAAACCCACGGCCAGCTCAACGCCGATGCCAGCAACGCCGTGCTGGTGTGCCACGCGCTCAACGCCTCGCACCATTTCGCTGGCCTGCACGCCGGCCCGGACGGCCAGCCGCTGCCCAAGAGCCAGGGCTGGTGGGACAACATGATCGGCCCAGGCAAGCCCGTGGACACCGACCGCTTCTTCGTCATCGGCATCAACAACCCGGGCTCGTGCTTTGGCTCGACAGGACCGATGCACACCAACCCGGACACCGGCAAGCCCTATGGCGCCGACTTCCCCGTGGTGACGGTCGAAGACTGGGTCAACGCCCAGGCCCGCGTGCTCGACGCATTGGGCGTCCAGCAGCTTGCGGCGGTGCTGGGTGGCAGCCTGGGCGGCATGCAGGCCCTGAGCTGGACGCTGCAACACCCCGACCGCGTGCGCCATTGCGTGGCCGTGGCCACCGCGCCGAAGCTGTCGGCACAGAACATCGCCTTCAACGAGGTGGCCCGGCGCGCCATCGTCACCGACCCCGACTTCCACGGCGGCCACTTCTACGAGCACGGCGTGGTGCCGCGCCGCGGCCTGCGCGTGGCGCGCATGATCGGCCACATCACCTACCTGTCGGATGACGTGATGGAAGAGAAGTTCGGCCGCGAGATGGTGGGCCGCGCCATTGGCGACGCCCCCGGCTACAGCACCCAGGACATCGAATTCCAGGTCGAGAGCTACCTGCGCTACCAGGGCGACAAGTTCAGCGACTACTTCGACGCCAACACCTACCTGCTGATCACGCGCGCACTCGACTACTTCGACCCGGCCCGCACGCACGGCGGCAAGCTGGCGGCGGCCATGGCCAAAGCGCTGGCCAAGTTCCTGGTCATCAGCTTCACCACCGACTGGCGGTTCTCACCCGCGCGTTCGCGCGAGATCGTCAAGGCGCTGGTCGACAACCGCCACGACGTGAGCTACGCCGAGATCGACGCCCCGCACGGCCACGACGCCTTCCTGCTCGACGACCCGCGCTACCACGGGGTGGTGCGCGCCTACTTCGAGCGCATTGCGCAGGAGGTGCGCGCATGACCACGCCCACCCTCCAGGCTTCGCGCCAGACCTTCCACCGCATCATCGCGGAGCTGATCCCGCGTGGCTCGCGCGTGCTCGACCTGGGCTGCGGCAGCGGCGAATTGCTGGCCCTGTTGCGCGACGAGCGCGGGTGCACGGGCTATGGCATCGAGCTCGACGACGCGCAGGTGATGGCCTGCGTGGCGCGCGGCATCAACGTCATCCAGCACAACCTCGAAGAAGGCCTGGCCCTGTTCGAGGACAACAGCTTTGACGTGGTGCTGCAGCTCGACACGCTCCAACACCTGCGCAACACCGAAGCCATGCTGCGCGAGACCGCCCGCATCGGGCGCGTGGGCCTGGTGAGCTTCCCCAATTTCGCGCACTGGCCGCACCGACTCAGTGTGTTGCGCGGGCGCATGCCCGTCACGCGTGCACTGCCCTACCAGTGGTACGACACGCCCAACATCCGCGTGGCCACCTTCGCCGATTTCGAGGTGCTGGCGCGGCGCAACGGCTTGCGCATCGTGGAGTCGTTCGGGTTGCACGAAGGCGAGGTGGTGCGCCATTGGCCGAACCTGATGGCCAGCTCGGCGGTGTTCCAGTTCGAGCGGGCCTGAGCTCGCCCGCAGGCGGGGCACGGACCCCCAAAAAAAAGGGGCGCCCCCCGCCAAGGGGGCGCCCAAACGCTCTGGTCAAACAAACGGTCCGAAGACCGCAGGCCCCTCGTGCTGCCTGGCTCGTGTCTGGCGGGCGCCAGCTGAGAGAACCAATCAGCGAACCCACATGAGCATATGCATTTGGCGTGCCAACCATGCATGGGGGTTTCACGCGACCGGGGCCAATGCGCCGGGCATGCATCACAAAACAGGCGCCCACAAAAAAAGGCGCCCGCAGGCGCCTTTCATGAGGTCTGTCTCGATGGGCCTCTCGGCCCACGCGATCAGAAGGTGTGCTTGACGCCCACGGCGATGGCACGGCCCGACTTCTCGTCGGTGATCTTCTCCTGGGAGAAAGCGGCGAACACGCTGGTGCGCTTGGACAGGGCGTGGTCGTAGCCCAGCGAGAGGATCTTGCTGGAGTAGTCATCGTCGTTGACGACTTGGTACTTCGACTGGCCGTAGGAAGCCAGGACCGAGCCCGATGCGGTGACGGGGATGCTCACGCCCAGTTGCCACACCTTGGCCTTGTCGACTTCGGCATTGAACAGATCGTTGGCGTAGTACTTGAACTGCGAATACTGGCCGAAGGCCTTGAGCACGCCGAAGTCGTAGCTGGTGCCGAGGTTGGCAGCGCGGAAGTTCTTGAACACCGGCAAAAGATCAACACCCGCAGAGGTGGTGGTGACCTTGCCCGACTTGCCGCCGTCCACGTACACGGCCATCGCGCTGAACGGGCCATTGTTGTAGGAAACGCTGGCGGTGTAGCTGTTGCTGGTGTCAGAGCTGCTCGACTCCTTGGCCAGGAATTGCAGGCTGGCAGCGAAACCAGCGATCACCGGGGTTTCGTAGGTGACCGAGTTGGCCCAGCCGGTGTCGCCTTGCGACAGCGCGTAGGTGCCAGGTGCACTGATGCTCGTCGAGCCCAGGTCATAGAAATGACGCATGGTGGGCGAGAAGGTCATCGAGCTGCCGAACGGGTTGTACAGCAGGCCGGAGGTGAACAGGGCGTTGTCGTACTGACCCACGATGACCTTACCGAAGCCGCCGCTCAGGCCGACCCAAGAGGCACGGCTCCAGAACTGACCAACCTGGTTGGGCACGTTGGCACCGGTGTCACCGCCGACGAAGGATTCGAGCATGAACTCGGCCTTCAGGCCGCCGCCCAGGTCTTCAACGCCGGAGAAGCCGATGAAGCTGGTCATCATGTCGCCGCTCTGAACCTTGGTGGTGCTCTTGCCACCGGCAGCGGACTTGTAGGAGCCGAAGTCAGCTTCCAGGTAGCCGTACAGCTTCACGCTGGACTGGGCTTGGGCGGCGCCGACCAGGGCCAGCAGGGCGGCAGCAGCCACCAGATTCTTCTTTGCAAACATCAAGAGTTCTCCTAGCAATGGGAAGAAGGTTGGAATCCTGCACCGGGAGCAAGTGGGGCCTCCTGATGCCGTGGATTTTGTTGGGACGGTCTGTCCTCGTCGGTCATTTAAGCAAGAATCATGCTCACTTGAAAACCCCGAATGTTGCGTTGAGGCAACACCCGGCAACATCGAGCACGGCGGACAACAGCAAGCCTCGGGCCAGGTGCTCGTGCGCCCGAAAAAAAAGCGCCCCCGAAGGGGCGCTTTCAACTCTGGTGCTTTGGTTCAGTAGAAGGGCGCGTGATCAGAACGCGTGGCGCACACCGACCGAGTAGTTGACGATGGACTTGGAGCCGCTTTCGTCCCCCACCGTTGCCTTGGCCTTCTCGCTGAGGATGGCCGTGTAGACGCTGGTGCGCTTGGACAGGGCGTGGGTGTAGCCCAGCGACAGGTCGCGGGTCTTGAACGACACGTCGTCCACGCTGACCTTGGTCTGGCCGAACGAGGCCAACACGGTGCCGTTGGCGCCCACGGGAGCCGACACGCCCAACTGGAAGAACTTCGGCGTGACCGAACCTTCTTCGTTGCGCTGGGTGTACTTGTCGCGGCCGTACTGAGCGAAGGCCTTAACCGCGCCGAAGTCGTAGGAGGCGCCGGCCAGCCAAGCCTTGTCCTTGACGGCGCTGGCGGTGGCGTCCGTCGAGCGCACTTCACCGTAAACCAGCGAGGCAGCGAACGGGCCTGCTACGTAACCCACGCTCAGGTCGTAGGCGCCGCCGTTGTAATTGCCAGTGGCCACCGAGCCCTTGCCGGCTTCCTTGGCGCTGTATTGGGCGGCAAAGGTCAGGCCCGACAGGTTGGGCGAGGCGTAGGCCACGGTGTTCGACCAGCTGCCATCGGTGGAGGGCAGATCGAACCCAGGCTGCAACTGGCTGATCAGGTTGCCCAGTTGGCCCTTGCCCAGACCCAGGCGAGCCGACGGCGAGTAAACGGCCGAGCTGCCGAAGGGATTGAAGGCAGCCGACTCGAGCTTGAACAGGCTCTCGATGCGGCCCAGGCTGACGGTGCCGAAACCACCCGACAGACCGACCAAGGCGTTCTTGCTGAAGAGGTTGGAGCCCGCGGCGCCCGTGTCGACGGCGATGGGGGCCTCCAGCTTGAACAAGGCCTTGAGACCACCACCCAGGTCTTCTTCGCCACGCATGCCGAAGAAGCTTTCGTACAGGTCCGAAGAGTCAACCTTGGTTGCGCCAGACTTGGAGATGCCGGTCAGGTTGCCAAAGCCGTCAACTTCGACGTCCAGCGTCTGCTTGCGGCCGATGGAGGCGTCCAGGTTGCCGTACAGGGTCACGGACGATTGGGCCATGGCGGAGGTGGCAGCAGCCAGGGCGGCCAGAGCGATCAGGTGCTTTTTCATACAAGTTCTCCTTCAGGGTTTTGCACCAACAGCGTGCATCCGAGGCGTTCAGGGCAAACATTGCCATCTGAGATCGGACAAAACGGCGCCGGGGTGTGCCCGATTGTGTTGGGTTTCAGCGCAAAACCGAGGAGGAACCCCTGGGGTTAAACGAACGTTTACCCCACTTTGGGGCGCTTTCGCACCAAATTGGTTGCAACTTCGCCACGTTCGCCCCGCCCCCCGGGCGGCCCATCAACGCTGCCAGACCGCCAGGATCTGCTCGCCGTAGGCCTCGAGCTTCTTGGCGCCGACGCCGCTGACGGTGGCCAGCTCACCCAGGGTGGTGGGTGCCAGGCTGGCCATCTCGGCCAGGGTGGCATCGTGGAAGACGACGTAGGCCGGCAGGTTGTGCTCGCGCGCCACCTGGGCTCGCCAGGCCTTGAGCAGTTCGTAGCGGGCCAGCGCGTCGCCGTCGAGCGGGATGGGCGGCGCCGAGGCCTTGCCCCGGGCCGGCTTGCTGCGCGAGCCGGGTTCGGCCGCCTGCTTGAGCGTGATCGACACCTCGCCCTTGAGCACCGCTCGGGCGCTGGCGCTCAAACCCAGGGTGTTGAACTCACCTTCCGCCACGACATGGCCCAGCGCGATGAGCTGGCGCAACACGGCACGCCACTGCGCCTCCGACAGGTCGGATCCGATGCCGAAGGTGCTGAGAGACTCGTGCCCATACTGCGCCACCTTGTCGGTGCGCCGGCCGCGCAGCACGTCGATGAGGTGGCCGGCGCCGAAGCGCTGCTGGCCGTGCTGCCAGAAGCGGTAGATGCCGCTGAGCAGTTTGCGGGCGGCTTCGGTGCCGTCCCAGGTCTGGGGTGGGTGCAGGCAGTTGTCGCAGTTGCCGCAGGGCTGGCTGGCTTCGCCAAAGTAGGCGAGCAGGCGCACGCGGCGGCAGTCGTGGGCCTCGGCCAGGGCCAGCAGGGCGTCGAGCTTGGCGCGCTGCACGCGCTTGAAGTCTTCGTGCGCCGGGCTTTCGTCGATCATGCGGCGCTGGTTGACCACGTCGGCCAGGCCGTAGGCCAGCCAGGCCTCGGCATCGGCGCCATCGCGGCCGGCGCGGCCCGTCTCCTGGTAGTAGGCCTCGATGTTCTTGGGCAGGTCGAGGTGGGCCACGAAGCGCACGTCGGGCTTGTCGATGCCCATGCCGAAGGCGATGGTGGCCACCATGACCAGGCCTTCCTCGCGCAGGAAGCGGTCCTGGTGGCGCTGGCGCACGCCCGCGTCCAGCCCCGCGTGGTACGGCAGGGCCGAGATGCCCTGCTCTTTCAGCCACTCGGCGGTGTCTTCCACCTTCTTGCGGCTTTGGCAGTAGACGATGCCGGCCTCGCCCTCGTGCTCGTCGCGGATGAAGCGCAACAGCTGCTGGCGCGGGTTGTCCTTCTCGACCAGGGCGTAGCGGATGTTGGGCCGGTCGAAGCTGCTGATGAAGACGCGGGCGGCGTGCAGGTCCAGGCGCGTGACCATGTCGGCGCGGGTCTGGTCGTCGGCGGTGGCGGTGAGTGCCACGCGCGGCACGTCGGGGTAGCGCTCGTGCAGCAGGCTCAGCTGCAGGTAGTCTTCGCGGAAGTCGTGGCCCCACTGGCTGACGCAGTGGGCTTCGTCGATGGCGAAGAGGCTGAGCAGGCCGCGCTCGTGCAGGCTGGCCAGTTGGGCCTGGAAGCGCGGGTGGGTGACGCGCTCGGGCGCCACGTAGAGCAGCACCAGCCGGCCCGACATCATCTCGCGCTCGATGTGCTGGGCCTCGTCGTTGCTCAAGGTGCTGTTGAGGAAGGCCGCGTGCACGCCCACTTCCTCGAGCGCGCCGACCTGGTCGTGCATCAGCGCGATCAGCGGCGAGACCACGATGGTCACGCCCAGGCCACGGCGGTGGCGGGCAATGGCGGGCACCTGGTAGCACAGGCTCTTGCCGCCGCCCGTGGGCATCAGCACGAGGGCGTCGCCACCCGAGGCCACCTGGTCAACAACGGCGGCTTGCTGCCCACGGAAGGCGGCGTAGCCGAACACCTCTTGCAGGATGCGCAGGGGTTCAGCGGACAAAGAGGCCGATGAGGGGGTGGGCAGGGGTTCGGGCAGGGCGGACACGCGAAGGGGGCAGGCAGGCAGAGCCCCGATTGTCGCCCCTGGCGGGCCCTTCGCTCACCGGTGGGCCTTCCCTCGTTGGAACGACCGCTGTTGAGGGGCGCTGCTTTCGGCCACACCGCCTGCCGAAAGCAGCCCGGGATTCAAACCTGGAAGAAGGCCACCGCCCCGCGCAGGCTTTCCGACTGCTGGCGCAGGGAAGCCGCGGCCGCGGCCGCTTCTTCGACCATGGCCGCGTTTTGCTGCATGGTCTCGTCGATGGCGCTGACGGCTTCGCTGATCTGGCCGATGCCGCTGGCCTGCTCGCGCGCCGAGGTGCTGATCTCGGCAACGACCTGCTGCACACGGCGCACCGCCTCGACGGCATCGAGGATGGTCTGGCCGGCTTCGGCCACCAGGCCGTTGCCGCGCTCGACGCTGCTGACGCTGCCCTGGATGAGGTCCTTGATCTCGCGCGCGGCGGTGGCGCTGCGCTGGGCCAGGGCCCGCACCTCGGAGGCCACGACCGCGAAGCCACGGCCTTGCTCGCCCGCGCGCGCGGCTTCCACGGCCGCGTTCAAGGCCAGGATGTTGGTCTGGAAGGCGATGCCATCGATCACGCCGATGATGTCGGCGATCTTGCGCGAGCTGGCGTGGATGGCGCCCATGGTTTCGACCACCTGGCCCACGACCGCGCCACCGCGTTCGGCCACCACCGTGGCCTGGTCGGCCAGTTGTCCAGCCTGCGCCGCGTGGCTGGCGGACTGCTGCACACCGGCGCTGAGCTGCTCCACCGAGGCGGCGGTTTCCTGCAGGCGCGAGGCCTGCTGCTCGGTGCGCAGCGAGAGGTCCTGGTTGCCCACGGCGATCTCGTGCGAGGCGTGCGCCACGGTTTCGGCCGAGGTGCGCACCTGCGTGACCACACCGCGCAGGCTCTCGTTCATGCGGATGACGGTGGCCACGAGGTGGCTGAGTTCGTCACGGCCCTGGGCGTTGAGCTGGCGGTCGAGCCGGCCGGCGGCCACATCGGCGGCGGCTTGCAGCACCTCGCCCAGCGGGCGGGTGATGCTGCGCAGGATCAGCCAGCTGGCGGCCGAGCCCACGGCCAGGCCAATGACCAGCAGCACGCCGATGCCCGAGAGCACCTGAGCGGTCGCGGCCTGTGCGGCCGCCTGGGCGCTGGCCTGGCGCTGCTGGCTGAGCTCGAACACGGCGGCCACGAGCTTGTCGAGTTGCGCGGTGGGTTCGCGGTCACGGCCCTTGACCGCCTTGTCGACCGCCTGGGCGCTGCCCGACGGGTCGGCCAGGTCAAAGCCCTTGAGGGCCGCCAGGTAGCTCTGCTGCAGCGCGGCCAGCGACTCGCGCGAAGCCTTGACGGGCGCGGTGTCCAGGCCCATTTGACCGTAGAGTGTCTCCAGCTCGGTCAGGCGGGCAGCGACCTCGGCACCCTCCTTCTCGAAGGCCTTGCGGTACTTGTCATGCGCCTCGCTCTGGTGGCTGCGCAGCAGCAGGTTCTTCCACTCCTGCACCTGGATCTTGAAGCTGACCTGGGCGCTGCGGGCCAGGTCGATGGCGTGGGCGTGCTCCTGCGACATCGCATGGGCTTGTTCGATGTGGTGCGCGCTGTTGCGCATGGCCATCCAGCCCAGCCCACCCACCAGCAAGGTGATGAGCAGCAGCAAGGCGGCCAGCGCGGCGATGCGCGTGCCGATGGAGACTTGGTTGAGCGACATGGGGACCTCCGTTGGTCGGGCTCGGCAATCGGTGCCGGCCCCCGGTCGCGATCCTGCTGCGCCGCCCCGGCAAGGGGAATGCTGGCTTTTCGGCCAGAAACCGCCAAAGCTTGAGGTGCCGAACGGCTCAGCCGGCCTCGGTCGGCACCACCGCTTTCGTGTAAGCCTCCACGAACGCCGGGGGCATGCGGCGCACCTTGCCCTGGGCGATGTCGACGCAGACGAATTCGCTGCGGCCACGGAAAACGGTCTGCCCGCCCTCCAGGCGAATGAACTGGTAGTGGCGCTGCAGCGTCAGTTTGTCGGCACCGGTCAACCAGGTGGCCAGCACGATGCGCTCGCCCAGGCGGGTGGCCTGGATGTAGTTGAGCTCGTGCTGGCGCACCACCATGCCGTGGCCCAGGGCTTCGTATTCGGCCGGGCCCAGGCCCAGCGCGGCGGAATGCGCCCAGGCGATGTCTTCGAGCCACTGCAGGTAGACCACGTTGTTGGTGTGGCGCATGAGGTCTATGTGCTCGGGCGCCACCGTCACCAGCAGGGTGTGCGGGTTCGGGCGGTCCCAGGGCAGGTGGCTCAGGTCGTCGGCAGACATGGTCGTCATGGCATGGATGGGGCAGGCGGACTTCGATGATGCCATCGGCCGGGTCGGGCCGAGCCCACAAACTGAGTCAAACTTGGTTTTCATCCGGTCAAACCCTGATGATGTCCGATTCAACACCACCTTCCTTGGTGGCATGATGCCCTAATTCCTGAGTCAGACTCAACATGAGCGCCACGCTTCAACGACACCAACCCCGCCAGGCCCGCTCCGCCCAACGCGTGCAGGCCATCCTCGCCGCCGCCCGCCAGGTGTTTTCGGCCCAGGGCTTTCAGCGCGCGACCATGGCGCAGATCGCCGAGGCCGCCGGCGTCTCCGAGGCCACCGTCTTCACCTACTTCCCGGGCAAGCGCGAGCTGTGCATCCAGGTCATCACCGACTGGTATGACGAAATCAGCGGCGAGCTCGAGCGCGACCTGCCCCGCCTGCAAGGCGTGCACGCCAAGCTGGCCCACGTGGTGCGTGCCCACCTGGTGACCCTGTTGGCCGACGGATCGGGGCTGTGCGCCCTGGTGCTCAGCGAGGGCCGCGCCGCCGACCCCGAACTGGCCGCCGTGCTGGCCGAGTGCCGCCGCCGCTACACCGCGCCGCTGATGCAGGCCCTGGCCGAGGGCCAGGCCTCGGGCGATGTGCGCGCCGACATGCCGCTGCGCCTGCTGCGCGACCTGGTCTACGGCTCGATGGAGCACGTGCTGTGGGACGCCATCACCACCCAGAAGCGCCCGCGCATCGACACCACGGCCGAGCAGTTGACCGAGCTGATCTGGTCGGCCGTGATGCCGCGTGACACCTCGCTGGAAGCCCTGCGGCGCCTGCGAGACGAGGTGGCTGCGGCCTTGCGACAGGCCGAGCTCACCCCACCCCAACGCTGAATGGAGACCCCATGCCCGCGCTGACCACTCAGCTCAACCCACGCAGCGAGGCCTTTGAAGCCAACGCCTCGGCCATGCAGGCCCTGGTCGACGACCTCCAAGCCAAGCTGGCCACCGCAGCACAAGGCGGCGGCGAGGCCCCGCGCGCCAAGCACCTGGCCCGCGGCAAGCTGCTGCCTCGCGACCGCGTGGCCCAACTGCTCGACGCCGGCTCGCCTTTTCTGGAAGTCGCGCCACTGGCCGCCTTGAACGTGTACGACAACGCCGCCCCCTGCGCGGGCGTGATCGCCGGCATCGGCCGCGTGGCGGGCGTCGAATGCATGGTGGTGTGCAACGACGCCACCGTCAAAGGTGGCACCTACTACCCGCTCACGGTCAAGAAGCACCTGCGCGCCCAAGAGATCGCGCAGCAGAACCGCCTGCCCTGCATCTACCTCGTGGACTCGGGCGGCGCCAACCTGCCCAACCAGGACGAGGTCTTTCCTGATCGCGACCACTTCGGCCGCATCTTCTACAACCAGGCCAACATGAGCGCGGCCGGCATCCCGCAGATCGCGGTGGTGATGGGCTCGTGCACAGCAGGCGGCGCCTACATGCCGGCCATGAGCGACGAGACCATCATCGTGGCCAACCAGGGCACCATCTTCCTGGGTGGCCCGCCGCTGGTCAAAGCCGCCACGGGCGAAGAGGTGACGGCCGAGGACCTGGGCGGCGGCGACGTGCACACGCGCCTGTCGGGTGTGGCCGACCACCTCGCGCGCGACGACGAGCACGCGCTGGCCATCGCCCGGCGGTGCGTGGCGCGGCTGAACTGGCGCAAGTCCCCGGAGCTGTCTTTGGTCGCTCCCCGCCCGCCGCTGTTGGACGAAGCCGAGCTGATGGGCGTGATCCCGACCGACACCCGAAAGCCTTTTGACGTGCGCGAGGTCATCGCCCGCCTGGTCGACGGCTCCGAGTTCGACGAGTTCAAGGCCCGCTACGGCGCCACGCTGGTGTGCGGCTTCGCGCACATCGAGGGCATGCCGGTGGGCATCGTGGCCAACAACGGCATCCTGTTCTCGGAATCGGCCAACAAGGGCGCGCACTTCATCGAGCTGTGCTGCCAGCGCAAGGTGCCGCTCGTGTTCCTGCAGAACATCACCGGCTTCATGGTGGGCCGCAAGGTCGAGAACGAGGGCATCGCGCGGGCAGGCGCCAAGATGGTGACCGCCGTGTCGTGCGCGCAAGTGCCGAAGTTCACCGTCGTCATCGGCGGCAGCTTTGGCGCGGGCAACTACGGCATGTGCGGGCGCGCCTTCAACCCGCGCTTTGTGTGGATGTGGCCGAACGCGCGCATCAGCGTGATGGGTGGCGAACAGGCCGCCAGCGTGCTGGCCACCGTCAAGCGCGACGGCATCGAGGCCAAGGGCGGACAGTGGAGCGCGGGCGACGAAGCCGCGTTCAAGGCCCCCATCCGCGACCAGTACGAGGCGCAAGGCCACCCCTACTACGCCACCGCCCGCCTGTGGGACGATGGCCTGATCCGACCCACCGACACCCGCCGCGTGCTGGCCCTGGCTTTGAGCGCCAGCCTCAACGCCCCCATCCCCGAGACGCGTTTCGGCGTCTTCCGCATGTGAGGAGATGCACATGACCGCTTTGTTCGATGCTTCATCGCTGCAGCACCTGGATGTCCAACGCCTGGGGGCTGTCGCCACCGTGCGCCTGAACCGCCCCGATGTGCGCAACGCCTTCCACGCCGACACCGTGGCCGAGCTCACGCAGGTCTTCGCCTCCTTCCAGGACGACGCCGGGCTGCGCGCCGTGGTGCTCGGCTCGACGGGCGTGGCCTTTTGCTCCGGCGCCGACCTGAACTGGATGCGCCAGACCGCCGACTACAGCTGGGTGGACAACCACCGCGACGCTTCGCGCCTGGCCAACATGCTGTGGACGCTGACCTGCTGCCCCGTGCCGGTGATTGCCGAGGTGCAGGGCGACTGCTACGGCGGCGGCGTGGGCCTGGTGTCGTGCTGCGACGTGGTGGTGGCCGCCGAGCCCGCACAGTTCTGCCTGTCAGAAGCCAAGCTGGGGCTGATCCCGGCCACCATCAGCCCTTACGTGATCCACGCCATCGGCGAGCGCGCGGCGCGGCGCTACTTCGTGACGGCCGAGCGCTTCTCTGCCGAACGCGCGCAGGCGATGGGCCTGGTGCACGAGGTGGTGGCCCTGGAGGACCTGGCCCAGACCACCCACGGCATCGTCCAGTCCATCTTGCGCAACGGCCCGAACGCCGTGCGCGAATGCAAGACCCTGGTGCGCGAAATCGGCAGCCGCCCGATCACGCACGAGCTGCGCGACGTGACCGCACGCCGCATCGCCGACGTGCGCGCCAGCGACGAGGGCAAGGCCGGCCTGAACGCCTTCCTGACGCGCAGCACACCGCCCTGGGTGACCGGGAGCTGAGGTCCACCATGTTCACCAAGATCCTCATTGCCAACCGCGGCGAAATCGCCTGCCGCGTGGCCGCCACCGCCAGGCGCCTGGGCATCCGCACCGTCGCCGTGTACTCGCAGGCCGACGCCCACGCCCGCCACGTGCAGGCTTGCGACGAAGCCGTCTGCATCGGCCCGGCCAGCCCGCGCGAGAGCTACCTGCGCGCCGACCGCATCCTCGAAGTGGCCCAGGCCACGGGCGCGCAAGCGGTGCACCCCGGCTACGGCTTCCTGTCCGAGAACGAAGGCTTCGCCCAGGCCTGCCTGGAGGCCGGCATCGCCTTCATCGGCCCGCCGCCTTCGGCCATCGCGGCCATGGGCAGCAAGTCGGCGGCCAAGGCCTTGATGGAACAAGCCGGCGTGCCCCTGGTGCCCGGCTACCACGGCGACGAGCAAGCGGCCGACTTCCTGCTCGCACAGGCCGAGCGCATCGGCTTTCCGGTGTTGATCAAGGCCAGCGCGGGCGGTGGCGGCAAGGGCATGCGCATCGTGCGGCAGGCCGACGAATTCGCCGCGGCGCTCGTGTCATGTCAACGCGAGGCCCAAGCCAGCTTCGGTGACCAGCATGTGCTGGTCGAGCGTTACGTCACGCAGCCCAGGCACATCGAGATCCAGGTCTTTGCCGACACGCATGGCAACGTGATCCACCTGGGCGAGCGCGACTGCTCGGTGCAGCGCCGCCACCAGAAGGTGCTGGAAGAAGCCCCCGCGCCCGGCATGACGCCCGAGCTGCGCGCACAGATGGGCGCCGCCGCCGTGGCCGCCGCGAAAAGCGTGGGCTACGTGGGCGCGGGCACGGTCGAGTTCATCTGTGAACAAGACGGCAAGTTCTATTTCATGGAGATGAACACGCGCCTGCAGGTCGAGCACCCGGTGACCGAGGCCGTCACCGGCCTGGACCTGGTCGAGTGGCAGCTGCGCGTGGCTTCGGGCGAGCCGCTGCCGCTCACGCAGGCCCAAGTCACCATCACCGGCCACGCCATCGAAGCACGCATCTGCGCCGAACAGCCCGAGGCCGGCTTCCTGCCGGCCATCGGCACCCTGCGCACGATGCGCACGCCCGAAGCCAGCGCCTTTTGCGTCGCCCCCGTGCGCATCGACAGCGGCGTGGCCGCGGGCGACGCCATCTCGCCGCACTACGACTCGATGATCGCCAAGCTCATCGTGCACGGCGCGGACCGCCAGCAGGCATTGGCCCGCATGCAAGCCGCGCTGGCCGAGCTGCAGGTCACCGGCCTGCACCACAACGTGGGTTTCCTGCGCAAGCTGGTGGGCACCGAGTCGTTCAGCCAGGCCCGCCTGGACACGGCACTGATCGAGCGCGAACACGAAGCGCTGTTCGGCCATGTTGACGAACAGGCCCTGACCCAGACCGCGCTCATCGCAGCCAGCCTGCGCTGGTGGCAGGACCAGCTTGCGCCCCGTGCCGATGAACCCTGGTCGCGCGCCGATGGCTGGGCCCTGCACGGCGCTCAGCGCCACGTCCTGCGCTGGCAAACCAGCGGCGACACCCACCGCGTGGCCATCACGCAGGAACGCGATGGCCGGCTGTCGGTTCAGGTCTCGCACGCCACGGCCGACACGCTGGGGCAGCTGCAACCCGACCCCGCCCTGCCCCACCGCGTCCGCACCAGCAGCGGCTTTTCGGCCCACGTCGACCGCCATGGCGACACCTTCGACGCCTTCACCACGCCAGGCCACCTGAGCCTGCGCTGGCTCGACCCGCTGCAGCAGCAGGACGACCAGGCCGCCCACGCCGGCCAGGTCACCGCCCCCATGCCCGGCAAGGTGGTGGCCCTGCTCGTCAACCCGGGCGACGAGGTCAAGGCAGGCCAGCCCCTGGTCGTCACCGAGGCCATGAAAATGGAACACACCCTGACCGCCCCGCGCGACGGCCGCGTGGCCGAGCTGCTTTGCCGCGTCGGCGACCAGGTGCCCGAAGGCGCCGAGCTGCTGCGCATCGAATCGGAATGAACATGCTGCCCACCCACGTCACCCTCGTCGATGTCGGCCCACGCGATGGCCTGCAGAACGAATCCCAACCCGTGCCCGCGGCCACCAAGGTCGAGCTGGTGCACCGCCTGCAATCGGCCGGCCTGCGCGAGATCGAGGTCACCAGCTTCGTGAGCCCCAAGTGGGTGCCGCAGATGGGCGACAACGCCGAGGTCATGGCCGGCATCGCCCGCCAGGCCGGCGTGCGATACAGCGTGCTCACGCCCAACATGAAGGGCTTCGAGGGCGCGCTGGCTGCGAAGGCCGATGAGGTCGTCATCTTCGCGGCCGCCAGCGAGGCCTTCAGCCAGCGCAACATCAATTGCTCCATCGCCGAATCCATCGAGCGCTTCCGACCGGTGGCCGAGGCCGCGCGGGCGCATGGCATGAAGGTGCGCGCGGCCGTGTCCTGCGCTTTGGGCTGCCCCTACCAGGGCGAGGTGGGCATCGATGCCGTCGACGACGTGGTGCAGCGCCTGCTGGACATCGGCAGCCACCACATCGGCATCGCCGACACCATCGGCGTGGGCACGGCCGGCCGCGTGCAGCGCGTCATGGAGGCCGCAATGAAGCGCGTGCCCCTGGCCGAGCTCAGTGGCCATTTCCACGACACCTATGGCCAGGCGCTGGCCAACATCTACGCCTGCCTGCAACTGGGCGTGCACACCTTCGACGCCAGCGTGGCCGGTCTGGGCGGCTGCCCTTACGCCAAGGGCGCCACCGGCAACGTGGCCACGGAAGACGTGGTCTACCTGCTGCACGGGCTGGGCATCCAAACCGGCGTCGACCTGGACGCGCTGGTGGACGCCGGCGCATTCATCTCCGACGCATTGGGCCGGCCCACGGCTTCTCGCGTGGCGCGCGCCACCCTGGCCAAGCGCGCACGCGGCGCCAACGCTTGAGCCCCCCGCCCCACCGAACCCGTTCAACGCTCACAGAACCAGACCCGAGGAGACCCACCATGACCCTGCCCGGCCTGAACCACCACCTTGGCGACGACATCGATGCCCTGCGCGAAGCCGTGCGCGCCTTCGTGGACAAGGAGCTCGCGCCCCGCGCCGCCGACATCGACCGCGACAACCTCTTCCCCTGCGACATGTGGAAGAAGCTGGGCGACCTCGGCCTGCACGGCCTGACGGTGTCCGAGGAGTACGGTGGCACCAACCTCGGCTACCTGGCCCACATGGTGGCCATGGAAGAGGTCAGCCGCGGCAGCGCCTCGGTGGGCCTGAGCTACGGCGCGCACTCCAACCTGTGCGTCAACCAGATCCACCGCAACGGCACCGAAGCGCAAAAGCAAAAATACCTGCCCAAGCTCATCAGCGGTGACTTCGTGGGCGCGCTGGCCATGAGCGAGCCCAACGCCGGCTCCGACGTGGTCAGCATGAAGCTGCGCGCCGACAAGAAGGGTGACCGCTACGTGCTCAACGGCAGCAAGATGTGGATCACCAACGGCGGCGACGCCGACGTGCTCGTCGTCTACGCCAAGACGGACCCGGAAGCCGGCGCCAAGGGCATGACCGCCTTCCTCATCGAAAAAGGCATGAAGGGCTTCAGCAAGGGCCAGCACCTCGACAAGCTGGGCATGCGCGGCTCCAACACCTTCCCGCTGTTCTTCGAGGACTGCGAGGTGCCGGCCGAGAACGTGCTGGGCGGCGAAGGCCATGGCACCAAGGTGCTCATGAGCGGGCTGGACTACGAACGCGCCGTGCTCTCGGGCGGCCCGCTCGGCATCATGCAGTCGGTGATGGACCACGTGATCCCCTACATCCACGAGCGCAAGCAGTTCGGCCAGGCCATTGGCGAGTTCCAGCTGCTCCAAGGCAAGATCGCCGACATGTACACCGTGCAGCAGGCCGGGCGCTCGCTGGCCTACACGGTGGCCAAGAACCTCGACGCGCTGGGCAGCCAGCACGCCCGCCACGTGCGCAAGGACTGCGCCGCCCTCATCCTCTGGACGGCCGAAAAAGCCACCTGGATGGCTGGCGAAGGCATCCAGATCTTCGGTGGCAACGGCTACATCAACGATTACCCCCTGGGGCGCCTGTGGCGCGACGCAAAACTTTACGAAATCGGGGCCGGCACCAGCGAGATTCGGCGCATGTTGATCGGCCGAGAGCTGTTCAATGCCACGTCATGACGCGCGGGCTGCCTTCGTGTCGCGCAGGGTGCCCTCAGGAAGCCCCGTGAGCCCCTAGCATCCGATCCAGATCAAATCTGGAACCCGCCAAGGGTCCGCGACACGGAGACAGACATGAGCCAGCAAGCCCTGAACAACGCCAAGGAACTCGTTGCCCGCGAAAAGCTCGATTTCGGCCTGGACGGCGACCTGCCGCGCTGGTGGTACGAGAACAACCCCTACAAGTCGCGCCTGATCGACGCGCTGCAGGCAGCCTTCCCGGACGGCGAGCGCTACTTCATCTCGTGCGTGCGCGCCTTCCGCGAGCAAACCACCGACCCCAAGCTGCTGGCGGAAATCAAGACCTTCATCCGCCAGGAAGGCCAGCACGGCATCGTGCACTCCAAGTACAACCAGCGCCTGCGTGAGCAAGGCATGGACATCGACGCCATCGTCGACTTCATCAACGACAACAACGAATTCCACAACAAGCACTTCTCGAAGGAATACAACCTGGCGCTGACCGCCGCCTTCGAGCATTTCACCGCCATGCTGGCCGAGATCTTCTTCGTCAAGAAGGAAACCATGGCCAACGCCGACCCGAAGCTGCGCGCCATGATGGCCTGGCACGCCGTCGAAGAGATGGAGCACAAGGCCGTGGCCTACGACGTCATGCAGCAAGTCGCCAAGGTGGGCTACTTCAAGCGCTGCCTGGCCATGCTGCACGTCACGGTCTTCCTGAGCGTGCTGACCCTGCGCTTCACCAACCGCCTGCTCAAGAACGACGGCTTCTCCTTCGGCCAGCGCATGTGGATGATGGCCAAGTCGCGCTGGTGGCTGTTCGGCTACAAAGGCATCCTGTCCAGCCACGTGGGCACGCTGCTGGCCTACTTCAAGCCGGGCTTCCACCCCTGGCAGCAGGAAGCCATCCACAACTACGACGCCTGGGTCGAAACCTACGAGCGCACGGGCGACCCGATGGCCGCGGGCGCAGCGCTGTACCAGGCTGCCCACTGAGCACCGGCCTCACGGCACCAAGCGCCCCGCGGGGCGCTTTTTTCATGGGTGCAGGTCGGCGTCGGCGATCCAGTTGCCATGGAAGCCCGCCGGGATGCGCGCCGGGATGTGCACCACCGCCTGAGGTGGACCGGTGAAGTCATCGGCGTTGATCACATGGAACTCCGCGCGCCCGCTCTGGCGGTTGTGCACCAAGCCCACGAGCCAGCCGTCGTCCTCGGCGCCTTGCGCCTGGCGCGGCACGAACACGAACTCCCCTGGCACCGCGTGCGCCCCCAGGTCGTGCCGCAAGGTCTGGCGGGCCTGCAGGTCGTGGCGCAACAGGGGCAAACCGCCCTGCCTGCCATCGCCAAAACCCACGGCATAGGCGTAGCGGTAGGGCTCGCCCACCAGGCGCTCGTCCAGGCGCGGGAACTCCTGCGGCTGCTCGTGCAGCACCTCGCGCACCACCCGACCGCCGTCGGCCGGCATGGTCCAGCGCTCGAAGCGCGCGCCCGAGTCCATCTCGGGCCCCTGGCGCGAGCGATCGAACATGCGGCGGTGCGCCACCACGTCCATCACCACGCTGCCGTCGGGCAGGTCGAACGCGTTGCAAGGGTGGAAAACGAAACACGGATCGACGTCGTGCCAACGGATGTCACTCGCCTGGCCGTCCTTGGGCAGCAGCCCGACCCGAGCGGGGTGGCGATCGTTCCACGCATACGGGAAGGCCGAGAACGACAGCAGGCGCTTGAAGGAGAACGTCACCGGCAGGTCCAGCACGACGACGAAGCGACGGCTGATGGCGCAGTCGTGGATCATGGGCCCGTGCTGCACCGGGATGTCCACCACCCGGCTGAGCTCACCCTGCGGGGACACCCGCACGTACTGCACCTTGTTGCGCTTGAGCGCGTCGTAGCAGATGGCGTGCAACTCGCCGGTGTGCGGGTCGCGGTGCGGGTGGGCCGTGAAAGGCTGCTTGTTCGGGCTGTCGAAGGTGCCGTGCCGCACGCTCTCGAGCCGGGCGTCGAGCTGCACGGGCAGCATGCCCGCCTCGACCGAGGCCCAGACCCGACCCGCGTGGGCGTAGACGTTGGTGTTGACCACGTCGCCCACGCCATGGCGGGGGCCCGGCAGCAGCGGGCGCCCCAGGGCCTTGTGGGCGGTGTTGCTGCCCACATAGCGGCTGCGGTACCACTCGGCGCGCCCCTCTTTCAGGCGCAGGCCGTGCACCATGCCGTCGCCGATGAACCAGTGGTAGCGCTTCGGGTTGGGCTTGAGCGGGTTGGGGCCGATGCGGGCGTACACGCCGTTGAGAGCCGCCGGCAGCTCACCGACCACGCGCAAGGCGGTGGTTTCGGTCTCGCTGGGCACAGGCGCGAACACGTCGTCGAGGAAATCGGTCTGATCGGTGGACAGCGGACGGGGGGCGGTCCAGGGCAGGGTCAGGGACATGGTGGCTCCTTGTTGGCACCCGTGCGGTGCATGTTTACGCTGTGAACATGCGCATGACACCATGAAATGTGGACAATGTCAACATCATGGTTTCACCGCCCTCTCCGCACACCAAACCCGATCGGGCCTACCACCACGGCGATTTGCGCAACGCGTTGATCGACGCAGGCCTGACCGCGCTCGAAGCCCAGGACGCATCGGAGCTGAGCCTGCGCGCCCTGGCCCGTGAGCTCGGGGTGTCGGCCAACGCCGTGTACCGTCACTTCGCGGACAAGGAGGCCTTGCTGAGCGCCCTGGCCGCAGAGGGGTTCCGGCGGTTCGCGCGCGAGCAGCGCGAGGCCCGCGCCCAACTCGACACCGACCCGGCGGCCACCGGCCTGGGCTACATCCGCTTCGCGCAGCGCCACCCTGCCCTGTTCCGACTGATGTTCGGGCGCTTCACGCGGGCCTGCGACAACGCCGAGCTGCAAGAGGCGGCCCTGGCGGCCTTCGGGCAGTTGCTGGAGGACTCGCGAGCCAGCGGCCCGGCCGGTCAGGCGCAGCCCAACCCGGGTGCCATCGACGAGGCCACCATGCTGCGCGCCATCGCCCGCTGGAGCCTGGTGCACGGCCTGAGCCACCTGATGCTGGAAGGACAGCTGAGCTTTTTCGGGCCTGGCGCAGCCTCGGAGCAACTCGCCCAAGCGGTGCTGATGGCCTCGGGCATGGGCTCGGCGCCTCAGCCCCTGGGCAAACCGTCCACGAACGCCAGCAGCTGACCTGGTTGCATCGGCGTCCAGGGCTCGCCCAGCGTCAGCGGTTGTGTGGCGATGACGGCCACGCGGTCACCCGGCTGCGTCTGCTCGGCGAAATCGACCTCCACATCCTGGTCCTGCAGGCGCGCCACGCCGAAGGGGTGCTGGCGCACCAGGTGGTGCAGGTGCGTGCTGCAATGCACCCACAGCGCGTCACCCTGGCTGAGCAGGAAGTTGAAAGTGCCGTGCCGGGCCACCTGCGGCACCAGCTCGCGCAGCGTGTGCGTGAGCTCGTCGACATCGGGCAGGCTGGCGTGGCTCTTGGCCAGCTCCTGCATCAGCCAGCAGAAGGCGCGCTCGCTGTCGGTGTCGCCCACGGGGCGAAAGGCGGCGTGCAGCTTGGGGTGGAAGTCGACCAGGTTGCCGTTGTGCGCGAACACCCAGTAGCGGCCCCACAGCTCGCGCACGAAGGGGTGGCAGTTCTCCAGCCGCACCTCGCCCTGCGTGGCCTTGCGGATGTGCGCGATGACCTGCTTGCTCTTGATCGGGTAGCGCTTGACCAGGTCGGCCACGGGCGACTGGGCCGCCGGCAGGTGGTCAACGAAATGGCGCAGGCCCCGGCCCTCGAAAAAGGCGATGCCGAAGCCGTCGGCGTGCTCGGCCGAGCGCGTGGCAAAGCCGGAGAAGGAAAAGACGATGTCGGTGGGCTGGTTGCCGCTCATGCCCAGCAGCTGGCACATGGAAAAACTCCGCAAAGGCTGCGCCACAAGGGTCAAAGCACGCAGCCCCTGAGTGTAGGCGCCAGGCGGCTTTCATCCCCCGGGAGGAGGCGTTCTCGAAGGGGGTTCAGGCGGGTGGTCGGCCGGGTTGGCGGAGGTCATAATGCCTACCGCTAACCAACGGCACCCTTTTTAACCAACCATCTCTTTTCTGGAACCCCTGCCATGGCCTCCGTCAACAAAGTCACCCTCATCGGCAACCTGGGCCGCGACCCCGAAGTCCGCTACACCCCCAACGGCGCCGCCGTCTGCAATGTGTCCGTTGCCACCACGCGCAACTGGAAGGACAAGAACTCGGGCGACAAGGTCGAGGAAACCGAATGGCACCGCGTCGTCTTCTACGACCGCCTGGCTGAAATCGCTGGCGAGTACCTCAAGAAAGGCCGCTCGGTTTACGTCGAAGGCCGCCTGAAGACCCGCAAGTGGCAAGACAAGGACGGCAAGGACAACTACACCACCGAGATCGTGGCCGAGCAGATGCAACTGCTGGGTGGCCGCGAAGGTGGTGGCGGCGGCGGTGGTGGCGGCTATGGCGCCCAGGGGGGTGGGGACGAGTTCGGCGATGCGCCGGCACCCGCACCGCGTGCGGCGGCTCCCCGTCCGGCACCGGCCCCGCGGCCTGCCCCGGCGCCCGCACCGAAGTCGGCCACCGGCTTTGATGACATGGATGACGACATCCCGTTCTGATCACGGCCTCCTGAGCTGATTCAGGAAACAAGAAGCCCCAAGGCAATGCGCGCTTGGGGCTTTTTTCTTGATGACGCTGCCCTGCGCCGTGGCACGCCTGACTTAGATGGACGCAGCGTCGACGGGTCACCCCTGGCTGCTCTGACTCAGCAGCAACTGCCCAAGCAGCAGCTTCTGACTGACCCCCTCGAGGTCCCTCAAGCGGTCGGCCTGCCCGTCTTCGATCTTGAACAGGATCAGCTCGTTGATGCCGGCAACGGTCGCCAGAACCAGCTCGGGGTCGAGGGGCGGCAGGGCTGGCATCTGCTCGCGCTCGGCTTCATAAGCCGCCAGCAGCACATCGGCAAACTGCTGCAGCACCTCTCGCTTGGCCTTCATGCCTTCGGTGCCCAGGTACAGGATGTCGATGTACAAGCGCTTCATCAACGCCGACTGGCCCTGCATGAAGGTCAGGTAAGCCTGGGAACCCAGCTGGATCCGCTCCAAAGCGGAGAGCCCCACGGCCCCCGAGGCCTCCTTGAGCACGCCCAGCACCCGTGCGCTGTTCTCCCGGTACAGCGCCAGGAAGCAGGCTTCCTTGTTGGGGAAGTGTTGGTAGAAGGTCCGCTTGGACACCCCCGCCTCTCGCACCACATCGTCGGCATAGAGCTCCGACAGCGCTCGCTGCTCCAGGACCTTGGCCATGCCAGCGATCAGGCGGCTGCGCGGTGAAATGCCATCTTTCGTCAAGGCCATGGATGAGCGGGGAAACGCCAAAGCTGAGCGCCGATTATCGCGGTACACTTTTGTACCACTTTCCTCCGGTGTCGATGCGCCATGGCTTTGCAAAACGTTTGCCCCCCGTCAACCGCCCGTGTTTCCACCCAGGTCGCCATCGTCGGTTCGGGCTTCGGTGGCCTGGCCGCCGCCCATGAGCTGAAGCAGGCGGGCGTGGATGACTTCATCATCCTGGAGCGTGCCGGCGACGTCGGCGGGGTCTGGCGCGACAACAGCTACCCCGGGTGCGCCTGCGATGTGCAGTCCCACCTGTACTCGTTCTCTTTTGCGCCCAACCCCGATTGGAGCCGGGCCTTTTCACCCCAGGCCGAAATCCTGAGCTACCTGCAGCGCAGCGCCCGAGAGCTGGGCTTGATGCCCCACGTGCGGCTGAACCACGAGGTGTTGCAGGCCAAGTGGGACGAAGCCAGCGCGACCTGGCAGATCCAGACGAACCACGGCGAAGTGCACGCCCGGCACCTGGTGGGCGCCTTTGGCTCGCTGAGCGACCCCTTGATGCCCAAGCTGCCCGGCCTGGAGGACTTCCAGGGCGAGGTCTTCCACTCGGCCAACTGGCCCCGAGGTTTCCAGCCCAGGGGCAAGCGCATCGCCGTGGTCGGCACCGGCGCTTCGGCCTTGCAGTTCATCCCGGCCATCCAGCCGGAGGTGGCGCGGATGCACGTGTTCCAGCGCACGCCACCGTGGGTCCTGCCACGCCACGATGGCCCGATCTCGCCCACCGCACGCGCCCTGTTGCGCAAGCTGCCCTGGCTGCAGAAGCTGGCGCGGGCGCAGGTCTATGTCCACCGCGAAGCCCTGGCCCTGGGCTTCCTGCACCCGTGGCTGATGGCGCGCACACAGGCCAAGGCGCTCAGGCACATGCACGCCGCCGTCGCCGACCCGGCCTTGCGCCAAAAGCTCACGCCCGACTACACCCTGGGCTGCAAGCGGATCCTGATCTCGAACACCTACTACCCCGCGCTGGCACAGGCCAACGTCGAGGTCGTGACCGAGGGCATCCGGCAGGTGGTCAAGGACGGCGTCATCGGGCGCGACGGGGTCTTCAGGCCTGTGGACACGATCATTTACGGCACGGGCTTTCAGACCAAAGACCTGCCCTTCACCCACCTGATCCAGGATGACCAGGGCCGCACGCTGGCCTCGGCCTGGCGGGGCAGCCCTCAGGCCTACATGGGCACCACGGTGCACGGCTTCCCCAACCTGTACCTGCTGCACGGCCCCAACATCGGCTTGGGACACACCTCGGTGGTCTACATGCTCGAAGCGCAGGCCAGGCACATCGTGGGCGTGATCAAGCTGGCGCAAGCCAAGGGCTGCGCCGTGGTGGAGCCCACCGCGTCGGCGCAACAGCGCTTCGTGGCGCGCATCGAGCGGATGATGCGGGGCACCGTGTGGGTGGCGGGCGGTTGCGAGAGCTGGTACCTGGACGAGACCGGCCGCAACTCCAGCATCTGGCCGGGATTCACCTTCAGCTATGCGCGGGCCGCGAGCCAGGTCACCGAGCAGGACTACACCTGGCGTCGCCTGACCGCCTCGACGCCCGCGCCTGAGCGCACGAAGGCTGCCGCATGAGCGCATCGCGCTTGAAAGGGCACGTCCTGCGCGGGCTGGACCGCCTGCTGGATGCCGGCGACCACCTGCCCGGCGCAGGTGCCCATGCCGTCGATCGGCTCTCGCCTTTTCTTCAGGTGCTGCGAAGGCTTCGGCGCCTGGGTGCTCGCCCACGCACGCCCCAGGAGAACCGTCAACGCTTTCAGGCCGACATGGCGGCCTTTCGCACGGGCTTTGCCATCGGCTCGTCGCAAGACCTGTCCATCCCCACCGACCATGGCGAGCTGGCGGCCCGCCTGTACCGCCCCAGCACAGCCGCCATCAGCGCGCCGCTGACCCTGTTCTTCCACGGTGGCGGCTTCATCATGGGCGACCTGGACACCCATGACGACGCCTGCCGCCTGCTGTGCGAAGTCAGCGGCATGCCCTTGCTCTCGGTGGCCTACCGGCTGGCTCCCGAGGCCCCCTTCCCTGCCGCGGTGGACGACGCGATGGCCAGCGCCCGCTGGGCGCTGCAGCAGCTCGGTGCGCTGGGGGCCACCGGCCTGGCCCTGGGCGGCGACAGCGCCGGCGCCAACCTGGCCGCCGTGACGGCGTCGCGCCTGGCGCAGGCGGGGGAGCGTCTGGTCGCCCAGTTGCTGATCTACCCAGGCACCGACCTGTCGCGAACCTGGCCATCGCACGCGCGCTTCGGTGAGGGGCACTTCCTGGACCGGGCCGAACGGGCCACCTTCTACCAGGCCTACCTGGGCGATGTGCAGGCCCGAGCGACCGACCCACGGGTGTCCCCACTGCTGGCCGCCGTGCCGCCCGAGATGGCGCCCGCATTGATCGTCACCGCCGGCCACGACATGCTGGCCGACGAAGGACAAGCCTATGCCGATCACCTTCGTCGCGTGCGCACCCCGGTTGAACACCTGCACTTTGCCCGACTGGGCCACGCCTTCATCAACCTGGCCAGCGTTCACCGAGAGTCGCGCGCAGCGGTGGCGCACATCGCCCGCCAGTGGCGCGCGCTGGCTTTGACATCAACCAGGACATGACCATGAAGCCACCTGCACTGCGCGTGCTGATCACGGGCGCCGCCCGCGGCATTGGCGCCGAAACCGCGCGACAACTGGCTGCCCAAGGCGCCACCGTGGCACTGGTGGGCCTGGAGGCCGATCGGCTGGCCGCGCTGGCCAAAGAGCTGGGCCCGCAACATTGCTGGGCCGAATGCGATGTGACCGACCAGGACTCGGTGCAGCGTGCCGTGGACGCGGCACTGAACAAACTGGGCGGGCTGGATGTGGTGATCGCCAACGCCGGCATCGCCAGCAATGGCACCGTGGCCATCAGCCCCGTCGAAGCCCTCGCGAAGACGGTGGAGGTCAACCTGATCGGCGTCATCCGCACGGTGAGCGCCACCCTGCCAGCCCTCACGGCCAGCCGGGGCTACTTCATGCTGGTGTCGTCCGCGGCCGCGCTGAAATCGATGCCCGGCACCTCGGCCTATGCCGCGTCCAAGGCCGGCGTGGACCATTTCGCCAACGCCTTGCGCCTGGAGGTGGCCCACAAGGGTGTGGACGTCGGCGTGGTCTATCCCGCCTGGATCGACACCGACCTGGTGCGCGACCAGCGGCGCGAACTGGCCTCGTTCAACGACGCCCTCAAGCAACTGCCCTGGCCTTTCAACGTGGTCACGTCGGTCGAGGATTGCTCAAGGGCCATGGTCCTGGCCGTGAACCGGCGACAACGCAAAACCTACGTGCCCTCGGCTCTGGCCCCCGTGGGTGCCGTGCGCCAGCTCTTCATGAGCCCCGTGTGGGAGTTCTTCGTCAAGCGCAAAGCCCGCGTGGCGGTGCCCAAGGTGGAGGCCGAGGTGCTGGCCATCGGGCGCTCCTTCGGGGCCAGCAGCATGGGCCATGCCCTGACTGCCCAACACGTCTCCAAACACGACAAGGATTGACATGGGCCACACCACCTTTGCAAACCGGGTCGTCTGGGTCACCGGGGCCTCACGCGGCATCGGCGCCGAGCTGGCCAAGGCCTTTGCCGCACAGGGTGCGCGGCTGATTTTGTCCGCACCTGAATCCGAGCGCCCCGGGCTGGAGCAGACCGCGGCCATGTGCCAAGGCCTGAACGGCCAGGCCAACGTCTACCGCATCGAGGCCTTCGACCTCGCACGCAGCGACGACGTGACGCAGGCCTGGGCCCGCGTGCAGGCCAGTGGCTGGCAGGTGGACGTGCTGGTGCACAACGCGGGCATCACCCACCGGTCGATGGCGCTGGAAACAAGCATGGAAGTCGATCGACGGGTCATGGCGGTGAACTACTTCGGGCCCGTGCAGCTGACCAAGCTCGTCGCGCCGGACATGGTCCGCCGCGGGCAGGGCAGCATCGTGGTCGTGGCCAGCGTGCTGGGCCTGATCGCCACGCCGCATCGCTCGGCCTACATCGCCGCCAAGCACGCCCTGCACGGCTTCTTCGAAGCCCTGCGCACCGAAACCATGGACCAGGGCCTGCACGTCATGCTGGCCTACCCCGGCTTCGTGAACACCGACATCTCGAAGCACGCACTCACCGCCCAAGGTGGCACCCATGGCAAGCAAGACCCCGGGCAGTCCCAAGCCATGCCGCCTCAGTGCGTGGCCCAGGCGATCGTCGAGGGGTTGGCCCAAGGTCGGCCCCGTTTGTTGATCGCGGGCAAGGAGGGCTGGCTGGTGCGGCTGCAGCGCCTGTCGCCCGGCCTGGTCACCCGCATCGTCCGGCGTGTGGCAACGACCTGATCAACCGCACCGCCCTGGCGCACAACCTGGCTCACTCGCCCATGTTCAACAAGCCCATCCTGACCACTGCCGCACTGGCCAGCCTGGCCACGGCCGCTTACCTGCTCTGGTGGCCCACCGGTGTCCACCCGGTGGCCTGGCAACCCCAGCCCTCGCCGGGCTACAGCGGCCCTCACGTGCGCAACGAGCACCTGGCCGACTTGCGCCTGCTGCCCCTGCCAGCAGGGGCTGGCCCTGAGCACATGGCCAGAGGCCCCGATGGCCTGATGTACACCGCGCTGAGCAATGGCCACATCGTGCGCCTGCGGCGTGATGGCAGCGGCTTTGAACAGGTGGCGGACACCGGCGGCCGTGTGCTGGGCTTCGACTTCGACCGAGAAGGCAACCTGATCGCAGCCGATGCCTACAAGGGCCTGCTGCGCGTGAGCCCCAAGGGCGAGGTCAGCCTGATCACCAGGCAGGTGTCGGACACCGACCCCATCGTCTTCGCCGACGCCGTGGCGGTGGCGGCCGATGGCCGCATCTACTTCACCGAAGCCAGCCACCGCTTCCAGCCTGGCCCATGGGGCGACCCGATGGCCGTCAGCTTGGCCGAGATCCTGGAGCAGCGGGGCAACGGACGCGTGCTGGTGCACGACCCGGCCACCCACACCACCGAAGTGATCGCCACCGGGCTGGTGTTCGCCAACGGCATCGTGGTCGCCGAAGATGGCCAGTCGCTGCTGGTGGCCGAGACCGGGCGCTATCGCATCTGGCGCATCCCCATGTCGGCCCGACAGCTCGACATCCGCGTGCCGGGCCAGGCTGCCCGCGTGGTCCTGGACAACCTGCCCGCCTTCCCTGACAACCTGACCCGGGGTGAAGGCGGCCGCTACTGGGTGGGCCTGCCCAAGCCACGCAGCGCCTTGGCAGATGCGCTGGCGCCCTGGCCCTTCCTGCGCGCGGCTTCGTTCCGCCTGCCGCATGTCATGCTGCCGGTGCCCAAGCCCTATGGCCACGCGCTGGCCTTCAACGAGCAAGGCCAGATCCTGGCGGACCTGCAAGACCCCAGTGGTCGCTACCCGGAGGTCACCGGCATCACCGAGGTACAGGGCACGCTGTATGTGCACAGCCTGGTGGCGCCTGCATTCGCCATGCGCCAGGTGAGCGCAGGCTTGCTGTCCAAGTGAGGGCGGTTTTCAGCCGCGCTCCGGCACGGCCTCATGGCGGCCTTGCATCCAGGCCTCGAGCAGCCTGAACTGGTCACGGGCGGCATCCGGGTGGGTCACGATGCCGGCGTGGTCATAGTCATGCAGCGCGCCGCCCCGCTTTGACAACACGTGCACGCGAGACAGGTGCGGGCCGGACTCGGCGCGAAAGCGCTTCACGTCCTCCGGGTGGCCCCGGCATGGGTCGTCGATGCCCGCCAGGTACAGGGTCGGCGGCAACTGTGTGCGCTGTGCAGCCAGGCCATAGTCAAAGCCGTCGTCCTCGTCCACCCAGCGGTCGGCCCGGACCCAGGCCCGGATCTGCCGATGCGTCTTGCGGGTCTCGTTGTCCAGGCCGATGCGCAACTGCCGGGCAGGCAGGTACCCCACCCACCGCGTCAGCCGCCTCAGCACGGCATTCCACATCAGGTCGATCTCGATCCACTTGTTGAGGTTGCGCACCCGCACGCTGCGCTTGGCCGCGAAGTGGACCACGCTGGCCACCTGGGCAATCAGCTCGGGGTGACGCAGCAGGCAGCTGTTCATCACCACACCGCCCCAGGAGTGCGACACCCAGTGCACCTGGCCGGCCTGCGTGTGCTGCAGGACGGCAGCGTGCAGCGCGGGCAGGTCCACCGCGATCATCTCGCTCTGACCATGACGCGACATCCGATCGATGGGTGGCAAGCTGCCGCCTTTGCCACGCAGGTCGGCCACGAACACATCGCAGCCACGCGCGGCCAGCCAGGGCGCCAGGCCCTTGCCCGAATGGCTGTAGAAGACCCGCCCATTGGACATCATGCCGTGCAGCATCAACACCGCCGGGCCATGGCCATCAGGCCGCCTGAAGCGGTGCAGGCAGAGGCTGGCGTCGTCCACGGGGACGGTGATGCGCGTGGTCTGGATCGTCATGGCGTTGCGGGTGACTGCAGGCGCAGGAAAGAGGTGCGAATCGATCATTCACCGGATCGACAGTTTCGCCACCAGGTGCTCGATCAGCACGCGCACCTGAAGCGGTTTGTGGCGGTCGGCAGAATACAGCAGCGAAGCCTTCTGCGGTGAAGGCGACGTTGCGGTTGGTCAGCTGCAAATCATCTCCAAGGTTCTCCATTGGGATGAACAGGCTCAAGTGGCCGGAGGGTGACATCGCTGCGGCCCAAGAACGACCCATGACTCAGCGGCTCCCGGCCTGCTGCGCAGCCACCATGGCTCCCCGAAGCGCGCCCACGCAGATGTCGAACAGCTTCTGGCGGTCACCCCTGGCGCCGTGATCGAGCCAGTCCAGCACAGCATGGATCAGGAACGCCAGCCAGGCGCGCACGGCCAGGTAGGTCAAGGAACGGGGCGCCGACGGGTCCCCGAATGCGGCGAGGATGCGCCTGGCTTGCAGATCGAGGTTGCGGTTGACCACCTCCTGGACCGTCTGCTCCAGGCCCGCCGCACTGCGGAAAATGGCCCGGTACATGTGCGGATGGCTCTCGACATAGTCGAGGTAAGCCCGCAGCCCCGCCTCGAGTTGCTCAGCCGGTGACAGCCTGGGATCGGGCTGCGTGACCTCCAGGATCTCGTCGTACCCGCCCTGGATGATGGCCGCAAAGAAGGCCCGCTTGCTGGGAAAGTAGTGGTACAGCAGCCCGCGGGACACCCCCGCCTCTTTGGCGATCTGGTCGATCTGTACTTCGTCGTAGGCCTTGCTGCCAAACACCGTGGCCCCGACGGCCAGCAAGTGGGCGCGGCGGGCATCTGGCTCCAGACGTGCACCCAAGACTTCTTCTTTTGGCGGCCGCTTCATCGGCATGCACCCCCTCATTCACTGTTTGACACGCATTCAACAGTGTACACACAATTGCACTATTGAACACGTGTTCAACAGCACTCAGTTGCCAAGGGATGGCCACACACACCTGCAACGATGGAAACGGAAATGAAATGAGCTTTGCCAAAGACACGCTGCGGCGGTTGTTCATCACCACCTGCATGCTGACCAGGACGACGGAGTTCGCTGCACATCGGCTGGGTGCGGGCTTCTTTCTGCCGGCTTTGTTCGTGCTGCGCTATGCGTCCATGGGCGGGCTGGACCCTCGCCTCTTCGCGGCCCAGCTCAACGGTGTGCGCTCCTTCAAGGACGAAGCCTGGTGCGGACACTGGAACGCGCTGGCCAGGCAGCAACTGGCCTCCATCGAGGGCGTGCTGCCGGGTTTTGCGGGCGCGTTCGACACACCGTCAGCCGGCTTAGCGCATGCCAAAGGCCCGCATTGGGCTGCGCTTCGTGATGCCCTGGCACCGTTTGGCAAGCACGTCGTGGAGTTGATGAGCTCGCGCGAGTCGAGCGCGGCTGCCATGCCCCCCTCCGGCGAGCAGGCCTCACCAGGCAGCCATCAGGCCATGACGGCCTTGAGGTGCCTGGTCAAGGCCATCACCTACTACCAGGTCAGCGCCTTCCCCGGTGGCTCTGCGGCGCGCATGGAGGCCTATGCGCTGTCGCGGTCCCTCTTCAACGAATTGATCGACATCGTGGGCCCGCTGGTGGGCTTGGTGATCGAGAAGCACCGGATCGAAGTGGATGGCGATGCGGTCGAAGGCCATCTGGTGACGCCCGCTGGATGCGAACGCCATCCGCTGGCCATCATCACCAACGGCCTGGAAGGCACGTCTCAAGAGCTGGCGATCCCCTTGCTCAGGTACCACGACTCCGGCATGGCCGTGTTCATCATGGAGATGCCTGGCACCTACGCCTACCGCCAGCCCATGTCCCTGGCTTCGGAGGGCATCTATCACGCGGTGATCGACAAGCTGTCTGGCCACCCGCGCATCGATCCACACCGCATCGGCTTCGTTGGCGTCAGCTTCGGTGCGCATTGGGCGGCGAGGATGGCTGCCACCAGCTCGAAGCTGCGATGCGCTGTCGCTTGCGGTGCGCCCACGCACCATTCGTTCAAGGTCAAGGGCACGATCGGCATCCCCGAGATCATCATCAAGGCCCTGCTCAACACCACGGGCGCCACCTCCTTGATCGACCTGGGCCGCAAGCTCAAGGCCTTGTCGCTGAACGAGCGCTATGGTCAGATCAAGGTTCCCTTGCTGGTCATCAATGGCGATCGGGACACCCTGCTCAGCACGCAGGACTCCGTTGATCTGGCCCGGGGCGCCCAGCAAGGCGCGCTCAAGCTCTACCCCGATGACGACCACTGCGCCATGGGGCACTACAACGATTGGCTGGACCTGTCGCAAGCGTGGCTGCGCAATCACCTTGTTGCGGATGCCAACGATGGGCGTTCAATGAGGCTGTAGCAACGCAGGCTCGTTCTCTGTGTGCCGGTCAGGCTCCGTGGTGATCAGGAGTTCGTTCAGAACGGAAGTGGCGTAATTGCCCGCGGGCAAAGAGAACGTCAGCACCAGTTGATCGGCTTGTGGCCACTCCCAGGACATGTCCGCCGGGCTCGCCACCAGGGCGCGGCGATCCTGATCCAGCCCGGCGTGCTCCATGCCGTCGCACAAGGTGGCGTGACGCTCGGCCACGCCACTCTCCAGGGCCAGCGCTTGATCGGTGGTGCTCAAACGACCCCTTCCCCACAGGGGGCCGGTGGGCCGGCCCGCCTCGTCCATCACGTCACCGGGCAGGGTCTGGCCCCAAAGCCCCTGCTGGATGCGCAGCGCCAGCACTTCATTGAAGACGAAGGAGCGCACCGCCGACAGGTAGATGCCCTTTTTCTTCGGGTTGCGCACGCGGATCTCTCGCGCCAGCATGGCCCGGCCCTGCTCGACATTGCCGCCCTCGAAGCCGAAACGCTGGGCACCGAAGTAATTGGGCACGCCATGTGCGGCCACGGCCTTGAGGTTGGACTCCAGGGCCTTCATGGCAGCGGGACCGCCGGTCACGTCACGCAGCACGATGCGGAACCGGTTGCCCTGCAGGTCGCCGGGGCGCAGTTTCTTCACGTGGCGGCTCTGACTGAGCACCTTGAACTCCGGGTGCTGAAGCTGGGTCAGGTCGGGTGTCTCGCCGGTTTTGCCGCTCGGCAGGTAGATGCTGAACCACTGACGGGTGATGGCGTGGCGGTCCTTGAGGCCGGCATAGCCCACGTCCTTTTCCTGCACGCCGGCGGCCTCGGCCAGTTGCTGGGCGACGTAGGCGGTGTTAGCGCCGTTCTTTTCGATGTCCAGCCAGATGTGCTCGCCCTCACCTGAAGGCAGCTGCAGCGGCAGCTCGGTCACGATGAAATCCTCGTTGAGGCGTTTCAGCGTGGCGCTGGCGCCGCTGGCCGGGTAAGCATTGGGCCACTGCGGCAGGGTCGTGTATTGCGCGTCGGTCATGAGAAGTCTGGTGGCACAAGCTGGGGATGGAGACAGGCGGCCAAGCCGACCAGGGGCAGTCCGGACCGCGATTGTCTCCCCGCCCCAAGCCAGAACTGACCAAACCGGTGAAAAGTCCACAGACCAGCCCACTTGGCCGATGGATAAACGCATGCGCACGCAGGCGGCTTGCCCGACACTGACACCAGCGGAGCCATCCCGTTCCGCAGCCTTGTCCGCAACCCGTCCATGGACGCCCCTCGTCCCCGCCCTGCTCAGGCAGTCGCTGCCCCCACCGACACCTCGCTCGCACAGGCCCTGGAGGCACGCATCACCCATGCGCGCATCCGGATGCTCTACGGGCACATGCCCGTCACCGCCTGGACGCTGTTTGGCTTCACCCTCATCATCGGCGGGCTGCTCCACTTCACGCAACGCGGCCCCCTCGGCCTGCCAACGCTGAGCTGGCTGGCCGTCGCCCTGGTGCTGGCCGTCACCCGCGCCCTGCATGCGCAGGCCTACCTGCGCTCGGCCAACCGCCAGTCCAGCTTCTGGCAGCACAGCTACCTTGGGCTGACCCTCGTGTTCAGCCTGTGCTGGAGCGCGCTGCCCTGGGTTCTGCCACCCCGCCCCGACCAGCAACTGGCGATCGCCATCATCGGTGTGCTGATCGGCATGGCCGCCACGGGCGCCGCGCAGATCAGCAGCGACCGCGCCAACGTGCAAGCCTGGACGGTGCCGATCCTGCTGTCATGCGCCCTGTACAGCGCGCACACCGGCGGGCCGTTGGGGTGGTTCGGGGGCATCAGCATCGTGGGCTTCGTGGTGATCCTGTGGTTGGAGGCCAACCGAGGGCACCGCCGCGTCAGCGAGATGCTGCGCCTGCGCTTCGAGAGCGAAGAGCTGGCGCTGGCCCGCGCCCACGCGCTGCGCGAGGCCGAATCGCTGAGCGCCGCCAAGGGCCGCTTCCTGGCCACGATGAGCCACGAGATGCGCACCCCGCTGCACGGCATCCTGGGCCTGTCGCGCATGCTGCGGGCCCACACGCCCACGCCCGAAGGCCAGTCGCAGCTCGGCCTGCTGCAGAACGCGGGCGAGCACCTGCTCGGGGTCATCAACGACGTGCTCGACTTCTCGCGGCTCAAGGACCACGGCCTGCGCTTGCACGCCAGGCCCGTGCTGCTCAATGAACTGGCCCGCCACGTGTGCGAGCTGTCTCAGGTCATGGCGCAAGACAAGGGCCTGGTCGTGATGCTGCGCTCCGCCTTGCCCGATGACCTGTGGCTCCAGGTCGACCCCGACCGGCTGCGCCAGGTGCTCACGAACCTGGTGGGCAACGCCGTCAAGTTCACCGCGAAAGGACATGTCGTCGTGCGGCTCACGCTGGTGGACCACGCCACCTCGGACACCGAAGGCGGCGCCTGCCGCGTGGTCTTCGAGGTGCAGGACACGGGCCGAGGCATCCCCGAAGCGCACCTCGACAAGATCTTCGATGCCTTCCACCAGGTCGAGGCCCGCGACGACTACCTGGTTGGCGGCACCGGACTGGGCCTGAGCATTTCGCAGCAGATCTGCATGGCCATGGGCGGCAAGCTTCGCTGCGAAAGCAGTGTGGGCGTGGGCACCACGTTCTCGTTCAACCTCGATCTGCAGCGAAGCAGCCGCCCCTCCGCAGACGCCACAGCCGACGCCAGCCCCCATCGGGACGAGCTTGCAGACGAGGAGCAGGCCTTGCGCCTGAGCGGACGCGCCTTGGTGGTGGAAGACAACCCCGTCAACGCCCTGGTGGCGCAGGCCACGCTGGCCAACCTGGGGCTGGAGGTGGTGGTGGCCGAGAACGGGCGGCGCGCCCTCGAATGGCTGGAGGCCAACGAGCCCGACCTGGTGCTGATGGACTTCCACATGCCGGAGATGGGTGGCATCGAGGCCACGCGGCGCATCCGCGCCATGGAGGCCAGCCGGGGCTGGACGCCCATGCCGATCGTGGCCATGAGCGCCGGCGACCAGTTCGATGACCACCGGCACTGCCTGGAAGTGGGCATGAACGACCACATCAGCAAGCCCTTCGTGCCACGCGAGATGAACCGAGTCTTGCGCCGTCACCTGCAACAGCGGGTGCGGCGGCGCGGCGCCCGGTTGGAACAGGGCGTCAACGAGGCTTGACCACCCCGTTGTCGTCAGACAGCACCACCTCCACACGGCGGTTCATCTGCCGGCCGCTGCTGCTGCCATTGCCCGCCACCGGGTAGCGCTCGCCATGGCCCTGCGAGATCAGGCGATCCGCGCTCACACCCATGTCCACCAGCGCGGCGCGCACCGCGTCGGCGCGCCGGGCCGACAGGTCCTCGTTGTGCCCATCGCTGCCGGTGTTGTCCGTGAAGCCCTCGATCAAGGCCTTGCGCTGCGGGTGCTGCTTGAGGAAGTCTCCCAGCTTTTTCAGGTTGCGCGCCCCGCCTGCCTTGACCTCGGCGCGGTCGGTGTCGAACAGCACATCGCCGATGGTGACCACCATGCCGCGGTCGGTCTTCTTGGCGTTCAACGCCTTCAACTCGGCTTCGAGGCGGGCACTTTGGGCCTGTGCGGACGCGGTGTCCCTTTGAGCGACATCGACCTCGTCGGTGCGGGCGGCCAGGCGCGCCTTGTCACGCGAGCGCTCGCCATTGGCCACCACCAACTCGGCGGACTTTTGCGCCAGGGCCTCCTGCGCGATGGCCACGCGCTGCCTGGCCAGGTAGACCAGCTGATCGACCTCGGCGGCGCTGCCATTTCGGGCCACGGCCGCGTCGGCCTTGAGCAGGGCATCGCTGGCTTGCTTGAGTTCGCCCCCGGCCAGGTCAGCGGCCTGCGGGCGGGCCTGCAACATGTCGTGGGCCCGGTGCGCCTGCTCCAGGTCGGCGTGCCTGGCAGGAGGGGAGCTGCAGCCGCCCATGGCCAATGCAGCGGCCACGGCGATGACAGATGAAGAAAGGAGGCGATGGTTTTTCATGTTGTGTGTCCTGGTGGTCAGTTCTTGGCCTTGCGGTTCATTTCCTCGCGCAGCACGCTGTTGCCGTCCTGCACGGCGTCGGCGGCCTTGCGCGCCTTGTCCGCGTGGGCCTTGGCTTCGGCCAGTTGCGCATCCAGCTGGGCCTGCTGGGCCAGGTTGAGCGCCAGGCCGTTTTCCTTGTTCGCCATGGCCTGCTTGGCGCGCTCGAGCTTGTCGCGCGCAGTGCGCATGTCACCGGGTGCGGCTTCCTGGGCGCCCGCGTTCATGGCGTGGGTGACAGCCGCATTGGCCACGGCCATCTGTGCGGTGGGAGGTGGGGTGCTGGCGCAGGCACCCACCAGCCATGCGGTGGCCGCGAACGCCAGCCACAAACCGCCCCTGTTGGTCATGCAACGCGGCCCGCAAGGAGAGCGTTGGTTGTTTTGCTTGTTCATCGTCTGTCCAGTCTTTCCATGCATTGACAAGGGAACTCAATGCAGAGACTGCAAGCAAAGCCTGCCGCGGTCGGTGCGCTGGCACACCGAGCACCAGCAGCCACAGATAAGATCTGCGCAAACACCAGGCGAGAACATGAACGCAACCACCTCCAAGCTGCGCAGCTTCCAGCTCTTTGTTCGCAAGGTCGCCACCCTGGCACTGCCCTACTTCCGGTCCGAAGAAAAGTGGAAGGCACGGGCCCTGCTGGCCGCCATCGTGGTGCTCAACCTGGGCGCGGTCTACATGCTGGTGCTCATCAACGACTGGAACCGCGTCTTCTACGACGCGCTGCAGAACAAGGACGCCAAGGTCTTCTGGCACGAGCTGGGCCGCTTCACCTACCTGGCCTTCGGCTTCATCGTCATCGCGGTCTACCGCTTCTACCTGACGCAGTTGCTGCAGATGCGCTGGCGCGCCTGGATGACGGCCCACTACCTCGACCGCTGGCTGGCGCACAAGGCCTTCTATCACCTGGAGCTCGCGCGCTTTTCCAAGCTCGATGGCGCCATCCCCGACAACCCCGACCAGCGCATCTCAGAAGACGTCAACCAGTTCACCAGCTACTCGGTGACGCTGACCATGGGCCTGCTCAACGCCGTGGTCACGCTGGCGAGCTTCGTGGGCATCCTCTGGACGCTCTCGGGCAGCTTCGGCTTTCACTTCGACGGGCGCGAGTACGTCATCCCCGGCTTCATGGTGTGGATGGCGGTGGCCTACGCCTTGGCGGGCAGCGTGATCGCGCATTACGTGGGCCGCTCGCTGATCGGGCTGAACTTCCGCCAGCAGCGCGTGGAAGCCGACTTCCGTCACCACATGGTGCGGGTGCGCGAGTACAGCGAGTCCATCGCGCTGGACCAGGGCGAGGCCGTGGAGCGCCAGCAGATCGGGCACCGGTTCACCGAGGTGCTGGCCAACTACCTGCAACTGCTCAAGCGCCAGAAAGCGCTGACCTGGTTCACCGTGGGCTACGGCCAGGCCGCGGTGGTGTTCCCCTTCATCGTGGCGGCGCCGCGCTTTTTCAGCGGCGCCATCCAGCTCGGCGAGCTCATGCAGGTGGCCTCGGCCTTCGGGCGCGTGCAGGACTCGCTGTCCTGGTTCGTCGACAACTACGACAGCCTGGCCGCCTGGCGCGCCACCACCGATCGCCTGACCAGTTTCGAAGAGAGCTTTGTCGCGCTCAAGCAACACGCCAGTGGCGCCACCGAGCTGCGCCCCAGCACCGACGCCGACACCTTGCTGGTCGATTCGGCCGAGATCAGGCTGCCCGACGGCACGCTGCTGATCAGCGCCCAGGACCTGGCCCTGCACGCCGGCCAGCACGTGCTGGTCAAGGGACCGTCGGGATCGGGCAAGTCGACGTTGTTCCGCACCCTGGCGGGCGTCTGGCCCTGGGCCCGTGCCAAGCTGGCGCGCCCTGCCGACTTCGCGCAACGCTCGATGTTCCTGCCCCAGCGGCCCTACTTCCCCAACGGCTCGCTGCGCGAGGCCCTGGCCTACCCGGCCACGCCCGAGCGCTACACCGAAGCGCAGCTGCAGCAAGCCCTGCGCGACGCCTTGCTGCCGCAGCTGGCCGACCAGCTCGACCGCGAAGACGCCTGGGGGCAGAAGCTCTCAGGCGGCGAGCAGCAGCGCCTGGCCATCGCGCGCGCCTTGCTCAAGCAGCCGCGCTGGCTGTTCGTGGACGAGGCCAGCAGCGCACTCGATGAAGAGGCCGAGCGCGTGCTGTACCAGCGCCTGCGCGAACTCGTGGCCGAGCAGAATGGCGCGCTGATCTCGATCGCGCACCGCCCCGGTGTGGCGGCTTTTCATGAGCACCAATGGTCGCTCGAAGGCGATGCATCCCTGGGGCAAGGGCTGCGCGTCCGAGCAAGCTGAAGCCCGGGCGAAACGCCAACCGCACCTCATCACTCGGCCACGATCAAACCCTGGGTGTCGACGGACCTCCACGATTCAGTCGTTGGCGCCGCGCCCCAGGAACTGGTGGACCATGGCACCGATGACCGCACCTGCGATGGGCGCCACCCAGAACAGCCACAACTGATCCAACGCCCAGTCCCCCACGAACACCGCCACGCCCGTGCTGCGCGCCGGGTTGACCGAGGTGTTTGTCACCGGGATGCTGATGAGGTGGATGAGCGTGAGCGCCAGGCCGATGGCGATCGGCGCAAAGCCCTTGGGCGCATGCGGTGCCGTCACGCCCAGGATGATGATCAGGAAGAAGGCCGTCATCACCACCTCGCACACGAGCGCAGCGGTCAGCGAGTAGCCGCCCGGTGAGTGCGCGCCATAACCGTTCGACGCAAAACCCTTGGCCACGTCAAAGCCCGGTGCGCCCGATGCGATCAGGTACAGCACACCGCCCGCCGCGATGCCGCCCAGCACCTGGGCCAAGACATAGCCCGGCAGCTTGGCCACCGGGAAGCGCCCGCCCGCCCACAGGCCCACCGACACCGCAGGGTTGAAGTGCCCACCCGAGATGTGCCCGACGGCGAACGCCATCGTCAGCACCGTCAGTCCGAAGGCCAGCGACACCCCGTGCAGACCGATGCCCACTTCAGGGAAGGCCGCCGCCAGCACCGCGCTGCCACAACCACCCAGCACCAGCCAGAACGTGCCCAGGAACTCAGCCAGGATCGCCTTCATGTGTCGCCCTCCCATGTGTGTTGGTGCCGGCATGGTCCCATGCCGGCGTGACGCATTCTTGGCAGACGACGCTGGCGTGTCAACCTGCCCGCAAGCCGGTGATCACCCCTCTGAACACACGCGAAGTGGCGGCCACCATGGTGCTGCGGTCTTCCTGGTAGCCCCCCAGCAACCAATGCGTCACCGGCTGGCTCACCGCACCGATCATCGCGATGCCCAGCATGCGCGACTCGGCATCACCGATGTCGTCGGCGCTGAACTGCTGACGGGCGAAGGCCACCACCAAGGCTGCAAAGCGCTCGATGGTGCGGGTGTAGACAGCGTCCACTCGCGCACTCACGCCCAGCACCTCCAACCAGCACACCCTCGCCACGCGGGGCTCCGAAGCCATCTCGAACAACGCGTTCAGGGCACGCTCGACGGCCACCATGGGGTCGCGCAACGCGGCCTCGTCGGCCAGGGTGGCCAGCACCACCTGCTGCAGGTGGTCGAACTCGCGTTCATAGACGGCCACCAGCAGGTCTTCGGTGTGCTCGAACGATTCGTAGAAGTAGCGGTCGGTCAGCTCGGCCTGGCGGCACAGCTGCCTCACGGTGGCGGTGCGGTAGCCGGTGGTGCCAAAAACCTGCAGCCCGGCGTCAAGGAACTGCAGGCGCCGCCGGGCGACGCGTTCGGCCTGGCTTTCGCCCGCGTAGGCACGCCCGGAGGGAGATGGGGGTCGGGTCATCCCCGTATTTGACGACAATCGTCGTCACTTGTAAACTGACGACAAACATCTTCACTTGATGCGCCACAGGCGCGCCCTCCCATGCAGCAGTTCACCGCGATCATCATCGGCAGCGGCTTTGGCGGTCAGGCCGCGGCCGTCAACCTCCGGCGCATCGGCATCGACGACTTCCTGATCCTCGAGCGCCGGCCCTGGATGGGCGGCACCTGGAGCCAGAACAGCTACCCCGGCGCTGCGGTGGACGTGCAGTCGCCGCTGTACTCGCTGTCGTTCGAGCCTTACCCCTGGACGCAGATGTTCGCCGAGCAGGACGAGCTGGTCGAGTACACCAACCACGTGCTGGCCAAGTACCGCCTGCGCGAGCAGACGCGGCTCAACGCCAACGTGACGAAGGTGCAGTGGGACGAGGCCCGCCAACTCTGGCAGGTCAGCATCGAAGGCGCCGAAGACCTGCTGGCCAAGTACCTGATCAACGCCTCGGGCCCGCTGAGCACCCCGGTGATCCCGAACTTCAAGGGCCGCGACACCTTCCAGGGCAAGACCTTCCACACCAACGCCTGGGACCACGGCTACCAGCACGCGGGCAAGCGCGTGGCCATCATCGGCAGCGGCGCCAGCGCGGCGCAGGTCATCCCGGCCATCGCGCCCGATGTCAGGCAGCTGCATGTGTTCCAGCGCACGCCGCACTGGGTGCTGCCGCGCCCTGACCGCAAGTTCACGCCTTTCCAGCGCACGCTGCTCAAGTCCAAGCTGATCTACAAGCTGCTGCGCACGGCCATCTACTGGGGCCTGGAGAGCCGCGTGATCGGCTTCAAGTACTCGCAAACGATGCTCAAGCTGGTGGCTCAGCGCGAGGCCGAACACCACATCAAGAAGCAGATCGCCGACCCGGTGATCCGCGCCGCCGTCACCCCCGACTACACGATCGGCTGCAAGCGCATCATCCTCTCCAGCACGCTGTACCCGGCACTGTGCCGCCCCAACGTCAAGCTGCACCCCAAGGACGATGGCATCGCCGAGATCAACGAGCGCGGCATCCTCACCGCCAAGGGCGAACAAATCGACCTCGACCTGATCGTCTACTCGACGGGCTACGACGCCACCGACGGCGTGATCTCCTACCCGGTGATCGGCAAGGGCGGCAAGTCGGTGCAGGACTTCTGGGCCGAGTTCCCGCGCGCCTACTTGGGCACGACCATGCCGGGCTTCCCCAACCTGTTCGTGGTCACGGGGCCGAACACCGGCATTGGCCACACCTCGGCCATCTTCGTGATCGAGGCGCAGATGGAGTACATCCGCCGCGCCATCTCGGCCACGCAAAAGCAAGGCGCCAAGGCCATCGAGGTCAAGACCGATGCCGAGGCCGACTACACCGGCATGATCCACCGCGAGATGAAGCAGACCGTGTGGCAATCGGGTGGCTGCCACAGCTGGTACCAGAGCAAGAGCGGCCACGTGATCGCCATGTTCCCGGGCTTTTCATTCACCTTCCGTCAGATGGCCAAGGCCTTCAAGCCAGGCCATCACCGGTTCAGCTGAAAGCCGGTGTCGGCACACACCGAGAACGAGGAGACACGCATGAAGGACTTCAAGAACAAGGTCGCGGCCATCACCGGCGCGGCATCGGGCATGGGGCGCACGCTGGCGGTCGAGTTGGCGCGACGCGGCTGCCACCTCGCCTTGAGCGACGTGAACGAAAAGGGCCTGGCCGAAACCGCTGCGCTGGCCGGCAAGCTGGGTGTGAAAGTGACCACCAAGAAGCTGGACGTGGCCAACCGCGAGGCCTTCTTCGCCTGGGCCGATGAGGTGGTGCGCGACCACGGCAAGGTCAACCTGATCTTCAACAACGCCGGCGTGGCGCTGGGCGCCTTCATCGAGACCGTCAAGCCCGAAGATTTCGAGTGGATCATGGGCATCAACTTCTGGGGCGTGGTCTGGGGCACCCAGGCTTTCCTGCCGCACCTCAAGCGCGCGGGGGAAGGCCACGTGGTCAACACCTCCAGCCTGTTCGGCCTGCTGGCCTCGCCCACGCAAGGCACCTACAACAGCAGCAAGTTCGCGGTGCGCGGCTTCACCGAGGCGCTTCGCCAGGAACTCGACATGGAAAAGTGCGGGGTGAGCGCGACCTGCGTGCACCCGGGCGGCATCCGCACGAACATCGCTCGCGCGGCCAAGATGGACGACAGCATGGACAAGGCGACCGGTGGTCAGGCCGAAGCGGCCCGTTCGCGCTTCGACAAGATGCTCAACGTGACCACGGCCGAAAGCGCCGCGCAGCAGATCCTCAAGGCGGTGTCGGGCAACCAGCGCCGCGTGCTGGTGGGGCCCGATGCCAAGCTCCTGGACTTCTTCGTTCGCCTGCTGGGCTCGTGGTACCAGCCCGGCTCGGTCTGGCTGTCGGCCAAGCTGATGAAGGGCTGATCAGGCGAGCCTACGCAACGCTGCCTGGCCCGCCGCCGTTGTGCTGCACGCCCTTGGCCGCATGGCCGGGCATGCGCTCGGGCAGCACGATGTCGATCACCAGCCCGCCGCCCTCGCGACGGCGCGCGGCGATGTCACCGCCGTGCGCACGCACCGCCCGCCGCGCGATGGCCAGACCCAGGCCATGGCCCACACCCTGCGTGCCGTTGTCACCGCGCACAAAGGGGTCGAACATGGCCTTGAGCAAGGCATCCGATGCACCAGGCCCGCGGTCGGACACCGACACCTTCAGGCGCCGCCCGGCTTCGTCGGTCAAAACGTTGGCGCTCACCTCGATGGCCGTGTCGGGCGCGGTGAACTTGACCGCATTGCGGATGACGTTCTCGAAGGCACGGTAGAGCAATTCGCCATCGACCTGCGCGACGAATCGCCCTGTGGCCTGCAGGCTCAGGCGCCGGCCGGTCGAGGCGGCCTCGAAGCCCGCGTCCTCGGCGATGTCACGCAGCAGCTCGATCAGGTCGATGTGGTCGTTGCGCTGGTGGCTGGCGCCGGCTTCGAGTCGGTGCAGCGTCAACAGCTCGTTGACGAGGCCATCGAGCCGTTCGATTTCGCGGTCGATGCGCTCGACCATGGCGCCCGCCTCGCTCGGGTCCTGACGGATCAGGCCCATGGCGGCGCGCATGCGACCCAGCGGTGAGCGCAATTCGTGAGAAAGGTCATGGAACAGGCGCGTGCGTGCTTCGGTCAGCTGCTGCAGTTGCTCGGTCATGTGGTCGAAGCGATCGGCCAGGTCGACGAGCTCATCGCGCCTGCGGCCCATGTGCGGTCGGATGCGGGTGTCGAAGCGGCCATCGGCCACGCGGTCGACGCCCCAGTGCAGGTGACGCAGGGGCTTGGTCAGGTACCAGGCCAGGGCCAGGCTGGCCAGCAGGCTGCTGAGCACACCGGAGATCACCGGCACCAGGAGGAAAAACTGGCCGCCCGGCCCTGGCGGCGGGGGGCCCGAAGGCCGGAGCCTCGGCTCAGGCAGGGGGGAGATGGAAGCACCAGGCGAGGACACCGATGGTGCGCTCGGGAAGCCGCCCGATGTCGCATCAGAGGCCCCGGTCCGCGGCTCGGACGCAGGCGGCGCCGTTGGCGTGGAAGGCGCGGACACCTGAGGGGCCAAGCCCTGCGGGAAAGTCGACCGCGCCCCGGGCATGGGCCGCACATCGATCACGCGTGGTCGCTCCTTGCGCGGGCCGAAACCTGCCCAATCCATCACGAAACGACCGGCCACGAAGGCCAGCAAGGTCGCCAGCCAGAAGGTCAGGAAGAACTTGAGGAACAGGGAACGCGGCCAGGGCAGCATGGCTCAGTCCTTCAGCAATTGGTAGCCCAAGCCGCGCACGCTCTGAATCCAGGGCTGGCCATCGGGGCGCAAGCCCAACTTCTGGCGCACGCTGGAGAGGTGCACGTCGATGCGGCGATCGTAGGCGGCCAGCGGTCGGCCCAGCGCCTGCAGCGAGATGTCGGCCTTGGGCATGAGTTGCCCGGCCTGCCGTGCCAGCGTGAGCAACAGCACGAATTCGGTGCCGGTCAGCGGCAGCGCCTGCCCCCGCCAGGTGGCTTCGCGCCGACCTGGCCACATCGTCAGCAAGCCAGCTTCGACCACATCGACGGCCAAGGGCTGGGGCTCGGCATCGGGCGGGGGCTGCGTGCGCCGCAGCACGGCGCGGATGCGCGCCACCAGCTCACCCGGCGTGCAGGGCTTGGGCACGTAGTCGTCGGCCCCCATGTCCAGCCCGACGATGCGGTCGACGTTGTCGCCACGCGCCGTCAGCATGATGACCGGCGTGCGACGGCTGGCGCGGATGCGCCGCAAGGCCTCCATGCCTGAGAGCCTGGGCATCATCACGTCGAGCACGACGAGCGCATGCCCTCCTTGAAGGGCCATGCGCACGCCTGACTCACCGTCATGGGCCAGCTCGACCTCGAACTGCTCGCGCCTGAGGTAGCGCGCCAGCATGCCGGTCAGCTCGATGTCATCGTCGACGAGCAGGATCTTCTTCATCGCGCAGCGAGTATCACCGCGATGACCGATGGGCAAATCGGCAAGCAAGCGACTTTTACCCACCTTGACACACACAACGGCACACGACGAGGTCGATTCCTTAGGATGAAAGACGCCTTGCACCATGACGTCTTTCGACATGACCGCACCTCGTTGTTTTCTCGTGCGGCCGGCCGGCCCTGCCACCGCTGAACCTTTCGCGCTGGTGGAGCAGTTGCCCCGGCATGGCATCGACTTGCGCTGCCTTGTCCGAGATACCGATGTCAACGCAGCCCTGCATGAGCAAGGCGCAGCCGCGGTGCTGATCGCCAGCTTCGATGCCAGCGAAGCGGTGTTGCAACTTTGCCGTTCATTGCATGACCAAGGTCAGGCCGCCGTCCTGGCCCTGACCCCCGCGGGCGACGACACCATCCGCATCCTGGCGCTGGAGAGCGGTGCCGACGATTGCGTGGAAGAAACCTCGGACGCGCGCGAGGTGGCCGCCCGCATCCGTGCCGCCATCCGGCGCATGCACCCGGCCAGCCACCCACCTCGCCCTCAGGTGCGCATCGGCCCCTGGGCGTTCGACATCCCTCGTCGGCAATTGCACATGCCCGGTGAAGCCCCCGTGGCCTTGACGCGGGCCGAGTGTTGCCTGCTGCAAGCGATGCTGAGCCAGCCCGGCCGCCTGCTGTCGCGCGATGAGCTCACGGCCGCCTTGCCCTTGCGTGAGCGCGCCACCGACAGCCGTGCCGTGGACCTGCTCGTTTCGCGATTGAGACAAAAGCTCCACGCACGCGACCCCCACCAGCCCTTGATCCAGACGGTGCGCGGCCGGGGCTACCGCCTGGACCTGTCAACCATCGACACACAAACGACATGAACGATCAGGCGGCGACAGGCTTCGAGGCCCGATTACGACGCGATGTTCGGGCGCATGCCCGACCCATGGCCTGCCTACGATGAGCCCACACCATCTCCGAAAGGTTCACCATGAGCAGCATCGGTTTCCCCAGCACCTCCAGCAACCACGCGATCGATCGCAAGGGCTGTCAGCAAGCGCCCCGCAGCCAGTTTGAAAAGAACTCTGCGGCCTTCGGTCCGGTGGCCGCATCGGTCATCGGCGTCGCCGACGCAGCCACCGACGCGATCAGCGATGTCACATCGGCCGGCGGCCAGGCCATCGCCAGCCTGGGCAGCACAGCCAAAGAAGGCGTCGAGGCCGTGGGTGACGTGGTCGGTGACATCAGCCACCTCATCCAGGCGGGCGCGCGCTACGCCAACCAGGGCGCCCACCTCGCCGACGAGGCCCTCGACACGGTGGGCGATGCGCTGAGCGACGCCGCCAGCAGCGTTCGCTCCGGCCTCACAGCTGGCGCGCAGACCATCGCCGCCTTGCTGTGAGGCCAGGCCATGCGCGCCCGCCCCTTGCCCCTGCTGATCACGGTCGGCCTCAGCCACGCGCTGAGCGGCTGCGCCCTGTTCAGCTTCGAGCCCGCCCTGGAGCTGGTCAAGGCCAGCGGGCTGGCGGTCAGCCACGTGGTGTCCACCGCGCCGGGCCGCCCGATCGACACCGTTCACCACGCAGGGCCGCGGCCGAACTCGGTGTGCATCACCCACAACCCCATGGTGGCCTCGAGCGAAGTGGTGCCCGCACTGCAGACGGCGCTGGCGCAAGCGGGCGTCAGCAGCCGCGTCTACGCCGCCGACACCACGCCCCTGGCCTGCCCCGTGTGGCTGCTCTACAGCGGCACGGTGACATGGGATGCACCGCCGTTTCGCAGCGCTCCGCGCGCCTACCTGTCGACCGCCCAACTGACGCTTCGCACCATGCACGGCGAGGTGCTCGCCAGCAGCGCCTACAGCGTCGACGGTCTCCTTGAATCGAGCAAGTGGGCCACCACGCAGGACAAGCTCTCGCCGGTGGTTCAGGCCCTGCTGACCGGCTTCGGTGGCTGACACGCCACCCCACACAGGACACAGCCCATGCAACACCTCCGAACCTCGCGCGCTCCCCGCCGAGCCGCGCTTGCCCTGACCCTCACCGCCCTGCTGGGCCTGGCCGCGTGCAACACCCCGCCCACCATCGTGCAGGGGCCGCTCACCGTGCCACCCGTCACGCCGCCCACCTACCTCGAACGCACCAACCCCGGCTCGCTGTTCCAGCCTGATGCGCCCGTGGCCTCGCTGTTCTCGGGCCAGAAGCTGGCCCGGCAGGTGGGGGACAAGCTCAAGGTCGACATCGCCGAGTCCTTCACCAGCCAGAGCAAGGTCGCCACAAAGCACAACCGCGAGAACGCCGTGGCCAGCAAGGGCCCCGGACAAGGCGCAAAGTCCGTCGGCGGCTTCTTTGGTGAACTGCTCGACCTCGATGCCAGTGCCGCCGGCAGCGACAGCTTCAAGGGCGATGGCAACACCGAACAGTCGAGCAAGTTCACCGGCCAGATCGCGGTGCAGGTCATCAACGTGCTGCCCAACGGGCACCTCGTCATCGCCGGCGAACGCGCGGTGGCCTTCAACCGCGGCGTGACGCGCATGCGCTTTTCAGGCGTGGTCAGCCCGGGCGACATCCGCGCCGGCAACATGGTGGCCTCCTCGGACGTGGTCAATGCGCGGCTGGAAACCGCGGGCGAGGGCGACGTCTCCGAAGCCGCTTCGCGCTCGTGGTTGCAGCGCGTGCTGACCAAGACCCTGACCGTCTGGTGAACCGGGTGGAGGACAACATGAAGCACCCCGCCTGGATGTGGAGCGCCGGCCTCGCGCTGGGCCTGCTCGCCCAAAGCATCGAACCCGCCCACGCCGCCTCGCCCAACGCACCATTGCCCGATGCCATCGAGCTGCAAGGCCGGCGCCTGACGCTCAACGCCAGCGGCACCGGCGTGAGGGCCCTGGTCGTGCAGGTCTACCTGGTGGCCCTGTATGGCAGCAACAAGGTGGGCCAGCACCAGGCCCTGCTGCAGGACAACGGCGCCAGGCGCCTGACGCTCAAGATGCTGCGCGACGTCAGCGAAAGCGACTTCAAGAGCGGCCTGCAGGACACGCTCGAAGCCACCCCCGCGCTGACGCGTTTCAGCCAGCAGGTGCGCGCCATCGTCGAGAGCCTGCCACTCGAGCAGGGCCGCCTCAAACATGGCGACACGCTGACCATCGACTGGCAGCCCGACCAGGGCCTGCGCATCACCTTCAACCAGCGGCCCTGCTTCGGTCCCATCCGCCAGGCCGACCTGTTCCAGGCCCTGCTGAGGCTGTGGCTGGACGAAGACCCTCGCCGTTCGGTGCTGCAGCTCGAACGCCCCGGTGACCCCACCACCGAACCCCCATCCCGCGTGAGCGCCTGGAGAGCCCTGCCATGAGTGCCTGCCTGATCATCGACCCAGAAGACCGCCTGCACGACACCCTCGCGTCCAGCCTGCAACGGCTGGCCCTGTCGGTGGCGCGTTCGACCCGTGCACCCACGGTGCTCTCGGGCCCCGGCGTGGACCTGGTCCTGACCCGCGTGCGCCACGCCGACCGCGAACAGCTGAAGGTGTGTGAGGCCGCGCGCCAGGCCTGGAACGCCCGCGTGGTGGTCTTCATGGACCGGCCCGAGCCGGTCGACCAGGTGCTGGCGCTGACCTGGGGCGCCGACGCCGTGGTCGACCCCCGACACATCAGCGAGCGCGAACTCGAGGCGCGCCTGCGATCGCTGCTGCGTCGACGACCGGGCCAAGCGGCTGAACACGCCTGGGAACTCGATGACATCGCGCAGCGCCTGCAACACGGCCCCTTGAGCGTGCCACTCTCGCGCAGCGAAGCGCAGGTGCTGCAAGCCTTGATGGCTCAGCCGGGTGTCGTGATGTCGCGCGCGGAGCTGATGGCCCGCTCGAAGCTGGGCCAGCAGGGCTGCCACCTCAACGTGGTGGACCTGGCCGTTTCGCGCCTGCGCCGCAAGCTGCAGGAAGCGGGCGTGAGCCGGGTGCCCCTGCTGACGGAGCGAGGCCGCGGCTACCGCTGGGGTTGCCCGCCCGCCAGCCGCCAGGCCGCAAACGACTGAACCAGGCTCACGCCGCCCGCGCTTTCAACAGCGCCGAGACGATGGCCAGCGAATACGGGCTCGCCACCTGATCCACGAAGCGCAGGAAGTCCAGGTGCGCCGAGGCATCGGCCCGATCAGAAATGGTGCGGATCACCGCGAAGGGCAGCTCGAACGCATCGCAAACCTGGGCCACCGCCGCCCCTTCCATTTCCACGGCCAGCACATCGGGCAGGTGGTGGCGCAAGGTCTCGGCGTCTTCGGCCGAGGCAACGAACTGATCGCCACTGGCGATGAGGCCACGGTGCACGCGCGGCTGGGGCAGGCCCAGCGCATGCAGCGGCACATGCTGGTGCACGTCCAACAGCGCCTGGCCCACGCCCTCGTGCACCCAGGTCGTCAGCTCGGCAGGTGGGTGCAGGCGGCTGCGCCCCAACCCCGGCAACTCGTGGCGGGGGAACAGCGGTGAGGCGTCCATGTCATGCTGGATCAGGGACTCGGCCACCACCACATCGCCCACGCGCACCTCCGTGCCCAGGCCACCGGCGACACCGGTGAACCAGATCTGTGACACGCCGAACGCATCGGCCAGCAAAGTGGCCGTGATGGCTGCCGCCACCTTGCCGATGCCGGATAGCACCGCCACCACCTCGCGGCCATGCAGGTGACCGCGCCAGAAAACGCGGGCGCCGCAGCGAACCGCAGCCTCATCGGGCATGAGGTCGATGAGGGCCTGCAGTTCCTGCGGCATGGCGGCCATCAGGCCGATCGGTCCGGGCTGGACAGGGGCATCGGAGAGAGGTGAGCGGCTCATGCCGCCATCATCCCACCGATGCCAACCGCCCTGGCTTGCCTTCGATCAGAAGGCGTGACGCAGGCCAAACACCACGCTGGTGCCCGACTCGTAGTTCGCCAGTTGTTCCTTGTCGACCATCACGGCCGCGTACACGTCGGTGCGCTTGGACAGGAAGTGGTCGTAAGCCAGCGTGGTGATGCGGTGCTTGGTCACCGGCGTGGTGCCACCTTGCACCGGCTTTTCCTTGCTCTCGCCATAAGACAGCAGCACCTTGCCAGCCTTGGTCACTGGCACCGATGCGCCCAGTTGGTACAGCTGGGTGTCGATGCGCAAGGTGGTGGCGTAGCCGCTGTTGGAGAACTCGCCATACTGACCAAACAGCTTGACCACACCGAAGTCATAGCTGGTGCTGATCATGCCGAAGTTCTGGCGTTGGCCTTGGGTCAGGTTGACTTTCGGGGCCTCGGCGGAACGCACGGTCTGCCAGGCACCGCCCACGGCGAAGGGGCCGTTGGCGTAGTTCAGGCTCAATGCATAGCTGTTGCGCTCGGACTGCGTGGTGTCCTCGCCAGCCTGATAAGACACCGAGCCGGTGAAGCCAGCCAGGTTGGGCGTGGCGTAGGTGATGGCATTGCTCCAACCCGAGTCACCGCGGTCGTTGCCCCACTTGCCGAACGTCAGGCGCACGGCGGGCGACAGGCCGAAGGCACCTGCGAACGGGTTGTACGACACCACGTGCGAGAACAGCAGGTTGCCCTGGCGGCCGATGGTCAGCTTGCCGAAGTCGTTCTGCAGGTAGACGTTGGCGGCACGGCCCCAGAAGTTGTCGGCCGGCACGTTCGGGGTCACGGAGGTGTTCGCATCGCTGCGGCCCGAAGCGCCCGTGTCAGGACGCAGGAAAGCTTCCAGCACGAAGCCGGCCTTCAGGCCACCACCCAGGTCTTCCAGCCCCTTGAAGCCCAGGTAGCTGGTGACCATGTTGTTGCCGTCGACCTTGGTGATGCGCTTGTTGTCGGCCGCGGTGGGCAGGCCGCTCAACTGCATGGAGCCGACGCTCAGGTCGACGACGCCATAGACGTTGTAGCTGGATTGGGCCTGCGAGGCGGCTGCAGCGGACAGCGCCAGCACAGACAGTGCGAACTTGCGAATGGACATGGACACTCCAGGTTTGGTGCATCGGCACCTGTTGTTGAAAACAGGCGCCGTCGATTGCAGATTCCATGCCCACACGGCCTCGCGCAGGCGCGCACGCTTCTTGCGTGCCTTGCAATACTGCATACAGTTTTTCATCTGTTTTGCATACAGTTTTGCAACCGGAGCCCGCTCGCATGACCACCACGAAGATCACCCGCCGCACCGTTTTCGCTCATTTCGCCGCCGCAGCCGCCTTGTCCCTGGGCGCGCTGGCACCCACTTCGGTGCACGCCGCCACACCCATCAAGTTCCAGCTCGACTGGCGCTTCGAGGGCCCGGCCGGCCTGTTCCTGCACCCCATCGCCAAGGGCTACTTCACGCAGGCGGGCCTGGACGTCACGCTCGATGCGGGCAGCGGCTCGGGCGGCACCGTCACGCGCGTGGCATCGGGCACCTACGACCTGGGCTTTGCCGACATGGCCGCGTTGATGGAGTTCCACGCCAACAACCCCGACGCACCCAACAAGCCCGTGGCCATCATGATGGTCTACAACAACACGCCGGCCGCTGCCTTCGCGCTCAAGTCCAGCGGCATCAAGACCCCGGCCGATTTCACGGGCAAGAAGATGGGCGCCCCGGTGTTCGACGCCGGCCGCAAGGCCTGGGCGATCTTCGCCAAGGCCAACAAGATCGGCCCCGTGACCTGGGTCAGCATGGACCCGCCGCTGCGCGAGACCATGGCCGTCAAGGGCGATGTCGACGGCATCACGGGCTTTTCGTTCACCTCGCTGCTCAACCTCGAAGCGCGCGGCGCCAAGCCGGCCGACGTGGTGATGTTCCCCTACGCCCAATACGGCGTGAAGCTCTACGGCAACGCCATCATCGCGTCGCCCAAGTTGCTCAAAGAGAACCCGGAAGCCGTCAAGGCGTTCCTGAAGGCCTTCGCCAAGGGCGCCAAGGAAGTGTTGGCTCAACCGGCTGTCGGCATCGCGGCGGTCAAGGCCCGCGACGGCATCATCAACGTCGACCTCGAAACCCGCCGCCTGAAAATGGCCATCGAACAGGTCGTGGCCAGCCCCGATGCGCGCGCCGAAGGCTTCGGCCAGGTCAACGCCGCACGCCTGTCGCTGATGGCCTCGCAGGTCTCGGATGCCTATGCCACCAAGACCCGCGTCAACCCGGGCGCCGTCTGGAACGGCTCCTTCCTGCCAACGGCAGCCGAACTCAACGTGCTGCCGCCGGCCAAGTGAATCGGCAACGCACGCGCTGAGACCCACCACCGCTGAGGAACACAACACCATGGATGCCTACGTCGACTTCCAGGGCGTCTGGCTGGCCTACAACGACGAGCTGCTCAAGCAAGGGCATTTCGCCGTCGAGGACCTGAGCCTGACCATGCGCCAGGGCGAATTCGTCGCCATCGTCGGGCCTTCGGGCTGCGGCAAGTCCACCTTCATGAAGCTCACCACGGGCTTGAAGATGCCCTCCAAGGGCAGCGTGACCATCGCGGGCGCGCCCGTGACGGGCCCGCTCAAGATCACCGGCATGGCTTTTCAGGCCCCGTCGCTGCTGCCCTGGCGCACCACGGTCGACAACGTGCTGCTGCCGCTGGAGATCGTCGAGCCCTACCGCTCGAGCTTCAAGGCCAAACGCGCCGAGTACGAAGCCAAGGCCCGCGCCCTGCTGCAAAGCGTGGGCCTGGGCGGCTACGAAGACAAGTTCCCCTGGCAGCTCTCGGGCGGCATGCAGCAGCGTGCCTCCATCTGCCGAGCCCTCATCCACGAGCCGCAGATGCTGCTGCTCGACGAGCCCTTCGGTGCGCTCGACGCCTTCACGCGCGAAGAACTCTGGTGCGCGCTGCGCGACCTGCAGGCCGCGCGCGGCTTCAACGTCATCCTCGTCACACACGACCTGCGCGAAGCCGTGTTCCTGGCCGACACCGTCTACGTCATGAGCAAGAGCCCCGGTCGCATCCTCGCGCGCCGCGAGATCGACATGCCCCGCCCGCGCGACCTCGAAGTCACCTACACGAGCGAGTTCACCGCCGTCGTGCACGAGCTGCGCGGCCACATCGGCGCATTGCGCAAGCCCACCACGCTGGGCACCCCCGTGGAGATCGCCCAATGAGCGCCAGCCCTTCCAAGCACCTCGAACGCTGGGCCCCCTGGGGCCTGCTGCTGCTGGTCATCGTCATCTGGCAGGCCATCTGCAGCGCCTTCAACGTCAGCGAGTACATCTTCCCCAGCCCCGCTCGCATCGCCGAGCAGATGGCCGAGTTCCACACCGAGATCCTCAAGCACGCCTGGCGCACGCTGTGGGTGACGATGGTGGGTTTTGCCATCGCCATCGTGGTGGGCGTGCTGCTGGGTTTCCTGATCGGCAGCTCGCGCATGGCCTACGCGGCCATCTACCCACTGATGACGGCCTTCAATGCTTTGCCCAAAGCCGCCTTCATCCCGATCCTGGTGGTGTGGTTCGGCATCGGCGTGGGCCCGGCCGTGCTCACGGCCTTTCTCATCAGCTTCTTTCCGATCACGGTCAACATCGCCACCGGGCTGGCCACGCTCGAGCCCGAGCTCGAGGACGTGTTGCGCGTGCTGGGCGCCAAGCGCTGGGACGTGCTGGTCAAGGTCGGCCTGCCGCGTTCCATGCCCTACTTCTACGGCTCGCTCAAGGTCGCCATCACGCTGGCCTTCGTGGGCACCACGGTGTCCGAGATGACGGCCTCGAACGAAGGCATCGGCTACCTGCTCATCAGCGCCGGCTCGTCGATGCAGATGGGCCTGGCCTTCGGGGGCCTGGTGGTCGTGGGCGCCATGGCCATGGTGATGTACGAGCTGTTCTCGGTCATCGAGAAGCGCACCACCGTGTGGGCCCACCGAGGCAGCCAGGGGCACTGAGGCCCGTTCACGCGCCAGACCCGGCCACAAAAAACAAACCACCCCGGGGGGTGGTTTGACAAAAGCCTTGCGGCACCAACCAGCGGCTCAAGACCGGCGGTTGTGCGATGCCGCAAAACGACATCGCTGCTTGAGTGAAGAAATCCCTGAGCGGCGCGAAGTGATGTTGGTTGGACAATCCGTTGACCGGATCGAGCGCTCTGGCAGATTGTAATGTGCATAATTGCACCAACGATCATATATGACCCGTTGTTACGATTTGAGACGGGTTCGCTTTCGCCCCTTCCAGTCCCATCCAGCCCCACCCGCACGCCCCCATGGACGCCTTTTTTTCACAGGATGATGACAGCATCCCCTACGACGCCAGTGGCTCGTGGGTGGCTGCGTGCGTCGCCAGCCTGCTGTCGCGCCATGGCGTGCCGCCGCGACACCAGGCCACCGCAATCGCGCAAATTTGCGCGATTTCCGTCAGCCAAGCCCGCCGCAAGCTGCGCGGCGCGGTCTGGCTTTTCAACGAGGTGCTGGCCCTTTGCCGCCATCACGGCGAGTCGCTCGAAGCTGTTTTTGGCACCGAACACGGCCCTGGCGCCCCCGGGCAGGCCGGCGTGCTGCTGATCGATGGGCTGGAGCTGCCCTGTCAGGTGCGTGCCGGCGCCATTTGCCCCCCCACATCGAGCGAGGCCGCCCTGCTGACCACCCGCGTCGGCGAACGCTGGCTGGTGGGCACCCCCGCGCGCCTGGACGCCCTCGGCGCCACGGGCACGCGCCACCTGGTCGAGTTGCTGCAGACCACGCCAGCCGAGCCCCCTGCGGCCGCGCGCATCGCCGTGCTCGACGACGACGAGTCGGCGGCCCAGGCCCTGGTCGACTGGTTCGAGCAGCTCGGCTACTTCGCGCAGGGCTACACCCGCGCCGACGCCCTGGACCAGGACCTGGCACAAGGCTTCGACGCCTACGTGCTCGACCTCGTGCTGTCCGGCGGCCAGACCTCGCAGGCCATGGTCGAGCGCATCCGGCGGCAGCAACCCGACGCCCCCATCGTCCTGCTGACCGGCCAGTTGCGCGACGGCAAGGCGTCCGAAAGCACGCTGGCTGCGCTGCTGCGCACCCACCGCGTCACCTTCTTTGAAAAACCGGTCCGTCCGGTCATGATCACCGCCGCGATCCAGAACAGCCTGGATCAGCTCAAGCCGGCGGCATGAGCCTCTACCATGTCCCGCCCCCGCAAGAGGTCGAACCCTTCTCGGCCCTGCAGGCCACGCGCCGAAGGCTCACGCTGTGGCTGGCCGGGCTCTCGTCCATCGCCTGCATGCTGGTGTGGTGGTACGACGGCTCGAACGGCCTCAACAGCCCCTGGGCCGCAACCGCCGTGCCCATCATCGCCGCCGGCCTGGTGCTGGGCGGCCTGGTGATCTGGTTTCGCCCCCTCTGGCACAACCAGGCTGCGGCGCTGTGCAACGCCTCGGTGGCCACTTATTTCATCGGCTCGCTCATCAGCACCACCGAAGCCGGCGGCGCGGGCGGCCTCTACGAGGTGGCCTCCAACGCGCAGTTCATGCCCCTGCTCTACCTGGCTGCCTTCGTCACCATGACGCGAGGTGCCGCGCGCCTGAGCTGGCTGACCTACGCCGCCACCGCGATGTCCTACCTCTGGCTGTATGGGTTCGATGGCGCACCGGGAGGCGACCCGATCGGGCACTTCTGGTTCATGCTGCTGATCACTCACCCGATCTTCATCCTGGCCTTGTCCTACGTGAGCGTGCTGCACACGCGGCTCAAGAGCGCCGAGGTCGAGGTGCACACCTCGCGCGAGCGCTTCCTGGCCATGCTCTCGCACGAGATCCGCACACCGCTGCAAGGCATGCTGGGCTCCATCGACCTGCTGGACCTGCGCGTGCATGGCGGCGGCGAGCGCCGCGCCGTCGACCGCCTGCGACAGATCGCCAACCAGCTCACGGCTCACCTGCGCGACCTGACCGAATACACCCGCATGGACAACCCGGCCTGGCGTCTGCAACCCGAGTGGATCGACCTGGCCGGCCTGGTGGAGGACATCTGCGACGAGCACCTGCCACGCCTGCGCGCCAAGGGCCTGAACCTGCAGGTCGAGGTGAGCGAGGCGCCCGAGTTGCGTGAGGTCGAGCTTGACCCCCAGCGCGTTCGCCAGGTGCTCGACAACCTGCTCAACAACGCCTTGAAGTACACGCCCAGCGGGCAGATCACGGTGACGCTGGGGCCGCGCCCTGGGCCAGCCGGCGACGACGCCAGGCAGCTGCAGCTGGAAGTGATCGACACCGGCGTGGGCATCGCTGCCGACGCCATGCCATGCATCTTCGAGCCCTACGTTCGCCTGGAAGACCGCAAGCTGCCGCGCACCGAAGGCAGCGGCCTGGGGCTGGCCGTGGTGCGCAGGCTGGTCGACCGGTTGGGTGGCCAGATGGCCGTCGAGAGCAGCCCCGACCGGGGTTCGCGCTTCGTGGTCTGGCTGCCCGCGCGCGCCACAGCGATCCCATCGGACACCCCCGTTGGCGCCGAAAGTGGCGAGCAGACCGGGCCACAATGAGGGCCGCAGCCCTCCCCTTTGCCACCCTCCACACACCGGCCACCATGAGCACCCCCGTCCAGACCCTCACCCTCGGCACCCCCCTGTCGCCATCGGCCCTGCGCGTCATGCTGCTGGGCTCGGGTGAGCTGGGCAAGGAAGTGCTGATCGCCCTGCAGCGCCTGGGCGTCGAGACCATCGCCGTCGACCGCTACGAGCACGCCCCCGGCCAGCAGGTCGCGCACCACAGCCGCACGATCACGATGAGCGACCCGGCCCAATTGCGAGCCCTCATCGAAGCCGAGCGGCCGCACCTGGTCGTGCCCGAGATCGAGGCCATTGCCACGCCCGTGCTCGAAGAGCTCGAAGCCGCCGGCGTGGTGCGCGTCATCCCCACGGCCCGCGCCGCGCGCCTGACCATGGACCGCGAGGGCATCCGCCGCCTGGCCGCCGAAACGCTGGGCCTGCCCACCAGCCCCTACGCCTTCTGCGACTCGTTGGCCGAGCTGCAGGCAGCCATCGACAACGGCATCGGCTACCCCTGCATCGTCAAGCCGGTGATGAGCTCGTCAGGCAAGGGCCAGAGCAAGATCGATGGCCCCGCCGACGTCGCCAAGGCCTGGGCCCATGCGATGGAAGGCGGGCGGGTCAGCCACGGCCGCGTCATCGTCGAGGGCTTCATCGACTTCGACTACGAGATCACGCAACTGACCGTGCGCGCCGCCGGCCGGGGCGCAGAGCTGAGCCAGGTCGCCACACACTTTTGCGAGCCCATCGGCCACAAGCAGGTCAGCGGCGACTACGTCGAGAGCTGGCAGCCCCAGCCCATGTCGGCCTTGGCGCTGCAGCGCTCGCGCGACATCGCCAAGGCCGTCACCGACAACCTCGGCGGACAAGGCCTGTTCGGCGTGGAGCTCTTCGTCAAGGGTGACATGGTGTGGTTCAGCGAGGTCAGCCCGCGCCCGCACGACACCGGCCTGGTCACGCTGAGCACCCAGGTGCAAAGCGAGTTCGAGTTGCACGCGCGCGCCATCCTGGGCCTGCCGGTGGACACCTCGCTGCGCCAGGTGGGCGCCTCGGCCGTGATCTACGGCGGCGTGGACACGCAGGACGTGCAGTTCGAAGGCGTGGCCGAGGCCCTGTCCGTGCCCGGCACCGACCTGCGCCTGTTCGGCAAGCCAGAGAGCTTCGTCAAGCGGCGCATGGGTGTGGCCCTGGCCACCGCCGACGATGTCGATGCGGCGCGCGCCAAGGCACGCGAAGCGGCCGCCAAGGTGCGCGTGCGCGCCCGAGGCTGACGATGGGTGGCCCGGCCTTGCGCAGCCGGGCTCACCGATGCTGACGGGATCGCTCAGCCGCCCTGCGCAACACCACCGCCCGCGCGGCTTGCCAACAGGCTCGGTGCCGCCCCGGCCAGCATGAAGCGCAGCTGCGAGTCGAGCCGCCCGGCCCGCTCCAGCAGCCCTTCCAGCGAAATCAGCTCGATCTCGGCGTAATGCAGGGCCAGCAACTGCTCGCGCTCCAGGTCGCGCAAGGCCTTGTTCACCGTCTGGCGCGACACACCGAGCATTTGCGCCAGGTACTCCTGCGGCAGGCGCAGGCGACGACGCAGGCCCGACTGGGCGCTCTGCCCGTAGTTCACCGCCGCGAACAGCAGCCGCCGCGACAGGCGCTGCTGCAGCGTCAGCGAGGCGCTGTCCTCCAGCGCCGCCGTCATCAGGCGCAGCTTGCCGCAGGCCAGGCGGGCCAGGTCGCGCCAATGGACGGGGTGGGCGTCCAACCAGGGCTCGATCGCCGACTTGGGCACCACCAGCACCGTGCTGTCGGTGTCGGCCACGGCCGCCATCGCCCGGGGGATTCGGTCGATCAGGCTGACCTCGCCAAACCAGTGGTAGGGCTCGACGTACAGCGTCAGTCGCTGGGTGCCGTGCTCGGGGTGGGCCGAGCCCATGCGCAGCGCGCCAGCGATGACGCAGCACAGGCCGTCCTGGGCATCGTCGCGCAGGGCCTCGCCAGCGCTAAGGTGGACGAGGCGCGAACGCTCGACCAGGGCGGCCTGCAACGGCTCGGGGCAGGTGCCGAACCACAGGTGGGTGCGCAAGGCCGGCAACAGGGCGGCGGGGTTCGATTCGGAGCGACGGGACATGTTCTCGCCTGGCAAAAAAACGTCGTGTGGGACGCAACACCCCCCAGATGGGTTAGATGCGAAGCGTGCAACTGTCTGTTTGTTGACAATATCATGGCCGCACACGCCCTACGATTCGGGACATTGTTCACGACAAACCAGACCGCCTTATGAGCCAGAGCCAAGCAGTTCACCCCGGCGCCATCCTGCGCACCCAGTTCATGGAACGCAACGGCCTGTCGGCGAGTGGCTTGGCCATCCGCCTGCATGTGCCCGCCCCCCGCGTGAACGACATCGTGCGCGAGCGCCGTGGCATCAGCCCCGATTCCGCCTTGCGCCTGGCCCGATTCTTCGGCACCACGGCCCAGTACTGGATGGACCTGCAGACGGCCTACGACCTGCGCGTGGCCGAAGACCAGGCGGGCGAGCAGATCCGCCGCGAGATCGCCACGCTGCAGTCGATGCCCCCGAAGGCCGGCAGCGCCGCGCCCGAACCGGTGCTGGCCGCGGCCTGATGCCGGCCTGAGAGGCGCCCACCCGCACCCGGTCGGGCTCGCCTTTCACACCCCCCACTTGGGTAAGACGTCGGCCGATCACCGATCGACGTTCACCCCCCTCACCAGGTCACTGGAAGGCCACTTCGGCGAAGCTGCGCAGCTTGCGGCTGTGCAGCTGCCCCTGCACGTTGCGGCGCAGGCGCTCGATGGCGCACAGGCCGATGCGCAGGTGCTGGTCCACGCGCTCGCGGTAGAACTGGTTGGCCATGCCCGGCAGCTTGAGCTCGCCGTGCAGCGGCTTGTCGCTCACGCACAGCAGCGTGCCGTAGGGCACCCGGAAGCGAAAGCCGTTGGCCGCGATGGTCGCGCTTTCCATGTCCAGCGCCACGGCGCGGCTCTGGCTGAACCGGCGCTCGGGCTCGCGCTGGGGCAGCAACTCCCAGTTGCGGTTGTCGGTCGAAGCGACCGTGCCCGTGCGCATGATGCGTTTGAGCTCATAGCCATGCAGCTGGGTGACCTCGGCCACCGCGCCTTCGAGCGCCAGCTGGATTTCTGCCAGCGGCGGGATGGGCACCCACAGCGGCAGGTCCTCGTCGAGCACGTGGTCCTCGCGCACGTAGCCGTGGGCCAGCACGTAGTCACCGAGCTGCTGAGAGTTGCGCAGGCCAGCGCAGTGGCCCAGCATGATCCAGGCATGCGGGCGCAGCACCGCGATGTGGTCGGTGATGGTCTTGGCGTTGGCCGGGCCCACGCCGATGTTGACCATGGTCACGCCCGTGCGGTCCTTCCTGATGAGGTGGTAGGCCGGCATCTGCGGCAGGCGCGGCGGCACGGCACCCTGGGCGTCGAGCGGCTCGGCGGCCTGGCCCACGCGGCGCGTGACCACGTTGCCCGGCTCGACGAAGGCGATGCAGTCGTCGTCATCTCGCGGGTTGGCCGGATCGGGGGCACGCTGCATCAGCTCGTGGCCCATGCGCACGAACTCGTCGATGTAGAACTGGTAGTTCGTGAACAGCACGAAGTTCTGGAAATGCGCAGGCGTGGTGCCGGTGTAGTGGCGCAGGCGGTGCAGCGAGTAATCCACCCGGGGAGCGGTGAACAGCGCCAGCGGGCGCGAGCCCCCCCGCGTTTCGTAAGTGCCGTTGGCGATGCCGTCGTCCATGCGCGCCAGGTCGGGCAGGTCGAAGAAGTCGGGCAGCAGCATGCGGCGCTCGGGCGTGAGCTGGCCTTCGAGGTGCTGGTGCTCGTCCAGGCTGAAGTGCACGGGGATGGGCTCGCCGCCCAGTCCGATTTCCAGCGCCACGCCGTGATTGGCCAGCAGCAACTGGAACTGGTCGCGGTAGTAGTCGGCGTAGAGGTCGGGCCGCGTCAGCGTGGTCTCGTAAGTGCCGGGGCCCGCGACAAAGCCGTAGGACAGGCGCGAGTCGGCGCGGGCCACGGTTTCGGTGTGCACGCGCACGAAGGGGTACTTGGCGCGAACCGGGTGGCGAAAGTTCTCGCCTGCCACGAACCGCTGCAAGCTGTCTCGCAAGTAAGCGATGTTCGTGTCGTAGAGCTGGGTGACGTAGGCCAGGGCGGCGTCGGCCTGATCGAAACGCTGGGTGGAAAACTTCGGGGCGGCCATGTGAGGTCGGGGCAAGTCTGCCGGCAGTCAGCTTGCAAACCATTGTGCGCCCATTGCCCGCGGGCCACTGTCGCATCCACGCCGCGTCTTGCCCCTTGTTCGGGGCTTTTCAAGCCGCTTCGTTCACCGGCTCGAAGTCCACCTTGTCCCGCACCGCGCACCCTGGGCAGGACCAGTCATCGGGGATCAGCTTCCAGGGCGTGCCTGGCGCAAATCCCTCGTGCGGGTCCCCCGCGGCTTCGTCGTACACATGATCGCAATTGGGACAACGGTATTTCATGTTCTGGGGTCTCCTCGGTGCCGTCTGCTGGATCAGGCGCGACCTGCTTTCACATCGGCCGCAAACGAAGCGTACTTCTTCATCAGCGCCTCGCGCTTGTTCGGCGCGAACTGGATGCGCTCGAGGTCGCCCTTGTAGTGACGGATCACACGCTTGTTCATCAGCGCGAACCACAGCGGTGACACGTAAGCCAGGGTGATCATGCCGGCGTAACCGGAGGGCAGTTGCGGGCTGTCATCGAAGTGACGCAGCGTCTGGTACTTGCGCGTCGGGTTGGCGTGGTGGTCGCTGTGGCGCTGCAGGTGGTACAGGAACAGGTTGGTGACCGTGTGGTTGCTGTTCCACGAGTGCTCGGGCTGGCAGCGCTCGTAGCGGCCATCGGGGTTCTTGCGACGCAGCAGGCCGTAGTGCTCCAGGTAGTTCACCACCTCCAGCAGCGAGAAACCGTAGACCGCCTGGATCAGCAGGTAAGGCAGCACCACCACACCGAAGGCGATCAGCAGGCCACCGAACAGCACCACCGACATCGCCCACGACTGCAGGTTCTCGTTGTCGGTGCTCCAGACGCCCTTGTTGAAACGCTTGAGGCGCTCGGCTTCGAGCTCCCAGCTCGAGCGCAGGCTGCCGATCACGGTGCGCGGCCAGAAGGCCCAGAACGATTCGCCAAAGCGCGAGGTGGCCGGGTCTTCGGGCGTCGCCACGTTCTTGTGGTGACCGCGGTTGTGCTCGACGTAGAAGTGGCCGTAGAACGTGGGGGCCAGCGAGATGCGGGCCAGCCAGCGGTCGAGCTTGTCCTTCTTGTGGCCCAGCTCGTGCGCCGTGTTGATGGCGATGCCGTTGATCACGCCCACGCTGATGGCCAGGCCGACCATGTCGTACCACGGCATGTCCACCATCGCGATCATGGCCGCGCCACCGATGGTCACGGCGATCTGGATGGGCACGTAAGCGTAGAGAACCCAGCTGTAGTAGCGGTCGTTCTCGAGCGCCTGCAATGCGCTGTCAGGTGGGTTCGAGGCGTCCTCGCCGAAGACCCAGTCGAGCACGGGCAGCACGGCGTGCACCAGGGCAAACGCGACCCACAGCAACCAGCTCTGCTGCGTCTGCCAGTAGCCGGCCAGCACGGCGGCGCCGATCAGGGGAATGGCGGGCCCGAGCAGCCAAAGGTAGCGCTTGGGGTCGGACCAGCGCGCAACCGGCGTGGGCGAAAGGGTGGCTTGGGACATCGTCGAACTCCTTCAGGGATGCCGCCAGTGTCTTGATTTACCGCAAAGGCGGGAAGCCGGCATCGACCGCAGGACCATCGCGATCCGCCGCCCATCGATCAGGGTCTACCCGAGGTGGAACAACCCCGATGCAGACTTGGCTTTTCACGATGGATATCCGGGCTTTTGACGCATCCCGGCACTCGCCTTCCGTGGCATTCTTGGGCAACATGGACACCCTCAGCCTGATCCTGGACGACATGCACTTCGACGGTGTGGTGTTTGCTTCGTCCGTCAACGCGCCCCCCTGGTCCTGGCGCCTGGCCGTCGATGGGCTGGGCTGCGCTCACGTCATCACCCGAGGCCAGGCCTGGCTGATCCGCGATGGTGCCCAGCCCCTGTTGCTCGAGACCGGCGACCTCATCGTGCTGCCCGGCGGCGTGCCCCACCTGATCCAGGACCGACCGAACACCTCGGCCCAGCCACGCGACCTGCTGCCCCTGATGGCCCGCGACCTGAGCGGCTCTCGCCTGGGTGGAGAAGACACGCCCCAGTCCTGCCACCTCATCAGCACGCACGCGCGCTTTGACGTCAACATGGCCGCGCCCCTGGTCAAGGCCCTGCCCCCTGTGCTGCACGTGCGCGGGCTGGGCGAAGCGCCGCCGCCCTGGCTGGCCGTGGGGCTGCAGTTCCTGGCGCTGGAGGTGGCGCAGCAACGCCCGGCCCAGCAGGCCATCCTCAACCGCATGGGCGACATCCTGTTCATGCAGTGCATCCGCGACCACGTGGAGTCGGTGCCGGAAGGCTCGGGCACCTGGCTGTCGGCGCTCAAGGACCGGGCGCTGTCCACCGCGCTGGCGCTCATCCACCGCGAGCCGCAGCGCAACTGGACGGTGCCCGAGCTGGCCAAGGAGGCCTGCCTGTCCCGCTCGGCCTTCGCCGACCGCTTCACCCAGACGCTGGGCGAGCCACCGCTGACCTACCTGACTCGCCACCGCATGCGACTGGCCGCGCGCCAGCTCAGCACCTCGGCGCTGTCGGTGGGCAAGATCGCGGAACAGGTGGGCTACGCCTCGGAGGCGGCTTTCAGCCAGGCCTTCAAGCGCGAACACGGGGTGTCGCCCTCGGCCTGGCGTGCGCAGCACCTGAGCGGCGCCGCACAGGGCGATCAGCACCCGGGCTCGGCGCCTCAGCAGGAAGCGGCCTGAGCCGAAGGCCCTGCCCGCTCAGCGCCTCAGCGGCGAGCCGAACCCGTGCCCGAGCCGCCCAGCAAGGTCGCGACCTTGCGCTTGGGCTTGATGAAGCGCGACAGGCCGCTGCCCGACGACGACGCGGGCGCGGCGTCCTTCTTGTCCCAGGCAGCGAGCTCGGCGCCTGCCGGTGCCTCGTAGGGCTTGTCGAAGAACGGGTCGCGGGACTCGTTGCGGCGGGGTGCCGAGGCACGTGGCGAGCTGGGGCGCGAGGGTGCGTCAGCGGCGACCACATCCGGGCGGCCTTCTGACTCTTCACGGCGGCGGAAACTCGGGCGATCACGGTCGCGGTCATGGCCACGCTCGCGGCGGCCCTCCAGCTCGAAGGGCTCGACGTCGGGCTTCTTCTTGATGAGCTTTTCGATGTCGGCCATCAGGCGGGCATCGGCGCCGGTCACCAGCGACACCGCCAACCCGGAAGCGCCAGCGCGACCGGTGCGGCCGATGCGGTGCACGTAGTCTTCGGCGTTGAAGGGGATGTCGTAATTGAAGACGGCCGGCAGGGCCGCGATGTCGATGCCGCGCGCGGCCACGTCGGTGGCCACGAGCAGGTCCACGTCACCGCGCTTGAAGGCGTCCAGCGACTTGATGCGCTCGTCTTGCGACTTGTCGCCATGCAGGGCGGCCGTGCGCAGGCCGTCGCGCTCGAAGGTGCGCGCCAGGCGGGCGCAGCCCAGCTTGGAGTTGACGAAGACGATGGACTGGGTGATGCCGCGGTCGCGCAGGATCTGGCGGATCACGTGGCGCTTGTCGTCGTCGTCGACCTTGTAGAAACGCTGCTCGACGTTGGTGGCCGTCTGGTTCGGTCGGGCCACCTCGACCAGCACCGGGTCTTGCAGGTAGCTTTGGGCCAGCTTCTTGATCTCGGGCGAGAACGTGGCCGAGAACAGCAGGGTCTGGCGGGTCTTGGGCAGGTAGCTCAGGATGCGCTGCAGGTCGGGCAGGAAGCCGATGTCCAGCATGCGGTCGGCTTCGTCGAGGACCACGTACTCCACCTGCGAGAGGTTGCAGTTCTTGGCCTCGATGTGGTCGATCAGGCGACCCGGGGTGGCGATGAGCACCTCGACGCCGGCTTTGAGCTCGATCGTCTGCTCTTTCATGTTCATGCCGCCGAACACCACGGCCGAGCGCAGGTTGCACTTGCCGGCGTAGGTCTTGACGTTGTCGGCCACCTGGATGGCCAGCTCGCGCGTGGGCGCCAGCACGATGGCGCGCACCGGGTGGCGCGCCGGCGACATGCTGGCGTTCTCGTGCTTCATCATCTTCTGAAGCAGCGGGATGGAGAAGGCAGCGGTCTTGCCCGTGCCCGTCTGGGCGGCACCCATGACGTCGCGCCCTGCCAGCACCAGGGGGATGGCCTTGGCCTGGATCGGCGTCATCGTGGGGTACTTGATGGCGCTGAGGATCTTCTTGTCCAGCGGCAGCGTGTCGAAACGCGCGGGCGGCGCCTGCTCGGCGGACACGGTCTCGGAGGTCACGGGCGCAGCAGCTGCGGCATCGGGCGCGGCCAGGGTGGCCGGCTGGGAGGTTTGTTCGTTCATCGGGGTCGAATTATCCGCGCATTGCTGCTTTTTTGCGCAAGCAAATGCGGCCAACGGCCCCTCATTTCACTTTCCGAGGCACGGAAAACGGCGCAATCGGGTCCATTCGGAGGGCAATCCACCGGTTTGAGCCCTCCCGAAGGGGGTCGGTGAGCCCCGCAGGTGGTCAGAACGTGAAGCCCACCTCGGTGCGCAGGCCCCCATGGTCGGCCTCGGCGCGCTCGAGCAGGTGGGCCAGCGGGCCCAGACCCTGGTAGCGCGAGGCCACGCGGTGGGCGTAGGTCCACACGCGGGGAATGTCGGCCAGGTACTGCTGCTTGCCATCGCGGATGGACAGGCGCGCGAAGATGCCCAGCACCTTGATGTGGCGCTGCAGGCCCATCCACTCGAAGTCGCGCCAGAAGTCGCCAAAGTCCTCGGGCACGGGCAGGCCGGCCTTGCGGGCCTTTTCCCAGTAGCGCACGGCCAGGTCGATCTGAACGTCCTCGTCCCACATCACGTAGGCGTCACGCAGCAGCGAGACCAAGTCATAGGTGACGGGGCCGCGCACGGCGTCCTGGAAGTCGATGACGCCCAGGCGGGCGTTCGCGTCGGCCGGGTCGGCCATGAGGTTGCGCGAGTGGTAGTCGCGGTGCACCAGCACCACGGGCTGAGCCAGCACCTGGGCCTTGATCAGCGCGAAGGCGCGGCCGAGCACGTCGCGGGCCTGGTCGTCGAGCACCTGGCCGCGCAGCTGGGTGAAGTACCAGTCCGGGAAGAGGTCGAGCTCGCGCTGCAGCAGCGCGTCGTCATAGGGCGGCAGGCCCTCGGCCGACACGGCCTGCAAGCGCACCAGCTCATCGAGCGCGGCGTTGTAGCGCGCGCGGTTGCCGGCGGCATGGGGCTGCTCGACGTCGAGGGTGGACAGCAGGGTGTGGGCACCCAGGTCGGACAGCAGCATGAAACCCTGCGCCTCGTCCCAGTCGAGGATGCGGGGCACGCCCACGTCGCCCGATGCCAGCAGGCGGTCGACCGCGACGAAGGGGCGGCAGTCCTCGTGGCTGGGCGGGGCGTCCATGATGATCAGGGAGCCTTGGGCGGCATCGATGCGGAAGTAGCGGCGAAAGCTGGCGTCGGCACTGGCCGACCGCAGCGTCTCCGCGCGCAGGCCGAGGCTGGCCGGGCGGGAACGCAGCCACGCGTTGAAGGCCTGCTCGCGGGCGGGATCGGTCCAGGCGATGGGGGAGACGGGGGCGGTGGCGGCTTGGCTCATGTCGGCAAGAGACTGGGGGGGAGGGCCGCCAGAGATGGGGGCGGCTCATGAAATAATGCGTCGATTCTAGGCAAGGCCGGCTCACCCATCAGGAAGCCGCTGCCGCAGCCCCACTGCGACGCGCCCCGTGACCGTGAGCACCTCCTTGAACCGAAGCCTCCCACCTCAGCACCGTCAGAACCGACGCCGCCCCGCGGTCACGACGCCCCTCTGGCGTCCCGTGGCCCTGGCCGCGGCCTGCCTGGTGGCTCCGCTGCACTCACCCTCTCAGGCCCAGTCGGCGGCGGCATCCGGAGCCCAGGCCGCACCGGCCAGCGCGGCGGCAACGCCCCCGGCCGACGCCGCGTCGGGCGCCAACCCGGCATCGCGCATGAGCTTCTCGCTGCCCTCGCCGCGCCTGCAGCGTCGCGATGCCAAGGAGCCCTTGTTCTTCGAAGCCGACCAGCTCGGCGGTGAGGCCGGCATCTTCACGCGCGCCAGCGGCTCGGTCCGCCTGCGCCAGGGCGAGCTCGCCATGCGCGCCGACGAAATCACCCACACCCCGGCCGACAACACGGCCAAGGCCCAAGGGCGGGTGCGCATCGTCAGCCGGGGCAACCTGTTCACCGGCCCCGAGTTGACCTTGCGCCTGGACACGCTGGAAGGCAACTTCGTGCGCCCGGAATTCTGGTTTGCGCGCACGCAAGCCGGTGGCGATGCGCTGCTGGTGGAGTTCCTGGGCGAAGACCGCCTGCGCGCCCACCAGACCAGCTACTCGAGCTGCCGCCCCGAGGACATGCCCGATGGCAGCCCGGGCAAGCCCGACTGGGTGCTCAACACCAGCGAGGTCTACCTCGATTTCGCCGCCAGTGAAGGCACCGCCAAAAACGCCGTCATCCGGTTCATGGACGTGCCCATCCTGGCCGCGCCCACGCTGACCTTCCCGCTGGACAACCAGCGCAAGTCCGGTTTGCTGCCACCGTCGTTCTACTTCGACAGCAACAGCGGCTTCGAGCTCTCGACGCCCTACTACTGGAACATCGCGCCCGAGCAGGACGCCACCATCGCGCCCACCTTGTCGGCCCGGCGCGGCGTGGGCCTGGACCTCGAGTACCGCTACCTGACGACCACCGACACCGGCAAGCTGCACCTCTATGGCCTGCCGAACGACCGCCTGACAGGTGACGGCCGCGGCCTGGTCGACTTCACGCACAAGGGGCGGTTCCGCACCGGCAACACGCTGGCGCAAAACCAGTACGACATCAAGTGGCTGCACGCCTCGGACGACGATTACTGGAAGGACTTCTCGCACAACCTGCCCTCGCCCACGCCCCGCCTGTTCGACAGCCACGTCAAGTTCGACTCGACACTCAACGACCGCACCTGGGGCCTGGGCAACAGCCAGACCAACTTCTACGCCGCGGTGCAGTCCTGGCAGACGCTGCGCGACCTCGACCCCGATTCCGACCCGGAGCTCAGCCGCATCGAGTCGCCCTACCGGCGCGAACCGCAACTGGGCTTTCGCAGCCGCAGCAGCTCCGACGCCGGCGTGGTGTTCAACGTGCAAGGCGAGTTCAACCGCTTCGCCCACACCGACGCTGCCAAGGTCACCGGCAACCGGGTGAACCTCAACGGCCGGCTCGAGCGCCGCTTCGACCTGCTGGGCATCTCCGTGCTGCCCAGCGTCGCGGTGCGTGGCATCAGCTACGACCTCGATCGCAACAACGCGCTGGCGGCCAGCGGCTCGCGCGCGAGCACCTCGATCGCCGTGCCCACCTTCAGCCTGGACAGCGGCTTCTCCATGGAGCGCGACGTGCAGTTCTTCGGCCGTGACCTGGTGCAGACACTGGAGCCGCGCGTGATGTACGTCTACACGCCCTACCGGCGCCAGGACGACCTGCCACGCTTCGACAGCGCCCCGCGCGACTTCAACCAGTACGCCGTCTTCAACGACAACGGCTTCACTGGTGGGGACCGCGTGACCGACGCCAACCAGGTGACCGTGGGCGTGACCTCGCGCCTGATCGACAGCGCCACCGGCGTCGAAGCCCTGCGCCTGGGCATCGCGCAGAAGGTGCTGCTGGCCGACCAGCGCATCAACCCGCAAGGCGAAGGCCCGATCACCCAGAAGCTCTCCGACCTGCTGCTGCTGGGCTCGACCTCGGTGATCCCGAACTGGAACATCGACAGCACGCTGCAGTACGGCGCCCAGGAAAAGCGCACCGAGCAGGGCACCGTGGGCGTGCGTTACTCCCCAGGCGCCTGGCGCACTGTCAGCGCGACCTACCGCTACACCCGCGAGGCCAGCGAGCAGGTCGAATTTGGCTGGCAGTGGCCGCTGGCGGGCCGCACCCCGCCGCTGCAGCAGATGATGAACCAGGCCAGCTCGCCCGACCTCATGCAGGTCAACCCCCGTCGCGCCGGCACCAACGCCTGCGGCGGCGCCTGGTACACCGTGGGCCGCGTGACCCACAGCATGCGCGACAAGCGCGTCATCAACTCCCTGATCGGCTTCGAGTACGACGCCGGCTGCTGGATCGGTCGCGTGGTCGCCGAGCGCGTCGCGCTGGGCCAGAGCAAGGCCAACACCCGCATCATGTTCCAGCTCGAACTGCTGGGCCTGTCTCAGCTGGCACTGGGCGCCAACCCCCTGCGCGTGCTGCAGCAAAATGTCCCTGGATACCGCCTGCTGCGCGAGGAGGGTCAGCCCCTCAACGTGCCGGGCACCCCGATGAGTTCCCAAGATGAATGACCGCACTTTCCCGGGCGCACGCCGCTGGCTGCCGCTGATCTGCATGAGCCTGCTCGTGGGCACCGCCACGCCAGGCTGGGCCCAGTTGCGCCGCCCCGTCGAAGGGGCCAGCGTCGCGCCGCGCATCCCCGGGGACCGCTCGCTGAGCACCGAGCTTCAGATCAGCGGGGCGCCACGCACCACCGACTACATCGTCGCCGTGGTCAACCAGGAGCCCATCACCCACACCGAGGTCGACAAGCGCGTGCAGCGCGTCATCGAAAGCGCACCTGCCAACGCGCGCTTGCCAGCCGCCGACGAGCTGCGCCGCCAGGTGCTCGACGCCCTGATCGACGAGAAGGTGCAGCTCTCGCACGCCCGCAACCTGGGCATGGGGGTGGCCGAGGCCGAACTCGACACCGCCATCGAGAACATCGCCGCGCAAAACCAGATGACCATGACCGAACTGCAAGAGCGCATGCGCTCCGACGGTCTGGACTTCGAGCGCTATCGATCCAGCCTGCGCGAGCAGATCCTGATCCAGCGCGTGCGCGAACGGGAGGTGACGCCACGCATCCAGATCAGCGAAGAAGAGGTCAACCGCTTCCTGGCTTCCGACCCGGCAGCGCAGACCGAGTCCGCGCTGAACCTCGCGCATGTCCTCATCAAGGTTCCCGAGCAAGCCAGCCCGCAGGAGGTGCAAAAGCTCCAGGCCAAGGCCGAGGACATCCAGCGCAAGGCCTCCGCTGGCGTGAGCTTCTCGCAACTGGTCAAGCAGTTCTCCGACGACCGCAGCACGCACGACAGCGGCGGCGCCTTCGGCCTGCGCGAGGTCAGCGCCCTGCCCGAGGTCTTCGTCAAAGCCGTGGCCACGATCAAGGTGGGCGAAGTCGCCCCCCTGGTGCGTTCGCGCGCGGGTTTCCACATCATCAAGCTGGTCGAGCGCGAGAACGCCGCCCAGGCCAGCTACACCCAACAACGCGCCCGCCACATCCTGCTGCGCAGCGCCCCGGGCCAGAACACACGTGAGCTGATCGACAAGATGCAGGTCATCCGCCGCCAGATCATGGAAGGCCAGGCCAGCTTCGCCCAGCAAGCGCGCCAGCACTCCGAAGACGGCAGCGGCGCCAAGGGCGGTGAGTTGGGCTGGAGTTCCCCTGGCCAGTTCGTGCCCGAGTTCGAAAAAGCCGTGCTCGCCTTGCAACCCGGCCAGATCTCCGAGCCCGTGGTCAGCCGCTACGGCGTGCACCTGATCCAGCTGCTCGAGCGTCGCGAGGTGCAGCTCAGCGACGCCCAGCGGCGCGAAGCCGCCCGCAGCGTGCTGCGCGAGCGACGCTTCGAGTCGGCCTACGAGGAATGGGCCAACGAACTGCGCGCCGCCGCGTACGTGGAAATGCGTGATGCGCCCTGACCGTCCTCAGCAGCGGCCTGGTGGCCGGCGCCCCGTGGCAGGTGGCGGCGGGCACGTCGCGCGCAAGCGCTTCGGGCAGAACTTCCTGGTCGACCTCGGCGTGATCGACGAGATCGTGCGCGCCATCAACCCGAAACCGGGCCAAGCGCTGGTGGAGATCGGCCCCGGCCTTGGCGCACTGACCAACCCGGTCGTCGAACGCAGCGAAAAGCTCACCGTGATCGAGCTTGACCGCGACCTGGCCGCGCGCCTGCGCAAGCGCGAAGAGCTCACGGTGGTCGAGTCCGACGTGCTGAAGGTCGACTTCGCTGCCCTGGCAGCCCAGGCCGGACAGAAGCTGCGCGTCATCGGCAACCTGCCCTACAACATCTCCAGCCCCATCCTCTTTCACCTGCTGCCGGTGGCCGAGCACGTGATCGACCAGCACTTCATGCTGCAAAAGGAGGTGGTGGACCGCATGGTGGCTTCGCCGGGCTGCAAGGACTACGGGCGCCTGAGCGTGATGCTGCAATGGCGCTACGACCTGGCCTGCGTGGTGGATGTGCCGCCAGCGTCGTTCGACCCGCCCCCGAAGGTGGACTCGGCCGTGGTGCGCATGACGCCCTGGGCACAGCCCGAAGCGGTCGATGTGCAGGTGCTCGAGAAAATGGTCGCGGTGGCGTTCTCGCAGCGCCGCAAGATCCTGCGGCACACGCTCGGCGCGTGGATGGCCGAGCGCGGTCTGGAAGGCGGGTTCGACCTGCAGCGGCGTGCAGAGGAAGTGCCGGTGGCCGACTACCTCGCCCTGGCACGCCGCGCGGCCCCCACCTCCTGAACGATCAGGCGCGGCGGCTGCGACGAGCCGCAGCGAAACCGACCGCACCCAGGCCTGCCAAGCTCAGCAGCAAAGCGTTGGCCTCGGGCACGGCAGGTGTCAGGGTGTAGCTGCCGACGAAGCTGCCGCCATAGGGCAGCCCCTTGACAAAGATGGTGTGCAGACCAGGCGCCACGTCGAGGCTGAACTCGAAGTAGTCGGTGCCCACGGCGGGCAGCAGATCGGGAATCGGCGTGCCATCGATGGTCACCGACGTGATGTCGTAACCGGCCAGTCCGCTGAAGGACGACACGATCGAGCCCGTGAGCTTGGCGGCGTAATCGATCTCAAAACCGAAAAACTGGGATGTGCCCGAACCGATGAAACTGGCTGATTCGGCCGCGTGCGCGGGCGCGGCCATCGCGATCAGGGTGGCGGCGGTGATGGCGGACAACGTGCGGATCATGACAAGCTCCCGAAGGCTGAAGGGTTGTCAGTTCCATGCATGAGCCGTGCCACATCGCTTTCCCAGGAGCGAGCCGTTTTTTCCCTTCAAACGGTGAAACCTGCCCCTCGGGTGTGCTCAATTGCGCACCGCGATGCTGCAAGGCAGCCAAGTTGCACCGAATCAGGCAGCACCAACCTCGCTCGGCCAAGCTCGTAAACTCCCCGCATGAAGACATACCTCGTTGGTGGTGCCGTGCGCGATCGACTCCTGGGCCGCCCCCAAGGTGACCGGGACTGGGTGGTGGTGGGCGGCACCCCGGAGGCGATGCTGGCTGCCGGTTTCCGCCCGGTGGGCAAGGACTTCCCGGTCTTCCTGCACCCGCAAACCAATGAAGAGCACGCCCTCGCCCGCACCGAGCGCAAGAGCGGCCGGGGCTACCATGGCTTCGCCTTCCACACCTCGCCCGACGTCACCCTAGAAGAAGACCTGACGCGCCGCGACCTGACCATCAACGCCATGGCCGAGGACAGCGACGGCCGCCTGATCGACCCCTGGGGTGGACAGCGCGACCTCGCCGCACGCGTGCTGCGTCACGTCTCGCCAGCCTTCGCCGAAGACCCGGTGCGCATCCTGCGCCTGGCTCGCTTCGCAGCGCGCCTGCCCGAATTCACCGTTGCGCCCGAAACCCTGGCCCTGATGCGCGGCATGGTGGCCGAAGGCGAGGTCGACCACCTCGTGGCCGAACGCGTCTGGCAGGAGCTGGCACGCGGCCTGATGGAAGAGTGCCCCTCGCGCATGTTCGAGGTGCTGCGCGAGTGCGGGGCCCTGGCCCGACTGCTGCCCGAGGTTGACCGGCTGTGGGGCGTGCCTCAGCGGCCCGAATACCACCCCGAGGTCGACACCGGCGTGCACCTGATGATGGTGCTGGACATGAGCGCCCGCCTGCAAGGCTCCCTGCCCGTGCGCTACGCCTGCCTGGGACACGACCTCGGCAAGGGCACCACCCCGGCGGATGTGCTGCCCAGGCACCTGGGGCACGAGGGCCGCAGCGCAAAACTGCTGCAACAGGTGGGGCAGCGCCTGCGCGTGCCCAACGACTGCCGCGAGCTGGCCGACGTGGTGGCGCGCGAGCATGGCAACATCCATCGCAGCGGTGAACTCAACGCGGCGGCCGTGCTGAGGTTGCTGGAGCGGTGTGACGCCATCCGCAAGCCGGAACGCTTCATGCAGGTGCTCCTTGCCTGCGAGTGCGATGCACGCGGGCGACTCGGCTTCGAGGAGGCCCCGTACGCGCCCCGCGATCGCCTGTCGGCGGCGTTGCGCACCGCCTTGTCCGTGGACACCACCGAGCTGGCACGCAACGCGATGGCGCAGGGCCGACAAGGCAAGGACATCGGCACCCTCATCCAGCAGGCCCGAACCCAGGCCCTGGAGATCGCCCTGACGAACGCCCCCGGTTGAGCCCACAGCGCCTCGGCCATCGCCCTGAGGCGGGTCAGCGGCCGTTCGCGATCGCCGTGGAGTCGAGCCGCCAGCCGGTCAGGGTGCGTTCGGCGCGCTCGCGCTGGGCCGATGTGGTCAGCGCATGCAGGTCGGACGCGAAGGCACACCCCGCCTTCACCCAGCGCTGCATCTGCGCCTTGCGGGTGGGCTCCTGGGGGTCGATGCCATCGAGCAGGAGGGCCAACAGGCGCTGGCTGACCTGATCGGCAGGCAGCTTCTGGGCCTGCGTGTCCTTGAGCAACTGGACGTAGCGGGCTTGAAAGCGCTGCGCCTCCTGCAGCACCGTGGCGGCACTGAATGGCAAGGCGATCACCTCGCGCTCCATCTGAGCCCGCTGCGCAGCGGTGAAGTCCCCGTACACCAGGCCGCCCCACTCCTCGATGAAGTCCACCGCCAGGCTGGCCTGCTTGCGCGGGTCGTCCGACAGGTACTTCTCGCGCTGGTCCTCGTTGAGGTCGGCGAAAAAGACTTGCAAGCGGCTGACCTGCGACGGACCCAGGTGCACCATGACGGCGGCGGCCAGCGGTGCCGCCGCGGCGAAGGCCTGCTTGCTCATCGCCAGGTAGGCATCGCGTCGTTCGCAAGCCAGCTCGGGGCTGATCGGGCCACGCACATCCAGCGCGGCCTGCTGGAGCATCTGCGCGACCTGGGGCATCTGCTCGCGGCGATGCCAGTCGAACCAACGCCGGATGCTGGTGCGGGCCAGCTCGTATTGTTCTTCGGTGAAATGGTGGGCAACGTTGGTGCGCCACTGCAGGTAACGGGGGGCCTGCTCGTACACCAGCTGCAGGATGCTGCAGGCGGAAACGCTCAGGGCCAGGACCCCGATGAACGCCCGGCGAGCCATGCGTTGGCGCCAGGGGCTGGGGAGGGCTGGGGCAGAGAGCAGCTTCATGCGTGCACTCTATCGCAGTGCCGCAGGCCAGGTGATCCGCGCGGGTGTGGCACCCGGATGGCAAAAAGCCCCCTGCCCACAAGGGACAGGGGGATCAAAGACAGAGAGGTATCACACGGCGGTGCGGCAGGCAGACCGCATCGCCGTTTCTGGCAACAGCCAGGTCGGCGAGCTTCAGTCCGCCTGCTTGCGCAGGAAGGCCGGGATCTCGATCTCGTCCATGCCGTTGCTGGCCAGCGCATCGACCTTGGCCGCGGCCTGCGTGCGACCAGAGCGCCACACGCTCGGGGTGTTCATGCCGCTGAAGTCGTTGCTGTGGCCCATGGCCGGGCCGCCGTGCAGGGCGGCGTGGCCGACAGGCTGGGTCAGCACGGGGATGTTGTCGGTGCCGGTGCGGGCGAAGACCTGCGGGGCGCTGTGCACCACGGTCATCGGGGCCTGCTGGCGCTTGGAGCCGCTCAGGCCGGTGGCGATCACGGTCACGCGCAGCTGGTCGCCCAGCGACTCGTCGTAGGCCGTGCCGTAGATGACGTGCGCGTCTTCGGCGGCATAGCGACGGATGGTGTTCATCGCGTTGCGCGACTCGCTGAGCTTGAAGTTGGCCTTGCCGGCGGCGATCAGCACCAGCACGCCACGCGCGCCGGACAGGTCGATGCCTTCGAGCAGCGGGCAAGCCACAGCGGCTTCGGCAGCCTTGGTGGCGCGCTCCGGGCCACCCGCGGTGGCGGTGCCCATCATGGCCTTGCCGGGCTCGCTCATCACGGTCTTGACGTCTTCGAAGTCGACGTTCACCAGGCCCGGGATGTGGATGATGTCGGAGATGCCACCGACGGCGTTCTTGAGCACGTCGTTGGCCTTGGCGAAGGCTTCTTCCTGGGTGATGTCGTCGCCCAGCACTTCCAGCAGCTTCTCGTTGAGCACGACGATCAGCGAGTCGACGTTGGCTTCGAGCTCGTTCAGACCGGTGTCGGCCTGCTTCATGCGGCGACCGCCTTCGAACTCGAAGGGCTTGGTGACCACGCCCACGGTCAGGATGCCCATTTCCTTGGCCACGCGGGCGATCACCGGCGCGGCGCCGGTGCCGGTGCCACCGCCCATGCCGGCGGTGATGAACACCATGTGGGCGCCTTCCAGCGAGGCTCGGATCTGGTCCACGGCTTCTTCGGCGGCGGCACGGCCGGCTTCGGGCTTGGCGCCAGCGCCCAGGCCCGAGCTGCCCAGCTGCAGCTGCAGCTCGGCGCTGGAGCGGTTCAGCGCTTGCTGGTCGGTGTTCGCGCAGATGAACTGCACGCCCTGCACGCCCTGGGAAATCATGTGTTCGACGGCGTTGCCGCCACCGCCGCCCACGCCGATCACCTTGATTTGCGTGCCCATGTCGAAGGATTCGATCATTTCGATTGCCATGTCAGACCTCTCTTTGTCTCAAGCAGTTGCCAATTGAATTACCTGGATGGGTGTCTTCTTTGTTGAAGGTCAGAAGTTCCCCACGAACCAATCGCGCACGCGACCGAACAGGGACTGAACCGACCCCGCCTGTTGCGCCGCCTTCATCCCGCGCATGCGCGCGAGTCTTGCCTCTTCGAGCAAGCCCATGACGGTGGCCGAGCGCGGGCTGGCCACCATGTCGTGCAGTGCGCCGGAGTACAAGGGCGTCCCCTTGCGCACCGGCTTCAAGAAGATGTCTTCGGCGAGTTCGACCATGCCCGGCATCACGGCCGAGCCACCGGTCAGCACGATGCCGGACGACAGCAGTTCTTCGTAACCCGACTCGCGGATCACCTGGTGGACCAGCGAGAAGATCTCTTCCACGCGCGGCTCGATCACGCCGGCCAGGGCCTGGCGCGAGAGCATGCGCGGCGCGCGGTCGCCCAGGCCGGGCACCTCGACGTGCTCGTTGGGGTCGGCCAGCAGCTGCTTGGCCACACCGAAGTCCACCTTGATGTCCTCGGCGTCCTTCGTGGGCGTGCGCAGCGCCATCGCGATGTCGCTGGTGATCAGGTCACCGGCGATGGGGATCACCGCCGTGTGGCGCACCGATCCGTCGGTGAAGATGGACACGTCGGTGGTGCCCGCACCGATGTCGACCATGGCCACGCCCAGCGATTTCTCGTCTTCGGTCAGCACGGCGGCCGACGAGGCGCTGGGGTTGAGCACCAGCTGCTCGGCTTCCAGGCCACAGCGGCGCACGCACTTGACGATGTTCTCGGCGGCGCTTTGAGCGCCCGTCACGATGTGGACCTTGACTTCGAGGCGCCCACCGCTCATGCCGATGGGCTCTTTGACCTCGTGGCCATCGATGATGAACTCTTGCGGCTCGACCAGCAGCAGGCGCTGGTCGTTGGGGATGTTGATGGCCTTGGCGGTCTCGACCACCCGCTGCACGTCCAGCGGCGCGACTTCCTTGTCGCGCACGATGACCATGCCGGTGGAGTTCTGGCCGCGGATGTGGCTGCCGGTGATGCCGGTCCAGACGCGGTTGATCTTGCAGTCGGCCATCAGCTCGGCCTCTTTGAGCGCCTGCTGGATGGACTGCACGGTGGCGTCGATGTTGACCACCACGCCCCGCTTCAAACCATGAGAGGGAGCGACACCTAGGCCGGCGAGCCGGAGGTCGCCACCCGGGAGGACTTCGGCCACGACCGCCATCACTTTGGCGGTACCGATGTCGAGTCCAACTACCAGATCCTTGTATTCCTTGGCCATGGTGTGTGACGAAATTATCGATTGATATTCGGATTCAGGGAACGGGTAACGCCAGCACTTGGCTTGCGCACCACACCTGTTTTCTTGGGGTCGTCCATCAGCGTGGTCGTGCCACGCAGGCGGACGGCATAGGCCTCGGGGTAACGCAGGTCGGCGTAAGCCAGCGGGCCCGCGTAATAGCGTTGCAACTCGGGCAGGGTGCGCACGAAGCGGCGGGCCCGCTCGGCCACCTCGTCGACGCTGCCTCGGCCCAGCATGATCTGCGCGTCGGTGTCGAGCTCGACGCTCCAGGAGCCTCGCTCGGTGATCTTGAGCCGCTCGATGTCGCCCAGCGGCGCGAGCGCCTTTTGCAGCGTGTGCAGCATCTCCAGCATGGTGGCGGACAGGCCCGGCGCGGGGTTGGCCGGCGCCAGCAGCACAGGCAGGTGGTCGTCCTCGACGTCCCCAGGGTTGGCCTCGAAGACCTCGCCGAAGGTGTTGACGAGCTGGTCGTCGCGGTCTTCGTGCTGCCAGTGGGCGGCGGGGCGGTGCTCTTCGAGCTTGACGCGCAACTCGTTGGGCCACACGCGGCGCACGACGGCGTGGCGCACCCAGGGCACGGTCTCGAACACCTCGCGGCCCTTTTGCAGATCGAGCGTGAAGTAGCCGCCTTCGAGCCTGGGCACGATGTGGGCGCGCACGGTGGCGATGTTGTTGCGCTGCAGGTCGCCTTCGAGCTTGACCTCGGTGAGGTTGAAGAAGGGCACGCGTCCCAGCCGCTGAAGGCCCGCCGCCGCAAGCAGGCACAGGCCCACCACCACCAGCCAGGCGGTGGCCACGTTCATCCAGCGGACGTCTTGCGACGCCTCGCTGGCTTCTCGCGGCAAGTGGAGGGCGGCGGCGGCTTGCATGCTCGCGGGTTTCCTTGTGCGGTCAGGCGTTGCGGTCCAGCGTGGCCGAAGCCAGCAGGTGCACGCACAGTTGCTCGTAGCTCAGGCCCGCCACCTTGGCGGACATGGGCACCAGGGAATGGCCGGTCATGCCGGGCGAGGTGTTGATCTCCAGCAGGAAGGGCTGGCGGTCGCTGCGGCGGATCATCACGTCGGCGCGGGCCCAGCCGCGGCAGCCCAGGGTCTTGAAGGCACGCACCACTTCGCGCTGGATTTCGGCTTCTTCGGCCGCGTCCAGCTCGCTCGGGCAAAGGTACTTGACCTCGTCGGTGAAGTACTTGTTCTGGTAGTCGTAGTTGCCACCCGGGGCCACGATGCGGGTCACCGGCAGGGCCTTGGCTTCGCCTTCGACGGTGAGCACCGGGCAGGTGGTCTCTTCGCCTTCGATGAACTGCTCGCACAGCACCTCGGGGTCGTGCTGCGCGGCGGCGGCGTAGGCGGCGGCGCACTGGGCCACGTCGGTCACCTTGGTCAGGCCGATGGACGAGCCTTCGCGCGCGGGCTTGACGATCATGGGCGCGCCCAGCACTGCCAGGGCCTGTTCGCACTCCGCGGCGCTGGCGACGATGCGCCAGTCCGGCGTGGGCAGGCCTTCGAAGCGCCAGATGCGCTTGGTCATGACCTTGTCCATGGCGATGCTCGAAGCCATCACGCCCGAGCCGGTGTAGGGGATGCCCAGCAGCTCGAGCGCGCCCTGCACCGTGCCGTCTTCACCACCGCGGCCATGCAGGGCGATGAAGCAGCGGTCCACGCCTTCGGCCTTGAGCTCTTGCAGCGGGCGCTCGGCCGGGTCGAACGCGAAGGCGTCCACGCCTTGCGATTGCAGGGCCTTGAGCACGCCGGAGCCCGACATGATGGACACGTCGCGCTCGGCAGAGGTGCCACCGAACAGCACGGCCACGCGGCCGAGCGATTTGGGGTCAAGCGAGGGTGGGTTCAACATGGCTGGGCTCATCTCAGTGGCCTTTCTTGAGTTCAGCGACCTGGCCGGCCACGGTGCCGATCGAGCCGGCGCCCATGCAGATGACGACGTCGCCCGCCTTGGCGTTGTCGACGATGGCTTGCGGCAGGTCGGCCACGTCATCAACGAACAGGGGCTCGACCTTGCCGGCCACGCGCACGGCGCGGGTCAGGGCGCGGCCGTCGGCGGCCACGATGGGGGCCTCACCGGCGGCATAGACCTCGGTCAGGAGCACGGCGTCGGCGGTGCCCAGCACCTTGACGAAGTCTTCGAAGCAGTCGCGGGTGCGGGTGTAGCGGTGCGGCTGGAAGGCCAGCACCAGGCGCTGACCGGGGAAGGCACCGCGCGCCGCGCTGATGACCGCGGCCATCTCGACCGGGTGGTGACCGTAGTCGTCGATGACGGTGAAGGTGCCGCCGTCAGCGGTGGCGAAATCGCCGTACCGCTGGAAGCGGCGACCCACGCCCGTGAACGCGGCCAAGGCCTTGACCATGGGTTCGTCGGCCAGCTCGATCTCGGTGGCCACGGCGATGGCGGCCAGCGCGTTGAGCACGTTGTGGCGGCCTGGCAGGTTCAGCGTCACCGCCATGTCGGGCATGACGGCGCCGTTGCGGCGCTGCACGGTGAAGCGCATCTGCCCGCCGGGCAGGGCCTCGACGTCGACCGCGCGCACCTGGGCGTCTTCGCCAAAGCCGTAGGTGATGACCGGGCGAGAGATCAGCGGCACGATGCTGCGCACACCCGGGTCGTCGATGCACAGGATCGATGCGCCATAAAACGGCATGCGGTGCAGGAACTCGACAAAGGCCTGCTTGAGCCGGGCGAAGTCGTGCCCGTAGGTGTCCATGTGGTCGGCATCGATGTTCGTGATGACCGAGAGGATGGGCAGCAGGTTGAGGAAGGAGGCGTCCGACTCGTCGGCTTCGACCACGATGTACTCGCCCTTGCCCAGCGCCGAGTTGGCGCCGGCGCTGTTGAGCTTGCCGCCGATGACGAAGGTCGGGTCCACACCGGCTTCGGCCAGGATGGCCGTGACCAGCGAAGTGGTCGTGGTCTTGCCGTGCGTGCCGGCGATCGCGATGCCACGGCGCAGGCGCATCAGCTCGGCGAGCATGACGGCGCGGGGCACCACGGGCACGCGCTTGGCACGCGCGGCGATGACCTCGGGGTTGTCGCCCTTGACGGCGGTCGAGGTGACCACGGCTTCGGCGCCTTCGATGTGCGCGGCGTCATGACCGATCTTGACGACGATGCCCAGCGAGGCGAGGCGACGCGAGGTCGCGCTGTCCGACTGGTCGGAGCCCGACACCGTGTAGCCGAGGTTGTGCAGGATCTCGGCGATGCCGCTCATGCCGGCTCCTCCGATGCCCACGAAATGGATGTGCTTGACGGCGTGCTTCATGCCGACGCCTTTTTCTTGTGGGGTTGAACGAGCTGCTCGATGGCATCGGCCACCGCAGCAGCGGAATGGTTGCGGGCCAGCCCGCGCGCGCGCTTGGCCATGGTCAGCAGTTCGTCGCGTTGCAGCGATTGCAGCTGGCGCGCCAGGGTGTCGGCGTTGAGCTCGGCCTGCGGCAGGTGGATGGCAGCCTGGTGCTGGGCCATGAACTCGGCGTTGTCGCGCTGGTGGGCGGTGGTCGAGACCACCAGCGGGATCAGCACGCTGGGCACGCCCGCAGCGCACAGCTCGCTGACCGTGATGGCGCCCGCGCGGCAGACGATCAGGTCGCAGTCCGCCAGGCGCTGGGCCATGTTGTTGATGAAGGGCAGCAGCTCGACGTCGCGCTGCGGGTCGAGCCCGGCCTTGACGTACTCGGCCTTGACGGCCTCGAAGTTAGCCATGCCCGTCTGGTGGGTGATGCGCGGGCGCTGCTCGGGCACGATGCGGGCCAGGGCCTGGGGCACCGTTTCGTTGAGCACGCGCGCGCCCAGGCTGCCACCGACGACCATCACCTTGAGCGGACCGCTGCGGCCTTCGAATCGCTGGGCGGGTGTGGGGATGGCCTCGATCTCGGCGCGCACCGGGTTGCCCGTCACGCGCGAGACCTTGTGCCGGGCGGCCGGGCCGTCGAAGCCGCAGGCCAGCACGTCGGTGATGGGCAGCAAGGCCTTGTTGCTCAACAGCATGGCCGCATCCGCATTGACCATGACCAGCGGCAGCAGGCGCGCCGCGCTCATGACACCACCGGGGAAGCAGACGTAGCCACCCATGCCCAGCACGGCGTCGGCCTGGCGCTTGGACAAGATCTTGTAGCAGTCCGCGAAGGCCTTGAGCAGGCGCACGCCACCGAACAGCGTGTCCTTGAGCGACTTGCCGCGCAGGCCATTGAAGGAAATGGCGTCGAGCTCGATGCCGGTGGGCGGCACCAGGCGGTTTTCCATGCCCCCTTCGGTGCCCAGCCAGCTCACCGTCCAGCCGCGGCGCTTCATCTCATCGGCCACAGCAAGGCCCGGCATGATGTGCCCGCCGGTGCCCGCGGCCATGATGACGAGGTGGCGAGGAGCCGTGCTCATGCGCGCCCTCCCCTCATGAGTTGCCTGTTTTCCATGTCCACCCGCAGGCAGATGGCCAGCGCAATGCAGTTGAGCAAGATGCCCGAGCCGCCGAAGCTCATCAGCGGCAGCGTCAGGCCCTTGGTGGGCAGCACGCCCAGGTTCACGCCCATGTTGATGAAGCCCTGCGCGCCCAACCACACGGCCACGCCTTGGGCCACCAGGCCAGCGAAGACGCGGTCGAGCGCGATGGCCTGGCGGCCGATGTTGAACAGGCGCACCACCACCCAGAAGAAGGCGAGCACCACGGCGGCGACGCCGATGAAGCCGAGCTCCTCGCCGATGACGGCCAGCAGGAAGTCGGTGTGGGCCTCGGGCAGGTAGTGCAGCTTCTCGACACTCGAGCCCAGGCCTTCGCCAAAGATCTCGCCACGGCCGAAGGCGATCAGCGAGTGGGTCAGCTGGTAGGCCTTGCCCAGGGCGTTCTTCTCGTCCCAGGGGTCGAGGTAGGCGAAGATGCGCTCGCGCCGCCAGGGGCTGAGCGTGATCATCAGCATGAAGGCCCCCAGCAGCACCGCCGTGATCAACGTGAACATCTTGCCGTTGACGCCGCCCAGGAAGAGGATGGCCATGGCGATGGTGGCGATCACCATGAAGGCGCCCATGTCGGGCTCGGCCAGCAGCAGCAAGCCCACAACGCCCACGGCGACGGCCATGGGCGTGACGGCGCGGAAGAAGTGTTCCTTGACGTCCATCTTGCGCACCATGTAGTCGGAGGCATAGAGCACGATGGCCAGCTTGGCCAGCTCGGAGGGCTGGAAGTTCATGAAGCCCAGCGGCAGCCAGCGGCGCGCGCCGTAGACCACCTTGCCCACATGGGGGATCAGCACCAGGATCAACAGCACCAGCGAGACCACGAACAACCAGGGCGCGAACTTCTCCCAGGTGCTCATGGGGATCTGCGTGACCACGGCCGACACCGACACCGCCATCACGATGGAGATGATGTGGCGCTGGAAGAAGTGTGTGGACGCGTAGTTGGCAAAGCGCGGGCTGTCAGGCAAGGCGATGGTGGCCGAATAGACCATGATCAAGCCGGTCAGAAGCAAAGCCACCACCACCCACACCAGCGGCTGGTCGAAGCCCATGACACGCGAAGGCTGGGCAGAGCTGATGTTGACGAAGTCGCGCACCGGCAGTGGGCCGGCCACGTCGTGTCCTTCACCCCGCTGAAGGTTCAGCAGCGCTTTGATGCGATCCATCAGCGCCAGGCCCGGCGAACGATCTGCAGCGGCGCTCATGCGATCTCTCCCAGGTCGTTGGCCATGGCCTGCAGGGTCTGCACGAAGACCTCGGCGCGGTGGGCATAGTTGCGGAACATGTCCAGGCTGGCGCAGGCCGGGCTCAGCAGCACCGCGTCTCCCTGGCGGCCCTGCTCCCAGGCCCAGCGGGTGGCGTCCTCCAGCGTGTCGAAGCGCTGGATGAGGATGTCGTCGTCGGACGGTGTCTTCACACCCTGCAGCACGGCGCCGATGGCCTCGGCGTCGCGGCCGATCAGGGCCACGGCGCGCGCGAAACGGCCCACGGGCTCGCGCAGCGGCGCGAAGTCCTGGCCCTTGCCGTCGCCACCCAGGATCAGGCACAGCTTGCCCGGCGACAGGTCGGCGCCCAGGCCGAGCAAGGCGGCCACGGTGGCGCCCACGTTGGTGCCCTTGCTGTCGTCGATGGCATCGACGCCGCGCAGCGTCAGCACGTGCTCGACGCGGTGGGGCTCGCCACGGTACTCGCGCAGGCCATGCAGCATGGGTGCCAGCGGGCAGCCCACGGCGGTGGCCAGGGCCAGCGCGGCCAGGGCATTCGACGCGTTGTGGCGGCCGCGGATGCGCAGCGCGTCGGCGGGCATCAGGCGCTGCAGCACGATCTCGTGCCGCTCGCCTTTGGCGAGCTTGAGCGTCGGGTCGGCCTCGCGGGCGCGCACCAGCCAGGCCATGCCCGACTCGACCACCAGGCCGAAGTCGCCCGGTGCGCGTGGCGCGTCGAGCCCGAAGCGCACGACGTTGCGGTGCACGACCTTGGCGGGGCGGCCTCGCACGCCTGATTTGATCACCTCGGGCGGCGGCACCATGGCTTCGGCCAGGGGCTCGTCGCGGTTGATGACCATCACGCCCGTCTTGCCATGGATGCGGGACTTGGCCTCGGCATAAGCGGCCATGCTGCCGTGCCAATCCAGGTGATCCTGGCTGATGTTGAGCACCACCGCCGCGTCAGGGTGGAAGTTGCTGACGCCGTCGAGCTGGAAGCTCGAGAGCTCCAGCACCCAGGCATCGGGCAGCACCTCGAACACCGGTGCGGCGGGCGGCGGCGGGGCCAGCTCGATGGGCGCCGCGTCGGCATCGTCGGACAAGGCCTCGGCCGTCGAGGTTGGCTCGGCGGCTTGCTCCGCGACCTCGGCGATGTCCGATGCGGCGGTCAGGTCGGCCTCCGGCAGCGCGTCGTCTGCGCTGACCGGCGACTGCGACTCAGGCAGCACATCGCCAGGCTCGCTGGCCGCGCCCACCTCTTCGGGCAACACGGCATCGGCTTCTCCCGGGGCGGCCAGCGCCTCGGCACCTTGCGGCTCGGCCAATCGCGTGGGCTCCTGGTCGAGCGCGGTGCGCAGGGTGTCGAGCAGGGTCGGGCCGATGTTGCCGGCCAGGCCCACGCGCAGACCGGCGCGTTCGATCAGCTTGGCCGTCAGCGAGGTGGTGGTGGTCTTGCCGTTGGTGCCCGTGATGGCCACCACCTTCGGTGCGTAACCCAGGTCCACCTTGAGATCAGCCAGGGCCGAGGCGAACAGCGACAGCTCGCCACGCACGGGGATGCCCAGCTCGTCGGCACGCGCGAGGATCGGCGCGACCTCGGGTGAGGCGGGCATCAGGCCCGGGCTCTTGTACAGCAGGTTGACGCCTTCGAGCAGCGAAGGATCCAGGCCCTGGTGCAGCGTGGCACCCGGCACATCGGCGGCCAGCGTGGCGGCCTGCGGCGGGTTCGCCCGCGTGTCGGCCACGTGCACGCTCGCGCCACACCGGGCGCACCAGCGCGCCATGGCCAGGCCCGAGTCACCCAGACCCAGGATCAGCACGGTGAGGTTGCGAAGGTGGTGCATGGTCGTTCTTGGCTCGGCGGCTTCAGCGCAGCTTGAGGGTGGACAGGCCGATCAGGCACAGCAGCATGGTGATGATCCAGAAACGGACCACGACCTGCGTCTCTTTCCAGCCGGACTTCTCGAAATGGTGGTGCAGCGGTGCCATCAGCAGGATGCGGCGGCCTTCGCCGTACTTGCGCTTGGTGTACTTGAACCAGCCAACCTGCACCATCACCGACAGCGCTTCGAGCACGAAGACGCCGCCCATGAAAGCCAGCACGATTTCCTGGCGCACGATCACGGCGATGGTGCCCAAGGCACCGCCCAGCGCCAGCGCGCCCACGTCGCCCATGAACACCTGCGCCGGGTAGGCGTTGAACCACAGGAAGGCCAGCCCGGCCCCGGACATCGCTGCGCAGAACACCAGCAACTCGCCCGCGCCGGGGATGTGGGGCAGCAGCAGGTACTTGGCGAACACCGCGTTGCCGGTCACGTAGGCGAAAATGCCCAACGCGGCCGAGACCATCACCACCGGCATGATGGCCAGGCCATCGAGCCCGTCTGTCAGGTTCACGGCGTTGCTGGTGCCCACGATGACGATGTAGGTCAGCACCATGAAGCCCCACACGCCCAGCGGGTAGCTCACCGTCTTGAAGAAGGGCACGATCAGGTCGGCCTTGGGCGGCAGGTCGTTGCTGAAGCCCGAGCCGATCCAGCGGAAGAAGAGCTCGACCACGCGCAGGTTGTTGGTCTCGGACACGCTGAAGGCCAGGTAGATCGCGGCGATCAGGCCGATGACGGACTGCCAGAAGTACTTCTCGCGTGAGGGCATGCCCTCCGGGTCCTTGTTGACGACCTTGCGCCAGTCATCGACCCAGCCGATCAGACCGAACCCGGTGGTCACGATCATCACGATCCAGACGAAGCGGTTGGCCCAGTCGAACCACAGCAGCGTCGACAGACCAATGGCCAGCAGGATCAGCGCACCACCCATGGTGGGCGTGCCGCGCTTGGTCAGGTGGGTGTCCATCGCGTACGCGCGGATGGGCTGGCCGATCTTGAGCTCGGTGAGCTTGCGGATCAGGTAAGGGCCCAGCAGCAGGCCGATGACCAGCGCCGTCATGGCCGCCATGACCGAGCGGAAGGTCAGGTACTGGAAGACGCGCAGGAAACCCCAGTCGGGGTGGAGCTCCTGCAGCCACAGCGCGAGACTAAGCAGCATGGGCACCTCCGGCGAGGGCGGCAACGACTTGTTCCATCTTCATGAATCGAGAACCTTTGACCAGGATGGACGCCACGGCGGGCGCGGCATCGGGCTGGGACAGGGCCGAGACGATGTCGGCTGCGCTGTCGAAATGACGGGACTGGACGGGCGCACCGCTCGTGGCGGTGGCCTGACTGGCCAGCACGGCGCGCGCCGCATGGGCGCACAGGCTGCCGGCCGTCCAGATGTGTTCGATGCCGCGCTCGGCCGCGTAGGCGCCCACCTCCTCGTGGAAGGCCGGCCCCTGATTGCCCACCTCGCCCATGTCGCCGATCACCAGCCAGTGAGGTCCGGGCAGGTCGGCCAGCATGTCGATGGCCGCGCGCATGGAATCGGGGTTGGCGTTGTAGGAATCGTCCACCAGCGTGACAGCCTGGCCACGCACGGCGGCCTGCTTGAGCTGCGAGCGCCCTTTGACGGGCTCGAAGGCCTGCAGACCGGCGACGATGCTGGCCAAGGGCACGCCTGCGCCCAGCGCGGCTGCCGTGGCAGCCAGTGCGTTGCGCACGTTGTGGCGGCCGGCCATGGCCAGCGCCACATCGGACTCGCCTTGTGGCGTGACCAGGCGAACCTGCCAGTGCGGTGTGGGTGCGGCCTGCCAGTCGGCGCTGCCGGTGACGGCGGCCGCCCCTTGCGTGGCGAAGTCGATGACGCGGCAACCCTGGGCCAGCTCGCGCCAGATGGGGGTGTGTTCGTCGTCGGCCGGGAAGACGGCCACGCCATTGCGAGACAGCGACTGCAGCACCGCGCCGTTCTCGCGCGCCACGGCTTCGACCGTGTGCATGAATTCCTGGTGCTCGCGCTGGGCGTTGTTGACCAGGCCCACGGTGGGTGCTGCGATGGCGGCCAGCTGGGCGATCTCACCCGGGTGGTTCATGCCCAGCTCGACCACGGCGCAGCGGTGCTGGCCTTCGCGCAGGCGCAGCAGCGTCAGCGGCACACCGATGTCGTTGTTGAAGTTGCCTTGCGTGGCCAGGGCGGCGCCTGCGCCATGGTCGGCGTGCTCGGCCACCATCCAGGCCCGCAGGATGGACGCCACCATCTGCGTGACCGTGGTTTTGCCATTGCTGCCCGTCACGCCCACCAGCGGGAAGCCAAAGCGCGCACGCCAGCCGGCGGCCAGCATGCTCAGGGCCGCGCGGGTGTCGCTCACGGTCAGGCCTGGCAGGCCGGATTCGGCCACGCCTCGCTGCGCGATCACCGCCACGGCACCCGAGCCAGACGCCTGCGGCAGGAAGTCGTGCGCGTCGAAGCGCTCGCCGCGCAAGGCCACGAAGCAGTCGCCGGCCTGCAGGCTGCGGGTGTCGGTGTGCACGCGCGCGATCGGCGTTGCGGGGTCGCCATGCAGGGTCGATCCCGGCAGCAGCGTGTGGGCCAGGCCCAGGGTCATCATCATCTTGCTTGCGGATGCGGCGCCGATCAAAGCCGCGCGTCGCTGCAGGGCGGCCATGGCCTCGTCGGCATCAGAAAAGGGGGTCTTGACGCCCGCCACCTCTTGCGTGGCCTCGTGGCCCTTGCCAGCCAGCAGCACGACGTCGCGGGCATCGGCTTCGCCCAGCGCATAGGCGATGGCGGCGCGGCGGTCTTCGATCACGTCGACCTCGTCACGGCCAGGCACGCCCGCCAGGATCTGCGACAGGATGAAGGCCGGCGACTCGCTGCGCGGGTTGTCGCTGGTGAGCACGACGCGGTCGGCGTGGCGGTCGGCGGTGGCGCCCATGAGCGGGCGCTTGATCGGATCGCGATCGCCACCGCAGCCGAACATGCACCACAGCCGGCCGCCCCGGGCCTCGGCCACCGGGCGCAGGGCCTGCAGGGCCTTTTGCAGGGCATCGGGCGTGTGCGCATAGTCGACCACGGCCAGCGGCAGCTCGGAGGCAAGGCCCGCTGGGACTTCGACCAGTTGCATGCGCCCAGGCACGGAGCGCAAGGCACCACAGGCTTTTGCGATGGCCTCGAGTTCACCACCCAGCGCACGTGCCGCTGCGATGACACCCAGCAGGTTGGCCACGTTGAAGGTGCCGATCACCGGCGCATGCACGGCAACACAGCCAACTTCCTGCGTTCCCAGGGCGCTGTGCTCGACCACGGTGAAACGCACGCCACCGGCGGCATGCTGAACGTCCACCGCCTGCAGCCGGGCCGAGCCAACGACCCCGCCCACGCGACAGGTCCAGGCGTCCAGGCCACGGGCCTGCGCATGGCGCAGCAGATCCGACCCCTTGTCGTCGTCGAGGTTGATGACGGCGGCGCGCAGACCAGGCCAGTCGAACAGGCGGCGCTTGGCCAGCCAGTAGGCCGCCATGTCGCCGTGGTAGTCGAGGTGATCCTGCGTGAAGTTGGTGAACTGGGCCACCGCGATGTGGGTGGCATGCAGGCGCAACTCTTCGATGCCGATGGACGAGGCCTCGATGGCCGCGGCTTTGAGGCCCTGCTGCACGAAGTCGCGGAAGGTGCGGTGCAGGGTGATGGGGTCGGGCGTGGTCAGGCCGGTGTGCACCACACCGTCATCGCTCACCCGACCCACCCCGAGCGTGCCGACCACGCCGCAAGGCAGGCCGATGGCCTCGAGCACCTGGGCCGTCCACCAGGAAGTGGAGGTCTTGCCGTTGGTCCCGGTGACGGCCACCACCTGCAGCGCGGCGCTGGGCTCACCGTAAAAGCCATGCGCGATCTCGGCGCTGCGGGCCTTCAGGCCTGGCACGGCAGCGATGCGCGCATCATCGAAGGCGAAGGCCTCGGCGCCATCGGCCTCCACCAGGCAAGCGCGGGCGCCGGCCTGCAGGGCCTGCTGCACGAAGGCGCGGCCATCGCGTGCGGCACCCGGCCAGGCAATGAAGGCCACGTCCTTGAGGGCAGGCACGGCACGGCTGTCGACCGTCAGGTCGGCCACGCCCTGCGTGCGCAGCCATGCCAGCGCGGCAGCGGTGTCAGGGAGGTGGTGCATCGCGGCCATCAGAAGCTCTCCACCTCGGAAGGAATGCTGGTCTGAATCTGCGACTGCACCTCGATGTCAGGCAACACACCCAGGCGGTGCAGGGTCTGCTGCACGACCTGGCTGAAAACGGGCGCGGCCACCTCGCCACCGTAGTAGACGCCGGTGCCGGGCTCGTCGACCATCACGGCCACCACGATGCGAGGCTGGCTGATCGGCGCGATGCCAACGAACCAGGCGCGGTACTTGTTGCCGGCGTAACCCCGACCTTCCTGCTTGCGCGCGGTGCCCGTCTTGCCGCCCACGCTGTAGCCCACGGCCTGGGCCTTGAGGGCGGTGCCGCCGGGCTGCGTCGCCATCATCAACATGTGGCGGACTTCTCGGGCGGTTTCGGGCGAAATCACGCGGGTGCCACGCATGGGCACCGGTTCGTCGCTGACCACCCGCCCTGACTGACGGCTGTCAACCTGGTTGCCGTCAGGCCGGAAAGCCGTCTTGAAGGCCAGCACCGGGCGCTCATCGTCAGGGCGCGGCACACCGCTGCGCGGCTCGACACCCCCATCGCGCTTGAGCAGCGACATCGGGATCAGCTCACCGTCGGTGGCGAAGATGGTGTAGGCCTGGGCAAGCTGGAAGAGGCTGGCCGACAGGCCATAGCCATAGCTCATCGTGACCTGCTCGATGCGGCGCCAGCTCTTGTAGGGACGCAGCCGGCCGGTGACCACACCCGGGAAGCCGATCTGCGGCTTCTGACCCAGGCCCACCGCCGAGTAGATCTCCCACATCTCGCGCGGCTGCATCTGCAGGGCCATCTTGGCCGTGCCCACGTTGGACGACTTCTGAATGACCTCGGCGACCGTCAGGTCGCCATGCGGGTGCGAGTCGGAGATGGTCGAGCCATCGATGGTGAGCCTGCCCGGCGCCGTCGGGATGACGGTGTCAGGCCGCACGCGGCGCGTTTCCATGGCCAGCGCGGCGATGATGGGCTTCATCGTCGAACCCGGCTCGAAGGTGTCGGTGAGCGCGCGGTTGCGCAGTTGCGCGCCCGTCAGGTTGCGGCGGTCTTCGGGGGTGTAGCTGGGCACGTTGGCCAGGGCCAGCACCTCGCCCGTCACGGCGTCGAGCACCACCACACTTCCGGCCTTGGCCTTGTGCTGGATCACGGCATCGCGGATGCGCTGGTAGGCGTAGAACTGAACCTTCGCGTCGATGGACAGGCGGATGGATTGACCATCGACCGCCGGGATGGTGTCCCCCACCGACTCGACCACGCGACCCAGGCGGTCCTTGATGACGTGGCGCGCGCCATCGTGACCCGAGAGTTGCTTCTGATAACCCAGCTCGATGCCTTCCTGGCCCTCGTCTTCGATGTTGGTGAAGCCGACGATGTGCGCGGCCGATTCGCCTTCTGGGTACTGGCGGCGCCATTCGCGCAGTTCGTAGACACCCTTGATCTTGAGTTCGGCCACCTTCTGCGCCACGTCGTCGGGCACCTTGCGGCGCAGCCACACGAAGTTCGGGCTGGTGCCCAGGCGCTTCTTGAGCTCGGCCGGCTTCATCTCCAGCAGCTTGGCGAGCTGGCGCAGCTGCTCGGGCGACGCGCTCAGGTCTTTCGGGATGGCCCACAGCGAGGGCGCGGGCACGCTCGAAGCCAGCAGCTCGCCATTGCGATCGAGGATGCGACCACGGTTGGCCTCCAGCTCGATGCGGCGCTCGTAGCGGCTCGCGCCCTGCTGCTGATAGAAGTCGTTGTGGATGATCTGGATCCAGGCGGCGCGGCCGATGAGCACGGCAAAGCCCAGGCCGATGGCCCCGATCATGAACTTGACGCGCCAGGGCGGCGTGCGCGAGGCCAGCAGCGGGCTGGTGGCATAGCGCACCGTGGGCATGGCCGCGGCCTTGCCCTGCCGACGCGGCTGCCCGCGCAGGCGACGCCAGAGGTCACCGAAGCGGCTCATGGCCGACCTCCCGAAGCGCCTTCGGCGGATGCCGCGCCAGCCGCCGACGCCACACCGGCCGATGCCGCCACGTAGTGCGTCACACCGGGGTTGTTGCCGAACATGCGCAGCTTCTCGCGCGCCAGTTTTTCAACACGCAGCGGGGTGGCCTGGGCGCGCTTGTCGAGCTCCAGGCGCTCGAACTCGATCTGCAGCTCGCGCGCAGCCGATTGCGACTTCTCCAGCTCGTAGACCAGGCGACGCGACTCGTGGCTGCTGCGGATCAGCCAGACGCAACTGCCCAGCAGCACGACAGCCAGCAGGATGTTCAGGCGCAGCATCATTTGCGCCCCCCCTTGCCTGAAGAGCGCGCAGGCCGGGCCACCGCCTTGCGAGGCGCCTTGCCCGCTTGCCTCGGGGACGCGGCGGCCACCAGCTCGGGCGACCACGGCGTCGTGGTGCGTTCGGCCACGCGCAGCACAGCGGAGCGCGAGCGCGGGTTGCCCGCCACCTCGGCCTCTGACGGCTTGATGCGACCCAGGGACGTCAGCAGCAGCGGACGCGGTTGCGCGAAGGGCACGCGGCGGTCCACCTCTTCTTTGCTGTGGCGCGCGATGAAGGTCTTGACGATGCGATCTTCCAGCGAGTGGAAGCTGATGACGGCCAAGCGGCCGCCGGGCGCCAGCATGCGCAAGGCCGCGTCCAGCGCGTCTTCCAGCTCACCGAGTTCGCGGTTGACGTGAATGCGCAGGGCCTGGAAGGTGCGGGTGGCCGGGTCCTGGCCGGGCTCGCGGGTGCGAACGGCGCTGGCCACCACCGCCGAGAGTTCGCCCGTGGTGCGGATCGGCCGCCCCTCGTCGCGGCGGGCCACCAGGGCGCGCGCGATCGGGCCGGCGAAGCGCTCTTCGCCATAGGTGCGGATGACGTCGGCCAGCTCGTCGATCGTGGCGCGCGCCAGGAAGTCGGCCGCGCTTTCCCCGGCGGTCGTGTCCATGCGCATGTCCAGCGGCGCATCAAAGCGGAAGCTGAAACCGCGCTCGGGGTTGTCGATCTGCGGCGAAGACACGCCGATGTCCATCAGCAGGCCGTCGACGGCCTCCCAACCCCGCGCCTCGGCGGCCTCGGCCCATTGAGAGAAGGGCGCGTGGGCGATCTGGAAGCGCGCATCGTGGATCGCGGCCTCGCCTTCGGTGGCATGGGCGACGGCCTCCGGGTCGCGGTCGATGGCCAGCAAGGCGGCGCCCGGCCCGAGCTTCGAGAGGATCAGGCGCGAGTGGCCGCCGCGGCCGAAGGTGGCATCGACGTAGCGACCTTGCGGCAAGGGGCCGGTGGCCTCATCCCACAAGGCATCGACCGCCTCGTGCAGCAGAACAGTCCGATGCTGCCAAGGTGTGGGTTGGTGCTGCATGACTCAGAAGGTGAAGTCCTGCAGCACGTCGGGCATGGCCTGGGCCATGACCTCGGCTTCGTGGGCGGCGTAGCGCTGGGCGTCCCAGAGCTCGAAGTGGCTGCCCATGCCGAGCAGCATCACGTCCTTGGTCAGGCCGGCTGCGGCGCGCAACTCGGGCGAGACCAGCACGCGGGCGGCCGAATCGACCTCCACGTCCATGGCGTTGCCCAGGAAGATGCGCTTCCAGCCGGCGGCGGACATCGGCAAGGCGGCCACCTTGTCGCGGAAGGTCTCCCACGCGGGACGCGGGAAGACCATCAGGCAGCCCTCGGGGTGCTTGGTGAGGGTGAGCTGACCGGCACAAAGCGCCTGCAACGCGTCACGATGGCGCACCGGGACCGCCAGGCGGCCCTTGGCGTCCAGCGACAGCGCTGATGCACCCTGAAAGATCAGACTCACACAAAACCCCACGAATTTGCACTAAATCCCACTTTACCTGATCGCGCGCAGGGCAACAAGGCGAAATCAAAAAAAAGTTCAATGAAATCAATGACTTAGAACCTCATCGGGGCAAAAAATGCCAAGAAAAAGTCCTTATGAATCAAGGACCTGCAAAAGGGTGTGCAAGTGCGGGATGAGGAATTTCGCCCCAAAAGGGGGAGGCGGACACAACCCGGGATCACCCCAGGTTGCCCCGGGCCCCAGGGATCCATCCCCTCACCTTGATGCGCCTCAAATTGCGACTCATTCTCATTTGTTGGACAATGGGCCATGCGCGTCGACCTCCACCACCCCAACATCCGTGTCAACCGGCTCACGCTGGACCAACTGCCACCCAGGCAGATGGCGGTCATTCGGCACGTGCACGTGCCGCCGGGTGACGATGGCCGGCTGCGTCGCCGCCTGCTGGAGCTCGGGTTCGTTCCGGGTGAGCGCGTGCAGGTGCTGCGGCGAGTCTTCTTCGGCCGCGGCCCGCTGACCGTTCGCGTGGGCACCAGCACCTTCGCCATGCGCAAGCTGGAGTCATCGCTGATCGAAGTCGAGGCGCACTGAGCCCCGAGCCCCCACCGAACACCAGCACGCCCAACGCACCCCAATCGCAGTCGCCCATGAAGTCGCCCGAGGCCGCCACCGCGGCCAGCCCCTTGCTCATCGCCCTGGTGGGCAACCCCAACTGCGGCAAGACCGCCCTGTTCAACCGCCTGACCGGTGCGCGCCAGAAGGTCGGCAACTACGCGGGCGTGACAGTCGAGCGCAAGGAGGGCCAGTTCACCTCGCCGGCCGGGCGCCAGTGGCGCGTGCTCGACCTGCCGGGCGCCTACAGCCTGCTGGCCGCCACACCCGACGAGGCCGTCACCCGCGACGTGATCACCGGTCATCGCGCCGGCGAGAGCATGCCCGCCGGGCTGGTGTGCGTGGTCGACGCCACCAACCTGCGCCTGAACCTGCGCATGGTGCTGGAGATGCAGACCCTGGGCCTGCCCATGGTGCTGGCGCTCAACATGATGGACCAGGCCCGTCAGCGCGGCATCGTCATCGACACGGCCAGGCTGCAGGCGGAACTGGGCATCCCGGTGGTGGAATCGGTGGCGGTCAAGCCGGGTGGCGAGGCCGCGCTGGTGGCCCACCTCGACCAGGTTGAATGGCAGGTCGGCCATGGCCCCCGGGGCGAGCAGGCGCTGGCCCGCATCGAGCAGACCTCGGTGGAAGACACCCACCGGCGGGTGGGCGAGATCCTCGCGCGCAGCGTGTCCATGCCGGACGAAGGCTCGCGCATGACTGCGCTCGTCGATCACTGGGCGCTGCACCCGGTGGTCGGCCCGGTCATCCTGGCGGGCATCATGTTCCTGATGTTCCAGGCCGTCTTCAGCTGGGCCGCCGCCCCGATGGACGCCATCGACGCCGGTGTCGGCTGGCTGGGCAACACCGTGTCGACCGCGATGCCCGAAGGCATGCTGCGCAGCCTGCTGATCGAAGGCGTGATCGGCGGCGCGGGCGGCGTGCTGATCTTCCTGCCGCAGATCCTCATCCTGTTCGCCTTCATCCTGGCGCTCGAGGACTCGGGCTACCTGCCGCGTGCGGCCCTGCTGCTCGACCGCCTGATGGCGAGCGTGGGCCTGTCGGGCCGCGCCTTCATCCCGCTGCTGTCGAGCTTTGCCTGCGCCATCCCCGGCATCATGGCCACGCGCACCATCGCCAACCCGCGCGACCGCCTGGCCACCATCCTCATCGCCCCGCTGATGACCTGCTCGGCCCGCCTGCCGGTGTACGCGCTGCTCATCTCCGCCTTCGTGCCCGAGCGCGAGGTGCTGGGCTGGTTCAACCTGCAGGGCCTGGTGCTGTTCGCGCTGTACCTGGCGGGCATCTTCTCGGCCATGGTGGTGGCGCTGGTGCTCAAGGTGGTGATGCGCCAGGGCCAGGCCCAGACCCTGCTGATGGAGCTGCCCGACTACCACCTGCCGCACCTGCGCAACCTGCTGGTGGGGCTGTGGGAGCGCGGCCGCATCTTCGTGGTCCGCGTGGGCACGGTCATCCTGTCGATGACCATCGTGCTGTGGTTCCTCTCGAACTTCCCGGCCCCGCCGCCTGGTGCCGCCGGCGCGCCCATCGAACACAGCTTCGCCGGCATGATCGGCCGCGCCATGGAGGTCGTCTTCTCGCCCATCGGCTTCAACTGGCAGATCTGCATCGCGCTGGTGCCGGGCATGGCCGCGCGCGAGGTGGCCGTGGCGGCGCTCGGCACCGTCTACGCCATGTCGGAAACCGGTGACGCGCTGGACACCGCCTTGGGCCACCTCATCGCCCAGTCCTGGAGCTTGCCGACGGCGCTGTCGCTGATGACCTGGTTCGTGTTCGCGCCGCAATGCCTGTCGACGCTGTTCGTGGTGCGTCGCGAAACGAATGGCTGGCGCTGGCCGCTGATCATGGCCGGCTACCTGTTCGCCCTGGCCTATGTGGCGTCTTTCGTGGTCTACCACGTCGCCATGGCTTTCGCGGGCTGAGGACCATGGGCACCACCACCTTCGACTGGCAAAGCTGGCTGGCTTGCGGCCTGGGCCTGCTGGCCGTGCTGCACCTGACCCGGCGCTGGTGGCCCAAGCGCTTGCGCGCCCCGACCACCGCCTCGTCCGCCACACATGGCGCCGGGACGGGCTGCGGCCCCGTCGACGCCCCCGGCGCTTGCGGGGGCGGAGGCTGCGGCTCTTGCGGCACTGCCGCGACGCCGATCAGGGTTCACCGCAGGACATCGCGCGACACCCCCGGGACAACCCCAGGGCCTTGAGGACCCGCGCTTGCGGGGCCACCCCCCTTGTGCCAGGGGGGAGCAGTTGAATGCACGCGCCTAAACTGAGCCGAAGACGCCTTATCGCGCGTCTCACTCAGCCATGCGTCCCACCCTTGCCATCGTCCCGCTCGCCCTGCTGATTGCCTGGTTCGGCCCTTCGCCCTCGGGCGAAACCGCCCCGTCAGGCTCGCTCGGCCTGAGCAGAGCGCCAGCGGTGCAGCAACCCGAGCCCACGAGCGCCACCGAGCGACTCGCCGAGGCCTGGGAATCGATCCAGCAGGGCGGCTTCCTGCAGGCCACGTCAGATGTGCCTCAGCGGCGCTGAGCCGTCCACGCGACTCAGGCAGATCAGCGCCGATTTGCGCACGCCTCTCTCTTGCGACTACACTCCGTCTCGCTCCGGGGTGTGCCACGTGATCAATCACGCAGGCGCTGAGATGGTGAGAAACCGAACCCGTTGAACTTGATCCGGTTCATACCGGCGAAAGAAGAGCTGTCCCGTCTGGCCACCTCGTGGAGAGGTCCGTGATGGAGGCGGCCCGCACGGTGCCTGCGCCTCCTGGCCACACCCACGACGGGCCCCACTCCTCACCCCCCTCCCCCGGCGCCCCGATGGCAACCCTCGGAGCACGTGTCCCATGGCTTTGGCCATGGCACCTGCATCCACACCGAGGAATGTCACCGTGAACGCACCTGACCCCGCACTGGCCGCCGCCGCCGAGTCCCTGAACGAACGCACACGCCTGACGCGCGAGCCGCTGCCCGCGTCCCGCAAGGTCTACGTCGAGGGCAGCCACCCGGGCGTGCGCGTGCCCATGCGCGAGGTCTCGCTGACCAACGGCGAAGCGGTCACGCTCTACGACTGCTCGGGCCCCTACACCGACCCGAACGTGGTCATCGACGTCACGCGCGGGCTGCCCGCCGTGCGAGAGGCCGCCATCCTGGCCCGGGGCGACACCGAGGCCTATGCAGGCCGCGCCGTGCTGGCCGTGGACGATGGCCTCAAACCCGACGAGCGCCACGACGAACGCATGGCCGCGTTGCGCTCGGCCGCTTCGGCCCTGCAGCGTCAGCCGCGCCGCGCCTTGCCAGGCCGCAACGTCACGCAGATGCATTACGCGCGTCAGGGCATCGTCACGCCCGAGATGGAGTTCATCGCCCTGCGCGAGAACCAGCGCCGAATCGAGCTGGCTGAAGACTGGCGCGCCAAATACGGCGACAACGCCGAGCGCGAGGCCCGCCTGCGCGGCAACAGCATGGGCGCGGCCATCCCGCGCGAGATCACGCCCGAGTTCGTGCGCGACGAGGTGGCCCGGGGCCGCGCCGTCATCCCCGCCAACATCAACCACACCGAGCTCGAGCCGATGGTCATCGGCCGCAACTTCCTGGTCAAGGTCAACGCCAACATCGGCAACAGCGCCGTCACCTCCTCGATCGAAGAAGAAGTCGAAAAGCTCGTGTGGTCCATCCGCTGGGGCGCCGACACGGTGATGGACCTGTCCACCGGCAAGCACATCCACACCACGCGCGACTGGATCGTGCGCAACAGCCCCGTGCCGATTGGCACCGTGCCCATCTACCAGGCGCTGGAAAAAGTGGGCGGCGTGGCCGAGGACCTGACCTGGGCCATCTTCCGTGACACGCTGATCGAGCAGGCCGAGCAGGGGGTGGACTACTTCACCATCCACGCCGGGCTGCGCCTGGCCTTCATCCACCTGACGGCCAACCGGCGCACGGGCATCGTCTCGCGCGGCGGCTCGATCCTGGCGAAGTGGTGCATCGCGCACCACAAGGAAAACTTCCTGCACACGCACTTCGAAGAGATCTGCGAGATCATGAAGGCGTACGACGTGACCTTCTCGCTGGGCGACGGCCTGCGGCCCGGCTGCCTGTCCGATGCCAACGACGAAGCCCAGTTCGCCGAGCTGCGCACGCTGGGCGAGCTCACGCAGATCGCCTGGCAGCACGATGTGCAGACCCTCATCGAAGGCCCGGGCCACGTGCCCATGCACCTGATCCAGGCCAACATGGACGAGCAGCTCAAGCACTGCCACGAGGCGCCCTTCTACACGCTGGGCCCGCTGACCATCGACATCGCGCCCGGCTACGACCACATCGCCTCGGCCATCGGCGCGGCGATGATCGGCTGGATGGGCACGGCCATGCTCTGCTACGTGACGCCCAAGGAGCACCTGGGCCTGCCCAACCGCGACGACGTCAAGCAGGGCCTGATCGCCTACAAGATCGCGGCGCATGCGGCCGACGTGGCCAAGGGGCACCCGGCGGCGCGAGCACGCGATGACGCGCTCTCGCAAGCCCGTTTCGACTTCCGCTGGCAAGACCAGTTCAACCTGGGCCTGGACCCCGAAACCGCGCGCGACTTCCACGACGAGACGCTGCCCAAGGACGCGGCCAAGGTGGCGCACTTCTGCTCGATGTGCGGCCCCAAGTTCTGCTCGATGAAGATCACGCAGGAGGTGCGCGACTTCGCGGCCAGGCAGGGCGTGGGCGACGGCGACGCCATCGCCCAAGGCATGGCCCAGAAGTCCGAGGAGTTCAAGCAGGTCGGCGGCGAGCTCTACATCCCGATCAGGGCCGAGCAGGCGGCCAAGCCAGCGCAGGGCTGAGCCATGGCCTCGCCAACCCTGAGAGTGGGCATCGCCGGCGCGGGCCTGCTGGGCCGCCTGGTGGCCTGGGCGCTGGCCCGGCAAGGCCACCACGTCAGCGTCTTCGACCCGGCCCCGCAGGCCCTGCCCGCGCACGACGGCCATGGCGCTGCCGGCTTCACCGCGGCCGGCATGCTCAGCCCGCTGGCCGAGCTGGACACCGCCGAGCCCGAGGTCGCGCACCGAGGCTGGCAGGGCATCGGGCACTGGCAGGCCATCGTGGCCGAACTGGGCGCACGCCTGACGCGCCCGCCCCACTTCGCCCAGGGCGGCAGCCTGATGGTGGCCCACGGCCCGGACCTGGGCGCCGCGCGGCGCGTGCTGCAGCGGCTGGAACAGGTTGATGCGGCCTTCGCCTCGGCGCACCGGCCGCAGGCCCTGACGGCAGCAGGCCTGCAGCAACTCGAGCCCGACCTGCACGGCAGCGGCGGCCCGCTGCACGCCTGGTGGCTGCCGGGTGAGGCTCACATCGACACCGTGGCCACCCTGCAGGCCCTGCACGACGACGCCGACAGCGTGCGCTGGCACTGGGCCCAGCCCGTGCAGGACGTGGCGCCCGGCCAGCTGTGGCTGGGCAACCCGGGCCAGACCCAGCCCCTGAGCTTCGACCTCGTCTGCGACCTGCGTGGCACGGGCGCGCGCCCCGCCGTGCCGGTGCGCGGCGTGCGCGGCGAAGTGGTGTGGCTGCACGCCCCCGGCTTGCGCCTGCAACGCCCGGTGCGCCTGCTGCACCCGCGCCACCGCGTCTACATCGTGCCGAGGCCCGGCGAGCGCGTGCTGGTGGGTGCCAGCGAGCTCGAAAGCGAAGACCGCTCACCGATGTCGCTGCGCAGCGCGGTCGAGCTGATGGCGGCGGCGCACAGCATCCTGCCCGCGCTGGCCGAGGCCCGCATCCTGCGGCTCGACACCAACCTGCGCCCCGCCCTGCCCGACCACCGCCCCCAGGTGCACCACGAGCCAGGCCTGCTGCGCATCAATGGCCTGTACCGACACGGCTGGCTGCTGGCGCCCGCGCTGGTCGACGATGCGCTGCGTGCGTTGGGCCTGGGTGCGCTGCCCGGCGCAGCCGCCCTGCACACCAGCATCCCCCGCGCCATGCCGGACATCGACCTCACCCAGGTCGCCTGACCTCACGCCGATGAGCCCCGACTTCCTCACCATCCACACGGACCGCGGGCCCCTGCGCCTGCCCGTCGGCAGCACCCTGGCCGACGCCGTGGGGCTGCTGCTGCAAGCCGCCCCCGATGCCGCCACCGTCGCCACCGCCGTCAACGGCGAGTTCGTGGCCCGGTCCGCGCGCGCCGACCACGCCCTGCACGACGGCGACACCGTGCTGTGTTTTTCGCCCATCACCGGAGGCTGACGCCATGACCTCGTCTCACCCGACCTTGGCCGCCGCGCCCACCGACCCCTGGCGCATCGGCGACACCCAACTCACCAGCCGCTTCCTGCTGGGCACCGCCGGCTACCCGTCTCCCGAGGTGCTGCGCGCCGCCATCGAAGCCTCGGGCAGCCAGGTGCTCACGTTGGGCCTCAAGCGCACGCTGGGCACCACGGGCCAGGACAACGGCTTCGTGCAGATCATCCGCGAGACCGCCCGCGTGCAAGGCGCACACCTGCTGCCCAACACCGCCGGCTGCCGCAGCGCGCGCGAGGCCATCACCCTGGCCCACATGGCGCGCGAGCTGCTGGGCACGCGCTGGCTCAAGCTCGAGGTCGTGGGCGATGAGCAAACCCTGCAACCCGACCCCTTCGAGCTGCTCGAAGCAGCACGCCAGCTCGTGAAGGACGGCTTCGAGGTGCTGCCCTACTGCACCGACGACCTGGTCAGCGCCCAGCGCCTGGTGGACGCCGGCTGCCGCATCCTCATGCCCTGGGCCGCACCCATCGGATCGGGGCTGGGCCTGCTCAACCCATGGGCCCTGCGAACCCTGCGCGCCCGCCTGCCTGGCGTCACCCTCGTCGTCGATGCGGGGCTGGGAGCGCCTTCGCACGCCGCAGCGGCCATGGAGCTCGGCTTTGACGCCGTGCTGCTGAACTCGGCCGTTTCGCAGTCGCGCGACCCGGTGGGCATGGCCCGCGCTTTCCGCGACGCCGTGCAGGGTGGCCGCCAAGGCTGGCGAGCCGGCCTGATGCCGACCAGCGATGTCGCCATCGCCACCACCCCCGTGGGCGGCCAGCCCTTCGTGCTGCCGTGATGAGCTCCACCCGAAGCCCCCTCGCCAAACCGCCCGCCATCGCCTGGTCCATCGCCGGGCTGGACACCGCCGGTGGCGCCGGCCTGAGCGCCGACCAGCGCGCCGCCGACGCCCTGGGCGTGCACCTGTGCCCCGTCGCAGCCTGCCTGACCGCGCAACACTCGCTGGGCGTTGACGCCATCTTCCCGGTGGACGCCACCCAGCTTGAAGCACAGCTGCAGGCCCTGGCGCAGGACATGCGCCCCCGCGCCATCAAGACCGGCCTGCTCGGCAGCGTGGCCGCCATCGAGACCGTGGCCCGCTGGGTCGACCGCCTGCGCGCCGATGCCCCCGCGGGTACCGATCCGCACCAGCACCTGGCCCTCGTGGTCGACCCGGTGCTGCGCGCCAGCGCGGGCGGCGCCGCCTTCGCCGACGACGCCATCGTGCAGGCTTACCGCCGCTGGCTGCTGCCGCGGGCCACGGTGATCACGCCGAACCGGTCGGAGGCCGTGGCGCTGCTGAACCCGAGCACCGACCACAGCCCCCCTGACGCCTCGGCGCTCGATCAGGTCCCCGACATCGCCCAAGCCCTGCAGGCGCTCGGGCCGCGCAGCGTGCTGGTCACCGGCGGTGATGCCACGGGCACCGCCCTCGAAACCCGCCACAGCCTCGACTGGCTGCAAAGCCGCGAGGCCCAAGGCTGGTTGTGCGCGCCCCGCGTGGACACCCCGCACCACCACGGCACCGGCTGCACCCTGGCCAGCGCCATCGCCGCCGCCCTGGCCACCGGGCACGTGTCGGCCGATGCCTGCGTGCTCGGACGCATGGTCGTGCACCACGCCCTGATGCACGCCCGCACGGCCGGGGCAGGACGCGGACCGGTCATCGCCTCTTCGGGGGCGCTGTCAGGCTCGGCACTGGCTGGCGCCCCCTTGCCCTGGCTGGGCCTGGGGCGTGAATTGCCCTGGCGCCTGACGCCCAGCACGGCCACGGCAACCCACGGCGGCCACGCCCGCTTCCAGGCCTTCCACCCACCAGCCGACCGCCTCTACGGCATCCTGCCCGACGGCCCGTCGCTCGCGGCCTCGGTCGAAGCCGGCCTGCGCTGCGTCCAGCTGCGCCACAAGTCGCCGCAGGGCGCGGACGCCGCCCTGGCCATCAGCCTGCAGGCCGCCGCCCACCATGGCGCCACCCTCTTCGTCAACGATCACTGGCGCCTGGCGCTCGCCACGCCCCGACCCACCCCGGGCCACCAGGCCGGCGAGGAAGACCCCGTTCCCGGCCCAACTCGCTGCCACCCTCGCTTCCAGATGGGCATCCACCTGGGGCAGGAAGACCTGCTGGCCCTGTCGGCCGAGGACCGCGCCACGCTGCGCCACCGCAGGCACGACACCTTGCTGGGCCTGAGCGCCCACTGTCCCTGGGAGCTGGCCCGCGCCCTGGGCTGCGGCCCCAGCTACGTGGCCTGCGGCCCGGTGCAGGCCACGACCACCAAGGACATGCCCTGGCTGCCGCAAGGCGAAGACAACCTGCGCTGGTGGGTGGCCCAGGCCGATGTGCCGGTGGTGGCGATCGGCGGCCTGCTGAGCGCCGACGACCTGCGGCGTTTCGCGGCCTGCGGGCCCGCGGCCCTGTGCGTCGTGCGCGCCTTGCACACCGCCCCAGCCGACCTGCCCGCGAAGCTGGCCAGCCTGCGCCAGGCGGCCCGCCAGGCACCGATCCGCGCGGCCGTGCCGCTGCCCCACCCGTGCCTCCCCCCCCATGATCCGGTCGGGGGATGTGTGGAACATCACGCGACATCCGGTTTTCCCGGATGACGGGTTTGTCCGGCAAGCGCAATCTCCCGGGGTGCACGCCACCCCGCGATGACCTCGAACCCGCCCCCCCTACCCCAGAAGACACCCCTGATGTGGCAGATCGTGCCCGTCGGGGCGTTCGCGCTGATCGGGTTGCTGGCCATCTCCAGCATGTACCTGCTAGGCGCCATCCGGGCCTACGTCGGCGGAGAAAGCCTCTGGTCGAAGGCCCACACGACCGCCGTCGCGCAACTGCAGGCCCACGTCGCCACGGGTGACCCGGCCTACATGCAGGGCTTTGAAGCGGCCCTGGCCACCCAGATCGGCGACCAACGCGGCCGCGAGGCACTGGAAGCGCGCCCCGTGCAATGGCATGTGGCCCGCCAGGGCTTCCTGGCAGGCGGCAACGACGAGGCGGACATCACCTCGATGATGGTGCTCTACCACCTGTTCAGCGACACGTGGCTGTTCCAGCCTTCGCTGCGCGCCTGGATCCAGGGCGACCACCTCATCGCCGAGCTGCGCCTGCTCGCCGAACGCAGCCAGCGCCTGACGCCCGAGCAAAGAGACGGACCTGCCGGTCTGGCCCTGTCGCGCGAAATCGCCCAAGTGGACCGCCAGTTGCTCGCCGAGGAGCGCGTCTTCCTGGCCCACCTCACGCGCGCCGCACACGCCACCGAATGGCTGTTGCACGTCCTGGTGCTCACCTCGGTGACCTTGATCTCCATCGTCTACGTGCTCTCCTACCGCCGCGTGCACGCCCGCCAGCTCAGCCAGAGCATGCAACTGCGGCGAGAGCAGCAGCGCTGGGACATGGCCGTCGCATCGGCTGGCCTGGGTCGCTTCGACCTCGACATCGGCTCGCTGCGCTACCACCTCGACGCGCGGGCGGCGCAACTGCTGGGCTGGGGCGAAGACGCCATCACCCTCACCCGCGAGGAGTTGCGCACCCACATCCACCCGGACGACCGCGATGAAGCCCGCGCCCAGATGGACCAGGCCATCGCGCAGGGTGTCTTTCGCCTCGTGCGCTACCGCGTCACCTCGCCCGATGGTGACGTGCGCAGCATCGAGGTGGCTGGCCGCATGGACCGCGACCAACGCCAGGGCGCCCACATCCTGGGCATCGTGCGCGACGTCACCGTCGAGCAGATGCAGGCCCAGATGGCCATCCAGCGCGACACGGCCCAACGCACCGCGGCCGCCCAGCGCAGCTTCCTGTCCAGGTTGAGCCACGAGTTGCGCACCCCGCTCAACGCCATCCTCGGCTTCGCCCAATTGCTTGACCTGGACCAGGGCGGCCCGCCGCTGTCGCCAGCCCAGCACCAGCAGGTCGGCTGGATCCTGCAATCGGGTCAGCAACTGCTCGGCCTGGTCGATGAGGTGCTGGACCTCAGCAAGATCGAATCGGGCCAGGTGCCCCTGCACCCGCAGCAGATCGATGTCTCACCGCTGCTGCGCGGCTGCCTGCCCATCGTCGAATCGATGCGCGAGCGCCAGCACATCACCTTGCGCGACGAGCTCCCCGTCCACGCCCTGCAGGCCTGGGCCGACCCCCAGCGGCTTCAGCAGGTCTTCATCAACCTGCTGAGCAACGCCTGCAAGTACAACCGGCCGGGTGGCACCATCCAGGTCCGCGCCAGCGAAGACGCGGATCACCTGTTCATCGAGGTGGCCGACACCGGCCACGGCCTGAGCAACGAGGACATCCCGCACCTCTTCCAGCCCTTTCACCGCATCGGGCGGCACACCAGGGACGTAGAGGGCAGCGGGCTGGGCCTGTACATCGCCCGCCAGCTGATGACGCGCATGGGGGGCGACATCACCGCGCAGGGCCTGCCGGGCGTGGGGGCCTGCTTCACCATCCGCCTGCGCCGACACGCGCCGCATCACCTGGCCGAGCACACCCAGGATCACCAGGACCAGCCGACGGACACCCCCGCTTTCGGCGCCCCCGCCCGCGTTGCCGCTGCAGAGCCCGAGTCAGTCTCGTCCTTCTCCTGAGTCAACGCGACGATCCCACCCGCCCGGCAGCATGTCGCACGCCATGCAGCGGCCGCGCAGCACGCCCAGCACGGCGATGAGCGCCACGTGCGTGGCCACCGCCACCATGAGGGCCGTGCCCAGCCAGCTGTGCAGATCCACGGGCCCGGCCGGCTCGACGGCCAGGCTGCCCAGCAACCAGCCCGTGACGAAACAGGCGGGCACCAGCACCAGGATGACGCACGCCACCAGGGCCAACCCGGCGATCGACCAAGTGGGCGGGCGCAACGGCCCGGCTTGCCTGCCTTGCCCCTGACGCAAGCGGAGCCACGCGCCCACCAGGACACGCCACCACCGTCCCAACGAGGCCCGAGGCCAGGCCAGCGACCAGGCAACGCGCAACAGCAAGGCCCCCGCCATGGCGTACCCGCAGGCGATGTGCCAAGCCCGCAGTCCGTCCAGCGCGGCGGTCAGCCACGCCCCCAGGAAGGCCGTCGCCAGCAAGGCATGCGTGAGCCGAGAAAAGGCGTCCGGCCTCTCTCGGCCCTGGCGCCGCTGGTGGCGAATCGGGTCGTCCTGCCCTGCCTCCGGTGTCCGATGTCTTGCGGCCATGCGCCCTCCCTTGGCCTGCCATGGGGCACCACCTCGGCACGCCAGCAAGGAGCCAGCCAGAAGGAACGCGAGTCACGCCGGCAGGCAAGGTCGGCTCACAGCCCTTCTTCGGACAACCACTGGCGCAGGGTGCGCACCATGTCGCGGTCGTTGTGCAGCCACGCATTGTGGCGGTAGTCGTTGTAGTAAGCCTCTTCTGCCGTCTGCTCGGCCAGGGCCTCGTAGACAAAGCGCAGCACCATCTGACCGGCGCGCGGCTCCTCGATGCCGATGCTCAGCCGGATCGGCGCCGTGTCGCCATGGGCCTCGGGGGTGAAGACCAGGCGCTGACCGGCTTCGGCGCGCACCTCGTCGTGCATGACATGGGCGCCAAAATGCAGGGTGCGCCGGAAAACCCCCGGCTCGGCCTCCTGCCACTCGCATTGATCGGGCCCCATCGGGAAACGCTGGGGCGACTGCACACGCTGCATCAGCCCACGCCAGAGCTGCTCGCGGGTGAAGGTGGGCGCCATGACCGGCAGGCCGACCTGAGGGGCGTTGATCTCGATGAGGTGTTCGAAGCGCATGGGCCGAAGCTTACCGCCAGGACGCCCCACGAATGACCGGGAGAGTGACGCGCACGTCATCCGGACTACACTGGGGCTCCGTGACGTCTGCCGCCGCCTTTCACCAGGTGACATCGAATTTCATGACCTCCTGCTCCACTTCCGCCCCGTCGTCCAGCGCCCCGGCCACCGCCGAGCGCCCGATCCAGCTCGTGCCCAAGAAGCCCGTGCTGAATGCCCACGGCTGCGGCGGCGACTGCACCGACCCGAATTTCGACAACGGCCGCTGGCCGCGCTCGAGGGTGCTCGAGCTCTTCAACCTGCCCTTCAACGACCTGCTCTGGCAGGCCCAGCAGGTGCACCGCCAGCACTGGGACGCCAACGAGATCGAGCACGCCACGCTGCTGTCGGTGAAAACCGGTGGCTGCCCCGAGGACTGCGGCTACTGCCCGCAATCACAGTCCTACGACACCGGCGTGGAAGCCAGCAAGCTGATGTCGCCAGCCGAAGTGCGCGAGGCCGTGATCGCCGCGCGCGACGCCGGCGCCAGCCGCTTCTGCATGGGGGCCGCCTGGCGCGCCCCCAAGGACCGCGACATCGAGAAGGTGGCCGAGCTCATCGGCGTCATCAAGGACGAGGGGCTGGAAGCCTGCTGCACCCTGGGCATGCTGACCGACACCCAGGCGCAGTCGCTCAAGGACGCCGGCCTGGACTACTACAACCACAACCTCGACACCGCGCCCGAGCTGTACGGCGACATCATCACCACGCGCGACCTGGAAGACCGCCTGCACACGCTCGAACACGTGCGCAAGGCCAATTTGAAGGTCTGCAGCGGCGGCATCGTCGGCATGGGCGAGACCCGAGAAGGCCGCGCCGGCCTGATTGCCCAGCTCGCCAACCTGCCCACCTACCCCGAGTCCGTGCCCATCAACGACCTGGTGCGCGTGCCCGGCACCCCGCTGGCCGACACACCGCCGCTCGACCCGCTCGAGTTCGTGCGCACCATCGCCGTGGCCCGCATCACCATGCCGACGGCCCGCGTGCGCCTGTCGGCCGGTCGCCAGCAGATGAGCGAGGCCGTTCAGGCCATGTGCTTCCTTGCCGGCGCCAACTCCATCTTCTACGGCGACAAGCTGCTGACCACGGGCAACCCCGAGTTCGACGCCGACCAGGCGCTGATGAAAAAGCTGGGGCTCAGGAGCGGCAAAGCCCTGACCGTCCGCACGAACGCGGGGTGAACACCCGGCTCATCCCGGGGTCACGCTGTCTGGCATGACCGGATAATCGCGCCATCTGTCCCAAGGGCAAGGAGCACGGATGCCGGTTTCACGCCGCAAGCTGTTCGGCCTGAAGGCCACGGTGGCCTATCTCGTTTTCGCCACCGCCTGGATCTTCTTTTCCGACAGCCTGCTCGAGCAGTTCAGCGACCCGCACACCCTGGCGCGCTACGGCATGTTCAAGGGCCTGGCTTTCGTCCTCGCGACGGCGGCCATCCTTTGGTTCACCCTGATGAACGCACCCGCCGACGCCGACATCGATGTCAGCTTCGGCGACCGGGCCAACGGCCACAACATCTGGGCGGCCATTGCCTGGGGCCTGACCGTGCCTTCGCTCGCGGCGATGGTGCAATGGTCTTACTGGGAGCACCTGCGCCCGTTCGCCTGGGTGCTGGGCTACCCCGCCGTGCTCGCCTCGGCCTGGCTCGGGGGCTGGGTGGCCAGCCTGACGGCCACGGGGGTCTCGGCCACGCTGGCCTGGGTGGTGTTCGCCCCCACCCACCCCAACTGGGCCGAGCAAAAGCCCTCCGGCATGATCGCCATGGGCATCTTCATCGCCATGGGCATCCTGGTGAGCATCAGCATCGAATGGATGCAGCGCGCCGAGCGCCGCTCCGGCAACAGCAAGTTCCAGGCGCTGGTCGAGCAGTCGCTGGCGGGCATCTACATCATCGAGGCCGACCGCTTCGTCTATGTGAACCCGGCCTTCGCGCAGATGCTGGGCTACGAGCACCCTCAGCAGATCATCGGCCAGTTGAAGGTCAGCGACCTGGTTGCCCCCGCGGACCGCGAGAAGGTGCGGCAGCAGCTTCAGTTGCGCCTTGACCAGCCCGGCAAGGAGGTGAGCTACGGCTTCACCGGGCTGCGCCGGGATGGCACGACCGTCGAGCTCGATGTGCACGGTCGCGGCATGCAGACGCTCAACGGCAACGTCGTCATCGGGCTGGCCCTGGATGTCACCGACCGGCGCCGCAACGAAACCACCCTGCGCGAAAAGCAAGCGCTGCTCGACCGCATGAGCACGCTGGCCAAGGTCGGCGGCTGGAGCATCGACGTCATCACAGGCGTCGGCACGCGCACCGACGGAGCGGCACGCATCCTCGACCTGGATCCATCCAAACCGGATTCGCTGACCTTCAGCGACGGTCTGAAGTACTTCCAGGGCGAACACCACGATCGCATCTCGCAGACCTTGCAGCGCGCCGTGGAACATGGCGAGCCCTATGCGCTGGAGTTGCAGCTGACCAGCTCGCAAGGCCACACCAAATGGATCCGCACCCAGGGCGAGCCCATCTGGCAGGACGGCCGCGTGGTGCGCATCGAGGGCGCCATCCAGGACATCAGCGAGGTGAGGCAGGCTCGCGCCGAACTGCAGGCCCACCAGGAGCGCCTCGAGCAGATGGTGCGCGAACGCACGGCCGAGCTCGAAGCCGCTCGCCACGAGGCCGAGCGCCTGAGCCGCATCAAGAGCGAGTTCCTCGCCAACATGAGCCACGAAATCCGCACGCCGCTCAATGGCGTGCTGGGCCTGGCCCAGATTGGCGCGCGCGACCACGACGGGCATGCCCGCGAGGTCTTCGAGCAGATCAACGCCTCCGGCCGCTTGCTGCTGGGGGTCATCAACGACATCCTCGACTTCTCGAAGATCGAAGCCGGCAAGCTGCGCATCGAGCTGCAGCCCTTGCGCCTGAAGGACCTGCTTGAACGCTCGGTGGCCACGGTGCGCGAACGCGCCGACGAGAAAGGCCTGGCGCTGCGCATCGACCTCGACGCCAGCCTGCCGGCCACCTGCGTCAGCGACGCCCTGAGGCTGGAGCAGGTGCTGCTGAACCTGCTGTCCAACGCAGTGAAGTTCACGCCCAGGGGCGAGGTCTGCCTGAGCGCCTGCGCCCAGGAGGGCCACCTGATGCTGGCCGTCACCGACACGGGCATCGGCATGAGCGCCAGCCAGGTCGAGCGCCTGTTCCACCCTTTCGAGCAGGCCGACGGCTCGACCACGCGCCGCTTCGGTGGCACCGGTCTGGGCCTGACGATCTCGCGCCGGCTGGTGGAGATGCTGGGCGGGGACATCCGCACGCACAGCGAGCCCGGTGTGGGCACCCGCTTCGAGATGTGGTTGCCGCTGGTGATGGCGGTGCAAGACGCCCCCGATGACGAGCCGGCAAGGCCCGTGGCCTCCAACCGGACGGCGGCGACGGTCAACCTCCCATCGGCTTCAACTGGCAGCGCGCCTGCTCAAATGCTCACCCCTCCACTGCCCCACGCCCGGCGCCTGTCCGGCCTGCGCGTTCTGGCCGCCGAAGACAACGCCGTCAACCAGTTGGTGCTGACCGAGTTGCTGGCCATCGAGGGGGCACAGGTCGCCATGTGCGACAGCGGCGCCGACGCTTTGGTGCGCCTGCAGACCCAGGGACGCGGGGCCTTCGACGTCGTGCTCATGGACATCCAGATGCCTGGCATGGACGGCTACGAAGCCACGCGGCAGATCCGCGCCTTCGCGCCCGACCTGCCCGTGATCGGCCAGACCGCCCACGCCATGGCCGAGGAGCACCACAAGTGCCGCGACGCCGGCATGGTCGACCTGGTGGTCAAGCCGATCGAGCTGGAGGCGCTGGTGGCGGCGGTGAAGCGGCACGCGGGCCCGAGCGCCCCCATTCAGGTACCATCCCATCAAACAAATCGTCAGGGAAGCATGCAAGGATGATCGCTCTTCGTCGCCCGTTTCCCGACATTGCCCGAAGCAGCCGCATGACCTTGATTCGCAACACCCTCCTGGCACTGGCGATGACCGCCATTGGCCCCGTACAAACCGCAGGGGCTCAGGTGCTTGAAATGCAGGCCCTCAGCTACAGCGGCGGCATCCGTCAACTGGCTTTTGATCGACTGAGCAACACGCTCTTCATTGGAGATGGGGGCACGAGCATCACGGTTCTGAAGCTCAATCAAGCCGGAGCACCGTCGCAACGTGTCTTCGCTGGCGCGTTCACCGACATGGACCTGAGCCCCAGCGGCCGCTACCTGTACGCAACGAGTTCCGGAGGCGAGAACGCTGGATCGCCCATCGGCCAACAATCGGTGTACCGCTACGACACGGTCACTGGATCGTGGTCAACCCAGAGCAGCCAACGCGTGAGCGGCATGATCGAGGCCATCGATGACGAGCGCTTCATCCTGCAATCGAGAAGCAACCATGTGAAATTCTCGGTCAACCAGTGGGGCCCGGGTGACGAGGTCATTGCCCTGGGCACCGAGCTGTCAACCAACGAGCCCCGCGGCATCAGTCAGTTCGATGCCATGAACAACCGGCTGTTGCATGGCGATTGCTGTGCCGTCACGGGTGATGTGCGCGCCCTCCAGGTTCAAGGCAATGAGCTGATTCAGCAAGAGCGTTCCAACACTGCCTTGATCGGAGGCGGCCCGCTCGTGCTCTCAACCGATGGTGCGATGGTCTACCACGGGAACGAGCAGTTCGCATCGCAAGACCTGTCGGTGGCCACACGCATCTTCGCCGAGAACATCATCGGAGCCACCTCGCTGCATGCGTTCAGCACCAGCAACTACTACAACGCGCAGACGGGCGAACTCATGGGCGCACTCAATGGTGACTTCCGCGTGTTCGCATTCTCGGGACTGCACAGTGATTTCTGGGCATACGACAGCGCCAGAAAGGCCCTGGTTCACCTCAGTGCCGTTCCCGAGCCGACATCCTTCGTTTTGATGGGGCTCGGTTTGCTTGCAGTGGGTGGCACGCGCGCGAGCAGGCGTCGCGCATCTCGCTGAGGCGACGAACAGCCCTCAGGCGCGTTTCTTGGGCACCCACGCCCAGGTCATCTCGGCCTGGATGGGCTGCTCGCCGGACTCGTCCTTGATGACGACAGGCACCACCACCTCGCCCTTGTCCTGCGAGAGGATCTGCTGGATCTGCTCGGGGCGCAGGCTGGCTTCGGCCACCATGTCGCCCTGCGAACGGCGCACGTAATCGATCTTCATCGTCTTGATGAGCGGCAGCTTGTCGTCGGGCAGGTTCATGCCCACGCAAAAGCCGGTGGCGGTTTCGGCCAGCAGGGCCATGGCCGCGGCGTGCACGCCCTTGATGTGGTTCTGCACCTTGCGCTGGTTGCGGATGCGCACGACCACGCGCTGGGTGCTGATCACCTCGTACTTCAGGCCCGAGGTCCCGACGAAGGGCACCACGCGGCCCAGCGCAAAGCTGGTGGCCCACTGGCCGATCAGGGGCAGGCCCTGCAGCTTGGCCACGGTGCGCGAGAGTTGGTTGGGACGGGCGGACATCGAAAGGCTCCTGTTCAGACAGGGCGCCATCCTAGTGCAAGAGCCCTGCCGCCGGCATCAGGTCTTCATCAGGCCGGACAGCACTGTCGCATCGAAGACAGAGTGGCCCGGCGCCACCAGGCCCAGATCTGAGGCGCTCACCCCCATCCAGCGGCCCAGGGCAGCAGACAGTTGCTGCACCGACAGCGAGGGCAGCAGGCGGCCCTGCCCCACATCGTGGTTGCCACCCAGGCCCGCATCGGGCAAGGCCCCGAACAGGCGCTGTCCCTGCACCGCCCCGCCCATCACGAAGTGATGCGAGCCCCAGCCGTGATCGGAGCCATCGCCATTGCTGCTGAGCGTGCGCCCGAAATCGCTGGCGGTGAAGGTGGTGACCTGCTGGCCCACGCCCATCTCGTCGAGCGCTTGCTGGAATCGGCTCAGGCCCTGCGCCACCTGCCCCAGCAGCACCGGGTGGCGCGCAGCGAAGTTGTCATGCAGGTCGAACCCACCGAGCTGCACGAAGAACACCTGGCGCTTCATGCCCAGCGTGCCGCGCACGGAGATCAACCTGGCGACCATGGCCAGCTGGCGCGACAGGCTGTCGGCATCGAAGGCCGTGGCGAGCGTCGGCGCCCCCGACAGGGCAGATCGCAACTGACCGTTGGCGTCCAGGGCCCGCTTCATCACCTTGGCGTGTTCGGCGGCGAGCACATGGGCCTGGCTGGTTTGCGTCACCAGCTTGAGGAAGGCCTGTTCGCACGCGGCAGAGCCGAACATGCCGCCGCCCAGCGCCGCCACCGCCGGCACCCCCGACGGGTTGACCATGAAGGGCACGGCCTGCTCGCCCGCGACGAACACGGCGTTGCCCGAGGTGTTGATGCAGGTCAGCGAGGCCTGGCCGTTGTTCGACAGCGCCGCGTCGACCACGCGCCCACCCCAGCCTGCCGACGTGCCTTCGGCGCCGTGCGACTGCCAGACCGCCTGCTGGTCGTTGTGCGAAAACAGCTTGGGTGGCAGGGGCACCGAGCGGGCCTGGTACTGCGCCAGCGTGGTCGGCTCCACCAGGGTGCCGATGTTGAGCAGGCCGGCCAGGCGGCCGCTGTCGTACAGCGCCTTGAGCGGCTGCAGCGCTGGCGCCAGGGCCACCTGGCGGCCACCCAGGTTGGTGGACGAATCGGTGGACAAGGTGGTGCCCGCCAGGCTGGCCAGCGGCAGGGCGAGGTCACCGCGCGCCTTCGCGTAGGCCGCATGGCTGGCGGCATCGGCCGGCAGCAGGGTGTTGCCGTGGTCGTTGCCGCCCTGCATGAAGACGCACACCAGCGCCTTGTAGTCGCCGGCACCCGAGGTCTGCGCGGCGGCCTCGGCCATCGTGGCCAGGTTCATGGCGAAGGGAGAGGCGGCGCCAGCGATGGACAGCCACGCACTGCGTTGCAGGAAGGCGCGGCGGCTGGGAGAGTGATCGTTCATGGCAGATGGCGTGACAAAGGCAGCTCAGCGCTGCACCAGGTACTCTGGGCAGGTCATGACCAGGAAGAAGGCGGCCAGCACGCGGTTGCGGCGCTCGTTGCTCGACTGACCGGTGATCGAGCTCACGCCCTGCACGATGGTCTCGAGCGTGGCGCGCGAGAGCATGCGGCCACTCAGGTGCAGGTCGAGCTTGTCGACCAGGGTGGGCACGTCGTCGGCGTGCAGCAGCCAGTCTTCGTAGTTCGGCAGGATGCCGCCGCCACCGAAAGGCAGCACCGTGCGAAGGAAGTTGGCGTAGCCGATCACCGTGGACTCGTTGGTGACCTGGAACTCCGGGGCCACCAGGCCACGCCGTGCCACCTCGGTGTTCGGTGGCACGTAGCCAGGCCGGAAGAAGTTGAACACCGAAGGCGCACGCAACGCAGCCTGCCCGATCATCTCGCTGCCCGACACATCGGGCACGTTCCATTGGCCGTCGGTGGACGTGGCGCGGGTCAGGCGCAACCACTGCAGCAGGCGCAGCAGCGGTTCGCGCAGCTTGCCATCGGTCTGGACATTGACCGCGTCGGCGGCAGGTTCGACCTTTTCAGGGCGGGCCTCGGGGTCGGCCAGCACGGCGCGCAGCACGGCAGCCAGGTCCCCACGAACAGGAGGGGTCGCGCCGTTGTTCTCGAAGGTCATGGCCACCCGGATCACGTAACCCGAGCTCGGGTTGCTGGTCACCAGCCGCTGGATCAGTTGCCTGGCGATGAAGGGCCCGACGTTGGGGTGTGCAAACACCGCGTCCAGCGCCCGTTGCAGGGCTTCGTCGCCCGGCGTGCCATCGGGGATGCTCACGCCCAGGACCCGCTTCTCGCCCACCGCATGGCGATCTGCATGGAAGGTCATCGGCTCTCGCCAGTAATCGAAGGCCCCTTCCGGATCAAACGGGTTGAAGCCATTCACGTCCCAGCCGGTGAAGACCCGCGCCAGTTGCGTGATGGTGTCGGCGTCATAGGTCTCGGTCAGTGGCGCGGCAGGGGTGCCATCGAAATTCAACCTGTTCAGCCCGATGGTGAACAGCTGCAGCAACTCGCGCGCGTAGTTCTCGTCAGGCCGGCGGCCCGCAGCCGTCTCTGCCGCGCTGCCACGCATGCTCAGGTACACGCCCATGGTGGGCGACAGCGTGACGTGGGTGAGCAGGTCGCGGAAATTGCCAAAGCAGTGCCGCTCCAGCAGCTCCCACCAGGCGATGCAGCCGAACTGGCGCCAGTAAGCCACCATGTTCAGCGGCGAAACCACGAAAATTTCGCTGAGCGCCAGCACCATGCGCTGTCGCAGCACGTCCTGGGCGGTGCACAGGCGCCACCACATGGCCTGGTCCAGGCCATAGTCGCTGCGAGCGAAGGCTCGGTTGGCGTAACCGTGGTCGATGGCCCATTGCCAGATGGATGCCCCCGGTGGCATGGCGACCTGCGCATCGAACCAGGCGTCGGCGCCCTGCGCCACGATCGCATCGACCTCGGCTTGCGTGGAGCCCAGCCCCCCCTGGTTGAGCAGGCGCGCTGCCCGCTCGCTGGTCATCTGCTCGAACCCGGCGGCGCCGGCGCCACAAGCGCTCAGGGCCACGGTGGCAACCGCCCCCATGACCAACGCCCCTTTCAAGCCCCCATCGGCCAGCCCCACATCTTGTGCATCGATCGCCTGCAAACCCGCCTCCGCCATGAACCTGGATCGCCAGATCCACCCGGCTGCCATAGGTCTGAGACTGTATCGACTTGCGTTCGATGCGGGGCCTCATAAAAGTGACCTCGTGTTACATGCCGAACGCTTTGCGTCGGTTGTGCAGTCGGTCACTGGCATGTTTCACGACACCTGGATCCAGGCCAGAGGGCGCCTCAGTTCATCCCCTCTCGGCTCAGCAGGCTCTGTTTGCGCTCCGTTCCCCAACGGTAACCTGACAAGGCGCCATCGCTGCGGATGACACGGTGGCACGGCACCACCACCGCCAGCGGGTTGGCCGCGCAAGCCGACGCCACGGCGCGCACGGCCTCGGGCTTGCCGATGCGGGCGGCCAGCTCGGTGTAACTCACCGTCTGGCCAGGCGGGACCTGGCGCAGCGCCTCCCACACCTGCAGCTGGAACTCGGTGCCCAGGGGGTCAAGCGGCCAGTCCAGGCCGTTGCGCGGGTCGGCCAGCATGGTCTGCACCGAATCCAGCGCAGCCGACAGCTCGGCTTCGTCCTGCATCAACTGCGCCCGCGGAAAGCGCTCGGTCAATTCTTCGACCAGCGCATCCTCGTCATCGCCCATGAGGATGGCGCACAGGCCCCGCCCTCGGTCGGCCACGAGCACCAGGCCATTCAGGCCCGGACCGCAGGCACCGATGTCATAACGGATGAGTTCGGACGACAAAGGACGCATGGCAACCTCCAGCAAGGGATCAACAGACAAAACGGCGCCTGCCATGCCGCGGCCGGGTGGCTCAGGCCTGCAGGTGCCGGGCGAAGAAAGCGATGGTGCGGTCCCAGGCCAGCGAAGCACAGGCTTCGTCGTAGACCTCGGCTCGGCGGGAGTCGTTGAAGAACGCGTGCTGCGCGACATAGTGGTGGATTTCCGGCAACTGGCCGGCCGCGCGCATGTCGGCCTCCAGCGAAGCGGCGATGGCCGGCGTGCACCAGGTGTCCAGCGTGGCGAAGTGCGCCATGAAGGGAAGGCGGATGAGCGCCGGGTCGGCAACCTGCTTGGGAGGGACGCCGTAGAAACAGACGGCGGCCGACAGGCCGGGCACGTGCACAGCGGAGGCCACCGTGAGCGCGCCGCCCATGCAGAATCCGACGACCCCGACCTTGCCACCGCCCTCGCTCAGGTGAATGACGCAGCCGGCGATGTCCTGCCTTGTGGCATCGATGAAATCCAGGCTGTTCATGAGGTGATTCGCCTCATCTGCCTTCGTGGTGCCGCGCCCGCGGTACAGGTCCGGTGCCAGCACGGTGTAACCCTCTCCAGACAGGCGATCGGCCACGCCACGGATGTGGTCATTCAAACCCCACCACTCCTGGATGAGGACGATGCCAGGCGCGCCCGGACGGGGGCCCTTGGCAAGGTAGGCGGGCGTCTTGCCACCGTCGGGGCGGCTGACCTCGATCATCTGACCCATGGGAAAGCAACTCCGTGCAAACTGCACAAATGAAGGGGGTCGGACGATTGTGCAGCCTGCGCAGAAAGTTGTCTTCATCGGGTTCGCCCTGCCCCACATGCACACTGTCGCCCATGCTGATCACACAAGACATCGAAACCGGCCCGAACCCGACGGCCAGCCTCATCATCCTGCACGGCCTGGGCGCCGACGGCAGCGACTTCGTGCCGTTCTGCAGCGAGCTCACGCTTGAAGAGATCGGGCCGGTTCGCTTCGTGCTGCCGAGTGCGCCCGTGCGGCGCGTGAGCCTGAACAACGGCTACCCGATGCAGGCCTGGTACGACATCCTGCCCACGAACGGCCCCAAGCGCGAAGACGAGGCCTCGCTGCGCGAGGCGCACGTGCAGGTGATGTGGCTGATCGAGCGCGAGATCGAGCGGGGTGTGCCGAGCGAGCGCATCGTGCTGATGGGCTTCTCGCAAGGCTGCGCCATGACGCTGATGACGGGCCTGCGCTGCCCGCACAAGCTGGCCGGGCTGGTGGCCATGTCCGGCTACCTGCCGCTGGCGGGCACCACCGAGGCCGAACGACACCCGGCCAACCAGCACACGCCCATCTTCATGGCCCATGGCAGCGAAGACGACGTGGTGAGCATCACGCGAGGCGCCGCCGCGCGCGACGCGTTGACGACACTGGGCCACGACGTGAGCTGGCACAGCTACCCGATGGAACACTCGCTGTGCATGGCCGAGGTGGATGACATCCACGGCTGGGTGGCGGACCGGCTTCGCCTGGCCTGACCCGCCACCCCTGGCTCGGCAGTCGGCAAGCCCTGCTCACTCGGTCGGCAGGGCCACCTTCGAGAGCACGAAGGCCCTCACCGCGCTGGCGTCGTAACCCAGCTCACTGCCCCAGCCATCGGTGGCGCTCGAGTCGACGTACAGCGTCTCGCTGAAGCCGGCCACCACGCAGCCATTCGGGTTGCAACCCGCAGGCAGGTTGGTGGTCATCAGGTCGTGCACCGTCATCGTCGCGGGGGAGCCGCCAAAGGGGTCTTCGTTGACCAGGGGCGTGCCAGGGTTGTCCACCGATGGCGCGCGGCTGGTGTCCGATGGGTCCTGCGTGCGCGAGAGCACCGCGCGGGTGCCCCGCACCGTCTGGAAGCTGTAGCGCGCAAAACCGTGCGGGTGCCAGGCCTGGTAGGGCAGCGACACCACGTCGCCATCGTCCACCTCCAGCACACCGCAGCATTCGTCGGCAAAGGTGCTGCCCACGCTGGGCGCCGGCAACTGCGCATAGCAGGCGTTGTTGTCCACGTGCAGGGTGACGATGAGGCTGTTGCCCGAGACCAGGCCCAGCGGCTGCGCGTCGGTCGTGTAGATGGTGCCGGTGAGGTCGGGCACATCGGGCACGACGAACTTGATGCCCAGCGCGTTGATGTCGATGGGGGCGCCTTGCGCGTCGAACAAGTCCACCTTGATCTGGATGCGGCCGCTCTCGTCGGTGGTGCCGGCCACGATGGCGCCGTTCGCGTCGTAACGCAAGCCCGGCACAAACAGGTGACTGGGCAGCTTGGCGCTGGTGAGGTGCTCGACGATTTCACCCGCGCTGGGCGGCGTGTCCCACAGGCCCTGCGGCGCCACCGATGGGTAGGGGATCTGCGTCAGGTCGGGCACGAAGGTGCCGTCGCCCTTGGGCACGGGCTTGGGGCCCAGCGTGTAGGGCGTCCAGGCGGGCACCGGCCCGGTCGGCGTGGGCACATCGTGGCGGTAGTAGTGCTGGATGCCATCCTTGAGCGGCTGGAACGTGCCGCTGGCACCGCGCCGCCACGAGACCTGGTAGTGCCGCACGCCCAGGGATTCGAGCTCGTTGGCGAACAGCAGCCGCGGCCTGAGCAGCCCGCCGAAGGGCCGACCGTCTGCCGTGAGGCCGTAGCGAGCCGCCACTTCTGACGCGGGGCGCGTGTCACGCAGGTGCTTGCTGGCGCCGTAGACCTGGCTGAGCGGCAGGCCACCGATGGCCAGGAAGGCCACCCAACGCGACGAGCCCGAAGGCCCCACCACCGGCGGGCAAGGCGCGCAGGTATGAGCGAAGGGGCTGGAGGTGTAGAGCTTGACCTCGGTGCCCGAGACGTGGTCCCACCAGATGTGGCAGGCCACGGGTGTGGGCGCGTAGATGGTGGCCTTGATCGGCCCGAAGATGGTCTGCGTGGCCTTGAAGTAGAGGTCGGGCGTGTCGTGGTTGTGGCAGCCCTGGAAGAACAGCGTGCGGAAGTGGCCGCAGGCGTCGGTGGTGGCCGTGCCCACGCGCTGCATGGTCACGAAGCGCGGGTAAAGCCAGCACAGCAAGGGCCGGATCAACACCGCGTTCTGGATGAGCGCCTGCTGGAACTGCAAGGTGCTGCCCGCCTGCGCAAGGTAGCGCAGCTCGGTGGCCTCGGTGAGCTTGGTGAGCGTGGCAGAACTGTCGGCCGTCAAGGCGTGGCTGTGCGTGGCCAGCGTGGTCACTCGGTTGAGCTTGCGCAACGATGCGCCGGTGACTTCGATCGGCAGCGGGTCAGGGCCTGGCTGCGGGATGGGCACGGGGCCACCCCGCACCGGCACGTCGATGACAGGCGTGGGGATGCGCGCGTTGGCGATGATGTCGCGCAGGCGGTCGATCACCAACACCGGCAGCTTGGGGATGATGATGTAGAGCGGATCGACCTCGTAGACCTCGACGGTGGCGTTGCACACGGGGAAGTCGACTTGCTGACCACCGATGGTCACCTTCTTGAGCAACTGGCCCTGCACGAACACGGCCGAGCGCAGCCAGCACAACCAGTTGGGCTCGAAGATGGTGAGGCTGGCCACCAGCTCGCGCTGACCCGGGCGATAAGCCAGGTGCTGCTCGATGGCGCCACGGCGGATGAGCTCGTCGAGGTCAGGTTGCTTGTCGTCGAGCTTGGGGCCCACCAGCACACGCAGGTTGTCGGCCGGTGCGTTGGCCTGGATGCTGAAGCGGGCTTCGCCCTTTTCGTTGATGGGGGCGCTGCCCAGCGGCACGGCTTCGGAGCTGAAGACGTAGGCTTGGGCATCGACCTTCTGGGTGTTGCCTGATGTGGTCTGGAAGCGGGCTTGAACGGCGATGCTCAGCTCGGTGGGCTTGCCGTCCAGTTTGTCTTTGGTGGCCATGATGACTCTCCTGTCGTTGGGGGTCGACGCGAAGAAGATCGACCTGGTGAGGTCAATCTAGTCATCAAGGGTTTGACATGCCTCCCAAAGCTTGGGGGGAGGGGTGGGGTCAGGGTAGGGGGGCGGCGGGGACCAACTCGGGCATGGGCTTGTCGGTCGGCCGCAAGCGCATGCCCTTGAGCAAGGCCTCCAGGCGCTGCATGCTCTCTTCGATCGGCGGCGGATTCTCCTTGATCGATGGATCCTGCTCTTTGGTGAAACTACGCAGGTTCACAGTGATGGCCGGCAGAACGCGCGAATGGTCCCATCCGGCGTAGCCGGTGTAGACACTGTAGTTGAAGACCGGCGGCTGCCCTGGCTCGGCCACGTTCAGCGAGAAACCGCCCTGATAGGCCGGCAGCGCACCGATCTGAACAGGCCGAGGCCCGATCGACTTGACCTCTCGACCCTCGGTCAAGCCTCCCGCCAGCAAGCTGGCCGCTGACCGGGCTGTGGCCTGCAGCATGGGCGACTCACCTTGCTCAATCCCACGCTCACCGACCACCGCCGTGCCAATCGTGTAGATCACGCCCGGCCGGTCCTTGTAGCGCATGGACACCTCCATGCGGAAATGGCCTGTGCCGTCGTCAGGGATGAAGCCATAGGGGATGCACAGGCCTCGCTCTTTGGGAATCTCGTAGAGATTGCGAACCTTGAAGCGCTGCAGCATGTCGAGGAAGGCCTTCTTGCGCTCTTCGAAAGGAGCTTCGCCTTCGCCGCCAACGCTCATGAAGTTGTAGGCGCGGCCATCGCGAAGCAAGAAGGCGTGAAGCGTGGGGCCGGCGGCGTAGCCCAGGCTTTGAGGCAAGCCAAGGTCGATCGGGTGCCAGTCTCGCTTGAGTCCGGCGATGCTGGCTTCAGCCTCTCGTATCTCCTTCTTGAGCTCTTCAATGGCCGCTGGATACTCACTCACATCGTCCCTGGGCGCCGCCTTGCTTGGATCCGCAATGACCTCCTCGAACCGGGCCACGCGTCTCTTTTTGATCTCAATCTGCTCGTTATAGGTATTGATGCCAATGCCCTTTCTAGCATCGGCCGATTCCTGCATGCTTTCGATGTTTTCCCACTTGGCAGGCTGTGACACCACGAGGCTGATGTTGGCTGCTCCAACATAATCCTGCCCACCGTGCACATGCTCGGAAAAACGGAACTTGTCACCGCTCCAAGCACCAGGGGCCATCACACCCCACTCCATGGGCTGATCACCCAGATCCCACACGAGGCGTCCCAAGCATTCTTGACGAACGCCTGCTGGCGTTTGATGGCCGAGATGAGCAGCTTCGAGTAGCTGCTCGTGCGTGGGGCGAGACGGACTTTCCTGATCAAACTGAGCGCTCGATGGCTGACAGGCTGACAACAGCCATCCGACACAGAAAACCAGCAGCCACAATGACTTGGCGCGGTCAACTTCCTTCGCTCTCATCCCGTCATTTCCTCGCTGTTGGACCGGCTGCCAGTGTTGATGGCGACCTGTTTGCCATTGGTCGGTGCTGCGCGATCATTGTGGGCCAAGGCCCCCAAGTGAGAAGCGATGGACAAGTTGTTTTCTCGACGAGTCCATCCGATGGGCAGACTCACCAAAAAGCCGAGGACATCTTTGGGCGGCTTTGTCGGCGAACGCCCATCTTTTGCGTCCTTGCTGACATTCCAACTGTGTACGACGTCGCCGCGTTGGGTCGCTCGCCAAAACAAGGGGTCAAATGGCATGCGGGCCAGCAGGCGCCCTCCTTGGGCGTGATCCAGGTAGCTTGCATATTGCCAAGTGGGCCACAAGGAGGCAGGCGGTGGCCCTTCTTCTTTGTCCCGAGGGTCCTTGGCTTGAACCTCAGGTCGAGCGCCAGAGCGTGGCAAGAACCAAAACGCTGCGTCATAGGCGTCAGCGTTGGCTTGCGATTGCCGCTGAATGGCTGTCCAAGTTTGTTCAGCGGCGGGGCTATTCAACACCCCAGGCGACAAAAGATGTCCCGCCCTCACCTCGGCCGCCATGCCGCCAAAGTGCTTGCTCCACAAATCCTTGCGCAGCTGATGCACGACTGCCGACACCTGCTCTTCACGTTTGCCATCCAACCTGGCCATCGCGGGGGTGTCGTCACGGATGACGACCGCCAACTCAGAATCGCGATCGCCAAGCAAACTCCGGTCGTTGATGTTGGCACTGCCCAAAACAGCCACCCGGTCATCGGCAATCAACAACTTGCTGTGCACATAGATCTGCTCGGTCACTGGCTTGCCATCGAGCACATCCCAGTTGCGCAAGTTCAACAGCGTCAGGTAACGTTGCCAACTGCTACCAGCCTGCTTTTCAAGCTTATCGACATCAAGCTGTGCAACCATCTCCTTCGCCGCCTGCTTGCTGATCTTCTTCTCCCGGCGATACCTGTCGACCAAGATGGCGCGCCGAACCCCGTTGACCAGGCTGTGCGAGCCAAACACCAGCGAGTGCATGGTCAGGTGCACCTGGCTCATGATGTTGAGCGTGTCAAGCGTGCCCTCCGGGTGAACCGGCAAAACCAGGTACACGTGAAATGGCAGTCCGTCGTCGATCGCGCGCTCAATGCGATTGACCAGGGCCTTGCCCATCGGGTTGATCAGCGCAGACTGCGGCTTGCCCAGGGCGCGCATCACTTCCACCGTTGCAACATTCTTCAACACGGTGTGGAGATCTTGCATGAACTCCGGGCCTTTTGCCTCTTTGAGCACCTCATCGATTTTGGCCCAACGCAGCTTTTTCGGGATCTCCGCGGGCTTGACACCCTGGATCCCCAACATCTGCTCGAACTTGGCTGTTTCTGGCGACCGCTTGAGATTGAGCAAGGCACCCATCGGACCGGAATGAACCGCACTCGTTGGCCCGGCGGTGCCGTGTGCGGTCTGGAAAAACTGTCCCTCGATGTAGAGGAATTTCTGAGCGCCTGCGATCACATGAAGCATCGCCTTGAGGCAGTTGTTTTGCGGCAGGCTGGCCGCCTCCTTGCCGCCCATGGCCTCAGCCTCATCCCGCTGCAACTGCCTGCTGGCGCTGCGCAGCACTTGAACCCAGCACTTGCCAACAGGCTCACAACGCACCGTGGGTTGGTGTTCGGGTGCGATGCGCGGCGCCTTGGGTGTGGGCGGCAGCGTCAGGCCGGCTGACTGCAGCAAAGAGGTGGCCAAGGGGTCTCGGAAACGCGCAAACGAACGCTCGAAAACGCGAGCAGCACTGTTCCAGCGCCGAACGAAGTTCAAGCTCAAATCATGGACCGATGGCCCCCTGATGCTGCAATGAACGTCCTGCCAGGGCATGCGGGGCTGGGTGGACGCATCGTGCACTTGTGTGCCGGCTGGCATGGATCGGATTTTTTCGAACAATCTGGGGTAGTGCTCCGGCTTGTTCGCTCCCCCAGCATGGATGCCCGCCATCACCCCATGCGCAATCGCATGGATCAGCCTGGATGTATCGGCCACCAGGTGTGGCGGCAACCGAGACAGATCCGCTCCGTTCAACCAGGCCACCACAGCAGAGGCTGCGCTGGCCGCATTGGCCCCGCCCGTTTCCTTGAGCTTGTTGAGCTTGTCCTTGATGCTTTGATCCAGTTGAACCCAAGCCCAACGGCTGGCGTTCTGCGCAGCATCGACCGCAGCATCTTGAACGGCCCCGGTGAAATCGCTCCACAGGCTGACGTTGTCCCATGCGTCTGCGGCCCAGCCTATGGCATCGCCAACGGTTTGTTTGATGCTGGCAAGGGCATCCAAGCCTGCCGCCACGATGCCCTCGGAGGGTGATGTCAGGAAGGTCGAGGCGCTTCTGGCGGCACCACGGGTGAAGGTGGCCGCCAACAACTCGGCCATCGTGACCGTGTGCTGCACGTCGGCGTTCGTCAGGTCATGAATGGGAGGGATGCAAGGGCTGTAGAACTCATTGAGCTTGCGTCCGTCGGCCTTCAGGCTGAATTTGCCATCATCCCTGCGCCCATAGGCCAGGTCAATGCCTCCGACAAAGGCCCGATCGTTGTCGATCACCACCAGCTTCTGGTGGTGAGAGAACACCACGCTCAAGGTGCCCTGGTCAGATTGGGTCGGAGCGGTCAGGCAGTGCGCTTTGCCCTTGACTCCCGGCGCCGCATTCAACAAGTTGATGGCCAGCAGGGTCATGAGGTGCCCGGTGTCAATCGGCCCGGGAGGCGCCAACCAGGGCATCACATAGACCGATGCTCCGTTCTTCATCGCATCGAGGAGGCACTCAAACAGCGTTTTGCCTAGCCCTGCAGAACCAGGGATCAACTCCACATCGTGATTGACTTGCCAGCCTGTGATGAAAACCGATTTTTTGGCTGCCCCGATGGCGCCAGCCACCTCTCGGAAGTAGGCCTCTCCCGTTGAGAAGAACTTGACGTCATTGCCTGCTCTCGGCGATGAAAAGACATCGCCCCACTGAATGGAATCGGGCCCCGAAAAGACGTCTCGGTAGGCATGAACCTCCACCTGCGTGTGATTTTGAATGAAGCAGCCTGGGGCCGATACCGCAGGACCTGTGCATTGTCCGGCGTTGCCCTGCAACTGATGAATAGACTTGGTGGCCATGTTTGGTGTCAGGTGGTTCGTTCGCCACAAAGCATTGATCAAGCGCCCTTGAGCTTTCCGGTGAGTGCTTGATCGCTCTGCGTCTGGGTGGCCTGTCTGGCGTACTGAAGCTCGTCACGCGAGCCCACCTGATGGCGATGCGCATGCACATCCACGCTGAAATCAGCAGCGCTCATGGCCTGCATTAGCTTCTCGTCTGGGGACCAGTCGTCCTGCTCCTGATCGACGCTCACCTTGACGGCATGACCGGGGTACACGAGCCAGATTTCGTTCGGATGCAGACAATAGGCCTCTGACAGTGCCTTCTTTTGTGCTGCATCCAGGCGAATCCGTCCTGTCTGATCCGACTCGCCCGCAGCGATCAACTGCCGACCTTCGATCCAGGCCATGCCCTCAGGGGCCTCATGGCTTCGGGCAAGCTTCCATGGCGAATGGGCCAGTGGATGCCCTGTTGATCCAGGCACGTCCGTGAGCATGAAATTGAAATCCAGGTCTCGCACAGGCATGGATGACTTGGGCATGCTGGGCATGGGCCACGGCTGCGTAGCCCCGCCCACCATCGACTTCGTCGCCGCCTTCACCGTGATCTTCCCCGGGCACTGCGCCGTGAACTGCCCGCCTTCGATGGTGATGCTCGCCCCACCGCTCACCGACAGCACCACCTTCTTGGCCGCAGCGATGTTGACCACCCCACTGGCCGTCTTGAGCTCCAGCGTCTGCTTGGCGGCGACCTGAGCGGGGCCGGCTTGCGCCTGCAGGTCGATGGGGCCTTGGGCTGCGATCACCGTCAGGCCTTTACCCGCTGCCTCGGTGCCCGGCTGGATGGCCCCGGCCAGCACGCCGATGCCTTGGGCGGTTTGCACACGCACCTGACCACCCACGGCCCAGTGGCTGTCTTGCCCGCTGGCGATCTGGGTGGTGTCCTGGCTGCTGAGGTGCCAGTCCTGCCCTGCCGTCAGGCCAATGCCGGCCTTGCCCACCAATGCGATGTTGGGGTCGGCCATGTGGGGCAGCTTGTCGGCGCCTGCACCCGTGGCCTTGTCAGCCGCATCGGCCAGGGCGTTGGGCAGGCCGGTGGCGCTGACGGTGCCCATCAGGCTCTTGGTGAGCGCAGCGGCCGGGGCCAGCCCTTCGTCGAGCGTGCTTTGCTTGGCGGCGCGGCTGCCGGCGGCCGTGGCCAAGCCCACGGTCTGGTGGGTGGTGGCGGCCTGGTGGAAGGTGTCCGCGAGTTGCTGGGCCTGGCGGGCCAGGGCGATGCCGGCGGCGTTGTCGCCTGCGGGTTCTGATGTTTGGCCCTGGCCTGCGCGCAAGCTGAAGGTGCTGAGCATCACGCCGCGCGCAGCGCGCAGGCCGCCCCAGGCGTCCGAGCGCAGCTCGAAACCCAGGCCACGGAAGCTGCCCCGGTGGTTGTCGGCCTGGTGAAGCAGGTGGCCCATCTGCAGCCAGGTCTGGGCCTGGGTGGTGTGCAGTTGGGTGCGCAGTTGCTCGGGCGTGTCGTCCCACACCAGCTGGTTGTGGCCGCTGCCGCCGAACTCCTTGCTCTTGACGCCGCTGAGCGCCGCGGCATTGGCCTGCCCTGCCGCGCCAGGCGTTGCCGCTGCGCTGGCCGCGCCGTGCCACGCCGGGCTGTGGCCGCCGGCCCCGGAGCCGACCAGGTTGCCTTGGGACGAAGGCGTGTGATCGGTGGACTGCGACAAGGCGTCCAACGACGCCTCGGCCGCTTCGCCACCCGGAGTGGGCGCGATGCCCGATTCGCCCTGGCCGTTGTAGAGGCTGGCGATGACCACCGGGCGGTCGATGTCGTTGTTCAGGAAAGCCACCAGCACCTCCTGCCCGATGCGGGGGATGAACTGGTGGCCCATGCCGGGGCCCGAGAGGCGCTGCATCACGCGCAGCCAGCAGCTGTGGTCGCTGGCGCGGCGTTGTGGGGTGTCCAGGCTTTGCCAGTGAAAGCGCACCTTCACGCGGCCCATCTTGTCGGTGTGCAGCTCGTCGGCGCCGCTGGGCTGTTCGTTGCCTTCGGGGCCGACGACGATGGCGGTTTGCGGGCCCAGGGCCGTGGCGCGCGGGCGCGGACGCAGACCGTTGCCATCGAGCAGCACGGGGCGCCAGGGCACGTCGCGGCGCACGGCCTGGAACTGGCAGGCAAAGCCGGTGCGCTCGGCGTGGTCATGCAGGGGCTCGGTGTTCATGGCGCCGGTGACTTCTGGCTCGAAGCCTGCCGGGCACTCGATCAGTGGCCAGCGTGCGCGACGCGAGGCGGGCTGCGGCAACAAGGCCCGCACGTCCTTGGGCAGGTTGTTGACACCCACCGCGTGCACTTGGGTGAAGAAGAACGCCTGCGGGCCCTCGGCACCTGCGCCCACACCCGCCAGCAGGCTCATGGTGGACTGCGTGACGCCAGCCCAGGTGCCCGCGCGCAAGGTGCGCACGCTGCCGCGCCCGAACCAGGTCTTGTGGCGCGCCTCGTGGGCCTGTTGCAGCAGCGTGGCCGCGAAGGTGGCTTCGGCCTGGTTGGAGAAAACGAAGTCGCCCGTCGGGTCGTAGCTGTGCAGCCAGTCGTTGAGGGACATGGCCTCTTCGGGACCCCAGTCGGCGGCGGTGGGCACCTCGGCGACGATGGCCTGGTTGGCCTTGTGGTCCCAGCCCTGCAGGGCCATGACGGTGGGGCGCAGTTCGCGGCGCGCGGCCAGGGCGGTGATGCTGTCCTGCTCTTCCTGGCTGCTGTTGCCGTGAAAGCGGATGCCCCGGCCACCCAGGCTGTGCACGGCGGTGGGGTCTTCGGGTTGCTCGGCGCTGTGCACGAAGAAGACGATCCGGTGCCCCATCGGCGCGTCGGCGTGTTCTTCCACCCGCCAGGCGATGCCCTCTTCGGCCAACAGGCGCTGGATGAACGCGAGGTCGCTTTCGCGGTGCTGCACGCAGTAGGAGCGCTGGCCGCCGTGGCGGGCGAACAGGCCTTGCGCCACGTGGTCGGCCACGCCGTCGTCCCAGTGCCAGGCGGCCAGTTGTGCGTGGTCGGCGAAGACGTCTTCGACGATCTGGATGACGGATGCGTCCTGCCAGATGCGGCTGCACAGGGCGTGGTCAAGCAGGGCCACCCACGGTTGCAGCAACAGGGCCTTGCGGGCGAAGCCGCCATCGGATTGCAGCGAGCGGGCCTCGGTGACGACGCCAGTGCGCGAGACCACGCTGCCATCGGACAGGCGCGTGGTGAGCGTGACGGGGCGCGCGTAAAGGTCTTTGAGCGCCACGTGCGCGTCCAGCGTCAAGACATGGATGCAGAGCTCGAAGGGCTGGGAGACGGCTTCGTGCAGCTCGAAGCGTTCCACCATGAGGTCGGCAGGCAATGGCTGATCGGCATGGGTGGCCTTCAGCGCATGCAGCCGGGTGTCTTGCGCCCATGCAGACAACATCCCGGCCAGGTCCGACAGACTCGGCAAGTTCATGGTCCCTGATTTGATTTGTTTGGTGCCGGGAGTTTAGGAGCAGCGCCCTGCTCGCCCCCTCCCCCCATCAGGTGCCCAGGCCCGGGAAAATGGCAACAAACGCAACAGCGCCGATACGGCTTGCAACAACTCAGGCGCTGCGCACCCGCGCCAGCACGAAATCGATGAAGGTGGACATGGCCCGCGTCGGATGGCGGTTGGGCATGTAGAGCATGAACATGCGCGTGCCGAAGATGCTGAGCTTCCAGTCGTCGAGCGTGGTCTGCACCTCACCCACGTCGATCAGGGACTGGACCACGTAGTCGGGCACCAGGCCCACGCCCAGGCCGGCCTGGATGGCCTCGCGCAGGAAGTGGAAGTTCTCCGATGTGAGCGTGGGCGACAGTGGCACCTCGTGGCGCTCGCCGTGCAGGTAGGCGGCCAGGCGCAGTTGACGGCCCACCACGGCCGAGGTGATGAGCGGCGCGGTGCACAGGTCGTCGAGTTGCCGGGGCAGGCCGTGGGCGACCACGTAGGCTTTGGAAGCACAGGCCACGTAACGCACCGGGCCCATCTCGCGGGCCACGAGCTGGTCGGGCGGCTCGGAGAGCACGCGCACGGCCACGTCCACCTCGTCGCGCATGAGGTCGACCACGCGGTTTTCGAACACCACGTCGAGCACGATGCCAGGGTGGGCGCGCTTGAAGTCGATCAGCCAGGGCGACATCACCAACTGGCCGTATCCGCTGGGCACGCTCAGGCGCACGCGGCCCTGCAGGGTCTGACCCAGGGCAGAGACGGTGTCGCGCGCAGCGGCGAGTTCGTCGCGGATCTTGCGGCCGTGCTCACACAACTGCATGCCCAGTTCGGTGGGCGCGATGCGGCGGGTGCTGCGGCGCACGAGTTGCTGGCCCAGACCGCGCTCGAGCTGGCTCAGGTGGTAGCTGACGTTGGCGCGGCTGGTCTTGAGGCGGCGGGCGGCTTCGCTGAGCGAGCCGGCGTCGAGGATGTCGACCAGCAGGGTCAGGGCGTGGAGGTCCATGGGGGCGGCCATGGTCGTGATCATCGCATGATTGTCAAAATCGGCTTGACAGCCTGTCAATACATGAACGGATTGTCAAAGGCATCAAGCTCTGGGAGGATGCCCAACGCACCCAGAACAACCCGGAGCGAGACATGCCCGCTGAGACCCCCTCCCCCGCCCAAGCCGCGGCGCTGGCCCACCTGCAGCGGGCCGAAGCCGCCGTGCTGGACACACCCGAGGCCCGCGTGGCGCAGCCCCGTCCGATTCAAAGCGTGGGCGTGGTCGGTGGCGGCACCATGGGGGCGGGCATCGCGGTGGCGCTGCTGAGCGCCGGCCTGCCGGTGGTGATGGTCGAGCGCGACGAGGCGGCGCTGGCGCAAGGCCGCGCGCGCATCGAGAAGGTCTACGACGGCCACGTGGCCAAAGCGCGGTTGACGCCCGAGGGCAAGGCCGAGGTGATGGGGCGCTGGCAGGGCGCGACCCGCTACGACGCCCTGGCCGGCGTGGACTTGGTCATCGAAGCGGTGTTCGAGGACATGGCCGTCAAGCACGCGGTGTTCGCCGAACTCGAGCGCGTCTGCAAACCGGGTGCGGTGCTGGCCACCAACACCTCCTACCTGGACATCGACGAGATCGCGCGGGGCACCTCGCGGCCGGGCGACGTCATCGGCCTGCACTTCTTCTCGCCGGCCCACATCATGAAGCTGCTGGAGATCGTCGTGCCCGCGCAGGTGTCGGCCGACGTGGTGGCCACGGGCTTCGCGCTGGCGCAGCGTTTGAAGAAGGTGCCGGTTCGCGCGGGCGTGTGCGACGGCTTCATCGGCAACCGCATCCTGGCCATCTACCGCACGGCGGCCGACCACCTGATGGAAGACGGCGCCTCGCCTTACGAGATCGACGCCATGGTGCGCGACTTCGGCTTCCCGATGGGGCCCTACGAGATGAGCGACCTGGCTGGCGGCGACATCGGCTGGGCCACGCGCAAGCGACGCGCTGCCACGCGTGACCCGAAGGCGCCGTCGCCTCGTTATGTGCACATCGCCGACCGGCTGTGCGAGCGAGGCTGGTTCGGGCAGAAGACGGGGCGCGGCTGGTATGTCTACGAAGCCGGATCGCGCACGGGCACGCCCAACCCCGACGTGGCGCCGATCATCGACGAGGCGCGCCGCCAGGCTGGCGTGACGCCCCGCAGCTTCACGCGCGAAGAGCTGGAGCGCCGCTACCTTGCGGCCATGGTCAACGAGGGTGCCAAGGCCGTTGACGAGGGCATCGCCTTGCGCCCGCTGGACGTGGACGTCACCTTGGTGCATGGTTATGGCTTCCCCCGCTCCAAAGGCGGCCCGATGTGGCACGCAGACCAGGTGGGGCTGGCGCGCATCCTGGCCGACGTCCGAGAATTCGCGCAGGCCGATGCGCTGTTCTGGCAGCCAGCGCCCTTGCTGGAGAAGCTGGTGGCCCAAGGCCGCGGCTTTGACTCCCTGAACGGCAGCTGAGCCCCCCGCCGGCATCGACCGCCACCAGGCCCCGCCTGCTTCCCCGACACCCCACCACCTCGATCGCGAGGCCACCATGCACCCTTCTCAACACGCCCGCGAAGCGGTCATCGTCTCGACCGCACGCACGCCGCTGACCAAGTCGCACCGAGGCGAGCTCAACATCACGCCGGGACCCACGCTGGCCTCGTTCGCGGTCAGGGCCGCGGTCGAGCGCGCGGGCATCGACCCTGGGCTGATCGAGGACTGCATCCTCGGCTGCGGCTACCCGGAAGGCACGACGGGCCGCAACATCGCGCGGCAAAGCATCGTGCGCAGCGAGCTGCCGCTGAGCATCGCGGGCACCACGGTCAACCGCTTCTGCGCCTCGGGCCTGCAGGCGATCGCGATGGCCGCCGGGCGCATCGTGGTCGATGGCGCGACCGCCATGATCGCCGGGGGCATCGAGAGCATCTCGGGCATCCGCACGCGGGAAGACGGCAACTCGGGGCTCGACCCCTGGATCGTTGAACACAAGCCCGCGCTGTACATGGCCATGATCGAGACCGCCGACATCGTGGCGCAGCGCTACGGCATCTCGCGCGAGGCGCAGGACCGCTTCTCGGTCGAGAGCCAGCGCAAGACGGCCGAAGCACAGCAGGCCGGGCGCTACCGAGACGAGATCGTGCCCATCACGACCACCATGGCCGTGCAGGACAAGGCCACCAAAGAAGTGACGCACGTGCAGGCCACCATCGACCACGACACCTGCAACCGCCCGGGCACCACCTACGAAGCATTGGCCAAACTCGAGCCCGTGCGCGGGGCCGATCAGTTCATCACCGCGGGCAACGCCTCGCAGCTGTCGGACGGCGCGTCGGCCTGTGTGCTGATGGAGCGCCGCGAGGCCGAGCGCCTGGGCCTGCAAGCGCTGGGCGCCTTCCGGGGCCTGGCGGTGGCCGGCTGCGAGCCCGACGAGATGGGCATCGGTCCGGTGTTCGCCGTGCCCAAGCTGCTGGCTCGGCATGGCCTGAAAGTGGAAGACATCGACCTGTGGGAGCTCAACGAGGCCTTCGCATCGCAGTCGATCCATTGCCAGCAAAAGCTCGGCATCCCCGATGAACGCTTGAACGTCAACGGTGGCGCCATCTCCATCGGCCACCCGTTCGGCATGACGGGGTCGCGCCTGGTGGGCACGGTGCTGCTCGAAGGCCGCCGGCGCAAGGCCAGGGACCCCAGCGTGAAATGGGCCGTGGTGACGATGTGCATCGCCGGTGGCATGGGCGCCGCGGGCTTGTTCGAAATCTACTGACAACAGACCTTCAACCAGGAGGCCCGCCATGGACCTGAGCTTCACCCCCGAAGAACACGCCTTCCGCGAAGAGGTTGCCACCTTCCTGCGCGATCACGTGCCCGCCGAAATGAAGGCCAAGGTGCGCGAGGGGCGCCACCTGAGCAAGGCAGATCACGAGCGCTGGCACGCCATCCTCAACGCCCGAGGCTGGCTGGCCAACCACTGGCCGCGCGAATGGGGCGGCACAGGCTGGGACGCGGTGCAGAAGTTCATCTTCGACAACGAGTGCGCGCTGGCGCACTGCCCTCGCACCGTGCCGTTTGGCGTGAACATGCTGGGCCCCGTGCTCATCAAGTACGGCAGCGATGCGCAAAAGCGCCACTGGCTGCCGCGCATCTTGAGTGGCGCCGACTGGTGGTGCCAGGGCTACTCCGAGCCCGGCGCCGGATCGGACCTGGCTGCCGTACAGACCACGGCGACCAAGGACGCGTCGGGCGAGTTCTACGTGGTCAACGGCCAGAAGACCTGGACCACGCTGGGGCACCACGCCAACATGATCTTCTGCCTGGTGCGCACCAACAAGGAAGCCAAGAAGCAAGAGTGCATCAGCTTCCTGCTGATCGACATGAAGACACCTGGCGTGGAGGTGCGCCCCATCATCACGCTCGATGGCGAGCACGAGGTCAACGAGGTCTTCTTCACCGACGTGAAGGTGCCCGCGGCCAACCTGGTGGGCGAAGAAAACAAGGGCTGGACCTGCGCCAAGTACCTGCTGACCTACGAGCGAACCAACATCGCGGGCGTGGGCTTCTCGGTGGCGGCGCTCGAGCGGCTCAAGTCCGTCGCTCAGCGTGTCAAGAAGAACGGCAAGCCCCTGGCCGACGACCCGCTGTTCGCGGCCCGCATGGCGCACGTCGAAATCGAGCTGGAAAACATGAAGACGACCAACCTGCGCGTGATCGCGGCGGTGGCTGGCGGTGGCGCCCCGGGCGCGGAAAGCTCGATGCTCAAGATCAAGGGCACGGTGATCCGGCAGGAGCTCAACGCGCTGATGCGCCGCGCCATGGGCCCGCACGCGCTGGCCTTTGTCGAAGAAAACGAGGCGGGGCCGGCCGGTGCGCAACCCGAGGCGCTGCACGCCACGCCCCAGTACTTCAACAACCGCAAGCTGTCGATCTTCGGCGGCTCCAACGAGATCCAGAAGAACATCATCGCCAAGATGATCCTGGGCCTGTGAGGACCAAGCCATGAACTTCCAGCACACCGAAGACCGCCGCATGCTGGCGGACACGCTCGGCCGCTTCATCGGCGAACAGATGGGCTTCGAGGCCCGCATGGCCACCGTCAAGCAGGCGCAAGGCTTTGATCGCCGAGCCTGGCAACAGCTGTGCGACGTGGGCGCTGCAGGCGCGCTGTTCAGCGAGGCCGATGGGGGCTACGGCGGCCAGGGTTTCGACATCGCCGTGGTGTTCGAGGCCATCGGGCACGGCCTGGCGCTCACGCCTGCACTGCCGGTTCTGCTCGCGGGCAGCGCCGTGGCCCATGCGGGCAACGCCGAGCAGAAAGCGATGCTGGGTGGCCTGATCGATGGCAGCCAGGTCGCCACGCTGGCGCATGAAGAGCCTTGCGCCTTCCATGACATCCGACATGTGACCACGCAGGCCGAGCGCAACGCCGACGGCTGGCTGCTGCAAGGCCGCAAGACGGCCGTGCCGCTGGGCGATCAGGCCGATTGGCTGGTGGTATCGGCGCGTGTGTCGGGCGATGCGGCTGACGCCGATGGCATCGCGCTGTTCATCGTGCCGGCCAAGACAGCGGGCCTCACGTTCAGGGGCTTTGCTGCGCACGATGGGGGCCGCACGGCCGACGTCACACTCGACCAGGTGAGCCTGCCTGCTTCGGCCCTGCTGGGTGAAGCCGGCCAGGGTCACGCCACGCTGGAACACGCCGTCGGCCTGGGCGTGCTGGCCCTGTGCGCCGAAAGCCTGGGCTCGATGGAGGCCGCCAAACGCATGACCATCGAGTACCTGCAAACGCGCAAGCAGTTCGGCGTGCCCATCGGCAGCTTCCAGGCCCTGCAACACCGCATGGCCGACGTGCTGCTGGAGGTGGAACAGGCGCGCTCGGCGGTCATCAACGCGGCGGCCGTCCTGGGTGGTGAACGCCTCGCTCGCGAGCGCGCCCTGTCGGCGGCCAAGGTCAGCATCGGGCGCATCGGCACGCTGGTGGCGCAAGAGGCCATCCAGTTGCACGGCGGCATCGGCATGACGTGGGAGCTGGCACTGGCCCACCACGCCAAGCGCCTGATCCTCATCGATCACCAGCTGGGCGACGAAGACCATCACCTGGCACGCTTCATCGAGCTGGGTCGGGCGGCCTGATCGCTCTCCAACGCTCGCAGCCCACGTAACATCGCCGCCATGTCAGACCGCCACCTCCAGCACTGGCCCAGCGGCGTGCCCCGCTCGCTGGACTTCCCTCAGACGCACCTTTGGGCCAACGTCGCAGCATCGGCCGCACGCCACCCTGACAAGCCCTGCCTCGTGTTCTACGACAGCGTCGTCACGCACGGGCAGTTCAGGCAGCAGACCGAGTGGCTGGCGGGCTGGCTGCAACAGGTGGCCGGCGTGCAGCGGGGCGACCGCGTGCTGCTGTGCACGCAGAACAGCCCGCAGTTCGCCATCGGCGCGTACGGCGTGTTGCGCGCCGACGCCGTGCTGGTGCCGGTGAACCCGATGAACCGAACAGAGGAGATCCGGCACCTGGTCCAGGACGCGGGCGCGAAGGTGCTGATCTGCGCGCAGGACCTGTTCGATCAGGTCGCCCCCTTGCTGGAAGAAGGCAGGCGCACCGGTGAGGGCCTGCAGCACGTGCTGGTGGCTGCTTACAGTGACCACCTCACCGCCCCCACGTCCATGCGCGTGCCGGACTTCGTGGCGGCACCTCGCCGACAGATCCACACAGAAGGTGCGGCCCTTTGGTCCGACGCCTTGGCCCAGCACCGCGAGCCAGCACCGCTGCAAGGCGGCCCCGACGACCTGGCCGTGATGCCCTACACCTCGGGCACCACCGGCCACCCCAAGGGCTGCATGCACACCCACCGCAGCGTGATGTACGGCACCGTGGCGCGCAGCGTGTGGCTGGGCAGCTCACCTGACGCTGTCATCCTGGCCACCCTGCCCTACTTCCACGTCACCGGCTTTCAGAGCAGCTTGAACAGCGTGCTGCACCTGGGCGCCACCGTCGTCATCCTGCCCCGCTGGGACCGCGACGTGGCGCTCGAGTGCCTGCAGCGACAGCACATCACCGCCGCGCAGATGATCTCGACCATGGTGGTGGACCTGCTGGCCCACCCGGGCATCGAAACCGCCGACCTCAGCAGCCTGCAGAGCATCGGCGGGGGCGGCGCGGCCATGCCCGAAGCCGTGGCCGCGCGCCTGAAGGCCCTCACCGGTCTCGACTACATCGAAGGCTACGGCTTGTCGGAAACGATGGCGGCCACGCACATCAACCCCGTGCCGCGCCCGAAGAAGCAGTGCCTGGGCATCCCCATCTTCGACGTTGATTCGCGCGTGGTGAACCCCGAGACGTTTGAAGAGATGCCGACAGGCGAAGTCGGCGAGGTCCTGATCCACGGCCCGCAGTTGATGCAGGGCTACTGGCGCAACGACGCCGCCAACGCCGAGGCCTTCGTCACGCTGGGTGGCAAGCGCTTCCTGCGCACGGGCGACCTGGCGCGCGTCGACGAAGACGGCTACTTCCACATGGTCGACCGGCTCAAGCGCATGATCAACGCCTCGGGCTTCAAGGTCTGGCCCAGCGAGGTCGAGGCCCTGCTCTACGCCCACCCCGCCATCCAGGAAGCCTGTGTGATCGGCACGCGCGACGAACGCCGCGGCGAAACCGTCAAGGCCATCGTCGTGCTCAAGCCCGAAGCGCGCGGCCAGGTCAGCGAAGCCGACATCGTCGACTGGGCGCACACGAACATGGCCGCCTACAAGGCCCCGCGCATGGTCACCTTTGCCGAGCACCTGCCCAAGTCGGCAACCGGCAAGATCCTGTGGCGCGACCTGCAGGCGGCCGAAACCCGTTGAACCCCAACAGAACACAAGCGAGACCCCACATGAGCACCAGCAAAGCCACCTTCAACTGGGCCGACCCCCTGCTGCTGGACGACCAGCTCACGCAGGAAGAACGCATGATCAAGGACGCCGCGCGCGACTACGCGCAAGGCAAGCTGCTGCCGCGCGTGACCCTGGCCTTTCGCAACGAGCAGTCCGACCCGGCCATCTTCCGCGAGATGGGCGAGCTGGGCCTGCTGGGCGCCACCATCCCGACCGAGTACGGTGGCGCGGGCCTGAACTACGTGAGCTACGGCCTGATCGCCCGCGAGGTCGAACGCGTGGACTCCGGCTACCGCTCGATGATGAGCGTGCAATCGTCGCTGGTCATGGTGCCCATCAACGCCTTCGGCAACGAAGCCACCAAACGCAAGTACCTGCCCAAGCTGGCCACCGGCGAGTTCATCGGCTGCTTTGGTCTCACCGAGCCCAACCACGGCTCCGACCCGGCCAGCATGCTCACGCGCGCCACCAAGGTGGACGGCGGCTACACGCTGCGCGGCAGCAAGATGTGGATCAGCAACTCGCCGATCGCAGACGTGTTCGTGGTCTGGGCGCAGTGTGAAGAAAACGGCCGAGACCAGATCCGCGGCTTCGTGCTGGAAAAGGGCTGGCAAGGCCTGAGCGCCCCCGCCATCCACGGCAAGGTGGGCCTGCGCGCCAGCATCACCGGCGAGATCGTGATGGACGACGTGTTCGTGCCCGAAGAAAACGCCTTCCCCGAGGTGCGCGGCTTGAAAGGCCCCTTCACCTGCCTGAACAGCGCGCGCTACGGCATCTCGTGGGGCGCCATGGGCGCGGCCGAAGACTGCTGGTTCCGCGCGCGCCAGTACGTGCTCGACCGCCAGCAGTTCGGCCGCCCGCTGGCCGCCAACCAGCTGATTCAAAAGAAGCTGGCCGACATGCAGACCGAGATCGCCCTGGGCCTGCAAGGCAGCCTGCGCCTGGGCCGCATGAAGGACGAAGGCACGGCCGCGGTCGAGATCACGTCCATCATGAAGCGCAACAACTGCGGCAAGGCGCTGGACATCGCCCGGCTGGCGCGCGACATGATGGGCGGCAACGGCATCAGCGACGAGTTCGGCGTGGCGCGGCACCTGGTCAACCTCGAGGTGGTCAACACCTACGAGGGCACGCACGACGTGCATGCCTTGATCCTGGGGCGCGCGCAGACGGGGATTCAGGCGTTTTTCTGAATCGCGCCCTGCTCACCTTCGGTCAGGGCAGTTTCAACGCCTGAGCCAGGTGCGTGTACACAGCGCCCACCCGGCGCAGGTGGCGCGACTCAGGGTGCGTCAACAACCACAGGTCGGTCTCGCATTCGTCCAAGGGTTCGGTCAGGCGGACCACGTCCTTGCGCCCCTCGACCAGGAACAGGGGCACGATGCCCACGCCCAAACCCAGGGCCACCAGCTCCAGCACCGACAGGATGCTGTTGACGCGATAGCGCGGCAGCACCTTCGGGAAGTGCCGCTTTCGCCAGGTGACGGACGGGTGGTCGGGCAAGGCGTCGTCCGGGGCGATCCAGTCGCACCGACCTGCCTCCACGTCGGCAAACAGGCGCGCGCCCCCTCGCCTGGCGGCGTAGACCGCCACCTTGATGGGCCCGATCTGTTTGCCCACCAGGTGCTGTGGTGGGCGCCGGGTGGCCCTCACCGCGATGTCGGCATCGCGCCGCGTCAGGCTCGCCAGCTCGTTGCCCGTGTGGAGCTCGTGGTGCAGCAAAGGGTGCAGCCGGCCCAGGTCGCGCAGCGCGGGCGCCACCAGCCCATGGAGGATGGTGTCCGTCGTCGTGATGCGCACCGTGCCTGAAAGCTGCGCCGGGGTCGCCTCCACACGAGAGCGCGCCGCTTCCAGGGCCTGCTCCATGCGCTCGGCCTGCTCGGCCAGGTCCACGCCCAACTCGTTGGCAACGTAGCCCGAGCGGGTCCGCTCGAACAGGCGCTGGCCCAGGCCACGCTCGACGCGTTGCAGCGCGCGAAAGACGGTGGAGGCATCCACGCCCAGCCGCTCACCCGCCGATGCGAGCGTGCCGAAGCGGCTCAGGGCGAGCGCCACCTCCAGGTCGGCGGGGGTCAGCTTGTATTGCATGTTCGCAATCCTTGTTTGCCAGATGGCCTGTTTTCATTTCCTGCCTGCAATCATAAATTCGCCTCACACCACCCCTTTGCGGACGACTTGAGATGAACACCCCCCGACTGACCCTGATTTCACACGCCTTGTGCCCCTATGTGCAGCGTGCCGCCATCGTGCTGGCAGAAAAGGGCATCGCCTTCGAGCGGCGAGACATCGACCTGGCCAACAAGCCGGACTGGTTTTTGGCGGTCTCGCCCCTGGGCAAGACACCGGTGCTGCTGGTGGATGGCGAGGCCATCTTCGAGTCCGCGGTGATCTGCGAGTACCTGGAGGACACCGCCTTGCCTCGGCTTCACCCCGCCAACGCACTGCAGCGGGCCAGGCACCGCGCGTGGATGGAGTTCGGCTCGACCTTGCTCAACCTCATCGGGGCCTTCTACAACGCGCCAGATGAGCCTGCCTTGCTGGCACGCGCCGCAGACATCCGCGCTCGCTTCGCGCAGCTTGAAGCGGCGCTGGGCGAAGGGCCCTTCTTTGCCGGCGAGAGCTTCAGCATCGTGGATGCGGTGTTCGGCCCCGCCCTGCGCTACTTCGACGTCATCGACGAGGTGGCAGATTTCGGCTGGTGGACCGGTTTGCCCAAGCTGCAGGCCTGGCGCAGCGCGCTGGCCTGCAGGCCCTCGGTGGCGCAGGCCGTGCGGCCGGATTACGCCGAATCCCTGCGACGGTTCCTGCGGGCTCGGGGGACGGCCCTGAGTGGGCGCATGTCAAGCTGAGGCAGGCTTGCGCCCTGGCTCACATCAAAGATGCTTCGCCCACAACTCGTTTGCAAACACCCCCTTCGGGTCCACACGCTGCTTGAGCTCACGCAAGGCCCGCGCTTCCGGGTAGGCCTGGTCGAACTGCCGCTGCGTGGCGTGCAACTGGTAAGGCAAGTAGTAACGCCCTTCGCACCGCAACACCAGGTCGATCAGCACGCGCGTCCACACGCCCACGGCCTTTTGCACCCGCGCGTGGGTGCGCTGCTTGTGATACAGCACGAACGAGAACACCTCTTCCTTGGCCCACGGCAGCAGCGAGTCCACATCAGCCGGTGAGTGGCGGATGGACACGTTCAGCGCCTCCACGTCGTGCTCGCGCAGCACCTGGGCCATGCCCCGCGCAAAGGCCACGAAGTGCCTCGGCGGCACGAAGTACTCCTGCAGCACATAGGTGGACATGCGCCGCGTGCGCGGCTCCAGCTCGGCCACGTCGAGGCTGGCTTCGTGGTTGCGCCACACCACCGCCGGGGCCTTGTTTAGCAGCGGGTGCACCACCGATTTGCGCAGGCCCTCGGCGCCAGGCACCTCGGTCATCAGCCAGATCATGTTCTGCTCCAGGCTGTAGCGCTGGCCTTCGGCCACCAGGCGCGCGGGCTCGGTGAGCGCCTTGTCCGTGCGTCGCCAGGTGACCGACACCGGCTCGTCAAAGCGCGGCGGCATCAGGTCGGCGTTGTGCATCAGGCTGGCCGGATCGGCCTGCACGCGGGCGCGGAAGAAGGCGGGGTAGTCCTCCAGCCGCACGGCCTGAACGACGCGCTCCATGCGCTCGTTGGGCACCAGGTCCAGCTCCACCTCGGTGATGACGCCGACCGCGCCATAGCCGCCCAAGGCCGCCTGGAACAGCTGCGGGTTCTGCCTCCGGCTGGCTTCGACCACCTTGCCATCGGCCAGCACCATCTGCAGCGCGCGCACCGAATGCCCCACCGGCCCGTTGCCCACGTAACGCCCGTGCGCGTTGACCGACACCGCGCCGCCCACCGTGAAGTTGGCGTAGCTCTGCATGGTCTTGACGGCCAGGCCTTGCGGGTCGATGAGGGACTGCAGGTCGCGCCAGCGCATGCCGGCCTGCACGCGCACCTTCTGCTCAGCTGCGTTCAGCCAGACCAACTGGTTCATCTGGCGCATGTCCAGGTGCAAGCCACCTTCAACGGCCACCTGTCCGCCCATGCTGTAGCGCCCGCCCCCAACGGCCACCCGACCAGGCCAGGCTGCGATGGACTTGGCCACATCGTCGGCCGAGCGCGGCGTGGCGATGCGGGCCACCCGAACGCTGTAGAGCCGCGTCACGTTGGCCACCAGCAGGTCGGGGGCGGCGAGCACATGAGGCAAGCCGGGCGCAGCAACGAGGCCGGCGCCAACCAAAGCCTGCACGAGCACGTGGCGGCGGGTGAGTGGTGTGTTCATCGTGGGTCCCTGGTGTGTTTCCCCGTAGTTTGCTCGATGCCAGGGCGCCCCCTGGTCATGCGAAGATGGTGCCCCCCAGGACCCACCATGAAACGGCTGCTGCTCACCACCGCCCGGCTCGCCCTGGCTGCACCGCCCACGGCGCGGGCAAGGACTGGGGCTTCAACATGAACGTGACCCTGCGCATCCAGGTGGAGGCGGTGGCCAAGGAGTGAGGCCCGGTCATCGCAGCTTGTGATGGATCACGGAACAAGCTGCCCGGTTGAGGCAACATCAAACCAGAGGAGCCTCCATGAAGCTGTTGCCATCGCCGACCCGATACGTCTTCTTCACCGGCAAGGGCGGTGTGGGCAAGACATCCCTGTCGACCGCCACCGCCATCCAGCTGGCCGATGGTGGTTCGCGCGTGCTGCTTGTCAGCACCGATGCGGCATCCAACCTCGATGAGATGCTGGGCGTGCAGTTGAGCAACGCGGCCACGCCCGTGCCTGGGGTCCCTGGCCTGTCCGTCCTCAACATCGACCCCAACGTGGCGGCCGAGGACTATCGCCAGCGCGTGCTGTCGCAGATGGCGGCCCACAGCACCGAGCAAGAACGCGAGACGGTGCGCGAGCAACTCTCTGGCGCCTGCACGACCGAGATCGCGTCCTTCGACGAGTTCTCCAGCCTGCTCAGCGACGGCGCCTCGGCCTACGACCACGTGGTCTTCGACACCGCGCCCACGGGCCACACGCTGCGCCTGCTCAGCCTGCCCAAGGCCTGGAGCGGCTTCCTCAAGGACAACGACCGCGGCGCTTCGTGTCTGGGGCCTCACTCCGGCTTGAAGATGCAGGAAGCGCGTTTCAATGCGGCGCTGGCCGCTTTGAGTGACGAACAACGCACCACGGTCGTGTTGGTGGCGCGCGCCGACGCCGGCTCGCTCAACGAGGCCGCGCGCACCAGCGGCGAACTGCGCGAGCTGGGCCTGTGCAGGCAGCACCTCGTCGTCAATGGCGTGTTCCGCGCCTCGGTGTCGGGCGATGCCCTGGCCGACGCGCTTGAACGGTTGAACCAGGACGCCATCGATGCCATGCCAGCGCCACTGAAGGCGCTGCCCCAGGCCCGCGTGCCCTTGCGCACCTTCGACACCGTGGGCCTGGCGGCCCTGCGCGCCCTGCTTGACGACCAAGCCGCGCTGACGATGCCCCCGGAGGCGGACAACGCAGCGCACGCCGCGAAAGCCGACGGCATCGACAAGCTGGTGGACGAGCTGGCCGTGGCGGGCAAGGGGCTCATCATGGTGATGGGCAAGGGTGGCGTCGGCAAAACGACCGTCGCGGCCGCACTCGCCGTCGGGCTGGTGCAGCGTGGCCACGCCGTGCACCTGAGCACGACCGACCCGGCGGCCCACCTGGCTTCCACGCTGGAAGGGCAATTGCCCGGCCTGGATGTCAGCCGCATCGACCCGAAGGCCGAGACCCAGCACTACATCGACAAGGTCATGGCCACCCGGGGCGCTCGCCTCGATGCGCAGGAAAAAGCACTGCTGCTCGAAGACCTGCAATCGCCCTGCACCGAAGAGGTGGCGGTGTTCCACGCCTTCTCGCGCACGGTGTCCGCCGCGCGCAGCGCCTTCGTGGTGCTCGACACGGCGCCCACCGGACACTCCCTGCTGCTGATGGACGCCACCGGCGCCTACCACCGGCAGATGACCCGCGAGTACGAGGGCAAGTCGGCCGCGCACCTGGTGACGCCGCTGATGCGGCTGCAAGACGCCAGCTACACCCGCATCATCCTGGTCACGCTGCCCGAGACCACGCCGGTGTCCCAAGCGGCCGCCCTGCAGGACGACCTGCGCCGCGCGCACATCGAGCCCCATGCCTGGGTGGTCAACAAGTCCATCCTGGCGTCGCACACGCGAGACCCGGTTCTGCGCGCGCGCCTGCAAGGCGAGCGGCAGCAGTTGGCCCGCATCGAGGCGGGGCTGGCGAAGCGCATCTTTTTGATCCCGTGGGCGCCGAAGCCCCCCGTCGGGCTGGACGGTCTGGCGCAGCTGCTGCAGGGCTGATCGGCTGCCATCGTCGGCGAGGGCTGCCCCTGGATGCTGTATATTTGTACAGCACTTGTTGCACATTGTCGTGACGCCCCGAACAGGCCCACCTGCGGCCTGTGCTGCGTGCCCCCTCAAGGACCTCCGCCGTGACCCCCAAGCCCACGCGGGCGCACCTGTCGCGCCTGATGAAGATCTGGCGATCGGCCGGCTGGCCCAGCCGAGACCCCATCGACATCGATCTGCTGGCCGCCGGCTGGGTGAGCCTGGTGGGCGAGCACCCCGCCAACGAATGCCTGCGCCTGACCGACGCGGGCATCGCGCTGCTGGCGCAAAGCCGCCAGGCCCAACGCCGCTCGGAAAGCGACCACGACAAGCTCGCCCTGCGCATGACGGAGGTGCTGATGGATGCCGGGCGGCTGGTGTGGCACGAGCTGTCGCTGCGCGCCAAGGTGGAAGCAGAGCAAGCAGGCGCGCCCGATGACGGCACCGCCGCGGTGGTTCAAGCTGGCGAGCCCACACCGCTGTGGGACGACGACACAAGCGACGCCAGCGACCCGACCGACCCCAGCGGCAAGCCCCACCGCTGGCGCCTGGCCCGCCCCGACCTGTTCTCGGTGCGGCGCACCAGCAACCCCAACTACCTGCACCCCGTGGTGCACGAGATCAAGGTCAGCCGCGCCGACCTGCTGTCCGACCTGCGCCACCAGGCCAAGCGCAGCTCCTACCAGTGGCTGGCCAGCGAGTGCCACTACGTCTTCCCCCACGGCCTGGCCGAGCCGCAAGAGCTGCCCGAGGAACTCGGCGTGTGGGTCATCCACGGCGACGTCGAAACCGGCCGGCTGGAGATGCTGCGCCCCGCCCGCCACGCGCCCTGCACCCTGCCCTTTGACGTGTGGATGGCGCTGGCCAAGGCCTCGCCCGTCAGGCGACCGCTTGAGCGCAGCCAGGCCGAGCTGGCCAACGCGGACCACGACGAAGTCAACGAAGGCCGCGAAGGCCAAGCGCCCCCCGCGCCCCATGCCGACCCCGAGTGACACGCCCCGCTACCAGGTCGGCGTGCGCGAGCTGTGCGAGTTCGTGGCCAAGCAAGGCGACCTGGACCTGCGCTTCACGCCCACGCCCACCGCGCAGGAAGGCATCGCCGGGCACGCGCTGGTGGCCGCGCGCCGGCCAGCCGGCTACCAAAGCGAAGTCGCGCTCAGCGGTCAACACGGCCTGCTGAGCGTCAAAGGCCGCGCCGACGGCTACCACCCGCAGCTCAACCGCGTCGAAGAGGTCAAGACCCACAAAGGCCTGGTGGACGCCATCCCCGACAACCACCGCCACCTGCACTGGGCACAGGCCAAGGTCTACGGCGCCTTGCTGTGCCGCGAGCGCGGGCTCGAACACATCGACGTGGCGCTGGTGTACTTCGAGGTGGGCTCGCAGAAAGAGACGGTGCTCTGCGAGCGCCACAGCGCGGCCGAGCTGCAAGCCCACTTCGCCGACGTGTGCGAGCGCTTTGCTGCCTGGGCCGAACAAGAGCTGGCCCACCGCCGCGCGCGCGACGACAGCCTCACAGCGATGACCTTCGTGCACCCGCAGTTCCGCGCGGGCCAGCGCGAGTTGGCCGAGTCGGTCTACAAGGCCGCCGCCACGGGCCGATGCCTGCTGGCCCAGGCGCCCACGGGCATCGGCAAGACCATCGGCACCGTGTTCCCCCTGCTCAAGGCCTGCCCCACGCAGGGGCTGGACAAGGTCTACTTCCTGACAGCCAAGACCTCGGGCCGCGCCGCCGCCCTGCACGCCATCGCGACCCTGCGCGCGCACCACCCCACGCTGCGGTTGCGCGAGCTGGAGCTGCGCGCCAAAGACAAAGCCTGCGAGCACCCCGACCGCGCTTGCCACGGGCAATCGTGCCCGCTGGCCCAGGGCTTTTACGACCGCCTGCCCGCCGCCCGCGCACAGGCCGCCGCCACAGGCAGCCTGACGCATGAAGCGGTGCGCGCCATCGCGCTGGCCCACCAGGTGTGCCCCTACTACCTGAGCCAGGAGCTGGTGCGCTGGGCCGACGTGGTGGTGGGTGACTTCAACCACTACTTCGACCAGACCGCGCTGCTGCACGGCCTGATGCAGCAAAGCCAGTGGCGCGCGGGCGTGCTGGTGGACGAGGCGCACAACCTGGTCGAGCGCGGGCGCAAGATGTTCAGCTGCGAGCTGCATCAGTCTTCGCTGCAGGGCATGCGCCACCACGGGCCCACCGCGCTCAAGAAGCCTTTGGACAAGCTGCACCGAGCCTGGCTGGGCATCAACAAGGCACTGACCAGCGCAGAGGGCGACGCGCCCACCTACCGCGTGCTGCCCGACATCCCCGCCGGCTGGCTGCTGGCCTTGCAGCAACTGTGCGCGGCCATTGGCGACCACATGGCCGAGCACCCCACCGAGGTCGACCCCGACCTGCAAAGCTTCTACTTCGAGTGCCTGCAGATGAGCAAGCTGGCCGACAGCTTCGGCAGCCACTCGCTGTTCGACTGGGCGCCCGAGGCAGGCTCGCTGGCGTCCACGCGCAAGCTGCGATCGACCTTGTGCATCCGCAACGTGCTGCCCGCGCCTTTTTTGCAAAGCCGGCTTGAGCAAGCGCACAGCGTGACGCTGTTCTCGGCCACGCTGCAGCCCACGCACTTTTTCGAGACGCTGCTGGGCACGCCGGAGGGCAGCGTGGCCATCGAGGTGGCGTCGCCGTTTTCGGCCGAGCAACTGCAGGTGAAGGTGGCGCGCCACATCTCGACGCGCTTTGCCGACCGGGCCCGCTCACGCGAGGCGATGGTGGCGCTGATGGCCGAGCAGTTCCGCGCGCGGCCTGGCAACTACCTGGCGTTTTTCAGCAGCCACGACTACCTGCAGGACGTGGCCGATCACTTCGAGCGCGCGCACCCCGACGTGCCGGTCGTGCGCCAGCAGCGCGGCATGAGCGAAGAAGCGCAGCGCGCCTTCCTGGCCCGCATGACGCCCACCAGCCAGGGCATCGGCTTTGCGGTGCTGGGCGGCTCGTTTTCAGAAGGGGTGGACCTGCCCGGGCAGCGCCTGATCGGCGCCTTCATTGCCACGCTGGGCCTGCCGCAGGTGAACCCGGTCAACGAACACATCAAGGCGCGGCTGGACGAGATCGTGGGCGACGGCTACGCCTTCCACTACCTGTACCCGGGGCTGCAGAAGGTGGTGCAGGCGGCGGGGCGCGTGATCAGGACGACCGAGGACCAGGGGGTGGTGCACCTGCTGGATGACCGGTATGGGCGGGGGGAGGTGCGGGGGTTGTTGCCGGGGTGGTGGCGGGTTGGGTAGGCGGTAGCTAGCAAAAAGTGTCGGGCCTATCGAATAGCGCCCGACCCATCCCGCTCTTTGGTCAAACCCGAACGCTGCTCATTAGGCCCAACTGCTCTGCGCGGTATGGCTCTCATCTGGGTGATAAATTGAGCTCATGAGATTCCATGCTGACGGCCCATCTATACCAGACATCCTCTTGCACCGCTGCGATGCGGGGCGAGTTGTTTTTCTATGCGGGGCTGGCGTTTCCATGCCATCTGGCATGCCGGACTTTGTCGAGCTCACACAACACGTAATAGATTTCTTTTCCCCGCCGGCCAACTCCGAAATCAGGGTCGCATTTCAACCTTGGTTGAACAACCGATCCGCAGCGAACGTCCCACTCGATCAAATCTTCAACCTGCTTCACATTGAGTACGGCAAGGATGAAGTCAATGCTCTAGTCACGAAACGACTAAGTGCGTCAGCAAGCAAACCGGTTGGACGTGAGCACGCGTTGCTCAAGCGCATCTCTTCCAGTTCCAGAGGCGCACCGCAGATTGTCACGACAAACTTTGATCGGCTGTTCGAGGAAACGGCTGACGAAATGCCGCTGAAACTACACGAACCGCCTGAGTTCCCAGACCTGAAATTCGACTCGAAAATTGAAGGGATCACATACCTCCACGGTCGATTGGCAGGCGTGGAAGCAGAGAGTCACTCGTACATTCTGAGCAGCGCAGACTTTGGACGAGCCTACCTCTCCGAAGGCTGGGCCACCAGCTTCATCAGACAACTCCTCGATCGGTATACCGTCGTCTTGGTAGGCTACAAGGCGGAAGATCCTCCCGTTAAGTACCTTCTACAAGGTCTCAACCATGATGGACAGTTCGACCGATCACGGCTCTATGCGTTTGACCTGGGAAATGCAGACGAGATCGAAGCCAAATGGCGTGACCGAGGCGTCACCGCCATAGCTTTTTCCAGCTATGAGAAGTTCTGGAGCAGCATAGAGGCATGGGCAGATCGAGCTGACGATCCGCGCAAGTGGCGCGCAGCCGTCATCGCCATGAGCCAGCAGGATCCAAAAGACTTGCACCCTCATGAGCGCGGCCAAGTAGCCCATATCCTGCGCACCGTACAAGGTGCTAGAGCGTTTGCTGAGGCAAAACCAGCACCACATCCTGAATGGGTATGTGTGATGGATGCGAGCATTCGCTCCGGCAGACCCAACACCGACGCACGCAGTGATGGAGCGTCTTTCGACCCAAGGGTTGCTTACGGGCTAGATGATGACCACAGAGATATCACGGAGACTGATCGCCAGCAAGGCATCAGTAACGAGGATCTCCTCATCTGGCGCAATGACGATGACAGCCCAAATGACATCCATCGACTGCGCGGTCTGCTGCCCGGAGGGGTGGGCGCCACACCCAGAAGACTTGATCACCTCATCAGTTGGCTCAGCAGGCAAATCGAGAGTCCGGTGGTGGCTTGGTGGGTCATTCGGCAGAACGGGCTACATCCGCGGCTGCTGCAACAACTCAACTTTCAAGTTAGGCACTCAGTTGCACTCCCCAAGCAGGCTCTCCATGTCTGGGATCTGATTCTTGAGTCGCGGCAATCCTCTAGCGGCCCTTGGCAGGAAAGTGGTTGGTTTGACCTGATGAGCCGACTGCAGGCGGATGGCTGGACAGCCAGAATTCTTCGAGACCTCCGGAGGGTTACAACACCGCGACTGGAAATCACCCCCCGGCGCGGCCCAGACCAGTTCAAACTGCCAAATGCAATCTGGCAGGAGATTCATCTCCGAGATCTAGGTCTATGCACTGTTTCGTTCACCGCTCCGCCAGCCAAAATCAGAGACATCCCCGACAGTGTGTTACCTAAGGTGTTCAGCATCTTGGAAGATCAGCTGGCTTTCGCCTCAGGGCTGCTGGATGACATAGAAACCATGTACTTTCGAACACCTACATGCTATCCGCGCAGAGAAATCGACGGGGAGCCTCACATCCAAGGAGCCGCAAAGCTGGTTCCTTGGTTTATCCAGCTGTTCGATCGCATGGCTGCCACATGGCCTGATTTAGCACACGCACATGCAACGACATGGCCTACGACCGACCCGTTCTACTTCCGCAAGCTAAAACTGTATGCGTTCAGCAAAGTTGAAGTATTTGATGCGGCTGACGTTGCCAAAGCCGTCTTGTCTCTAAACCAGGACGAATTCTGGGACATCAACGTGACAAGAGAAATTCTCTTTTTGTTAACGGATCGATGGAAAGATTTTCCCAAAGCAAACCAAGAGCAACTTATCGACCGCATTCTGAAAGGACCAGATCAGCACCCCCAATGTCCTGACAAAGATTACCCGATGAGGCGAAACGATTTAGCAGCCAGATACGCTCGCTATATCGAAATGCAAGGGTGCGACTTTCCAGACGATGCGCGCAATAGGCTCGCCTCGATGATCATGAGCATTACGTTATGGAATGACGGCTGGGCGACCTCTACCGTTGTTGAACACGGCACTCATCTCGGATGGGTCGGCACGGACGAAACACCTGATGAACTCCTAACTCTTCCCGTAAATGAAATCATTACAAAAGCGAATGAAGATCTGCGGCGAGGCTTTGGTAGCCTTACGGAGAAACGATCTTTTGTTGGTTTGGTGAAAGTCAACCCAAGAAAAGCGCTGGCGGCATTGACAGTTACCGAAAAAAAGGGTCGCCACGATGTAGAGCGCTGGTCAGACATGATCGCAGCACTTCCAGACAACATTTCACCGCGATTGCGGCGGGCATTCCTGAGCAGAGTTGCGAGACTTCCCGCCTGGGTCGTGGCTGAACTTAACCACACGCTATGTCGATGGATTGAGAAAAACCTGGTAGCGACCCTTGATTTTGATGAAAAACTTGGCTTACTCGTCTTCGATCACATCGCTGAAAGCCTATTAAAGAGTGAGCCGAATGCCACGAAGAGCGGCCTCGCAGGATTTTCCCAAGGGGCGGAGATCATTCAACAGTCCCGACGCACATTTGATCACGCTATCAACGGACCGATCGGTATGTGCGTCAATGCACTCATCCATGCTGTGCCCGGTGACAATCGAAGCGCTGGCTCACTGATTCCACAACACATTAGGCACCGTATCGAACGTCTCTTTTCTGCCCCAGGCGAGGGCTCGGATCATGCAGTGTCGATTGCATGTCAGCAACTGAATTGGTTCATGTTCATCGACCCCGCCTGGACTAAAGAACTCCTGATACCATTATTGACATTAGACCACCCAGCTTCAGAACCAGCATGGAATGGTTTTCTCAACAGTACCCAAGCGCCTTCGCCAGATTTGACAGCGATCATCAAACCCATTCTTGTTAATCTATTTCCAAAAATCGAAGAATTCGTTTTGGATCATGATCTTTTGGAAGTGGCTGCCGTATGGCTGGGATCAATGCGAGTTTTCCAACCAAATGAGCAGATCGGTCTTTCCAGCATCGAAATGCGCTCAGCTTTGCGCTCAATGTCTGACGAAACACGCAATCGGTTCATTTTTACGTTAGGCCAGCTTGGACAAGCAAGCCAAAATGGCTGGAGCCAGTATGTAATCCCCTTGATCAACGAAGACTGGCCACGAGATCGCAGATACAGAACATCGGCGTCAACGCGAGCATGGATAGGAATGCTCGATGACACCGGCGAATACTTCCCTGCAGTCTACGAAGCAGTGAAGAGATTTTTGACCCCCACGGAGCTAAACGATGGTCCGTTCTACAACTTCACTCGGGAGTACTCTGATGAAGCGCCGCTCGCGACCCAACACCCCGAGACAGCTCTAGACCTGATTAACCGAGTTACGCCATCTGTTGTACCCCGTGATTCATATCAATTGAGGGAGGTACTGGCACTCATCGCTGATGTTAGACCTGACCTAACATCGGATTCACGCTATTTGCGCCTCATCGATCTTATTGAACAGAGCTAGATCGAAGGCGCCTTCACGCAGTGGTGACTAAAGCCGCGGCCACAAAACTTATGCTCGTCTGGAAACACCATGAGCCCACCCCTCGACGCGACCTCCCACGAGGAATGACCGGTGGCCTTTTTAGCCAAAGGCTGCAACATTTCCCCATCCAATTCACACGCTCGTTCAAGCAGTCCTTCGGCATCCCGCCGCACTGCGGCCTGCAGATGAGCAGCTTCCCGCGGGCCATGACGCCAGTGCTCGCCCCCCCTTCGCCCCTCACCTTGCGCATGCGGTGAACAAGTCTGAGCAACTGCAGTCGCACGTTCCGCGACATCAGCACCCAAACCCCGGCCACTGGCCCAAATTGACTGACACGCGCCCCTCCGAGCCCCGCCAACGCCCCCAACAGCTCCACCCACCGAGCTCCAAACTCGGCGCGTGGATCAAATGACGTCACCACTGCTACAAATTTCAGCAACAGCCGAGCTCAACACCTGACGCATGCCCCAAAAAGGGGCGCGCGCCGAGCAAAAAGCTCGGCCCACCACCCCGCATCGTTCACGCGCCGCACACAAAGCTCGGCACACACCCGCCCCACGCTTTCCGCACATCCATGAACTAGGTCTCGCCACCCCGCAGTGGCGTTGCGCGCTCGGCGGCATTTCGCCGTACCTTGGTCTTTTCGGACTCAGGTGCCTCGCGGGCCAGCATGAAAGCAGCGTTCACGTCCATGGTCGACAGGGGGTGGCTTTTCGCCGCCTCGGTGCTGGCGTGCGCCCCTGCCTTCGCGGTCGACACCATGAAGCTCGACAGGTTCCAGACGGGCATCCCCATCATGGAGCAGACGGGCCAGGCCAAGTGGGTGGACGACACCACCCTGCTGGTCACCACCCCCATCGAGCTGGGCAAGTACGACCACTGGAACGCCAAGGTCGTCACCATCGACCTGCAGGCCAAGCGCGTGACCACCATCACCGCGGCCGGCTTCCTCAAGTGCGCCAACCCCCGCAAGCATTACTTCGTGGTGGCCGAGGGCAGCCACGAGAAAACCTACTTCAGCCGGGCCTCGACCAAGCCCGACGCCTCGGACCCTCGCAACACCTACCTCTACACCTGGTCGCCGGCCAACAAGGCGGTGGTGCAGCGGCTGCAGTTGCCGAGTGACACCGAGATCAACCCCCACATCTGCAAGGTCACCCTGCCCGCTCACACGCAGGCCATCGGGCAGGAGCTCAGGCGCCAGGGCATCTTGTACGTGGACGACAAGAAGGCGCTGGTTGCCACCGCCTTGGCCCAGGAGGGCCCCCAAAGCCCCCTGCGCCTGATCAACGACGGCCAGCCGCCCAAGCCGCTGGACGGGCAGGTCGGCGAGATCGAGCCGACCGTGTCCTACCAGTCGCACGACAACAGCCTGCTGCTCAAGCCGGGCCAGTTCACGATCCCGGCCAAGGGCGAGGCGGTCAAGGGCGACCCCGCGCTGGTCTTCTACTCGGACCAGGACCAGCTGGCGCGGGTGCCCTTGGCCGATGAGCTCAAGGCCGATTTGCAGGCGCTGGGCCAATCGGTCAAGCGGCCGTTCAGCGACACCTTCCCGCCGGGCGGGGTCGCCTTCCCGGTCAAGGGGGCCACCTTGTTGCTGGTGCCCACCTTGCCCAGCGAGCTGACGGGCTTTTACCTGAAGAAGCCGGGCCAGCCCCTGCGCCGCATCCAGTGCTCATCGCTGCATGGCCGGTGCATCGTCCGCGAGCTCATGATCGCGCCGGGCGGCTGCCACGTGGCCTACACGCCCGGGGACGGCTACGACCGCTCGTTCATCTCGCTCAACTTGTGCTCACCAGAGGCGCCTTGAGCTGCTTGCCAGGCGGCGCTTCGGCGTCGACCCGCGCCAGGCGCGCATCGATCTGCTCGGCCAGGTAGAGCGCGTCCCGCGCCACGCCCGAGAAGCGCCCCGAGCCCCAGGTGTGCAACCAGGGCAGCCCCAGGAAGTAAAGCCCCGGCTGCTGCGTCACGCCCCGGTGGTGCACGGGCTGGCCACGGCCGTTGAACACCGGCGCGTCCACCCAGCCGAAGTCGGGCTTGAAGCCGATGCACCAGATCACCGAGGTGATGCCGGCCGCCGCCAGGTCGAGCTGCGTGTGCGCGCTGCCCCCTTGGGGTTGCCACACCGGCTCGTAGACCGAAGGCGGTGGCGCGTCCAGGCCCTTGTCTGCGATGTGCTTGTCGATGGCGGCGTTGATGCCGTTGTAGGTCTTGTCGGCCTGGTCCAGCGCGCCTTGCAGCGTGTCCTGAAAGCGCATCACGCCGTCGTTCAGGCCATCGAGCAGGCCGTAGAGCTTCATGCCTTGCAGCGCGAAGGCGCGCAGGTCGATGTCGCGCCCGCCGTCGCGGCCGGTCACGTAGTGGTTGGTGTTGTCGCGCACGCCTTCGCGCAGCGGGTGCTGGTCCACCGGCATGTCGTAGTAGCCCATGTCGGCCAGCCAGTCGACCACGTCGCGGCCCCGGTAAAAGCGCGCGCAGCGCGGGGCGTCGCCCACGGCCAGGTGCACGGGTTTGCCGGCCAGGTGCAGGTCTTCGGCGATCTGCGCGCCCGACTGGCCCGAGCCCACCACCAGCACACCACCTTCAGGCAGGGCCTGCGGGTTGCGGTACTGCTCGGAGTGCAGCTGCACGATGTGCGCGGGCAGGCGCTCGGCCAGGCGGGGCACCACGGGCTCGTGGTAGCCGCCCGAGCACACCACCACCTGGCGCGCGGTGAAGTCGCCCGCCGTGGTGTGGATGGCGTAGCCGCCCTGCGGTTGCGGCTGCGGCTGAACATGGCGCACCGTCACGCCCGTGAGCAGCGGTGGCTTGACCTTGGCCAGGAAGGCTTGCAGGTACTCGATGATCTCGGCCTTCTTCATGAAGCCGTGGGGCTCGGGGCCGGCGTAATCGTGGCCGGGCAGCTTGCACTGCCAGTTGGGCGTGACCAGGCAGAAGGCGTCCCAGCGCTGGTGGCGCCAGGCGTGCATGGGGGTGTGCTTTTCCAGCAGCAGGTGGTCGATGCCGCGCTGCTGCAGGTAGTGGCTCAGGGACAGGCCGGCCTGGCCGGCGCCCACGATGATGACGTCATGGTGTTGGGGCATGGTTTCCTCTTGCGGTGTCTGGGGTGTCGGGCGTCAGTGGTCGAAGCGCAGCACCTCGACTTGCGCATCGGGGTGGTGCTGGAAGGCCTCGGCGTGCGTGGCGATCGACGCCCACTGGTCCATCGCCCTGGAGCAGGCAAAGCCGTACTTGGCGGCCACGCGCTCACTGGCGATGGACAAGGCCTGCTGCGTGCGCGCCAGGAAGTCCGGCAAGGCGTAGCGCTGGCCGGGCACCAGGAAGTCCTGGACGACGAGCGAGGGCGAGTAGCAGGTGTGTTCGCAGCCGTCGGGCCAGCGGACGGTGAAGTGCATTTCAGGCATGGCAGGGTTGCTTGGTGGGTTGGGTGGCAAGGCCCGCGTAGACCGCGAGGTGCTGGCGCGCGCTGGCGTGCCAGTCGAATCGGGCGGCGACGGCGCGGGCTCGTTGGGCCAGCTCGGCGCGCTGTGCGGCTTGAGCGGGTGGGGGGTTCAGGCGCCAGCTGGCGCGCAGCGCATCGGCGATGTCGTGCACGTCCAGCGGGTCGGCCCAGAAGGCTTCGTGCGGGCGCAGGTGCTCGGTGAAGGGCGCGATGCGCGAGACGATGGCCGGCGTGCCGCAGGCCATGGCCTCGATGGCGACCAGGCCGAAGCCCTCCTTGACCGAAGGCATGGCCAGCGCGATGGCCTGGCGGTAGAGCGCGGGCAGCACGCCGTCGGGCACGGGGCCGGTGAGCAGCAGGCTGGCCTCGTGCGCCTGGCCCGGGGCCATGCCGTGGGCGCGGCGCACGGCGTCGAACTCGGCCTGGGCCTGGGCGTGTTCGAGCAGGCTCGCGCCGCCGACGATGACCAGGCGCGCGTGCGGCACGTCTTGGCGCACCAGCGAGAAGGCGTGCAGCAGGCGTGCGGTGTTCTTGCGGGCTTCGACGCCGCCCACGGCCAACCAGTAGGGTGCGCCTGGCGGCAGGCCGATGCGGTGCAACACCTCGGCATCTTGCGCGGCTTGCTCTTCACTGGTGTTCGCGGTGTGGCGACTCAGGTTGACGCCATTGCCCACGCGGTGGGCGCTGCGGCCCCACTCGCGCGCCAGCACGCCTTGCCACAGCGCGCTCACGCACAGCAGTTGCCGCGCCGCGTGCACGCCACGCGCCTGCCAGGCGGTGAGCTGGGGCTCGTCGAAGGCATCGAGGTGGTGAACCGTGCGCACGAAGCCGGCGATGCGGCCTTCGGCCTGCAGGTCGGCCAGGGCGTTGGCGGTGATGCTGTCTTGCGAGTGCAGCACGTCGAAGTCGCCCAGGTTCAGCCCGCGCAGGTGCGCGGCCACGGCCTGCATGCGCGCGCCGACCATGGGCACCAGCGCTTGCGGCATCTCACCCAGGGGTGCCACCGAGAGCCGCGCCAGCGTGGGCCTGAACAGGGCTTGGCCCCGGCGGCCAGCGGCGATCACGGTGACGTCGTGGCCGAGTTGCACCAGGGCGTCGGCCAGCTCCAGCGTGTGCACCACGCCACCACGCGGGTTGAGCGAGTGCATCAGCAGGGCGATGCGCAAGGGTCGGGTGTTCACGGGGCGGGTGGTCATGCCTCGGCTCCGGCAACGCCGTCTGCGTCCATGGCGCCCGCCGAGCGATCGCCCGCGATGAAGGGCTCGCGCTGCCAGTCCCACAACAAGGCGAGGTCCTGCGGGGCTTGCTCGGTCACGCCACCGCGCTGAAGCCACACGCCACTGCCCGCTTGCACCGTGCCAATGGGCGCGCACGTCAGGCCCCGGCTGAGGAAGCGCGCCTGCACGGCGGCCACGTCGTCGGGCGCCACGCTCAGCAGGTAGCCGTAGCTGGGGAAGGCCTGCAGCCAGCGCAGGAAGGCGGCGGGCGCGTCGTCGTGGCCGTGGCCGGGCGGGTGCGGCAAGGCGCTCAGGTCGATGCGCAGGCCCACGCGCGAGCACTCGGCCAGCATCAGCGCGGTGCCCAGCACGCCGGCCATGCTGATGTCCTTGGCGGCGCCGCACAGGCCGGCTTCGGCCACCTCGGGCAGCAGGGCCAGGTCGTCGCGCAGGCGGTGAGCGGGCGCGCGGGTCGAGGCGTTCCAGAAGGGCTGCTCGCCTTCCCACTGGCCGCGCAGGTCCACCGCCATCAGCAGGGTGTGGCCGGGTTGCGCGGCGAAGCTGCTGAGCAGCGCCTGCGCGCGGCCCAGCACCGCCACGGCCACCTGAGGCCGCGCGGCGCGCTGGTTGCTGTGCCCGCCGACGATGGGCACGCCATACGCTGCGGAGGCCGCCGCCATGCCTTGCAGGATGGGCTCGGCCTGTTCGGCCCCGGCGCTCCAGATGGCGTCGACCACGGCGATGGGGCGCCCACCCATGGCGGCGATGTCGCTGAGGTTGACCATGACCGCGCTGTAGCCGGCGAACCAGGGCATGGCGGCCACGAAGTCCTCGACCAGGCCTTCGATGGCGAACAAGAGGTGGCCGCTGTCATCGGGGATGACGGCGCAGTCGTCGCCCAGCATGACGCCGCGGTGCTCGGCCAGCGTCAGGTCGGCGTGGCCTCCGGGCAGGCAGCGCGCCAGCGTGTCGGCCACGGCCGAGATGTCGCGCTTGTGGGCAAAGCCTCGGCTGCCACGCAAGGCCCGCACGACTTCGCTGGTGGGCAGCACGGGGGTGGCGATGGGGCTCATGCCGACCTCACCTGGGTCAGGAAGCCCCAGTCGGGCGCGTGGCAAGGCGGATGCTCAAGCAAGTCGGCCTGCATGAGCGCGTGCGGGCGACCGTGCAGGCTGACACCGGCCAGGCTGTGCCAGTGCAGGCGCTCGAACAGCGGCACGTTGGCCTGCTGCACATGGGCCCAGAAGGTGCGTGCGCCCTGCGCCCGCGCCGAACACACGGCCAGCCGGATCAAGGTGGCCCCGATGCGGCCCACGTGCCTGAACGACGGGTGCACCGCCAGGCGCGAGCCCCACCACACGCCGGGCTCCGCTTCGTGGATGCGCACGGTGCCCACCACCTGGTCGCACTCGCCGGCCAGGCTGGTGCAGGCCACCAGCAGTTGCGCGGTGTCGTCGATGGCGTCGCGGTCGTCGCCCACGAAGATGCCCTGCTCCACGCAGAACACGGCGCGCCGCAGGGCGTGGGCGTCGCGGCGCTCCCAGGCCTCGCTGGCGCGCTTGATGCGGAAGGCCACGGGCTGGAAGGCCAGGGGCAGGTCACACAGGACGTCGGGGCTCATGGGGGCTCCTTCGCGGTGGCGTCAGGCCAGGGCGGCGGTTTCGTAGGCGGACAGCGACGAGCAGGCGCCGCACTTGCCGCAGCCGGCCTTGATGTCGCTGGCGCGCAGGCCGGCCTGCACCACCATGCGGCCCAGCGGTTCGAGCACGGCGCGCATGAAGGCGGGGTCGGGCGCGGGGTGGCCCTCCAGCGGCGTGCCGCTGATGGGCACGAAGGGCACGACGAAGGGGTAGACGCCCATGTCCAGCAGGCGCTGGCTCATGGACAGGATGTCGTCCACGCTGTCACCCAGGCCGGCCAGGATGTAGGTGCTGACCTGGCCGCGCCCGAACACCTGCACCGCCGCTTCAAAGGCGCTGAAGTAGCGCGACAGCGGCACGCTGGCCTTGCCCGGCATGATGCGCGCGCGCACCTCGGGGGTAACGGCTTCGAGGTGCAGCCCCACGGTGTCCACGCCCGCGTCCTTCATGCGCTGGAACCAGGCGTCCTCATCGGGCGGCTCGCATTGCGCCTGGATGGGCAGGTGCGGCACGGCGGCCTTGATGGCGCGGGCGCTGTCGACCAGCACGGCCGCACCGCGGTCGGGCGTGGCCGGGGTGCCGGTGGTCAACACCATGTGTTTGACGCCGTCGAGCTCCACCGCCGCGCGGGCCACCTCGGCCAACTGCGCCGGCGTCTTGTGCGCGATGGTGCGGCCCGCCGCCAGCGACTGGCCGATGGAGCAGAACTGGCAGGTCTTCTTGCGGCTCTCGTAGCGGATGCAGGTCTGCAGCACGGTGGTGGCCAGCACGTCGCGGCCGTGCAGCGTGGCGATGTGCGAATAAGGCACGCCGTCGGCCGTGTGGCGTGCGTAGAAACGTGGCGTGGCCGGGAAGCTGATCTGCGCGATCGGGATGCGGCTGTGCTGGAGCGTGCTGCGGCCCTGCTCGTCGGGCGCGTCGGCCACGAAGGGCGAGTCAAAAGCCGGGGCGGTGTGCACGGGCACCATCACCGTGTGGCCGTCGATGGTCACGGCCTTGTGGTCGGACGGGCCAGCGCCACCGCGTCGACTGGGCAGGCCGGCGGAGGGGTCGATCAGGCGCAGGCCGCGGGACTGCAACTCGGCGATGAGCTCGGCGGTGTGACCGACGGGTTGATCGACCTGGTGATCGGCACGTTCGGAGGTCGGGGGCGTGAGCACGGCTGACATGGCGGTCTCCTTGGCGGGTGGCGTCAGGCGACGCGGCTGATGGGGGTGACGGCTGGCGCGCTGCCTTGCGGGGCCTGCGGTGTGGTCGATGGCGACTGCGATGTCGTTGTTGCAGCGGCATCAAACGCCTGGCCCGACGAGCCCACCGACCGGCTCATCGCGTGCACCGGCGCCGTCGGCCGGTCGTCGAGGTTCAGGCTCAGCAGCTCGGGGCGGGCGTAGTGGCCCACCGAGTCCATCATGCGTTTGCGCTTGGTGACCAGGCTCATGTCCAGGTCGGCGATCAGCAGGCCCTCGCCTTCTTTCAAAGGCGGGGCCAGGTGCACGCCTTCTGGCGAGACGATGGCCGTGCAGCAACCGCCACGCAAGGCGCGCTGCAGGTTGGGATCGGGCGTGATGGAGGTGATCTGCTCGTCCGTCAACCAGCCGGTGCTGTTGATGACGAAGCAGCCCGCCTCCAGCGCGTGGTGGCGGATGGTGACTTCCATCTGGTCGGCGAAGATGGGCCCCACCAGCGAGCCGGGGAACTGCGCGCAGTGGATCTCTTCATGCTGCGCCATCAGCGCGTATCGGGCCAGCGGGTTGTAGTGCTCCCAGCAGGCCAGCGCGCCCACGCGGCCCACGCCGGTGTCCACCACCTTCAGGCCGCTGCCATCGCCCTGCCCCCACACCATGCGCTCGTGGAAGGTGGGCGTGATCTTGCGGCGCTTCAGAAGCAGCGCACCGGTTTCATCGAAGATGAGTTGCGTGTTGTAGATCGTGCCGTGGTCGCGCTCGTTGACGCCCAGCACGACGACCATGCCGTGCTGGCGCGCGCGCTGCGCCACCGCGTCGGTGACGGGACCGGGCACCACCACCGCGTGCTCGTACAGCGCCATGTGCTCGGCCCCGGAGGCCATGGGCGGCCGGATGAACGAGAAGTACGGGTAGTACGGCACGAAGGTCTCGGGGAACACGATGACCTGCACACCCTGGCGGGCGGCCTGATCGATGGTCTCCAGGACCTTGTGCAGCGTGCCTTCGGCTTCGTTCAGCACCGGCGAGATCTGCGCCGCTGCGGCCTTGATGATGCGTGCTTGGCTCATGGTGAGGTGCCCGTTGTTCGTCAGGCCTGGATCACAGCGTCCAGGTGTCGAGGATGAAGGCCTTCTCCTTGCGGTGCAGCAGGATGATGTCCAGCACATCCAGCGGGTTGATGGGCTTGATGCCTTCGATCAGCGAGCCTTCGCCGTGGCCATACAAGGCTTGCAAGGCGAAGCGACAGGCGTAGACCTTGCCGCCTTCGGCGATGAACTTGGCGATCTGGTCGTTGAAGTTCAGGTGCCCGGGAAAGGCCGCATCGCCGAGCTTGGGAAAGCCGCGCTTCACACCCAGCGTCACGCCCGGCCCGTACAGCAGCACCGAGGTGTCGAAGCCCTTGCGTTGCAGGCGCGTGGCCTGCAGCAGGTTGACGAAGCCGATGGAGCCTTCGAAGGCCACGGTGTGGAAGGTGACCAGGGCCTTGTCGCCCGGGTCGGCCTTCACGTCTTCAAAGACCTTTTCTTCGTAGTCGACCAGGAAATCGCCGATGGCGTTGGGGGCTTTGGTCACAGCAGGCATGGGTTCACTCCAGGTGGTTGAGGCTTGGTTGAGGACATCAGGCGGGGTGGACAACTCCTTGACCCGCGCTGGGTGAACTGGTGCAGCCGGTGTGCCACGGCGTGCCAGCGCCGTGCGATCAAGAAGCGATCAAGCGGCCCTTGCCTGGGAAGCAGGCGGTGCGCTTTGACACGGCCGATCGGAGCAGCAGGTATTGATCGGGCGATATGCGATCAATGACGAAGGTGCGGCCGCGCCCCTCGCATTGATCGGGTGCGGGCGCGTGCACCAGCACCGGTCCACAAGGCGCTGCGCCGTGAACCACAACAGCGCACGAAGCCGATGACCGCGCCACCGCGCACAACTTGCGTGCACACCCACAACCAATCAATTGGCACGCTTGATGCGATCAATGCGGCATGCCGAACGCCTTCACACGCCACTGGGCCCAGCGCTTGCGCGACAGCAGCAAGCCGGCCTACCTCTTGATCCCTGAGCTGCTGGCCGAAGACCTGGCCAGCGGCCGGCTGAGTCCGGGTGACCGCCTGCCGCCCCTGCGCGACTTGGCGCAAGCGCTGGCGCTGAACTACACGACCGTGGCGCGCGGCCTGGCCGAGGCGCAAAAGCGCGGTCAGATCGACGCGCGCCCCGGGCGCGGCAGCTTCGTGCGCAGCGCGGCACCGGCCGTGCCCCTGCGCGGCGGCACCGCGGCCGAGATGACCATGAACCTGCCACCCGAGCCCGATGAGCCGGCGCTGCTGCAGCGCATGGCCGAAGGCTGCGCGCAGCTGTACGCCGACCCGAGGCGCCTGCTGGCCCACCTGCGCTACCAGGACTTCGGCGGCAGCCCCGCCGACCGCGACGCGGGCGCGCGCTGGCTGAGCGCCTTCATGGGCCCCACCCAGGCCGACCGCCTGCTGGTGGGCCCGGGCATCCATGGCGTGCTGTGCGGGCTGCTCAGCCTGCTGGCCCGCCCGGGCGACACGGTGTGCGTGGAGTCAGTCAGCTACCCCGGCATCAAGGCGCTGGCCACGCAACTGGGCATCAAGCTGCACGCGCTGGCGGTGGACCAGGAAGGCCCCTGCCCGCAGCACTTCGAAGAGGCCTGCAAGCACGTGCACCCCAAAGCGCTGTACTGCAACCCGACGATGCTCAACCCCACCTCGGTGACCATGAGCCAGGCGCGGCGCGAAGCGCTGGCCGACATCGCGCTGCGCTACGCCGTGCCCATCATCGAAGACGACGCCTACGGCGCATTGCCCACCAAGCCCCCCACGACCATGGCGGAGCTGGCGCCCGAGCTCACCTACCACGTGACCGGGTTCGCCAAGTGCCTGGGCGCGGGCCTGCGCGTGGCCTATGTGCACGCGCCCACGGTGCAGGCCACGCAGCGCCTGGCTGGGGCCCTGCGGGCGCTGACGGTGATGGCCGCGCCGCCCACGGTGGCGCTGGCCACGCAGTGGATCAACGACGGCACGGCGAGCGCCGTGGTGCAGGCCATCCGCAAGGAAACCAACGCACGCCACGCCCTGCTGACCAAGCACCTGGGCGACCAGGACATCTGGAGCCAGCCCGATTGCTTCCACGCCTGGCTGAAGCTGCCCGACACGCTCAGCCCGAACGAGGCCGCGTCGTTCTGGCGATCGCGCGGCGTGGCCGCGGTGGCCAGCACGGCCTTTGCCACCAACACCGCCCCGCCGCGCGCGGTGCGCCTGTGCCTGGGCGGGCCGACCACGCAGGCCCAATGCGAGCAGAGCCTGCGCGTGGTGGCCGACGTGCTGCGCCACCCGCAGCAGGTGCACGCGTCGGTGATGTGAGGCGCGTGGCGCCAGGCCCGGCCTCAGCGCGGCACGACGAAGGTGCTCGCCTCGCTCACCAGGCTGCTGCCTTCGCTGTGGCGGCTGGCCACCTCCAGGCGCAGCAAGCGCGTCTGCCCTGCCCACTGCGCCGCCAGCTCGGCCGGCACGCGCACCGACACCTGCACAGCGCGATCTTCCGCCGGCCCCAGCAGCACCTCGCTGGCCTGCACCGTCGCGCCGGGCAAAGCGCTCACGCCAATCCGCAAGCGCTGCGGCACATCGGTCTGGTTCATCAGTTGCAGGCGGTAGATGTTTTCCACGGCGCCATCGTCCACGAATCGGGCCATCACACCCCGGTCTCGGATCACGTCGACGCGGATGTCGGGCCGCTGGTTCACGGACCACAGCAACGCCAGCAGCAAGGCGGCCATCAGCCCGGCGTAGACCCGAACGCGGTGATGTGCCCAGGCCGATGGCTGGCTCGGCGCACCGCCCGATGCGAGCTGGCGCTGCGTCGCGAAACGCACCAGCCCGCGCGGCTGACCGACCTTGTCCATGATGCTGTCGCAAGCGTCGATGCACAGGCCGCAGCCGATGCAGGCCGGCTGCAAGCCGTCGCGGATGTCGATGCCCGTGGGGCAGACCTGCACGCACACGGTGCAGTCCACGCACGAGCCCTTGGCGACGTTCTCACCTTCACGGCGGTGCGCACCCCGCGGCTCGCCCCGCTGGGCGTCGTACGCCACGATGCGCGTGTCCACATCCATCAGCGCGCCCTGGAAGCGCCCGTAAGGGCACATGTGCAGGCAGACCTTCTCGCGCAGCACGCCGGCGTTGAGGTAACAAAAGCCACCGTAGAACACCGACCAGAAGGCGTCCCAGAAGCCGAGCGATGCAGTGAACAGCTCATGCGTGATCTCGCGCATCGGCGAGAACCAGCCCACGAAGGTCAGGCCCGTCCAGCCGGCGATGAGCACCCAGGCCAGGTGCTTGCCGCCTCGCCGCCACAGCTTTTCCAGGCCCCAGCCCGAACGGTCCAGCTTCATGCGCTGGTAGCGATCGCCCTCGCAGCGCTGCTCCACCCACATGAACAGCGCCGTGTAGACCGTCTGCGGGCAGCTGAAGCCGCACCACACGCGCCCCCACAGGGTCGTCACCACGAACAGGCCCATGGCGCAGAAGACCAGCAACCCCGTGAGGTAGATGAGGTCTTGCGGCAGCAGGATCAGGCTGCCCAGGTAAAAGCGCTTGGCCTCGAGGTCGAAGCGCACCATCTGGCGGCCATGCCAGTTCAGCCAGGGCAAGGCGAAGAAGAACAGCTGCGTGGCCAGCAGGCTGGCCCAGCGCCAGCGTGTGAAGCGCCCTTGGGTGGCGCGTGCCTGGACCTTGTGGACCGCCTCGACCCCGGGCAGGGACGGGATCGGCAGGATGGGGATGGTGCGGCGGGACGCGCTCATGGTGGGGGCTCCGTTGGATGCGGGCTGCAGGGGTGGCGCTTCAGCGGAGCGCGCCGTCCCACAAGGCCTTGCGCAAGGTGTGGTCGAGCACGCGCAGCGACGCGCTCAGGGTGTCGGCGTGGTCGGCCAAGAGCTCGTCCTCGCGGAAGTACACGCGATGCAGGTGCAAGGTGCCGCAGGCCGACTGGCGGGTGAGCGGACGGCTGCGGTCCACCTCATGTCGCAGGCCGTCTTCTTCGCTGCGCAGCAGCGTCCAGCCGAGGCGGGCGGGCTGGCCAGCCGTGGCTTCGAACCAGACGGGGCACAGCACCACGTAGCCCATCCATTGCAGGTTGAGCACCTGCTCGAGCCGCCCCGTCAGGTGCCAGCCGCGCTCCAGCGCCACGGCGCTCACCGGGTGGGGCGGCGAGGCCAGGCCGAAGTCGGGCGCCCAGGACACGGCACCAGCCCTGCTGCCATCGAGCAGGTCGGGCAGCACGTGCTCGCGCAGCGCCACGTTGCCACAGCGGACCAGCGCCTCGACCACCAGGCCCTGGGACCAGGCCATCCAGGCGGCGGCGGGGTGCCGGCGCGCCAGGTGCAAGAGCGCATCGGCCAGTTCGGGGTGCGTGGCGCCCTCGCCGCCCAGCGCGCGCGGCACGATCAGGCGGGGCCAGCCGCAGGCCACGACCTGGGCCAGCAAGGCCTCGGGGTCGGACTCGGCAGGGGTGGGGGTGGGCGTGGAGGCCAGGGCTTGGGTGGGCATGCGCCCATGGTCGGCCCAAGCCATCTGATACGCCAGACTCAGGTTTCTGCAAAAATGACCGGATCAGATGAGGCCTTGCCCGCCAACGAGCCCCCATGTCCACCCTTTACGAACAACTGGCCGACTCGCTGGCCCAGCGCATCCGCGATGGCGGGCTGCAAGCCGGCGAGCGGCTGCCTTCGGTGCGCCAGGCCTGCGCGCAAGCCCAGGTCAGCCCGGCCACGGTGTTCCAGGCCTATGACCTGCTGGAGTCCCGGGGCCTGATCGAAGCCAGGCCGCGCTCGGGCTTTTACGTGCGCAAGCAGGCGCGCGGCAAGGCCCCACCCGCCCAAGCCGAGCCGGCCCGCGCAGACAGCACCGAGGTCGCCATCAGCGAGCTCGTGTTCGAGGTGCTGCACAGCACGCGCGACCGCGACGTGGTGCCACTCGGCTCAGCGTTCCCCTCGCCCACCCTGTTCCCGCTGGAGCGGCTGGCGCGCGACGGCGCTCGCGCCATGCGCCAGCTGGCCCCGCAAGCCCTGACCACCGAGCTGACCTCGGGCAACGCCCGCCTGCGCGAGGCCCTGCGGGCGCGCAGCGTGCGGCAAGGCCTGCAGGTCGGCCCCGACGAGCCCATCATCACCAACGGCGCGATGGAGGCGCTGAACCTGTGCCTGCAGGCGGTGACCCGGCCGGGCGACGTGGTGGCCATCGAGGCGCCCACCTTCTACGCGGCGCTGCAGGCCCTCGAGCGCCTGCACCTGCGCGCGGTCGAGGTGCCCACCCACCCGCAGCTGGGCGTGGACCCGGACGGGCTGGCCGAGGTCATCGCGCGCCACGGCGTGGCCGCATGCTGGCTCATGCCGGGCTTTCAGAACCCGTTGGGTGCGCTGATGCCCAATGCGCGCAAGCAGGCCGTCATGCGCGTGCTCACGCAAGCCGGCGTGCCGGTGGTGGAAGACGACGTCTACGGCGAGCTGCACCACGGCAGCACGCGCCCCCTGCCGCTCAAGGCCCTGGACCGCGAGAGCCTGGTGCTGCATTGCAGTTCGTTTTCAAAGTGCCTGGCGCCAGGTTACCGCGTGGGCTGGGCCCTGCCGGGGCGCCACAGCCACGCCGTGCACAAGCTCAAGATGATGAGCTCGCTGGCCACCTCGGTGCCGTCGCAGCTCGCGCTGGCCGAGTACCTCGAAGAAGGCGGCTACGACCGCCACCTCCGGCAGTTGCGGCTCACGCTGGCCAACAGCCTGGCGCAACTGCGGCAACTGGTGCTGCGGCACTTCCCCGCGGGCACTCGCGTCTCGCAGCCAGAGGGCGGCTATTTCCTGTGGGTGCAGTGCCCCGAGCAGGTGGACACGCTGGCGCTGCACCACCAGGCCCTGGCGCATGGCATCAGCATCGCGCCCGGGGCGCTGTTCTCGGCGGACCAGCGCTTTCGCAGCGCCATGCGGCTCAACGGCGGGCACCCGCACGACGCCCGCATCGCGCAGGCGGTGCGGTGGCTGGGCGATCGGGCCCGGTCGGCAATGGCAGGCTGAGGCCGCGCCACCGGCGCGATGGCCACCAGCGCCTGCAACGGATGCCTCACTCAACCAGTGCCCTTGGTGCTACCCGGGTTGCGCTCTCCCGAAAGCGGTGCATAAGATGCCCCGGCGGGCACCACGCTCGCCATGAAAAACAACACCGCGACACAGGGGCTGGAGTGACGATGACGCTGTCAGGGCACAAGAAGGCCCGCATGGGCGGGGCGCGGCTGCGCATCGGGGTGGCCTTTTCCACCCTGGCCATCGTGGTGTTCGGCGCGGTGGGGTTGCTGTCCGCCCGGGATGCGCGCCAGCAAAGCGAACAGGACACCAAGCTGGCGCTCGCGCAACTGGCCCAGCGCCTGGCGCAGCGCCTCGATGCCGACATGGCGGCACGCTTCCGAGACATCGATCAGCTGGCGAACCTGCAAGAGCAGCTCGATCTCGACCCCGATCCGGCACGCTGGCGAACCTTGCTCGAGCGCCTGCAGCAATCGAGCCGCCACCACAGCTGGATCGGCGTGGCCGATGTGGACGGCCGGGTGCTCGCGGCCACCGGCGGCCTGCTGGAATCGGCGAACGTGAAACAGCGCCCCTGGTTCTCGCGGGGCCTTCGACAGACGACGGTGGGCGATGTGCACGATGCCAAGCTGCTGGCCTCGCTCCTGCCCTCCCAAACCCCTGGCGAGCCCCTGCGCTTCGTCGATGTCTCGGCCCCCCTGCGCCTGCGCGGCAAGACCGTCGGCGTGATCGGCGCCCACCTGAGTTGGGCCTGGGCCGAAGAACGCCGACGGGAAGCCCTCGCCGGCAACGCCGCACACCGCGGCCTCGAGATCCTGCTCGTCAACCGCGAGGGCGCGATCGAGCTGGGCCCCCGCGCACCCGCGCTGCCCGGGGCGCCCAAGGTGTCGCTGCAAGCGCTGCTTCGGGGCGCCCAACGGCTGGTCTGGTCGGACGGTCGCAGCTACCTGAGCGCGGCCAGCGCCAGCTCCCCGCTGTCCGACTACCCGGGCATGGGTTGGGTGGTGGTCGTTCGTCAACCGCAGGAGCTGGCGCTGGCCAAGGCCATTGCCCTGGAGCGCAGGCTGATCTGGCTGAGCGTGGTGGGCGCTGCCTTGTTCGGCGCCCTCGGCTGGTTCCTCGCCGATCGCCTGACGCGCCCGCTTCGCCGCGTGGCCGCCCAGGCCCAAGGCATGCTGCCCGCGACCAACGAGGCCCCGCCACACGACGAGGTGGACCAGCTGGCACGCACGCTGGCGTCGCTGCTGGCCGACCTGAAGCAACGCGAACAGGACCTGACCTCGCTGAACGAGGGCCTGGAGACGCGGGTGCAGGAGCGCACCGCTTCGCTGCGGCGCGCCAACGACGACCTGCGGGCCTTCAGCCGCAGCGTTTCGCACGACATCCAGGGCCCCCTGGGGTCGATGGCCCAGCTGCTGCGGCAGACGGTGGACAAGGACGGCAGCGCTCTGCCCCCGCAAGCCTCGGAGGTCATGCAACTGGTGGCTCAGGAATGCGAGCGGCTCAAGCAGCTGTCCGCGGAGCTGCTGACCCTGGCCATGGTGGAGCAGTCCGAGATCGCCGTGGAACCGGTGGACCACGGCGCCCTGGCCCGCGACGTGGTGGCGCAATTGAGCATGGGGGCTTCACATGCCTTCCCGGCGATCGAGATCGGCAATTTGCCCACGCTGCCCGGCGACGCCGTGATGTTGCGCCAGGTGTGGAGCAACCTGCTGTCCAACGCGGTGAAGTTCACCTCGAAGGTGCCCGCGCCGCGCATCGAGGTCAGCGCCGAGGCCCGCGACGGCGAAGTCGTGTTCACCGTCGCGGACAACGGGGCCGGCTTCGACGAAGCACAAAGCGATCGCCTGTTCGGTGTGTTCCAGCGCCTGCACCGCGCCTCCCAGTTCCCCGGCACGGGCGTGGGGCTGTCCATCGTCCGCCGGGTGGTGCTGCGGCACGGCGGACGGGTGTGGGCGCAATCGCCCCCCGGTCAGGGAGCGCGTTTCCACTTCTGCCTGCCCGAGAGGTTCGATGACGGCGTGGCGGATCACCACCCGCCGCCCAAGGCCCTCACCAGTGCCACCGTCTGACCCACCCAGGCGCCGCGCAATTGCACCGCCTGGCGCTCGGCGCTCAGCAGGCTGCGCTGCGCGTCGATCAAGGTGAGGTAGCTGTCTTCACCGGCGCGGTAGCGCTTGTCGGCCAGGTCGGCCGAGCGGCGCGCGGCGCCCAGGGCCTCGTCCACCGATCCCGCCTGCTCGCGCGTGCTGCTCAGCCCGCTGAGCTGGCCTTCGACGTCGCCAAAGGCCTGCAGCACCGATTGCCGGTAGTCGGCCACCGACTCGTCCAGCGCGGCTTCTGAGCGGGTGATGGCAGCGCGGTTGCGACCGCCGTCGATGATGGGCAGGTTCAGCACCGCGCTGACCAGCCAGCTGCGCGCGCTCATGGCGAACAGGTCCGACAGCTCGGTCGAGGCCTGGCCACCTTGCGCGGTCAGCACCAAGGCCGGGAACAGCGCCGAGCGGGCCTGGCCCACGCGGGCGTTGGCCGACATCATGCGGGCCTGGGCCGCGGCCACGTCAGGGCGCCGCTCCAGCAACGCAGAGGGCAGGCCTGCCGGCACTTGAGGCACGGCCACGTCCGCCGGCAAAGGCTGGGCCGCCAGGCTGAAGGCCGACGGGGTCTTGCCCAGCAGCAGGGCCAAGGCCTGCTCGGCGCGGCGACGCTCGCCTTGCGCGGCTTGCAGCTCGGCGCGCGTGGTGGCGCGGTCGGCCTGGGCGCGGGCCAGGTCCAGCTCGGACACATCGCCGGCTTTGCGGCGCTTTTCGATCAGGCCCAGGGTCTGCTCGCGCAGCGACAGCGTGCGGCTCAAGAGGTCGACCACGGCATCGAGCGTGCGCACCTGGTAGTAGGCCTGGGCCACGTCGGCCTGCAGGGCCAGGCGCACCGAGCGCATCGTGGCCTCGCTCGCCTGGGCATCGGCCTCGGCGGCGCGCACGCCATTGGCCACGCGCTGGAACAGGTCCACCTCGTAGCTGGCACCCAGGCCGGCTTGCCACACCGTGGCGGGCTTCAGGCGCGTGCCATCGGGTTGGCTGGCTTCGACAGCGGACAGCTTTTGCCGCGTCACGCCCGCCTGGGCATTGAGCTGCAGCGAGCGATCGGCCTCGGCGCTGCCCAGCAAGGCGCGAGCCGCCTTGACCCGGGCGGCGGCGGCCGCCAATCCCGGGTTGCTGGATTCGGCTTGTGCTTGCAGGGCGTCGAGTTGCGCATCGCCAAAGGCGCGCCACCACTCGCCACGGGGCTGGGCCTCGGCAGGCTCGGCGGTCTTCCAGCGGCTTTGCGCGGCCGCCGCTTCCTTGTACGACATGGGCACGTCGAGCGTGGCTTGGGGCGCTTCGGGCGCGGTGTTGCAGGCGGCCAGCAGGGCGGCCGTGGCCAGGGTGGTCAAGGACCAACGGATGGATCGGGTCATGCTTGCACCTCGCTGCTCAGCACAGGGGCTTCGGAATTGGCGGGCTTGGTGGGGCTGATGCGCTCGGCCAGCTTGCGCACCAGCACGTAGAAGACGGGCGTCAGGAAGAGGCCGAACAGCGTCACCCCCAGCATGCCGGCGAACACGGCCACGCCCATGGCATGGCGCATCTCGGCACCCGCGCCGGTCGAGAACACCAGGGGCACCACGCCCATGATGAAAGCGATCGACGTCATCAGGATGGGGCGCAGGCGCAGCTTGCAGGCCTCCAGCGCGGCTTCGACGATGCCCTTGCCGTGGTGCTCCAGCTCGCGAGCGAACTCGACGATCAGGATGGCGTTCTTGGCCGACAAGCCCACCAGCACGAACAGCGCGATCTGCGTGAAGATGTTGTTGTCACCACCGGTCCACCACACACCCGCCAAGGCGCACAGCATCGACATCGGCACGATCAAGATCACGGCCAGGGGCAGCGTCCAGCTCTCGTACTGCGCGGCCAGCACCAGGAAGACCAGCAGCACGCACAGCGGGAACACGTAGATCATCGTGTTGCCGGCCAGGATCTCCTGGTACGTCAGGTCGGTCCACTCGTAGCTCACGCCCTTGGGCAGGGTCTCGGCGGCGATCTGCGCCATGATGGCCTGGGCCTGGCCCGAGGACACGCCCGGGGCCGCACCGCCGTTGATGTCGGCCGACACGTAGGCGTTGTAGCGCTGCACGCGGTCGGGGCCGTAGCTGTCGCTGACCTTGACCAGGCTGGACAGCGGCACCATGTCACCGGTGTTGCTGCGCACCTTGAGCTGCGAGATGGCCTCGACGTTGTTGCGGAAAGGCGCGTCGGCCTGGGCCACCACCTGGAAGGTGCGGCCAAAGCGGTTGAAGTCGTTGACGTACAGCGAGCCCAGGTTGATCTGCAGCGTGTCGTAGATCGACGCCAGCGGCACGCCCAGTTGCTTGGCCTTGATGCGGTCCACGTCGGCGAACAACTGCGGCACGTTGATCTGGTAGCTGCTGAACACGCCAGCGAGCGCCGGGTTCTGCCAGGCCTTCATCTGCAGCGCCATGACGGCCTGGTAGAGCTGGTCGTAACCCACGTTGCCGCGGTCTTCGACGAAGAGCTTGAAGCCGCCGATGGCGCCCATGCCGTTCACCGCGGGCGGCGGGAACACCATGATGAAGGCGTCCTGGATGGCGCCCAGGCGCTTGTTGACCTCGGCCGCGATGGCGTCACCCGAAAGCTCAGGCGACTTGCGCTTGTCGAAATCATCGAGCGTGTAGAACACGATGCCGGCGTTGGGCGCGTTGGTGAAACCATTGATCGACAGGCCGGGGAAGGCCACCGATTCCTTCACACCAGGCACCGACTGCGCGATCTCCGTCATGCGGCGGATGACCGAGTCGGTGCGCTCCAGCGAGGCCGCATCGGGCAACTGCGCGAAGCCGACCAGGTACTGCTTGTCCTGCGCGGGCACGAAGCCGGCCGGCACCATCTTGAACACGAAGAAGGCGGCCACGCACAGCACCAGGTAGGCGCCCATGGTCAGGCTCTTGTGCTTGAGGGTGCCTTGCACGCCACCTTGGTAGCCATGCGAAGCGCGGTCGAACACGCGGTTGAAGCGCTTGAAGAAACCGCCCAGCAGCCAATCCATGCCACGGGCCAGCTTGTCCTTGGGCGCGTCGTGCGGCTTGAGCAGCACGGCGGCCAACGCGGGCGACAGCGTCAGCGAGTTGAAGGCCGAGATCACGGTCGAGATGGCGATCGTCAGCGCGAACTGCTTGTAGAACTGGCCCGTCAGGCCCGCCACATAGGCGATCGGCACGAACACGGCACACAGCACCAGCGCGATGGCGATGATGGGGCCCGAGACCTCCTTCATGGCCTGGATGGTGGCCGCGCGTGGCGACAGGCCCAGCGCGATGTTGCGCTCGACGTTTTCCACCACCACGATGGCGTCGTCCACCACGATGCCGATGGCCAGCACCAGGCCGAACAGCGACAGCGTGTTGATCGAGAAGCCGAAGGCCAGCAGCACCGCGAACGTGCCCACGATGGACACCGGCACGGCCAGCAGCGGGATGATCGACGCACGCCAGGTCTGCAGGAAGACGATCACCACGATCACCACCAGGGCCACGGCTTCGATCAGGGTGTGGATCACGGCCTTGATCGAGTCGCGCACGAACTGCGTGGGGTCGTAGACGATGGCGTAGTCCACGTCGGGCGGGAAGTCCTTCTTGGCCTCGTCCATCACGGCGCGCACGTCGGCGGACAGCTGCAGCGCGTTGGAGTTCGGGGCCTCGAAGATGCCCATGCCGATGGCCGGCTTGTTGTTGAGCAGCGAGCGCAGCGCGTACTGGTTCGAGCCCAGCTCGATGCGGGCCACGTCGCGCAGGTAAGTCACGCCACCGGCGGCGTTGCTGTTGACGATGATGTTGCCGAACTCTTCTTCACTGGCCAGGCGGCCCTGGGTGTTGACCGAGAGCTGGAAGGGCGCGGTGGTGTCGGGCGGTGCGCCCACGGTGCCGGCGGCGACCTGCACGTTCTGCTCGCGGATGGCGGCCACCACGTCGGCGGCCGTCATGCCGCGCTGGGCGACCTTCTGCGGGTCCAGCCAGACGCGCATGGCGTAGTCGCCGGAGCCGAACACCTGCACGTCACCCATGCCCGACAGGCGCGAGAGGCGGTCCTTCAGGTTGAGGGTGGCGTAGTTGCGCAGGTAGACGTCGTCGTAGGTGCCTTTGGGTGAGAGCAGGTGCACCACCATCGTGATGTTGGGCGAGCTCTTGACCGTGGTCACGCCGATCTGGCGCACCTCTTCGGGCAGGCGGGGCAAGGCGCGCTGCACGCGGTTCTGCACCTGGGTTTCAGCCTGTTCGACGTTGGTGCCGATCTTGAAGGTGATCGTCAGCGTCATCACGCCGTCGGTCGTGGCCTGCGAGGACATGTAGAGCATGTTCTCGACACCGTTGATCTGCTCTTCCAGCGGCGCGGCCACGGTCTCGGCGATGACCTTGGGGTTGGCGCCGGGGAACTGGGCGCGCACCACCACCGAGGGCGGCACCACCTCGGGGTACTCCGAGATGGGCAGCTTGAAGATGGCGATGACGCCCGCGATGAAGACGAGGATGGACAGAACGGCGGCAAAGATCGGCCTGTCCACAAAGCGTGTGGAGATGTTCATGGGGTGGTCTCTCGCTTACTTGGTGGCGGCGCTGGCGGCAGAAGCCGATGCCGGTGAGCCTTCCATCGGCACCTCGGTCGGGGCCACCGGGGCACCGGGTCGCACGCGTTGCAGGCCATCGACGATCACACGCTCACCGGCCTTCAGGCCCGCGGTGACGACACGCAACTGCCCCACGGTGGCGCCCAGTTGCACCGGGCGGTACTCGGGCTGGTTGTTGGCGGGCACCACATAGACGAACTTGCGGTTCTGGTCGGTGCCGATGGCCTTCTCGGTCACCAGCGCGGCAGGCACGCCACCCGCATCGGACCCCAGCTTGACCCGGGCGAACAGGCCCGGCGTCAGCACGCCGTCCTTGTTGTCGACCACGGCGCGCAAGCGCAGGCTGCCGGTCTGGGCGTCGATCTGGTTGTCCACGAACTCCAGCTTGCCGACGTGCGGGAAGCCTTGTTCATGGGCCAGGCCCACGCCCACCTTCAGCGCACCGGGGTTGCTGCGCGCCAGCTTGCCCAGTTGCAGGTAGGTCGACTCGTCGCCATTGAAGCTCACGTACACCGGGCTGGCCGAGACCAGGCTGGTCAGCACCTGGCTGCCGTTGACGAGGTTGCCTTCGGTGACCTCGGCCTTGCCCACGCGGCCGTCGAACGGGGCGCGCACGCTGGTCCATTCGAGGTTGAGGCGGGCGGCGGCCAGCGAGGCCTGGTCGGCGTTGGCCGCGGCTTCGGCCTGGCGTGCCGCGGACGAGCGCTCATCGAAATCGCGCTGCGCGATGGCGTTGTCGGCCAGCAGCTGGCTGGCGCGCTTGAGCTCGGTCTGGGCCTGCTCGGCCTTGGCCCTGGAGCCGCTGGCCGCCGCTTCCAGGCGGGCCACCTCGGCGCGGTAGGCCCGCGGGTCGATGGTGAACAGCACGTCGCCCTTGCGCACCAGCGAGCCGGCCTGGAAGTGGACGTGCTCGATCGTGCCGGCCACGCGAGGACGGATCTCGGCGTGGCTCAAGGCCTCGACGCGGCCGGAGAACTCGCGCTCATCGGCCACGGGCCGCGCGATGACGGCGGCCACGCTCACCGGCATGGCGGGAGGCGCGCCCGCGCCGGTCGAGGCCTGGGCGTTTTGCTCGGGGCCGCAGCCGGCCAGGGGCACCATGGCCGCCAGCGAGAGCAGGCCCGCGGCCCACCGAACGCGGGAGGCCGTTGCGAGCGTCGAGAGAGGAAGTCGAGAGGAGAGATCGGTCATGTCGGCACCCCGAATTGATGTCAAGGAAGATGGTTGAAAAATCAGGCTTGTCGCCAGGCCACCGGTGCATCGGTCGGTCGGGCAATGAACTCGTTCGTGGCCAGCACACAGGGGTCGTCGGCCGTGAGTTCACAGCGATCGGCGACGTCGCTCAGCTGGTCGGCAGGAGGCAAGGCCACGTCGTGGGCCACGTTGCCCGCTTCACGCAGTTGCGCGGCGTAGGCCTTGGCCTCGTCGGCCAGCGGGTCACCCTGGGTGTGAAAGATCAGCGCCGGAGCCAGGTCACCCAGCCGCCGCGCGTTGAGCGGGCTGGCGTACGGGTGCAGCCGGTCGGCCGGGTTGGGCAGGTACAGGCGGTAGGCCGCCTCGGCCGCTTGCGCCAGCTCGAGCTGCTGCGGGTCGTTCGAGGGGCAGCGCATGGAACCGCACCCCATGCTGGCGTCGAGCATGGGCATGATCAGGACCTGGCCGGCCAGCTCGGGGCCCAGGCGGTCGCGGCACACCAGGGCCGACACCGCCGCCAGGTTGCCACCGGCCTCGCAGCCGCCCACGAACAGCTTGGCGCTGCGGCTGGCCAGCCTGGCGCGGTGCTTGGCGGCCATGGTCAGCACCACGTGGGCGTCTTCCACTGGCGCCGGAAAGGCCCGGTCGGGCGATTCGGCGTAGTAAGGCGCCAGGATGTTGACGCCGCAGCCATCGGCCATCACGCGCAGGCAGTTGTTGGCCTCGTCCAGGTCGGGCGCGACGAACCCCCCTGGCGCGAAAAACACCATCAGCGCAGGCTTGCTGGCCAGGCTGCGGTACAGGCGCAGGCGCAGCGGGCCGCTGTGGCCAGGCCAGTCGAATTCGCTGATGGGCGCATCGAGGTCGAGGGAGGAAATGGCGGAGGCAGACATGGCCACGGAACCCAAAGCCGGCGGACTGCCAGCGACAGGTGGACTGTAAAGATGCGCCAGAGCCGGATAAATCCCCTTTCAATGAAATGACTGTTCAGCGTGATGAACAATCACGCATGGACAAGTTCAAAGCCATCGAGGTGTTCGTGCGCGTGGTCGACCTGGGCAGCTTCACCAAGGCGGCCGACACCCTCGGCACACCGAAAGCCACGGTCTCCACGCTGCTGCAGGAGCTGGAGTCGCAGCTGGGCGTGCGGCTGCTCAACCGCACCACCCGCCGCGTGGGGCTGACCGCCGACGGCGCCGCCTACTACGAGCGCTGCGTGCGCGTGCTCGACGACCTGCGCGAAGCCGACGCGGCGGTGTCGGCCCGGCATGGCCATCTCGAAGGCCGACTGAAGGTGGACATGCCCACCAGCCTGGCCCGCTTGCTGATGCACCGCCACATCCCGGAGCTGCTGGCGCGCTACCCGGGCCTGCAGCTGGAGCTGGGCTGCTCGGACCGGCTCATCAACGTGGTCAACGAAGGCGTGGACTGCGTGCTGCGCGTGGGCGAGCTGCGCGACCCGACCCTGGTGGCCCGCCGCGTGGGCGAGCTGCGCATGGTGACGGTGGCCGCTCCGAGCTACCTGGCCCTGCACGGCGAGCCGCGGCACCCGCAGGACCTGATGCAAGCGCATCACCGCTGCGTGCACTACTTCGTGGCCAGCGGCAAGCATGGCCCGTTCGACTTCCAGCGCGGCGATGAAAAGCTGGCGATCCTGCCCCCCGGGGCCCTGGCGGTGAACGACTCCAACGCCTACTGGGACGCCTGCGTGGCCGGCCTGGGTGTCGGGCAGCTGCCGGAGCCGGTGCTGCATGCCCACGGCCACGAGTCGCAACTGGTGCCGGTGCTGACCGACTGGTGCGCTGGCGTGATGCCGGTGCACGTGGTGTTCCCGTCCAACCGGCACCTGTCCACGCGGGTTCAGGCGTTCGTGGAGTGGGCGGCCGGGGTGATCGCCCACCAGATGACCTCGGGCTGAGCGCGAAGGGGATCACACGCTCCTCCAGGATCCTTGCCTGATCCTCCGGGCCATCGCGGCCGCGCCTGCACGCCGGGCCGCAGCGCGCTACAGTGGCCAGCCCCACCCCTGCTGCCGGCCCACCATGTCAGCACCCCACCCGCTCCACACGCCCCACCTGCCCAATCTGCATTGGCGAGAAGGCCTCGCGCAAGTCATCGCAAGCGCCGCCCGTGGCGAAGGCGAGGTCGCCACGCCGGTGCCCAACCTGCTGTTCTTTCGCCGCGAGGAGGTCACCCAACCCTGCGCCTGCCTGATCGAGCCCAGCGTGGTGCTGGTGGTGCAAGGCACGAAGCAGGTGCTGGTGGGCGATGTGGCCTACCCCTACGACATCGACAACTTCCTGGTCACCTCGCTGAACATGCCGGCCACGTCGCAGGTGATCGATGCCAGCCGCGCGCGCCCCTGCCTGGGCCTGGTGCTCAAGCTCGACTTGCAGGTGATCGCCGAGCTCATCGCGCACGGGGGCCTGACGCCACCGCCTGAACGCAGCTCGGACCGCGGCGTGTCGCTGGGCTCGGTCACGGCGCCCCTGCTGGAGGCCTTCAAGCGGCTGACCGACCTGCTGGGCGAGCCCGCGGCCATCCCCGTGCTGTCGCCCCTGATCCAGCGCGAGATCCACTTCCGGCTGCTGACCAGCGACCAGGGCGCGCGCCTGTGGCAGATCGCCTCGGCCGGCAGCCAGAGCCAGCGCATCGCCCGGGCCATCGACTGGTTGAAGGCGAATTTCACCGAGCCGCTGCGCGTGCCGGAGCTGGCCGAGCGGGTGCAGATGAGCCCGTCGAGCCTGCACCACCACTTTCGCCTGCTCACCGCGATGAGCCCGCTGCAGTACCAGAAGTGGCTGCGCCTGCACGAGGCCCGGCGCCTGATGGTCAACGAGGACCTGGACGCGGCCAGCGCGGCGTTCAGGGTGGGCTACGAAAGCCCGTCGCAGTTCAGCCGCGAGTACAGCAGGCTGTTCGGATCGCCACCAAGGCGCGACGTGGACACCCTGCTGCAACGTCACCTGCCTCCTGAGCGCAGCACCGCAACGGCATGACAGGCCGGCTTGCCCATCGCTGCCCGCAGCCAGAGGATCAGGCAAGAACGCCGCAGAATTGGTCTATGCCACCGGCGGCAGGCTGCGCACAATGCCAGGCTGTCGAGATGTTCCCCAGAGACCCCACTTAGGAGACTCGCATGGTCAAGCTGAATGTGAACGGCCGCGCCACCACCGTGGACGTGGATGCCGACACCCCGCTGCTGTGGGTGTTGCGTGACACCCTGGAGATGACCGGCACCAAGTTCGGTTGTGGCATGGCGATGTGCGGCGCCTGCACCGTGCACGTCGACGGCCAGGCCACGCGCTCGTGCGTCACGCCGGTGTCGGCCGTGGCCGGCCGCAAGGTGGTCACCATCGAAGCGATGGAGAACCAGCGCGTGGGCCGCGCGGTGCAAGCGGCCTGGACGAAGCTGGACGTGGTGCAGTGCGGCTACTGCCAATCGGGCCAGGTCATGAGCGCCGTCGCGCTGCTGTCGAAGAACCGCAAGCCGACCGATGCCGACATCGACGCGGCCATGTCGGGCAACGCCTGCCGCTGCGCCACCTACGTGCGCATCCGCGCCGCCATCCACGAAGCGGCCAAGGCCCTGGCTTGAGGAGAATCACCATGCGCCTGCACACCCGCTTGACCACCAGCGCCGACCAGGGCGACACCCCGGCTTCCGGCTCGAACGCATCGCCCCGCATCGAAAACGACAGCCGACGCCGATTCCTGCAAGGCGGCGCTGGCCTGACCCTGGCCCTGTACCTGCCAGGCGCGCTGCCCACGGCCCAGGCTGCGTCCACCGCGGGCCCTGGCATCACCGCTGGCGCGGCCGCGCCCGCCGCCCCCGCCTTCGAGCCCAACGCCTTCGTGCGCATCGGCACCGATGGCGTGGTCACCGTCGTCTCCAAGCACATCGAGATGGGCCAAGGCGCCTACACCGGCATCGCCACGCTGGTGGCCGAAGAGCTCGACGCCGCCTGGCCACAGGTGAAGGTCGAAGGCGCCCCCGCCGACCCCAGCCGCTACAACAACCTGCTGTTCGGGCCCATGCAGGGCACGGGCGGCAGCACCGCCATGGCCAACGCCTGGCTGCAGATGCGCCAGGCCGGCGCCACGGCCCGCGCCATGCTGGTGGCCGCGGCAGCGCAAAGCTGGGGCGTGCCCGCCGCCGAGGTGCAGGTGTGGGAAGGCGTGGTCTCGCACCCAGGCAGCGGCCGCAAGGCCGGCTTCGGTGAGCTGGCCGAGGCCGCATCGAAGCAAGCCGTTCCCGCCGACGTCAAGCTCAAGGACCCGAAGGACTTCAAGCTGATCGGCAAGCGCGCCGCCCGCAAGGACTCGGCCGAGAAGGTCAATGGCAAAGCGCGCTTCACGCAGGACGTGCACCTGCCGGGCATGCTGACCGCCGTGGTCGCCCACCCGCCGCGCTTTGGCGCCAAGGTCAAATCGTTTGACGCGTCCAAGGCCAAGGCCGTCAAGGGCGTGGTCGACGTCGTTCAGATCCCCAACGGCGTGGCCGTGCTGGCGAAAGACACCTGGTCGGCCAAGAAGGGCCGCGACGCCCTCGTCGTCGAATGGGACGACGCCCAGGCCTTCCGCCTGAGCAGCGACGAGATCTTTGCGAAGTACCACGAGCTGGCCAAACAGCCAGGCGCCGTGGCGCGCAGCGAAGGCGACGTGAACGCGGCCTTCGGCCAGGCTGCGCGCACCGTGCGCGCCAGCTACGACTTCCCCTTCCTGGCGCACGCCGCCATGGAGCCACTGAACTGCGTGGTCCAGCTCGGCCAGGGCACGTGCGAGATCTGGAACGGCGAGCAGTTCCAGAGCATCGACCAGGCCATGGTGGCGCAGCAATTGGGCATCCCACCCGAGAAGGTCACCATCCACATGCTGTACGCGGGCGGCAGCTTCGGGCGGCGCGCCAGCAAGGACGCCGACTACGTGCGCGAGGCCGTCAGCATCGCGCAGGCCATCCAGGGCCGCGCGCCCGTCAAGATGGTGTGGCTGCGCGAGGACGACATGAAGGGCGGCTACTACCGCCCCGCCTTCCATCACACCATCGAGGCGGCGCTGGACGCGCAGAACCGCGTCACCGGCTGGCGTCACCGCCTGGTGGGGCAGTCCATCGTCACGGGCACGGCGTTCAACGGCATGGTCAAGGACGGCATCGACCCGGTGTCGGTCGAAGGCGCGGCCAACCTGCCCTACGGCTTCCCGGCCCTGCACGTGGACCTGCACACGCCCACCGACATCGCGGTGCCTTCGCACTGGTGGCGCTCGGTGGGCTCGACCCACACCGCCTACTCCACCGAGACCTTCATCGACGAACTCGCCGCCGCCGCCGGGCAGGACCCGGTGGCCTACCGCCTGGCCCTGCTGGGCAAGCACCCGCGCCATGCGGCCGTGCTCAAGCTCGCTGCCGAGAAGGCTGGCTGGGGCACGCCGTTGAAAAAGGGTCCCAAGGGTGGAGAAAAGGGCGTTCGCCGAGGCCGTGGCGTGGCCGTGCACGAGTCCTTCGGCTCGTACGTGGCCGAGGTGGCCGAGGTGTCGATCCAGGCCGATGGCTCGCTGCGCGTGGACCGCGTGGTGTGCGCCGTCGACTGCGGCACCGTGATCAACCCGGACGTGGTGCGCGCGCAGGTGGAGGGCGGTGTGGGCTTTGCGCTGACGGCCGCGCTGTACGGCGCCATCACGTTGAAGGACGGCGTGGTCGAACAGTCGAACTTCCACGATCAGCCGCTGCTGCGCATCAACGAGATGCCACGCGTGGAGGTGCACATCGTGCCCTCGAGCGAAAAGCCCACCGGCATTGGCGAGCCCGGCGTGCCGCCGCTGGCACCCGCTGTGGCCAACGCCATCGCGCAGGCCACCGGCAAGCGCGTGCGCAACCTGCCCATCCGCCCCGAAACCCTGAAGGCCTGAAGCAAGCAGATGGACAGCGTTGACCTGCAAGTGCTGGCCACGGCCCGTGCCTGGGCCGCGGCCGGCCACCGCCTGGCCTGGGTGACCGTGGTGCGCACCTGGGGCTCCGCCCCACGCCCGCCCGGCTCGTGGCTGGTGGTGCGCGACGACGGGCTGGTCGAGGGTTCGGTGTCGGGCGGCTGCATCGAGGACGACCTGGTGGCGCGCATGCGCGAAGGGCAGGTGCTGTCCAGGCAGCCTTTCACGCTCACCTACGGCGTCACGCAGGAAGAGGCCGCCCGCGTGGGCCTGCCCTGTGGCGGCACGCTTGAGCTGGTGGTCGAGCCCGACCCCAAGCCCGCGCTGCTGCAAGAACTCAGCGAACGCCTGGCCCGCCGGCAACTCACGCTCAAGCACGTGGACCTGCAGCGCGGCACCACCGCCTTGTCAGACGCCCCGCGTGGCGCCACCCTGCAATGGGACGGCACGCACCTGCACACCGTGCACGGGCCGCAGTGGCGGCTGCTGATCATCGGTGCAGGGCAGATCTCGCGCTACCTCGCCCAGATGGCCCTGGCGCTCGACTACGAGGTGACCGTGTGCGACCCGCGCGAAGAGCACAGCACCGGCTGGGACGTGACCGGCACGAAGCTGGTGCGCACCATGCCCGACGACACCCTGCTGGCCATGCAGCCCGACGCGCGCTGCGCCGTGGTGGCGCTCACGCACGACCCCAAGCTCGACGACATGGTGCTGCTCGAAGCCCTGAAGTCGCCGGCGTTCTACGTGGGAGCCGTGGGATCGCGGCTCAACAACGAGCGCCGCAAGGCTCGCCTGGTCGAGCACTTCGAGCTCACCTCCGAGGAGATCGCCCGACTGCACGGCCCGGTGGGCCTGAACATCGGCAGCCACACGCCACCCGAGATCGCCGTGTCCATCGTGGCCGAGATGGTGGCGGTGCGAAATGGCGTGTGGCAGCAGGTTCACACGCAGCTGCATGCTGCGCAAGCGAGCCCCACGCAACCGACCGGCTCGACCTGCGCCATCGGTTGACGCCTCCCGCGGTGCCACAATCGCCGCGTCAGCGATGGGCCCGGGCGCTTTCAGCCGTGGTCGCGTCGCATGGAGAAGGCAGCACATGGACACCTCATCCCTTTTTGTCGAGCAGGGCGCGGGCGATCCCATCGTCTTCGTGCACGGCTCCTACGCCACGCCGTCGACCTGGAAGAAGCTGATGGAGCGCCTGGCGCCCACGCACCACTGCATCGCCATCCGCCTGCCGGGGCATGGCGGCCTGCCAGACCCACGAGACTTCGACGCCCCCACCATCGAGACCGAGCTGGCCGTGCTCGAAGCCGTGGTGCGCGCCCGCACCGACCGCCCCATCCACCTCGTGGGCCATTCGTACGGCGGCGTGGTGGCGCTGGCCCAGGCCCTCAAAGGCAACCTGCCACTGGCCGAGCTGACGCTGTTCGAGCCCGTGGCCACCTGGGTGCTCGACGCCGTGGGCGACGCGCCCATGCAGGCCCAGGTGCACACCTTCCTCAAGCGGTACCGGCACGACGCCGCGCAGGGCGTGCCCGATGCCTGCGGCCAGGTGATCGACTTCTGGGGCGGCGCCAACGACTTCGCAGCCCTGCCCCCGCACATCCAGCAGACCATGGCCACCATGGTGGGCAACAACCTGCGCCACTGGGACATCTGCACCCGCGCCGATCACACCGAAGCCGACCTGCGCCGCCTGAGCGTGCCCACCCGGCTGGTGTGCGGCACGCGCTCGAACGACGTGGCGCACGCCATCGTCGACCACCTGCACCGCCTGCTGCCGCACAACCGACGCTGGGAGATCGAAGGCGCCAGCCACGGCCTGGTGACCAGCCATGCCGACGCCTGCTGGCAGGTGATGCAACAGCCGGTGTCGCCCACCCAGCCAGGCACCTGAGCTCATCGGGCCTCAGGCCCGAGCTGCGCTGCGTGCCGGCAGGCTGCGCACCACCCAGGCGCCCGCGGCCGCCACGGTGCACAAGGCCACCACGCCCAGCCACCCCACCTGCGCCAGCACCACGCTGCCCAGGGCCGAACCCACCGCCATGCCGATGAACATGCCCGTCAGCAACACGGCGTTGAGCCGGCTGCGCGCGGCGGGCTCCAGGCTGTAGATGGTGGACTGGTGGGCCACCAGCGTGGCCTGCACGCCGAAGTCAAAACCAATGGTCGCGGCCACCAGCAGCGGCAGGCGCGCCGACTCGGGCAGCCACAGCTCCAGCGCCATCGACGCGAACCCCAGCGCGGTGAGCGCGCAGCCCACGCGGGTCACCCAACCCGGGCCACGGCGGTCGGCCAGGCGACCGGCCAGCGGCGCCGCCAAGGCCCCGGCCGCCCCGGCCAGGCCAAAGGCCCCGGCGGTGGCGCTGCCCATCTGGTAGCGCTGCAGCAGCATCACCGCCAGGGTCGACCAGAAGGCGCTGAACGCCAGCGAAAGCAGGCCCTGCGCCCAGGCGGCGCGGCGCAACTCGGCGTGGCGCTGCCACAGGCCGGTCATCGACTTCAGCAAGGCACCGTAGGCCAGCGTGGTGGTGGGCGCGAAGCGCGGCAAGCCGCGCCAGCTCGCCAGACCGATGCCCGCCACCGCCAGCGCGGCCAGGCCGTACACCGCGCGCCAGCCGAACTGCTGCGCGATCAACCCGCTGGCCACCCGCGAGAGCAGGATGCCCAGCAGCAGCCCCGTCATCACCGTGCCCACGATGCGCCCGCGCTGGGCATCCGGCGCCAGCGTGGCGGCAGCGGGCACGATGTCCTGCGCCAGGGTGGCGGCCACGCCGACGACCAAGCTGGCCGCCATCAGGGCACCCAACCCCGGCGCCAGGCCGCAGGCCAGCAGCGCCAGCGCCAGCACCGCGGCCTTGGCGGCGATGATGCCCCGGCGGTCGTGCCGATCACCCAGCGGCGCCAGCAGCAAGATGCCCAGCGCATAGCCCAACTGCGTCAGCGTGGGCACCAGGCCAACGCTGGCCGTGCTGGCGTGCAGGCTGTCACCCAGGCTGCCCAGCAAGGGCTGGCTGTAGTAGATGGAGGCCACCGCCAGGCCTGCGCCGGTGGCCAGCAGCAGCACAAGCGAGCCCGCCAGCGGGGCCTGGGCCGGCGCCGGGGCGCCTGGCGGTTTGAGGGGGGACAAGGTGGATGCGGTCATGGAAAACCTCTTGAAGCAGGGAATGGGCCGATGGACGCATTCTCTTGGCGCATGAAAAACAACGGTAGTTGGCTCAAACGAAGATTTGTCATACGCTCAACGCATGAAGAATCCCCCTTCGGGCGCCGACCGCCTGGACCTGCTGCACACCTTCGTGCGCATCGTCGAAGCAGGCAGCCTGTCGGCGGCGGCGCAGCAGCTGCGCACCACCCAGCCCACCGTCAGCCGCCGCCTGCAGCAGCTCGAACGCCTGCTGGGCGCGCGCCTGCTGCAGCGCTCGACCCACGCCATGAAGCTCACCGAAGACGGCCAGCGCTGCTTCGAGCACGCGCGCGAGTTGCTCGAGCGCTGGCAGGCCATCGAGGCCGACCTGCGCGGCGTGCAGGACGAGCCGCGCGGCGCGCTGCGGGTGCTGGTGCCGACGGTGTTCGGCCAGCAGCAACTCATCCCGCCACTGGTGGCGTTGCTGGAGCGCCATCCCGGTGTCTCGGTGGAGTGGCTGCTGCAAGACCGCTTGCCCGACTTCATCGCCGAAGGCATCGACTGCGCCGTGCACATCGGCCCGGTCGACGCGCCGGGGCTCGTCGCCATCCGCCTGGCCGACCTGCCGCGCATCGTGGTGTCGGCGCCAGGCCTGTGGGGCGAGGGGCCCGCGCCGCAATCGCCCGCTGAACTGGCCACCCTGCCCTGGCTGGCGCTCACCATGTTCTACCGCGACCAGGTCACGCTGGTGCCGACACAGGGCGGCGAGCCATGCCAGATCGCGATCCGGCCGAGGCTGTCCACCGACCACCTGCGCGCCATGTGCAACGCTGCGATCGCAGGACTGGGGGTGGGCATCGCGTCCACCTGGTCGGTGGCCGACGCGCTGGCGCATGGCCAGCTGGTGCACCTCGCGCCGCAGTGGATGGCGCCGCCCCTGCCGATCTCGCTGGTGATGCCGCCTTCGCGCTTTCAGCCCGCGCGGCTGCGCGCCTTCATCCAGCTGATGCGCGAACACCTGCCGAAGGTGCCGGGGGTGCACCCGCCGGCCTGAGCCCTCGCCTCAGCCCACCATCTTCGAAGGGTCCACCCAGCGGTCGAAGTCCTGCGCCGACACATGCCCCAGCGCCAACGCGGCCTCGCGCAGGCTGATGCCTTCGTGGTGCGCCTTCTTGGCGATCTGCGCGGCCCGGTCGTAGCCGATGTGCGGGTTCAGCGCCGTCACCAGCATCAGCGAACGCTGCACCAGCTCGGCGATGCGCTCGCGGTTGGGCTCGATGCCGCTGGCGCAATGGTCGTTGAAGCTGTTCATGCCATCGGCCAGCAGCCGGGCGCTTTGCAGCACGTTGTGGATCACCATCGGGCGGAACACATTGAGCTCGAAGTTGCCGCTGGCCCCGCCGATGTTGACGGCCACGTCGTTGCCCATGACCTGGGCGGCCAGCATCGTCATCGCTTCGCTTTGCGTGGGGTTGACCTTGCCGGGCATGATCGACGAGCCGGGTTCGTTCTCCGGGATGGCGATCTCGCCCAGGCCGCTGCGTGGGCCGCTGGCCAGCCAGCGCACGTCGTTGGCGATCTTCATGAGGCTGGCCGCCAGGGTCTTGAGCGCACCGTGGGCGTGCACCAGCGCGTCGCAGCTGGCCAGGGCCTCGAACTTGTTGGGCGCGGTCACAAAAGGCTGGCCGCTCAGGCGGCTGATCTCGGCGGCCACGGCTTCGGCATAGCCCTGCGGCGCATTGAGGCCCGTGCCCACGGCGGTGCCGCCCAGCGCCAGCTCGCCCAGGTGCGGCAACGCGGCGCGCAGGTGGCGCTCGCCCTGCGCCAGCTGCGCAGCCCAGCCCGAGATCTCTTGTCCCAGGGTCAGCGGCGTGGCGTCCTGCAGGTGGGTGCGGCCGATCTTGACGATGTCGGCGAAGGCGCGGGACTTGCCCTCCAGCGTGGCGCGCAAACGTGCCAGCGCGGGCAACACGCGCGCGGTGATCGCCAGGGTGGCGGCCACGTGCATGGCCGTCGGGAAAGCGTCGTTGCTGGACTGGCTGAGGTTGACCTCGTCGTTGGGGTGCACCAGGCGCGCCTGGCCCCGCTCGCCCCCCATCAGCTCGCTGGCTCGGTTGGCCAGCACCTCGTTGACGTTCATGTTGGTCTGCGTGCCCGAGCCGGTCTGCCAAACGACCAGCGGGAACTCCTCCGCGTGGCGCCCCGCCAGGACCTCGTCGGCCGCCGCAACGATGGCCCCGGCCTTGTCACCCGGCAGCAGGCCCAGCGCATGGTTGACCTGTGCCGCCGCGCGCTTGACCAGCACCAATGCGTGGATGAGCTCGGGGGGCTGGCGCTCGGTGGAGATCGCGAAGTTCAGCAGCGAGCGCTGCGTCTGCGCCCCCCACAGGCGCTCTGCGGGGACCTCGATCGGGCCGAAGGTGTCGCGTTCCTGGCGTGTGTTCATGCGTCGTCACTCACGTGGATCTGGTGGCGTGGGGCAAGGCGGATGCCATGGCCGATGATGCGCCCAGGCCCGTCACCCCACGCCCATCGCGGGCGTTTCGTGAACAAGTCGCGCCCGAGGCCCCGACCGCTTGCGAGACAATCGGCGCATGACCTGCGCCGCCGCCCCCGATCACGACCCGATGCCCGAGCCGCCCGAGGCCCCGGACATCAACGCCTGCTGCGGCAGCGGCTGCGACCCCTGCATCTTCGACTCGCACGACATGGCGATGGACGCCTACCGCCAGGCGCTGCGGGCCTGGCGGGCGCGGCAGGAGCAAAACAGCCCCGGCGCCACCGGCCCCCTGACGGCCTGATCGAAAATAAACCTGCACGCTTTGCGCTTCGCTGATATAGTCGCGAGCGATTGCTGCAGTTTCGCTTACCTCCGCAGCATTTTGTCGCCCTGCGCGCACCTCCCCGGTCGCGTCGCGCTCCTCAGCAGAGTTGACCCCATCGCGCGGTCGCCTGCCTTCCCAGGCAAGCTTCGTCTGGTTCATCGATCCCGCTCGCCCGTGGTTCACGGGTGCTTCACTCAAGCCGGATCCTGATCTGTCTCCTTTGACCTGGCATCGCTGCTGGCCACGCTTTTTGTCGCCATCGGTTTGCTGCCTTGATAGCGCCGTGCGGACCCGATCCGTCCGGCCTGACCTGATTTCACTTGAACGATCTCTCCCAACTTCGACGCCAGGTCGGCAGGTTCCTCCTGTCACCCGTCACCCGACAGACCGATTGCGGCCAGTACGCTGCCTCGCTGTCCATCCGCAGCGGCCAAGGTTCGGCCACCCATGACAGGGTGTTCCGCTTCATCCCGCTGTTCTCGACACCTCAAGCAGCCCTGCAGTACGCACTGGCGCAAGGCATGGGGTACCTCCGTCAACCCGCGCTGCCTGCCTGACCCAGGTCGGCTGCGCCATTTCCAAAGCAGGGCTCATGGCCAAAGAAGAACTCATCGAGATGCGCGGACAGGTGGACGAAGTGCTGCCCGACTCGCGCTTTCGCGTCACGCTCGAAAACGGGCACAAGCTCATCGCTTACACGGGCGGCAAGATGCGCAAGCACCGCATCCGCATCCTGGCGGGCGACAAGGTGTCGCTGGAGCTGTCGCCCTACGACCTGAACAAGGGTCGCATCACCTTCCGTCACCTGGAGCCACGCGCCAACGGTGCACCGTCGTCGCCTCCGCGTCGCCGGTTCTGATCCAAAGCCCATCCGGGCACACACGAATGGCCTGAGCTGCCGCGGCAGGCCAACTCGAAACATAGCGGTGTTCACTGAAAGTCTCAAATGGAAAACAAACTGTACGTGGGCAACCTGCCCTACTCGATGCGCGACGACGACCTGCAACAGCATTTCGCCCAGTTTGGCCAGGTCTCCTCGGCCAAGGTCATGATGGACCGCGACACCGGCCGCTCCAAGGGCTTCGGCTTCGTGGAAATGGGTTCGGGCAATGAAGCCCAAGCCGCCATCCGCGGCATGAACGGCCAGTCCTTCGACGGCCGCGCCCTGGTCGTCAACGAAGCACGTCCCCGCGAAGAGCGTTCGGGCGGCTTCGGCGGTGGTGGCCAAGGTGGCTACCGCGGCGGTCGCGGCAGCTACTGATCGCGACCCGGATCGATCTGCGGGTGTCTTCGTCTTCGCCGGGCTACCAGACGCATCAGTCTTGCGTGGCCATCCGCGGCGCCGACGACCTCCAGATCCGATCCCTGCTCGATCGCCAGCAGTACGCCGACCCACACGGGGAGGCGGCTGCGTCGGGCTTTTCAGCGGCCAACTGGCCGCTTTTTGGCGTGTTGTGGCCTTCGAGCCTGCAACTGGCCGCGCACATGCTGACGCGGCCCCTGACACCGGGCGAGCGCATCCTCGAAGTGGGATGCGGTCTTGCCCTGGCCAGCCTGGTCTGCCATCGCCGCGGCGACGACGTCACGGCGTCGGATGCGCACCCGCTGACCTTGAACTTCCTGGCCGAGAACGTCCTGCTCAACGACCTGATGCCCCTGCCTTACCGGCACGGTGACTGGGCCGTGCGCCCGGACGACGCCGCGCACGACCGCCATCAGGTGGTGGACGGTCGCTACAACGTGATCATGGGCAGCGATGTCCTGTACGAACGCGACGAGCCCGGCCACCTGGCCGGCTTCATCGAGCGGCACGCCTGCTCCACGGCCGAGGTCATCATCGTCGACCCCAACCGGGGCAACCGATCGGCTTTCACGCGTCGCATGGTCGCGCAGGGTTTCCTGCTCAACGAAACGCACCTGAACACGCCAGAGGCCGATGGCCTGCCCTATCGAGGCCGGCTGTTGAGGTACTCCCGCACCTGAATCAACGAAGGGGTGCTTGCCCCGAGTCGTTTGACAGGCCCCAAAACCTACCGTACAGTAGGTAGCCATGGACACCACCCTGCCCTCGCGCGCCGAGCGCCGCCCCGACACCCGCGGCGACATCGTTCGCACGGCCCGGCGCCTGCTGCTCACGCACGCCTACCTGGGGCTCAACTTCCAGGAGTTGGCCAACCTGATCGGCATCCGCAAGGCCAGCCTCTACCACCACTTCCCTTCGAAGCTGGCGGTCGGCCAGGCCGTGATCGACGACAGCGCCAAGCGCTTCCACCGCTGGGCCGACACCATCGCGCACCTGCCTGCCGTGCAGCAGTTGCAGGCCTATGTGCAGATGCTGCGCGACGCGCTGGCCGCAGGCGGCATGGTCTGCCCGATCGGGGCGACGGCCGGCGAATGGGCCAGCCTGGAGCCCGAGTTGCAAGACACCGTCAAGCGCTTTCACCTGCAGCAACTGGCCTGGCTGGAAGCGCGGGCTGCGCAGTGGCCGTCGGTCGTGAACCCTTCGCCCGCCACCGGCACACCGCTGACCCCGCGGCAATGGGCCGCCCATTTCAACGCCACCTGCCAGGGCGCCCTGCTGACGGCCCGCATGCACGGCGACATCACCTGGTACGACCAGGCCACCGCCCCCTTGCTCAACACCTTGGCCGCGGCCTCGGCCAACTGATCCCCCGCGCCCCGGGCTGTTTGCGCCGGGGTTTTTCGCCCGCAGTAACCTACCAACCGGAAGGTAGAAAATGAAAGCCGTCATCGTCGCCTACGCCCGCACCCCCTTCCACTTTGCCCGCAAGGGGGCCTTGTCCACCACCCGTCCCGAGGACCTGCTGGCCACCGCCATCCGCGGCGCGCTGGCGCAGGCCCCGGTGCCCCACGACGCCATCGAGGACGTGATCGCCGGTTGCGCCTACCCCGAAGGGCCGCAGGGCAACAACATCGCCCGCATCGCGGCCTCCATGGCCGGCCTGCCCAATTCAGTCAGCGCCATGACGGTCAACCGCTTCTGCGGCTCGTCGATGACGGCGGTGCACCTCGCAGCCGCGCAGATCGACGCCGGCATCGGCGAAGCCTATGTCTGCGCCGGGGTCGAGTCGATGACCATGGTGCCGCAGGGCGGCCTGACCTTCGATCCGCACCCGGGCCTCGTCAGCGCTGGCACCGACCTGTACATGCCCATGGGCCAGACGGCAGAAAACGTGGCCGAACGCTGGGCCGTCAGCCGTGCCGACCAGGAAGCGCTGGCGTTGGCCTCGCACCAAAAGGCCGCCGCGGCCCGCGCCAACGGCTTGCTGCTCGACGAGATCGTGCCCGTCACCACGCCCACGGGTGAGGTGGTCAGCGAAGACGGCTGCATCCGCCCGCAGACCACGCTGGAGGCGCTGGCCTCGCTCAAGCCCGCCTTCCGCCCCGACGGCGTGGTGACGGCCGGCACCTCGTCGCCACTGACCGATGGGGCCGCGGCCGTCATGGTCGTGCACGAGGACTTCGCACGGCGCCACGGGCTCAAGCCGCTGGCGCGCATCGTGTCGTACGCGTCGGCCGGTGTCGACCCGGACGTGATGGGCATCGGGCCGGTGCCGGCCACCCGCAAGGCCCTGGCGCGCGCTGGCCTGACAGCGGCCGACCTCGACGTGGTTGAAATCAACGAGGCCTTCTCCTCCCAGGCGCTGGCTTGCATCCGCGAGCTGGGCCTGCGCCCCGAGACCATCAACCTCGATGGTGGCGGCCTGGCCATCGGGCACCCGCTGGGCGCCACGGGGGCGCGCATCACCGGCAAGGCCGCGGCCCTGCTGCAGCGCACGAAGGGCCGCTACGCGCTGGCCACGCAGTGCATCGGCGGCGGCCAGGGCGTGGCCACCGTGCTCGAGAACCTGGCCTGACGCGAACCACAGACAAAGGCAAACCATGGACACCTCCCTCGCTCCTGCCACGCCGGCGCACGCCGGGCCTGCGCTCCACACCGCTTCACCCTGGCCCGTGTTCTTCACGGCCTGCATCGCGGTGTTCCTGGTGTCCGTGGATGCGACGGTGCTGTTCGCGGCCTTTGCGGCGCTCAGGCAAAGCTTCGAGGGCAGCTCGGCCGCCGAGCTGTCCTGGGTGCTCAACGCCTACACCGTGGTCTACGCCGCGCTGCTGGTGCCGGCCGGACGACTGGCCGACACGCATGGCAGGCGCCGCATGTTCGTCGTCGGCACGGGCCTGTTCATGCTGGCTTCGCTGGCCTGCGGGCTGGCCACCGACGTGACCGCATTGGTGGCCGCGCGCGCCGTGCAGGCCGTGGGCGCGGCCGTGCTCACGCCCGCTTCGCTGTCCATCGTGCTGGGGGCCTTCCCGGCGTCGCGCCGGGCGGTGGCCGTGAGCCTGTGGGGCGCGGTGGGCGGGCTTGCCGCGGCGGTGGGCCCGAGCCTGGGCTCGCTGCTGGTCGACACGCTGGGCTGGCGCTGGGCCTTCTTCATCAACGTGCCGCCAGCGCTGTGGGCCATCTGGCGGGCCCGCCACCGCCTGCCAGCCGATGCGCCAGGCCAGGGTGGACCGGGACGGATCGACCTGGTCGGCGTGGGCCTCTTGGTGCTGGGCATGGGCGGGCTCACCGCTGGCGTGGTCGCCACCGAAAGCCATGCCTGGCATCGGCCGCAGGTGTGGCTGGCTGCCGTGAGCGGTGCCACCGCGTTGCTGGCCTTCGCGGCCTGGGCCCGCCGCCACCCGGCGCCAGCGCTCGACCTGTCGCTGTTCGCCAACCGCAGCTACAGCGCCGTGAACCTGGCCACCCTGGCCTTCGGCGTCGCCTTCTCGATGATGTTCTTCGGCTTCTTTTTCTTCATGACCGGGATCTGGCACTACAGCCTGCCACTGGCCGGGCTGGCCATCACGCCGGGGCCGCTGATGGTGATCCCCGTGGCGATGCTGGCCGGGCGCATCGCCGCGCGCGCAGGCCACCGGCCGGTGCTGGTCGCAGGCTGCCTGTTGATGGCCATCGGCGGGGTCTGGCAGGCCACCGTGCCCGGCCTGCAGCCCAACTACCTGCTGCACTGGCTGCCCAGCCAGTTGCTCACGGGCATCGGCGTGGGCCTGGCGCTGCCCTCGCTGTCTGGCGCGGCGGTGGCCAGCCTGGGGCCGGCCCACTTCGGCGCGGGCAGCGCCGTCAACCAGGCCATGCGCCAGTTCGGCAGCGTGGTGGGGGTGGCCCTCACCGTGGTGCTGCTGGGTGACAGCACCTTGCAGCTGGCGGCGTTCCAGCGCCTGTCCTGGACCTATGCGGGCCTGGTCTGCCTGGCGGCCCTGCTGTGCCTGCCGGTGCAGACGAAGCCCAAGGCCTGACGCACTCTCACCAGGTCAACGGGCCTCGCCCACGGTGAACTCCGAGCCGTTGTAAGCCCCCTGGAAAGACTTGATCTCGCGCGAGCCCGTGTGCTGTGTCACGGCCTGGCGCAACCGCAGGTACTCGGAACTGCCCGACGAGTGGGCCGACACCGACCCGATGCGCACCACCGGCACCCTGAGCGACGTGCCCAGGGCGGACGCCCCCTCCCCGCTCATCAAAACGGCGGCGATGCGAGCCTCGGCACCGAAGACGAGCCAGTTGACGGGATCGTGGGAAGCCAGCACGAGGATCACCGGCCGATTGGTTTGCCTCACCATCACGCGGACGGGCTGCTTCGTGCTGCTGGCCGGCATGTTGGCCTGCCGGCCGCCGTGCACCCCGACCATGTGCACCTCGGCGTCCTTGGCGACGCCCTCCAAGCCAGCAGCAGAAGAGGTCATGGGGCGCAAGGCGGTCCCGCGCTCCAGGCGATCCAGCATGGCTGCTCGGTTTTCTTCCGCTTCGGCCGCGCGACCGGCGGACTCCAGCTTCGCCAGCTGAATCTGCAACTCGTGGTCGGCGACGGCCTGCGACATGGGCTGCGAGACGCCATCGGCGGTGGCCTCGACATCATCCCCCATCCACGACTCGCTGCCACGCCGCAGGAAGCCTGCTCGAGCTCCGAGGGAGTGCAGCGACCCCTTGCGCACACCGTCACCCACCTGGGTGATGACCTCTGTCTCGATGTTGAACCGCCAGGTCAGGGACGGGCGATTCGGCAGCGCCCCCGAGTCCATCAGCAGGTGCTGCTCGTCCAGTTTGACGGGAGCCATGTAGAACATCGGCGAGGTGTGCCAGGAGCCGTTCTCACCACTTTCCAGGTCCAGCCACCCCAGCTCTGGGTAAGACAGAAAGACCACCATCTTCCCGTTCTTCATCGGCATGGGTTGCCCGCTGCTGATGCCCCGCGGCGACAGGCTGTATTGCTTGACGGTGGTGGCCTTGATGCCATCGGCGGCGCGCGCATGGGACACCAGGGCAAAGTCGCGGGAAGTGCCCAGCAGCAGGCCGGGCGATTGGCCCGGGATGTTGGCTGCGTGGCTGGCATTCTTGATCGACTGGGGGTGCCGCTCCAGGGTCCCCTTGAGGCCATCGGCCAGCATGACGGATCCGTCCTGCGTTGTCATCACCCAGCCTGTCACCTCCGGCAGCCAGGCCAGCAAACGCTGACCGCCGTTGCCGGCCGGCGCCCAGATCTGGTGGCCCGTCTCTGCATCCATGAAGACCGGTGCACGCCCCGAGGTCGTGAGCGCCACGATCCGACCGTTGGGCGAGATGTGAAGTCCATCGGGCGAAATCGACCCCAGCCGAGGCAATTCGGCCATGGTCTTGTTTTCCTCCAGGTCCACCACGATGCCCTGCCCCTGGCCATCGACGAACACCGCCACGTTCGCGTCGGCCGCCACCACGCCGCCCGAGACAGCAGACAGCTTGCCCGCAGGCACCATGCCCGCCGGGCCCAGGTCCTGCTTCGGCTTGAGCGCCGGCCTGGCGAGCAAGGCCCCCACCGTGCGGATGCCGTAGAGCTTCAGCAGCTCCTGGTCCTGGTCCTGGAAGCAGGTGCGCTCCAGCGACAACCCCTTGATCGATTCAACCGAGTCGAAACGGGCGATCACGTGTCCCTTGGAGCAGGCCAGCGCGCGAATCGTCAACTGGGCGTCAGAGACGCCCTTGAGCTCGGCCAGGGCCTTGGCGTCATCGCCGAGCAGGGAGCCCAGGCGCTCCTGGGCCAGCCTGACCTCGGGCGAGACCGGGTAGGCCGCGTTGACCTTCGCGGGCGCCGACATGAAGACTTCCTCGATGCGAGAACAGCCCGTCAGCACCACACACAGCGCCGCCAGCGACGCCCATCCTTTTGGCTTCATGGATTCTCCCTGTGGGCCGGCAACGTGGTCCGTCCGGCCTGTTTATCTTGACTCTGCGGTGTTCAAGATACCCGATGGGAGCCCTCGTGCATGCGAGGAAAAGAGCTGTGAGCACCGAGCAACACCACTCGGCCGGTCCCGTGTCAGCTGGGCTTCGAGCCCGCCTGAGCCTCGGCCGCCGCCTCGCGCAGCTTGTCCTTCTTGCTCTTGCGCTTGCCCTTGATGCCGCCGGTGCCCTGCGGGTCGGTCAGCGGGTTGCGGTTCTCGGGCTCGGTCTGCTTCATCTCGAAGCCCGGCACCTGCTCGCGCGGCACGCGCAGGCCCTGGCGCTTTTCGATCAGGCGAAAGTGCGCCTCGTTGTCGGCGTTGACGAAGCTGACCGCCACGCCGCTGTGGCCGGCGCGCGCGGTGCGGCCGATGCGGTGGATGTGGTCGTCGGGCGAGCGCGGCAGGTCGTGGTTGACCACGGCCGGCAGGGCATCGACGTGCAGGCCGCGCGCGGCCAGGTCGGTGGCCACGACCACCTGCAGCTCACCGGCCTTGAAGGCGCGCAGCACCTCGCGGCGCGCGCCCTGGCTGGCGTCGGCGTGGAAGGCAGCGGCTTGGATGCCGTGCTTTTGCAGCTTGTGCGCCACCACGTCGCAGGCGTGGCGCGTGGCCACGAACACCAGCACCTGCCGCCAGCCTTCCTGCTTGATCAGGTGGCGCAGCAGCGGCGTGCGCTGGGCCGCGTCGACCTGGATGGCGCGCTGCCGGATGTCGGGCACGGACACCGCGTCGGCGCGCAGGTCGATGCGCACGGGCTCTTGCAGCAGTTGCTGGGTCAGCGCCTCCACGCCGGGCGCGAAGGTGGCCGAGCACAGCAGGTGCTGGCGCCGCTTGGGCAGCAGGGCCAGCACGCGCGTGAGCTCTTCTTCAAAGCCCTTGTCGAGCAGTCGGTCGGCCTCGTCAAGCACCAGGGTCTGCACGCCGTCCAGGCTCAGGGCGTTGTGCTCGATGAGGTCGAGCAGGCGTCCCGGGGTGGCCACGACGATGTCGGCGCCACCGCGCAGGGCCAGCATCTGCGTGTTGATGGACACACCACCGAAGACGCAGCCCCAGCGCAGCGGCGCCTGAAGGTGCTCGGACATGTCACGCAGGGTCTCGCCGACCTGCAGGGCCAGCTCGCGCGTGGGCACGAGCACCAAGGCTTGCGTGGGGCGCCGCTCGGGCTTGGGCTCATGCAGGGCAGCCTGCTGCGGGCGGCGATCGGGCGCGGTGCGTGCGTCGGCTTTGACTGAGCGCGCAAAGGCCTCTTCGACCTGTTGCAGCAGCGGCAGCACATAGGCCAGGGTCTTGCCCGAACCCGTCTGCGCCAGGGCCAGCACGTCGCGGCCGGCCAGCGCCGCCGGGATGGCATCGGCCTGCACGGGGGTGGGCTCGTCCAGCTCGGCGTCGGCCAGCCTTTGCAGCAGCGAGCCCGACAGGCCGAGCGCGGCGAAGGTGGCAGCGGGCGTGCCCGAGGCCTCGGGGGCTCGGGGCGCATGAGGCAACTGCAGCACGTTGGGGGTGTTCTCGGCCTCGCTCACAGCGCCCTCACCTTCACGGACTTGCCCTTGACCTTGCCGCCCTGCAGGCCCCTCAAGGCCTTGTCGGCGATGTCGCGGTCCACCGCCACGTAGGTCGAGAACTCGTTGACGTTGATCTTGCCGATCTTGGCGCCATCGAAGCCAAGGTCTTTGGTCAGCGCACCCAGCACGTCACCAGGGCGGATCTTTTCCTTGCGGCCACCGAGGATCTGCAGCGTCACGCGTGGCGGGCGCAGCGGCTCGCGCTCGGTCGATGGGGTGAGCTCGCTCAAGGGGTGCCATTCGCTGGCGCGGCCCTGCATCTGGTCGATGCGGCCCACGCGGCCCATCTCGTCCATGCTGGCCAGGCTGAAGGCCCAGCCCGACTCGCCCGCGCGGCCGGTGCGGCCCACGCGGTGGGTGTGCACTTCCACGTCGGGGGTGATGTCGACGTTGATGACGGCTTCGAGCTGGGCGATGTCCAGGCCGCGAGCGGCCACGTCGGTGGCCACCAGCACGCTGCAACTGCCGTTGGCAAAGCGCACCAGCACCTGGTCGCGATCGCGCTGGTCGAGGTCGCCATGCAGCTCGAGTGCGACGATGCCTTGCGCCTGCAGCACCTCCACCAGGTCGCGGCACTGCTGCTTGGTGTTGCAGAACGCGATGGTGCTGGCCGGGCGGAAGTGATCGAGCAGCAGCCCCACGGCATGCAGGCGCTCGGCCTCTTTGACCTCGTAAAAGCGCTGGCGGATGCGGCTGGTGTCGTGCCGCTCAACCAGCTTGACCTCTTGCGGATCGCGCATGAAGCGGCGCGCCAGCTTGTCCACGCCTTCGGGGTAGGTGGCCGAGAACAGCAGCGTCTGGCGCTGCTTGGGCGCCTGCGCCACCACCTGCGCGATGTCGTCGGCAAAGCCCATGTCCAGCATGCGGTCGGCCTCGTCGAGCACCAGGGTCTGCAAGGCTTCGAGGTTCAGCGTTTCGCGCGCGAGGTGATCGAGCACCCGGCCCGGCGTGCCGACGATGACGTGCGCGCCATGTTCCAGGCTGGCCAGTTGCGGGCGGATGGGGCTGCCACCGCACAGGGTCACGACCTTGATGTTGTCCTCCGCGCGCGCCAGGCGGCGGATTTCGGTGGTGACCTGGTCGGCGAGTTCTCGCGTGGGACAGAGGACCAGGGCCTGCACGGCAAAGCGCCTGGGGTTCAGCGAGGTCAGCAAGGGCAGGCCGAACGCCACGGTCTTGCCGCTGCCGGTCTTGGCCTGGGCGATGAGGTCCTTGCCGGCCAGGGCCAGCGGCAAGCTGGCGGCCTGGATGGGCGTCATCGCCAGGTAGCCCAGGGTCTGCAGGTTGGCCTGCATGGCCTCGGACAAAGGCAGTTGCGAGAAGGCGGGGCCGCTGACGGCGGCGGGCGTGGCCAGGCTGGCGGACGCCGAGGTCGCCGGGTTGGCCGGCGAAGATGGATGGTTCATGCCGGATTATCCGGGATCCGGCCCGAAACGTGGGGCCCGGCGCGATTCAACCCCAGTGAACGGGGGCGTCGGTGGAGATGGCCTCGCTGCGGTGGCGCGGCATTTCGCTCAGGCCTTGCGCATCCTGCAACGCCTGCACGCGGATCTGCGGCGGCTGCGACTGCACCGATCCGAAGATGGTGGCAAACGACACGTCGGCGGCGTCGCGCCCGGTGCCGAATCGCACGAAGCCCATGGGGATGGCCGTGCCCGACGGGTCGAAGATGTACCAGCGCCCGCCCAGGAAGACCTCGACGTAGGCGTGGAAGTCGGTGGGGCCCAGCGCCGGGTCGGCGCCGAAGTCGATGCCGGTGGCAAAGCGCGCCGGGATGTTCAGCGCGCGGCACAGCGCGATCATCAGGTGAGCGAAGTCGCGGCACACGCCCCGGCCTTCGTTGAGCGTGTCGATGGCCGAGGTGGCGCTGGTGGTCGTGTTGCCCTCGAACTTCACCCGGCGGCGCACCCAGTCCTGGATGGCCACCACGCGGCTGTAGCCCTGCGGCAAGTTGCCGAACTCGGCCATCACCAGCGGGCCCAGAAGGTCAGACTGGCAATAGCGACTGGGGTAGATGTAGCTCAGCACCTCGGTGGGCAGGCGCGAGACCGGCGTCTCGGCGATGAGCTCGGGCGCGCAGAGGTGGTGGTGCAGGTCGACCACCGCGTGGTAGCTGACCTTCAGGGGGCCGGCCCAGGCGCACAGGCGCAGGTAGCGGTTGTGGCTGACGGGGTCGGTGAAGACCAGGGGCAGGAGGGGCTGGCTGATGTCCAGCCGCTCGCTGCGGATCACCTGGCAGCGGGTGTGCGCGCCGTGGATGTTGAAGACGAAATCTGCCCCGGGGGGTGCGACCTCGTAGATCAGGTCGATGGACAGTTCAATGCGGACCAAGAAAATCTCCAGGGCCACAAACCAACGCGACCAATCATTCTTGAGCCCATTGTGGCCCATCGGCGGCCCCAGGGCCAGCGCTTGCCCCGGCTTTCAGTCGGAGATGTCCACCCCGGGCATGAAGGCCACGCGCCCCTTGATCTCCTGCGCGGCCTCGGTGGGCTCGGGGTAGAACCACACGGCGTCGGGCTTCATCTCGCCGTTGACGAACAGGCTGAGCCACTGGGCCTGGCCCTTCCAGACGCAACTGCTGCGGTGGTTGCTGAAGGTGGTGTACTCGTCTTTCAGCGCAGCGCGCGGAAAGTAGTGGTTGCCTTCGAGGGTGACGATGTCGTCGCTTTCGGCAACGACGACGCCGTTCCAGGTTGCTTTCATGGGAGGCCTTGCGAAATTCGTGTGGGATGGGTGCAGATGCTACGCCGGCTCGGCCACGATCTGCCGCAAGGCTTGCACGTACGCCGCAACGGGTTGCCCGCCCGAGATCAGGTGCCGGTCGTTGACGACAACAGCCGGCACCGAGCGGATGCCCGCCTCGGCGTAGAAGGCCTGCTGCTCGCGCACCGCCTGCGCGAATTCACCGCTGGCCAGCACCTGCGCCGCACGCGCCACATCAAGCCCGGCCTCGCCCACGGCGGCCAGCAGCACGGGGTGTTCGTCCATCGCCTGGCGGTGTTCGTGGCAGGCCCGCAGCAGGGCCTGCTTGAGCGCGAGCTGGGCGCCAGGCTGGCTGGGGGCCAGCTCGCCCGCCCAGTGCAGCAGGCGATGCGCGTCAAAGGTGTTGTAGATGCGGCCGCGCCCGGCCATGTTGAAGGAAAAGCCCACCTCCGCGCCCCGCTGGCGGATCACCTCGCGGATCTGCGATTGCTGCTCGGGCGTGCTGCCGTACTTCTGCGTGAGGTGCTCGGCGATGTCCTGGCCGCCCGGCCCCATCTTCGGGTTGAGCTCGAAGGGCTGGAAGTGGATCTCGGCAGCGACCTCGCCCTGCAGCTCGGCCAGCGCCCGCTGCAGCGACCACAGGCCCACGGCGCACCAGGGGCAGGAGACATCGGAGACGAAATCGATCTTGAGCGAATGGGGCATGTGGGTGAACCTGCGAAGGGTCTTCCTACAATGCCAGAAAACCACCCGACGAACGAGGGCCCCATGCCAAAGATGAACCGACGCCGATGCACGCAGTGGCTGGTGCTGAGCGCCACCGCCATGGCCCTGTCCGGCTGCGCCAGCCTGCTCGATCGCGAGCCGGTGCGCGTCAACGTGGTGGGCGTCGAGCCCCTGCGAGGCGAAGGCCTGGAGGCGCGCCTGGCGCTCAAGCTGCGCATCGTCAACCCCAACGACGCGGCCATCACCTACGACGGGCTGTCGGTGTCGCTGGACGTGCGGGGCCAGCACTTCGCCAGCGGCGTGAGCAACGAACGCGGCGAGGTGCCCCGCTTCGGCGAAGCGCTGATCACGGTGCCGGTGTCGGTGTCCGCCCTGTCGCTCGTTCGCCAGGCGCTGGACGTGGCGCGTGGCGGCAGCCCTCGCATCGACTACGTGCTCAAAGGGCGCCTGGCTGGCACGGCGCTGGGCAGCGTGGGGTTCAGCAGCCAAGGCGAGATCGACTTGCCGGCGGAATGGGCCCGCCGCTGAAACGGCCCCTCGGGAAGGGTGCCACTGGACTCAGGTCGGACGCCCCGCCCACTCGATCCGGTTTCGCCCCCCGTGCTTGGCCCGGTACATCGCCTGGTCGGCACGGGCCACGAGGGCATCGAGGTCATGGCCATGGTGGGCCGAATCGGCCAGGCCGATGCTGACCGTCAGGTGCAGCGCGGGCAGGCCAGCGCCGACGTCGATCGCCTCGGCCTGGATGGCTTCGCGCAGGCGTTCGGCAAAGCCCATGCCGGCCTCCGGCGAGCAGTGGCTGAGCAGGGCCACGAACTCCTCGCCGCCCAGCCGCGCGGCCAGGTCACCCTGACGCATGCCCTGGTGCAGCACGCCCGCCACGGCCACCAGCGCCAGGTCTCCGGCGGTGTGCCCCAGCTGGTCGTTGACGCGCTTGAAGTGGTCCACGTCCAGCAACAGCAGCACCACGCCGAAACCATGGCGGCGGGCCCGGGCCATCTCTGCCTCGGCGGCCTCGAAGAAGGCACGGCGGTTGGGCAAGCCGGTCAGGAAGTCGGTGGAGGACTGCTCGCGCAAGGTCTCGATGAGCCTGTCGCGCTCGCGCTCCAGGTCACCACGGACCCGGCTCTGCTGACGCAGCGCTTCGATGCCGCCGATGATCGCTGCGACCTCGTCGTGGGCCCGCGGCTCGGGCAAGGCCGGGCTCAGGTCACCCCGTCCCATGGCGTGCAGGGCCTCGGCGGCCTGCATCAGGGGCTGCACCACACGCTGGCGGATGAGCAGCAGCATGACCAGCACCAGGGCCATGAGTGCGCTGGTCAGCCCAGCCAGCCAGGCCAGCGACCGACGAGAGCGTTCGTGCGCGTCGATGCTGCGTTGCTCGGCTTCGCTCAGCAGGGCGTCTCGCAGCTCGATGATGGCGTCCATGTCGGGCACGTAGCGAGCGGCGAACTCGGCTGGCGTCAGCCCGTAGCGCCCGTGGGTGCGACCGGCCCGCTCGACCTCGCCCAGCAGCCGCGCCGCGTTGCCGAAATAGCGCTGCGCCATGGCAGCCTGGGCCGCCCGTACTGCGCCCCCAGGTTGCCCCCCCTCCGGGGCACCGTCGGTCGCCGCCATCCTCAGGCCCAGCAGGTGGTGCAGTTGATCGATGCGGCCCTTGACCTGGTCGATGGCCGCGGTCTCGCCTTCGGTGAAGGGTTGATGCCGGCTGAGCGCTGGCGTGAACAAGGAGCCCAGCTGACCAGCGTACTCTCGCAACTCGGCGGCCAGCCGCGCACCCCACACGGGCGTAGCGAGTTCGGCATCGGCCTGCTGGGCTTCGTGGGCGAACGCGGTGATGGCCGGCGCCAGGCGCGGCACGAGTCCGATCATCGCCTGCACGCCGTCGCGGATGTCGGCGGCCGAACGCTGCGCCCCGGGCCGCTGGATGAGCAGGTCGATCCGGGTGCGCGCCTGCTGCAAGGCCTGCACCAGCTCCCCTGCCTCGCGCCGAATGTCCTGGTGCCGCGAGGCCTGCGGGTCATCGTCCAGCACCTGCCGATAAGCCAGGAAGGCCTCGTCGGTGCGCTGGCGTGCCCGCGTCAGGCGCTCCAGCAGCTCCGGTGTGCCGCCAGTCGTCGCCTCACCCAGCAAACCGTTGGTGGGACCCCGCTCGCGCGAGACCATCTCGGCGGCCACCAGCGCCACCCGCAACCGTTGCACGGCCTGCTGCGCCCGACGTGATTGCTCGAACTTCGCCCACTCCAGGTTCACCAACTGCGCGACCCCCACCAGCACGATCAGCACCAGGCCCACGGCGATGAGCCGGAACCAGCCGCGCAGGGTCAGGGTGTGGGGGGGTGTAGACGAGGTAGCGAGCATGGGCAATGCCTGGACACACGCCAGTCAATGTAGCGCCATCGTGCGATGCAGCGTCAGCCTTCTCGCCACTCGCTGGGCGTGACCCCATGCCAGCGCCGGAAGGCCCGGTGAAAGCAGCTCGGCGACGAGAACCCGGTTTCATCGGCGATCTGCTTGATCGACAGCAGGCGCTCGCGCAGCAGGCGCTCGGACAGCTCGCGCTGACAACGCTGCACCACGTCGGGCACGCTCAGCTCGCGCTTGGCCAGCTGGCGGCGCATGCTGCGCTCGCTCTGGCCGATGAGCGCGGCGAGCTCGGCCGCATCGGGCACGCGAGGCAGCGAGCGGAAGATGGCCTGACGCAACGCCTGCACCAGGTCCAGGCGCTGGTAGCGGGTGGCCATCAGCGTCTCGACCTGCAGGCGCAGGGTGTCGTAGACCACGCGGTCGTGACCCGGCAAGGGCGCGTCCAGCAGCGTGGCCGAGAAACGCAGCGTGCCCTGGCTGGCATTGAAGCGCAGGCGCGGGCCGAACACCGTCTGGTAACGGTGCACGTGCGCCGGCTCCGGGTACGGGAAGGTCACCTCGATGAGGTCGCTTTCCTGGCTGCCGGCTCGCCGCGAAAGCTGCACGCACAGCGACATCAGCCACTCCATGCGGAACCGCAGGCCATCGGGGGTCACGCCGATGGGGCGGGCCATCAGGCAGGCCTCGCTGCCGGAGATGACGAGATCGATCTCGGGCTCCTCGACGATCAGCGTGGCGAACTGGCGCACGTCCTCGAAGGCCTGACGCAGCGTGGGCGCGTGCACGATGAGCAACGCGTGCGGCCCGTAGCGGGCCTGGGCCAGGCTGGTGCTGGCGGTGAAGCCGTAGCCCGCGTCCCCGGTGACGGTCATCGCGGCGCACATGAACCGGTCGAACACCGACTCGTCGATCCAGGGGCCCTGGATGTCGAGGTCGGCGTCGCTCAGACCGGCCAGCGCCATGGCGGGCCGGTGCGGCTGCCCGTCCATGGCCAGCGTGTCGACCAGGTTGCGAAGGTGTATCGGCGAAATCAGCATGTCGATCTGGTGCGCCGACGTGTCACATGGGTCGCTGCGCGGGCGGTAGTGTGTCGCCTTCCATGCCGCCCGGAAGGCCCCAGCCAGGGTTTACCTGCACGCGATTCGGGACATCCCTAGTGAGGCGGGCCGCTGCTGTCGAAGTCGAGCAGGGTCGTGGCCTGCTCCAGGACGGCCCACAGGTGCTGCGGCATCTGCAGGATGCGCTCGGGCGTGCGGGCCTGCCTCACCCAGGCGCCGATGTCCTGGTGCTGCTCCGCGGTCAAAAGGTTCAGCGACAGCATCTCATCGAGCGTTTGCATGGTGACCTCCTTCGCGGACAGGGCCTGAAATGCAGCCCCGATGAAACCAATGTGCCACAGGCGCCGGGCCCACGTCTTGTGAAGTGGGTGGCGTCTGGCACACAGATGCCGCGAATGAGGGGGAGGGGCTCAGCGGCCTTCGGGCACGGGTGCCGCCACCAGCCGCCACAGGCTGGTGACCTCGGCCTTGCGTGCGGCGTGCAGCGGGTCGGTGGCGTCCTGGGCCTTGCGGTGGCTGGGGCGCGTGTCCAGCCGGCCGGCGACGCTCAGCCCCGCTTCGCGGATCCAGCCCTCGAGCTGCTCGCGCGAACGCAGGCCCAGCCGCTCCGCGATGTCGGACAGGATCAGCCAGCCCTCGCCGCCCGGCAGCAGGTGCGCGGCCAGGCCCGCCAGGAAGCCCCGCAGCATGCGGCTGTCGGGGTCGTAGACGGCCTGCTCCACCGCCGAGCTGGGCTGGCCCGGCAACCAGGGCGGGTTGCAGACGATGAGGGCCGACCGACCAAAGCGGTCCGGGTCAGGAAAGAGGTCGGCTTCGACAACCTGCACGCGCCCGGCCAGGCCCAGGCGCCGCAGGTTGTCCTGCGCACAGGCGATGGCCTTGGGCGCCAGCTCGGTGGCCACCACACCGGCCACACCGCGGCGCGCCAGCACGGCCGAGAGCACGCCGGTGCCGGCGCCGATGTCCCATGCAACGCTGGGCGACGAAGCCTGCAAGGCCGCCGGCAGCGGGGCCTGCGCGACCAGGTCCACGTACTCGCCACGCACCGGCGAGAACACGCCGTGGTGCGGGTGGATGGCATCGCCCAGCGCGGGCACGGGCACGCCCTGCTTTCGCCATTCGTGCGCCCCGATCAGGCCCTGCAGTTCGCGCAGCGAGGCGACATAAGGCTCGTCGACCTCGCCATGGGCCTCGAGGCAGGCCTGTCGCACGTCGGGCGCGCGGCGCAGGGGCACGCCGTGGTCGGCTTCGAAGGGCAGCAGCAGCAGGCCCAGCAGGCGCGCGCGCTCGGCCTGGGCCTTGCGGTGCAGGTGGTGGGCCTGGGTCAGGCTGTCAGGCTTGATCGGTTTGCGTTGCTGACGCCGGTCAAGGCGCCGGCCCAGGGCCTGCAGCATCTGTCGGGCCTGGTGGAAGTCGCCCTGCCACAGCAGCGCCGTGCCCTCGCAGACCAGCTTGTAGGCGGCGTCGGCCGAGAGGGTGTCGTCGGCGAGCACCACGCGCTTGGGTGGCGGCACGTCGGCGAGGCTGCGCCAGCGTGCGCTGCGCGGCTCGTCGCCGTCGGTCCAGTGGAGGCGGGGGGCATCGGTCATCGGGCGGCATGGTACCCGGCCGATGACCGCCGCGGGGGCCGCAGGGCCGACGGCGGGCTCAGATCGCCTGGACCACCACCTCGGGCAGCAGGCGGGCCACATCCGCCGGGTCGGCCAGCGACGTGCCTTGCGACAACAAGGCCGCCGCGCTGGTGGCCAGGGCCTGGGCAAAGGCCTGCTGTGGTGCCCGCCCTTGCGCCAGGCCGAACACCAGCCCGGCCACGAAGCTGTCGCCCGCGCCGATGGTGCTAGCCACGGGCACGTTCAGGGCGCCGGCCCGCCATGCGCCGTCTGCCGTGACGAGGATGGCGCCCTGTTCGCCCAGCGACAACGCCACGACGCCGGCCCGCCCCGCGTCGATCAGCGCGCGGGCGGCCGCCACCTGGCTGGCCTCGTCGCTCAAAGCCTGGCCGGTGAGCTGGCGCAACTCGCGCAGGCTGGGCTTGAAGACGTCCACGCCAGCGCTCAGGGCCTGAGCCAGCGCGGGACCGTTGGTGTCGATCACGAAGCGGGCACCCCGGGCGCGCACCTCGCGGGCCAGGTCAGCGCAGCAGGCATCGCTCACGCCGGGTGGCAGGCCGCCGCTGGCCACCACCCAGGTGTCGCCCGCGCCCTGCCCGGGCTCACCCAGGGCACTCAGCACGGCCTCGCGGCAGGCGCGCCACTCGGCCTCGCTCATGGCCGGCCCGGGCAGCACGAAGCGCCAGTCCTGGCCGGTGCCCGACTCGTGCACCGAAAAGCTCTCGCGCGTTTCACCCGCGATCGGCAGCACCTGCACGGGCACGCCTTCGGCCTGCAACAGCGTCGTCAGCACGGCCCCCGTGGCGCCACCGGCCGGGTAGATGGCCGTCACGTCGGCGCCCAACCGGTGCAGCACGCGCGCCACGTTGATGCCACCTCCACCCGGGTGCTGGCGGGGCGCGCCGCAGCGCATCTTGTGCACCGGCTCGACGCGGTCGATGGCGGTGGACACGTCCAGCGCCGGGTTCAAGGTCAGGGTCAGGATGCGGGGCATGGGCCACATCCTAACGGTGCATCGCAGGAGAGGCACCCGGGCGATCCGGCACAATCGACCCCCATGACCGAGGCCCTCCCCCCGCATGCCCTGCCCTCCGTGGCCGTGGACCCCACGGACGGCCTGGAAAGCAGCGAGACCGTCCGCTTCGAACACTTCTTCCGCGACGCCGAGGCCGCCGCAGAGCCCCCCCTGGCCCAGGCCCTGCAAGCCCGCCCGGCGCTGCTCGACGCCCTGCGTGGCCTGTTCAACGGCCCCCAGGCCCATGTGCAATTGCGCCTGTGGTGCTTCATGGAGCTGGCCACGCAGCCGCAGGCCCGCCTGGCGCGCGACGAGGTCAACCGCCTCTTTCACATGCTGCTGCCCGACGCGCTGGAGTCGGCCCTCAAGCGCCTGCGCGACATCGGCCTGCTGGCCTGGGACGCCACCGCGCAGGACTACCACCTGCCCGCCCTGGCGCAGCAGGTGCACGGCCTGCTGGCGCCGCTGACCGCCCCGCCCGCCCTGGTCGAAGAAGACGAGATGGCTTCGCTGCTGGCCCAGGTGGCCGGCGCGCAGCAACTGGGCCTGGTCAACGCCAACCAGCTCAAGCACCTGCACGCCCAGCTCGCGCGCCTGCACGACGAGTTCGCCGAGGCGATCGCCAGCGGCTCCGAATCACGCCTGCGGGCCGCGCAGCCGCGCTTTGACCGGGCGCTCGACCTGGTTGACCGCGCCGGCCAGGCGCTCACCGCCCTGATCCGCGCCGAGCACGACGACCCGCGCCTGGAGCGCGAAGCCCGCGCCATCGGCCAAGAACAAGCACGCCTGCTGGCCATGGCCAGCCAGTTCACGCGCGCCTTGCAGCAGGCCGACCGCCAGCGCGTGACGCTGGGCTCCACCGGCCTGACCACGTCCGACGTGCGCCTGTGGCTGCAGCGCCACCCCGCGCTCGACACCCTGCTCGGCGAGGCACTGAGCCTGCCCGTGCGCACCGTGCTGGTCAGCCAGCACGACCTGCTCGACGTGGCAGAAGGCGAGTTCGAGCGCGACCGCCCACCGGCCGGCCTGGCCGACGGCCTGCCGCCGCCCGCCGAAGCCGCCACCGGTTCGCTCGAGACCCTGAGCCTGCCGGCCGAGCTAGGCAACCTGATCGACCGCCTGAGCCAATGGCAGTCGGCCGGCGACACGACCCGCCAGCTGCACGAGGCCGTGCTGGGCGGCCGCTTTGCCCAGGCCGCTTACCGCATGCAGCTCATGCCCCTGCTGGGTGACGCGCAGGCGCAGACCCTCAAGGGCCTGACGGGTGACCTCGCCCGCTCGCCCTGGCGCTGGCAGTTCGAGCCGCGCCAGCTCGAGCCGCAGGACGAAGCCGTGGCCCTCATCAGCGAAGGCGTGCTGACGCCTTTGGCCGCACCTGGCGCGCCTTCCGCCGCCGCCACCGACACCGAATCGACACCCTCATGAGCCAACACCTGGACGACGCCGCCCTGCTGGCGGCCGAGCTGCTTGCCCGCCGCTGGCTGCCCCGCCAGCACCCCAAGGTGCGCCGCGCGCTGGTCGACGCCGACCTGTGGGCCGCCACGCAGGACCGCCTGGCCCAGGTCGGCCTGCGCCTGATCGACAACCTCTACGCCGACCACGTCAGCGTGGCGCTGCTGCGCCCGGCCGAGACCGCTGTGTTCGGCGAGGCGGGGCTGAACAGCCACAACAACATCGACCTGCCGCGCGACGCCGTCTCGCTGCTGGTGCTGCTGTGGGCGCTGATCATCCTGCCCAAGCGCGAGCGCCAGCAGGCCCGCGCCGCCAGCGCCAACGGCGACGACCAGAACGACATGTTCGGCCGCGAGCGCCCGGTGCCCACGGCGGCCAGCGTCAGCCCGCTGGTGCCGTATCGCGCGCTGCTGGCCGACTTCGGGGTGCAACTGGGCAAGAAGACGCGCCTGGACACCAACTTGAAACGCCTGGAGAACCACGGCTTCATCGTGCGCAAGGGCGAGGACATCGGCGAAGGGCCGTTGCTGGACCTGCTGCTGGACTACGACGCGCTGGCGCCACGCATCCTGCAAGGGGCACTGGCCGATGTGCTGGTGCAGGCCAAGGAGCTGCAGGCGAGCTTGCCGCTGGCGTTGACGAATCCGGATCCGCAAGAGGGCGAGGAAGAGTTCGTTGACGAGTCGGGCGAGGATCAGCAGGGCTGACGGGCTCTTTGCGCTGTTGGGTCTGTTGGGTCGATTGCGCAGTGGTTGATGTTGGGTTGTGGGTTCGTGCTGCGGTTGGTGCGTGGCTCGCTGGGTGGGGAGCGTGTGAGCCGGCCCGACATGTGCGGTGTCATGGCTCGGCACCTGCCTGGCTCGTGTTCAAGGGGTGATGCGGGCACAACTCAGTGGTGCCCCGCGCAGGGCCGGAGCAGGCACCCCTCGCCCCCTGAACGTTGCTCAACCGTGGCACAACACACCACCCAAAAATCAATCCGCCAGCAAGCGATCCAGCAACCTGAGCTGCGCCTCGTCCAACGGCTGCACCTGATCCGCGCCCACGCAATCGAGCAAATGCCCGTCCACGAACTGCGCCAGCAACCGCGCTCGCGCCTCGGGCTGGCTCACGCCCGCGCGCACCAAGGCCGCCTGCGTGGCCAGCAAAAACTGCGCACGCAACTCCCGCACGATCTCGGCCAACTCAGGCTCGCGTGACGCCAGCAAGAAGAGTTCGAACCGAGCCACCAACCGCGCCCGTTGAGCCGGCGCCAGCCATTCGCGCACGCGGTGGGCCACCAGCGCCAGCAGGTCGGCACGCGTCCACGTGGCCTGGGTCACCCGCAAGGCATCGGCTTCGAGGTCGGCCAAGTCGAGCGTGGCGTGCCGGCGCAAAGCCAGGCGCAACAAATCCAGCCGGCTGCGGCAATAGAACGAAGTCGAGCCCGCCGGCAAGCCAGCTTCGGCATCGACCGCACGGTGGGTGAGCCCACGCGCGCCCACGCTGCCCAGCAGGGCGATGGCGGCGTCGGCAATCAAGGTCTTGCGATCGGGTTCCATCGGAACCGAGCGTAACGGCTGCCGACGGCCTTTGCGCCCCACTCCGCCTGCGGGTTTCCTCGGCTGACGCGAATTCTCTACAAAAGTAGAGTCATTCTCTACACATGTAGAGAGGCCCGCCATGCCCCATCGTTTCCCCCTGAACACCGCTCACAGCCACCCCCGAATCCAGGCCCTGCTGGCCGGCGCCATCCGCGTGCTGCCCGCGCTCACCGTGGGCGTGCTCGCCGGCTGGCTCCAAGCCCCGGTCCAGGCCGCCACCACCGGCGTCACGACCACCACCACCACGTCCAGCCCCGCCGTCGCCCATTCAGTCACCGCCAGCTTCACCCTCGGCGGCGTGCGCCCCGAGGCCCTCAGCTGGTTGTGGGACAACCTCGACGAAAGCCTGTTCAAGCGCGCCAGCGCCAACCACCAGGCCTTCCGCTGGCTCAACGCCCCCACCACGCCCGAGCACCTGGGTTATTCCAGCGCCGCCCGCTACGAGGCCACCGTCACCTGGGGCGGCGCCAACCACCGCGTCGAGCTCACCCACCTCGACCCGGCCACCGTGCGCACCCGCGTCGCCTCCGACAACTTCCTGGGCGCCAAGCCCTACAGCTTCCTGGCCGCCCGCGTCTCGGTCGACCACGGCTCGCCCTTCACGGTGCTGGTGCAGTACCGCGCCACGGGCAGCGGCTTCGGTGACACCGCCGTGCAGATCGAGGCCTCGCCCTCGGCCCAGGCTGGCCAGGCCGCAGCATGGGTCAGGCACTTCAGCGAGCTGCTGCAAGGCCTGCGGCCCACGGTGATGACCGAGCTCGACCAGCGCTACTTCAACGCCGTGCTCAAGACGCGCGGCTTCTACCGCGTCGGTCAGGTCGACAGCAAGTGGATGGTGCCGCTCCACGTCGTCCAGGAGATCAAAGGCATCGACTCGGACATGCTGCGCTGGTGGTGGGACCACATCGGCAACACCGAGCGCTACCGCCTGTGGCAGCCCATCGACCATGTCACCTTCGAGTGGACGGTCGAGCCCCACAGCCCCGACCTGCAGTACGACGTCGGCGCCACGCAAAAGGTCAAGGAGTACGTGGGCAAGTCGGCCTGGACGCTGCTGATCACCGGCGCCGACCCGAAGGTGAAAACGCCCCCGGCCCCGCTGGGCACCGATCCGTATTTCTTCGCCACCGCCAACCCGCCCATCCTCAATGGCCTGCTGCCCGACAACACCCTGCTGCACAGCTGGAGGCCCAACGCCACCGGCGACGGCGTGGTGCTGACCACCACCTTCCTGAACACGGCCCTGGTGCGCGTGCTCAACCCCCGCTTCTTCGAGGACCTGGGTTCGCACGCCCTGCGCGAGTTCCAGATGCTGCCGTACTTCCTGCCGCGCCTGTACCGGCGTGAACAACTGGGCGAATGAGCCGGTGAAAGCGGGGGCCGTGCGCCCCAGGGCCGAACCCTCGGCGGACCGGGCGACAGACTCCGGCACAATCGCTGACCGGCGACCTCGACCGGCGACCCTGGGCGACACCGCCCGGCCACGTCGCCCGGCATGAGGGGTCGCCCAACCGTTTGCCGCCCCCATGTTCCACCTGCAAAGCCTCGAACTGCTGCACTGGGATTACTGCCAGCGCCTGTCCCTGCCGCTCGACGGCGCCATCATCACCGTCGCCGGCCCCAACGGCTCGGGCAAGACCACCCTGCTGGACGCCATGCGCACCCTGCTGGGCCTCGAATGCTCGGGCGGCCGCAACTACAAGACCTACGCCCGCCACGCCAACGCCGACAGCGCCTGGCTGCGCGCCACGGTCGACAACCGCCCGCGCAACCGCCAGTCCTCCAACCGCCCCTTCGCGCGCTGCCTGCTCTACGCAGACGTGGTGACCCTGGCCTGCCGCATCGACCGCAACGGCGGCGACTGGACGCGCCGCTACATCATGGTCGAAGGCGACATCTCCATCGAGACGTTGATCGAGCGTGGCGACCGCGAGTGGCTGGGCATCGACAACTGGCGCAAGCGCCTCGAAGGCGCGGGCCTCTCACGTGCCATCGCCAAGGTGCTGGCACTGGAACAAGGCCAGACCGACCGCCTGTGCGAATACAGCCCCAAGGAGCTGCTGCGCCTGGTCTTCGACGTGTTCGGCGACCAGGAGGTGCTCGACCGCTACGACGAGGCCCGCACCCACCAGAAGCAACTGCTGCAGGAAGTCGAAGCCGCCGAGCGCGAGCTCTCGCATGGCCGGGCCCAGCGCGCCGAGTTGGAGGCCCGCGTCAACAACCACCGCCAGTACGAGCTCAAATGCCAGGAGCGCGAAACCCTGGCCACCGAGGTCGTGCCCGTGCTGAGCAACCAGGAGACCCGCAAGGCCCTGGCCACCAAGCTGCGCGAATTGCACCGCCAGCGCATCCAGTCCAGCGAAGACCGCCGCGCCCACGGCCAGGTCAAGTCCGACCTGCTGCAGCGCCTGCAAGACCAGACCACCGCTGCCGAGCGCGTCGAGGCCCTCGAAGCCAAGGTGCGCACCGCCCGCCGCACACAGGAAGAAGCCCGCGACGCCGAGCGCCCCATCGAGGTCCTGGTCAAGCGCGCCGACGAACTGCAAGGCCTGGCTGTGGTCGAAGGCGACGCCGGCCAGCTCACGCAGCGCATCGCCGAGCTCAGCGAACACAAGCAGAAGCTGTCGACGCAATGGCAGCGCCTCAAAGACCAGCGCGACGAAGCCCAACGCGCCATGGACGCCCTCAAGGGCCAACGCCAGGCCCCGCCGCCGCCCGAGGTCACGCGCTTTCGTCGGACCTTGGATGAAGCCGGCATCAACCACCACCTGATCGCCGACATCATCGAGATCACCGACGAGCGCTGGCGTGCCGCCGCCGAAGGCGTGCTGCGCGGCAGCCGCTGGGTGGTGGTGCTGGCCAACCCGCGTCAGGAAGCCCAGGCCATGGCCCTGGCCGAGCGCGAGCGCTACCGCCACTACATCGTCGCCGATGTGGAAGATGCACCCAAGGATGCCGACAAGCACAGCCTGCTGGCCGTGCTCAAGTTCGCCGCCCCGGCCCCGCGCTGGCTGCTGCGCCAGCTCGAACACATCCGCCGCGTCGACAACACCGAAGCGGGCGTGAAGGTCGGCGGCGAGTGGATCACGCCCGAGGCCTACCACCGCGATGGCCGTGGCGGCCGCTCGGTCTGGGTCGAGCCCAGCCAGCACCAGTTCGGCGCCTCGGCCGTGGCCACGCGCCGCGACTCGATCGAAAACCGCCTGGCCCAGCTCGACGAAGAGATGACCCGCCTGGTGCGCGACCAGGCCTTCTTCGACCGCCAGCTGCAGGACGCCCGCCAGGCCGCGCAAGGCTTCACCGCCGCGGCCGAGCTGGTCGAGCGCGAAGCCGAGTTCGCCGAAGCCCGCCGCCAGTTGCCCGTGCTCAAGCAGGCCCGCATGGACGCCGGTGAGCGCTGGCAGCAGGCCGAAGCCGAGCTCAAGCACGCCGTGGTCGAGCAGACCAACGCCCAGCACGCCTACCGCCAGGCGCAGGAAAAGCTGGCCCACATCGAGCAGCGCAGCGCCCAGCACGAACGCGAATGGCAGGCCCGCTTCGACGACCTGCTCGGCCAGGCGCTGATGTCCCGCGAGGTCAAGCACTCGCTGCCGCTGCACTGGCGCAGCCCCGAGCGCATCCGCGAGATGCAGGCGCACTACGGCAACGCCACCCAGGCCCGCCTGCGCGCCGAAGCCGTGGACCGCGAGCTCACCGAGGGCCAGTGGGAAACCGACGCCACCGTGGTTGAGCAGCTCACGCTGATGAACGCCAACGTGCTGCGCCAGGAAGACGAACTCGGCCAGCGCAAGGCCAGCAATGCCGCCGCAGCCATCGCCGTCGACAACGCCCGCGAGCGCTACACCGACGTGCTCAAGGTCACCGTGCGCCGCTACCGCAAGAACGTCATCGAACTCGGACAGTTGGCCGGCGTGGACGTGCAGTGCGAGCTGCCCCACCTCGGCGACGACGACACCACGCTGCGCCAGGCCGAACTCAAGATCCACTTCAACTTCGACGGCAAGGGCCACATTGGCCTGAACGACGGCGAAGCCTCGGGCGGCCAGCAGGTCATCAAGTCCCTCATCCTGCTCGTGGGCCTGATGAAGGACGACGAGACGCCCGGCGGCTTCGTCTTCATCGACGAGCCCTTCGCCCACCTGGACGTGCGAAACATCCAGCTGGTCGGCCACTTCCTGCGCTCCACGCGCGCGCAGTACGTGCTGACCACGCCGATCACGCACAACGTCGAGGTCTTCGAGCCGGCGGACATCACGCTGGTGACCGCCAAGAAGCCCAAGGGCCAGCGCTGGGCGCCGCCGATCGGGGTGCTGCAGCGTCGTGTGCCGGCCGAGGCCTACTGACCTTTCATTGCTGACATTTCATTCACCTCGTCACACTTTCCCCCCGTCCGAGGGAGTGTCACCCCATCGCCCCACCGGAACGATGGTGACCTCCCCGGGGTCAAGCCTGCCCCGGGTCCACAAGGACGCCTCATGAAACTGCAACGCGCCATGGCGCTCACCACCCTGCTGACCGGCCTGGCTGGCGGGACAGGCCAGGCCCTCTCGGCCCAGGCCAGCGCATCGCTCTACGACATCACCTTCACCCTGGTCGACCTTGCACCAGACGACGGCATCGCGCCTGAACTGACTTTCACCTCGGGGTTCGACTGGGGCATGGGCACCAGCGGCACGGCACGGGTGTCTCGGACCGATGGCGGGGCCGTCCGGACCGATGACCTGGACCTCTACAGCCAGGCCTTTTCCCCAAGCGCCCTCCTGAGCCCGGGGACCGCTTCCGCGACGCTGGAAGGCACCTCGGCCACCGCCTCGTCCACGTCCGATTCCTTCACCGCCACCGCTGTGGCCACCCAGGCCCCGCTTTCGTCGGACCTGAGCCGGGACGCGACGGCAGAGGTCCATGCCATTGCCAACAACCACCCCGCCGGCTTCCTGCTGAGCGCCAACACCTCGCTGCTGCTGATGGGTCGCTACAGCCTCGCGGCAGCGCTGGACGACACCGGGGCCAGCGGCGACCAGGCCCGCGCCCACGTGACGCTGGACATCAGTTTCGGGGCCGATGCAGCCCACCGGCAGTTGGTCAGCCTGTCCCGCAGCGTCCTTGTCGGCCGCAGCGCAGGCTTGCCCCTTGCGGATTCGTCGAGCGGTGACTTCGCCTTCTCGTTCTACAACACCGGGCAGACCGCCTGGCAAGGTGTCTTTGGCAACCGCGTTGTTCACGCCGAGGCGTCCATCGGCTCCCCGGTGCCCGAACCCCATGCCCCGACGATGCTCCTGTGCACGCTGGGGGCATGGGCCGCGCTGAACGCCCGCCAACGCATGGCTTGGCGCGTCAAAACCCTCCGCAAACCGGGTTAACCACCTCGGGTGCGGACGGGAATACCCGATCCGCACGGCGCGCCAACCGTCGGCCACCCGACAAACGGCTCGGCGTTCACACCCCCCGAACGCCTGTTTCTGCTGGTTAACGCGCAAGCCAAAAAAAACAGCGTTACAGACACTCGTTCTCACAGAACAACCCTCGTGAGAAGGAGAACCCCATGTCCTTGCGCTCCGTCCTGAAGGTGGCCGTCCAGGCCACCGCCGCCAGCCTGGTGTGCGCCGCCGCGCACGCCGGCTACCTCCAGTGGGAAACCGTCGAGCTGCCCGCCTCCAGCGGCGCGAGCTGCGGCAACGGCACCCCCTACCGCTTCTTCGTCAACCGCACGCCCTTCACCAGCAAGACGGTGGTGATGTTCGAAGGCGGCGGCGCCTGCTGGGACCAGGGCGCCTGCAAGGGTGGCACCCTGCTCGACGCCGTCAACCCCGACGGCATCCCGACCAACTACATGACCGACTGGAACCGCCAGGCCCACCTCGGCCTGGTCACGCCCTTCACCATGCGCCTGCACCCGCTGCAGTCGGTGCAGACGCAGAGCTGGAACATCGTCTACCTGACCTACTGCACAGGCGACGTGCACACCGGCAACAAGGTCGCCGTGTACGACAACGTCGACCCGGCCAACCCCATGGCCTACCACCACCGCGGCATGGTCAACGCCAAGGCCGTGGCCGCCTGGATGGCCAAGAACCTCAAGCAGCCTGACAAGCTCTTCCTGACAGGCTTTTCTGCTGGTGGCGTCGGCTCCGCCGCCCTCTACCCGGCCTTCCGCGAGGCTTTGAAGCCCAAGCAGATGTCTTTGCTGGCCGACTCGGGCCCGCTGTTCAGCGTGCCGCGCGACGCCACGCCCGAGCAGGCGCCCTCGGTGCTGCTGCACAACAAGATCCGCACCGTCTGGGGCCTGGACGGCGCCAACGGCCTGGTCACCGAGCTGATCACGAAGTACCCGGGCGCCGGCAGCGCCGACAACCTGGGCAGCATCACGGCCGGGCTGGGCAAGATCTTCCCGAACGACCGCATCGGCTACGCCAACTTCCAGGAAGACACCAACTTCTCGGCCTTCTCGTACCAGAAGTTCTACCCCGAGATCGCCAACGCACCCGACAACGAAACGCGCCTGAAGCTGCTCAACCAGAAATGGCGCCAGGAGATCACGCCCTGGGTCGCGCAGATGGAAACGCAGCCCAACATCGGCTACTACATCCCCAACAAGCGCGAACTCAACGGCTCGCACTGCCTGACCATCGTCACCTTCGGCGGCACCAGCATCGTCGAAGCCGGGCTCAAGGACGTGGGCCGCTTCGTGGACAACCTGATCGACGGCAAGGGCACCCCGATGCGGGCCTTCGAAAAGAACCCCACCAGCCAGCGCGTGCTGATCAGCGACTGGTTCGCCGACCTGATCGCCCCGCTGCTGCCTTGATGTTGCATGGCGTCAACCCAGAGGGCGGCCATGTGCCCCCTCATCGGTTGAGCAGGCACCCACCCGTCAGGCACTTGCAAATGCCTGCCCCAACGAGAAAGGGCTCCCTCGGGAGCCCTTTTCCATGGCCGCGCCAGACAGCGCGGGAAGCAGGACGCCTGCTGATCAGGCGGTGGCGCGACGGCGCGAAGCCAAACCACCCGCCACGCCCAGGCCCGCCAGCATCAGGCCCACAGCGGTGGGCTCCGGGACGGCGGTGACCACGTTGCCAACGAAGGCACCGTATTCAGGCACGCCGACACCGCGCACGGTCAGGGTGTGGGTGCCGCTGCTGAGGCCGACGAAGCTGAAGGAAAAACCGCCGTCCTGGGCCACGAACGTGGTGGCAGCCACGCCATCAACCAGGATGCCTTCCAGGGTGATGGGGGACAGGGTGAACTCGGTTTCGGCCAATTCGATCAGCTCGAAATCGGTGCCCGCCTGGCCGATGAAGCCACTCAGGCCCGAAGCCGAAGCCAGGCTGAACTCGTAGCTGATCTCGAAGGGGGTGGCTTCCGGGAAGTAGCTGAACCCGCCAAAAGACACGGCTTCAGAACCAACCACACCCAGGTTGGAAAACGGGCCAAACACGGCGGCTTGAGCGGAGACCGACGCCATCACGAAGGCGGATGCGGCGATCAGGTTGCGAACGAACATGCTGACTCCCTGGGGGAGCACGCCCCCGAATGACTGACTGGCCAGCGCAAACCGACCCTTGGTGACAAATTCTCACATCAACCCGACGATTCCCCCACCCCTTGCATGAGGGAAATGGGGCTTTCAGGGAACGATGGCCCAAGAAAAACCCCGCACGAAGCGGGGTGTCTGAGGCTGGCACCGCGGGCGAACCCGCAGGGTGACAACCGATCAGGCGGCCAGGCGCTGTTCCAGCTTGGCCTTGGTGGCCGGCATGGCGGCGGGCAGGTTGTAGGCCAGCTGGGTGAACAGCTCGTCGTGCAGCTTGAGCTCTTGCTGCCAGGCGGCCTTGTCGATGCCGATGACGGACTGGAATTGGTCCTTGGTGAAGTTCAGGCCACTCCAGTTGATGTCTTCGTAGTTGGGGCTCAGGCCGAAGGCGTTCTCGGTGCCGTTGGCCTTGCCTTCCAGGCGGCCGACCATCCACTCCAGCACGCGCATGTTTTCGCTGTAGCCGGGCCACACGAACTTGCCGTCGGCGCCCTTGCGGAACCAGTTCACGCAGTAGATCTTGGGCAATTGGTGACCAGCGGCTTGCAGCTTGGCGCCCAGGTTCAGCCAGTGCTGGAAGTAGTCGCTCATGTTGTAGCCCATGAAGGGCAGCATGGCGAACGGGTCGCGGCGCACCACGCCTTGCTGGCCGAAGGCAGCGGCGGTGGTTTCGGAGCCCATGGTGGCGGCCATGTAGACGCCTTCGGTCCAGTCGCGGGCTTCGGTCACCAGGGGCACGGTGGTCGAGCGGCGGCCGCCGAAGATGAAGGCGTCGATCGCCACGCCAGCGGGGTTGTCCCACTCGCTGTCGAGAGCCGGGTTGTTGGTGGCGGCCACGGTGAAGCGGGCGTTCGGGTGGGCCGCCTTGGCGCCCTTTTCCTTGGCGATGGCCGGCGTCCAGTCGTTGCCTTGCCAGTCGGTCAGGTGCGCGGGCAGCTCGTCGGTCATCGACTCCCACCACACGTCGCCGTCGTCGGTCAGGGCCACGTTCGTGAAGATCACGTCGCGGTCCAGGGACTTCATGCAGTTGAAGTTGGTCAGGGTGTTGGTGCCCGGGGCCACGCCGAAGTAACCGGCTTCGGGGTTGATGGCGTAGAGCTTGCCGTCGGCAGCGGGCTTGATCCAGGCGATGTCGTCACCGATGGTGGTGACCTTCCAGCCGTTGTAGCCCTCGGGCGGGATCAGCATGGAGAAGTTGGTCTTGCCACAGGCCGAGGGGAAGGCGGCTGCCACGTGGTACTTCTTGCCTTCGGGGTTGGTCACGCCCAGCAGCAGCATGTGCTCGGCCAGCCAGCCTTGGTCACGGCCCATGGTCGAGGCGATGCGCAGGGCGAAGCACTTCTTGCCCAACAGCGCGTTGCCGCCGTAGCCCGAACCGTAGGACCAGATTTCACGGGTCTCGGGGTAGTGGACGATGTACTTGGTGTCGGGGTTGCAAGGCCAGGCCACGTCCTTCTGACCTTCTGCCAGCGGGGCGCCCACGGTGTGGATGCAAGGCACGAACTCGCCGCTTTCGGCCAGCACGTCGATCACGCCACGGCCCATGCGGGTCATGAGCTTCATGTTGACAGCCACGTAGGCGGAGTCGGACAGCTCGACGCCGATGTGGGCGATGTCGGAGCCCAGCGGGCCCATCGAGAAGGGCACGACGTACATCGTGCGGCCCTTCATGGCGCCCTTGAACAGGGCGTTTTCACCGGTCTGCAGCTTGGCGCGCATTTCAGCGGGCTCGCACCAGTTGTTGGTGGGGCCGGCATCTTCCTTGCGAGCGGAGCAGATGAAGGTGCGGTCTTCGACGCGGGCGACGTCGGAAGGGTGGGTCCAGGCCAGGTAGGAGTTCGGGCGCAGCTCGGGGTTGAGCTTCTTGAACGAGCCGGCAGCCACGAGCTGGCCGCACAGGCGGTCGTACTCTTCGGTGGTGCCGTCACACCAGTAGATGTCCTTGGGTTGCAGCAAGGCGGCCATCTCGGCCACCCAGGCAATCAGCTTGGTGTTTTTGACGTAGGCAGGTGCGTTCACCTGTGCAGCAACGTTCGACATGACAAGGCTCCAGAAAGTAAAAAACAGGGTCTCGACAGCGCTGCGTCAACCTGGCTCGGCCAGCTTGGTCCCCGGTCATGGCAACGCTCTCGACACCCCGTCGGCTGTGTCCGGTGGACGCCCGAGGGCGCTCGGCGGGAACCTCGTAGTTTAGACGATCGGGGGGATTCGCGGCTGCCCCCTCGTCCGTGGGGCGCCCAGGGCAGTCCCCCAGCCAAGGGCGGCAAGGCGTCACGGAAACGGCCATTTTTCGAATGCTGATACAACTGAGGACAACTGCGGGACAGCCATGACGAAGCCCTGGCTCGGCTGCAGGCACACTTTCGCCTGCGATTTTTCACCCTCTGCCATGCCCGAGACGACCGATTCCGCTGTCCGCCGCACCCTGCTGGCCCACGCGCTGGGCGCAACGGGGCTCCTGTGCGCCGGGCTGAGCGCGCCTGCCCAGGCCCTGCGCCCCCGCGCCGACAGCCCCGACGTCGCCATCGAGCCGCTGTTCATCGATACCGGCCTGGCCGGGCGCTGGGGGACGGCCATGCGCCGCGACCTGGGCTGGGCCGCGCAATGGCGGGCCGCGGCCAGCCGCCAGGTGCTCGATCAGTTGGAGTCCGGTGACGTCGAAGTCGGCCTGTTCCTGAGCCACCCCCGCGCCAGCTTCCTGGAAAAGGAAGGCCTCATCCACGACCGGCGCCGACTGGCCCGCACCGAGGTGTGGCTGATCGGGCCGGCCGACGACCCCGCCGGCATCCGCTCCGAGCGAGACCCGGCGCGCGCCATCGCCCAGGTCATGGCGGCGCGGGCAGCAGGGGTGGTGAACTGGCAGGTTGGCCTGCCGGGCGAACCTGCGGCGCAGCAAGGGCCAGACAGCCCGCTGGCTCAGCTCGCCGCGCAATTGCTGGCGCAGCCCATCGCGGGCCAGGCCCCGTCGACGGGACTGGGGGGCAAGCCCGCCGCCAGCGCCCCGACCTACCGCCTGGTGACCCAGGCTGCCTGGCTGAAACAAGGCTCGGCCGGAAGGGGACCCGCGCAAGGCCCCCAGAAGGCTGCGAGCGGCAAAGGCACGCAGGCCCCGACCGATGCCACCCGAATCTGGATCCAGGGCCACCCGGCCCTGGTGCTGCACGCGGAGGTCGCGCGATCCTTTCGCGGCAAGCACCCCGGCGGCCGACTGCTGGTCGATTGGCTGGACCGCCCGCTGGCCCGCAACGCACTGCGTGGCGCCGCGGGCTGGCTTGGCGTGAAAGGCTGAGGATGTCGGCGGCTGCCCTGTCCGCGATGTGGGTGAGCTTGCAACTGGCCACCCTGGTCATGCTGATCGCCACGCCCATGGCGGTTGCCTTGGCATGGTGGATGGCCCGGGAAAGCTGGCCGGGCAAGGCGCTGCTCGACGCCGTCATCCTGCTGCCGCTGGGCCTGCCACCCGCGGTGATCGGTTTCTGGCTGGTGGCGGGTCTGGGCGAACAGGGGGCGTGGGGCCACTGGCTGCACCATGACCTGGGTTGGACCTTGCCGATCTACCCGATCGGCGCCATCCTGGCTGCGTGTGCGATGACCGTGCCCATGATGGCGCGCATGCTGCGCCCGGCCTTCGAGGCCCTCGACCCCATGCTTCACCCCGTCGCGCGCACCCTGGGCGCAACGGGGTGGCATGCCTGGCGAACCGTGGCCCTGCCCCTGACCTTGCCAGCCATCGGCTCGGCCATGGCGCTGGGCTTCGCTGCCGCGTGGGGGGAGTCGGGCGCCGTGCTGGTGCTGGCCACGGCGTGGTCACCAGGGCCGCCACGCGCGGTTGGCTCGACCCTGCCTCTGGCACTGTGGCAGGCCTTGTCCGAAGGACGCTCCCATGCCCTGGCCTGGGAAGTGGCAACCCTCTCGCTGGTCGTGGCCACAGGCGCGATCCTGCTCAGCGAGGTGCTGCGCAGGCAATGGCTGCGTCGTTGGCGGGGCCACGCCCACTCGCGCTGGCGAGGCGAGCGGCCATGAGAGACCCCTCTTCGCGACTGCCACGCAGCCTGAGCGTCGACTTGCACGTGCGCCAACCCGGGCTGGAGGTGCAAGCCCAGTTGCGCGCATCGCCTGGCCGTGTCAGCGCCCTCGTTGGCCGGCTCGAGAATGGGCAGCGCGCGCTCCTCGAAGCCGTGGCCGGGCTGCGCCCCGTGCTCAGTGGCCGGGTGGCCCTGGGAGCCGACGCGCTGTTCGACTCACGAAGCGGATTGAACCTCGCGCCTGACCGCAGGCGCCTGGGCTGGCTTGATTCCGATGCCCACCTGTTCCCGCACCTGACCATCAAGCAGAACCTGACATACGGCGCGCGCGCTCAGGGCGCGCGCATGAGCATCAGCCCTGGCATGGATGTGGCGTCGCTGGTGAAATGGCTGGACCTGGGCGCCATGCTGGAGCACCGACCCCACGAGATCAGCGCTGCACAACGGGTGCGCGCCGCACTCGGTCGCGCCCTGGCAGCGGACCCACAGGGTCTGCTGATGAGCGATCCGCTTGGGCGCGTGCCCGAACCCGACCGCCCGGCGCTCCTGGAGCGCCTGGCTCAGGTGGCCCACCGATTCAACCTGCCCGTGCTGATGACCACGCCGCGCATGGACGAAGTGATTTGCATGGCCGATGACGTCGTCATCCTTCATGACGGTCGCATGGCCGGTGCAGGCCCTGTGTCCCAGATCTTGTCCGACGTGTCGCTGTCCACCTTTCTGGAGGGCTTTCACGCGGGCAGCATCCTGGAAGGCACCGTCACGCGGCACGACATCGAATGGTTGCTCAGCGAAGTGGACGTCTGTGGTCAGTGCGTGGTGGTTCCCGCAGCGCTGCACCCGGTCGGCACCCGCGTGCGACTGAAGGTGCGCGCACGCGACATGAGCCTGCACCGCGAGGTGCCCACCGACAGCAGCAGCACCAACGTGCTGCGCGGTCGCATCAGCCAGGTGATGCTGGCAGGGCAAAGCGGCACCTATGGCGCGGTGAGCGTGGAGCTCGCGCGCGAGCTCGACGAGCGGTTGGACTTCAAGACCGGCGCGCAGATCTGGGGACTGGTGACGCGCCAGGCCATCCAGCAGATGAACTGGCAGCCGGGCGAGCCCTGCGTGGTCGGCTTCAACGCCATGGCCGCGCAGGTGACCCCACTGCCCTGGACGTCGTCGAAGCGAGGTTGATCGGGCGCGGGCAGGGCCAGCCGGGGCGACACCTGGACGCCGACGATTGCCAGCAGGTGCCGACCAGGGGCTTTGAGGCTGGGGTATCGTCTCGGCCCATGAGCGCCACACCCCCGCCACCCCAACCCGTCCGCCGCCTGCTGTCCATCAACGTGGCCCAGGCCACCCACGTCGAGATCCAGGGGCGCCGCATCCTGACGGCCATCGGCAAGCAACCGGTGAGCACCGAAGCCAGCCCCGCGCGCATCGAGGTCAAGCCCCTGGGCCTGGCTGGCGACGAGCAGGCCGACCCAAGCGTGCACGGCGGGCTGAGCAAGGCGGTCTATGCCTACCCGATCGAGCACTACGGCTTCTGGCAGACGGTGCGTGCACAAGCCGGGTTGCAGGCCTGGGGCGAGGCCCTGCCCGCCGGCTCGCTGGGCGAGAACCTGACGCTGTCAGGCCTGCTCGAGGCCGACGCCCACATCGGCGATGTGCTGCGCTTTCCCGATTGCACGCTGGCCATCAGCGAGCCGCGCCGCCCCTGCTTCAAGCTCGAGGCCAAGCTCGGCTTCAAGCACGCGATCAAGATGATGGCGCAGTCGGGCTTTTGCGGCTTCTACCTGGCGGTGCGCACGCCCGGCACCCTGGCCGCGGGCGAAAGCTACGAACTCATCCCCGGCCCGCGCGAGGTCAGCATCCGGGACCTGTTCCGCGCCAAGATGCAAAAGCAAGCTCAGTCGGACTGAGCTGAGCGCCCTCAGTCGTCGTCGGTCCAGCCGGCGAGCTGGCGTTTGAAGGCGTCGATCCACTTGCGAACGGCGTCGCGGCTGTCGAGCTGCTGGCGCACCCACTCGGGGCGCTGCAAGGGCCGCTTGACGACGGCCGCGGCCACGGCGGGCTTGGTCGCGTCGGCCTGCACCTGCAGCTCGGCCACCACCACGCCCTTGAGCGCGAAGCGGTGTGGCGCGCTGCCAGGCTGCTCCTGCAGCTTGAGCTCCTTGAGCTGACGGCGCAGTTGCGCCAGGGCCTCGTCTGGCTTGAAGGGCGGCAGCGCGAAGAAGTCACCGAGGTCGTCGCTCATGGGTTGCTCCTGGGTGGCTGCCGTGGCGCCCGTCAGCCGTTGGCCACACCAGCGGCCACGTGTCCGGCCGGCACATGCGGCGCGGCGTTGTTGACGTGGCCGGTCTGGTCGTCGAAGAAGAAGTCGGGCTCGAACTCGCGCAGGAACTCGCCCTTGGGCAGGCCGCCCAGGAACATGGCCTCGTCGACCTCGATGCCCCAGTCCATCAGGGTGCGGATGGCGCGTTCGTGCGCCGGCGCGCCCCGCGCGGTCACCAATGCGGTGCGGATGCGCATGCCGCAGGCGCCCGGCTGCTCGATGGCGCGGCGCAGGTCATGCAGGGCCTGCAGCAGGGGCCGGAAGGGGCCATCGGGCAAGGGCTTGCGCGCGCGGCTGACCTCGTGGTCCTGGAAGGCGTTCAGGCCGCCTTGCTGGAAGATGCGTTCGGCCTCGTCGGAAAACAAAACGGCGTCGCCGTCGAAGGCGATGCGCACTTCGTCGGGGTGGGCGTCGCCTGCGCGGGCCGCATGCGGCAGCACGCGCGCGGCGGGCACCCCGGCGGCCAGGGCCTGCCGCACATCGGCCTCGTTGGCCGACAGGAAGAGGTGGGCCTGCAGGGGCTTGAGGTAGCGCCAGGGGCTGCGGCCACGGGTGAACACGCCTCGCTCGATCTCCAACTTGTGGTGGGACACGGAGCGAAAGACGCGCAGGCCCGAGGCCGGGTCGTTGCGTGAAAGGATCACGACCTCGACACGCGCGTCAGCGGGGGCACCCGGCGTGTTGAACGCCAGCAGCTTGCGCACCAGCGAGAACGCCACCCCCGGCTTGGCGGGCACCTCGATGCGATCGAGCTGCAGGTCCATGTAGGCGCGGTCGTCCGAGCCTTCGAACAGGCGGTTCTCTTCTTCGAAGTCGAAGAGCGCACGGGAGGAAATGGCCACCACCAGGCGGCCGTCGAGGCTGGCAGGCATGGGCCCGAGTATGGCCCATGCCCGTCACTGCACAAAACCGATCGGCGAGCGCCTGGGCCCGCCGTCGGGCAGGTCCCGTTCTTCCAGCGTGAAGCGGCCGTCCAGCTTGGCGTTGCCAAACGCCGTCATCAGCGCGCGGCGCATCTCGCGCGGGGCCATCTTGGCCATGGCGCCCAGCACGCCGTCCGACAGCTCGGGGTCGAAGCGCTGGCCCCAGTCGTGGTCGGCGCGGATGCTGCGGTAGAGCTTGGCGGCGATCTTGCGCGCGGCCTCTTCATCCGGCATCTCGATCTCGAAGACGTTGACGCGGTTGAGGATGGGGTCGGGGATGGAGCGGATGTCGTTGGCCGTGGCCACCCAGATCACCTGGCTGGCGTCGATGGCCACCTCGGCGAACTCGTCGGTGAAGCTGCCGGCGGTGTCGTGCTCGAGCAGGCTGTAGAGCGAGCCCAGCGGGTCGTAGGCGTGCTCGCCACCGGACTTGTCGATCTCGTCGACCACCATCACGGGGTTGGCGTACTGGCCGTCGACCAGGGTCTCGAAGACCTTGCCCGGGCGCGCGCCCTTCCATTGCGAGCTGGCGCCCGAGAGCACCCAACCCGCCGTCATCGAACTCATGGAGATGAAGCCCATGCCCGTGCCCAGCAGTTGCGCCACCTCGCGCGCGAAGTGCGTCTTGCCCACGCCGGGCGGGCCCAGCAGCAGCATGGGGGTGAGCTCGAGCGCGTCGCGGCTGTCGCTGCACAGCGCGAGCTGGCGCTTGAGGTCGTCGAGCACCTCGTGGAAGTTGGGCAGCTCGTCGTAGAGGTGGTCCATCGCGGGCAGGCCGGAGGGCTTGACCTGGAAACGCTCGGAGCCCTTTTCGAGCATGCGCTCGTAGGTGGCGCGCAGCGATTCGTGGTCGCGCGCCGGCAGCTTGCCCAGCCTGCGCTCGACCTCGTCGAGCCGATAGACATGGCGCATGTGCGCGATCGGGATGCGCCCGCGGTGGCGCGACTCCCACTTGCCTTCGACGGTGTCCCGGCCAACCGGGACGAGATCGGTACAGCCACTCATGTCAGCCCTCCAGATCAAACCAGACCCTGCGTTCCACCATTGCAGCAAACGTGCCTGGCTTCGAGCCCCGGAACAAGGGGCATGACCCCAGTCATATCACCGCATCCATCCCTGTCACAGAGGGAAGGCCCGCAAATGAGGCCAAGGCCCTCAAGGCGCCCCGTGAAGTGCGCACAATGTCGCACCACGAGCCGCCACCTCTCCCATGAAGCCTTCGCTGCCCACCGTCCTGCGATCCCTGACCCAGAGCTGGGTGGGAGGGCTGTGGCTGCTGGCCCTGGCGCTGGCGGCCTACTTCTGGCTGCTGCCTGCGCCCCCCGTTGATGCCCCGGGCGTGCGCTGGCTGTCGGCCCAGCGGCTGTGGATGCACGACGTCAGCGGCGCGGTGCTCGCCGACCAGCCGGTGCCGGTGAGCCTGCCCGACAGCTGGAAGCCAGCCGGCCTGCAAGCCGCGGGCGTGGGTCGCTACCGGCTGGACTTCGAGGTCAGCGACGAGGTGGTGCGAAAGGCCAAGCGCGAACCCTGGTCCCTGCGCATCGACTACCTCAACTGCGTGCACACCATCTGGCTCAATGGCGAGCTGCTGCACAGCACCCTGCCGCGTCCTGGCTGGCTGGGCCTGCCCGCACCGTCGCTCATCGACGTGCCCGGCCGCTTGCTGCAAGCCGGACGCAATTCGCTGGAAATCGAGATCCAGGCCGTGCAGCAAGGCGGCATGTCGCCCGCGGTGCTGGCGCCGAAAGCCCAGTTGCAGCACGACCACGTGATGCTGCGCCTGCTCACGCGCGACGCGCTCATCGTGCTCAACCTGATCTGGATCGCCTTCTCGCTGTTCGTGGTGCTGCTGTGGTGGATGCGGCGCCAGGAGGCCGCCGCCGGCCTCTTCGGCCTGCTCGTGCTGGTGGGCGGGCTGCGCAACTGCCGCTACTTCATCACCGCGGACCTGGGGCTGTCGGTGGGGGCCGAGTCCTGGCTGTACTTCCTGGCCCATGTGCTCACCGCCTGCCTGCAGGGCTGGTTCGTGATGGCCCTGGTCGAGCGGCACCTGAGCTGGTTCAACCGCGCCTTGTGGGCGGTGGTGATCGGCTTTCCGCTGCTGGGACTGCTCGCGCTGCCGTTCGATCCCGACCTGCGCCTGACGCGTGGCTACCTGCAAGGCGCGCTGATCTTCACGCTGCCGCCTTCGATCTGGCTGATGGGCCAGTGGGTGCTGCGCGAAGGCCTGCGCTCGTCGATGCACGCCGGCCTGGCCGTGGGCTGGGCCGCCTTGCTGGTGGCCGGTGTGCACGACTTCATCTTCGGCCGCGTCATCGGCCTCGTCAACTTCAACCACTGGATGGGCTGGATGATCCCGCTGGCCTCACCCTCCTTCGTGCTGATGGTGGTGCAGCGCGTGGTCAAGGCCTTCAACGACATCGAGGAAGCCAACCAGCAGCTCGAGCACAAGGTCGAGGTGCGCACGCGCGAGCTGGCCGCGGCCAACGCCGCCAAGAGCCACTTCCTGGCCTCGGCCAGCCACGACCTGCGCCAGCCGGTGGCCGCCATCGGCCTGATCACCGACCTGTTGCGCGTGCAAGTGACCGACCCGAAGGTGCGCGGCCTCGCCGACCGGCTGACCCGCGCGGTGCGCTCGATGGAAAGCCTGCTCAAGGGCCTGCTCGACCTCTCGCGGCTGGACTCGGGCACGGTGGAAGTGCAGCGCCAGCGCGTGCAGCTTCAGACCCTGCTCGATGCCGTGGCCTCGCACGAAGCCGAGGCCGCCCGTCAGAAGGGCCTGCAACTGCGCGTGCGCCGCACGCATGCCATCGCCTGGACCGACCCGGTGCTGCTCGAGCAGGTGTTGCGCAACCTGGTGGGCAACGCCATCCGGCACACGCAGCAAGGCGGGGTGTTGGTGGGGGTGAGGCACCGTGGCGGCCCGGCAGGCGTGTGGGAAGTGCAGGTCTGGGACACCGGCCCCGGGATCCGCCCGGAAGACCAGCCGCGCATCTTCGAGGCCTTCGTGCAACTGGGCAACCCAGGGCGCGAGCGTTCACAGGGCCTGGGCCTGGGCCTGGCCATCGTGCAGCGCGCCGCTCACCTGTTGCAGCACCCGCTGCGCGTGCAATCGCAGGTGGGCCGCGGCTCGTGCTTCACCGTGAGCCTGCCGTCGGCCAGTCAAACCATCGGTACCGCGTCGGCAGCGCCGCCGAACAGCGAGCCTGCCCGGCTCGATGGCCGTCGCGTGCTCGTGGTCGAAGACGACGAAGCGCTCGGCGAAAGCCTGGTGCTTTGGCTGCGCAGTTGGGGGCTCGACGCCGTGGCCGGGCGCAGCCTGGGCTGGGTGCGCGCCCAGGCGCCGCAGCACTGGGACATGGTGGTGTCCGATCACCGCCTGCCCGACGGCAACGGGCGCGATGTCATCGGGCACCTGAGACGGCACCAACCGGGCCTGCCAGGCCTGATCATCACAGGCGACACTTCGCCACAGCAACTGGCCGAACTCGCTGCCAGCGGCCTGCCTGTGCTGCACAAACCTTTTCGCGCCGAAGATTTGCGGGACCTGCTCTCGCAGGGCATGTCCCGCTCAAGTCCGCCAAGCGCGCGCTGAGCGGTTGGACTCAGTTCGGTCGCGCGAGGGTGACGCCTGCCCGCGCCACGGCCACCACGGCCTGGGTGCGGCTGCTGACCTTGAGCTTGCGGAAGATCGCCGACAGGTGCGTCTTGACCGTCGATTCGGACAGCGACAGCACGCGGCAGATCTCTTTGTTGGGTTTGCCTTCGACCAGCAGGCGCAGCACGTCGAGCTGGCGGCCGGACAAACCCAGCGTGGCGCCGGGCCCCACGGGTTCGTCGCGAAGGCCGTCGTCGTCCTGGGCCAGGGGCTCGTCCGCGGCCACGGCGTCGGTGGGCAGGGGCGGCAGGTAGACACCCCCCGACAGCACCCGGTGCAGCGCCTCCTGCATGACCGAGGCTTCCACCGTCTTGGGGATGAAACCGGAGGCACCCAGGTCGATGGCCGCCACGATGGTGCCGGGCCGGTCGTCAGCAGACAGCACCACCACCGGCAGGTGCGGCGCCATCTCGCGCCACTCGCTGAGCGTGCCCAAGCCCTGCCGGTCGGCCAGGCCCAGGTCCAGCAGCACCAGACCGACATCGGGGTGCTGCGCCAACGTCCCCAAGGCATCACGCAAGCTGCCGGCTTCCAACACCTCGGCCCCGCCGTGCTCGGCCAGGTCAAGGCGATGCTGGATGAGCAGGCTCAGCCCATCGCGGAACAGGGGGTGGTCGTCGATCAGCAGCAACTTCATGGCATCGATCGTACGCGATTCAAACTGATACAAATGGATGAATCGCGCCACCCCCGACACACTCAGCTGCGGGGGAGCGGTTTTACGTCACGTCCCGCATCGTGGCAGGAAGCTCACTTCACCCAGGTGTTCATCTGCATGATCGGCAGCATCACCGACATCACGATGAGCATCACCACCAGGCCCATCACGACGATGAGCAGGGGCTCGAGCACGGTGGCGATGGCCAGCGCGCGGCGCTGCACCTCGCCCGAGAGCTGCACCGCGGCGCGCTGCAGCATCAGCGGCAACTGGCCGGTCTGCTCACCCAGTCGGGCGAACATCGACAGCAGGCCCGGGAAGCGTTTCTTGGCCGCGATGGCCGAGGCCAGCGGCGCGCCCTCGCGCACCTGAACCAGCGCGTCCATGGCGTCGGCGCGCATGGCGCGGTTCGACAGCGTCTCGGCCGCGGCCTGCAGCGCCTTGAGGATGGGCACGCCCGAGCCAGCCAGCATGGCCAGCGTGCCCGCGAAACGCGCGGCGTTGTAGCCGCGCGCCAGCCGACCGATGATGGGCAACTCCAGCCAGAAGGCGTCGAACTTCTGGCGGAAGGCTTCGTCGCGCAGCGCCACCAGCAGACCGGCACCACCGCCGAACAGACCCAGCGCCAGCAGCCAGCCCCAGTTGCGCATGAAGGCGCTCAGGCCCAACATGAACTGGGTGAGGAAGGGCAGTGCCCGTTTGCTGCTGGAGAACACCTGCGCCACCTGCGGCACCACGAACACCAGCAGGGCCACCACGATGACCACGGCAAACAGCGAGACGATGGCCGGGTACAGCGTGGCACCGATCAGCTTGGATTTGAGCGCCTGCTGCTCTTCGAGGTCGTTGGCGAGCTTGTCGAGCACGCCGCCGAGCTGGCCGCTTTGCTCGCCCGCTGCCACCACGCCGCAATAGACCTCGTCGAACTCGCGGGGCGAGCCCACCAGGGCGCGGGCAAAGGGCGAGCCAGCGTTGACCTCGGCGCGCAGGTGCGCCACCAGCTCGCGCTGACGGGGGTCTTCGGCTTCATCGGCCAGGGCAGTCAGCGCGCGCTCGAGCGGCAGGCCGGCCACCACCAGGCCCGAGAGCTGGCGCGTCCACACGGCCAGCTCGGAGGAATTGAAAACGCGCCGAGTGAACAGCTTGGTCGAAGTGCTCTGCTCGCCTTCGGCCACCTGCACCGGCATGACCTTGAGCGGCACCATGTGCTGGGTGCGCAGCTGGGCGCGCGCGGCCTTGGGGTTGTCGGCATCGACCAGGCCGTTGACGGTCTTGCCGGTGGCGTCCAGGGCTTCGAAGCGGAAGGCGGGCATGGCGGTCTTTCAGGTCTGGGCTGGCGTGCGAGCGGTCATTCCCGCGTCACGCGCAAGACCTCTTCGAGCGAGGTCACGCCTTCGGCCACCAGGCGGTCGCCGTCTTCGCGCATGGTCTTCATGCCGCTGAGCTGGGCCACCTCGAACAGCTTGGACTCGGCCGCCTGCTCGTGGATCAGGCCTCGGATCTCGTCGTCAGCCACCATGAGCTCGTACACACCGGTTCGGCCCTTGTAGCCGCTCATGCCGCACTCGGGGCAGCCCACGGGGTGCCACTTGCCCTGGTCGTCCTGGCGCTTGCAGTGCACGCACAGCTTGCGCACCAGGCGCTGGCCGAGCACGCCCAGCAGCGAGGACGACAGCAGGAAGGGCTCGATGCCCATGTCGGTCAGGCGCGTGACGGCACTCGGCGCGTCGTTGGTGTGCAGCGTGGCCAGCACCAAGTGACCCGTCAGCGAGGCCTGCACGGCGATCTGCGCGGTCTCGAAGTCGCGGATTTCACCGATCATGATCACGTCCGGGTCCTGGCGCAGGATGGCGCGCAGGGCCTTGGCGAAGGTCAGGTCGATCTTGGCGTTGACCTGGGTCTGGCCGATGCCGGGCAGCTCGTATTCGACCGGGTCTTCCACGGTCAGCACGTTGGTGGTGGCGGCGTCGACGGTGCTCAGGCCGGCGTAAAGCGTGGTCGTTTTACCGGAGCCCGTTGGGCCGGTGACCAGCACGATGCCGTGAGGCTGGCGCAGCAGGCGCTTGAAGCGGTCGAGCGAATCGCCGCTCATGCCCAGCGACTCGAGGGTGAACTTGTTGGCGTCGCCCTTGTCCAGGATCCGCAGCACGGCGCGCTCGCCGTGGGCCGAGGGCAAGGTCGAGACCCGCACGTCTACGGCACGACCGCCGATGCGCAGCGAGATGCGACCGTCCTGCGGCAGGCGCTTCTCGGAGATGTCGAGCTCGGCCATGATCTTCAGGCGCGAGATCAGCGCGGCGTGCAGGGCCTTGTTGGGCTGCACCACCTCGCGCAGCGTGCCGTCGACACGGAAGCGCACCGACGACGAACGCTCGTAGGGCTCGATGTGGATGTCGGATGCACCGTCCTTGGCGGCCTGCGTGAGCAGCGCATTGAGCATGCGGATGATGGGCGCGTCGTTGCTCGACTCCAGCAGGTCTTCGACCGCGGGCAGGTCCTGCAGCATGCGCGAGATGTCGACCGCGCTTTCGACCTCGCCGACCACCGCTGCGGCGCTGCCTTCCCCGGCCGAATATGCCGTGGCGATGCGCTGAGACAGGGCTTCGGGAGGCTCCTCCTCGATGACGTCGACCGCGTACTTGCGCATGACCTCGGACAGTGCCGCGGCCGAGACCGTGGCGCTGGCCCAAAGGGTCGAGCGCTCGCCATCGGATTCAAGCAGCAGGCCGTTGGCCCGAGCAAAGGCGTAGGGAAGTGGGTGGCGGGCGCCCATGGTCGTGCGGCTCCGGTCGGTCAGCGCGGGGCCGATGTGGCGGGGGCGACGGGCGCCGCTGGCACAGCCGGGGCCGGCACAGGCTGCACGCGCGGCAGCACCAGGTTCGGCTCGGCGGCGTTCGGGTCGTCCAGAGGCTGGCGCACCGAAGGCGGCACCATCTCGTTGCTGAGCTTGAGGGGCTCGATCTGCGGTGCGCCGTTCACGCTGCCCATCACCGTGCTCGGCTCGGGCTGGCTGTTGGCCTGCTTCTGGCGCATGAACTCGTAACGATCAAGCGTGATGGCATTGGCGGCCTCCTGGTCGCGCATCACCACAGGCCGCAGGAACACCATCAGGTTGGTCTTGCTGCGCGAGCGCGAGCGGCTCTTGAACAGGTTGCCCAGCACCGGGATGTCTCCCAGCAACGGAACCTTGGAGTCGCCATTGCTGAACTCGTCCTTGAGCAGGCCGCCCAGCACCAGGGTCGTGCCGTTGTCGATCACGACGGTGGTTTCGATCGAACTCTTGTTGGTGGTCAGGCCCTGGGCGTTGGTCCTGCTCGATGCGTCCACCGACGAGTTCTCCTGGAACACGGTCATGCGCACGGTGCCGCCCTCGCCCACCTGCGGGCGCACCCGAAGCGTCAGGCCCACGTCCTTGCGCTCAACCGTGGTGAAGGGGTTGACCGAGCCAGAACTGGAGTTGTTGTTCGTGTAGGAGCCCGTCACGAACGGCACGTTCTGGCCCACCACGATCTTGGCCTCTTCGTTGTCCAGGGCGATCATGTTCGGCTTGGACAACACGTTGCCATCGGCATTGGTCTCCAGGAAGGTCGCCAGCGCACCGAGGCTGTACTTGCCACTGCTGAGCTTGCGCGCGATGCCCAGGTTCAACCCGGTCAGGCCGGCGCCCACGGTTTCAGGGTCGGCGATCAGGCTGAAGAGACCCGGCACCCCGCCCTGGGACAAGTTGGTGCCACCAATGACCTGGGTGGAATTGCCCGAACCTGCGGCCCACTGGAAACCGACCTCGGCCAGCTTCTGCTCGCTGACTTCGACGATCATGGCCTCGATGTAGATCTGGGCGCGGCGCCCATCGAGCTGGTCGATCACGGCGCGCAACTGCTTGTACAGCGCATCGCTGGCCGTGATGATCAGGGAGTTGGAGCTCGGGTCGGCCTGGATGAACCCGCCCGTCGAAGGTTGGGCCGAGGCACCAACCGGCGCCGTGGCCTGGGACGATGCACCGCCCGACGACGCACCGCCGGCCGCGGTGTTCAGACCGGTTTGAGCGGTCGGCGTGGTGGCCGTGCTGGTGGTGGCACCGCCGCCAGGGCCCCCTGCAGACGACCCACTCCCCCCGCCAGAGGCGAACGCCGCACGCAACACCTGAGCCAACTTGACCGCGTCGGCGTTGCGCAGGTAGACCACGTGGATGCCACTGCCGCCCACCCCGGCTGCGCCCGGGCGATCCAGGCGCTGAATCAGGTTTCGCACCAGGCTCAGACGGGCCGCATTCGGGGCCCTCACCATCAGCGTGTTGGTGCGCGCGTCGGCCATCACCACCGCGCCGCTGACCGCGGCCGCACCGGGGCCGCCTGTGGCGCCACCACCATCGACCAGTTTTTGCACCATGGGCGCGATGTCCACCGCGATGGCGTGCTGCAGCGGGATCGCTTCCATGTCGGTGGAAGAAGGCACGTCCATCGCCGCGATCATCTGGCTGATGCGCTGCAGGTTGTCGGCGTAATCGGTCACCACCAGGGTGTTGCTGCCCGGGTTGGCGTTGATGGTGTTGTTGGGGCTGATGAGCGGGCGCAGCACGCCGACCATGTTCGCAGCCGACTCGAATTGCAGGCGGAAGATCTGCGTGAGCACCTGATCGCCCGCACGCTTGACCGTGCCGACCTCGACGGTGCCGGTCTGCAGTTTGGCCTCGGCCTCGGGCACGATCTTGAGCAGGTTGCCCACCTCGACCACGCTGAAGCCCTGGCCGCGCAGCGCCGCCAGGAAGTTCAGGTAGGCCTCGCGCGGCGTCAGGGGCTGGTCGCTGTAGAGCGTGATCGCGCCCTTGACGCGGGGGTCGACCATGATCTGCTTGTCGACGATGACGGCCATCGCGCGCGCCACGCCTTCGATTTCGGCGTTGACAAAGTTCAGCGTGACCGTGGCGCCGCCCTTCTTGACGGGAGCCGCCGAGGCCGCGCCCACCGTGAAGCCAGGCAGCAGGCCACCTGGGCCGAAAGCCAGGGCGAGGGCCGTGACCAGGGCGGTAGCGCGTGAGCGCGTGAGCAGGGGATGGGTCTTCATGCCTTATCCGATCGAAATGACGGAGCGGTCGCCTTGGCGACGCCCGATGATGTTCAGGAGGTTGTCCAGCGCGCCCTGGGTGGCTTCGCTGGCACGGGCTTCGCCACGGAAGCGCACACCCGAAGGCGTGACACCACCGCTGCCCGTCAGGCTCAGGGCCCCGTCGAGGGTGCCCAGGTTGAGTTGCAGTTGCCCTTCGGGATCACCGATGACGTCGAGCCGGTAGGAGCCCAGGCGGTCCAGCGTGGTGATGCGCGAGGCGACGTTGTCCAGCGCCACCTCGGCCTGGCCGCGCACGCGCAGGCGACCCTGGGTCCAGGCAAAGCTGAGATCGCGGGTGCTCACACGCAGCACACCGCTGAGTTGCAAGGTGTTCCAGGGCGTGCCCAGGCCACCGAGCCAGGCCGCGGGCCAGTGCCCAACCTCCCCAGAGGTCTGCAGCGCTTGACCGGGCAAAGGCTGGGTGGCCACACGCAGGATGGCCCCCGACCAGGCCGGCTGGACCTGGAGCACCAGCGGGGTCTGGATGCAGCAATCCTGCTGCAGGGTCAGGAAAACACCCTGCAAGCCCAGGCGCATCGACCAGTTCAGCCTGCCAGGCAGCGCCCTTGCGTCGCGGCTGCCGGGGCCGCCTGTGAGCACGGCGACGGCGTCACCACGCCAGATGGTGCCCTTGGCGTCGGCCAGCAGCAAGCGGCCGTCTGAGGCGGACACCACCGCCCTGGCCAGCCATGGCGCTGGCGCGTAGGCGATCAGGCCCAGCAGCGCACCGACACCCGCTCCCCACCAACCCCAGCGGCGGCCCGCCCGACGCATGTTTTCCCATCGGGCGACTTCCAGGGTGGACTCCAGCCAACGGGTGGTCAGCGCAGTCGCGCCCTTCATCCAGGCGGGGCGTCGGTTGAGGATGGGCAGGCCAGCCATGGTGATGCCTTCGTTCAACGCGGCGCCTGGGCCGTGGACAGGCTCAGCACGACGCTGCCGTTGTAGCGGCCGGCTTGAGCCTGTTGCAGGTTCGCTTCAAGCGGACGCGCACGCGCAGCCGTGCGGACCTCATCGAGCCAGGTGGCCAGGCTCTCGCCGGGCACGTCGCGCAGGGTGAGGGTGGCGCGGTCGCCTTGCACACTCAGCGTGGCGGCGGGCCCCAGTCGGTCGGAAGCCGAGCGCAGGGCGGCTTCGGCCTGGGCTGGGGGCACAGGCGGACGCTGGCGCAGCAGCTGTGTCTCATCGGCCAGCCGGCGCATCTGGTCGAGCTGGGCGTCAACCTCCTTGAGCTGGGCCGGCGTGATCGACAGGGTGCGCCAGGCGGGTCGGATGCCGACCAGCACCACCACCGCCAGCAAGAGCAACCAGCCGGCAATGGTCGCCATGCGGCGTTCACGCGGGGCCATGGCAGACCACTTGGCCTGCCACGCGTCACGCAGGGCCTGCAGCTGTTGAGAGGGTTGGGTCATGGGTGGGGGCCCTCGCCTTTCAGACTCGGGAGGCTCGGCGCACGCTCATGCGGCCATCGCCCAGGGGTTCGACTTCGACACCGGCGGCACTCAGTCGTGCGCGAAACTGGGCCAGTTCGTCAGGACCCCAGCCAGTCGGCGGGCTGAGCGTCAGCGCCGTGCCATCGTATTGGAGGGAGGCCGTGGGCCGCTCGGGCGGCCAAGCGGTCGCCACCGCCCCCATCAAGGCCTCGAGGTCGTTGTCGCCAGCCTGACCGGCAGCGGCACGCAGGGCCTCGGTTTCGCGCTGCATCTGCACCGGGGCATCGAGCACGGCGCTGACCTGCGGATGAGCCTGCTTGAGGATGCGGGCGAGCTCGTTGCGCTTGTCCTGCACCTGGCGCTTTTGCTGCCAGGCCCACAGGTTGAGGCCCAGCAACTGCACCACCACCAGGGCCGTCAGGCCGACCCGAACGGGACGCCACTGCGGGCTCATGAAGCGACGCCATTGATCGGACAAGGCGTGCAGCCCCTTGCTGCTGGGGGTCAGCTCGAACTGCAGCAGGTTCCAGAGCGAACGGGCCGACAGCAGCAGGTGTTCCCCCTGAGTCTGCACCGTCACGGCGCGGCCCAGCCAACGTTCGGCCGGCGAGGCCACCGGCGGTGTGGCGAAGAACCGCGCCTGCACCGGCAGCGGGTCGGGCAGCAGGCTGCGCGCCAAGCTGCCCGCCACCGGCCAGGTCGAAACCCCGTCGGCGGTGGACCAGGTCAGCAGCCCCGTCGCCACCGACTCGCTGCCTTCGACCGGGTTCGCGTGGGCTTCGTGGAAATAGGCCGTGGCTGGTTCGTCGGGCGCCACGGCGGGCACGACGCGGTCAACGCGCAACTTGGCCTTCTCCAGCGCCATGAGCTGGCTGGTCAGCCAGGTGTGGTCGCAAGCAGCCACCCATGCAGCCTGTCCAGGCTTGGCCTGAGGGGCCAGGGCCAGGTGCAGGTCTTCCGGGTCGTCGAGCAGGGCCTCTTCGAGCATGCCGGCCAGCGCAGCGCGCATGCGGGCAGCCGGGGCCTTGGGCACGGTCACACGGTGCCAGCTGAGGTCGGTCGGCGGCATCACGGCGATGACGCTGTCGGCGCGCGGCAGCATGTTGACCACGCTGCGGCCTTGACGCGACACCGACAGGCCGTCGGCACTGAGCACGTAGCTGTATTCCTTGGGCCCCGAGCTGGCAGGCGCGGCCTCGGCCACTGCCGGGTCGATCACCTGGCGGCTGCGGGTCGGCAGTTGGATGATGAGGATGCTCATGCCGGGACGTTGAAAAGTCTGGATTCGCTGGTGGAGTGCCCTAGCTTAGGCGCCGGAGCATTGTAGGAGCGCCGAAATAGCGCCCATTTAAGGATTGATACCCGCTTGGTCAGCGCACCACAAGGCCTCAGGGGTTGGGGGACGGATTGGCGCCAAGCTCCACCCCGGAGAAACGCCCCTGGTACTTGACCACGACGTCATTCGGGGTGGGACGGTTGACGAGGTGGCGCTGCTCGATGACGTTGTCATCCAGCCGCAGGCGTCCGCGAATCTCGAAATAGTCGCTCTTGACCGCGATGCGGCTGAAATTCCAGTTGCCAGCCCCCAGCACGGCCCGCAGCTCTTCGGTGCCCTTGAAAGGGTTGCGCTGGCGAGTCTGCACGATGCGGGCGGCCCGCGCCAGGTCCAGGCCGTCGATGACCGCCGCGATGACCTCCTTGGGAGCGGTGTTGACGTTGACCTGTGTCGGGTCAGGCAGGACGGTCATGTAGGGCCGCAGGCGCTCCAGCGTACCGGCATCCAGCCCCAGCCACAACAGTTGATCGGCCGACTGCGGCATGATCGGCGCCTTGCGCAAGCCGTCCTCGCCGCCCAGCTTGCCCAGGATCTGTGCATCCTGTGACTGCAAGGCCATGATCGCCAGGGTGGCCTGCCGCATGGACTGCGCCAGCCCATCGGCCAAGGCTGGCGACTGCCCGGCGTTCTCGCACAGGCGCTTGAGCACCAGCAACTCCTCCGGCACGACGTCGCCGTCCGAGTTGACCAGGTTGCGCAGGTTGTATCGCGAAGCGGCGTCGTCGACCGAGCCAGAAAGGAAGGCCTCGGGCGCATCGGCATCGACCGTGCTGTTGTCGCCATCGACGGCCAGGAAGGTGGACAGCCGAGCCTCGGCCAGCGGGATCGCCCAGGGCTCGCCAAGGTGATCGGAGCCTCCGTTGCGACCGTCTTCGCGCAAGATCAGGCGCGCCCAGTCGAGCGCACCGGCCAGCACCCAGGTGGCCTGGGCGCGCACGCGCTCGGCGCCTTCGACCTGAACCGCCCGCCACTGCTGCCACACCATCGAGGCCGCGAAGGTGGCCACCAGGGTCACGATGACCATGGCCATGAGCAGGGCTGCGCCGCGCTGGCGCACCGCCCGGCCATGGCGCGGGATCGAGGCGGCCGGCCGGACACCAGGATGCGGCAAGGCGGAGAGGACGGCGGAGGTCAAGGTGTGGCGCGTCATGGCTGGGGCGACAGGATGATGTCGCGCGAAAGCAGTCCTGCCGAGCTGGAACCATCACCCAAGGTGAGCTGCGAGCGGATGGCTTGAGGGAGTTGTTCACGCACGATGTTGCTGCCGGCCACCGCATTGCCCGAAGACTGGCAGTTGCTCAGCGAGCCGCTGCGGAAACAGTAAACCTGCCACAGATCAACGCCGGTGAGGGCCACCAGCGTGCTCGGCTCGCGCCCTTGCAACTGCGAAGCGCGCCGCCAGTGGTCCTGCAACTCGCCGACGCGCGTGGTCTCGGGACTCGTCCAGCGCAGCAGCTTGCGCTCGCGCAGGCTCCAGACCACCACCTGCACGCCACCCGAGGCACGGCGTGTGAAACGCAGGTTGGCGCCATCGAACTGGAAGCCCCGCACGACCTGGGTGTCATAGACCTGCGCCATGTCGGCGTCCAGCTGGGTCATGACCGACTGCAGGCGCAGCGTGCCCTGCAGGTTGTCGTCGGCCACCTGGCGGGCGGTGCTGATGGCGTCCACGCCCTTCCAGGCGGCGCCAGCCAGCACAGCCAGGATGAACAGCGACACCAGCACCTCGATGAGGGTGAAGCCGGCGGACCGGCGACCGCGCACGGCCGCGAGGCGAAAGGAACGCATGGGGTTCATCGCTTCGACCATCGCTCAGAACCGCGAGACCACGGTCGAGAGTTTGACGATGGGCTGCTTGTCCTCGTCAAAGACCTCGGCATCGACCCGGCGGAAATTGATGTTGGGCGTCGGCCGCACGACCATGTGCCCGGGCAACTGCCGCCCCAGCTGATTGCAGGTGAAGTCGCTGTCTCCCACGGGGGGGTAGGTGCGGCTCAGGCGCAAGCTGGTGAGCTGGTTCTCGGCACACCACTGTGCACGGGTGAGGTCGGCCATGCGCTGCGCGTTGAGCGTGAGCCCTCCTGCGGCCTTCATGCCTGCGGTCAGCGTGACGGCCACGATGGCCAGGGCCACCAGCACCTCGATGAGTGTCATGCCATGGTTGCGCATGGGATGCAGCGCGGGTGTCTTCATCGCCTCACCGCCTGCTGGGCCGCCGCGGCGGCTTCTTCGCCAGTGGGTTGAATGACCTGGAAGGCCCCCAGGCCATCGGTGCCGATCACCAGCTGGCGGTCTTCGAGGCGCAGCACCAGGCTCTGCGCGCCGATCACCGGCTCGGGCCCGAGCACGATGCTGCGCCCGCCCACCACCTCGGCACGCACCTCGGGAGTCAGCCATCGCAGAGGCGGCATCAGCACTGGCGGCAGGCCGATGAACTGGTAGTCCGCCTCGTCGCCCTTGGACTGAGGCACCCACAAGACGGTGAGCGCACCGGAGCGCGCCTGCATGCGGGCGGACTCGAGGATGGCGACCAGGCGTGCGGCCTCGCGCTCGAGTCGGGTGCTGGAAGGGTCGGGCACGGCGAAACTCACGACCGAGACGGTGATGGCGATCATGGCCACCACCACCATGAGCTCGAGCAGGGTGAAACCACGCACCACCGAGCGGCGCGCGCGGCTGATCCGGCGGCCAGCCGGGCGGGCCGTCAAGCTGGCCGGCGGCGAATCACTGCCAGGAACCGATGTCGGCATCCCGGCCTTCGCCACCGCTCTGACCATCGGCGCCGAAGCTGAAAACATCGACCTGCCCCTTCACACCTGGGTTGACGTACTGGTACGGGTTGCCCCATGGATCGGAGGGCAGCTTCTCCAGGTAGGGTTTCCAGTTGTTGGGGATGGGCCCGGCCGTGGGCTTGGCCACCAGGGCCTGCAGGCCCTGCTCGCCGGTCGGGAAGCGCTGGTTGTCGAGTTTGTAAAGCTTGAGCGACTGCATCAGGTTGCTGATGTCGGTGCGGGCGGCGGTCACGCGGGCGTCGTCGGCGCGGTCGAGCACGTTGGGCACGATCAGGGCGGCCAGCAGGCCGATGATGACCAGCACCACCATCAACTCGATCAGGGTGAAGCCACGCTGCACGGCGCGGGCCCAGCGGGAGGGGCGACGGGGGGCGCCAAGGGGTCGTGAGGTGCGCTCAAACATCTTCATCATCCGGTTTCATCTTCAAGGGTCAGGGGTGGGCTCGCGTCACGACGGGCGCGGCATCGACCAAGGGCGCCAGCATGCCCGAGGCTTCGGCGCCACCGATGCGGGAACAACCCGAGGAAGGACCACCTGTTCGCGGTGCACGATGCGCGCCTCAGCCATCATAATGCGCCCACCATGGCATCACGCATCGCTGCACTCCTGATCTGGGCCGCCGTCGCCGCCAGCCTCGCCTATTGGGGCCTGCGCTGGTTCGCCCCGCCCGTCGGCGTTCCCCACAACGCCGCGCCTGTCACGCTCGAGACCGGCGTGCGCGGGGACATCCAGCGCCTGCTGACCGGCCCGGTGCGCACAGAAGGCCCGCAGGCCAACCCCAGCGCTGCCTCGGCCCTGGCCAGCCGCATCAAGGTCATCGGCGTGATGGCGCCCGCCCCGGGCCAGAGTGCCGGTGTCGCCCTGCTGTCCATCGACGGCAAGCCCCCCAAGGCGATCCGCGTCGGTGGCGTGGTCGATGGCGACATGGTCCTGCAGGACATCAGCCAGCGCAGCGCCCGCATCGGCCCGCAAGACGGCGCCAACTTCCTGACGATCGACCTGCCCGGCCTGCCGCCTGCAGCAACCGGCACCCTGCCGCCGCCCAGCGGCGTCACACAGACCTCACCGCCCGGCCAGGGCATGCCCGCGGGCTCGTCCATGGTTGACCGACGCAACCAGCCTGCGCCCCCACCCGAGGGCGTTGAGGGCGGCGGGCAGATGCGCAGCCCGGACTGAAGGCCCCCTTCTCCACCCCAATGAACAGGCCGCTCACAACCTGAGCGGCCTGTTTCATTTGGTGATCCGCAACGCTCGCCAGGACCGCGCCGCCCGACCGCGCCCGTTCAGCGCAGGAACAACCGGTAGGCCGGGTTGCGGGTTTCGTCGACGTAGACGTAGCCCAGCTTGTCCAGCACCTTCGGGATGCGCGGCACCTCGTCCTTGGGCACCTGCAACCCGATCAGGATGCGGCCATAGTCGGCCCCCTGGTTGCGGTAATGGAACAAGCTGATGTTCCAGCCCGGCGGCAGGCTGCTGAGGAAGGCCATCAGGGCGCCCGGGCGCTCGGGGAAGATGAAGCTGTAGAGCCGCTCGCCTTCGGCCAGGGCGGAGCGCCCACCCACCATGTGGCGCAGGTGGGTCTTGGCCAACTCGTCGTGCGTGAGGTCCACCGTGCGAAAGCCCTGGGCCTTGAAGGCCTTGGCGATCTGCTTCGACTCGCCCTTTTCTTTCGTGGTCAGGCCGACGAAGACGTGCGCTTCCTTGTCGTCGGAGATGCGGTAGTTGAACTCGGTGACGCTGCGCGGCCCGATGGTCTCGCAAAAGCGCTTGAAGGAGCCGCGCTCCTCGGGGATGCTGATGGCCAGCAGGGCCTCGCGCTCTTCGCCCACCTCGGCGCGCTCGGCCACGAAGCGCAGCCGGTCGAAGTTCATGTTGGCGCCGCAGTTGATGGCGATGTAGGTCTTGCCCTCGCCGCCATGCCGCTCGGCGTACTGCTTGAGCGCGGCCACGCCCAGCGCGCCGGCCGGCTCGACGATGGAGCGCGTGTCCTGGTAGATGTCCTTGATGGCCGCGCAGACGGCGTCGGTGTTGACCGTGACGATGTCGTCGACCAGCAGAGAGGTCAGGCGCAAGGTCTCTTCGCCGACCAGCTTGACGGCCGTGCCGTCGGAGAACAGGCCGACGTCGCTCAGGGTGACGCGGCCCTTGGCCTTGACCGAGCGCAGCATGGCGTCGGAGTCGCTCATCTGCACGCCGATGACCTTGATCTCGGGCCGCACGGCCTTGATGTAGGCGGCCACGCCACTGATCAGGCCTCCGCCACCGATGGCCACGAAGACCGCGTCGATCGGGCCGGCGTGCTGGCGCAGGATCTCCATCGCCACGGTGCCCTGGCCCGCGATGACGTCCGGGTCGTCGAAGGGGTGCACGAAGGTCAGGCCATGCTTGCGCTCCAGTGACTTGGCGTGCAGGGCGGCATCGGAGTAGCTCTCGCCGTGCAGCACGATCTTGACGTTGTCGCCACCGAAGTGGGCCACGGCGTCGATCTTGACCTGCGGCGTGGTCACCGGCATCACGACGGTGGCCTGACAGCCAAGCCGCCTGGCGCCCATCGCCACGCCTTGGGCGTGGTTGCCAGCCGAAGCGCAGATCACACCGCGGGCCAGCTGCGCGCGACTGAGCTGAGCCATCTTGTTGTACGCGCCGCGCAGCTTGAAGCTGAAGACGGGCTGCTTGTCCTCGCGCTTGAAGAAGACATGGTGCCCCAGGCGGCGTGACAGGCTGCGGGCTTCGTCCAGCGGGCTCTCGATGGCGACGTCGTAGACGCGGCTGGTGAGCGTCTTTTGCAGGTAGTCCTGGATGGTCAGCGGCTTGGCCGGGCGGGCGTTGCGCGAGGGCTTGCCGGCCGCCGATGGTGCAGTGGAGGATTTCTTGGTCGCGCGCGCGGTGGGCATGGGCAGGTTCCGGGTACGGTGGCGACCGCGATGGGCGGATCGCATGCAGAGCCTGAGAGTCTAGCCGCTGCGCTGACCGGCTGCGGGCTCCTTGGCGTTCCACGGCGCCTGGGGCTCGCGTCCGGCCAGCCCTTGCTGGTAGGCCCGCTGCTGGCGCCGGGCGATCGCCCGCCACGGCCCTTCCATCCAGGGCAGGGTGCGCAAGGCGACGCTGCCCACCACCGTGGGCGCCATCATCATCAGCGGGTACCAGGGCTGGCGCTGGGGCAACCCCAGGTTGTGCAGGCCCTCGGGCCCCAGGAACCAGCTCACCAGGCTGAGGTGTCGTTCACGGTCGAGCCGACCGCGCAGGGCCCGGGCAAAGGGGTAGGTGCGCTGCAGCGGCTCGTTCATCAGGGCACGGCCCAGCAAGGCGCTGCTTTCGTCGGGCGGTGCCTGGGTGACGAGGTTGCGGTACATCAGGACGCGGCCGGTGGCTTCGTCGTCGCACATCAGGTGGTCTTCGACGCCCACCAACCAGCCCATCACACGCCACAGGTGCATGACGGCATCGGCGTCCTCCTGCGCGAACAGCATGCCCGTCAGGCGCAGCCCCAACAGGTGCACGGCGCTGAAGGCCAGGTAGGTGGCCTGCATGTCGACCTGGTTGATGGGCAGGCCCAGCCACTGCGCGTCCCACTCGGGCGAGCGCGCCAGTTGGTCTCGCACCAGGGCGTGCATGAGCCGCACGTGCAGGGTCATGCGGTGGCCCGGCTGTCCTGGCTGCAGCCCGTCTTCTTCGGTGCAGGCCAGCCACCAGGTGGTGGTCTCGGCGATGCGCTTGTGGGCGCCGCGCTCGAGCGCGCCGGTCTTGAGCAGGGTCTGGTTGATGGCGCCAGCCTGGTAGCCCGCCATCAGGCCCGCATCTCGCAGCACCATCAGGCCGTGCTCGCCGGTGCCCTGCATCACCTGGGCACCGCGCTTGGCGCGCCGCCAGTCGACCCAGGCCGGCATCTGCCAGCCATGGGCCAGGAAGACCTTCAAAGCACCGGCCTCATCCGACAGGGCACCGGGGCCTTCGTGCAGGCCCTGCTCCATCAGGGGCCACGCCGTGGCTCGACCGACCTCGCGCATCCATGCGATGGCAGCGTCGGCCAGCGGATCGCCTCGGTTGAGGGCTTGGCCAAGGGCCGTCCAGTCCTGCTCAGACGGCTCAGGGTCACCGTCGATGGTCAACCTCAGTCGCGCGGCCAGGGCGCGCGCGCGATCGCGGTCGGCACCGTGCCGACCAGGCACGGGCTGCGGCGGTGTGGACGTGGTGTCCGTGGCGTGGGGATCCGATCCCCACATCCGGTCGTCGGCTGCGACACTCATGCCAGCCCTCCCCTGCGCACAGACGGCGCCATGTGTATGGGTGCAGGCCACGCGAACACGTCACCTTGCACATGGCGGGATGATGCCTGCTCAGATCGGTCGCGCCACGGCGGATCGACCCTTCGACCTGCGTTTGAGGGGGCTCGCCAAAGAAAAAACCCGCTGCACAGGCAGCGGGTTTTTGTGAGGGAAGCGATTCAGCGGCGCGCCGCGATCACTTTTTGCGCAGGCGGCGGATGGCGGCCAGCTGGGCCACCAGCTCCATCAGCTCGTTCTGGGCCTTGGCCAGGTCCAGGTCGCCCTTGGCGTTCTGAACGGCTTCTTCGGCCAGGCGCTTGGCTTCGTTGGCCTTGGCTTCGTCCAGGTCCTTGCCGCGGATGGCGGTGTCGGCCAGAACGGTCACGCAGTGCGGCTGCACTTCCAGGATGCCGCCAGCGACGAAGACAAACTCTTCTTCGTTGTTGTCGGCGCGCTGGATGCGCACGGCGCCCGGCTTGATGCGGGTGATCAGCGGGGTGTGGCGCGGCAGGATGCCGAGCTCGCCCACTTCACCTGGCAAGGACACCAGGGTGGCTTCACCGGAGAAGATGGACTCTTCCGCGGAAACCACGTCGACGTGGATGGTGGACATGGTGCTCTTTCGTCAGAGCGACCACACAGCGACCGGCATCGGCCGGCCGCCGCGCGTGCCGCTTAGTTGATGGCCTTGGCCTTCTCGAAGGCCTCGTCGATGGTGCCAACCATGTAGAAGGCTTGCTCGGGCAGGCTGTCGCACTCGCCGTTGACAATCATCTTGAAGCCACGGATGGTTTCCTTCAGAGGCACGTACTTGCCGGGCGAGCCGGTGAACACTTCGGCCACGTGGAAAGGCTGCGACAGGAAGCGCTGGATCTTGCGAGCGCGGGCCACCAGCAGCTTGTCTTCCGGAGCCAGTTCGTCCATGCCCAGGATGGCGATGATGTCGCGCAGTTCCTTGTAGCGCTGCAGCGTGTTTTGCACGGCGCGGGCCACAGAGTAGTGCTCTTCACCGACCACGTTCGGGTCCAGCTGACGCGAGGTCGAGTCCAGCGGGTCCACGGCGGGGTAGATGCCCAGCGAAGCGATGTCACGCGACAGCACCACGGTGGAGTCCAAGTGGGCGAAGGTCGTGGCAGGCGACGGGTCGGTCAGGTCGTCCGCAGGGACGTACACGGCCTGGATCGAGGTGATCGAGCCGACCTTGGTCGAGGTGATGCGCTCTTGCAGGCGGCCCATTTCTTCGGCCAGGGTGGGCTGGTAACCCACGGCGGAAGGCATGCGACCCAGCAGGGCGGACACTTCGGTGCCGGCCAGGGTGTAGCGGTAGATGTTGTCCACGAAGAACAGCACGTCGCGGCCTTCGTCACGGAAGGACTCGGCGATGGTCAGGCCGGTCAGGGCCACGCGCAGGCGGTTGCCCGGCGGCTCGTTCATCTGGCCGTAGACCATGGCAACCTTGGACTCGCCCAGGTTCTCCAGGTTCACGACGCCGGAGTCGGCCATCTCGTGATAGAAGTCGTTGCCCTCGCGGGTGCGCTCGCCCACACCAGCGAACACCGACAGACCGCTGTGGGCCTTGGCGATGTTGTTGATGAGTTCCATCATGTTCACGGTCTTGCCCACACCGGCGCCACCGAACAGACCCACCTTGCCGCCCTTGGCGAACGGGCACACCAGGTCGATCACCTTGATGCCGGTTTCCAGCAGCTCTTGCGACGGCGACAGCTCGTCGTACGCAGGGGCCTTGCGGTGGATGGGGGCGGTTTGAGCCTGGTCGACCGGGCCACGTTCGTCGATGGGCGCGCCGAGCACGTCCATGATGCGACCCAGGGTGGCCGGGCCGACGGGCACGGTGATCTGGGCGTGGGTGTTGGTCACTTGCATGCCGCGGCGCAGGCCGTCGGACGAGCCCAGCGCGATGGTGCGGACGATGCCGTCACCCAGCTGCTGTTGCACTTCGAGGGTCAGCGCGGAGCCGTCCATCTTCAGGGCGTCGTACACCTTGGGCATCTGGTCGCGCGGGAACTCCACGTCCACCACGGCGCCAATGCACTGAACGATCTTGCCCACTGTTTGCGTGTCAGCCATTTTTCGTTCCTTCAATCAATTCAAAATCTTCGGATCAGACCGCTGCCGCACCGGCGACGATCTCGGACAGTTCGGTCGTGATGGCGGCCTGACGGGTCTTGTTGTAGACCAGCTTCAGTTCCTTGATCACGTTGCCGGCGTTGTCGGTGGCGGCCTTCATGGCCACCATGCGAGCCGACTGCTCCGAAGCCATGTTCTCTGCCACAGCCTGGTAAACCAGCGCTTCGACGTAACGCACCATCAGGTCGTCGATGACCACCTTGGCGTCCGGCTCATAGATGTATTCCCAAGCATGAGTCGTCTCGCCGGCGAAATCACTGGCCTTCAAGGGCAGCAGCTGCTCGACCAGGGGCTCCTGCTTCATCGTGTTGATGAAGCGCGTGAAGCACAGGTAGACAGCGCTGAGCTCGCCTGCCGTGTAGGCGTCGAGCAGCACCTTGACGGGGCCGATGAGCTTTTCCAGGTGGGGCGTGTCGCCCATGCCGACCACGCTGGCGACCACGTTGGCGCCAATGCGGTTGAAAAAGCCTGTGGCCTTGTTGCCGATGGAGACCACGTCGGCCTTGACGCCCTGACCTTCCAGCTCCTTGAGCTGGTTGGTCACGGCGCGCAGCACGTTCGTGTTCAGACCACCGCACAGACCCTTGTCCGTGCTCACCACGATGAAGCCCACCTTCTTGCCGCCCGGGCTGGGCAGCATGAAGGGGTGGACGTACTCGGGATTGGCCTTTGCCAGGTTCGCCGTGATGTTGCGCACCTTGTCAGCGTAGGGACGAGCCGCAAGCATGCGATCTTGCGCCTTGCGCATCTTCGAAGCCGCGACCATTTCCATGGCCTTGGTGATCTTCTTGGTGTTCTCGACGCTCTTGATCTTGTTGCGAATTTCCTTGCCTACGGCCATGGTGCGCTCCTTTAGGCGAAGGTCTTCTTGAACGCGACGACGGCCGATTGCAGTTCAGCTTCAGCGTCCTTGTCCAGGGCCTTGGTCTGTTCGATCTTGGCCAGCAGCGCGCTGTGGCTGGTCTTGAGGAACTGGTGCAGACCGGCTTCGAAGGCCAGGACCTTCTTGACCTCGACGTCGTCCATGTAGCCCTTGTTGACGGCGAACAGGGTCGCGCCCATCAGGGAGATCGACAGCGGCTGGTACTGGGCCTGCTTGAGCAGTTCGGTCACGCGGGCACCGCGGTCGAGCTGCTTGCGGGTGGCGGCGTCCAGGTCCGAGGCGAACTGCGCGAAAGCGGCCAGTTCACGGTACTGCGCCAGGTCGGTACGGATACCGCCGGACAGGCCCTTGATCACCTTGGTCTGGGCTGCACCACCGACGCGCGACACCGAGATACCGGCGTTGATGGCGGGGCGGATGCCAGCGTTGAACAGGTTGGTTTCCAGGAAGATCTGACCGTCGGTGATCGAGATCACGTTGGTCGGAACGAAGGCGGACACGTCACCGGCCTGGGTTTCGATGATGGGCAGTGCGGTGAGCGAGCCGGTCTTGCCCTTGACTTCACCCTTGGTGAAGGCTTCGACGTAGTCGGCGTTCACGCGGGCTGCACGTTCGAGCAGGCGCGAGTGGATGTAGAACACGTCGCCGGGGAAGGCTTCGCGTCCGGGAGGACGGCGCAGCAACAGCGACACTTGACGGTAGGCAACGGCCTGCTTGGACAGGTCGTCGTACACGATCAGGGCGTCCTGGCCGCGGTCGCGGAAGTACTCGCCCATGGCGCAGCCGGAGTAGGCCGACACGAACTGCATGGCAGCCGAGTCAGAGGCCGAAGCGGCGACGACGATGGTGTACTCCATGGCGCCGGCTTGTTCCAGGGCGCGCACGACGTTCTTGATCGACGAAGCCTTCTGACCGATGGCGACGTAGATGCAGGTGACGCCTTGGCCCTTCTGGTTGATGATCGCGTCGATGGCGACAGCGGTCTTGCCGGTCTGGCGGTCACCGATGATCAGCTCGCGCTGGCCACGGCCGACGGGCACCATCGAGTCGATGGACTTGATGCCGGTCTGCAGGGGTTGCGAGACGGATTCACGGGCGATCACACCGGGGGCGATCTTCTCGATGGGAGAAGACAGCTTGGCATTGATCGGGCCCTTGCCGTCAATGGGCTGACCCAGGGCGTTGACCACGCGGCCGACCAGCTCGGGGCCCACGGGCACTTCCAGGATGCGACCGGTCGTCTTGACGATGTCGCCTTCGGAGATGTGCTCGTAAGCACCCAGGATCACGGCACCGACGGAGTCACGCTCCAGGTTCAGGGCCAGACCGTAGGTGGGGACACCAGAGGCGTCCGCGGGGAACTCCAGCATTTCGCCTTGCATGGCATCGGACAGGCCGTGGACGCGGACGATGCCGTCGGTCACGGAGATCACGGTGCCTTGGTTGCGAATGTCGGCAGCCGCGCCGAGACCCTCGATGCGGCTCTTGATCAGTTCGGAAATTTCTGCGGGATTCAGTTGCATTGCTTTGCTCCCAGTCTGGTCAAGGGCTGCTCGAAGGCAAACCTCGTTGACAACATCCGGTGGCACGGGGCCACCGGGGGTAGGGCGACTGTTCTAGGTTGAGGCCGGGCTCCGATTCAAGCCAGGAGGGCCGACTTCATGCGTTCCAGGCGGGCCTTGACGGAGGTGTCGAGCACCTCGTCGCCGACCACCACTCGCACGCCACCGATCAGCTCCGGGTCGATGTCGACCGTGGCTGTCAGCTTGCGACCGAAGCGCTTTTCCAGCGGCACCAGGATGTCGGCGACTTGTGCGTCGGACACCGCGAAGGCGCTGGTGATGCGGGCTTCGGACACGCCCTGACGGGCTTGCACGAGGGCTTGGAACTGCTCGGCCATCAGCGGCAGGGCCGCCAGACGACCGTTTTCCAGAACGGTACGCAGGAAATTGGCCACGACCGGCGCAAGAGCCACCTTGGCAACCTCCGTGATCACGCCATAGACCTGGTCTTGCGTGGCACGGGGGTTGTCGGCAAGGCCTTGCACCTGGGCGTCGCGAGCGACTTGCCCCAGGGCAGCGACTTGCGCCACCCAGGCGGATTGCTCAGCCTGGGGAGTGGCCTTGAACAGCGCTTCGGCGTAAGGACGGGCGATGGTGGCAAGCTCGGCCATGATCACAGCTCCGACTTCAGGCGGCTCAGCAGGTCAGCGTGGACCTGGGCCGAGACCTCGCGGCGAAGGATCTGCTCGGCACCCTTGACGGCCAGACCGGCGACCTGCTCGCGCAGGGTCTCACGGGCCTGGGTGGCCAGTTGATCGGCTTCTGCCTTGGCATCAGCAACGATCTTGGCGGCTTCATCGGAAGCGCGCTTCTTGGCCTCTTCAACGATGGCTGCGGCACGCTTTTCAGCGTCAGCCAGTCGTTGAGCGATCTCGTCACGGGATTGGGCGAGCTGAGCCTGGACGCTCTTGTTGGCGTTCGCCAACTCCAGCTTGGCCTTGTCGGCGGCAGCCAGGCCATCGGCGATCTTGCTTGCGCGCTCATCGAGCGCCTTCGTGATCGGCGGCCACACGAACTTCATCGTGAACAGCCAGAGGATCCCGAAGACCACGATCTGCGCGAACAGCGTTGCGTTCAGATTCACGGCTCGGACCTTTCTCGGTTAAAGGGGACGTTCAGTCGAGAAAGACCGATTACTTGGCCAGAGCGGCGATGAAGGGGTTCGCGAAAGCGAACAGCATGGCGATACCGACACCGATCAGGAAGGCGGCGTCGATCAGACCAGCCAGCAGGAACATCTTGGTTTGCAGTTCGTTCATCAGCTCGGGCTGACGAGCGGTGGCTTCGAAGTACTTGCCACCCATCAGGGCGATACCGATACAGGCACCGATGGCGCCCAGGGCGATGATCAGACCACAAGCCAGAGCGACGTTAGCCAACACCAGTTCCATGATTGCTCCTAAGAATAAAAAAGGGAGGTTGAAAAAGAAGGAAGGGGGAAAGAAAGAGGGAGAGAGCGAAGGTCAGTGACCTTCGTGTGCCTGACCGATGTACACCAGGGTCAGCATCATGAAGATGAAGGCCTGCAGCGCGATGATCAGGATGTGGAAGATGGCCCAGGCGGAGCCGGCGATGACGCCGAGGATCCACAGGCCAGCACCACCGGCGGTCAGCGCCGTGCCGACGGCCGCGCCCAGCAGGGCGATCAGCATGAACACGAGTTCGCCCGCGTACATGTTGCCCCACAGCCGCATGCCGTGCGAGATGGTCTTGGCGCCGAACTCGACCAGGTTCAGGAAGAAGTTGGGGATCAGCAGCAGGATGGTGCCGACGGGGCCGTGCGCATGGAACGGAGCGGTGAACAGCTCCTTGATCCAGCCGCCCACGCCCTTGATCTTCATGTTGTAGTACAGGCAGATCAGGAGCACGCTGATCGACATGCCCAGGGTGATGGACAGGTCGGCCGTGGGCACCACGCGCATGTAGGCGTGATGGGGATCGTGGCCAGCGGCTGCGTAGACGCCTTCCCAGATGCGGGGCAGCAGGTCGACGGGCAGCAGGTCCATCGCGTTCATGAAGAAGATCCATACGAAGACCGTCAGGGCCACGGGGGCCACGGCCTTGCGCGACTCGGCGCTGGGGATGATGCCCTTGGCCTGGGTGTCGACCAGCTCGACCAGCATTTCGACGGCGGCCTGGAAGCGGCCCGGCACGCCGGAAGTGGCCTTGCGAGCGGCCTTCCACAACAGGAACACGCCCAGCGCGCCCATCACCACCGACCAGAAGATCGAGTCGATGTTGATGTAACTCCAGTCCACGATGGCCTGGGCCTCGGGCTTGTTCTGCAGGTGACGCAGGTGGTGCCCGATGTACTCGGGCGCGGTCAGGGCATGTGCTTCAGCAGACATGGGCGACTCTCGTCAAATGTTCAATTTCTGGTGCGACGCTGTTGGATGAACAGCGCCACGGCAATCGATTTCAGGCACAACACCATGGTGACCAGCAGCGCCGCCCAGTCGATCGGGCGCAGCACCACCGGCGCCAGGACCAGCAAGGCCCCGGACAGACACAGCTTGAGGATCTCCCACACGAGCAGACCCCCGACACTGCGCCCCGCTCGCCGACCGAAGACGCCGCGCGCCATCAGCGCATTCGGCACGACCACCACCACCGCGCCGTACAGCGCGGACAGGAAAGCAGCCTGACTTGCGGCCAGCGCCCCCCAGGTCAGCGCGACAAGCAACCCGACCACCGCTTGCGAGGCCAGGGCCTGCCAGACGGTGAAGGAGGGCTGCCGTGCGAGCAGGGCTTGCGCCTCTTCTCGCGTCAGCGGGCTGACCGGCGGCAGGGCGTCTTCGTCCAGGTCGCTGTCTTCGAATGGCCTGCCCCTCGCCTCCGCCTGCTTGGCGCTCTGTGCTGAGCCACCAGACGGCTGCGTGCGGGAACCACTCATTGACATCACCGGATTCAAACGCCACCACGGCGTCGGCAAAACCTAAAGATTATACGCAGGACTCGAGGGCAGACCAAGCCCCCCTTGTGCAGTTCGGCGCAAACGGGGGGTTCAGGGGTCGCATCGACACCGCTCGCAGGCGGTTCAGACGGGGCGGTTCAAACGGTGCGGTGCGCGCACCGGCCTCAGCAGGCCTCAAACGCACGCCTTTTGACCCCACCCCTCCAAAACCCGGGGGGGATGAGACCACCCCTTCTTACTAATCGAGGGCGTTGCACACCCCTCATATAAGTGATCACCGAGGGCAAGCCCGGTGTCCGCCCAAAAGGGGGGGAGCGCATCCTCACCTCAACGTCAACGCGTAACGAACGCGTTACAAAACAGCAGTCAAAGTCGATGCCCGGCCCACCCGCCCGGCGATCGATCGCAGAAGCCACGCGCTTCGATGGAGCCTCAGCATGTCCACCACGGCCAGGAAAGAAAAAGTCAGCACCTTCTTCCGCCCGATCCAGGCGATCACGGTCACGCACATCAAACAGATGTACGAGCTGTATTCGTCGTTCTACGAAAACACCTCGCTGGACATCTTCCTCAACGACCTGAGCAAGAAGTCCGGCGTGATCCTGGTCACCCGCAAGTCCGACGACAAGGTGGTGGGCTTCTCGACCCAGACCTTCTTCGACATCAAGGTCGATGGCAAGCGCCTGCGCGGCATCTTCAGCGGCGACACCATCATCGAGCCGGCGTACTGGGGCAACAACGCCCTGGCCAACACCTTCTACCGCCGCCTGATCATCGAGCGCATCAAGCGCCCCTTCGTGCCGTTCTACTGGTTCCTCATCTCCAAGGGCTACAAGACGTACCTGTTGATGACGAACAACTTCTACAACTACTACCCCAAGGTCGGCGGCAACCGCCCCGGCATGGACGACCGCTATCGCCGCATCACCGAAGCGTATTGCGACGCCCTGTTCCCCGAGGCCTTCGACCGCGAGAACATGGTGCTGGACTTCGGCAACGACTATGTGCGCCTGAAGGGCGACGTGGCCGGCATCACGCCCGAGCTGAAGGCTGCCAACAAGCACATCGCCTTCTTCGAGAAGGTCAACCCCGGCTGGCGTCAGGGCCACGAAGTGCCTTGCCTGGCCGCCTGCGATTACGAGAGCCTGTTCCGCTCCATCGTGGACGTGCCCTGGAAGTGGCTCAAGAAGCACGTGCTGGGCACGCACAGCCGCCCGGGCCAGGAGCTGGACGTCAAGCCCGCCACCAGCCGCCGCGAGTCGGCATGGGATGACGGCAACGGCCAGGACGCCCAGGACGCCTTCGGGCGTTCCAAGGCCTCCTGATGGGGGCCGGCACCACCCTCGGACACCACCTCCTCCGCCTGCTGGTCGCCCCGGGGCGCCAGCGCTTCGAACGGCACCTCGGTGAACTGGAATCGGTCCAGCGCGCCCGGCTGAGTCGTTGGTTGTCCGCCGTGGCGCGCTCGCCCGAGGGCCAGCGCCGCGGCATCCGCGCGGACTGGTCGTGGGAGGAGTTCTCGCGCCAGCTGCCGCTGAGCACCTACCAGGACCACGCGGAAGTGATCGCACAGCAGCGCGCGCGCAAGCAGTCGCTGCTGATCGACTCGCCGGTGATGCGCTACCAGCCCACCAGCGGCTCGACCTCGGCGGTCAAGTGGGTCCCGTACACCAAGATGTTCCTCGACGAACTCGACCAGGTCATCACGGCCTGGGTGGGCGACCTGTACCGCCAGTTCCCGCAGCAAGGGCGCGGCACGCATTACTGGTCGCTGTCGTGGATCCCGACCGAGATGCGCAGCCAGACCGCCGGCGACATCAACGACGACATGAAGATGCTGTCGTTCGGCAAGCGCCTGCTGGCCTACCTGACCCAGGCCGCACCACAGGAGATCGCGCTGGCGCAGTCGTCGGACGACTCGCTGTTCGCCACCATCGCCTACCTGGCGGCCGACGACGCGCTGGGTTTCATCTCGGTGTGGAGCCCGACCTTCGGGCTGGGTTTGCTCGAGCAGATGTCGCATTGGCGCGAGGAGCTGTCGCAGGTGATGTCCCAGGGCAACTGGGGCCGGCGCGCCGCCTCGATGGCAGGCGTGCCCTGCCCGCGCTCGTCGCGCGCCGCCAGCCTGCTGCGCGGCTGGGATGGCCGCATGGACCCGGCCTTCTTCAAAGCCTTGTGGCCGAGCCTGGCCGTCGTCAGCGCCTGGGACACGGCCGCCGCCACGCCGTGGGCGCGCAAGCTGCACGGCTTCCTGCCGCATGCCAACTTCCAGGGCAAGGGCCTGTGGGCCACCGAAGGCGTGGTGACCTTCCCCTTCCAGGGCCGCTACCCGCTGTCCTACCTTAGCCACCTCTACGAGTTCCTTGACGCCAACGACGGCCAGACGCTGGCCGCCTGGCAACTGCGTGAAGGCCAGGAGGTGATCCCCGTGATGACGACTGGCAGCGGCTTCGCGCGCTACCAGATGAGCGACGTGCTGCGCGTCGAAGGCAGCCTGGGCCAGGTGCCCTGCCTGACCTTCCTGGGTCGCAACGACGGCGTCGACCTGGTCGGCGAGAAGACCAGCGCCACCACGGCTCAGGCGGTGCAGGATGGCCTGCTCCTGTCGGGCGCGCTGCCGGTGACCCTGCTGGCGCTGGACGAGGCCCGCGGCCGCACACCGGGCTATGTGTTGCTGGTCGAATGCGAAGAGGGCGTGCCGGATCAGCGCCGCCTGGCCATGCAGAACGACCTGGCCACCCAAGTGGAAAAAGCCCTGCAGGCCAACTTCCACTACAAGCTGGCACGCGAACTTGGCCAACTTCAGCACGCGGCCTGCGTCGCCCTGCCCCACATGCGTCAAATCTACATGGACCAGTGCCGCGAGCGCGGCATGATCGAGGGCAACATCAAGATCGAGCCGCTGCGCCACTGGCGCGGTGCGGTGCCGTCGATGCTGCGCGAATCGCTGGACGCCTGAAGACATTTCAAGAAACCAAGCTGCACCATGGCCATCACCATCCGCATCGGCACGGAAGCCGACAACCCAAAAATCCACGACCTGGTCTCGAAGATCACCATGCCCGGCCCGGCCGAGATGTGCTTCCAGCGCCAGCCGGACTTCTTCATCGGCTCGCGCGTGGTGGGCGACGAGTTCATCATGACCGTGGCCGACGACGACGAGCGCCCTGACGTGCTCGCGGGCCTGACGGTCATCTCGGGCCACGACATGTACATCAGCGGCAAGAAGCGCCGCCTGTATTACTCGGGCGACACGCGCGTGGACCCGTTCTACCGCCGCCGCGGCATCGCCTCGGCCTTGTTCGCCGAGCAAAAGAAGTTCCGCAGCACCGATGACCTGATGCACGGCATCGTGCTCAAGGACAACACCGCGCCGCTGGAAGCCGCCTCGCGCGTGCAGGACGACGTGCTGTTTCGCTACTGGGTGAGCCACACCATCGAGACCAGCTTCATCTTCGTGCGCAAGGTCAAGCCCCGCATCCCCGCCGGCGTGACGCTGCGCGCGGCCACCGCCGCCGACCTGCCGGCCATGCAGGCCTTCTTCGACCGCGAAGCGCCGCGCCGCAACGGCTACCCGCTCTACGACTTCGAGAAGCTGGCCAAGGGCGACCCGTACTACGCCGGCCTGAAGGTGAGCGATTACGTGCTGGCGCTCAAGGGCGGCAACATCGTGGGCATGCTGGCCGCCTGGAACCAGAAGGCCTACAAGCAGACGCGCATCATGGGCTTCAAGCCCGCCATCAAGGTGCTGCGCCCGCTCTACAACCTGTACGTGAGCCTGGCCGGCGGCTTCAAGCTGCCGCCCGTCGGGGGCGTGCTGAACTACCTGACGCTCTACAACGTCCTGATCGCAGGCGATGACAAGGCCATCTTCCAGGCCCTGATCGACTGGGTGATGGCCCATGAGGGACAGAAGTACGACGCACTGGCCACCGCGGTGACCCATGGCGACCCCCTGGTCGATGTGCCGCGCGGCTACAAGCGTCAAAAACTCATCTCCAGCCACTTCTGGCTGAGCTATGGTGACGATCCGCGCCCCGGCATCGACAACCGCCCCCTGTATGTGGAGCTGGGCCGCCTGTGAGCCCCCGGCCATGAAACCGAGTGACATGAAAGTTTCGACATGAAGTTGCCGTCGACCCTCCCCCATCGCCCCGCACGCCCCGGCGTGCTGGCGGCTTCGCTGCTCGCCTTGAGCCTGAGCGGCTGCTTCTTCGACGGCCAGACCGAGTTGCAACTGCCCGGCTACATCGAGGCCGACACCACGTCGGTGGCCTCGCCTGTCTCGGGCACGATGGCGCAACTCAGCGTCAAGGAAGGCCAGCTGGTCAAGCCCGGCGACATGCTCTACCTGCTGGAGTCCCAGCAGGAACAGGCCCGCCTGGCCGAGGCCCAGGCCCGCAAGCAGCAGGCCGAGGCGCAGAGCAAGAACCTGAGCAAGGGTGCCCGCCAGGCCGAACTCGAAAGCCTGCGCGCCAAGTTGCGCTATGCCAAGGCCCAACTGGCCCAGGCAGAGAGCAACCTGAAAAAGAGCGAGTCGCTGCTCAAGAAGAACTTCGTGAGCGAAACGCAGGTGGACAACGACCGCACCAACGTGCAGCTGGCCGAAGCCCAGGTCGAAGACGCCCGCGCCGCGCTGCGCGTGGCCAAGGAAGGCGCCCGCTCCGACGAGCAGGCCGCGGCCCAGGCCCAGACGGTGGCAGCACAAGCCGGCGTGGCCCAGGTCGAGTGGCTGCTGCAGCAAAAGCAGGTGACTGCCCCCGTGGGCGGCGTGATCCAGGAGCTGTACGTGCGCCAGGGCGAGTTCGCCACCGCCGGCAGCACCACGATGACCATCCTGCACACGGGATCGCTGCGCGTGCGCTTTTTCGTGCCCAACGACCTGCGCCCGAAGTTCCTGCCTGGCAACCAGGTCGCGGTCGAGATCTCCGGCTGCGACAAACCCGCCACGGCCCGCGTCACGCGCGTGAGCGCCCGCCCCGAGTACACCCAGCCGATGATGTTCAGCCAGGAGCTGCGCGACCGCCTGAGCTTCCTGACCGAGGCCCGCCTGGAAACGCCCGCAGGCTGCACTGCCCCCCCCGGCACGCCCGTGGGCGTGAAGGTGGCCGGCGTGGCCGCGAAAGCGTCCTGAACCCAGGCGAAGGACGCGACGTGGCCCAGTCCATCATCGAGGTGCGCGACCTCACCAAGACCTTTGGTGACAAGACGGTCGTCGACCAGCTCAACATGACCATCGAGGAAGGCCAGCTCTACGGCTTCCTCGGCCCCAACGGCTCGGGCAAGACCACCGCCATCCGCATGATGTGCGGCCTCGTGCCACTGACCTCGGGGCGCGGCACCTGCCTGGGCTTCGACATCGCCACCCAGGCGCCCAAGATCAAGCCGCTGCTGGGCTACATGACCCAGCACTTCAGCCTCTACCGCGACCTGACGGTGCGCGAGAACCTGCAGTTCGTCTGCAAGCTCTACGGCATCAAGGACGTGGCCGGTCGGGTGACCGAGCTGGTCAAGCAGTTCGCCTTCGACAACGAAGGCCGCGACAACCAGCGCGTGGGCACCATGTCGGGCGGCTGGAAGCAGCGCCTGGCCCTGGCCTGCGCGATGGCGCACCGCCCGCGCATCCTGCTGCTCGACGAGCCCACCGCCGGCGTGGACCCGAAGGCGCGCGAAGCCTTCTGGGACATCCTGCAGGACATCGCCTCGACCGGTGTGTCGGTGCTGGTGAGCACGCACTACATGGACGAGGCCATGCGATCGAACCGCATCGCCTACGTGCTCTACGGCCGCCTGCTGGTCGACGACGCGCCCGAGAAGGTGCTGGCCGCCGCGCCCCTGGTGGCCGCGCAGGTGCCGCTGCAGGAGGTGTTCCGTCACCCTCACCTGGCGCACGACCCGCGCATCGTGCGGCTTTCGCAGCAGGGCAACAGCATCCGCGTGGTGGCCCGCTCGCACGAAGACATCGGCTCCTGGGTGCACGACCTGGCCCAGCACGGCCTGCACGCGGGCACGCCCGTCGACATCGACGTGGGCCTCGAGGACGTCTTCTTCTACCTGACCTTGCAGCAGCAGGGTTCCATCACGCAGTTCTGAGGTGCACCAGGTGTTCCAGGCTTTCAACCGCATCGCCGCCATCGCCACCAAGGAGCTGATCCACATGGTGCGCGACCGCATGACCTTCGTGTCACTGCTGTCGGTCACCATCGGCTACGTGATCGTCTTCGGCTACGCGATCAACCCCGATCCGCGCCACATCCCGACCATCGTCGTCGACCACGACAAGAGCGAGTTCTCGCGGCTGTACAAGGCCGCGCTGCAGCAGTCGGTCTACCTCGAGATCGACCAGCGACAGCTGACGTCCGACCAGGCCAGCGAGATGCTGCGCAAGGCGCAGACCTCGGTGGTCGTCGAGATCCCGCCGGACTTCACGCGCAACCTGCTGCGTGGCCTGCCAGCGCAGATCCTGGTCGAGGCCGACGCCACCGACCCGGTCTCGCTCAACGGCGCCATCACCTCCACGGGCGAGGTGGCGCGCCAGACGGTGGCGCATCTGCTGCGCAAGGATGGCATCGAGGCCACCTTCACCGGCGAGCCCAAGCTCGAGGTGCGCGTGCAGCGGCGCTTCAACCCGCAAGGCGAGCAGACCTTCTTCATCATCCCCGGCCTGGTGGGCATGATCCTGAACGTGTCGCTGCTGGTGATGACGGCCATGTCCATCACCAAGGAGAAGGAGCAGGGCTCGATGGAGTTCCTGCTGGTCACGCCCACCGAGCCCTGGGAGATGATCGTCGGCAAGATCATCCCGACCTTCCTGGTGGGGGTGGTGCAGGTCTCGATCATCCTGGCGATCGCCTTCCTGCTGTTCAAGCTGCCGCTGACGGGCGACCCGCTGGCGCTGATCGCGCTGCTGCTGGCTTACGGCATCACGACGCTGTCGGTGGGCATCCTGATCTCTTCTGCGGCCATGTCGCAGATGCAGGCCATGCAGCTGTCGTTCTTCTACTTCCTGCCGTCCATCCTGCTGTCGGGCTTCATGTTTCCGTACAGCGGCATGCCGAAGTGGGCGCAGATCATCTCGCAGGGGCTGCCGCTGACCTACTTCGTGCGTGGCTCGCGGGGCGTGTTCCTCAAGGAATTCACGCTCGTGGACATGTGGCCGCACCTGTGGCCGATCATGCTGGCCGGGCTCGTGTTCGGGCTGCTGGCGGTCAAGAGCTACCGGCGCACCTTGAACTGACCCGCCTGACGCGACGGCGCCCCGCCCGAGCGTGAAGCCCGTCACGCCCCCGCCCAACGGCGCGGGGTGGGCGGTCAAGTCGGCGCGGATGGCGCCGAACTCCATGGCATCACCAACTGCCCCCGTGCCAACGGGGCACCGATGCCATGGCCTCGCCCGCCTCGCCCACCGCCTCCGCACCACCCGCCCGCGTCCACTGGCGCGCCTTCTTGCTGGGCACGGCCTGCGGGCTGCTGATGCTCACCGGGGGCTTCGCCTCCTGGCACGAACAGCGCCAGGTGCGCGCCGAGGCCGAGCTCCACGGCACCTGGCTGCCCTTGGTGGAAGCCGCTGGCGACCTGAAGTCGGACCTGGATGCCTGGCAGGAAGAGCCCGTGCCCTTGCTGGCCGAGCGCGTTGACGCCCGACTGGCGCAGATCCGCAAGTTCGCCGAGGCCTCGTCGGGCCTGGGTGGCGAAAACTCGGCGACCCACATCCTCGGCGACGTGCAAGCTCGTTGGCGAGACCTTCAAGCGGGCCAGTCTTCAGATTGGAACGGGTTGCACGACCGCCTGCGAGAACTCAGCGTGACCGGGCTGATGCAGAGTCAGCGCCTGGCGGACCTGGCGGCAGGCCGAGGCGCTTGAAGCGCGCATCGAGGCCAGCCCGATCATTTCGTCCCGAATATCCGATCGCCCGCGTCACCCAGCCCGGGCAGGATGTAGCCGTGCTCGTTGAGGCAGCGGTCCACGGCGGCGGTGTAGATGTCCACGTCCGGGTGCGCTGACTGCATCGCGGCCACGCCCTCGGGCGCCGCCAGCAGGCACATGAACTTGATCGAACGGGGGCGCAACTGCTTGATGCGCGCCACGGCCGCGGCCGCCGAATGCCCCGTCGCCAGCATCGGGTCGACCACGATCACGTCGCGCTCGGCCACCTCGGACGGCATCTTGAAGTAGTACTCGACCGGGCGCAGGGTCTCGGGGTCTCGGTACAGGCCGATGTGCCCCACGCGCGAGCTGGGCACCACGCGCAGCATGCCGTCGAGCAGGCCGTCGCCGGCGCGCAGGATGGACACCAGCACCAGCTTCTTTCCGTCGATGACGTGGCCGGTCATGGTCTCCAGCGGGGTCTCGATCTCGATGGGCTGCAGCGGCATGTCCCGCGTGACCTCGTAGGCCATCAAGGTGCTCAGCTCATCGAGCAGGCGGCGAAAGCTGTTGGTGCTCGCGTCCTTTTGCCGCATCAGCGTGAGCTTGTGCTGGACCAGGGGGTGGGAGATGAGGTGGAGCGTGCTCATGGTGTCGTCGGGTGGCGGGCAGCAGGTGTCACAGTGTGCCGGTGAAATGCCGACGCACGAAGCAGGACGCGTGCCTGCAGGGCAACTGCCTTCAGCGCTCAGGCCGCGGCGCCCTGAGGCAGCACCTCGGCCACCATGCGCGCCAGCACCTGGTCAAAGCGCTGGTGGAAGTCGTCGACCGCGGCCACGGGCGTCTCGCCCAGTTGCCAGCTGCAAGGCAGGCTCAACCGCCCGTTCATCTCGACGAGCACCGGCAGCGGCGAGATGCTGTTGACGGTGGGGGTGAGCTGCACCACGCGCACCGGCACGTCCGGCAGGTTCACGTGGTTGGCGTCTCCCAGGCTGGTGGCGTGGCAGCTGATCTTGGGGAACTTGCCCTGGCGCTTGAGTTGCACCCCGATGTGCCCGATCAACGTGCGCCCCAGCCAGGGCAAGGCTTCTTCGAGCAGGTAGGTCCAGCACATCTCGCGGCGGGCGTAGCGCTCCTGGCCTTCCTTGATGCTGGCGTCGATGGACTTCACGCGTTCGCGCAAGGGCTTGCGTGCGTCCTGCTCGATGACGAGGAAGGCGCCCACGTGGTTGCCCCAGAGGTGGCCATGCCCGGCCGACTCGGGGTAGTACTTGCGCAGGTTCACCGAGATGCGGATGACGGCGGCGGCCTTCGGGTCGTTCGGGGCCTGGTCGAGGAAGGTCTGGGCCAGCGCGGAAATCAGGAAAGTGTTGAGCGACACGCCCAGCTCGCGCGCAGTGCGGCGCAGGTCAGCCACAGGCGTGGGCACCTCGTGGTGGCGCAGGCCCGTGGTCGAGAAGTGCGTGCCCAGTTGCGTGGGCCACTGCTGGATGTTCAAGCTGGCCAGGCGGCGGGCTTCTTCGACCTTGTGGCGGCGCGAGCGCAGCACCTGGCGCGGCCACTGCCACCACTTCTCGGGCGCGATGGAGCCGATCATCGAAGGCGCTTCCAGCGCCATGGGCTCGAGAGGCTGGCCGTTGAGCCCGCGCAGGATCTGCTTGACCAGCTGCAGCATGGTCATGCCATCGCCCAGGATGTGGGGCACGCCAAAGCACAGGACAGGCCGCTCGGCATGGGGCACGAAGCGCGCGCGCAGGCCCAGGCCACGCTCGAGCGGCAGCACCTCGTGCACGCGCTCGCGGTGCCAGGCCTCAAGGGCCTCGGGGTCGTCGGGGTCCAGGTGGGGGTCGACCTGGTAGGCCAGCTCGAACAGCTGGTCGATCAGCGGCCCCTCGGGCAGGATGCGAAAGTGGTAGCGGTGCAGGCCCGGCTCGAGCGCGGCGCGCAGCTTGGGGTAGGCCGTGACGAGCTCGCGCAAGGTGCGGCGCACGCGCTCTTCGGGCACGGGCTGGTTCAAACGCAGCAGGTAGGCCTGCACCATGGTGCCGGCCAGGCCTTCGATGGCCGCGTAGCCGTGTTCGGATCGGTTCAGGGGGACGATGTCGCCGGTGATGACTGCCATGCATTGCATGCTGCCAGTTCAAGCGGAATTCCGGCTCATGGCTTGTGCGGATCTCCCCCCTGAATGAGCAGGCGCAAGGCCAGGCGAGGGCCGCCGCCTAAAATGGCCCCATGAGTGCTGCTTTCACCCTGCCCCCGCTGGCCAACGACCGCTTCCTGCGCGCCTGCCTGCGCCTGCCCACCGACGCCACGCCCGTGTGGCTGATGCGCCAGGCTGGCCGCTACCTGCCCGAGTACCGCGCCACGCGTGACGTGGCCGGCAGCTTCATGGGCCTGGCCACCAACCCGGAGCTGGCCTGCGAGGTGACGATGCAGCCCCTGCGCCGCTACGACCTTGACGCGGCCATTTTGTTTTCAGACATCCTCACCGTGCCCGACGCCATGGGCCTGGGCCTGAGCTTTGCCGCCGGTGAAGGCCCGAAGTTCGCCAAGGTCGTGCGCGACGAAGCCGCCGTGGCCGAACTCGCCGTGCCCGACATGGACAAGCTGCGCTACGTCTTCGACGCCGTGCGCACCATCCGTCGCGAGCTGTCGGACGCCAACGGCGTGGGCAAGGTGCCCCTCATCGGCTTCAGCGGCAGCCCCTGGACGCTGGCTTGCTACATGGTCGAAGGCGGCGGCTCGGACGACTACCGCGCCGTCAAGACGCTGATGTACCAGCGCCCCGACCTGATGCACCGCATCCTCGAGGTCAATGCCGACGCCGTGGCGCTCTACCTCAACACCCAGATCGAAGCCGGTGCGCAAGCGGCCATGGTCTTCGACTCTTGGGGTGGCGTGCTGGCCGACGGCGCCTTTCAGCAGTTCAGCCTGGCCTACACGAAGCGCGTGCTCTCGAAGCTCAAGAAAGAGCACGATGGGTTCCGCATCCCGCACATCGTCTTCACCAAAGGCGGCGGCATCTGGCTGGACGAGATCGCGGACAGCGGCTGCGACGTGGTCGGCCTGGACTGGACCATGAACCTGGGCAAGGCTCGCCAGATCACGGGCGACCGCGTGGCCCTGCAAGGCAACCTCGACCCCAACGTGCTGTTCGCGTCGCCTGAGCAAGTGCGCGCCGAGGTCATCAAGACGCTCGACAGCTTCGGCAAGCCCTCCGCCGGCAGCGGCCACGTCTTCAACCTGGGCCACGGCATCAGCCAGTTCACCCCGCCCGACAACGTCAAGGTGCTGGTGGACACGGTGCACGAGCACAGCCGCAAGCTGCGCGGTTGAGGCAAGGCTCGAAGGTCGTGCCCGCCTGACGGCCGGGCAGCGCCACCCGGCTAGGCCTCGTCCCGCGTGGCCAACAGCGCCGCCACGAGGATGAGGCCCCCTCCCATCAGCACCACGGGCTTGAGCGTCTCGCCCCCGAACCACACGGCCGAGCCCGCCGCGAAGACGATCTCGGTCAGCATCACCACCGAGGTGATGTGCACCGGGATCTGCGAAGCCCCGTACTGCATTGCCAGGTTGGCCGCGAAGAAGGCCACGCCCATGGCCGCTGCCAGCAGCGCCCAGCCCCAGTCGAAGGCCGGCCAGCCGGGCACCAGGCCCTGCGCCGACAACACCAGGCCCACCAGGGCCGGCAGGCAGACCCCGCCCGAGAACATCGCCAGCGCGCGCTCGGCCGAGCTGTGGTGCGCGGCGCGGCGCAGCATCACGTTGATGAAGGCAAAGCCCACGCCCCCGATGAGGCCCAGCCAGTCGGCCAGGCCATTGAAGCGCGGCCAGCCGCCATCGGCCGGGCTCAGCACCAGCAAGGCGCCGCCCAGCGCCAGCAGCACGCGCACCGCGGCCCAGGCGGTGATGCGCTCACCGAGCAGCCACCACGCCAGGCCCACGGCCCACAGCGGCATCAGGTAGAACAGCAGCACCACGCGCACCACCTCGCCCGTGGCCACGCCCCAATTGAAGGCCGCGTTGGTGACGCCAGTGGCCAGCGCCAGCATCCACAGGCCAGGCGTGCGCAACACCAAGCGCCACGCATCGCGATGGGTCACGCCAATGGTGAGCACGCCCAGGGCAAAGAACAGCAAGGTCGCCCACAGCGGATGCAAACCCATGTCCTGCAGGCGGCGCAAAGGCCACCACGACAACCCCCAGACGAAGGCGTTGAACAACAAACCCAGGTACGGCATCGAAGCAATCAGGAAAAGGTCAGCGGCGCTCGATCACCATGGGCTGGAGCTGCAGGGTCTCGCGCACCTGGCGGGCGGCCTGCTGGGCCTCCTGCTTCGAGGCGAAGGGCCCCGCCTGCAACTTGTAGTGCGGGGACTCGTGGAAGACGGCCAGCAGGGGCAACAGGCCCGAGAGCTGGTCGGCGATGCGCTGCTGCAGCTTGTCGACGCCGTCTCGACGGCTCAGGGCCGCGAGCTGCACCCAGAAGCCGCGGGATGCCGGGGTGTGGGCGCGCGCGGTGGCAGAGGTGTCGAGCGAGGGCGCTCTGGCCGGCGCCGGCTGAGCGGCCAGGCTGGTCGGGTCCGGGTCCAGCACCGTGCCGCGCTGCCAGGCACCGCTGCGGATCTCGTCGAACGTCAGGCGCGCGATCTCGACCTGTCCGACACCATGGGCAGCGATGTCGAGCTTGACCGCCGCCGCGTAGCTCAGGTCGATCACCCGACCCGGGTGGAAGGGGCCACGGTCATTGACGCGCACGATCACTTCCTTGCCATTGCGCACGTTGCGCACCCGCACGTAGCTGGGGATCGGCAGCGTCTTGTGGGCCGCCGTCAGGCCGAACATGCTGTAGAGCTCGCCGCTGGCGGTTCGTCGGCCATGGAACTTGTTGCCGTACCAGGAGGCGCCGCCCTTCTCGCTCCATTCGACGTCGCCTTGCAAGGGTTCGTAAGACTGGCCCAGCACCACGTAAGGTTTGTTAGGCCCGCCCTGGCGGATCGGCTCGATCTGCGGCACGACCTCGGGGAGGTCGGCGATGTTGGGCGGCACGCTCAGGGGCGGGCCGTCGCGCTGCGGCGATGGGGGCGGTGACTTCGGTCCCGAAGCGCAGCCCGACAGGACCAGGGCCAGCGTCACGCAGGCGAGCGCGCACCAGGCCGCCCAGCCAGCGTGCGGACGAGAGGCCGCAAAAGCCGCGAGGGCAGGTTGGTGTGGGTCCACAGATTGCATGGACCGCACCATAACCGATCCTCGCGGCACAATGTGCCCCTCCCCCCTCCCCTGACCGATCCCGCCATGTCAACCAAGCCCCGCACCGATTTCGACCACGCCTTCGAACGCGGCATGCGCAACCGCCGTGCCGCCCTGGGCGACGCCTGGGTGGACAAGTCGGTGGCCAAGGCCAATGCGTTCAACGCCGAGTTCCAGCACTTCATCACCGACTACGCCTGGCACGGCGTGTGGGGCCGCCCCGGTCTGGACTGGAAGACCCGCCGCATCATCGTCATGGCGGTGACCGCCTCGCTGGGCCGCTGGGACGAATTCGAGATCCACATGCGCGGCTCGCTGACGCCGGGCAACGCCCACACCCTGAGCGTCGACGAGGTGCGCGAAGCGCTCATCCAGATCGCCATCTACGCTGGCGTGCCGGCTGCCAACACCGGCTTTGCCAAGGCCCTGGGCATCATGCGCGAGCTCGGCATCGAGCCCCCTGCCCAGCCCGCCGACGACGCCTGGCACCCGGGCGAAGGCCGCTCGGTGTTCACGCAGACCCGCCCCAAGCTGCACGCCACCGTGCGCGAACCCCGCAGCGGCGAGTACACGCACACCGTGGTGCTCAGCCACGCGCTCGGGCTGGACGGCTCGATGTGGGACCTGGTGGCCAACGAACTGGCCCGCACCTGCCGCGTCATCTGCCCCGACACGCGCGGCCACGGTCGCTCGCAGATCCCGTCCGAGCCGCTGACGCTGACCGAGCTGGCCGCCGACGCCGCCCGGCTCATCGACGAGATCGCGGGCGAGCCCGTGGTCTGGGTCGGCCTGTCGATGGGTGGCTTCATCGGTCAGGAGCTGGCGCTGCGCCACCCCGACAAGGTCAAGGGCCTGGTGCTGGCCAACACCACGGTGGGCTACACCCCCGCCGGCCGCGAGGCCATTGCTCAGCGCATCGCCACCATCGACGCACACGGGCTGCCGGCCATCTCGACCGGCACCATGCACCGCTTCTTCAGCGAGGCCTTCCGCACCAACCAGGCCGCGGCCGTGGCCCGCCACCAGCGCCTGCTCGAAGCCACCGACCCCGAGGGCTACACCGCCTGCGCCGCCGCCATCTGCGAGGCCGACTTCAGCGGCAAGCTGCACAAGGTGCGCGTGCCCTCGCTGGTCATCTCGGGCAGCCTGGACGAAAGCCTGCCGGCGGACACCGCGCTCGCCCTGGCGCGCGCCATCCCGGGCGCGCAACTGGTGACGCTGCAAGGCTGTGCGCACCTGAGCGCCGTGGAACAGCCCCAGGCCTTTGCCGAGGTGCTGGGCGAGTTCGTCGCGGGCCTGTGAGCGCTGCACCCACCATGAACCCGGCCCAGATGGCCGCGGTTCAGCACCTGGACTCGCCCTGCCTCGTGCTGGCCGGTGCCGGCTCGGGCAAGACGCGCGTGATCACGCACAAGATCGCGCGCCTGCTGCAGCCCGGCGATGGCGCCGACCTGGCCCCCTCTCAGATCGGCGCCATCACCTTCACCAACAAGGCCGCCGCCGAAATGCGCGAGCGGGTCAAGGCCCTGATCGGCCCGAAGGCCGCGGGCAAGCTGCTGGTGTGCACCTTCCACTCGCTGGGCGTGCGCCTGCTGCGCGAAGACGGCGAGGCCCTGGGTCTCAAGCCCAAGTTCTCCATCCTCGACAGCGACGACGTCACCAGCATCCTGCGCGACGCGGGCGCCACCACCGACGCAAAATTGGCGCGCAGCTGGCAGTGGCAGATCAGCCTGTGGAAGAACATGGGCATCAGCAGCGGGCATGCGCTGTCCGACGCCGGCAGCGACGACGAGATCCTCGCGGCCAAGGTGATGAAGCTGTATGAGGAGCGCCTGCTGGCCTACCAGGCCGTGGACTTCGACGACCTCATCGGCCTGCCGCTCAAGCTGCTGGCCGAACACGAGCACGTGCGCCTGAAGTGGCAGCGCCAGTTGCGCCACGTGCTGGTCGACGAGTACCAGGACACCAACGCCACCCAGTACGAGTTGCTCAAGCTGCTGGTTGGCCAGGACGGCATCTTCACCGCCGTGGGCGACGACGACCAGTCCATCTACGGCTGGCGCGGCGCCACGCTGGACAATTTGAAGCGCCTGCCGCAGGACTACCCCAACCTCAAGGTCATCCCGCTGGAGCAGAACTACCGCTCCACCAGCGCCATCCTGCGCGCGGCCAACAACGTCATCCAGCTCAACCCCAAGCTTTTCCCCAAGACGCTGTGGTCGGACCTGGGAGAAGGTGAGCCGGTCAAGGTGGTCGAGTGCGACAACGAAGAGCACGAGGCCGAACGCGCCGTGGCCCGCATCCAGGCCATCCGCGGCGGCATGCTCAGCAACACGCAGCCGGCCGACTGGAACCAGTTCGCCATCCTCTACCGCGCCAACCACCAGGCCCGCGCCTTCGAGCAGGCGCTGCGCCGAGCCAACATCCCCTACAAGGTCTCGGGTGGCCAGAGCTTCTTCGACCGCGCCGAGATCAAGGACCTGTGCGCCTGGCTGCGCCTGCTGCTCAACAACGACGACGACCCGGCGTTCTTGCGCGCGGTGACCACGCCCAAGCGCGGCATCGGCCACCAGACGCTGGCGGCTCTGGGCGAGTTCGCAGGCAAGTGGAAGGTCAGCCTGTTCGAGGCCTTGTTCTCCGACTCGCTGAGCACCGTGCTCAGCCAGCGCGCGCTCGACGGCCTGCACGAGTTCGGTCGCTACATCAACGACTTCGAATACAAGGCCCGCCAGACCTACGGCGGTGAAGGCGCCAAGGAGCTGCTGCTGGAGTGGCTCAAAGACATCGGCTACGAACAGCACCTGCACGACAACGAAGAAAACGAGAAGGTGGCCCAGGCCCGCTGGACCAACGTGCTCGACTTCATCGACTGGGTGGCCAAGCGCTGCGGCGGCGAGATCGAGGCCGACGGCGGCATGACCACGGAGAGCGAACGCCGCAGCGTCATCGAGGTGGCGCAGACCATTGCGCTGATCACCACCCTGGCCGAGCGCGAATCCGACCAGAACGCGGTGGTGCTGTCGACGCTGCACGCATCCAAAGGCCTGGAGTGGCCGCACGTGGTGCTGGCCGGCACGAACGAAGGCATCCTGCCCTTTTGCCGCGACGAGCAGGAACTGACGCCTCAGCAGATCGAGGAAGAGCGCCGGCTGATGTACGTGGGCATCACCCGCGCGCGCCTGAGCCTGAGCGTGAGCGTGCTCAAACGCCGCAAGAAGGGCCGCGACTACGTGCAGGCCACGCCCAGCCGCTTCGTGGCCGAGATGAAGCTGGGCGAAGGCGGGCCGAAGGAAGACCCGCGCGAGAAGCTGCGGCGGCTGCGTGAAGAAATGGCCGCCAAGGCGCGCAATGCGCCGCCACCTGGGCTCGATTGACGTTGCGCTGGCGTCAGCCCAAAAAAAACCCGAGAGCCGGTGAAGGCCTCGGGTTGTGGAATGTCACCCTGAACGAGGTGAGTGGAGAGAAAAAACGAAACAAGCCCCTGTGAGACACCGCCCTGACGCGAAAGTTCCACAGGTCTGAAACGATTTGTATCGCAGCCCTGCAAAAAAGCAACAAAAAGTCGTCCGTTCACCCCGCCGCAAAGGGATAACACCTAGCCCAAACGGCCCATTCCGGATCGACGACAATCAGCCGCGCACCCGCCCCAAGGAACCCCTCATGGAATGCACGATCAACTGGCAGCCGGCCTCCGGCATGGCCTTCATGGCTGAAACCGGCAGCGGCCACATCATCAACATGGACGGCGCCCCGGAAGGCGGCGGGCGCAACCTCGCGCCCCGCCCGATGGAAACCGTGCTCGCCGGCACCGGCGGCTGCACGGCCTACGACGTGGTGCTGATCCTCAAGCGCGGCCGCCACGACGTGCGCGGCTGCCAGGTCAAGATCACGGCCGACCGCGCCGAGGTCGACCCGAAGGTCTTCACGAAAGTGAACATGCACTTCATCGTCACCGGCGTGAACCTGCCCGACACCGCCGTGGCCCGCGCCATCCAGATGTCGCACGAGAAGTACTGCTCGGCCTCGATCATGATCGGCAAGACCGCCGAGATCACCACCAGCTTCGAGGTGCTGGCCGCCTGAGCGGCTGAGCGCTCAGATGTGGTGCGCCGTGGTCGTCATGACCATGGCCGCCAGCTTCATCAGGCCGCGCACCGGCGCCGGCAGCGGCACCCCGCCGGCCTTCTCGGCGGCGTCGGCGTGGGCCACCTCGTCGTCGCGCATCTGGGCCACGATGGCCCGCGAGGCCGCATCGGCCGCTGGCAGCTTGTCCATGTGGCTGTTGAGGTGGGCCTCGACCTGGCGCTCCGTCTCGACGACGAAACCCAGGCTGTGGCGGTCGCTCACCTTGGCGGCCACCAGGCCGATGGCGAAGGCCCCGGCGTACCACAGCGGGTTGAGCAGGCTGGTGCGCCCGCCCAGCTCCTTGAGGCGCTGCTCCGTCCAGGCCAGGTGATCGGTTTCTTCGGCCGCGGCGGCCTCGAACTGGGCCTTGAGCGCCGGGTCGGTGGTGCCCCAGGCCTGCGAGGCGTACAGCGCCTGCGCGCACACCTCGCCGACGTGGTTGACGCGCATGAGCGCGGCCGACAGGCGCTTTTCTTCGGCGCTCAGTGCGGGTGCCTCACCAACGCCTTCCGGGCGCGGGCAGGGCCGCGTGGCCACGTGCGAGCCCAGCGAGGTGCGCAAGGCGTTGTCGATGCTCAGGATCACGCGATCGAGCGCGTCGTGGCGGATGGCGGAAGAAAAAGCAGGGTCGGCGCGGTTCATGTCGGCATCCTAGCGCGGCACGGGGCCCGGTGCATTGCGGCGGATCAGCCCATGCGCGACATCAACGCTGCATCACCGCTGCATGAGCCCGCGGCTCTTGGCGATCGACATCAGCAGCCCCAGCGCCAGGCCCAGCGTGACCATGGCCGTGCCGCCATAGCTGATGAAGGGCAGCGGCACGCCCACCACCGGCAAGATGCCGCTGACCATGCCCATGTTGACGAAGGCGTAGGTGAAAAAACTCAGCGACAGGCTGCCCGCCAGCAGGCGCGAGAACAGCGTGGGCGCCTGCGAGGCGATGTACAGGCCCCGGTAGATCAAGGCCAGAAAGCCGATCATCAGCAGGGCGTTGCCGAACAGGCCGTGCTCTTCGGAGTAGGCCGCGAAGGCGAAGTCGGTGGTGCGCTCGGGGATGAACTCCAGGTGGGTCTGCGTGCCCTGCATGAAACCCTTGCCGGCGACCCCGCCCGAGCCGATGGCGATCATGCCCTGGATGATGTGAAAGCCCTTGCCCAGCGGGTCGGAGGTCGGGTCCAGCAGCGTGCAGACGCGGTTCTTCTGGTAGTCGTGCAGTCCCGCCCATTTCACCCCGGGCTGGCACAGGTCGGACTGAAAGCCCACGATCAGGCTCACGCCCACCAGGCCGGCCAGCAAGCTGGGCACGATGAGCTTCCAGCTCAGCCCCGCAAAGAAGATGACGTACAGCCCCGAGGTGAGCACCAGCATGGAGGTGCCCAGGTCGGGCTGCTTGAGCACCAGGGCAAAGGGCAGCAGCAGCAACCCGCCCGCCACCAGGAAGTCGGGCGTGCGCAACTGCCCCTCGCGGCGCTGGAACCACCAGGCCAGCATCAGCGGCGCGGCGATCTTGGCGATCTCGGAGGGCTGGATGACGATGCCGATGTTGAGCCAGCGCGTCGCGCCCTTCTTGGTGATGCCAAAGATCGCCGTGGCGATCAACAGCACCACACCGACGGTGTAGAGCGGCACGGCAATCGCCATCAGGCGCTGCGGGGGCACCTGCGCCACCAGGAACAGCACCCCTGCCCCCAGCAGCATGTTGCGAGCGTGGTCGGCGAATCGTGTGCCGTGGTCGAAGCCGACCGAATACATGTTGGCCAGGCCCAGCAAGCACATGTAAAGCACGATGCACACCAGCGGCAGGTCAAAGCCCTGGAAGACCGGCTTGATGCGCCGCAGGATCGAGGGCTTTTCGAAAGCGATGTTCATGGCGTCCCCCGGGGGATGGAGGCGGTTGGCGCCGCCGAGGCCGCGGCCGCAGCGGAAGTCGGAGGCGACACCGGGGCCACCGGCGCGGAAGAGGCCTGGGCCGCCACGCCGGTCACGTCGGCGCCGAAGGCATCGGTGCCCTTGGGCAGCGGCACCTCCGAGGCCTTGCGGGGCGTGCCCACCGGGGCAGAGGCCTTGCCCTGTTGAACCAGCGCGATGTCCTCTTCGCTGGGGTAGATGCCCAGCAGCAGGTAGTCGAGCACGCGGCGCGCGATCGGGGCGGCGGCCATCGCGCCAAAGCCTGCGTTTTCGACGATCACCGCCAGCGCCACGCGCGGGTTGTCGACGGGCGCGAAGGCCTCGTAGAGGGAGTGGTCGCGCTTGTATTCATCGACGCGCGAGGCCACGTACTTCTCGTTCTGGCGCAGGCCCACGGCCTGGGCGGTGCCCGTCTTGCCACCGCTGAGGTAGCCGGCGCCGGCGAACACGCGCGTGCCCGTGCCCTCCTGCGTCACGCCGAACATGGCTTCGCGGATGAGGGCGGTGTGCTCGGGCTTGAGCGGCAGGGCCTCGATCGCTTCGCGCGCGGGGGTCATGCGCTCGCGCGTGACGATGTTTTCGATCTCCTGCACCACGCGTGGCTGGAAGCGCTGCCCATCGCTGACCACGGTGGACAGCGCCGAGGCCATCTGCAGCATGGTGAAGGTGTTGTAGCCCTGGCCGATGCCCAGCGAGATGGTTTCGCCCGCATACCACTTGCGCTGCTCGGGGCGGCGGTAGGCCTTGCGCTTCCAGTCGGTGGACGGCAGGATGCCCGTGACCTCGCCCTTGAGGTCGATGCCCGTCAGGCGCCCGAAGCCCAGCGGCGACATCTGTTCGTGGATCAGGTCCACGCCCATCTCGTTGGCCAGGGTGTAGAAGTAGACGTTGCTGGACTCGACGATGGCGCGGCGCATGTTCATCGCGCCGCCCCGCTCGTTCTCCGGGCTGCGAAAACGGTGCCCGCCGAAGACGAACACCCCGTTGTCCATGATGATCGTCTCGGGGCGGCGCTTGTTGGCGTTGAGCGCGGCCAGGGCCATGAAGGGCTTGTAGGTCGAGCCCGGCGGGTAGGTGCCGCGCAGCGCCCGATTGAGCAGCGGCTTGTCGGCGCTTTCGTTGAGCTCCTTCCAGTTCTCGCTGTCGATGCCATCGACGAACAGGTTGGGGTCGAACGTGGGCTTGGAGACGAAGGCCAGCACCTCGCCGTTGCGCGGATCGATCGCCACCAGCGCACCGCGGCGGTCACCATAAAGGCGCTCGATCAGGCCCTGCAGGCGGATGTCGATCGACAGGTGGATGGTGTTGCCCGGCGTGGCGGGGTTGGAGCGCAGCCGGCGCACGGCGCGGCCGCCCGCGCTGGTCTCGACCTCCTCGAAGCCGGTGATGCCGTGCAGCTCGCGCTCGTAGCTCTGCTCGATGCCCAGCTTGCCGATGTACTCGGTGCCCCGGTAGTTGGCCTGGTCCTCCTCGGGCCAGTCGTCCATGGCCTGGGCTTCGCGCTGGTTGATGCGGCCGATGTAGCCCAGCACGTGGCTGGCGAGCTCGCCATACGGGTAGTGGCGGAACAGGCGGGCCTGGATGTCGACCCCGGGGAAGCGAAAACGCTGGGCGATGAAGCGCGCGACCTCTTCGTCGCTGAGCTTGGTGCGGATCGGGATCGACTCGAAGCTCTTGGACTCTTCGCGCAGGCGCTTGAAGCGGCGGCGGTCGCGCGCCTGGATGTCGACGATCTCGGCCAGGGCGTTGATGGTGGCTTCGACGTCGTCGACTTTGGAGGGCGTGATCTCGAGGGTGTAGGCCGAGTAGTTGTTGGCCAGCACCACGCCATGGCGGTCGACGATCAGGCCGCGGTTGGGCACGATGGGCACCACCGCCACGCGGTTGGCCTCGGCCCGGGTGGCCAGGTCATCGTGGCGGATGACCTGCAGCACCACCAGCCGGAAGGCCAGCAGGCCGAAGCAGAACAGCACGAAGCCGGCGGCGGCCCACAACCGGGCCCGGAAGCGGCCGAGTTCCTGCTCGAGGTTCTTGAGCTCGGTCATGGGCTGCGCGTCACAGCGGCCGGTTTTTGTCGCGGTCGGGCGGGCGACGCTGCGGCGCCAGCAGGACCATGGTGACCAGCGGCCACATCAGCGACTCGAAGACCGGCGCCGTCACCAGGCCCCAGCCTGGAAAGCCCGCGCCAGCCAGCATGCGCACCAGCAGCGCGACCAAGTGCGCGGAGGCGAACAGCGGCAGGATCTGCAAGGCCTGCGAGCCCACCGTGAACCACAGCAGGCGGCGGTGCACGGTGATGGCAAAAAAGCTCAGCAGCGTGTAGGCCAGCGCGTGCTGGCCGAGCAGGGCCCCCTGGTGCACGTCGATGCACAGGCCGAAGAAAAACGCCACGCCCACGCCCACGCGACGCGGCTGGTGCACGTTCCAGAACACCAGGGCCACGGCCAGGAAATCGGGCACGCCAGGCCAGCGGCCCCAGGGCAGCAGGTTCAGGGCCAGGGCCAACAGCAGGGAGAACCAGATGAAGACCGGGTTGACCGGCATCAGCAGTTCGTTGCCGCGGGGCATCATGGGCGGCCTCCTGGCTTGTTCTGGCTCGGGGCGGAGCCTGCGCCATGGGGCAGCGCCCCGGTCAGGGCTGCTGCCGTGGACGCACCCGACGCTGGGTGGGAGGCTGGGTGGGAGGCCGGGTGCGCGGCCCCCCTGGCATGGGCCCGTGCCGCAGCGGCCGCAGCCGAAGCCGCCGCCACGCTGCTGCTGGAGGACGCCGCCGGGATCGCGGAGGCGGGCAAAGCGGGCTCCGCCGCGCCAGAAGCCATCGGGTCTTCCAGGCCGTGGCCGGTGGTCTTGAGCAGCAGCACGTGGCGGCTGCTTTCGGGGTTGGCCAGCGGGGTCAGCACGATGCGCGCGAAGGCCGAGTCGGCGCGCCGGTCGATGCGTGCCACCTGGGCCACGGGCAGGCCAGCCGGGTAGACGCCATCCAGGCCCGAGGTCTCAAGGCGGTCACCGACCTGCACGTCGGCGTTGCCGGCCATGAACCGAAGCTCCATGCCGCGCGACTGCGGCAGGCCATAGGCCACGCCCCGCTGCTCGGTGCGCGCGTTGACAACGGGCACGGCCGCGTCCTGGTCGGTCACCAGGGTGACCTCGGAGGTCAGGGGGTAGACGCGGGTGACCTGGCCCAGCACGCCAGCCGGATCGATGACGGGCGAGCCCAGCCCCACGCCGTGCGCGCCGCCTCGGTCGATGACGACTTTGCGGGTGTACGGGTCTTGTGTGGCGTAGAGGATTTCCGCCGAGGCGCTGGGCACCTCCAGGCGCGGGCGCAGCTCCAGCAGGGCGCGCAGGCGGGCGTTCTCGCGGGAGAGGTCGTCGACGCGCATCACGCGCTCGGCCTGGGCCGTGATCTGGCGCTCAGCACGGGCCTGCATCGCGCGGGCCTCGTCGAGCCCGGCGAAATAGTGGTTGGCGGTGTCCCAGGCCCGCGAGGGGGCGAGCAGGGCCTGCTGCACCGGGTGCAGCACCGTGGCCACGGCAGCGCGCAGGGGCAGGGTCACCTTCCAGCGGGCGTCGGCCACCATCAGCAGCACGGCCAGGGCCGAAAAAAACGTCAGGCGCGTGAACGCCGACGGCCCTTGCTTGAAGAAGGGCGGGGGCGAACGGTCCAGCGTGGCCAGGGGCATGTCGGCAGCTCAACCTCGTGTGGGCGCCAGCGAACGGCAATGCAGCATGCTGACCGCAACCACCGACTGCGCCAAGAGGGACTTACTCCGAGGTGAAGATGCTGCCCAGGCGCTCCATGCGCTCCAGGGCCATGCCGCAACCGCGCACCACGCAGGTCAGCGGGTCTTCGGCCACCAGCACCGGCAGGCCGGTTTCTTCGGCCAGCAGGCGGTCCAGGTCGCGCAGCAAGGCGCCACCGCCGGTCAGCATCATGCCGCGCTCGGCGATGTCGGCGCCCAGCTCGGGCGGCGTCTGCTCCAGCGCGTTCTTGACGGCCGAGACGATCTGGTTGAGCGGGTCGGTCAGGGCCTCCAAGATCTCGTTGGACGAGATGGTGAAGCTGCGCGGCACGCCTTCGGACAGGTTGCGGCCCTTGACTTCCATCTCCTTGACCTCGGAGCCGGGGAAGGCGCTGCCGATTTCCTTCTTGATGGCTTCGGCCGTGGGCTCGCCGATCAGCATGCCGTAGTTGCGGCGGATGTAGTTGATGATGCTTTCATCGAACTTGTCGCCACCGACGCGGACCGAGCCCTTGTAGACCATGCCGCCCAGCGAGATCACGCCGACTTCGGTGGTGCCGCCGCCGATGTCGACCACCATCGAGCCGGAGGCCTCGGAAACCGGCAGGCCGGCACCGATGGCCGCGGCCATGGGCTCTTCGATCAGGTAGACCTCGGAGGCGCCGGCACCCAGGGCCGACTCGCGGATGGCGCGGCGCTCGACCTGGGTGGAGCCGCAGGGCACGCAGATGATGATCCGGGGCGACGGCTTGAGCACCGAGCGCGGGTGGACCATCTTGATGAACTGCTTGAGCATCTGCTCGGTGACGGTGAAGTCGGCGATCACGCCGTCCTTCATCGGGCGGATGGCTTCGATGTTGCCGGGCACCTTGCCCAGCATGGCCTTGGCCTCGGAGCCGACGGCCTGGATGGTCTTCTTGCCGTTGGGGCCACCTTCGTGGCGGATCGACACCACCGAGGGCTCGTCGAGCACGATGCCTTTGTCACGCACGTAGATCAGCGTGTTGGCGGTGCCCAGGTCGATGGCCAGGTCGGTGGAGAAGTACTTGCGGAACATGGAATACATGAGGTGGCGCTCCGGCCTGCGAGGCGGGGCAGCACCCGAGGGGCGCGGATGACTCACGCAGCTCGGCCCTCGTGCCAGCCCACCGGCCCGCAGGCCCAGTGGTGTTCGGTGACGGGATATCGGCGGTGCGTGGCGCCCCTGCGAACGCCCCCCAACACACCGGGAACGGCCGCCTTGGCCACTGACACTTGTGGATAACCTAGGATAATACCCGAAGGGCTGGCCCATTCCGGGCCGCGCCACACCTGTTTACGCCCCTGAAACACACCATGGCCCTGACCTCTGACGACGTCGGCCGCATCGCCCAGCTGGCGCGCCTTGAATTGCGCGACGAAGAAGCCACCGCGATGCAGGCTCAGCTCAACGAATTCTTCGCCATCGTCGAGAAGATGCGCGCCGTCGACACCTCCGGTGTCGAGCCCCTTTACACCCCGCTGTCGGCCATCGAGGACGTGACCCTGCGCCTGCGCGAGGACGCCGTCACCGAAACCAACCAGCGCGAGGCCAACATGGCCAACGCCCCGGCCCGCGACGAAGGCCTGTTCCTGGTGCCCAAGGTGATCGAATGACGTCCGCCAACACCGCCCTCCACGACCTGACCCTGGCCCAGCAGGGCCAGGCCCTGGCCAGCGGCCAGACCACCTCCGTGGCCCTGACCCGCCACGTGCTCGACCGCATCGCGGCGCACACCAACCTGGGCGCCTTCCTGCACGTGGACGCAGAAGGCGCGCTGGCGCAAGCCGCCGCCGCCGACGCCCGCCGCGCCGCCGGTCAGGCCCTGGGCCCGCTGGACGGCGTGCCCATCGCCCACAAGGACATCTTCGTGACGCAGGGCCTGCCCACCACGGCCGCCTCCAAGATGCTCAAGGGCTACCAAAGCCCGTTCGACGCCACCATCGTGGCCAAGCTCAAGGCCGCCGGCACGGTGACGGTTGGCAAGCTCAACTGCGACGAATTCGCCATGGGCGGCGCCACCGAGAACTCGGCCTATGGCGTGGCCCGCAACCCCTGGATGCTCGAGCAGATCGCCGGCGGCTCGTCGGGCGGCTCGGCCGTGGCCGTCTCGGGCCGACTCGTGGCCGGCGCCACGGGCTCGGACACCGGCGGCTCGATCCGCCAGCCAGCGGCGCTCACCGGCATCACCGGCATCAAGCCGACCTATGGCCGCTGCTCGCGCTACGGCATGATCGCTTTTGCCTCCTCGCTCGACCAGGCTGGCCCCATGGCCCGCACCGCCGAAGACTGCGCCCTGCTGCTGCAGGCCATGAGCGGTTTCGACGAGCGCGACGCCACCAGCGCCCAGCAGAGCGTGCCCGACTTCGTGGCCGCGCTGAACACGCCGCGCCCTGGCGCAACGGCCGACCAGCCTTTGCTGGGCCTGCGCGTTGGGGTCCCGAAGGAGTTCTTCGGCGAAGGCGTGAGCGCCGACGTGCTGGCCGCCACGCGCGCCGCGCTCAAGCAGCTCGAACAACTCGGCGCCACGCTGGTCGACGTCAGCCTGCCGCGCACCGAGCTGTCCATCCCGGTGTACTACATCATCGCGCCGGCCGAGGCCTCGTCCAACCTGAGCCGCTTCGACGGCGTCAAGTTCGGCCACCGCGCCGCCAAGTACAGCGACTTGAACGACATGTACCGCAAGACCCGCGCCGAAGGCTTCGGTGCCGAGGTCAAGCGCCGCATCATGATCGGGGCCTACGTGCTCTCGCACGGCTACTACGACGCCTACTACCTGCAGGCCCAGAAGCTGCGCCGCATGATCGCCGACGACTTCCAGGCCGCCTTCCAGGGCTGCGACGTGATCGCCGGCCCGGTCTCGCCCACGGTCGCGCGCCCCATCGGCTCGTCCACCGACCCGGTGCAGGAGTACCTGGCCGACATCTTCACGCTGCCCGCCTCGCTCGCCGGCCTGCCCGGCATGAGCGTGCCCGCAGGCTTCGGCGAGCAGGGCCTGCCCGTGGGCCTGCAACTGGTCGGCAACTACTGGCAAGAGGCGCAGTTGCTGCACACCGCACACGCCTTCCAGCAAGCCACCGACTGGCATGCGCGCAAGCCCACCGCCCTGGCTTGATCCGAGCGCCCAGCCCAACGAGACACACACCATGAGTTCCAAACACGTCCGGGGTTACGAGGTCGTCATCGGCATCGAAACCCACGTCCAGCTCTCGACGCAGTCGAAGATCTTCTCGGGCGCCTCGACGCAATTCGGCGCCGAGCCCAACACCCAGGCCTGCCCGGTCGACATGGCCCTGCCCGGCACGCTGCCGGTGATGAACAAAGGCGCGGTCGAACGCGCCATCGCGTTTGGCCTGTCGGTGGGCTCGACGATCGCGCCGCGCTCGATCTTCGCGCGCAAGAACTACTTCTACCCCGACCTGCCCAAGGGCTACCAGATCAGCCAGTACGAGATCCCCGTCGTGCAGGGCGGCACGGTGAGCTTCTTCGTGGGCGACACGCCGCACACCGTGCGCCTGGTGCGCGCCCACCTCGAAGAGGACGCCGGCAAGTCGCTGCACGATGACTTCATCGGCTTCAACGGCGAGAAGTCTTCGGGCATCGACCTCAACCGCGCGGGCACGCCGCTCATCGAGATCGTGACCGAGCCCGACCTGCGAACCAGCGCCGAAGCCGCCGAGTACGCGCGAGCCCTGCACACCCTGGTCGTGTGGCTGGGCATCTGCGACGGCAACATGCAGGAAGGCTCGTTCCGCTGCGACGTGAACGTGTCGGTGCGCAAGCCTGGCGCGCCCCTGGGCACCCGCCGCGAGATCAAGAACCTCAACAGCTTCAAGCACATCGTCCAGGCCACCGACTACGAGATCAACTGGCAGATCGACCAGATCGAAGACGGCTACGCGATCCAGCAGGCCACGGTGCTGTTCAACCCGGACACGGGCGAGACGCGCGCCATGCGCACCAAGGAAGACGCGCACGACTACCGCTACTTCCCCGACCCCGACCTGCCGCCGCTGGTGATCGCGCCCGAGTGGATCGAGCGCGTGCGCGCGCAGATGCCCGAGCTGCCGCGCCTGATGGCCGAGCGCTTCGTCAAGGACTACGGCCTGCCCGAGTACGACGCGACGATGATGACGCAGTCGAAGGCCTTCGGTGCGTTCTTCGAGGCCGCAGCGAAGGCCTGCAAGCAGCCCAAGCTGGTGTCGAACTGGCTGATGGGCGAGGTCTCGCGCCGACTGAACGCGGCCGAGCAAACCATCGAAGCTTCGCCCGTGTCGCCCGAGCTGCTGGCCGCGATGATCTCGCGCATCGGCGACGGCACCATCTCGAACAACGGCGCCAAGCAGGTGTTCGACGCGCTGTGGGGCGGCGAGGGCTCAGGCGACGGCATCGCTCGCATCGACTCGCTGATCGAGGCCAAGGGCCTCAAGCAGATGAGCGACACCGGCGAGCTGGAAAAGATCCTCGACGACATCCTGGCGGCCAACGCCAAGTCGGTCGAGGAGTTCCGCGCCGGCAAGGAAAAGGCCTTCAACGCCCTCGTGGGTCAGGCCATGAAGGCCACCAAGGGCAAGGCCAACCCGGCCACGGTCAACGAGCTGCTCAAGAAGAAGCTCGGGGGCTGAGCCTGCCCAGGCTGTGGCGCAGGCCTGCCTTCAGGCGTCGCCACAGCCCATCGTGCACGCGCCTGCGCTCCAGCGCGGCCATGCCGAACAACCCGCACAGCACCATCGCCGTGCTGGCAGGCTCGGGCACCGGCGATGGCACCGGTGAGAAGCGCCCCGAGGACGAGGTGTAGGTCCATCCTTGCGGCAGGTCCCAGTGAAAGGACATGGTGTGGCTGTAGTCGGCCACCGCGCCACTGCGCGCCGACACCGACAAGCTCCCGTACACATACAGTGTGATGGGTTGTCCGTTTCGGGCCTGCACACTGCCGGACACCTTCACTGCGCCGGTGGACAGGTAGCGAGAAGTTGGCGTGTACCACCCGTTGGCGGCCGTGCCGATGTAATAGGAGGTCTGGGCGGTGGCGCCTTCACCATAGGCCCACGGGCCACGCTTTTTGAAACCGTCGATGGTGAAATCGTAGTTGAGCGTTTCCGAACTGCCCTCGGTGGGCGTGATGACCACGGTGTCCCAAACCGACACGGTGGCATAGGTCTGCCAAGAACACGTGTACACCGTGCAGTAGGCTGGCAAGGTGGGGTTCTCGGAAGTCCATGCCAGCGCATGAACGCTGAAAGACTCCGAATCACCCCAGGCATGGGCTTGGGTGTTGCCCGCATCGCTGCCGTCGCTGGCAGAGGCCGAGGACTGGTACCAGCCTCCGGCCTTGACACCGCCGGCCTCGGCTGTGGCCCCAAAACTGGAGCCTTGCAGCACCACCGCTTGGCTGTGCAAAGCGGTGATGGACAGAGACAAGGCCATGAAGACCTTGGGAAAATGAAATGACATGTCGTGCTCCTGGATGGGATGTGCTTGTTTGAATGGGTGCGTGCAGCAGGGCGCGATGATTCCAGCGCCCTGCCTTGCCGCACAGACCTCAAAAAGGGCACCGTCTGCATCCCCCCGCCATGAGGGACGCCCCCCCTGCAAGCCGCCCCGCGCCCGCGCGCCTAAAATTCCATCGGTGTCAGGGCGGCAGTCGCAGTGGCATGTCAAACCACACACAAGGCCAGGAACATGCTGGACGGCACAGGGCAGCGACTGCACGGTCGCCTGCTGGGGCACAAAGACTTGAGCGAGGCGCAGGCCTTCGTGCCCGCGTGGCTGAACCTGCCCGAGCCGGTGCGCGCCGCACTGCCGGTGATCTGGACCCGGCTGCTGGGCCACCCAGGCTTCAACGCCGACGTCATCGAAGACCTCAACCGCCCGCCTGGTCAGCGCATCGTCGGCCTGGGCATGGCCATCGCGCTGGATGAACGCTGGCGCCAGCGCATGGCCACCGATCCGCCACCCTTCGCCCCCGCGCTGATCTACGAAGAGCTCCTGGACGGGCGCTTTCAGCCGCCCAGCGACAAGGAGCTGGGGCGGCTCAGCGGGCTGGGCGAGGTCACCTTCCTGGTGCTGCACTACGAACAGGCGCTCACCGACCTGGCCAACCCCGACACCATGGAGCTGCTGGCCCTGGCCATGGGCCTGTTCCGCCAGGCCCACGCGGGCTACCGCCTGCAGCACCTCTACCAGGAAGGCCTCGGCGAGCAGGGCGCCTACCTGGAAAGCATGGGCTTTCGGGCCCGAACCCAGCGCAACCAGGCCGGCCCCCCGACGCCCTTGCCCGAGCTCTACGGCCTCAGCCGCGACGAAGCCTCTCGCCTGCTGCCCGGCTCGCCCGTGCGCGATGCCTTCCAGTTCACGCCGCCGCGCATCGGGTTCTCGGCGTCCGAGCGCCGCCTGCTGCGCCTGGCCGTCACCCAGCTCACCGACGAGCAGATCGGCGACGAACTCGGCATCTCGGGGCACGGCATCAAGAAGCAGTGGCGAGCGGTGCACCAGCGCGCTCTCGACACCATGCCCCAGCTGTTCGATGACGCCGTCACGCAGGTGGACACGGGCACGCGCGGCCCCGAACGCCGCCGCAGCCTGCTGATGTACCTGCGCCACCACCCGGAAGAGCTGCGCCCCTACACACCTGCGCCCTGAGCCGGGTGCCCTAAAAGGGGACTGTCCGCCAAGCCCCGGCCGCTCGAAGATGCCGACCTCCACCGAGCAACGCACCCGAGTGCCCCAAGAGGTCCGGCCATGTCCGCAGCGCCCCTGCCCGCCCCCCATCACGACGACGTCCTCGCCGACGCGCCCGACGGCCTGCGCACCGTCTGCCACAGCCCCCGCATCCGCCCCTACGAGCGCATGCACGACGACCTGCGCCGCCAGCTGCTGCGCCTGATGCTGCAGGCCCTGGACCTCGACGCCAGCGAAGCGCACAAGTGCGCCACCTTCGCCGCGATGGCGGAGCACGCCTTGTGCCGCTGCGAAAGCCACCTCGCGCTGGAAGAAGCCCTGTTCCACGCGCCGTTGCGCGCACGCGCGCCCCGGGCCCTGATGGCCGTCGATCTCGACCACGAGCAACTGCAGCAAAGCCTGGCAACCCTGCGCGACACCCTGCAGCGGCTGCGCGACGCCCGCACCAGCGACCAGGCCGAAGCCATCGCCCGCGAGCTGCGCTTGCGCCTGTCGCTGTTCGTGGCCGACGGCCTGGCCCACATGGTCGAAGAGGAATCGACCCTCACGCGGGCCTGGTGGGCGCACTTTTCTGACGACGAGATCCGCGCGTGCCTGCACGCCGGCGCACAACAAGCCCCGCATGCGCTGGGCTGAACCCAAGGCAAGGACCATGGCCCTGCCCCGGCTTGAACACACGGGTTCACACGTGGATTCGCCCCTGGCTTCGGCGTTGCGCCAACCGGTGGCGGCGACGCCGCCCCGCTGCCGCGTGGTGCGCCCGTCACCAGGCCCTTCCCGAGTGGCCCCGGGGGCAGCCACAATCGTGCCCATGCCCACCCAGCTCGTGCACCCCGCCCCCGCACCGGCCCGCCTGCATGGCGAGTTGCTGGACTTCCTGGGCTGCGGGCTGTCGATCCACGTCGGGGCCTGCAATCGCTCGGGCGAGCCCCAGGTGGTGCGGGCCCTGGCCCTGCGCATCGAGCCCGACCACCGGCTCTCGCTGCTGCTGTCGACCCCCTCGGCCGATGGCCTGCTGGCGGCCGTCGGCGAGGTGCCCGTGGTGGCCATCACCGCCTGCCAGCCGTCCACGCACCGGGCCATCCAGGTCAAGGGGCGGGGGGCCGAACTCTCCGCCGCCGACCCGGCCCAGTGGCCCGAACGCCTGCCCTTCAAGCACCGCTTCCTCGCCGAGATCGAGCCCTACGGCTACGACGAAACCTTCGCCGACGCCTGGCTCGACGTGCCCCCCGAGCAATGGCGCGTGGTGACCTTCACCCCCACCGGCGCCTGGAACCAGACCCCCGGCCCCGGCGCCGGCCAGGCCATCCCGCTGCACGAGGAACCCGCCCGATGAGCCCCGCCATGAGCCCAGCCTCACCCCAGGCCTCGCGCGCACCGGTCTCGCAAGACCAGGCCGTCACGCTCAGGTCCGTGCGCCGCATGTTCGAGGGCGTGATCCCCGCGGTGATGTGCTCGGTCTCGGCCGAAGGCATGCCCCACCTGTGCTTCCTGTCGCAGGTCGAGTACGTCGACGAAGGCCACGTGGCCCTGTCCTTCCAGTTCTTCAACCGCAGCCGCGAGAACATCCTGGCCACGCGCCGCTGCATGGTCTCCGTGGACGATCCCTACACCGCCGCCGGCATCCGCATGCAGCTGCGCTACGTGCGCACCGAGTGCAGCGGCCCGGTGTTCGAGCGCATGCGCGCCAAGCTGGCCGGCATCGCCGCGCACACCGGCATGGACAAGGTCTACAGGCTGCTGGGCGCCGACATCTACGAGGTGAGCTCGGTGCGCGAGATCGCGGGCCGGCGCCCGCTGATGGCGCCTCAGGCGCGCTGCGACATCCCCGGGGGCACGCGCGCGGTCATCGAGCGCATCAGCGCCTGCGCCGACATGGACCAGTTGCTCGACGAGACCTTGCGCGCATTGCAGGCCCACCTGCAGATCGACCACAGCATGATCCTGCTGAGCGATCCGGGTCGCGACTGCCTCTACGCCATCGCCAGCCTGGGCTATGAGACCTCGGGCGTGGGCGCCGAGATCCCGATCGGTCAGGGCCTGGCCGGCATTGCCGCGCGCGAGGGCGTGCCCCTGCGCATCGGCCACCTGGCGCAATGGCAGACCTACGCACGCGCCATCCGCCAGCGCACGGAGGACATGGGCCTGAGCGACAGCGAGACCGAAGAGATCCCCCTGCCCGGCCTGGCCGAGCCGCGCAGCCAGCTGGTGGTGCCGCTGCGGCTGCTGGGCCGCGTCATCGGTGTGCTGCTGGTCGAGAGTGACCAGGACCAGTACTTCAGCCACGACGACGAAGACGCGCTTGTGAGCATCGCCTCGCCGCTGGCGCTGGCGCTGTCCCTGCTGCAGCCGCCCGAGCCGGCGCTCGAGCCCCTCCCCGCCCCGCTCGGCGAAGGGCCGACGGCACCGGCCCTGCTCGGCCAGGCCACCCCTGATGCGGCGCGCGAGGCCCTGGACACGCCCCCCGCCGACGCCATCGTCGTGCACCACCACGGGCGCACCGACAGCGTCTTCTTCAACGACGACTACGTCATCAAGGGCGTGGCCGGCGCCATCCTGTGGAAGCTGATCCGCACCTGGGTGGACACGGGCCGCCAGGACTTCAGCAACCGCGAGCTGCGGCTGGACGCCAGCCTGGGCCTGCCCGATGTCACCGACAACCTGGAGGCCCGACTCATCCTGCTGCACAAGCGCCTGGCCGAGCGCCAGGCCCCGGTGCAACTGGTCAAGACCGGGCGTGGGCGCTTTCGCCTTCAGGTCGACACCCCCTTGCTGCTGGTGTCGCAAGCCTGAGGCGCTGTTTCAGCAGGCCATCGCGCGCCCGGCGGGCAGCTCGAGTTGCAGGCCCAAGGCGCGCTGCAGGTCCGCCCAGCAGTGGGGGCCCAGCACCTCGTGGGCCAGCTGCAGCACGCCTTCGAAGGCCTGCGGTGGCATCTTGCCGCGCATGTCCGCGAGCATGCCGTGCCGCTCCAGCGGCGACAGCGCAGGCAGCATGTGGCGCAGCACCTCGGCCATCTCCTGAGGGGGGATGCTCTGCACCAGCTCGTCGTGGATGGCGTCGAGCTGCGCATCGGTGTGGCGCGCCCACAGGGCCTCGTTGTGCACGGTCTCTTCCCATTGCATGTGGGTGAGGTTCTCGGCCACGAACATGGCCAGCTCGCGGTAGAGCGTCATCAGCAGCGGAAAGCGCACCGCGGCCTCGGCGTCCTGCACCTGCGCCACCAGGCCACGCAGGCGGGTCATCTGCCGGTGGTGGGCCTGGTGCCCCAGGTCGGCCTCGCGGGCCGAGCCGGGCATGTGCCGCTCCATCGCCCGGTGCAGGAAATCGTGCTCGTGTTCGATGTGCGAGGCGCAGATGGTCAGCAGGCCCTCGACCTTGCGCAGCGTGGCCTTCAGGGCCGGCTCGTCGCGGCCGTCGATGCGGCCGACGGCCACGATGGTGTCGAACATCCAGGCGCGCAGGGCCTTGTGGATGGGTGCGTAGAGGTCGAGTCGGGGGGCGTTCATGGGGTCACTCCTGTTGATGTGAAACGTGTTGCGAGAACAGGTTTTCAGTGTCAGGAAACGGCCCGATGCGCGTTGCTAAGACTTGGCTAGCGAAACCCTAAAAACTTGCTAAGCCCCCTCGAAACTGTCTTTACACTGACAGGCATGCACCGGCGCGCCGTTTCATTGCGAAGCATCTGCTGGGTCGCCGTGGTGGCGATCCTGATGCTCGCGCTCGCCCCGGCGATCTCGTCGGTGATGCGCGGCGAGAACTACGCGGCCTGGGTCAACGTCTGCCGCACCGCGTCGCTGGCCGGCGCCACCACCGAGCAAGGCCGCCCAGGCTCCCATGAAGGCATGGGGCACCTGAACGCCCACTGCCCCTACTGCGCCCTGCACGCGGACACCCTGCCTCCCGCCCCACACGCCCCGGGCATCCCCCGCGATGTCCTGCCCGCCTTCATGGAGCCGCAGGCCTTCCTGCAGGCCCCCAGCACCGGGCACGTGTGGCGGCATGCCCCCTCCAGGGCCCCGCCCCGGTTGAGCTGAGCCCCCGTCGCCTCGCGCGACGCCTCAGACGCGCCTGGCCGCCACCACCGGCGGCAGGCCCGACCCGCACCCACGCGCGCCACGACGCGCATCGCCGCACACGCGAGCAGGCTCGGCCCCCCATGGGCCCCGACGCCTGCCCGCGCAGCGGCCCGCTCCACCATGCAGAAATCACTCATCGCGGCGGCCATCGCGCTCGCCCACCCCGCCATCGCCCTCTCCCAAGGCGCCTCTTCGCCCTCAGACGACAACACCCACACCAAGGAGCTCGGCGTCATCTCCGTGACCGCCTCGCGCCCCACCTCGCTGCCCACGCAGATCCCCACCACCACGCACGGCATCACCCGTGACGAGATCGCGCGCACCGTCAACGCCACCGACAGCGAAGACGTGCTCAAGTACTTCCCCAGCCTGCTGGTGCGCAAGCGCTACATCGGCGACTACAACCACGCCATCCTCTCCAGCCGCGCCTCGGGCACCGGCAACAGCGCGCGCTCGGCCGTCTACGCCGACGGCATCCTGCTGTCGAACTTCCTGGGCAACGGCGTGGGCGGGCTGTCCTTCCCGCCGCGCTGGGGCATGGTCAGCCCCCACGAGATCGAACGCGCCGACGTGATGTACGGCCCCTTCTCGGCCACCTACCCGGGCAACTCGGTGGGCGCCGTGGTCGACTACGTCACCCGCATGCCCAAGCGCTTCGAGGTGCACGCCAAGGCCGGCTACACCGCCCAGCCCTTCAAGCTCTACGGCACCGACACCACCTACCGGGCCTGGCAGACCAGCATGTCGGTGGGCAACCGATCTGGCGACTGGTCCTGGTGGCTCAGCGCCAACCACACCGACAGCAGCGGCCAGCCACAGACCTTCGCCAACCGCCTGGTGAGCGCCGGCACGGTCGGCAACGCCGGCACCCCCGTGACCGGCGCCCGACTCGACGCCAACAGCGAAAACAAGCCCTGGTACATCCTGGGCTCTGGCACGCAGTACGACACCGTGCAGGACCACATCAAGGTCAAGCTCGCTTACGACATCAGCTCGACCCTGCGCGCCAGTTACCTGCTCGGCCTGTGGCAAAACACCTCCGACGGCAACCCGCGCTCTTACCTGCGCGACGCCAACGGCAACACCGTGACCACCGGCACCGTCAACATCGATGGGCGCTCCTTCGCCCTGTCCAACAGCGACTTCTCCGTCACCCGCGAGCGCTTGCTGCACGTCATGCACGGCTTCTCGCTCAAGCAGCACACCAAAGGCGAATGGGACTGGGAAGTGGCCGCCAGCGCCTACGACTACCTGCGCGACGACAAACGCCAGAGCACCGGCGCCTACCCGGCATCGTTGACCGGCGGCGCGGGCACCCTGGCCGATGGCAGCGGCACCGGCTGGCGCAACCTCGCGCTCAAGGGCACCTGGCGTCCCGACCGGGCCCGCAGCGCCCACGTGATCGACTTCGGCTACCAGCTCGACACCTACCAACTGCGCTACCAGACCACCACGCTGAGCGGGGACTACCTGCACGACAGCACCGGCCCCCTCGCCTCGAAAGTCGGCGGGCGCACCCAGCTGCAAAGCCTCTACGCGCAGGACACCTGGAAGATCGCCCCTCGCTGGAAAACCGTGCTGGGCCTGCGCGCCCAGCAGTGGCAAGCCGCCGACGGCAAGACGAACTTCTCGGCCAGCAGCCAGCTGAACCACCCCTCACGGCGCGAGACCTGGTACTCGCCCAAGGGCGCCCTCTCTTGGCAATGGCTGGACGACACCGTGCTCAAGGCATCGGTCGGGCGCGCGGTCCGCATGCCCACGGTGCAGGAGCTGTACGGCGCCACGTCCACCACCAATTCGCAGTACATCAACGACCCGAACCTGCGCCCCGAGCGTTCACTCACCACCGAGCTGACCGCCGAGAAGGACCTGGGCCCGGCCCTGGCCCGCCTGACCTGGTTCACCGAGCGCACCCGCGACGCGCTGTACTCGCAGACCCTCTACGACGCCGGCGCCAACAAGAACATCTCGCGCGTGCAGAACGTCGACCGCATCGCCACCTCGGGCCTGGAAGCCGCGCTGACCTCCGAAGACCTGCTCGTCAAGGGCTTCGACCTGCAGGCCAGCCTCACCTACACCGACTCGAAGATCACGTCCAACCGCGGTTTCGTGAGCACCCCAGGCGACACCGATGGCCGCTGGCAGCCCAACATCCCGCGCTGGCGTGCCACCCTGCTGGGCAGCTACCGTTTCGACGACCAGTGGAGCGCCTCGCTCGGTCTGCGCCACAGCGGCAAGCAGTACCGCACGCTCAACAACGCCGACGTCAACGGCCAGACCTACATGGGCGTGAGCCAGTTCACCACGGTGGACCTGCGCGTGCGTCACCGCTTCGACAAGCAGTGGAGCGCCTCGTTCGGCATCGACAACCTGACCAACAGGAAGCACTGGAACTTCCACCCCTACCCGCAGCGCAGCTACTCGGCAGAGGTGTCGTTCGACCTGTGAGCCACGAGGGCTGGGTCAGTCGGCCGCGCCCGGCGCCGCGCCATGCCACAGGCGCTTGAGGCGGGCCAGCTCGGCGTCATACAGGGCGTTGACCCGCACCAGCTCGGCCTGCTGGTTCTGGATGATGTCGCGCTGAGCCTGTTGCTGGGCGTCGTTGGCCTCGAGCTTGGACTTGAGCTTGAAGGGCAGTTTGCGGCCCTTGTAGAACTCGGTTTCCGCGACGAGGGGCTTGCGCTCTTCCTCCAGGTCCTTGAGGCGCCGCTCGGAGACCACGATGGCCCGTCGCAGGTCGTCCAGGGCGGCTTCGCGCGCCTTGGTGTGCGCCGGCTCATCGGGGAAGCGCATCATCAGGTTGCGGTCCCGGCGCACGGCGTCCTTCTGGGCCGCGGCGGCCTGCTCCTGCAGGCGCTTGCGCTCTTCGGCCAGGGCCCGCTCCTCGGCGTTCATGCGAGGCGGCACGGTGCGGCGCTCGGAGCCATCGCGGTTGAGCAGGCGCTGCTCGCGGTCCAGGCACTCGGGGATGGGGCGATCGGACGTGTGCCGCTTGCCCTGGGCGTCGATGCAGCTGTAGATGCCGCCGACCTGCGTCTGGGTCGAGCCCATGGCGCTGCCCCAGATCAGACCTCCGCACAGCGCCGCGAGCACGGCCCGCGCCATCACCATGGGCACGGCGACAGGGCGCACCCTTCGGTGCCCTGGAGGGGTCGGCTGCGGCGAAGTGGCGTGGGCGTCAGGCGTGGTCATTGGCGGGCGAAGGTGAACGGGCATCGGCGCGGCCATCTGACAGCAGGCCCATTCACATCGTTCATCATAAAACGTCTCAGACGCCGTAGCGTTGACGGTAAGCCTGCACGGCCGGGCGGGCCGCCACCAGGGCTGCGTCGGACTGCACGTCCAGGAAGCCCATGAGGTCGGTCAGCGTGGCAATGGCCACCACCGGCAGGCCGTACTGGCCCTGCACCTGTTGCACGGCGCTCTCTGCGGCGTCCTGCCCGTTGGCGGTCGCCTTTTCCTGGCGGTCCAGGGCGATGGTCACGCCGCAAGGGGTGGCGCCGGCGGCCTTGATCATCTCGATGGACTCGCGCACCGAGGTGCCGGCCGAGATCACGTCGTCGATGATGAGCACGCGGCCCTGCACGGGCGCGCCCACCAGGGTGCCGCCCTCGCCGTGGTCCTTGGCTTCCTTGCGGTTGTAGGCAAACGGCTTGTTGTGGCCCAGGCGGGCCAGCTCGATGGACACGGCGGCGGCCAGGGTGATGCCCTTGTAGGCCGGGCCGAACAGCATGTCGAACTGCAGGCCGGACGCGATCAGCCGGCGTGCATAGAATTCGGCCAGGCGGCCCAGCTTGGCGCCGTCATCGAACAGGCCGGCGTTGAAGAAATAAGGCGACAGCCGGCCTGCCTTGGTTTTGAACTCCCCGAAGCGCAGCACCCTGGATTCAACGGCGAAGGCCACGAAATCCTGGGCCAGGGTGTCTTGTGCGGGGGCGTTGCTCATGATGGTGGTGCGCTGTGTTTCGACTGGTCTCTTTCAACCTCAATGGCATCCGTTCGGCGGCCAACAAGGGCATGTTGCAGTGGGCTGAAAGCCACGGCGCCGATTGTATGGGCGTGCAGGAACTCAAGGCCCAGGCCGGTGACCTGACCCCCGAACTTCGAAATGTGGGCAGCATGCCGGGTCAATTCCACCATGCTGAAAAGAAGGGGTATTCGGGCGTGGGGCTCTACAGCCGCACCGAGCCCTCCGACGTGATCGTGGGCCTGGGCAGTTCGGACAATGGCGAGTTCGACGCCGAGGGCCGCTATGTCGAGATGCGATTTGACAAACCCGGCCGCAAGCTCTCGGTCATCAGCTGCTACTTCCCCTCGGGCTCCAGCAGCGAAGAGCGCCAGGAAGCCAAGTTCCGCTTCCTGGACGTGATCGAGCCCCACCTGGCACGCCTGCGCGGCGAGCGCGAGTTCATCCTGGTCGGCGACGTCAACATCGCCCACCAGGAACGGGACCTCAAGAACTGGAAGGGCAACCTCAAGAACTCCGGCTTCCTGCCCGAAGAGCGCGCCTGGATGACCAAGCTGCTGGCGGCCGACGGCGCCACCCGCCTGGTCGACGTCTACCGCGGCCTGCACCCCGAGACCACCGACGAGTGCTACACGTGGTGGAGCAACCGGGGCCAGGCCCGCGCCAAGAACGTGGGCTGGCGCATCGACTACCACCTGGCCACCCCGGCCCTGGCCGAAACCGCCAGGGCCGCCGCCGTCTACAAGGACCAGTGGTTCAGCGACCACGCGCCGCTGACCATCGACTACGACTTCAAGCTCTGACCCGCCAGGGCGGCGCGGGGATGCGGTCGGTTTCGCCCGGGATGGGATCGAAGCCCCCCGCCGCCCAGTCGGCCGCCGCCTTCTCGATCAGCGCCGGGTCGGTGGACACGAAGTTCCACCACATGCGCACCGGCTGGGCCAGTGGCTGGCCGCCGACCAGGACCAGGCGCGCCCCTTCGGCGCCGGCCTGCAGGGACACCGCTTCACCCGCAGGCAGCACGGCCATGTCGCGGGGCGCCAGCGCCTCGTCGTCCACGGTGAGTGCGTGCTCGGGGCTGAAGATCGCCTGCTCATCGGCCAGCGGTGGCAGCGTCCAGCTCGCCCCCGGCGGCAGGGTGATGTCCAGGTAGAGCGTGGGCGAAGCGGTGCGAACCGGGCTGCGCACGCCAAAGGCCTCACCGACCAGCACGCGCACGGACACCCGGCCCGCCTCGCCGCTGTCCAGCGACACATGGGGCAAATCGGCTGCCGCCACGTGCTGGAACGAGGGCTCGCACTGCGCCAGCTCCGGCGGCAGCGCGACCCACAGCTGCAGGCCGTGCAGGCGGCGCGGGTGGCCGCGTTCGGCCTCGGGCACGCGCTCGCTGTGCACCACGCCCCGGCCCGCCACCATCCAGTTGATGGCACCCGGCGCGATGGTCTGCACCGTGCCCAGGCTGTCGCTGTGCAGGAAGCCGCCCTCGAAGAGGTAGCTCACCGTGGCCAGGCCGATGTGCGGGTGACCACCGACGTCGGTGTCGACCTCGGGCGGCAGGGTCACGGGCCCGAAATGATCAAAAAAGATGAACGGTCCGACCGAGCGCTGGGCCGCCGCGGGCAGCACCCGGCGCACCGTCAGGGCGCCTGCCAGCGTGGTCTCGCGGCCGCTCAGGCGGGTGATGCGGGACGGCCCGCCCGGCGCGCTCATGCGGACACCCCGGGCTCGGCCAGCGCCGTCCGCACCTCGATGTTGCCCTCCAGGATGCGGTGGATGGGGCACTTGTTGGCGATTTCGAGCAATTTGGCGCGGTCGGCATCGCCGATGTCGCCCTCGATGCCCACGGTGCGCTCGAGCTGGTAGTGCACCCGGCCGTCCTCTCCCCGCGACTCGGTGTGCTCGACGCGCACCTTCAGGTCGGTGACGGGCAGCTGGCGGCGGCGGATGTAGAGCTCCAGCGTCAGCGCCGTGCAGGCCGCCAGGGCCGAGTCCAGCAGGTCGTGGGGGTCGGGAGCCTGGTCGCCCGAGCCCAGGGTCTTGTTGACGTCGGCCAGCCAGGCGTGGCGGCCGTTGCTCAGCGTGGTCAGGGCGCCGTGGGCGCGGTGCAGGGTGGCTTCGATGGTCATGGAGGTCTCCACAGGGGGCGCCCGGCAGGGGCGGCGGCGGCGGTTCGCAGCGGGTTGGGATGGGCCCATCATGGCCGAGAACCCCCTCGCCCAGGTTCGAGGCCTTCGCACCCGGCCTTCAAATTCATCGAACGAAGCCAGGGGAAGCCCCCTTGGCCCTGGGTGGTTCGGGTGATCGACTTCCCAGGGGCCCAAGGGTAGAATCGCAGGTTGCCCGAATGACCTCTTTTAAACTCTTTTAACCCACCAAGCCCTCACAGGAGTCACCTTGGCCAAAGAAGAACTGATTGAAATGAGCGGCAAGGTCGATGAAGTGCTGCCCGACTCGCGCTTTCGCGTCACCCTCGACAACGGCCACACGCTGATCGCCTACTCCGGCGGCAAGATGCGCAAGAACCACATCCGCATCCTCGCTGGTGACAAGGTGTCGCTGGAGATGTCGCCCTATGACCTGAGCAAGGGCCGCATCACCTACCGCCACATCGAGAACCGCGGCCCCACCCCGGGTTTCACCCCCGGCCAGCGCAAGCGCTGATACAGCTGCACACACATCGGTGGTCAAGGTCGGAGCCGGCCGACCGAAGACGAGGCGTGTGGCCTGTCTTCCCTCCGATTTGCCAAATCGGCCCCCGAAGGGAAATGCAGGCTGCCTCGCCGAGGAGCCACCATGCATCGTCCCAGCCGCCGTCCGTTCAACCTGCGCCCACCGCAGCTTCCGCTGTCGCCCTCCTGCGTCCTGGCGACCCTGATGCTGTGTGCCATGCCTTCTGGCGCGCTGGCCGGCGAGTCCTACGTCAAGGTCGGCCTGCCCGGCGTCGTGGTGGGCTACGCCCACTCGGTCAATGACCAGCTCGGCCTGCGCATCGACGCCGGCACCACGGGCAGCATCTCGCGCGATCGCACCGAATCCGATGTGCCCTACCGCGCGCGCATGAAGTACAACCGCGTCGGGCTGTTCGGTGACTACCGCCCCTTCGGCGGGCGCTTTCGCCTGACCGCCGGCCTGACGATCAACGACGCCTCGATGAAACTTGACAGCCGCTTCGACGGCGCCACCGAGGTGACGGTCAACGAGACCACCATCACCCCCTCGGCGGCCGACTACTTCCGTGCCCACGTGAAGATCCCGCGCCTGACGCCCTACTTCGGCATCGGCTGGGGCCACCAGCCGCGCGAAACCGGTTTCGGCTTCGTCGCCGACCTGGGGGTGTCCATCGGCAAGCCCAAGGTCACGGTCGAGCAGAACCTGACGGACAACCACCCCGGCCTGATCAGCCAGGAAGACGTGGACATCGAAACCCGCCAGCTCAAGGACAAGGTGGGCAAGCTGCGCGTGCTACCGCACGTGGCGGTGGGCATGAGCTACCGCTACTGACGGCTCAGCACCGACGGCTCAGAGCAGGGCCGCCCCCACGTTCACCATCAGCGCCAGCAAGGTGGCGTTGAAGAAGAAGGCCAGCACGCAGTGCACCAGGCCGACGCGGCGCATCTCGCCGCTGCCGAAGGACACGTCCGCGGTCTGGGCCGAGGTGCCGATGACCGCGGCCACGTACAGGAAATCGAAGTACTCGGGGCGCCGCGTGTCGGGAAAGACCAGGCCGGGTGGCTCGTTGGCGTGCAGCGACTGGTAGTACTCGTGCGCGTAGTGCAGCGCGAACATCACCTGCGTGAAGGTCCAGGAGGTCAGCACCGTCATGGCCGCCAGGCCGATGTGCAGCAAGCGCGAGGGATCGGCTTCGTGCCGTGCCACGGCCAGCTCGGCCACGATGGCCCCCAGGCTGGCCAGCGCCGCGAGCACCACCATGGCCAGGATCACGGCGGCGCCCTCGTCCTGCGTCAGGGCCCGCTTGTGGATGTCCTCGTGCGTCGAGCGCACCATCATGACCGTGGTCAGCGCCAGGTAGCTCACCGTCCCGACGTTCCAGGCGATCAGCCAGCGCGTGACGTCCCGGGCCTCGAAGCCCAGCCAGGGCCAGGCCAGGGCAACACCGACACCCAGCAGGGCCGACAAGCCAAGGCGGGGGCGCGCACGCAAACTGCGCATGAGGGTCAGCAGCATGCGGACATGATGCCCCAAGCCAGGCCCTGCCCAGCGCGCAATCAGCGCTAACATCGAACGGTCATGCCCGCGAACTACGCCCGCTACCTCGTCGGCCGCCACCGCAGCGTCCACGCCAACCGCCAGCTCGGCTGGACGCTGGCCTTTGTCGCCGGGGCCATCAACGCCGGGGGCTTCCTGGCGGTGCACCAGTACACCTCGCACGTCACCGGCACCGTCTCGTCGCTGGCCGACAACCTGGCGCTCGGGCACCTCGACCTGGTGGTCGATGGCGTGGTGGGCGTGCTGTCCTTCCTGGCCGGGGCCATGTGCTGCGCCGTGATGGTGAACTTCGCGCGGCGGCGCCAGCTCAGCAGCGAGTTCGCACTGCCCCTGATGCTCGAGGCCCTGCTGATCCTGTGCTTCGGCCTGCTGGGCTCGCGCCTGAGCGAGTTCGAGGGCCTGCTCGTGCCCTTCACCGTGGTGCTGCTGTGCTTCATCATGGGCTTGCAGAACGCCGTGGTGACCAAGCTGTCGAACGCCGTCATCCGCACCACCCACATGACCGGCATCGTCACCGACCTGGGCATCGAGCTGGGCAAGGCGCTGTACTGGAACCGCCGCGAAGGCGAGGCGCCCGTGCGCGCCAGCCTCGAGCGCGTGACCGTGCTGGGCGGCCTGCTGCTGGCCTTCACCGGGGGCGGGGTGATCGGGGCCTATGGCTTCAAATTCGTGGGCTATGTGTCCACGGTGCCCCTGGCGGTGCTGCTGGCCGTGCTGGCCCTGGTGCCGGCCTGGGACGACCTGCGCAGCCGAGGCGCCCGGACATCAGGGTGACTCGGTCGGCACGCTGCACTCGGCCATGGCAGGCGAGGCCTGGCAGCGCGCCTTCTTCATCAGGTTGAGCGTGCGCCAGCTGTAGAGCCCGGCCTTCGCACCCGCGATGCGCCCTTCCCGCAGCACGTCCACATAGGGCTGGACGTGATCGGGCGGCAGGTCGAACCAGAGCCGGGCGGGCACCTCGGCTTCGGCGCGCTGAATGGCCTTCATCGCCCCTTCGTGCAGACCGGCCCAGTACACCCGCGAAGGCGCCCCCAGCGTCGCCGGCACCTGCGCGCGGTTGAAGACGAGTTGCAAGGTCGGGATCATGACCGGCATGCGCAGCACGCCGCCCTTGCTGCCCATGCCCTTGGCCAGCTCGAAGGGCTTGAAGGTGATCGCCGGCATGTGGATGAGGTCGACCAGGCCGTTGTTGAACTTGGCGCCCACGTTGGTGATGTCCGACGAGATCGCCTGCGCGCCCATCTTCTGGATCAGCATGGCCTGGACGCGGTCGTGGTCGAACGCGGCGACCCGCTTGCCCGCCAGCGTGTGCGGCGTGATCTCGAAGCGCTCGCGCAACATCGGGTAGGCCGCCCCCACAGGCAGGATGCCGCCCACCTCGTGCTGCCCTTCGGTCATCAGCGCGGCGGCCTGCGGTGAGGCAAACACCTGGATCAGCTTGCGCAGCACCTCGTAGCTGGCCGCGAGGTCGACCTTGCCGTCGCGCACCACCACGGCCGAGCCGAGGCTGTCGAGCGAGCCCGTGACCTGGTTGAAGGGCCGCGCCCGAAAGCCCGTGAGGATGGCCGCCGCGCACTGCCCGGCGCGAAAGTCCTCAGCGACCACGCGCTCGTCGGTGAAGGTGCGCACCTCGAAGTGCACGCCTTCGCGGACCATGGCCACGGCGTAGTCCTGGGCCAGGGTGTGCACCTCGCCGCCCTTGCCCAGGATGTCCCAGACGCAAAGCAAGGGGGCCGCCCGGGTGGGCCCGGCCAGGGTCGCCAGGCAGGCCAGGGCCAGCCAGGTGCGAGCGTGATCCTTCGGTGTCATGATGCCTTCCTGTTTGTGATGCGCACATTCAATACCCATCAGTACATTAAATGAATCAGGACAAATCCCCGGCCCCCACCCGGCGAGGCCGCCCACGCGACCCGGAACGCCTGCAGCGCATCGTGGCGGCCGCGGCCCGGCAGTTCCATGAGCACGGCCTGTCTGGCACCAGCATGGACGCCATCGCCGCCGAGGCGGGGGNGTCCAAGATGACGGTCTACAGCCACTTCCCGTCCAAGGGCGATTTGTTCATCGCCGCCGTGGCCTCGCGCACGGCCGAACTCATGGGCACCGACATGCCGGCGATGGACCCGCTCAAGCCCAAACAGGCCCTGACGGCGATCGGGCGGGCCTTCCTGAGGCTGATCCGCGACGACCAGGTCGTGCAGCATCACCGCATCCTCTTCGGCCTGCGCGACGCGCACCCCGAGGTTCGCCTGGCGTTTCACGACCAAGGCCCGGATCGCATGTGCCAGGCGCTGGCCGCTTACCTCGCCGAGGCCACGCGCCAGGGCTCACTGAAGGTCAGGCAGCCCACGCTGGCGGCCAACCAGTTCATGGGGCTGTTCCTGGGGATGGGGCAACTGCGTCACCTGCTCAACCTGGGCAAGCCAGGGGAGCCGGAGGACGAGGCCTTGCTCAAGGCCAACGTGGCCCTGTTCCTCAAGGGCCACGAACCAGGCTGAGCCAGGCGCGTCAGTCGTCGACCAGGGTGCCTGAGCGCAGCCACGTGTAGCTGGCCCCGATGCCCGCGGTCAACCCGGCGTCTCTGCGCACCAGCGGGCTGGCGCGGTTGGCGGCGCCCGCGAGGTGGTCCACCCGCGCAAAGCCGAAGACACGCCAGTCAGGGCCGAGCTTGCGCGACACGGTGGTGCCCACGCGCCAGGCCACCAGGCCCGGCTTGGCCTCGTAGGCGGGGCGCTCGGCGGTGGCGTAACGGGGCGCCACCTCGTAGAACGTGTCGGCCAGGCGCTGGTCGGCAAAAATGACCCCGAAGCTCATGCTGTAGTTCCAGCCGGTCGGGCTTTCACGGCGGAAGTGCACCTCGGGCTCCAGCGACATGCCCCGATGCGCCGCGCGATCACTGAGGTCGAACACGCCGCGCAGGGGCAGGTCGAAACGCCAGCGTCCACCGCCAGGCCCGTCCCCCAGCTTCCAGCGCATGCGCGGCCCGAACTCGATCAAGGTGCCCAGGTTGGGCATGCCCCGGCGGGCTTCGATCTTGTCGGAGCTGGCGCCGAAGGAGCCCGAGAACCCCACGTCCAAGTCGAAATCATCGGTGTGGATGGCGCGCAGGCCTGCGGTATCGCGATCGGCGCGCAGCACCCGACCTCGGTAAATGACGTACGGCAACACGACCCCACGCCGCACCTGCTGATCGGCCCCTGGATAGGCCAGTTGAGACACCCCCACCCCCACGGCACCCAACTCCCACAACGGCTTGCGACCTTCGTCCTCGCCTTCGTTCTGGGCCAGAGCGGGCGACATGGCGCCCAAGGAGACGGCCAGCAGGCCAGCCAACCAGGGCAGCGGGCTCACGGACAGGGGAACATCGAAGCACTTCATGGACACACAACTCCTGGGTCGGTTGCACGCAAGAAACGCCAGTGGAACACGAAACCATGACGCCACCCCCACGCAACCTGCGCACAATGTGGCCCCATGGAACGCTTCACCATTTCCCTGGACGACAAGCTGGCCCGCGAATTCGACGACTGGGCGGCCGAACGCGGTTACGGCAATCGCTCCGAGGCCTTTCGCGACATCGTTCGCGCCGAGATGGATCGCCAGCGGCTCAGCGCCGACCCCAAGGGCCATTGCGTGGCCTGCCTGTCCTACGTCTACAACCACCACGCGCGCGACCTGGCCGAGCGCCTGATGACGCTGCAGCACGAGCACCACGACCTGGCGGTGTCGACCATGCACACGCACCTGGACCACGAGCACTGCATCGAGACGGTGCTGCTGCGTGGCCGGGTGGCCAGCGTGCAGCGCTTTGCCGACCAGGTCTGCGCCGAGCGCGGCGTGCACCACGGCAAGCTCAACCTCATCAGCGTCGAGCTGCACCAGCCCCACCGGCACGACCACGGCCCAGGCAGCGCGCGCCACGTGCACCTCAAACCCGCGAGCTGACCCGACGCAACGCCACAGGCAGCCCCGGCCTGGCACCGGTCTTGCGTATGATGTTTATACATTTCATCATACAAGCCGACCGCATCGGTTCACCATGCCCCTGTTCAGCCATTCCGACGCGGCTCGCACCGCTGCCCTGCTTGCCCTCGCCGGTCTGGGCGGCGCCCCCGCCCTCGCACAGACCGCCTCGCCCGAGGCTCAGCTTCCCGGAACCGAGGTCCGCGCCCACTACCTGGCCGCCGCTGGCGAACAGACCAGCGCCAGCGAAGGCACCGTCAGTGGTGCCCTGATCCAGCGCCGCCCGGTGCTGCGCCCCGCCGAGGTGCTGGAGTTCGTGCCCGGCGTGATCGTTTCGCAGCACAGCGGCGACGGCAAGGCCAACCAGTACTACCTGCGCGGCTTCAACCTCGACCACGGCACCGACTTCGCCACCTGGGTCGATGGCATGCCGGTGAACATGCCCACGCACGCACATGGCCAGGGCTACACCGACCTGAACTTCCTGATCCCGGAGCTGGTGCAGGCCATCCAGTACCGCAAGGGCACCTTCGCGGCCGAGGACGGCGACTTTTCCTCGGCCGGCTCCGCTCGCATCCAGCTCAAGGACACGCTGGAGCAGGGCCTGGCCGCCATCACGCTGGGTGAGCACAACCACGTGCGCACCCTCGTGGCCGACAGCACCGAGCTGCCCGCCGGTCCGCTGCTCTACGCCATCGAAGGCGCCTACAGCGATGGCCCCTGGGACCAGCCACAGCACCACAAGCGGGTGAACGCGCTGCTGCGCCACAGCGTGCCGGACGGCGCCACGCGCCACAGCTTCACCGCCATGCTCTACAGCGCGCGATGGGACAGCACCGACCAGGTGCCCCGGCGCGCCATCGACAGCGGCGAGATCGGCCGCTTCGGCGCCATCGACCCGAGCGACGGCGGCCACAGCCAGCGCGGCAGCCTGTCATGGCAGGCCACGCGCATCGCCGATGACGGTGAGTGGCAGGCCGGCCTTTACGCCATCCAGTCGCGCCTGAGCCTGTTCTCCAACTTCACCTACTTCCTCGACGACGAGGTCAACGGCGACCAGTTCGAGCAGGCCGAAAAGCGCCTGGCGCTGGGCGGCCAACTGCAGCGCAGCTGGACCACCCCCCTGGCGGGCCTGGAAAGCCGTCACACCCTGGGCCTGCAATGGCGCCACGACCGGATCGATCCGCTGGGTTTTTTCGCGGCGCAAGGAGGTGAGCGCGGTGCGCCTTTTCAACAAAGCCGCGTTCGCCAGACCAGCGTGGGCCTGCATGGCCAGAGCGAAACACGCTGGCTGCCATGGCTGCGCAGCATCGCCGGGCTGCGCCTCGACCGCATCTCGGTCGATGTGGACAGCAGCATCGCGGGCAACGGCGGCTCGCGCAGCGACATGGCACCCAGCCCCAAGTTCTCGCTGGTCTTCGGGCCATGGGCGAACACCGAGCTCTTTGCCAACACCGGCTGGGGCTTTCACAGCAACGACGCGCGCGGCATGACCTCGCGCCTGAGCGCCAAGCTCAACCCCGACACGGGCAGCCGCGACGCCACCGAGCGCGCTCAGCCGCTCGTGCGCACGCGCGGCCACGAGCTGGGCCTGCGAGGCGAATGGCTGCCAGGCTGGCACACCAACGTCGCGCTGTGGCGACTCGACCTCGACTCGGAGCTGGTGTTCGTGGGTGACGCGGGCGAGACCGAGGCCAGCGGGGCCTCGCGCCGCCATGGCATCGAGGTCGGTCAGCACTGGCAACCGGTCCCCGGCTGGTGGCTCGACCTCGATGTGGCCTGGTCGAAGGCCCGGTTCCGTCAGGCGCAGGGCGACGTCCCCCATGCGGGTCGGCGCGTGCCGGGCGCCGTCGAGCGCGTGGCCTCGTTCGGCCTCACCTTCGACGACAAGGGCCCCTGGACGGGCCAGCTCCAGCTGCGCCACTTCGGCCCGCGCGACCTGATCGAAGACGGCAGCGTGCGCTCGAAGGGCACGACGCTGGCCTACGCGCGACTGGGCCGCAAGCTCACGCCCAGCACACGCGTGTGGATCGATGTCTTCAACCTCTTGAACCGAAAGGTCAGCGACATCGACTACCTCTATGAGTCGCGGCTGGCCAGCGAGCCCAGCGGCCAGGCCACCACCGACCTGCACTCGCACCCGGCCGAGCCGCGCACGCTGCGGGTGAGCCTGCTGGTGTCGTTCTGAACGCGGCAGGCAGGTGACTTTGGTGGCAGGATGGGGGCTGGCCCCTTGTTCTCACCCAGCCGCTCGGCCAGCATGGAGACAGACATGACCCAACGCCGCCTCGCCGCCCTACCGCCCCTCTCAGCCCTTTCCGCCTTCTCCGCCCCCCTGCTTGCAGCCGCCCTGTTCACCCTGGCAGGCGGCGCCCACGCCCAGGTCACCGTCAGCAACGCGTGGGTGCGCGCCACCGTGCCGGGTCAGCAGGCCACGGGCATGTTCGGCACCTTCACCGCCAAGCAGGACAGCACCCTGGTGGGCGCAAGCTCGCCCGTTGCCCACACCGTCGAAGTGCACGAAATGAAGATGGAAGGCGACGTGATGCGCATGCGCGCCATCCCGTCGCTGGCCCTGCCGGCCGGCCAGGCCGTGGCGCTCAAGCCGGGCTCGTACCACGTGATGCTGATGGGCCTGAAAAAGCCCCTGCCCGACGGCAGCAGCGTGCCGCTGAAGCTGGTGATCGAGGACGCTCAGAAGAAGCAGACCACCCTGGACGTCAAGGTGCCGGTCAAGAAGGCCGGGCCAGCACAGGGCACCGATGGCGCCGGGCACGACCACGCCCACGGTCACGGCCACGGCGACCACCAGCACTGACCACCCCGGCCGCGCCTGATGCCGGCTCAGGCGGCCTGGCTGCCGTCCAGCGTCGAAAAGACCCGAGTGAGCCAGCTGCTCAACCGAGCCAGCACCTCGGCGCGTTCGCGCTCGTTGAAGATCTCGTGCGCCAGCCGCTCGAAAGGCCTGGCCTCGACCAGCGCCGGTGGCAGCGCCTGCGCCAGCCGCTGCGAGCCTCGCGGGCTCACGCACCGATCCTGGCCCGACCACATCAGCAGGGTCGGCACCTGCCAGGCGGACGCCCGCGCCAGCACCACGGGCCCGGCGTCGGCGATGAAGCGCCCCAGCAGGCCGCTGATGCGGTCGTGCACCAGCGGGTCCTGCAAGTAGGCCTGCACCACCGCCGGGTCGCTGCAGACCCACTCGGGCTGCAGGCCATTGTTCACGCACAGGTGGGGCAACAGGCGCGGGCCCACTGCCAGCAAGGCCTTCTGCACCGCGCTCAGGCCCGGGTCGATGGCGGGCGACGACAGCACCAGGCCATCGACTGGCAGGTGCCAGCTGGCCGGCCTGGCCGCGAGCCCTTCGGCCACGAAACGCGCCGCCACCAGGCCACCCAGGCTGTGCCCGATCAGCACCAGGGGCCTGGCCGCATCGGCCCCGCGCACCTCACGCAGGAAGGCGCCCAGGTCGCTCAACAGGCTGTCGGGTGCGGCGATGTCGCCCCGCCGACCGCCCGAGCGCCCGTGGCCGCGGTGGTCGAAGCCCCGCACGTCCCAGCCTTGCGCATTGAGGTGGGCCGCCACGTGTTCGTAGCGCCCGATGTGTTCGCCCAGGCCATGCACCAGCACGGCGGTGCCCCAGGCCGGCGAGCCGGCGGTGGAAACGGCACGCCAGTGGCGCGTGTGCAGGCTCAGGCCGTCGGGGGNGTTCATGCTCGCAGTTCCTCTCTGGGGTGTGTGGTGTGTGGGGTCGATGAGGCCGATGTGCCATCAAGGGGGTGCCCGGCCATCCACCAGGCCACGGCATCGCGCTGCGCCTCGGTCAGGTGCAGGCCGAGCTTGCTTCGCCGCCACAGGACATCGTCGGCGCTGCGGGCCCATTCGTGGCGCTGCAGGTGGCGCAACTCGGCTTCGTGCACCCCTGGCACGACCTCTTCGCCCAGGTCGGCCAGGCGCTGCGCCCGGCCCAGCACCATCGCGATGCGCGAGCCGTGCGCGCGCGCCAGCCGGTGGGCCAACTCGGGCGGCAGCCACGGGTGGCGCTGCCGCACGGCCAGCACGAAGGCCGCGAAGTCTTCGTCCGGCCGGCCTTTGGCGCGCACCCATTCGGACAGGTCACCGCCCGGCAGGCTGGCCCCGCGCGTCCAGGCCCCGCGGGCCTCGTCCTGCCTGCCCAGTTGTCGGCAGATGGCGTTCGACGCATCCTCGGCCAGCTGGCGGAAGGTGGTGATCTTGCCGCCCCACACCGTCAGCAGCGGCGCGGCCTGCGAGTCCTGCTCGAGCAGGTAGTCGCGCGTCACGGCAGAGGGGTCGCCCGAGGCGTCGTCGAGCAGCGGGCGCACGCCCGAGTAGGTCCAGACCACGTCGGCGGGCCGGATGGGGCGGGCCAGGTAGCGGCTGGCCTGCTCGCACAGGTAAGCCACTTCGTCGGCCTCGCAACGCGCGTCGCGCGGGTCGCCCGTGACCTCCTGGTCGGTGGTGCCGACGAGGGTGAAGTCGCGCTCGTAGGGGATGGCGAAGACGATGCGGCCATCGGGGCTCTGGAAGATGTAGGCGTGATCGTGGTCGAACTGGCGCGGCACCACGATGTGGCTGCCCTTGACCAGGCGCAGGCTGCGCGTGGCCAGGCGTTCGCCCGACTTCGCCTGGGCCACGTCGCGCAGGAAGCGCTCGGCCCATGGCCCGGCGGCGTTGACCAAGGATCGGGCGCGCACCTGCCGCACGGCGCCCGGGTTGTCCGTGTCGGCCAGGGTGAGCTGCCAGTGCGTGGCGCCCCGCACGGCCTGCACGCAGCGGGTGCGCGTGAGCACGCTGGCGCCGCGCTCGCTCGCGTCGATGGCGTTGAGCACGACCAGGCGGGCGTCATCGACCCAACCGTCGGAGTAGACAAAGCCGCGCTTGAGGTGCGGGTGCAGCGGCACGCCCAGGGCCGAGCGGCGCAGGTCCACCCCGGCCGAGCCCGGCAGCACCTCGCGGCGCGCCAGGTGGTCGTACAGGAACAGGCCCAGGCGGATCAGCCAGGCGGGGCGCATGGACGGGTCGTGCGGCAGCACGAAGCGCAGCGGCCACATGATGTGCGGCGCGCTCTTGAGCAGCACCTCGCGCTCGCCCAGGGCCTTGCGCACCAGGCCGAACTCGCGATGCTCCAGGTAGCGCAGCCCCCCGTGGATGAGCTTGGTGGACGCCGACGAGGTGTGGGCCGCCAGGTCGTCCTGCTCGACCAGGCAGACCGACAGGCCGCGGCCGGCCAGGTCGCGCGCGATGCCCGCGCCGTTGATGCCGCCACCGACCACGAGCACGTCGAATTCACCGGGGGGAAGGGGGCGGGAGGCGGCCATGGACAGCTTTCGTTTTGGGACACACGCAAATCAAACGAATGCGCGTTTTGCTCGTTTTAAGGCTGTCGCATTTTCGTTATCCCGGGTGTCCGCGTCAAGCGGGCACGCGTAGACTGCGGGGGTTTCGTTTCCGAAAACCCCTTCCACGCCCCAGAACATGAGCATCAAGGCCCGCCACGCTGCCCTGCTTGACGAGGTCCGCGCCCGCAGTTCGGCCACCGTCGAGGCCCTGGCCGAACAGTTCGGCGTCACCTTGCAGACCGTGCGCCGCGACGTGCAGCAGCTCGCCGACGCCGGCCTGCTCACGCGCTTTCACGGCGGCGTGCGCCTGCCTTCGTCCACCACCGAGAACATCGGCTACCGCCAGCGCCAGGCCCTGCAGGCCGACGAAAAAGCGCGCATCGCGCGCGCGGTGGCCGAACGCGTGCCGCACAACTGCTCGCTCATCCTCAACATCGGCACCACGACCGAGGCGGTGGCGCGCGAGCTCATGCACCACCGCGGCCTGCGCGTCATCACCAACAACCTGAACGTGGCCGCCATCCTGGCCGACAACGCCGACTGCGAGGTCATCATCGCCGGCGGGGTCGTGCGCTCGCGCGACCACGGCATCGTCGGTGAGGCCACCGTGGACTTCATCCGCTTGTTCAAAGTCGACATCGCGCTGATCGGCATCAGCGGCATCGAGGCCGACGGCTCGCTGCGCGACTTCGACTACCGCGAAGTGAAGGTGGCGCGCGCCATCATCGAGCACGCCCGCCAGGTGTGGGTGCTGGCCGACCAGAGCAAGTTCGGGCGCGAGGCCATGGTGCACCAGGCCCGCCTCGACGAGGTGGACATGCTGTTCACCGACGCGCCCCCGCCCGAGCCCTTCCCCCAACTGCTGGCCGACGCCGGCGTGACCTGTGTGGTGGCCCCATGAACACGACCTTTGCGACGACACCGACCTACCTGCTCGCCCTCGACCAGGGCACCTCCAGCTCGCGCAGCATCCTCTTCACGCCCGAGGGGCAGATCGCGGCCATGGCCCAGCGCGAGCTCACGCAGGTCTACCCGCAACCCGGCTGGGTCGAGCACGACGCGCGCGAGATCTGGCGCATCCAGCTCGAGACCGCACGCGAGGTGCTGGCCAAGGCCGGCGCCACGCCGCAGCAGGTGCGCGCCATCGGCATCACCAACCAGCGCGAGACCGTGGTGGTGTGGAATCGCCGCACCGGCGAGCCGATCCACCACGCCATCGTCTGGCAGGACCGCCGCACCGAGGCCTTCTGCGCCGACCTGCGAGCGCAAGGTGCAGACACCTTCGTGCAGCAACGCACCGGCCTGCGCATCGACGCCTACTTCTCGGCCACCAAGCTGCGCTGGGTCCTCGACCACGTCGACGGCGCGCGCGCGGCGGCCGAGCGCGGCGAGCTGGCCTTCGGCACCATCGACAGCTGGCTGATCTGGCACCTGACCGAAGGCCGCGAGCACCTCACCGACGTGAGCAACGCCTCGCGCACGATGCTGCTGAACATCCACACGGGCGACTGGGACGACGACCTGCTCTCGCTGTTCGGCATCCCGCGCTCGCTGCTGCCCGACGTGCGCCCATCGTCCGGCGACTTCGGCCACACGACGCTGCTCGGTGGCCAGCTGCCCATCGGCGGCGTGGCCGGTGACCAGCAGGCATCGCTGTTCGGGCAGGCGTGCTTCCGTCCCGGCCTGGCCAAGAACACCTACGGCACCGGCTGCTTCATGCTGATGCACACCGGTGACCAGGCCCAGACCAGCCGCAACGGCCTGCTGACCACGGCCGCCGCGCAACCGGACGGGCAGCGCGTCTACGCGCTCGAAGGCAGCGTGTTCATCGGCGGGGCGGTGGTGCAGTGGCTGCGCGACGGCCTGCAGGCCATCCGCGCCTCGGGCGAGGTGCAACAGCTGGCCGAAAGCGTGCCCGACGCCGGCGGCGTGGTCTTCGTGCCCGCCTTCACGGGCCTGGGCGCGCCCTATTGGGCGGGCGACGCGCGCGGCGCCATCCTGGGCCTGACGCGCGGCAGCACGGTGGCCCACATCGCACGCGCCGCGCTCGAGAGCATCGCGTTTCAGAGTGCGGCCCTGCTCGAGGCCATGAGCCGCGACGCCGTGGCCCACGGCGGCTCACCGGTGAGCGAGCTGCGCGTGGACGGCGGCGCCTGCGCCAACGACCTGCTCATGCAGATCCAGGCCGACCTGCTGGGCATCCCGGTGGTGCGCCCCAAGGTGATCGAGACCACCGCCCTGGGCGCGGCCTACCTGGCCGGCCTTTCCACCGGCGTCTACCGCAACCTGGGCGAGCTCGAGGCCCAGTGGCAGGTGGACCGGCGCTTCCTGCCCACGCTCTCGCGCGCCGACGCCGCGGCCCGCATGGCGCGTTGGGAACACGCGGTCAGGCAGACGCTGGCGCCCTGAGCCGTCGCGCACCTGCGCAATCCGGCACACAGGCGTCCTCGGCGATCAGGATTTGCACCGATTCGCCACCTCACGGGCTGGGGGAAGCTGGCTGCTTGCGCACAATGGCGCACCTCGTCCGGGGTCCGGACGCCACAACCCAGCGGAGCCCTCGCATGCCCTCATCGCAAGCCCACATCGACCGCCGCCAGTGGCTGGCTCTCGCGCTGGGCACCCTCGCCTGGCCGATGCAGGCCCAGGCCCAGGCCACCATCAAGGTCGATGGCGTCGAGGTGCCCACCACGAGCGTGGTGCGCGGCAAGAAGCTGGTGCTCAACGGCGCCGGGGTGCGCCGCCGTGGCTACTACAAGTCCAACATCGTCGCGCTCTACCTGCCCGAGCGCCTGACCACGCTGGACGCCATCATGAAGCTCGACGGCCCCAGGCGCATCCAGATGCTGCTGCTGCGCGACTTCTCGCAATCGACCGTCTCGCGCATCTTCCTGGCCGACTTCAAACAGGCGGCCACCGACACCGAGTTCAAGGCGCTCATCAACGAGGTGGCCGAGATCGGCGCCATCTACAACAACGTCAAGCGCGTCGAGCAGGGCGACAAGGTCAACATCGACTGGCAGCCGGGCGCGGGCATCATCGCCTCGCTCAACGACCGCCAGCTCAACGACAAGCCCATCAACAACGAGCTGGCCTACCAGATCTACCTGCGCATGTTCATGGGCCCCGGCGTGCCCGAGGATCTGCGCAACCGGCTGCTCGGCCTGAGCAACTGAGCCCGCTCGATCGGCGTCCTGCACCGGGCCCGCCGAACCACGCCCCGGGCGCCGCGCGGCCCCTGGAGGTCAGCGCGCCTTGGACGAGCCTTTGCGCAGCATGACCCACACCGCGCCGTGCGCGGCCAGGCCGATGCCCCAGGCCCAGGCCACGATGCCGGCCCAGTTGTGCTGCGACGACGTCGCCTGGTTGATGTACACCAGACCACCGATGACCGCCGCGTAAACGACGGCGTGGATGACGAAGCTGAGCTGAAGGAGGTTGCGTGACGCGGCCATGGGGGACTTCAAAAGCGGTTGGAAACCGAACGGACCAAGGGAAACCGAGCCGCTATCATCCTCAGCGGCGACCGGCCAGACTTGCCCCGACGCGCCAGCCGACTTGACCCGCCGCGCCGCATCCGCCCCCCCATGTCCCGAAATGCCCCGCCCGGCACCCCGCCACGCCCCAAGCCCCCCGTCCCAAAAGCCCCCCATTCAGACGCCTCGGCGCTGATGGCCTGGGTGCTGGCCGGCAAATGCGCGGCCGAGCGACGCGGCATCGACGCCGAGGCCTTGCTGCGCGAGGTGGGCCTGGACCTGCACACCCGCCCCGACCCGATGTCGCGCCAGTCCGCTGCCCGCGGCCTGGCCTTCTGGCAACTGGCCATGCGCGCCGCCGACGACGAGCTGCTGGGCGTGGACGTCGCCCTCCAGTCGGTGCCCATGACCCTCAACGCCCTCGGCTACGCCTTCATGGCCTCGGAGAACCTGGGGCAGATGTACACCCGGGTGGCGCGCTACGCCCACGTCGTCACCGACGCCTGCGAAATCACCTTCACCGTCGAGCCCCACGGGGTGGGCCGGCTGGCCATCAGCGGTGACCAGCGCCTGCTCGCGGGGGTGGACGCGCGAACCGCCTGGAGCCTGTTCGACTACGCCATGGTCAGCGTGGTGCGAGGCTCGCGACTGCTCTACGGCCGCGATTTCGCGCCCCTGGAGTTGCGCCTGCAGCGCCCCCGCCCGCAGTCGCCGGCCCGCTATGAAAAGCTGCTGGGCTGCCAGCCGGTCTACAACTGCGAGGACAACGCCGTGCTGGTGGACGCGGCCTCTCTGACGCGAGCGCTGGCCTTCGCCAACCACGAGGTGGCCCGCGCCAGCGAAGAAGCCGTCGAGCGGCACCACGCCCGGCACCACCGCCACTGGCAGCACCAGCAGGGGCACGAAGCCAGCGGCCTGTCGGCGCGGCTTGCGGCCGTGCTGCCCGACCTGCTGCCCAGCGGCGAGCCCAAGCAAAAGGACGTGTGCGAGCGCCTGGGCCTGAGCCAGCGCAGCTTCCAGCGCCGCCTGGCCCAGGAGCAGACCACCTTCCGCGATGTGCTCAACGCGACGCGGCAGCACCTGGCGCTGGCCCACCTGCGCGCAGGCGAGCACTCCGTCAGCGAGGTGGCCTTCCTGCTGGGTTTCGCCGAAGTCAGCGCCTTCACCCGCGCCTTCAAGCGCTGGACGGGCCACTCACCCCGGGCCTGGCGCAGCCTGGAGGCCGACGCCGCCCCACGCTGAGGCCCGTGCGGCAAAACCTGTCGAGGAACCTGGCGCAAACCCTGTCGCGATTCACCGCATCCTGTCGCGATGTGCCATTCTCATGTCGCGATCGATCGCTTTCAATCCGACCATGCGACACCCCCTGCCCGCCACCGCCAACGAGCTCATCCCCTTCCCGTGCGCCAGCGCCTGGGTGCGCGCCGCGGCCCTGTGCCACATCAACCTGCCGCCGCTGCTGGAGCAGGCCGGCCTGGGCATCGACCACCAGGGGGCGCACCACATCCGCCGCGCCGGCATGCTCGAGATGATGATGCGCTGCGTGGGCCAGGCGGCGCCGACGCACCACTTTCCGCTGGTCATCGGCGAATGCCATGGTTTCGACACCCTGCCCGCCATCGAGACCTTCCTGGCCACCAGCCCCACGGTGCGCGAGGCCATGCCTGCGCTGAACTGGACCAGCCAGCTGTTCCACGGCCTGCACATCCACCTGGTCGAGGGCAAGCATGAATCGGCCATCGTCATCGAGGTCGAGCAGCTCGATGGCGATCCGCCCAAGGCCGCCGGCTACTTCGCCGAGGTCTCCATGGCCAGCCTCAACAAGTTCAGCCGCATGCTGCTGGGCGGGCGCAGCATGGCCACGCGCGTCGAGTTCGAACACGACCCCGGCCCGCTGCGCTCGGTCTGCGAGATGCAGTTCGGCGTGCCCGTGCGCACCCGCCAGTCGCGCAACGCCGCCGTCTTCCCCACCGCGATGCTCGACATGCGCCTGCCCGGGGCCCTGCCCGAGTTGCACCGCCAGCTGCAAGGCGTGATCGAGCAGAGCCTGCCCGCGCCCCGCTTCACCACGCTGGCCGAGCGCATCGAGCTGCTGTTTCGGCAGCAGCCGAAGTGGATGGGCCAGGGCATCCAGAACGTGGCCGAGCACCTGGGCCTGCACCCGCGCACGCTGCAGCGACGCCTCAAGGACGAAGGCCAGGTCTACGGCGACATCCAGACCCGCAGCCGCTACGAGCACGCGGTCACGCAGCTCAAGGTCGGCCAGGTCGACATCGACACCCTGAGCGAGACCCTGGGCTTCACCGACCGCAACAGCTTCACGCGCGCCTTCAAGCAATGGACGGGCATGGCGCCGCGCGACTTCCGCCGCCTGCACCGCTGCATGGCCTCGCCGCCGGACACCGCACCACAAGCCGCTGAAGCGCAGGCCGGTTGAGGCCCAGCGGATCAGGCCCGGCGCGCCTGGGCCACGTCCACAGGGCCTTGCGGTCGGCCAAAGTGCTTGATGCCCAACGCCTGCTCGCTGTAGGTCCACAGCTGGCGCGCCAGCTCGGGGTCGCGGCTGGGCCGGCTGCCCCGCTCCACCTTCTTGCGGAACCAGTGCTGGCCTGACTGTGTCAAGGCCGGCGAGGTGGCCAGGAAGATCTGCGTCTGCGCGCCTTCGCGCTCGGAAATCAGCCCCGGGGCGATGAGGGCGTTGAACAGGCTGGGCGTGCCGCGCCAGATCTCGGTCTTGACCGAGCCCGGGTGGAAGGAATTGACCAGCACCTTCGAGCCTTTGAGCCGCCGGGCCAGCTCGCGCACGAACAGCAGGTTGGCCAGCTTGGAGCGGCCATAGGCCCGAAAAGGCGCCGCCATCAGGAAGGTGCTGGGCGAAGGCTCGCGCAGGCTGTCGAAGTCCAAGCCCCCGCCAAAGAAATGCGCCACCGAGCTGGTCACCACGATGCGCCCGGCCGGGGCGGCCTCGACCAATGGCAGCAACTGGTGCGTGAGCATGAAGTGCCCCAGGTGCGTGGTGGCGAACATGAACTCGTGCCCCGTCGAGCCCGTGCGCAGCGCAGGTGTGAACAGCCCGGCGTTGAGCACCAGCGCGTCGATGCGGTCCCAACGGGCCCGCACCTGCTGCGCGAAGGCCACCACGGCATCGGGCTGAGACAGGTCCAGCGCATGAAAGCTCAGTTGAGCCCCCGGGTGCTCGGCCTGGATGGCGGCGAGCACGGCCTCGCCCTTGCTGGCGTCCCTCGCGGCCACGATGACCTCGCAGCCCTGCGCGGCCAGCGCCCGCACCGTTTCCTTGCCGATGCCGGCGCTGCCGCCGGTCACCAAGGCGCGCTTGGGTGGATGAGGTGACATGGGGACTCCTGATGGTTCGGGCTGATGGGTTTGACTGCCCGACTGTAGGCAGCCCGCCCCGCCCCCGCCAAGGGAAACCGTGACAGAGATGGGGAATGTGGCGACACGCCCATCCGGGCGGACGGTAAGATGCCCCCATGCGTCGCTTCGTCGCCCTCCTTTTGCTGGTGCTGCTTCCGCTGCAAGCCGTCTGGGCTGCGGCGGCGCCGTACTGCCAGCACGAAGGCGGCGCCGCGAGCCACCACATCGGGCACCACCAGCCCGAACACCAGCACGCCGACGCGGCCCAGCCCTCGTCTGCCGATGGCGAGGGCCACCACGACGGCACCAATGGTGCCGGCGCCGAGCACAGCGACTGCCACGTCTGCCATGGCGGCACGGTGCTGGCCCACGAAGTGCGCCTTGCGCAGGTGATGTCCACCACCACCCAGCCCGTGCCCACCGTGGCCCACGGCCTGCCGGCGCCGCCCGGCGAGCGCCCTGAACGGCCCAAGTGGCCCGCCCTCGCCTGATCGGCGAGGTGGCACTGGCCTGCCCCTTTCAACACCCTGGACACCGTTGACCTCTGTGTCCGCGCCCCTTCGCGGGTGACGGACACCGCCTGACGCCTTGCGTGCGTGAGGCCAGGTGTGCCTCGCCGATGCCGTCCGACCTCTTGACCAAAAGACGCATCGCATGCACCGACACCAACGCCCCCTGTGGGGCGCGCCCCTGCGCATGGCCACCTGCCTCGCCCTCGCGGGCGCTGCCATGGCCGCCCACGCGCAGCCCCCCGACACCCTTGCCCAGGCCTTCGAGCAAGCCTGGGCCACGCAACCCCTGCCCCAGGCCCTGTCCGCGCGGCGCAGCGCGCTGGCGGCTTCACGCCAGGCCGCCGACGCCTGGACGGCCCAACCCGCGGCGCTGGAATTGCGCACAAAGACCGACCGCCCCGGCACCGACCGGGGCGCGCAGGAGCTGGAAGTTGGCGTGGCCCTGCCCTTGTGGCTGCCCGGCCAGCGCTCACGCAGCCAGGCCCTGGTCACGCAGGAGGAACAGGCCCTGGACGCGCGGCTGGACAGCGCCCGGCTCCAGCTCGCTGGCCAGGTGCGCGAAGCCTGGTGGGCCTGGCAGCGCGCACGCGCCGAGCTGGCCCTGGCGGGCGCTCAGGTCGAACATGCGCAGGCGCTGAGCCAGGACGTGCACCGCCGCGTGCGCGCCGGCGACCTCGCACCCGCCGACGCGCACCAGGCCGATGGCGCGCTGGCGCTGGCCCAATCGGCCCAGGCCCGCGCCGAAGGACAAAGCGTGCAGGCGTGGCAGGCCCTGCAAGGGCTGTTGGGCAGCGCGCAACCATGGCCCTCTGCCGCCCCATCCACCCCGGGTCCCACCGGCGCCGAGCCCACCCCGGGTGAGGTCTCGGCCGACCTTGCCCAACACCCCCTGGTGCGCGACCTCGACCAGCAAGCCGCCACGGCCCGCCAGGCGGCCGAGCTGGCCGACACGCAATCGCGCGCCAACCCCGAGCTGCTGCTGGGCACCGTGCACAGCCGTGACCAGCGCGGCGAGCCCCGGCAACGCCAGCTCACCGTCGGCCTGCGGCTGCCATGGGGCGAGTCGCCCGCGCAGCGCGCCCTGGCGGCACGCGCGCACGCCGACGCCACCGAGCTGAGCGTGCAGGCCGCGCGCCAGCACCAGCAAGCCCAGGCCACGCTCGACGGCGCGCAAGCCCGATGGCGAGCCGCCCAGCGCGCGCACGAGGCCGCACAGCGGCGCGCCACCCTCGCTCACGAAACCCAGGCCTTCTTCGACAAGTCCTTCCGCCTGGGCGAGACCGACCTGCCCACGCGACTGCGCATCGCGCAGGAAGCGCAGGAAGCCGCCCGCCAGGCCTCACTGGCCGCCATCGACCTGGCTGCCGCCGCGTCCGCCTGGCGCCAGGCTGCGGGGCTGCTGCCGCAGTGACCGCCATGTCCGCCCACCTCACAAGCATCCAACGCCCCCTTCACATGTCCAAGACGCTCACCCCACGACTGCGCCTGGCCGGCATCGGCCTGGCCCTGATCGGCGCCCTGCCCCTGGTGCCCAATGCCTGGGCTCACGGCGACCACGATCACGACGACACCCCACCGCCGGCCACCCTGCTGCGCGAGGCCCCTCGGCGCCAGGCCGATGGCAGCGTGCTCATGCCCAAGGCGGCCCAGCAGCAACTGGGCCTGCGCACCCAGGCGGCGCAGGCCGGCTCATGGCCCCAGGCCTTCGAGCTGCCCGGCAAGGTCGTGATGGACCCCAATGCCGGCGGCCGCGTGCAGGCCGCACTCGCCGGCCGCGTGGTGGCCGGCCCGCGCGGCCTGCCATCGCTGGGCCAGGCCGTGCGCCAGGGCCAGGTGCTGGCCCACATCGAGCCCACCACCGGCTCGCTGGAGCAGGCCGGCCTGCGCGCTCAGCAGGCCGAGTTGCGCGCCAACTTGCAGGTGGCCGAGCGTCGCCTGGCCAGGCTGCGCGAACTCGCCGACACCGTGGCCCGCAAGGACATCGAAGCCGCCGCCGCCGAGGTCGAGGGGCTGCGCGCACGGGTGGTCGCCTTGGGACAAGGCCTGTCGCGCCGCGATGCGCTCGTCGCACCGGTCTCCGGTGTCATCGCCTCGGCCCACGTGGTGGCCGGCCAGGTCGTGCAGGCCGGCGACGTGCTCTACGAGGTCGTCGACCCGCGCCGCCAGCGCATCGAGGCCCTGGTGCGCGACCCGGCCCAGGCCCAGCAGATCGGCTCGGCCCACCTCGCGCTCGGCGACACCAGCGTGCCGCTGCGCCTGGTCGGCGCCGCCCGCAGCCTGCGCGACCAGGCCTTGCCCATCGCCTTCAGCGGTGACGCGCAGGCCCTGAGCGGCCTCGTGCTGGGCCAGACCGTGAAGGTGATCGCACAGACCCGCGAGACCCTGCCTGGCCTGGCCCTGCCCCGCTCCGCGCTCGTCAAGGGTGCGGGCAACCAGGACATCGCCTGGGTGCAGACCGCGCCCGAACGCTTCGAGCCGCGCTGGGTCACCCACGCCCCCCTGGACGGCTCGAGGGTGCGCATCACCGCCGGGCTGAAAGCCGGCGAGCAGGTGCTCACACAAGGCGCGAGCCTGGTCAACCAGGTCCGCTGAGAAGGAGCCCACGATGTTCAGATGGCTCCTCGACACCGCCCTGGCCAACCGACTGCTGGTGCTGCTGACCGCAGCCGTGCTGATGGCCCAGGGCGCCTACACGCTCTCGCGCACCCCGGTCGATGTCTTCCCCGACCTGAACCAGCCGACCGTCACACTGATGACCGAGGCCGGCGGCATGGCCCCCGAAGAGGTCGAACAGCTCATCACCTTCCCGCTGGAGACGGCCCTCAACGGCCTGCCGGGTGTGCAGGCGGTGCGCTCCACATCGAGCGCCGGCCTGTCCTTCGTCTACGTCACCTTCGTCTGGTCCACCGACATCTACCGCGCGCGGCAGATGGTGGCCGAGCGCCTGGGCACCATGGGCGAGGGCCTGCCTCAGGGCATCACGCCGCACATGGGGCCGGTGAGCTCGATCATGGGCGAGATCATGCAGATCGCCATCCCCATCGACACGGCCAAGGTCTCGCCCATGGCGGTGCGCGAGCACGCCGACTGGGTGCTGCGCCCGCGGTTGATGGCCATCCCCGGCGTGGCCCAGGTCATCCCGATTGGCGGCGAGGTGCGGCAGTTCCAGGTGCAGCCCGAGCCCGAGCGCATGGCCGAGATCGGCGTCACGCTCGATCAGCTCAGCGATGCCCTGCGCGGCTTTTCGGCCAACACCTCGGGGGGCTTTCTCGAACGCAATGGGCGCGAGTACCTGATCCGGCACCTGGGCCGCACCACCGAGCTGGCCCACCTGCAGGACCTGGTGATCGCCTCGCGCAACGGCCAGCCCGTGCTGCTGCGGCAAGTGGCCAACGTGGCGTTCGCGCCCGCCATCAAGCGAGGTGACGCGGGCTTCGAAGGGCAACCCGCCGTCATCCTCGGCATCCAGAAGCAGCCTTCGGCCGACACCCTCGCGCTGACGCGGGCCATCGAGTCGGCGCTGCAGGGCATGCGCGGCTCGCTGCCAGCGGGCATGGCCGAGCCACGCGTGACCTTCCGCCAGGCCAGCTTCATCGAGGCCTCGGTGAACACGCTGCAAGGCAAGCTCGTCGGTGCCGCGGTGTTCGTGGCGGTGATCCTCTTCGTCTTCCTGGGCACGTGGCGCCCCACCCTGATCGCGTTGACGGCCATCCCTGTGTCCATCTTCGCCACGGTGCTGGTGTTCCGCTGGTTCGGGCTGTCGATCAACACGATGACGCTGGGCGGCCTGGCGATTGCCATCGGCGGGCTGGTGGACGACGCCGTGGTGGACGTGGAGAACATCCTGCGTCGATTGAAGATCGAGCGCACCAAGCCCGAAGACCAAAGGCTGCCCTGGCTGCAGGTGGTGCGCGACGCCTCGATGGAGGTGCGCTCGGGCATCCTGTACGCCACCGCCATCATCGTGCTCGTCTTCCTGCCGCTGTTCGCGCTGCCGGGCATCGAAGGTCGGCTGTTCGTGCCGCTGGGCATCGCCTTCATCGTCTCGACGCTGGCTTCGCTGCTGGTGTCGGTGACGGTCACGCCGGTGCTGGCCTCGTGGCTGCTGCCGCGCATGGCCGCCGATGGGCATGGCGACACGAAGGCGCTGGCCTGGCTGAAGGGGCACTACGAAGCGGCGCTGCGGCGCGTGCTGGCCCACCCGCGTCGCGCGGTGGCCGCGGCGGCCGTGGCGGTGCTCGCCGCGCTGGCCGCGGTGCCCTTCTTTCCGACCACCTTCCTGCCGCCCTTCAACGAGGGCACGCTGCTCATCGGGCTGCGGCTGAACCCGGGTGTCACGCTGGCCGAGTCATCGGCGCTGGCGGCCCGGGCCGAACGCCTGGTGCGCGAGGTGCCCGAGGTCACGCACGTGGGGCGGCGCAGCGGCCGCGCCGAACTCGACGAACACGCCGAAGGGGTGCACGTCAGCGAACTGGACGTGGGCATCAAGCCCGCATCGGAGCTCACGCGCAGCATGGCCGAGGTGCAGGCCGACATCCGTGCGAGGCTGGCCTCGCTGCCTGCGGCCATCGCCATCGGTCAGCCCATCTCGCACCGCATCGACCACATGCTCTCGGGCGTGCGCGCGCCGATCGCCATCAAGCTCTTCGGTGAAGACCTCGACACCCTGCGCACCCAGGCCGAGGCCCTGCGCGCGCGGCTGGCCGACATCCCTGGCGTGGCCGACCTCGAAGTCGAAAAGCAGGTGCAGGCGCCACAGGTCAAGGTGCGCATCGACCACGAGGCCGCATCCCGCCTGGGTGTGCCGGTGTCGCAGGCGCTCGCGGCCTTGCAGACCTTGGTGGAAGGCGCCGAGCTCGCTCAACTCAGCGAGGGCAACCGGCGTTTCGCATTGGTGCTGCGCCTGCCCGAGCAAGCGCGCACCCTCGAAGGCCTGGGCCAGGTGCTGCTGGAGTCGCCCGATGGGCGCGTGCCGCTGTCGATGATCGCCAGCATCGAGGACGGGGACGGCCCCAACCAGGTCAGCCGCGAAGACGGTCGCCGCCGCATCGTGCTGTCGGCCAGCGCGCAAGGCCGGGCCTTGTCGGACGTGGTCGCCGACATCCGGCAGGCCATTGCCGAGCACACCTTGCCAAGCGGCCACTTCGTGACCGTGGGCGGCCAGTTCCAGGCGCAGGAAGAAGCCAGCCGGCTGGTGGGCCTGCTGTCCATCGTCTCGCTGGTGCTGATGTTCGCGGTGCTGCACACGCGCTACCGCTCGGCGCGCCTGGCAGGGCTCATCATGGCCAACATCCCGCTGGCGCTGGTGGGGGCGGTGCTGGGGTTGTGGCTGTCGGGGCAGCCGCTGTCGGTGGCCGCCATGATCGGCTTCGTCACGCTGGCGGGCATCTCGGTGCGCAACGGCATCCTCAAGGTCAGCCATTGGCTCAACCTGATGAGGCTGGAGGGCGAGCGCTTCGACCAGGCCATGATCGTGCGCGGCTCGCTGGAGCGCCTGAGCCCCGTGCTGATGACGGCGCTGGTGACGGCCTTCGCGCTGGCACCGCTGCTGTTCGAGGCCGAGCGGCCGGGCACCGAGATCCTGCACCCGGTGGCGGTGGTGATCTTCTCGGGGCTGATCAGCTCGACGCTGCTCGACACCTTCCTCACGCCGGTGCTGTTCTGGCTGTTCGGCAGGCAGGAAGCGCAAAGGCTGGTTGACGAGGAAACCGGGCGTGCGGCAGAGGCCTTCTGAGCGCCAGGGCGTGGCGACAGCTCAGCGCAGCAGCTGCCACGCCAGCCCAGCCAGGCCCGATGCCAGCACCACCGGGATCACGCCGACCTTGAAACGAAACAGGGCCAGTGCCGCCCCCGCACCGATCAAGGCGGCCGCCCATTCAACGGCCCCACCGAAGCCCTGCGGCCACAGCACGTGGTACGCGAAGAACACCGCCAGGTTGGCGATCACGCCCACCACCGCGGCCGTGATGCCCGTCAGTGGCGCGGTGAAACCCAGCTTGCCATGGGTCGATTCGATGAACGGCGCGCCCAGGAAGATGAAGCAGAACGAGGGCAGGAAGGTGAAGAACGTGACGACACCCGCCGCCACGATGCCGGCCAACGGCAAGGCCTCCGGCCCGAACAAGGCCTTCGTCCAGCCCCCCACGAAGCCCACGTAGGACACCACCATGATCAGCGGCCCAGGCGTGGTCTCGCCCAGCGCCAGGCCGTCGATCATCTGCGCAGGCGTGAGCCACTGGAAGTGCTCGACCGCGCCCTGGTAGACGTAGGGCAGCACCGCGTACGCACCGCCGAAGGTCAGCAGCGCCGCCTTGGTGAAGAACCACGCCATCTGCGTGAGCACGGCGTCCCAGCCCAGCCACCACGTCAGCGCGCCGATGCCCGTGGCCCACAAGGCCAGGCTCACCCCCAGCAGGCGCCAGAAGCGCCCCCAGGTGAAGCGCGCGTGGTGCGGCGTCGGCGTGTCGTCATCGATGACGGCGGGTGCGTGGGACGCTCGCGCCGCGCCATGACCGCCCCCCACCATGAACTTCTCGGGCGCCAAGCGCCCACCAACGAACCCTGTCACGCCTGCCACCAGCACGATCAGTGGGAATGGCAGGCCCAGCGCGAAGATGGCCACGAAGGCCGCCGCCGCGATGCCCCACAACCAGCCGTTCTTGAGCACCCGCGAGCCAATGCGCACCGCCGCCGACACCACGATGGCCGTGACCGCCGGCTTGATGCCGTACAGCGCCCCGGCCACCGCCGGCACGTGCCCCCAGGCCAGGTAGACCCACGACAGCGCGATCAGGATGAACAGCGAGGGCAGCACGAACAAGCCACCCGCCACGATGCCGCCCCAGGTGCGGTGCATGAGCCAGCCGATGTAGGTGGCCAGCTGCTGCGCCTCCGGACCTGGCAGCACCATGCAGTAATTCAAGGCATGCAGGAAACGGCGCTCCGAAATCCAGCGCTTTCGCTCGACCAGGTCCTCGTGCATGAGCGCGATCTGCCCGGCCGGCCCCCCGAAGCTGAGAAAGCCCAGGCGAAGCCAGTAGAGGAAAGCTTGCCAGAAGGTGGGGGGCGTCGGGGGGACGTCAAGCGGATGTTCGTTCACGGGAAAGGGACCGGTGGCAACGGGCGCGGTCGTCGCCCTCGTGCGGCAGTCGCCATGCTATCCCTGTCAGGCACCCATCCCGTGACCGATTCACGCACTGGCCCCACCCTGCCACGCCCTGGGGGTCATGTGCGTTCGCACAGGCGACGAAATCACAAGGGTTTCCTGCATCGATCGGCCCCTGCCCTTGTTGACTTCACCTTCAGCCAGCCCCACCGCGGCGGCCCACCCACCCGCCATGCCTGCGGTGCAACAGCAGGCCCTGCGCAGGCTGCTGCTGACCCTGCCGTCCTACTCCGGCGCCATGCTGCTGATGTACGGCGGGGCCTGGCTGGGCCTGCTGCCCTGGGAGCGCGCGCACCTGGTCGCCACCTTCATGGCCACGGGCCTGTGCGGCTTCTGGCTGCTGTTGCGCAGCGGCGCCACCTTGAGCTGGCGCGACCCGATGGCGGTGTTGCCCCAGGTCATCTTCGGCGTGCTCACCATTGCCTTGACCTACCACCTCATCGAGGTCAGCCGCAGCGTGACCCTGCTGTGGTTGTCGGTGATCGCGATCTACGACATGCGGCGCCTGCCCACGCGGCACATCGTCTGGGTCATCGCCACCGCCACCGCTTGCCAGTTGCTGAACTTCGCGAGCATCTGGGTCGCCACCCCCGACCCGGACGTGCGCATCAACGAGCTGATGAACCTGGGCTGCATGGCGCTGCTGCTGCCCACGCTGGTCTATGTATCGGCCAGCGCGCGTGCCACGATGAAGCGACGCAAGCAGCAAAACCTGGCGCTGGAGCAGACGCTGCAGGCGTTGGAGTTCCTCTCCGAGCACGACACGCTCACCGGCCTGCACAACCGCCGCCGCATGCTGGATGACTTGCAGCAGGAAGCGCGCAAGGCCCTGCGATTCAATCGGCCATTCACGCTGGCCATCCTCGACATCGATCACTTCAAGCGCGTCAACGACGAACACGGCCACGCCACGGGGGATGCCGTGCTGCAGGCCTTTGCCAGCCTGGTGGCCGCCGAGTTCGGCGGGCCCATCGACACCTCGGCACGCTGGGGTGGCGAAGAGTTCGTCGTGCTGATGCCGGAATCCGGGGCGGCCCTGGCGAGCCAGCGTCTGCTGGCCCTGCGCGACTGCGTGCATGCTTTCGACTGGTCCGCCATCCGGCCGGGCCTGCGCATCACCTTCTCGGCGGGCCTGGCCGAGCACCGCGAAGGCCCGGTCGCACGACTGATCGACCAGGCGGACCAGGCCCTGTACGAAGCCAAACGCCAGGGCCGCGACCGCGTGGTGCCCCACATCGAGCCAGACCCCAGCCTGGCAGGTGTCCGGGCCGCCCACGCCAGGCTGGCCACGCAAAAGCGGATGGCTTCTCCCCCCATCGCCGACACCGCAACGGCCCTGTGGCAACATGCCCTGGCCCGGGATGCGCGCCCCAAAGCCCGCCCGCCCTTGCGTGGCACTCGGGAGCCCATCGGCTGGGTCGCCTGGCTGCTGGGCCCGGACCGGACCATCCGCAAGCAGCTGAGGCTGGTGCTGATCTCGTCGGCCATGTACCTGTTCTGGTTGGGCGCGGTGCTGTTCCACGCCATCCCCAACCAGGTCTTTCCGACCTGGCTCAATGCGCTGCTGGTGGCCCACATCACGCTCGGGGCCGTCGTTCCGCCGCTGCTGATCCGCAGTGGCTGGTCACAGCGCTGCAAGGACCCGGGGCTCATGGCCGAACAGATCATCTGGAGCAGCGCCATGCTGGTGGCCGGCTACGTGTTCTCGCCGCTGGCCAAGGGGGCCATTCTGGCCGTGCTGTGTCAGGTGCTGGTGTTCAGCTTCGGCTCGGTGTCGGTGCAGCGCTCACGTCAGTTGGGGGTCTCGGTGATCGGCATGCTGGCGCTGGCCTGGGTCGCGCTGGCCACCTGGGGCGGCCTGAGCCCCAACGAGCTTTCCACCGAGGGCTTGCGCATCGCCATGGCCTGCAGCGTGTTGCTGCTGCTGACCCTTCAATCTCAGCACTTCAGCCGCATGCGCGAACTGGCCACGCTGGAGCGCAAGAAGCTCAACGAGGCCATCGGACAAGTCCGCCGCCTGAGCACCACCGACGCACTGACCGGTCTGCCGAACCGACAGCACCTGCACGAGGTGCTCGACCACGAATCCGAGCGCAACACCCTTCACCAACGAGGCCTGTGCCTGGCCCTGGTCGACCTGGACCACTTCAAGCGCATCAACGACACCCTGGGCCACCAGGTGGGCGACGAGGTCCTCGCCAACTTCGCTCAGTTGGCCAGGCAGAGCCTGCGCGAAGTGGACACGGTCGGGCGATGGGGCGGTGAGGAGTTCCTCATCGTGATGCCCGCAGGCTCACCCGTGGGGCCGCAGCGCCTGCTCGAGGAGGTGGTGGTCATGGCCTTGTCCGTGCAGGCGCCCGATTTGCGCGTGACCTTCTCAGCTGGTCTGGCCATGCACGTCAGCGGCGAGACCTGGGAGGCCACGCTCGAGCGGGCGGACCAGGCGCTGTACGCGGCCAAGCGCGCCGGTCGCAACCGCTGTCACGAAGCCGCCTTGCCCACCTGAGCCGGGGCCTTGTTCAGAGAATCCAGCTCGAGGTTCAAGGCCAGCACGTTGACCCGAGGCTCGCCCAGGAACCCCAGCCAGGGTTGCTCGGCGTGGCGCTCGACCAGGGCCTGGACCGCCTCGCGCGGCAAGCCCCGGGCCCTCGCCACACGCGCCACCTGGTAGCGCGCCGCGGCCAAGCTGATGTGGGGGTCCAGCCCGCTGCCAGAAGCCGTCACGAGGTCCACCGGGATCGGCTGGACATTGCCCGGATCGGCCTGGCGCAAGGCCTCGACGCGGCCCTTGATGGCATCCGACAGGGCGGGGTTCAACGGGCCCAGGTTCGAGCCCCCCGAGTTCGCGGCGTTGTAAGGCGTGGGCGCCGTGGCCGAGGGGCGCGACCAGAAGTGGCCAGGATCGGTGAACGCCTGGCCGATCAACCGGGAGCCGACGACCCCTTGCCCATCGCCCCGCACCAGGCTGCCCTGTGCCTGATCGGAGAACAGCGCCTGCCCGACCCCGGTCACGACCAGCGGGTAAGCCACGCCAGTGACCAGGCTCAGCAGCAGGAACAGGCTGAGGGCAGGACGAAGGTACGTGTGTGATGTCATGTTCATCTCCTTGTCGGGGCCTCAGACCAGGCCCGATGCACTCAGGACCAGGTCGATCAGCTTGATGCCAACGAAAGGCACCAGCACGCCACCGAGTCCGTAGATCAGCAGGTTGCGGCGCAGCAGCGTGGCCGCCCCCAATGCGCGATAGGGCACGCCCTTGATCGCCAGCGGGATCAGGAAGACGATGATCAGCGCGTTGAAGACCACCGCCGACAGCACCGCCGAGGTCGGGCTGGCCAGGTGCATCACGTTGAGCGCGGCCAGCTGCGGGTAGGTCGACACGAACGCGGCCGGCACGATGGCGAAGTACTTCGCCACGTCGTTGGCCACACTGAAGGTGGTGAGCGATCCGCGCGTCATCAGCATCTGCTTGCCCGTCTCGACGACCTCGATGAGCTTGGTCGGGTTGCTGTCGAGGTCGACCATGTTGCTGGCCTCCTTGGCCGCCTGCGTGCCCGAGTTCATGGCCACGGCCACATCGGCCTGCGCCAGGGCGGGCGCGTCGTTGGTGCCGTCGCCCGTCATCGCCACCAGGCGTCCTTCGGCCTGGTGCTGCCGGATCAGCGCCAGCTTCATCTCCGGCGTGGCCTCGGCCAGGAAGTCGTCCACACCGGCTTCGGCGGCGATCGCGGCCGCGGTCAGGCGGTTGTCGCCGGTGATCATCACGGTCTGGATGCCCATGCGGCGCAGCTCGGCGAAGCGCTCCTTGATGCCGCCCTTGACGATGTCCTTGAGCTCGACCACGCCCAGCACCTGCGCGCCATCGCACACCACCAGTGGGGTGCTGCCCTTGTTGGCCACGCTTTCCACCGCGGCATCGACGGCGCTGGGGAAGTGCCCCCCCAGGGCGAGCACGTGCTTGCGGATGGCCTCCGCGGCGCCCTTGCGGATCTGGCGGGCTCCCAGGTCGACCCCGCTCATGCGGGTCTGGGCCGAGAAGTGCACGAAGCTGGCTTGCAGCGCCTGCAGGTCGCGCCCCCGCAGGTCGAACTGCTGCTTGGCCAGCACCACGATGCTGCGCCCCTCGGGCGTTTCATCGGCCAGCGACGCCAGTTGCGCCACGTCGGCCAGGTCGGCCTTGCGCACACCTGGTGCCGGGATGAACTCGCTGGCCTGGCGGTTGCCCAGGGTGATGGTGCCGGTCTTGTCCATCAGCAGCACGTCCACGTCGCCAGCGGCTTCGACCGCCCGCCCCGAGGTGGCGATCACATTGGCCTGCATCATGCGGCTCATGCCCGCCACGCCGATGGCCGACAGCAGCCCGGCAATGGTGGTCGGGATCAGGCAGACCAGCAGGGCCACCAGCACGGTGACCGACACCGGCGAGCCCGCACCGGAGGCCGCCACGCCGAACGAAGAAAACGGCAGCAGGCTGACGGTGACAACCAGGAAGACAATCGTCAACGCCACCAGCAGGATGGTCAGCGCGATCTCGTTGGGCGTCTTCTGGCGCTTGGCCCCTTCCACCATCGCGATCATGCGGTCGACGAAGGTCTCGCCCGGGTTCACCGACACGCGCACCACGATCCAGTCGGACAGCACCCGCGTGCCACCCGTGACCGCCGAGAAATCGCCGCCGGACTCGCGGATGACCGGCGCGGACTCGCCCGTGATGGCGCTTTCGTCGACAGAGGCCACCCCGTCGATGACCTCGCCGTCGGCGGGGATCACGTCCGCGGCCTGCACCAGCACGTGGTCGCCCTTGCGCAGCGCCGAGGACTCGATGGGGTGCCACTTCGCGTTCGCATCGGGCGCTTCGAGCTTCTTGGCCCAGGCCTGCTTCTTGAGGCTGCGCAGCGAAGCAGCCTGGGCCTTGCTGCGCCCCTCGGCCATGGCTTCGGCAAAGTTGGCGAACAGCACCGTGAACCACAGCCACATGGCGATGGCAAACACGAAACCGGGTTGCCCGTCACCCGCACCGAACAGGGCCTCGACGGCCAACCCCGTCGTCAACCAGCTGCCCACGTAGACCACGAACATCACGGGATTGCGCCACTGCACGCGCGGGTCGAGCTTGCGCAGGGCATCGAGCATGGCTGGCCGCAACAAGGCGGGGTCCAGCAACTTGAAAGCAGAGCGTGTCATCGGGACTCCTTCAACGCCACAGCATCAGGTGCTCCACCACCGGCCCCAGGGCCAGCGAGGGAACGTAGTTGAGCAAACCGATCAGCAGCACCGTGCCCATCAGCAAGGCCACGAACAGCGGCCCGTGCGTGGGCATGGTCCCCTGGTGAGCGGCCAGTCGCTTCTTGGCGGCCAGCGATCCCGCCAGGGCCAGCACGGGCACGATCACACCAAAGCGACCGAACCACATCGCGACGGCCAGCAGCACGTTGTAGAAGGGCGTGTTGGCCGACAGCCCGCCGAAGGCGCTGCCGTTGTTGTTCGCGGCCGAGGTCAGCGCATACAGGATCTCGGAGAAGCCGTGTGCGCCGGGGTTGGCCACGCCCACGCGACCAGCGTCAAGCGAGACGGCCAGGGCCGTGCCGGCCAGCACCAGGGTCGGCGTGACCAGGATGGCCAACGACACCATCTTCATGTCGAAGGCCTCGATCTTCTTGCCCAGGTACTCGGGTGTGCGCCCGATCATGAGGCCCGCGAGGAACACCGCCATCACGGCGAAGATCAGCATGCCGTACAGGCCCGTGCCCACGCCACCGAAGACCACCTCGCCGAGCTGCATGTTGACCAGGGGCACCATGCCCCCCAAGGGCGTGAAGGAGTCGTGCATGGCGTTGACCGCACCGCACGAGGCATCGGTCGTCACCGTGGCGAACAGGGCCGAAGCGGCGATGCCGAAACGCACCTCCTTGCCTTCCATGTTGCCGCCCGACTGGTCCGCCGTTGCGGCCTGGTTCACCCCCTGGGCCTGCCACAGCGGGTTGCCCTGCTGCTCGAAGTGCGTGGCGGCACAGGCCCCGGCGATGAACAGCACAAACATCACCGAGATCACGCTCCAGCCCTGCCGGGCATCGCCCACCATGCGGCCAAATGTGAAGCACAGCGCGGCCGGGATCAGGAAGATCGACAGCATCTGAGCGAAGTTGCTCAGGGCCGTCGGGTTCTCGAACGGGTGGGCCGAGTTCGCGTTGAAGAACCCGCCCCCGTTGGTGCCCAGCATCTTGATCGCCTCCTGCGAGGCCACGGGCCCCATGGCCAGCGTCTGAGGCTGGCCCGCCAGGGTCTGGAGCTCGACGTAGGGCAGGAAGTTCTGGATCACGCCCTGCTGAACCAGGAACAGCGCGTACACACAGCAGATGGGCAGCAGCACCCACAGGGTGGCGCGCAGCAGATCGGCCCACACATTGCCCAGCCCCTGCGCGCCGTGCCGCACGAAGCCGCGGATCAGCGCCATCACCACCGAGATGCCCGTGGCAGCCGACAGAAAGTTCTGCACCGACAGGCCCAGCATCTGCGTGAGGTAGCTCATCGTCGACTCGCCACCGTAGCCCTGCCAGTTCGTGTTGGCAACGAAACTCACCGCGGTGTTGAAGGCCGAATCGGGTGAGACGGCGCCCATGCCCTGGGGGTTCAACGGCAACACCTGCTGCAGGCGCTGCAGGGCGTAGACAGCGATCACGCCCAGCACGTTGAACAGGACCAGCGAGAGCGCATAGGACCGCCAGCCCATGTCGTCTTCCGGCCGGACACCGCAGGCGCGCAGCACGGCCGCCTCGACGCGGCGCATCCAGCCCACCTGCCCCTCCATCACCAGGTGAAGGTAGCGCCCCAGCGGCCACGAAAGCGCCAGCAGCACCACGCAAAACAGGCCCAGCAAGGACCACGCTTGGGTGTTCATGAGAAGTCCTCCGGGTTGAGCAGGGCCGCGATCAGGTAGATCAGCAGCCCGGCGGCCAGGGCACCACACAGCAAAAGCTCGCCGCTCATGGTCACCGCCCGCCCAAACGATCGCAACCCACCACCATGCCGGCGGTGAGCAGCCAGAACGCCGCGCCCAGCGCGACAAACACCAAGTCCATGTGTTTCTCCTGTCGTCCACAGATGCAATGCATCGTAGAAAGTGGCTCGTCAAGACAGGGCCAAGTTTGGGGACGCCCGCATCAAGAAGGCATCAAGAATCCGTCTTGATGCCTTCTTGATGCGTTCTGGCGCACACTCCGGGCAACGAGGATGCGCCTTCCATGAACGCTGGCCGAGAACGACCCGATCCCGATGAGCTGCTGCAGCAGGTGACGCAGGACGAGGTCCGCGCACGCCGGGGCCGCCTGAAGATCTTCTTCGGGGCCTGCGCAGGCGTGGGCAAAACCTGGGCCATGCTGGCCGCGGCCAGGGCCAGCCTGAACCAAGGCCGCAACCTGATCGTGGGGCTGCTGGAAACCCACGGCCGACACGACACGGAGCGCATGTCCGAAGGGCTGCCGCGGCTGCCGCTGCGGCAGGTCCATCACCGCGACCGCACGCTGCAGGAGTTCGACCTCGACGCCGCCCTGGCCTTCGGGCAGTCGCACGACGATGCCCTCGTCCTGGTCGATGAACTGGCACACAGCAACGCGCCAGGCTCGCGCCACCCCAAGCGCTGGCAGGACATCGAGGAGCTGCTGCAGGCCGGCATCGACGTGTGGTCGACCATGAACGTGCAGCACCTCGAAAGCCTCAACGACGTGGTCAGCGGCATCACCGGCATCCGCGTCTGGGAGACGGTGCCCGACCGCCTGTTCGACGAGGCCGACGAGGTGGTCGTCGTCGACCTGCCCCCTGACGAGCTGCTTGCCCGCCTGCAGGCCGGCAAGGTCTACCTGCCCGAGCAAGCCGAACGCGCGGCGGGCAGCTTCTTTCGCAAGGGCAACCTGCTGGCGCTGCGCGAGCTCGCCTTGCGGCGCACCGCCGACCGCGTCGATGAGCAGGTGCTGGCCTACCGCAAGCGCGCCTCCGTCGAAACGGTCTGGCCCAACCGGGAGGCCCTGCTGGCCTGCGTGGGCTCCGGCACGCAGGGCGACAAGGTGGTGCGCAGCTGTGCCCGGCTGGCCGCACAGCTGGACGTGAGCTGGCACGCGGTGCACATCGAGCCCATCGCGGCTTCGGCCCATGGCGCGGGCATCTCGCCCCAGGTGGATCGCACCCTGAAGCTGGCAGCACAGTTGGGCGCGACCATCGCGGTGCGTCCCGGTGCCGACGTTGCGCAGGCCCTGGTGCGTTATGCGCGCGAGCACAACCTCGTGCGACTGGTGATGGGCCGACACGGCCGCCGCTGGCCCTGGGATGCTGCCCTGTCCGATCAAATTGCCGACATGGCTTGCGACATCGACGTCCTGCAGGTGTCCACGCCTGCGGCCTTGCGAACGCCCCCGTCCCGTCAAGCCAACGCAGCGCCCACGGATGCAGAGCGACGAGCCATCGACTGGCCCGGTCACGGCGCCGCCATGGCGGCATGCGTGTTCACCGCCCTGCTGGCCACGCCGCTGATGCAGGTCCTGGAGCTCTCCAACATCGTCATGCTGTTCCTGCTGACGGTGGTCGGCGTGGCGCTTCGCTTCGGTCGTGGCCCCGCCGTGACGGCGGCCTTCGTGGGTGTGGGCCTGTTCGACTTCTTCTTCGTCAAGCCACGCTTTTCTTTCGCGGTCAGCGACGTCCAGTACCTGGTGACCTTCGTGGTCATGCTCGCGGTGGCCCTGACCATCGGCCAGCTCACCGCCGTGCTCAAGGTCCAGGCCGAATCGGCGCTGCGCCGCGAGCAGCGCGTGCGCAGCCTGTATGAAATGGCACGCGACCTGTCGTCGGCGCTGATGGTCGAGCAGGTCTCGGGCATCGCCCAGCGCTTTCTGGCGGCCGAGTTCCAGGCCAAGGGCACTTTGTTGATCGCCGATGAAAACGGGCAACTGCAACCCGTGCCCGAGGGTGGCTGCGCGGTCGATCTGGCCGTGGCCCAGTGGGCCTTCAGCAAGGAGCGGCCCGCTGGCCTGGGCACCGACACCCTGCCCGCCAGCGCCACGCTGGTGCTGCCCCTGAAGGCCCCCATGCGCTCAAGGGGGGCGCTGGTCATCTTGCCGCCCAAGGCAACCAGTTGGGACCCTGCCCAGCAGCGCCTGCTCGAGACCTGCGCCTCGCTGCTGGCGATTTCGCTCGAGCGCATCCACTACATCGAGGTCGCGCAGGCCAGCACGGTTCAGATCGAATCCGAGCGCCTGCGCAACTCCCTGCTGTCGGCCATCTCGCACGACCTGCGCACACCGCTGTCCGGCCTGGTGGGCATGGCCGATGCCCTCGAAGCATCCGGCCACGACCTGCCCGACCAGCAACGCGAGATCGCCGCGGCCATGCGCCAGTCCGCCGTCCGCATGGGCGCGCTCGTCAACAACCTGCTCGACATGGCCAGGCTGGAGGCCGGTGCCGTGCAGCTCAACCGCCAGTGGCAGCCCCTGGAGGAGGTGGTGGGCAGCGCCCTGGCCGCCTGCCAGGCCGCGCTCAAGGGCCGCCCCATCGAGGTTCGCCTGGCCGAGCACCTGCCCCTGCTGCACCTCGACGCGGTGCTGATCGAGCGCGTGCTGGTGAACCTGCTGGAAAACGCCGCCAAGTACACCCCGCCCGGCTCGCCCATCGAGCTGCACGCGGAACAGGCCAGCGGGCAGGTCATGATCTGCCTGGACGACCGCGGCCCGGGCCTGCCACCCGGTCGCGAAGAATCGCTGTTCCAGAAGTTCGAGCGCGGCAGTCGCGAAAGCGCGCTGCCGGGCGTGGGCCTGGGCCTGGCCATCTGCCGGGCCATCGTCCAGGCCCACGGCGGTCGCATCCACGCCGAGAACCGCGAAGGCGGTGGCGCCCGCTTCACCGTGACCCTGCCCACCGGCTCCCCACCCAGCGATGACGGCGCCAGCACCATCGCCCAAGCACACACCGCTACACCCCACCTGTCATGAGCGAGCTGCACGCCCACATCCTGGTCATCGAGGACGACCCGACCATCCGGCACTTCGTTCGCCTCACCCTTCAAACCGAGGGCCACGAAGTCCACGAGGCCGACACCCTGCGGCGCGGCCTGATCGAAGCCGGCACGCGCAGGCCCGACCTGGTGGTGCTCGACCTCGGCCTGCCCGATGGCGATGGCGTGACCTTCATCCGCGAATTTCGCAACTGGTCCACCACACCCGTGATCGTGCTGTCGGCCCGCAGCGCCGAGACCGACAAGATCGAAGCCCTGGATGCTGGCGCGGACGACTACCTGGTCAAGCCCTTCGGCGCGGGCGAGCTCATGGCGCGCGTGCGGGCTCAGCTGCGGCGGCACCTGCACCAAGCACCCAACGGCGACAGCCTCATCGCCTTTGGCGACCTGGAGCTCGACCTCGTCAAGCGGCAGCTGACACGGCGTGGCGAAGTCGTGCACCTCACGCCCATCGAGTACAAGCTGCTGACCTACCTGGCGGGCCAGCCCGACCGCGTCATCACGCACAGCCAACTGCTCAAGGCGGTCTGGGGCCCAGGGCACGCCGAAGACAGCCACTACGTGCGCGTGCACATGGCCAACCTGCGCAAGAAGGTCGAAGCCCACCCGTCGATGCCCAGGCACCTGCTGACCGAAGTCGGGGTGGGCTACCGGTTCCTGCATTGACGCATGTCTCAGCCGCGCCGCACCCCGAGGTGACGTCGCGAAAAATCAGCCCTGACCGATAACCCAAGTCTTAGAATGGACTTTGGTCCATCACGGCGGGTTCCTGGCTGAGGTCTCTCGGATGCATGTTCGCTACAAAGGGGTCTGGCAGATTGTCCTGGCGGCATGCACCACAGCCGTGGTGCTGGTGCTGGCAGCCTATTTCGTCGAGCGGCAACGCCAGCACACGCTGCGCGTGGAGGCCGAGACCCAGGTGCGCGAACACCTGCTCATCCTGCAGGCCCGGCTCGAAAGCCAGTTGACCGGCAACATCCTGCTCTCGCGCGGCCTGGTGGCCGTGATCGCATCCAAACCCGATTTGACCCAACGTGACTTCGAGAGGGCGGCCAAACCCCTGTTCGAAGGCCCCAACGTGCTGCGCAGCATCGCTGCGGCCCCGGACATGGTGGTGCGCCTGGTGTACCCCCTGGCCGGCAACGAAAAGGTGATCGGCCTCGAGTACGCCCGCAACCCCGCCCAGCGGGCCGCCGCCGAACTGGCCCGCGACACCAACTCCCTCGTCATCGCCGGTCCCCTTGACCTGGTTCAAGGCGGCAAGGGCATGATCGCCCGCATCCCCGTCACCCTCGACGAAGGTGAGAAAGGTCGCCGCTTCTGGGGGCTGCTGTCCGTCGTCCTCGAGGTCGATCGCCTGTATCAACAAAGCGGGCTGCACGACGACAGCCTGCCGATCGAGGTGGCCCTGCGCGGCAAGGATGGCAAAGGCGAGCAGGGCGAGGTGTTCCACGGCGACCCGACCCTCTTTGCCGGCCAGGGCGTGACCCTGCCCATCACCCTGCCCACTGGCTCGTGGCAGATCGCGGCGAGGCCTCGCGGCGGGTGGCCCGACGACCAAGGCCAAACCTGGACCATCCGGCTCGGGTTTGCGCTGGCGCTCCTGCTGAGCGTGGGGCCGATGCTCTTGCTGGCTCAGTACGCCCACCGACGCAACCTGGCTGAAATCGAGCTGCAGGCCTATCACCAGCACCTGGCGGCCCTTGTGCACGAACGAACGGCCGAACTGCAGGCCGCGAAGGACGCCGCGGAAACATCGAACACCGAGTTGCGATTGTCCAAGCTGGAACTGATCCAGGCCAGGGACGCCGCCGAAGCCGCCAGCCGCGCCAAGAGCACCTTCCTGGCCAACATGAGCCACGAACTGCGCACGCCCTTGAACGGGATCATGGGCATGACCGGCCTGGCCCTGCACCTCGCCACCCATCCCAAGCAACGCGATTACCTCGAGAAGGCGGACAAGGCCTCGCAGCACCTGCTGCACCTGATCAACGACATCCTCGACATCTCCAAGATCGAAGCCGAACGCCTCGTGCTGGAGCGCGTGGACTTGCAGATCAGGGAGGTCGTGGACCACCTGCTGACCATCGTTGGTCACAAGGCGACGGAAAAGGGGCTGCGCCTGCGCGTGGACCTTTCCCCCGGCCTGGGCGACCTCCGTGTCACAGGCGATCCGACTCGACTCGGCCAGGTGCTGCTCAACCTGGTCAGCAATGCCATCAAGTTCACGCAGGAGGGCCACGTCACCTTGCGTTGCCGCATCGCGGAGGACACGGACAAAGACCTGCTGCTGCGCTGGGAGGTCATCGACACCGGCATCGGCATCGCCCCGGAAGACCAGGCAAAGCTGTTCACGGACTTCGAGCAGGCCGATGGCTCCATGACCCGCAGGTATGGCGGCACCGGGCTCGGGCTGGCCATCAGCAAGCGTCTGGTGCGGCTGATGGGCGGGGACATCGGGGTCCAGAGCCAGACGGGCTCAGGCAGCACCTTCTGGTTCACCGTGAGGCTCGACAAGGCGCCAGCCGACGCGACATCGCTTGCACCGACGCCCCCACTCGCCCAGTCATCGGACGAGGCCCAACTGCGGCAGCGGTTTGCCTCCGCCAAGGTCCTGCTGGCGGAGGACGAGCCCATCAACCAGGAAGTCTCGCGGTGCCTGCTGGAGCACGTCGGGCTGACGGTCGACCTGGCCGAAGACGGTGAGCAGGCCGTCGAGCTGGCCCGCCGCAACCGCTATGCCCTCATCCTGATGGACATGCAGATGCCCCATCTCAACGGGCTGGACGCCACGCGGGCGATCCTGGGCGGTGGGCTCAATCAGGCCACGCCCATCCTTGCCATGACGGCCAACGCCTTCGAGGAAGACAAACAGCTCTGCCTGGCTGCAGGCATGGTCGACCACATCGCCAAGCCCATCGATCGCGCCCAGCTCTTTGCGACCTTGCTCAAGTGGCTCAGCCATCCACCACCAGCCTGACCCACGCTGGCTGCGGCGGTACGCCCCCCACGTCATTTCACCTCCACGAAGAGGAATCGGATAACAAAGTCTCAAAACCGGTGCCTAGGGAGGTTGCTGAAGGTCTTTTGTATTCATTTAGGTCTGCACCGAGTGGGCCGTCAGGTCTTGGCCAAGCTGCTCTTAAGGTGCTCACGCAATGCCTTGCGGCCAGCCGTGTTAGTGGACCGCCACGCCTGTAAGGCCAATGCCAGGAACTGTTGCTCCGCTGGCGTGAGACCGACGCTCTCCCTCTCTTCATCAAGCCACCCAGGTGGCTTGATGCAGTGCTGTTCAATCTGCCTGGCCATCTTGTCGCCGATAGGCCTGGACGACTTGATCTGACTCCACATGCTGGGGGAAATTTCCAGCTTTTGCGCGAACGATTGCTCCAGCCCTTTGGGAGGCGTGCCCGAAGCCAAGGCTTCTTCTGCAAAGCTTTGGAATAGCGCCAGCGCGTTACGCCGGCGTGTCACGGTGATGTTGTTCAAGATGGCTGGTGTGAGCATTGCCACAAATTGGCAATAGCACCATTGTCGCAGGGCGTTGACAGCTCGGTAAAGAGTCTTTACCATTTCATCCATTGTCAAGTTTCGAGATGAAGCTTGGCTAGATCAAACCAAACAACTGACGCAGATTTTCAAAGGACACATCGTGAAATCCAGACTGAACACCACCAACCGCCTGCCCCTCATGGGCCAGAGCGCGTTCGTGCGTGCGGCTGCCGCGATGTTGTATGGCAGCCGCCCGTGCTTGATCGCGTTCCAGTTTGAACCATCCCATGCCAAGCGGGATGCGTACATCCGTGGACATGAGGATCAGGTGCAACCGGGTGAGGGAGTCGTTGACGCGTAAGGCGCACGCCCCTCCTAGCTCTCTCAAGCAGAGGCCCGGATTCCAAAAGGATCCGGGCCTCTTCGCTTTTCCTCACCACCTTCACTGCGTGCTCGTTACGCACCCTGGCGATCAACGGATCGCCGCACCTCACAGGTGTCGCTCTTTAACAATTTGCCGCGAGATGTCTTGCCTACACGCAAGCAGACATTTCGCACAAGTAGCGAATGGTTCGCCGTTCGCTCCACTTCGGGTGTGTCCTTGCACTCCGAGTCACACGCGTAACGCTGGTGTCGGTGGCAAGGGATGTGTGTGGTCCGGGCCCGGATCCACATGCAGCGAGACATCGACTCTGGACTGCCGTCCATGAGTGCTCGCGCTTGGGCACAGCCGAAGTGGATACCTTGCTTCGTTAACTCAGTGGCCAGAGTGCCGGCCTGTCTAGCCGGAAGCCGCGGGTTCGACTCCCGCACGAAGCGCCACAACCTATTCCCATGCCGCGGTAGCTCAGTTGGTAGAGCGCCGGCCTGAAGAGCCGGGCGTCGAGAGTTCGAATCCCTCCTGCGGCACCAATCAGTTTCTGCAGCTTTGCCTCCTTAGCTCAGTGGATTCAGAGCACTGGTTTACGAAGCCAGGGGTCGCACGTTCGAGTCGTGCAGGAGGCGCCAGTTGTTTCTCGGTGTAGCGCAGTTGGTAGCGCGGGTGCTTTGGGAGCATCAGGTCGGCGGTTCGAACCCGTCCTCCGAGACAACCATTTCAACGCCCAGTGCGCTTGGGTGTGGCCGTAGCTCAATGGCAGAGCCTCGGTTTGTGATTCCGATGGTGCCGGTTCGACTCCGGCCGGTCACCCCCAAGCGCATTGGGCATCGCATATCGCTGTCATCCGGTAGGCACCTGGCCGTTCACAGGGGCAACTCAACAAGGAGTCAAAAATGAAATTCAACCGCCAAGAACAGGCTTGCTTTCGAGGTCACGAGCAAGCGTCGTAAGGGCTATCCGTCTGAGACAGGCGTCAAGCGTGGTCAGCGCATCGTGCATGGTGACAAGTACCTGCACGAGAAGCTGGGACGCAACGACCCATGCCCTTGCGGATCGACCAAATCATTTCAAGCGCTGTTGCCTGACATCGGGCTGCTTTTGACGGCAGCCAACGCCATGACTACTGGCGTGATTGAAGCCACAGCCATCTACGTCTCGTTCGTCTAGCTGGCCTAGGACACGACGCTTTCAATGTCGGAACACGGGTTCGATTCCCGTACGAGACGCCATTCGTTCCGCCACGCGTTCGCAAGGGATCTTGTCATGAGAACACCCAAACGGGGCACCTCCAAGCCGAGGAACCCACTCGTCGCCCCTGCCATGCAACGCAAAGCAGGCAATCATCAACCCAACAACAAGCAAGAGCGGCAACGCCTCAAGCGTGAGCTGCGCCGATCCAACGACACCATGCACTGACACCTGCCCATGAAAGGAGGGCTCCCCATGTCACCGAGTACCTCAACGCATGTCCTGCAACTGGACATTCAAGGCACGCCACAAGCCTGGATCACGGTCGAACAGGCCGCCATCCATCTGGCCAGTGCCTCGGTGGCATGGGTCGACGGCGACGGACCGCTGCGCCGTCTGCGGGGCGGCGTCAATGCCCGAACGGGTCGCCCGTCCGTGATGGAAATCTTCCCCATCATGGCGCTCAACGGCGCTTCGCGCATCAACCTGTTTGAGGTTGCGCCGTCGCTGAACAGGTTGAAGCTCTTTCGGCGTGACCGGTGTGTTTGTGCCTACTGCGGTGATCGCTTCTCTGAGGGCGTACTGCAATGCGAGCACATCGTGCCGGCCTCTCGGGGCGGTGCCACATCGTGGATGAATCTGGTGACGGCCTGCCCTGGCTGCAATGCTGCCAAGGCCAACCGCACGCCAGAGGAAGCCCGCATGCCATTGCTGTACCTGCCCTATGTGCCCAGTCGATTCGAAGACTTCCTGCTGCAAGGCAGGCACATCCGGGCCGATGTACACGAGTGGCTGGCTTCGCGCCTGCCAAAAGGATCGCGCTTGAACTGAGAGGTTCAAGCGCCAAAGAGTCTGCCGTGAAAGGCGGGCGCTCACAGGTCAGGGGTTTGGGTGAAAGCCCGCCCCGCCGGTGCGCTGTGGCCAGGTTCAAGCCTGTTGTCACGGTGCATGCCGCGTCTGTTGGAAACGGTTGATTGGGCTGTCTGTGGTCAGCGCCGGCAACGGTGATGGGTTCGATTCCCAAGCAGCCACCCATTGGTTAGCTCAGTCGGGTAGAGCAACGCACTTGTAATGCGTCTGTCACGGGTTCGATTCCCGTACCAACAACCCTGCGAAGGTTGCCAAAAAGCCGGTCGAAAGACCTCCGCCGAACGCAGATGGCTTGCCATCTGTCAGCGCTGGTGGCTTGTGCAAGGAAAACGCGTGGCTCGCGCAGGTGGCCAAGCGACGTGTCGATCTGGGAGGAAGACACACCGCGAATCCGCCATGCCTGAGCCAAGGCCTTCCTTGTCCGCAGCCAGTGCTGTATCGGCACCCTCATACAAACAAGAAGGAGAAGCCCATGTTGGGATTCAAACGTTTCACTGTCAAAAAGAACGAGCGTGGCCTGCTGCTGCGCAATGGCGACTTCGAGCGCGTGCTGCAGCCTGGCCGTCACTGGCTGGCCACGGCACTGAGCGATGTGCGTGTCGAGACATTCTCGCTGGAGCAGTCCGCCTTCGCGCACGGCCTGGCCGACTATTTGATGGCCAAGGAGCCTGCTGTGGTGGAAGCCGAGTTCGTGCGCGTCGACCTCAAGGAAACCGAGGTGGGCTTGCGCTATGAGAACGGTGTACTGGTTGAGTTGCTGGCGCCCACCACGCGCCGTCTGTACTGGAAGGGCCTGCACGAGGTCAAGGTTGATGTGCTGGACATCAGCAACCACGCCGAGCTTCCTGCTGAACTGGTGGCGCGCCTGACGCAGACGCAGATGCGTCAACGCCAGGTCGCTGGTCTGATTGGTGTGCTGACCGTGCAGGTGCCCGAGTACGGCGTGGGCGTGCTGCATGTCGACGGCAAGGTGGACTCGCTTCTGAAGCCGGGCTCTTACGGCTTCTGGAAGTACAACCGCAACGTTTCGGTCGAGCTGGTGGACTTGCGTCTGCAGGTGGTGGAGGTGTCCGGCCAGGACATCCTCACCAAGGACAAGGTCGGCCTGCGCCTGAACCTGTCGGCATCGTGGCGCTTCACCGATGTACTCAAGGCCTACACGCAGCTGCAAAAGCCCGCGGAACACCTGTACCGTGAGCTGCAGTTCGGTTTGCGATCGGCCGTGGGTACGCGCACGCTCGATGAGCTGCTGGAGAACAAGACCGTGATCGATGAGGTCGTGATGGCACACGTCAAGGCACGCTTGGTGGCTTATGGCATCGATCTGGAAACAGCCGGCGTGAAGGACATCGTACTGCCCGGCGAGATGAAGACCATCCTGGCGCAAGTCGTTGAAGCCGAAAAGGCTGCTCAGGCCAACGTGATCCGTCGCCGTGAGGAAACCGCTGCCACGCGTTCCTTGCTCAACACCGCCAAGGTGATGGAGGGCAACCCTGTCGCTTTGCGCATGAAGGAGCTGGAGACGCTGGAGCGTGTTGCCGAGCGCATCGACAAGATCTCCGTGTTCGGAGGTCTGGATCAGGTCCTCAATGGCTTGGTCAAGCTCAAGGCCTAGATCAGCGAGGGCATTACACAGAGGCGGCCATGCCGCCTCCATTTACGGAAGAATGAGATAAATCATGGAAACGAATTACATCGAAGAAGACACGCTTGGTGGCGTGCCGGTGAAGATGTGGACGCGCGGTGTGCCCGTGGAAGACGAAGCCCGTCGCCAGCTCATCAATGCGGCCCGTCTGCCTGTCGTGTTCAAACACATTGCAGCCATGCCGGATGTGCACTTTGGTATCGGAGCGACCGTCGGTTCGGTCATTCCCACCATCAAGGCCATCATCCCGGCTGCGGTGGGTGTGGACATCGGCTGCGGCATGATGGCCTGCAAGACCACGCTGACAGCTGAAGACCTGCCTGACAACCTGGGCCCGCTGCGCGCCGCCATCGAACGTGCCGTGCCGCATGGTCGCGCACCAGGCAACCGTGATCCAGGTGCCTGGCAAAAGGTGCCAGGTTCGGTCGACACGGCCTGGGCGCAACTGGAGCCCGAGTTCACCGAACTGTGCCGCGACTATCCCAAGATCGCCAAGACCAACAACCGCAATCACCTGGGCACGCTCGGTACGGGCAACCACTTCATCGAAGTCTGCCTGGACGAGCAAGGTGCCGTGTGGTTCATGCTGCACTCAGGTTCGCGTGGCGTGGGCAACTTCATTGGCACCATGTTCATCGAACTGGCCAAGCAAGATGCGATGCGCAACAACGCCAACCTGCCCGACCGCGATCTGGCCTACTTCGAAGAAGGCAGCCGCTACTTTGGTGACTACGTACGCGGCGTCGGCTGGGCGCAGAAGTTCGCCGCCATCAACCGTGAGGTGATGATGCGCCGCGTGATCGAGGCTGCCAAGACCGTGATCCGCAAGAACTTCCAAAGCCACATCGAGGCCGTGAATTGTCACCACAACTACGTGCAGCGCGAGCATCACTTTGGCGAGGAAATTTTTGTGACCCGCAAGGGTGCGGTGAGCGCCAAGGCCGGTCAGCTGGGCATCATCCCGGGCAGCATGGGCGCGCGCAGCTACATCGTGCGTGGCAAGGGCAACCCAGAGAGCTTCGAGAGTTGCTCACACGGGGCCGGTCGTGTCATGAGCCGTGGCGAGGCAAAGCGCCGCTTCACTCTGGCTGACCACCGTACGGCCACCGAGGGCGTCGAGTGCCGCAAGGACAAGGATGTGATCGATGAGACCCCGGCCGCGTACAAGGACATTGATGCGGTGATGGAGGCTCAGCGTGACCTTGTCGATGTGGTGCACACGCTCAAGCAGGTGGTGTGTGTCAAGGGATGACAGATCTATTGTGCCCACTAGCCGGGGCGTTCGTTTCAAGACGGACGCCCCGTTTTATTTGATGCTGACATGTTCAATGTGGCAGGCGGTCAGGGTGACCAGGTCATGCCCAGCATCTTGATAAGTCGCTGTGACCTGCTCAACTCGCGACGGGCCAGAATGGAGCAATGCACCTTGGTTCGCCTCGCAGTGGCCGAGCTGTTCAGTGACACGAGCTTGGTGCCTGTCAGCTGGGCATGACCGCACCCAGCCTGGAAAGGCCCTCAGCCCGCTTTCATCCGATGAAAATCCCATCTGACCGGGAAGGGGCTGATCACTGGCCGAAGTGGCGCATTTGAATGGGCACTCTGCCCACAGAGTGCTACGCTCTCAAAAGTCGTTTCAAATCAAAGCGTTTTGAGACTATGTTTTGAGTTTTAAAACTTTGTTGTCCGATTCCTACGCAGACGGCATGCTCCACCGCCTCACCCTCCCCGTCACCGCCTTCGAACAGAACTGCTCCCTCGTCTGGTGTGACGAGACCAACGAGGCCTCCCTGATCGACCCGGGTGGCGACATCGGCGTGCTGCTGCAGGCCGTCGAAGAGCGCGGTCTGACGCTCAAGGCGCTGTGGCTGACGCATGCCCACATCGACCACGCGGGGGGCACCGGCACGCTGGCGCGCACGCTGGCCTTGCCCATCGTCGGCCCCCACGAAGGCGACCAGTTCTGGATCGACGCCCTGCCCCAGCAAAGCCAGATGTTCGGCTTTCCGCAAGCCGAGCCCTTCACGCCCACGCGCTGGTTGCACGATGGCGATGAAGTCAGCATCGGCAAGCAGACGCTGAAGGTGCTGCACTGCCCTGGCCACACGCCAGGCCACGTCGTGTTCTTCCACGGTGGCACGCGCCACGCCTTCGTGGGCGATGTGCTGTTCAACGGCGGCATCGGTCGCACCGACTTCCCCGGCGGCAACCACGGCGACCTGATCCGCGCCATCACGCAGCACCTGCTGCCCCTGGGCGACGACATCACCTTCACGCCCGGTCACGGGCCCGAGAGCACCTTCGGGGAAGAACGCCGGTTCAACCCCTTCCTCAAGCGCTGAGACGGCTCAATCGGCGATCAGGCCTGAGCCAGCCTGAACACGCTGACCATCTCCGCCATGCGGTGCGCCTGCGTGCGCAGGCTCTCCGCGGCGGCGGCGCTTTCCTCCACCAGCGCAGCGTTCTGCTGCGTCACCTGGTCGAGCTGGGTGATGGCATCGCCCACCTGCCCCACGCCCGTGGCCTGCTGGGCCGAGGCGTTCGAAATCTCGGCGATCATCTGATTGACGCGCTGCACCTGACCGACGATGTCTCCGATGGAGCCGCCGGCCTCGTCGGCCTGCTGCTCGCCCAGGCGGACCTTCTCCACGTTGGTGTGGATCAGGGTGCGGATCTCGCGGGCGGCTTCGGCCGAGCGTTGCGCCAGCGTGCGCACCTCGCCTGCCACCACCGCGAAGCCACGCCCTTCCTCGCCCGCCCGTGCGGCCTCGACCGCGGCGTTGAGCGCCAGGATGTTCGTCTGGAAGGCGATGCCATCGATCACGCCGATGATCTCGGAGATCTTGCCCGAAGCCAGCGAGATGTCCTTCATCGTCGAGACCAGGTTGCCCATCAGCGCGCCGCCGCGCTCGGCCGCCGAAACCGCGTCGCCGGCCAATTGGCTGGCCTCGGTCGCGGTTTCTGCGTTGCTCTGCACGGTGCCGGAGATCTGCTCCATCGAAGCCGCCGTCTGCTGCAGGTTGCTCGCCTGCTCTTCGGTTCGCTGGCTCAGGTCGGCGTTGCCCGTGGCGATCTGGGCGGACCCTGTGGCGATGCTCTCGCTGCTGTGGCGCACCTGACCGACGATGGTGGCCAGCTTGGTCTGCATGTCCGACAGGGAGGCCAGCACGCTGCCCTGCGGCGCCTGGTGGCCATGGGCGATGGGATGCAGGTCACCGTCGGCCACGCGTTGGGCGATGGCGCCCAGCTCGCGCGGCTCGGCCCCCAGTGCACGGCGCAGGTTGCGCGCGGTGAACCAGGTCACGGCGGCGCCCAGGGCCGCCATCAGCACGCCCAGCAGCACCATGCCCATCACGCCCATGCCGGCCTGACGATGTGATTCGGTGACCAAGGCCAGGGTGGCTTCCTGCTGCATGGCGATGGAGTCGTCGACCGCCTTGAAGATGGCCTGGCGCCTCTCCTTGGCCTGCACCATTAAGATGAGCACGGCCTCAGCGGTCTGGCCTTTGCGGTCCAGCTCGATCGCCTGATCGGTCAGGCGGTTGTATTCGGGCCGGTTGTCGGAGATCGCCTGGAGCAACTCGCGCCCCCCGGGCATGAGCACGAGTTTGTCCAGCTCGGCCATCAGCTCGGCGTTGCGGGCCCGCAGCTGCTGGATGCGGGTGCTTGCCTCGTTCTCGAAGCCGAGGTCCTCGGACAGCAGGATGTCCCGTGCCGCCGCCGCGATCAGGCTCAGGTTGCCCTTGAGCTCATTGAACTTCGCCACCTTGACCATGCGGTCCTTGGCGATGGTGTCGAGCCGGTTCCCCATGTCCTGCATGATCCACACCGCGATGGCGGCGATCAGCAAGCCGATGAGGGTGACGCCCCCAAAACCCAGGGCCAGGCGGCCCGTGACGGTCATTTCCGACCTGATTGCATTCACGATGATCTCCTTCGGGACGGGCGCAACCCCATTTCCTATGGAGACACGCATGGTTGGTCAGAAGGCTATCGACCGCTGCGCCCCATTCATGAGGCGCAATCCCGCCTTTTACATGCGTAACGGAATCACGCTCCCCGAAGGCGGTGGCGCTCGTAGTTGCAGGCCTGGGGCCCGAAGGCCTCGATGACCACCTCCTGCGGCACCGAGGCGACGTGGCCCGTCCCCGGCCACAGCACATGGTCCACCGGGTCACCTTCGCGGGTCAGCCACAGGCGCCCCTGGCGCACGAGCAGGGTCTCACCCCGGCGCAGCGTCAGGCGGGCGGCCTGGCCGGCGGGCAGGGTCGCGCTCACGCAGGTCGCCCCCCGGGTCGGCTTGGGGCGCAGGAAGGCGCGCAGCAAGGGGCGCATCATGAGGGCGAAGGCGGGCAGCCGATTCAGGTGGGACATGGGGGCCTCCTCGGGCACGGGTCGGGCCACCCAAGGTAGGCCGCGACTGCGCACCCCGACAGCCACAGCCCGGCACCGGTCGCCCCCACACAGACGCCCCCATGCGCGGACTGTGCCGGTCGTGTGCGCCGCCATCTGTGCTGGTCAACCGCCCACCATTCCATACAGAATGGGGCTCATGCAGACCCTGGCCGAAGCCCCCGACACCCTCTACCTGCGCATCGCCGACGCCATGGCGCGGCAGATCCGCACCGGCACGCTCTCGCGCGGCGAGCGCATCCCCTCGGTGCGCAACCTGGCCCACCAGCACGGTGTCTCGCAGTCCACCGTCGTGCAGGCCTACCGCACGCTCGAAGACGCCCGCCTGATCGAGGCCCGACCGCGCTCGGGCTACTTCGTCGCCGCGCGCCCGCCCCAGTTGCCCGAGCCCGACACCTCGCGCCCCCCGAAGCGCTCGGTCAGCGTCGGCATCAGCGCCATGGCCGGCAAGATGATGAGCCTGGCCCACCACCCCGACTACGTCTCCTTTGGCGCGGCCTGCCCCGACGCCGCGCTGTTCGCGCAAGAACGCGTTCGCCGGGCCGTCAGCCGCGCCACCCAGCGCCACCGCGCCACGCTGTGTCAGTACCCCTTCGGCCCCGGCGACGAGTCGCTGCGCAAGGCCATCGCGCGCCACGCGCTGCGCATGGGCTGCCACGTCGATGCCGAGGACATCACCGTCACGGGCAGTTGCCTGGAGTCGATCACGCTGTGCCTGCGCACGGTGACCAAGCCGGGCGACGTGGTGGCACTGGAGTCGCCCACCTACTACGGCTTCCTGGAGATCCTCGAGAGCCTGGGGCTGCGCGCGCTGGAGATCCCCACCCACCCGCGCACCGGCCTGTCGCTCGACGCGCTGCAACTGGCGCTCGACACCCAGCCCGTCAAGGCCATCCTGGTGGTGCCCACGCTGTCAAACCCCCTGGGCTGCAGCATGCCGCTGTCCGAGCGCAAGCGCCTGGCGCAGATGGTCGCGCGCCACCAGGTGCCGTTGATCGAGGACGTGCTCTACAACGACCTGTGCGAGGACGACGACCGCCGCCGAGCGGTGCAGTCCTTCGACACCGGTGGGCAGGTGCTGCTGTGCGGCTCCTTCAGCAAGACCATCGCGCCGGGCCTGCGCCTGGGCTGGATCGCCGCGCCGGGTCAAGGCGAGCGCCAGCAAAGGCTGCAACGCCTGAAGGCATCCACCTCAGGCAGCGAAACCGTGATGCTGCAGCGCGCCCTGGCCGACCTGCTGACCCAACCCGGCATCGAAGCCGGCTACCGGCAGCTGCGCGCCGTGGTGGCCGCGCGCATGGACGAGGCCCGCGCCGTCATCTCGCGCCACTTCCCCAAGGGCACGCGCATGACCTCGCCTTCGGGGGGCTACATCCTGTGGCTGGAGCTGCCCGCCGAGGTCGACACCGTCGAGCTTTTTCACACCTGCCTGGAAGAGCACATCTGCATCGCCCCGGGTAGCCTGTTCAGCACCAACGACCGCTTCAAGCGCTGCATGCGCCTGGGCCTGGGCGGCAAGTGGGGCGACGCCGAGCGCCGCGCCCTGGCCCGCGTGGGCAAGCTGGCCGGCGAGCTGATGGCCACCAGCCGCTGAAGGCGCGGGCTCAGTGCCCGTGATCGTGGTGATCGCGGCGTTCGCCCTGGTCGAGCCGGTCGGTCTGCGCAGGGCGGGTCGCCACGCCACGGCCCCAGTAGGCCAGCTCCAGCGGATCGGCGGTGTTCAGGCCTGAACGCGCCGGTGCGTCCCAACGCTGCTGCGGCTTGGGCGCGCGCTCGAACAAGGGCATCACCTTGGGCAGGTTGGCCTGGATGTCCTGGATGCGGGTCGAGCTCGAGGGGTGGGTGGACAGGAACTGTGGCGGTGCACCCTTGGCGGCCGCGGCCATCTTCTGCCACAGCGTGATGCCGGCCTGCGGGTTGTAGCCGGCGCGCGCGGCCAGCTCCATGCCCACCAGGTCGGCTTCGGACTCGTCCTGGCGGCTGAAGGTCAGCGTCAGCAACTGCCCGCCCATGTTCAGCAGCGAGTCGCCCAGCCCGCCCAGGCCCAGCAGGCCCGAGATCACGTTGGCCCCCAGGCGCGTGGCCGACTGCTTGCCGATGCGCTCGCGGGCGTGCTCGCGCAGGGCGTGCGCCACCTCGTGGCCCATGATCATGGCGACCTCGTCGTCGGTCAGCTTGAGCTGCTCCAGGATGCCCGTGTAGAAGGCGATCTTGCCGCCGGGCATGCAGAAGGCGTTGAGCTCTTTGGAGTTGATCGCGATGACCTGCCACTGCCACTGATTGGCCCGTTTGTTCCAGCTCAGGCTGTGCGGGATGATGCGCTTGGCGATGGTGCGCAGGCGGATCACCTGAGGGTGGTTGTCAGGCAGCAGCGCGTTCTGCTGGCGGGCCTGAACGGCCATCTGCTGGTACTGCTGGGCCGCGGCCTGCTCGAGCTGCTCGGCCGGCACCAGGCGCGCCAGGAAGGACTGCTTGTCGACTTCCACGCCTTCGCGGGCCCAGGCCTGGCCTGCGGGGGCGGCCAGGCTGGCGGCCAGCGCCAGGCACACGCTGGCGGCCAGGGCACGCGGGGTGGATCGGAACGAAGGGGCAACGGCGGTCAGGGGCATGGTCGGTTTCTATCAGGGCACGAGAGGGTTCAACGCGCCTCGTCGCGCAACAGCATACGACGCACGGCTGGCAGCAGCGTGTAGGCCGGGAATGACAGGAAGAAGGTCAGCAGGAAGAAGGCCGCGTAGCCCATCTGCTCGACCCCCAGGCCACCGGCCCAACCCGCCACCGACCGCGAGAACGCGAAGATGGACGACAGGATGGCGTACTCGGTCGTGGCCCGGCGCTTGTCGGTGATGCCCATCAGGAAGGCCAGGAAGGCCCCGGTGCCCAGGCCGCCGGTGAAGCTTTCCAGCGCGCTGGCGGCGTAAACCATCATTTGATAGTTGGCACCCACTTCCACCCCAGGTGAGGCAGCGGGCACCACCCAGGCCGCCGCGGCGTAGCCCAGGTTGGACATGGCCTGGGCCAGGCCCAGCACCCACAGGCCCTTGTAGATGCCGGCACGGTCCACGTACCAGCCGCCTGCCAGCCCCCCGGCGATCGACAGCCCCAGGCCCACGTTCACGCTGACCAGGCCGATCTGCGCCGGGGTGAAGCCGGCGTCCACCCAGAAGGGCTTGACCATGAAACCCATGGCCGCATCGCCCAGCTTGAACAGCAGGATGAACAGCAGCACGGCCAGCATGCCCGGGCGCGCCAGCAGCGCCACCCAGGCGCCGAACACCGGCCCGTCGGTCAGGCGGGCGGCCTGCGGGCTGCGGGCCGCCACCACCATCAGGCTGGCGCCCAGCAGCATCAGGCCGACCGGCACGGCGCCCTTGAACCACCAGGTGCCGCTGACCGCTTGCACGGCGGGCCACGACAGCGCTTTGCCCACCGGCCCCAGCACCGGCCACAGCAGGCCCGCCAGCACCAGGCCCAGGGCCAGCAACCACAGTGGCTGGCTGCGCAGCACCTGCCACTCGTCGACCGCGGCCGTTGCCGGCGCAGGTGGGCGTGGCGGCTGGGCCGGCGCCAGCAGGATCAAGGCGGCGTTGAGCACCATCAGCGCACCACCCGTCGCGTAAGCCGCCGACCAGGCGGGCGCTCCGGGGGTGCCGAGCCAGCCCGCCACCACCAGCAGCCCGCCAGCGGTGAGCATGCCCCCCCGGTAAAAGCCGATGCGCAGGCCGTTGGCCAAGCCGTACTGCCCCTTGGACAGCAGCTCGATCGTGTAGCCGTCGGTGGCGATGTCGTTGGTGGCCGACAGCATCGTGAAGGCCGCCAGCAGGGCCCAGGGCCAGGTGGCCCCCTGCCCCAGCGCTTCGGGCTGGGTCGCCAGCACCCCCAGCACCGCGGCCATGCCCAGGTTGGCGGCGGCGATCCAGCGGCGGTGGTGGCGCCAGGCGTCGACCAGCGGCGCCCACAGGAACTTCACCGTCCAGGCCAGGCCCAGCAGGCTCAGCAGGCCGATCTCGGCCGGCCCCACCCCCGCCTGGCGCATGTGCACCGGGAACAGGTCGTAGAACACCCCGAGCGGCAGCCCTTCGGAGAAGTACAGCAGGGCCACCCAGAACATCGGGTGGCGTGTAACGGAGGCCGAAGCCGGTCCGGCGGTCAAAGGGGCAGACATGGCGCGGATTGTAGGAACACCCGCACAAACGGCCAGGTAAGGGCGACTTATTTGCGCATTTCCCCTTCAGAGGGTCGGCCATCATGCCGATAGCCTCACCGTGAAGGGCACGCCAGACGCTCAGGGTGCCCTCGTCCCTCGCAGGAGCCAAGATGAACTTTCGCACCAAAATCTGGATGCTGCCGATCAGTGCAGCCGCTGTTTTCGTCGTCGGCATCGCCGTCAGCTTCGCAGTCGGTGAGCGCACCTCCGGGATCCTGGAGCACCTGCACGAGGTCGACAACCCGCACATGGCCCACGTCCAGACCGTGGACCGCAGCGTCGAACAGCTGCGCCTGACCCTGCAGACCGCCGCCGCCGAAGGCGAAGCCGAGAAGCTCAAGGAAACCGACGCCATGGTGGCCGCGGCCAAGAAAGCCGTCGCCGACATGGGCCAGTTGCCCGAAAAGGCCCCGATCGCCAAGGCCCTGGGTGACGCCTTCGAGGCCTACCAGTCGGCCGCCATCGGCGCCACGCGCGCCCTGCTGACCCAACAGCCCCCGGGCGACCAGGTCACCAAGATGCAAAGCTCGCTGCAGGAGCTCGACAAGCTCCTGAGCGAGCACAAGGCCAGCGCCAAGACTGCCATCGACGAAGCCCAGGCCTCGGCCCGCGCCGGCGTGCAGACCAACCTGTGGGTGACCATCCTGACCGGCGTCATCGTGCTGGGTGTGCTGGGCGCCGCATCGGCCGCCATCGTCACCTCGGTGTGGAAGGACCTCGGCGACGAGCCCTCGACGCTGCGCGACCTCGTCAGCCGCATCTCCGACGGTCACCTGGACATGAACCTGCACCACCACGCCGGCGACACGGATTCGCTGCGCGCCTCGGTGGTGAACATGACGCACAAGCTGCGCGACACCATCTCGGTCATCCGCCAGGCCACCGACTCGATCTCGACGGCCTCCAGCGAGATCGCCACCGGCAACCAGGACCTGAGCCAGCGCACCGAGCACACCGCCTCGAACCTGCAGCAGACCGCCAGCTCGATGGAGCAGCTCACCGGCACCGTGCTGCAAAGCGCCGACGCCGCCCGCCAGGCCAACCAGCTGGCCTCGGGCGCCGCCACCGCCGCTCAACGTGGCGAGCAGATCGTCTCGCAGGTGGTCTCGAACATGGCCGAGATCGACAACGCCAGCCGCAAGATCACCGACATCATCACCGTGATCGACGGCATCGCCTTCCAGACCAACATCCTGGCGCTGAACGCGGCCGTGGAAGCCGCCCGCGCCGGTGAGCAAGGCCGCGGCTTTGCCGTGGTGGCCGGCGAGGTGCGCACCCTGGCGCAACGCTCGGCCAACGCCGCCAAGGAAATCAAGACGCTGATCAACGCCTCGAGCGAGAAGGTCGAGTCCGGCTCGAAGCTGGTGCAGGACGCCGGCTCGTCCATGGTCGAGATCCTGACCAGTGTGCAGCGCGTGTCGGACATCATTGGCGAGATCAGCGCGGCTTCGTCCGAGCAGAGCCAGGGCATCGGCACCGTCAACCAGTCGGTCAATCAGCTCGACCAGATGACGCAGCAGAACGCTGCGCTGGTGGAAGAGTCCGCCGCCGCCGCCGAGAGCCTGAAGGAACAAGCCACGCGCCTGGCCTCGGCTGTGTCGGCCTTCAAGCTGGGCACGCAGAAGCTGCACGCCGAGCCGGTGCTGACGCCGGTCAAGGCCATCGCCTCTGCCCCGGCTGCGCACGCCACGGCACCCGCCGCACCGGTGCATGCAAGCCAGAGCCCGGCGGCGCCCAAGGCCCTGACCACGTCCACCCCGGTGGCTGCCGTGGCCGCTGCTGCAGCCGCCAAGCCTGCGGAAACAGCCAAGCCCGCAGCCCGCGCCAGCCTGCCCAAGCCGGCCGCCTCGGCCAAGGCCGCGAGCAAGCCCGTGGCAGCCAAGTCCGCAGCCACCCCGAGCGCCGCACCGGCCGCCGCAGCCAGCTTCACGCCAGCCACGGCCGCGGCCGACGATGGCGATTGGGAAACCTTCTGATCAAGCCTTGATCAGACCGGCGAAGTCCGCGAACGCCCGCCCGGGCTTCGCGGATTTTTTCATTGCAGCGCCACGTTCACGTAGGCATGCACGCGCACATCGCTGCGGTCGGTCTCGGCCGGGTGATGGCGCTTGAGCGGCGCGGCCAGCACCAGGCGCGCGTTGACGTTGCGCCAGTCCATCACCAGGCCCACGCCGGCGCTGGTCAGGAAGTCGTCACGCTGAACGGCCTTGAGGTTGCCCGGTCGATAAGCGATCGCCGCGCCATGGTCGATGAAGGCCAGCCACTGCCAGCGCGGTGCGTTGGGCTCGCGCTCGAGGTACTCGATGGCGCCCAGGCCCTGGCGGATCTCCACGCTGAGCTGGTAGCCATGGCGGCCCGACACCAGGCCTTCCGAGTAGCCCCGCACCGTGTAGGCCCCACCCACCTGGAATTGCTCACCCGAAGGCAGCAGGCGGTTCTGCGACAGCTGCAGCGCGGCGCGGCTGATGAGCTGGGTGCGCTCGCCCAGGCGGTCCAGGCGGTTGCCCTGGGCCCGGTAGTACATGAAGCTGGCGTCGCCAGCCAGGTCGGTCGAGCCCACCACCAGCTGCTGGTCCAGGAACCAGGCGTGGCCATCGGTGAGCCGGTCACCGGCCAGCCCGAAGGTCATCACGCGCTGGGTCTCGTGCGTCTGCTTGAAGCCCGAGAACGAACTGCGTGACTGGCGGTCCGACACGCGGGCATAGGTGGACCAGGCGCGCTCGGCCTCGGTCACCAGCGGCTGGCTCACGCCCACCGTCGCGTCCTGCGAGCGACCGGTGATCTCCAGCGGCTCGAAGGGTCCGCGGATGATGCGGATGTCGCCGTAGCTGGCCGACAGCTCCAGGCGGGTGTCGTGCCGGTTGATGGGCAGCGAGTACGAACCCGCCAGGCTGTTGGAGCCGCGCGCGGAGGTGGCCGTGAGCGAAGCGGTGTCGCTGTCGGCCAGCCAGTTGCTGCCGCGCAGGGCCGCGCCCACGCGCCCTCGGCCGGTGGTCTCGCGGCCGGCGTTGTCGGCGAACAGGTCGGCCCGCAGGCGCTTGGGCTCGCTCACCGCGATCTCGACGTCGGTGGTGCCGAAGCGCTGGCCGGGCACCACGTTGGCACGCAACTGGGTTTCGTTGAGCCGGTTGAACTTCGCGAGGTCCTCTTCCAGCGCGGGCACGGACAGCAGCGCGTCCTGGCTCAGGTGCAGGCGGTCGCGCACGTAGTCGCTGGCCAGGGCCTGCTGGCCGCTGATGCGCACCTCGCCCGTCTTCGCCTCGACCAGGCGAATGCGCACCACGCCGTCCTTGATGGTCTGTGTGGGCAGCACGGCTCGGGCGGTGAGCGCGCGACGGGCGTCGTAGCGCTCGTTGATGCGGGCCACGGCGGCCTGCAGGTCGGCCAGGCTCACGGTCTGCCCGCGCAGGGGCGCGAGCACCGCGTCGACTTCTTCAGCGCTCAGGATCTGAGAGGCATCGACTTCGAAGCGCTCGACGCGGATGTTGCGCTCGATGCTGGCCGCCGCAGGCTTGGGCGCGGCGGGCGCCTTCACCGCGGCATCCGGCGCACCTTGCTGCAGGCGCTCTTCGCGCTGCTGGGCCTCGCGTTGCTGGCGTTCGGCCGCTTGCGCGGCGCCTGGCGTCAGGCCCGAAGGCAGGGTGGTCTGGGCCTGGGCAGGTGTCGCCAGCAGGGCGCCAGCAAGCAAGGCGGAGGCGGCCAGGGTGACCGGGGCCACCGCGACAGCCAGAAGGGGTTTGGATCGGTTCACGGTGGAGCCCATGTCGAGTTGGATGTCAGAGCCTCGAGCGCGTTGGCCGGCGCCTTCGGACACGTGTGGATCTTGCATGGCCGCCTTCACTCGCCAGCCGCCGGCGCGCCGAGGCCCAGCTCGCGGCACTCGGCCTCGTGGCCCTCGCAATCGAAGGGGTCGCCGCTGACCTGCAGCAGGCCGGCCGCGGGCGCCAGGTTGCCCTGGACGTTGCGCACCACGGTCAGCGTGCGCGAAGCCACCTGCTCGCGCTGACCACCGAGGTCGCCCACGGTGCGGGTCTCGCCGGTGACGACGCCACTCGGGTTGCTGAAGATCACCTTCTCCGGGTTGCCCACCAGCACGTAGGCGCCAATGAAGGCGGCCTGCGGCGTCAGCGCCATGTCATAGGCACCGTCGAGCGTGAAGCCATGCACGTCCCAGCCTTGCTGGGCACGGCGGTCGGCCGCGTCGATGCGCACGCTGTAGAAGGGCGTGAAGAACTCGGCCCAGTTGGTGACCAGGCCCTGCTCCACCGTCACCGGCGCCTGCGTGAGCGAGCGAACCTGCGAGTGCTCGGCGTTGAGCTGCGCGAAGGTCACGCTCTCGCCGGCATCGACGTCCAGCGACACGTTCTCGGCGGGCAGGCCGCCTGAGCCCCCCACGTTCACCAGCATGGCGCCCGGCGTGCTCACGCGGGCGTTGATGCCACGGGCCGCGAAGCCCACGTCGGGGCTGTCGATGCTCAGCGGCTGGCCTTCGCCGACGGTGTCGGCGGCGCTGATGCGCACCACCGGGGCGCTGACCAGCGGCGAAGCGGTGACGGCCGGATCGACCACCACGCTGCCCTGGCCATCGATGCCCGCAGCCAGGTCGATGCGCTCGACGGCCACCAGCTTGCCACCCTGCTGGAAGACGATGTCGTCGTCCGCGCCCAGGCGCATGCTGCGGGCCTGCACCCGACCGGTGAGGATCAGGTTGCTGGCCAGCGCGTCGTAGGCGAAGCGGCCCGCCGTGGTGATGTTGCCCAGCTTGCTGCTCTGGCCCATGCCGGCCAGGAAGATGCCATCGGGCGCGCTGGCGTTGAGCACCCCGTTGACGCCGGTGCTGACCTCCAGCGACTCGTTGATGCCGCCATCGCGGCCAATCGTGGTGCCGGCGATCAGGTTGATCTCGCGGGCCTGAACGTCGAGCTGGCGATCGTTGCGGCCATCGAGGATGGCGCCGGGCGCGGTCAGCGTGGCGGATTGTTGCGCGTAGACCGTGCCGACGTTCATGTCGCCGGTGGCCTCGGTCAGCCAGATGTGCTGGCGGGCGCGCGCTGTCGTGCGGCCGCCATCGGCCACGTCCACCAGCATGGTTTTGGTGGCCGAGCCGATGCTGCCCTGGCCGGCTTCGAGCACCAGCGCGCCGGCCTGCACCGCGGCCACGCCGTCGGCCGCTGCGTTGCTCAGGCCCGAGCCGCTCTTGATGCGCACCTCCTGCGTGCTGGCCACGCTTTGCAGCGCCAGGTCACCTTCGCTGCCCAGGAAGATCGGCCCCGTGGCCTTGGCGTTGAGCGTGCCGCTGGCTTCGACGTCGATGTCCTTCTTCTGCGCGATGACGACCTCGGTGTCGGTCACGGTCATGTCCTGCAACTCGGCGGTCAGCAAGGCCAGCTTCTGCTCAGGCGTCAGCGATGCCGCACCACCGTTGCGCGCGATGCGCACCACGCCCGCGTCTTCACCGATGGCACCGGCCACGTCGAGCACCAGGTTGCGGCCGACGATGTTGGCCGCTTCCACGCGCACCTCGGTGTCGGCCACCGGGCGGAACAGGCCCGCGCCAATGGCATTGGCCAGCTGCGCATCGGACCACTTCACGCCGTCGGTCAGTGCTGCCACCTCGGCGTCGGACGCCTTGTACTTGAAGTTGGCGTTGTAGGCCTGGCCACCGAAGCGAGCATTGGCCGCGCGGAAGGCCGCGGTCTGCTGCTGCTCGTAGGCGGCCACATCGGCGTCCGTCCACTGGTTGACCTGCTTGAGCTGGCTGGCCTGGGCGGCGCTCAGCCTGAAGGTGTAGGCCGGGTCGAACGCATCGGCGGTGTAGCCGCCCGCGCCGTCGCTGCGCACGTTGCGCAGCTGCCAGTAGCGCTGGTACTCGGACTCGACGAGGCGCTCTGCGTTGCGGACGGTCTGGTCGGCGCTGCCCTGGTAGGAGCCCTCGCGCAGGCGCATGGTGTCCCACAGCGCGAGCAGCTCGGAGGCCTGCAGCGGATCGACCACCTCGACGTCGTTGGCGTCGCGCAGGCTGCCGCCCGGCACGCTCAGGTGCACATCGCCGAGGGTGGACGCCACCTGCTCGACGCGCAGGTCACCGCTGACCTCCCGCAGGTGGATGTCGTCCAGGGCCTGGGCAGACAGCACCCCCATCACCGCATCGGTGTCGATGCGCAGTGGCGAGGCAGCGCTGCCAATGCGGCCGCTGTCGCTGCTCAGGCGCACGTCGCGGCCCTTGAGGGTCACGGACGGGTCCGTGGCGAGGATGCTGCCGTCGGCGCTCAGTCGCAGCGCGCCGGCGGCGGCCTCGGCGGCGGCGATGCGCAGGTCGCCGTCCGTTTCGCGGATGGCGATGCCGTCTCGGGCGCTGGCCGTCAGCGTGCCGTTGACCAGGCCTCGGCTGGCGTCGGCATCGGTCAGGTTGACGTGCACCGCCTGCGTGGCCGAGCCGATGGCACCGGTCAAAGCGCTCAGGTTCACCGTCCGGGCGTTGACGACGGCCTGGTCGTTGATTTGCTGGATGCCGTTGGTGGCAGTGATGTTGGCCGCGCCGGTCAGGCTGCGCACCAGGCCGCCCAGCAGCACCTTGCCGGTGTTGGAGGTGACGTTGACCTGAGATTGGTCGTACCCCACGAAGTTGACCTTGATCTCCTTGGAGGCGTTCAGGCTGTGGTGGAAGTACTCACTGACCTTCCACTCATAGTCCGCCGAGAAGGTGGCCTCCTTGTAGATCGCGCAACCGATCGGGCAATAGACGCTGACGCGCATCGGCTCCTTGAACTCCGGCGCTGTCGTGGCCTGCGTGAAGTTCATCTTGTAGCCTGGCGTGGCCACGTTGTTCTCGCCGCTCGACAGCCAGTCGCCTGAGAGGCGCTGAACAGGTGTTTGCGCGGTGACGGTGCCCGGCGTGAAGCTGTCGTAGTCGGGCACCAGCTCATCGATGCTGAACACCGACCTCGAGACGTGCGTGCGCGTCTCCTGGAACGTGGTGGTTCGGCCGTTGATCCAGTTGAACCGGCGGTTGGCCGCCGGATCGTACGTGGTCGCGTCGCCCGTGGCCGTGCCAGCAACGTAGGTCGGCTTGCCATCCGCGTCCACGGTGCGGCTGTCACGGATCTGGATCTGGTTGCCCAGGCGCGTGATCTCGGTGACCAGGGGCTTGCCGTCGGTCCGCGCCCCGGTGGCGTCAACCTGGCCAACGCCGATCACTCGCTTGGCGGTGTCGGTGATGCGGATCTTGCCTTCCACGCCCTGGCCCGTGTCCACGCGGCCCAGCGCGATGTCGTAAGCGGTCTCGTTGCCGATGTCGATGCGGCCGTAGCCATCGAGCACGCGCAGCTCGCCATTGCCGGTCGAGAAGATGTTGCCGAACAACTCCATGTGGCCGCCGCCGATGCGCACGTTGTCGAGCTCGAGTCGGTCGTTGGCGGCGTCGTAGCGCACCTTGATCTCGGCGCTGCCGGGTTCGGGGTTGGTCAGGTCCAGGTAGCGGTCGCCCGTGCCGGCCAGGTACTTGATGCGCGCCTGGGCGATGTCGGAGGCCTTGGCCGTGATCAAGGCCTGCGTGACCTTCACGCTGCGCATGGGCAGGCCAGCCTGGATCAGGCCGTTGATGTTGAGCTTCTCGGCGCTGATGTAGACGTTGTTGCCGGCAATGGTGCTGCCGCAGGAAACGGTCAGGCAGTCGCCGGGCAGGCTGTTGTTGACGTAGTCGCCCGAAGCGCTGTCGGCGGCATCGCTGCCGGTCAGCCCCATGGCCGCGGTCTCGCGCGAGCCCGGCACGCTGCCGAGTTGCGCGATCGGGTCACCGCCCTGGTGGGTGAAGCCAGGCGTGTAGGTCTTGATGAAGTCTCCGCCCGTGGCGATGTCCACCGTCTCGGCGCTGATGTTGGCCGAGGCTCGGATGGTGCCGTGGCTCTTGGCCTTGGCCAGGCCACCCAGGTTGCTGATGTCGCCCTGGATCCACAGCTGGGCAGGGGCGCCCGTGGCCGTGTCGTTGCTGTTGGAGTTCAACACGCTGATGACCGGCGCGGGCGTGGACAGCGCGTCCACCACCGTCACCGCCGTGCTCAGGCCCGCGCGGTTGCGGGCGTTGATCTGCGCGGCCGACGACACGCGCTGGCCGTTCCACAGCACCTGGCCGCCATCCTCGTCGGGGATGGTCAGCGTGCTCGTGGTCATGAAGCGCGTGGACTGGTTGTCGATGTCGATGCGCACGTCACCCGGGGCGATGAGCTGGCCGCTGGCCGCGCCCGTGAGCACGCGAGACGTCACGTTGACGTTGCCGGTGGTGGCCAGGATCGGGTTGACGTCGATGAAGCCCACGCGGGTGTTGCCCCCCATGGCCGCGAGTTGCGCTTCCAGGATGTCGGCGTCGTTGTCGAGCGCCAGGGCCACGTCGGCGGCGTTGGTGTCACCGCTGTAGTTGTCGGCTGCCTTGCGCACGTCATCGGCCTTCTGGCGCAGCTTGTCGATCTCGGCCGTCAGCAGGTCGGCCAGCTTGACGTCGTCGCGCGTGGTGAAGCTCACGCCTTCCGAGGTGCTGAAGGTGCCGTCGGCGCGGTAGGTCAGGTGCTGCAGGTGCCAGATGCCGGCCTCGACCTTGCCGTCGACGTTGACGGACGAGGTGATGGCGTTGGGGTCGCGGGTGTTGTCCCAGGTGCTGCCGCCGCTGATCTTGAGCGCCGAGGTGTCGGCGCCAAAGAACTCGCCGATGGCCGAGAGCACTTCGCGGTAGGCGTCGGTGCCTTCGCCAAAGCCGCGCGTGCGGTGGTCGCCTTCGGTGGCCGTCAGGTGGACGCTGCGCACCGAGCGCACCTGCGCGCCCTGCGCCACGTTGACGCGGTTGGACTGCACCACCTCGGCGTGGGCCTCGGGGTCGGTTTCGATGGGCACGGCCGTGCGGTTCCACAAGCGGGTGTCGGCGTCGGCCTGCAGCAGGTTGGCGTTGCTGCGGTCGGTGCCGGCCATCAGGTGCACGTCGCGCTGGCCTTCGATGACGGCGCCGGCCGCCACGTCCACCACGTTGTCCGCGGCGATGCGCGAGAGGGTCTCGCCCTGGGCCGCACCAGCCAGGCCGTAGGTCTTGGAGCGGGCTTCGGTGAAGACCTTGGCGTCGGTGCGGGCCGAGACGTTGACTTCGCCATCGGTCTTGAGCTGTGCGTTGCCGCCGATCAGCACCTCGGCGCGGTTGAGGTCGTTGCGGATCTCGGACTCGCTGCGCGCGATGGCGATGGCGCCGCCCGAATCCAGGCGCACGCTGTCGTGGGCATCGACGTGGTTGAGCGCGCCCAGCTCGATCTGGCCATAGGTGCTGCCCGGTATGTTGACGGTGACGTTGCTGCCCGCGCCAACGCCCACGTGGGCGCGGTTGCGGATGAGCGACTGGCTGCGCGCCGCAGCGCCGTTGAGCAGGCCACCGGAGGCCGAGTCGACGTTGAACTGCCCACTGGCCAGGGCCTGCTTGACCACGTGGTTGACGGCCTTGGCCTGCACGTTGCCGTTGCTGGCGGTCACGGTCATGCCCAAGCCGATGTCGGCACGGGTGTCGGTGTCGACCGTGTTGACGGCGCGCGCTCCGGAGTAGCCCACCACCGAAGCATTGAGCGAGTCGGCGGTGGCGTTGAAGTTGGTGGTCTGCGTGGCGTTGACCTGCACGCTGCCGGCCGTGGCCTGGCCACCGCTGGCCGTGAGCGAGCCCAGGGCTGCGTTGGTGTGCGCCTCGGCGCGGGTTTCGGCCTTGGAGGCCAGCAGGGCGCCCAGGCCACCGGCACCGGCTTCGGTGTCGGCGCGCAAGGTGTCGCTGCCCGTGGCGTTGACCGACAGCGCGCGCGTGGCGCTGAGGTTCACGCCCTGGTCCACCTTGGCGGTGGTGGTGGTGTCGGCCTTGGTCAGGGCTTCGTTGCTGCCGCCAGCGATCAGGCCCAGGTACACGCCCGAGGCGGCGGTGTCACCCGAGGTGACCGAGTTGGCCAGCACACCGAGGTCGCGGGTGGCGGTGGCCACCACGCCTTGACCCAGGCTGGCTTGCGTGGTGGTCTGGACATCGGCTTCGGCCGAGGTGGCGCCTGCGCCCAGCAACGTCCCACCGGCGACGGCCTGCGCCTTCGCCTTGGCGGTGGGCGCGCCGGTCTGCAGGGTGTTGGCCTTGACGAAGATGTCCTGCCCCTTGAGCTGGACGGTGTTGCCAACCTGGCTGAGCGCGGCGCCGCGCACCGTCGCCTCGGCCATCGACAGGCCCACCGACACGCCCGCGCTCACGGCCACGCCGAAGGTCTCGGCGCGCGCATGCGGGTCGATGCTGGCGCGCACCTGGTTGAGGCCGCCTGTGGCGTCGAGCACGGCGCCCGCGCCCACGCTGGCCATGGCAGTGTGCTGGTCGTTGGCGCGCGCATCGGCGCCGGCACCGCTGACGATGCCGCCGGCCGCGGCCGTGGCCTCGGCCTGCGCGTCGGTCACGCTGTGGCCGTTGACGTCGATGCCCTTGGCGGTGATGCGGGCGCGATCGCCCACGCTGGCCGTGGTCGTGGCCTGGTTGTCGACGTGGGCGATGGCGGCGCCAACGGCGCCCAGGCCCGCGGCCGCACCCAGTGCTTGCGACTTGAGGTGGTGTTCGCTGCCGGCGTCGACCACGACCTGGCCTGTGCCCGCGCTCGGGTCGGCCGTCGCGGTGCCGGTGGCCGTGATCACGGCATCGGCGGCAACTTCAGCGGTGGAAGAACTGGTGCGATCAAAGATCGTCACCGAGGCGCCCAGGCCCACCAGCCCGCCGCCACCGGCCTTGGTCTGCAGCAGGCTCTGGCCCGCGCCGCCATCGGAGGACTGGATGCGCACGTTGCGCGCCGCCGTCACCGTGCCGGCCACCTGGGCCAGCGTCTTGTCGGCCACGTTGGCGATGGCGATGCCACCACCGATGGACAGGCCGCCCGAGACCGCCGCGCCGATGGCGTGGGCGTCCACGTCGGTCGAAGTGGACGCCTTGACGATGGCATCGCGGCCCGAGACCACTTCGGCGCCACTGCCCACGCGCGCCAGCGCGCTGGTGCCCGCCGGCACACCGGTGAGGTCCCGGCCCAGGTTCATGCCGCTGCGCGCGGCATCGGCACGCTGGGTGCTGGCCGAGGTGCCGCCCGCGTCGGAGCTGGCCTGGTCACCGAACAGGCCACCGCTGCTGACGCGGTTGGCCTCGTTGACCGAGCCCATCAGCTCGGACTGCGCATCGCTGCTGGCGCGGCCGCCCGCACCGATGTAGGACACGGCGCCCGAGATGCCGAAGGTCGCGCCGCCCGAGAAGGCGACCGTCAGCGAGGTCAGGTCACGCCGGGTGTCGGCCTCGACCTTCACGTCGCCACCGGCGCGCACCTTGGCACCCGAGGCGATGGTGGCCGAGGTGCTGGAGTTGGCCAGGATCACGTCGGCCGTGGCGCCGATGCCGCCGGTGGTGATGCCCACGCCCAGCGAGCCCAGCTTGTTGTCCACCGTCGTGGTGTCGGTGGCCTTGACGCTCACCGACTGCGCCTCAGCGGTGCTGACGATGTTCTGGTTGAGGCGCGTGCCACCGCCGATGGCGGCATCGGTCTGGCCCTTGAGCACGGTCACGGCCACGGTGCCGGCGATGCCCGCACCACCGGACACCGAGCCCGTCGCGGCCTTGACGTCCACGTCCTGTTCGGAGTTGGCTTCGACACGGGTCTGACCCGCCGCGTCGATCACGCTGTTGCCCAGCGTGGCCGCGCGCGTCTGCTGCTCGACCAGGGTGACCACGGCCGTGGCGCCCACGCTCACCGCGCCCGAGGCACTCAAGCCACCGGCGATGTGCTCGGCCGCCAGGACCGAATCGGCCTGCACCGTGACGTTGCCGCCAGTGGAGCGCAAGGTGCCGCCATCGACCAGGGCCTGCGTGTTCATCTTGGCCAGCAGCACGTTGCCCGACAGGCTCAACGATGCCGCGCCACCACCACCCGCGCCAACCACGATCTGCTGCGTGGCGGCGGTGTGGGCCGCCTTGACGGCCACCTGGTTGCGCGCGGCCACCGTGGCCGACTGCACCTGCGCCAGGGTCTGGTGCGACAGGATGGTGGTGTCCACCGACCCGCCCACGCCCACGGCGCCACCCACGCCCACGCCACCCACACCGGCGGTGACGTCGTCATGGTGGTAGGCGCCCACACGTGCCTGTTGCGCGGACTCTGCGCCCGTGGCGTCGGCCTGCACCGAAGCACCATCCTTGACCTGCGCCGTGGTGCTGCCGCTCAGCATGTTGACGGACACGCTCGCGGCCACGCCCACCTTGCCGCCGCCCGAGACGTTGGCCAGGATGGTCTCGACCTCGCTGGTCGACGATGCCACCACCGCCGTGCCTTGCAGCGCGTCCTTCTGCTGGCGGGCGTCGAGCGTGCTGCCCGACGAAGCCAGCGAACCGTTGTCCACCGAGATCGTGTCCGAGCCCTTGGCCAGCGCGTTCACGCTGGTGCCGCTGCCCGTGATCTCGGCCGTCGTGGCGTTGCGCACATCGTTGATGGCGATGGCACCGCCACCGCCCACCGTGCCGCCCAAAGCCACGGTGCCGGCGCGGGCCTCGATGCGGTCGTCGGCCTCGGCCACCACCTTCACGTTGTCGCTGGCCTGCACCTGCGCGCCGTCGCTGAAGCGCGCCTTGGTGCTGCCACCGATGTCGTTGATGGCGATGGAGCCGGCAAAGCCAGCCGTGCCGCCGCCCGAGCCCGACGCGGCCCAGACCTCGACCTCGCCTTCACGCAAAGCCTGCACCGTCACCGAACCGCTCTGAGCGCTCACCTGACCGCCAGCCACCTGGGCCAGCACGGTGCCAGAGAGGTGGTTGTAGGAGCCCGATGCCCCCACGGCCGCCGTGCCGCCACCCGACAGGGCACCGGTCGCCGCGAAGATGCGCGCGCGCTCCTGTGCCTTCACGTTCACGGCCGACGCCGTCACGCGGCCACCCTGCGTGGTCGCACTCAGCTGCGTGGTGATGTCGTTGATGGCCAGCGAGCCCGAGGCGCCCACCTTGGCGGCGCCGCCACCGGCCATCGCATAGGTCTCGATGTCGCCATCGTGCGTGGCGCTCACCGAGGTCAGGCCGGTGGTGCTCACGTTGGGCGCCACCAGGCTGGCGTGCACCTGCGAGCCGATGTCGTTCCAGGCGAAGCTCACGCCGAAGCCGGCCTTGCCTGCGCTCAGGCCCAAGGCCCCCACGATGCTGTTGATGTCCGACTCGTCCGATGCGCTCACGCTCAGCGATGCCGCATCCAGTCCCGCGGCCGTCTTCTGGCCTTCCACGCGCGCCGTGGTCTGCGTGTCGATCTGGTTGATGGCGACCGCGGCGGCCCCGGCCATCTGACCCGAGCTGGCGCCCAGGGACGCTGCGACGGTGTCGATGCTCGCGTTGCTGAGCGCGCTGACGGTGACCGCGCCCGTCGTGTTGACGTCGCTGCCTGCCATGAAGGCGCTGATGCGGTTGTCGATGTGGTTCCAGCCGAAGGACAGGCCGATGCCCGCCTTGCCACCGAAGGCGATGGCGCCGGCCACCGACTTGATGGCCGCGCTGTCACGCGCCGACAGCGTCACACCACTGGTGCCCGACACATCCGAGCCGCGCAGGAAAGCCTGGGTCGCGTGCGCGATCTCGTTGATCGACACCGAGCCGGCCACGCCGAGCTTGCCTCGGCTGGCCTGCACCGAGGCCGACAGCGTCTTGATCTCACCAGTGACCGTGGCTTCGACCTTCGTCGTGCCCGTGTTGCGCAAGGTCGCGCCATCGATGTAGGCCGAGGTAGCGCCACCCAGCTGGTTGTAGGCGAACGAGCCCGCCAGGCCATTGCCGTTGGACTGCGTGGAAATGGTGACCGCCCCGGCCAGCGCGTTGAGCGCCAGGTCGTTGGTGGCGGTCACGGCCACGTTCGTGCCTTGCGCGATGTTCGCGCCATCGGTGATGGCGGCGGTCGTGTCGGCGGTGATTTCGTTGTACGCGGCATCGGCCGAGACGGCGATGCCGAACTTGCCCGTGCCAGCGCCACTGCTGCCCGACTGCGTGCTGCTGTCGCCGGCCGCGGGCGCATCGGTCTGCGCCTTGGAGTTGGTGGCGATCGAGCCCGCCACCGAGTAGGCCCCCACCTCGGTGCCCGAGGTGGCCTGCACCGTCACGGCGCCGCCACTGCGCACCGAGCCCTGCACACCTGCCGCATCGGCACCGGCCGCATCGACGTTGCCGATGATGGCCTTCGTGTCGGTGTCCACCTGGTTGACGGACACGGCAAAGCCGATGCCCACCTGGCCCTTGGTCGCCACCACGCCGCCGGCCACGGTGATGTCTTCGAGGTCGCCGTTGGCCTGCACGGTCACCGGGCCACCGGCCTGCACGCGCACGTCGTCGTCGATGCCGGCTTCGGTGCGCTGCTTGATCAGGTGCACGCCGACAGCGCCTTCCACGCCCACGTTGTCCGACTGCCCGCCGGCTTCGGCCACGCTGACGATCTGCGTGGTCTGCTCGGCCTGCACGTTCACGCCCTGCGTGGCGCGCACGTCGGCGCCGCCGTGGATCAATGCAGTGGCCGTGGTGTCGAGGTCCAGCACGTTGGCCGAGCCACCCACCGCCGCCTTGCCGCCCGTGGTGCCCAGGAACTTCTTGCCCGCGATGCCCACCGCGTGCACGGTGTTGATGTCGTTCTTGGCGTGCACCGTGACGGACTGGCCGCTGGTGCCGGCCGAGCCCGGCGTGAACACCGTGTTGAGCTGGGCGCCTTCATCGACCCAGGCCTGGGCCGAGTTCTTCATGTCGAAGACGGTGACGGCCGCGGCCACCCCGGCCCCGCTCTTGCCACTGGCCGAGTTGATGCCGAAGCTGGTGAAGACCAGGTCCAGCACGCTGCCCTGCAGGTGGTTGAGGATCTGGTCAGGCGAGCTCCAGTCGATCTGCCATGCAAAGGGGATGCGGGTCTGCGCATCGACCTTGGTGGCGCGCTTGGCATCCACCTTCGCGCTCTTGCCGATCCAGGCCTGGGCCTGGTTGTCGAAGTTGCCCAAAGCGACGGCCCCGCCAATGGCCGTGCCGGTGGAGGTGGACTTGGCGCCCACGGTCGAGGTCGGGCGGTCCTTCACGTCGGCCAGGACGTTGACGTCGCGAGCCGAGCTCACGGTGGCGCCATCGGCCACGCTGGCCCTGGCGACGTTGAGCGAGTCGTTGTAGCTGACCGCGCCGGAGAGGTTGAACTTGCCTTCCTTGATGCCGGGGAACAGGAAGCCGCTGACCTTGTCGGCCGTGGCCGAGCTGAGCTTGCCCGTGGCGCCCAGGATGCCGCTGGTCACGTTGCGCTGGATGCCCGCCTGGAAGTTGGTGATCTTGGCGCTGATCGTGTTGGGATTGCCCAGCGTGGAGGCGTCGGCCGCGGTTCCGTTCTTGGCCATGTCGATGCTGGCCTTGACGTCCACGTCGCCGCTGGTGCTGGCCACGTCGCCGCCCAGCTTCGCTGTGACCTTGTTCTCGGACAGGTTCACCGCCACCGCGATGCCCACGCCGCTGCCGCCCGAATTGGCCGCCGTGCCGCTGACCGACAGGTCGCTCGTGTTGGCCGCGCTCACCTCGACGCTGCCCGCGCGGATGCGCGTGCCCGCGCCCGTCTCGGCCGTGGTGGTGGCCGAGTTGTCGGCGTAGACGAACACCGCGTCGATCGGCTTGTTGGTGGAGTTGACCGTGGCCGTCACGTTGACCTCGACGTCGGTCGAGGCCTGCACCTTGGCGGCGCCACCGGCGTTCAGCTCGGTCTGGCCCTGCACCTTCGTGCTGGCCTCGGCGGTGGACTCGGCCCAGGCCGCCGAGAACAGGATCGGGCTGGCGAAGGTGGGCTTGGCCGCCGAGATGGCATCGGCCTTGACGGTCAGGTCACCCGTGGCGTTGACCACGGTGTGGTCGTCCAGTTGCACCGTCCCCTTGGCCTTGGAGAGCGACACCAGCGGCACGCTGCTGAAGTCGAACAACTGGTCGTTGAAGGCCTTGAGCGTGGCATCGTCCGACGGCAACCAGCTCTGGTCGGCCAGCTTCATGACCGAGCCCAGCACGTTGAGCGTGTAGGAGGTGCTGGCCTCGGCGCGCAGCGTCACGTTGCGACCGCTGATGACGGTGGCCACGGCCGGTTGTCCGCCAGCGGCAGGCGCGTCGTGGATGAGCAGTTCGGCGAAGGCGTCCTTCTCGAAGCCGGCGCGCGCAGCGGCCAGGGCCTCGACGGTCACGTCGCGCGAGCCCGCGATGCGGCTGCCCAGCACCTCGGTGCGGGCGGTGGCCTTGGTCGTCACGGCCAGGAACTCGCCACCGGGGCCGTCGCTCAGGCTGTCGATCTCGTTGTTGACGAACTTCTGGGCCTCGTCCAGCGTGGTGCCGGGGTTCTGCGCCAGCAGCACGGCGATCGCCGAGGTGTCGGCCTCCGAGCGGATCAGGATGTCGCGACCCCGGATGGTGGCGCGGTCGATCTGGATGCTGGCATCGGCTTCGCGCACCGCGCCGATGGCGTCGATGTCGCGCGCCAGCACGGTCACGTCGCCGGCGGTGTGGCCGTTGTCGGCGTGGGCCAGCAGCTTGGATCCACGCTGCAGCTCGATGTGCGAGGCCAGCAGCTTGAGGTCACCCGAGTCACCTTCGGAGGCGGCCGTCTCGTGGTCGGCGTTGGCCGGGTCGGCCACGTCGCGGGTCGAGATGACCACGTCTTCGCCCACCACGATGCGGTTGTTGGCGGTGAGGTGGTAATCGGCCCCATCGGTGTAGATCGAGTTGCCCAGGCGGATGTCGTCCTCGGCCACGATCAACACGCTGCCGTCCTGCACGAAGGTGGCGCCGCCCGCGCTCAGGCCGCTGACGTTGACCAACTGGCCCAGAGCGGCCAACTCGTTGCGAGCCGCCGCGCCCGAGCGCACCTGACCGGCACCGCTGATCTCGACGCGGTTGGCCTGCAGCAGGGCGCCATCGGCCGCGCGGATGCGGCCCTGCACGGTGATCAGCCCGCTGGTGGTCAGCGGGATGCGGCCAGCCAGGGCGTCGGCCACGGCGGCGTCATCGATGGCGCCACCCGCGCCCACCAGCTTGTCCATGAAGGCGGAGGTCGGGGTCGCCATCAGCAGGCTGCCCACGTTCATCTGGCCGCCCGCGCCCACCACGAACCCATGCGGGTTGAAGAAGAACACGTTGCCGCCGATGCGCCCGTCCTTGTAGGCGTTGACGATGCCGTCGATCTGGCTGGCGTTGTTGCGCACCAGGTTGAGCAGGTTGGCCGTGCCGGTGGGCAGGTTCAGATTGACCGTCTGCCCGCCGCTGACGTTGAACTGGCTGAAGCTGTTGAAGGCGTTGACGCCCTTGACGGTGCCGGTGTCGATCGTCACGTTCGCCGTGCCCGCCCCACTCACGGTGGTGGCCGTGCGGCCGTCGGTCACGATGCCCTGGGCCTGCGCCTCCACCGGCGTCAGCAGCGCCATGCCACCGGCCCCCAGGCCGCAGGCCATCCACCCCATGGCGTTCAACGTGGCGCAGCGACGCAGGATCGCCAGGTACTGGCGACGAAATTGGGTGATGGCACCGTGGCTCATGGGGGGACCTCCTCGACGGCAGAAGGCCCGCCCGGTCAACGCTTGACCGCAGACAGCACCCCCACCTGCAACATTTGACCGATCGCGCCCGCAGCAAAACGTGTCACGTGCAACGAAATGCTGAAACGGGAGCCCGAATCTGCCATAGGCCAAAAGGCTGAGCCAGGGGGTCCGCACCCCGCGAATGGATGCTACGCTGCCCTTTTTTGTCGAGCATTTGTCCCGCCGCAACAAGATTGCGCCATGTCACATATCCTCCCCTCGTCAGCCCCGCTTCGGTTCGCGGCCAACCTTTCGTGGCTCTACACCGACCTGCCCTTCCTGGACCGTTTCGAGGCCGCCGCCCGCGACGGCTTCAAGGGGGTGGAGTGCCTGTTCCCGCATGAGCACCCCAGAGCCGAAGTGGCCGCCCGCCTGCGCGACATCGGGCTGGAGTTGGTGCTGTTCAACGCCGCACCGGGCAACTGGGCGGCCGGCGAGCGCGGCCTGGCCGGCGTGCCGGGCCGCGAGGCCGATTTCCGCGCCAGCCTGATCGCCGCGATCGAGCTGGCCCAGGCCCTGGGCTGCCCCCGCGTGCACGTCATGGCCGGCCTGCGCAGCGACGGCGACGCCCCCGGCATGACCGATGCCCGGGCGCAGGCCTGGGCCACCTACGAAGCCAACCTGCGCTGGGCCGCCGAGCAGGCGCGCGCGGCCGACCGCGTGCTCACCATCGAGCCCATCAACCCGCGCGACATGCCTGGCTACCTGCTCACCCGCCCTGGCGAGGCCTTCGCGCTGGCGGAAAACATCGACTCTGCACACCTGCAAGTGCAGCTCGACCTCTACCATGCGCAGATCGTCGAAGGCGACGTCACCATGCGCCTGCGCCAGATGCTGCCCACCGGCCGCGTCGGCCACCTGCAGATCGCGGCCGTGCCCGACCGGGGCGAGCCAGACGCAGGTGAACTGAACTTTCCCTGGGTGTTCGACGAACTGCGCCGGCTCAACTGGGCCGGCTGGATCGGCTGCGAGTACCGCCCACGGGCCACGCCGCGCCCCGATGCGCCAGGCCGGGCCACCACGGACGGGCTGGGCTGGCTGCGCGCAGCGAACCCCTGAAGGACCGCTCGCCCAACCCTTTTCCCCACCATGACAGGAGTACACATCATGATGGTCGACTTCCCCGACACCGTCGCCACGCGCGATGGCCTGGCCCTGGTCACCCGCCACTGGCCCCTGGCCGGCGCACGCCCCGCGCCCGGCGTGGTGCTGCTCGTGCACGGCCTGGGCGAACACATCGGTCGCTACGAACACGTGGCCACCCACCTGAACCAGCACGGCTGGGCGGTGGTGGGCCACGACCACCGAGGCCACGGTCGCTCACCCGGCAAACGCGGCGCGCTGCGCGACCACCACGACCTGCTGCACGACCTGGCCGCTGTCGTCGACGCCACCCGCCAGGCCTACCCCTCTCAGCCACTGGTGCTCGTCGGGCACAGCCTGGGGGGCGCCATCGCCGCACGCTTCGCCGCTGCCCAGGCCACGCCGGCGGAAACCGCCGCCTGGGCCCGCCCGATCGACGGCCTGGTGCTGTCGTCTCCCGCGCTGGCCATCCCGATTGGCGCTTTCCAGCGCCTGCTGCTGGCCACGATCGGGCAGCTCACACCCGACGTGGCCGTCTCCAACGGGCTCAAACCCGCGTGGATCTGTCACAACCCCGCCACCGTGGCCGCCTACCAGGCCGACCCGCTGGTGCATGATCGCGTCACCGGCCGCCTGACCTCCTGGCTGATCGAAGCTGGACAGACCGTGCGCACGCGCGCAGCGCACTGGCGCGTGCCGACCCTCATCATGTGGGGCGGTGAAGACCGCTGCGTCGACCCCGCCGGATCGGCCGCCTTCGCCGCCAGCGCCCCGCGTGAACACGTCGCCAGCCACCCCTGGCCGCAGCTGTCCCACGAGATCTTCAACGAGGTCGAACAAGCCGACGTGCTGGCCGCGATGAGCGGCTGGCTGCAATCGACCTTCCCTGCCCAGAATTAGAGAACACACCATGGCCCTCAAAGCCACCATCCACAAGGCCAACATCCAGCTGGCCGACATGGACCGACACGTCTACACCGACATCTCGGTGACCATCGCCCGCCACCCGTCCGAGAACGACGAACGCATGATGACCCGCGTGCTCGCCCTCGTGCTGGGCTGGCCGCAGGACACCTCCGAGGGCACGCTGGAATTCGCCAAGGACATGTGGGAGCCCGACGAGCCCGCCCTGTGGCAGAAGAACTTCTCCGACGAGATCCTGCACTGGGTGGAGGTGGGCCAGCCCGATGACAAGCGCCTGATGAAGGCCAGCGGCCGGGCCCACCGGGTCACCCTGTGGGCCTTTCAGTCGAGCACGCCGATCTGGTGGGACGGCATCGCCAACAAGCTGACGCGGGCCCACAACCTGACCGTCTGGCAGGTGCCGACCGAGCAGAGCCAGGCCCTGGCCACCCTCGCGCGCCGCAGCATGGCGCTTCAGGTCACGGTGCAGGACGGCACCGCCTGGGTCAACGACGGCGAACAGACCATCGAGGTCACGCCCAGCAAGCTCATGGGGCAGCCCTGATCTGACCGCGCCTCCTGGCCGAATCTCGGTGGTGTCTTTGCTCAAGGTGGCCCGGGGCCTGCTGTGGACCACCGACGAGGCCAAGCTGGCGGGCGAGCGAGCTCATCTGAGCCTGACCGACTCGACGAAACGCCGAGCATAGAGCTCCTGGTTGTAGGACGGATCGACCGGGAACGTGGCGGCGATCTGGATGTAGGAGTCCCCCGCGGGAAAGATGCGAATCAGCATCAAGCTCCGCCCATCCGGCAATTTCAGCTTGACCTCCCGCCCCTGGTGGCCTTTCCTCTGCCCTGGCAGGGACACACCACTTTGCTCGATCACCGTTCCGCCTGAGCTCTGCACGAGCTGAACCACGGCTGAATCCAGCGCCTCCGTGGTCTGGACCCGGCGCATCCGCTCCTGCAATGCTTGCGGGATGTCCTGGTGGTTCAAGACGTAGCTGACACCATCGAATGACGCCATGTACGCATGCGCTGTCACATCCTCTTCGCCGATCTGGGCCTCCTTGGTCTTGTGCTCGATGGGCCTGGGCATCTGCACGACGATCGAGGTGTCCTCCGGCATGAACTCACTGAACTCTGGTTTCTTCACGCATGCAACCAAGGTCGTGACAGCCAAGGTGGCCACGAGCAGGGTGATCCGGGTCATGAGTGCTGCATCCCTTTTTTAGGTTGAACTGTCGTGCGGGGCGCACAGCGTTCGCCCCGCCCAAGCATCGGACTCAGAGTACCGCCGCGAAGGCCCTGGCCACGGCGTCGACGTTGTTGGCGTTCAGCCCTGCCGCGCACATGCGGCCCGAACGCAGCACGTACACGCCGTGTTCGGTGCGCAGGGTGTCGGCCTGCTCGGGCGACACGCCGGTGTAGCTGAACATGCCGCGCTGGTCGATGAAGTAGCGCACGTCGCGGCCGGGCAGCTTCGCCACCACGCCGTCGTACAGACGCTGGCGCATCACCTTGATGCGCTGGCGCATGTCGGTGAGCTCGTCGGCCCACAGCTGGCGCAGCTCGCTGGACTGCAGCACCTGGGCCACGATCTGCGCGCCATGCGTGGGGGGGCTGGAGTAGTTGCGGCGCACCGCCGACATCAGCTGGCCCAGCACGAGCTGCGCTTGCGCCTTGTCCGGACAGACGACGCTGAGGCCGCCCACGCGTTCGCCGTACAGGGAAAAGCTCTTGGAGAACGAGTTGGCCACGAAGAAGCTCACGCCGGCATCGGCCAGGGCGCGCAGGGCGAAGGCGTCTTCCTCGATGCCGTCACCGAAGCCCTGGTAGGCGATGTCCAGGTAAGGCAGCAGCTGGCGCTTTTTCAGCACCTCGGTGAGCTGCAGCCATTGGGCGTTGTTCAGGTCGACGCCGGTGGGGTTGTGGCAGCAGGCGTGCAGCAGCACGATGCTTTTGGCCGGCAGCGCGTCGATGGCGGCCAGCATGGCGTCGAACCTCAGGCCCTTGGTGACCGGGTCGTAGTAGGGGTAGGTGTTGACCTGGAAACCGGCGCCTTCGAACATGGCGCGGTGGTTGTCCCAGGTCGGGTCGCTCACCCACACCTGCGAGTCGGGGAAGTAGCGCTTGAGGAAGTCACCGCCGACCTTCAGGCCGCCCGAGCCGCCCAGGGTCTGGATGGTGGCGATGCGGCCGCTCTTGACGGCCTCGTGGCTGGCGCCAAAGAGCAACTCCTGCACGGCCTGGCGGTAGCCGGGGTGCCCGGTCATGGGCAGGTAGGGCTTGGGGCCGACCTTGGCCAGCATCGAAGACTCCGCCTCTCGCACGGCCCGCATCACCGGCAGGCGGCCTTCGTTGTCGAAGTAGATGCCGATGGACAGGTTGATCTTGTCGGCGCGAGGGTCTTTCTGGAAGTCTTCGTTCAGGGTGAGGATGGGGTCGCCGGGGTAGGCGTCGACGTGCAGAAACATGGTGGCTCCTGGGGGCTCGGCAGGACAAAAAGAGGTCAAAGCGCATTATCGTGGGGGCACACCCCCTGACTGCGTGGGTTCACCCTCCAGTTTCGGTCCGGGGCTGCCGATGAAGAAAACAGGGAGCGGCCTCGATGGAGTCACTGCCTCCCCTCAAGGAGCCGCACCATGAACCCCATCGGGCACACAGAAGGCCCCCTTCCGGAACCATCGCAGGAACCGTCACGCCTGCGGGCCTTGAGCCGGCTGGAGCTGCTGGACTCTCCGCCCGACCCGGAACTCGACCGACTGACCGCCGTCACGGCCGCCAGCCTGGGCATGCCGATCTGCCTGATCACCCTGGTCGATCGCGACCGGATCTGGTTCAAGTCCAAGGTGGGCTTCGACCTGGTCGAGGCCTCCCGCCACGGCAGCCTTTGCACCCACGTGGTGGACGACGGCCATGCGCTGCTGTGCCCCGACCTCAGCCAGGACAGCCGCTTCAGCCACCATCCGCTGGTGCGCCGAAGCCAGGGCGGTTTGCGCTTTTACGCCGGCACGCCGCTGTGGTTCAGCGACCAGGCGGTGGGCACCCTGTGCGTGATGGACACCCGCCCTCGCCCCGACTTTGATGCGGCGCGTCAGGCGCTGCTGGCCGACTTCGCGCAGGTGGTGTGCGACAGCATCCGCTCGCGTCAGGTCAAGCTCACCGCCGAGCGCGAGCGCGCGCTGTTCTCGGACGGGCCGGTCGCCGCCCTCGTGTGGGACAACCACCCCACCCAGCCGCGCATCAAGCACCGCTCCGACAACCTGGCCAAGGTCATCGGCCCCGAGGTGGCGATGGCGCTGACCGCGGGCGCCTCGCTCGACACCTGCGTGGACCCGCGCGACGCCGCCGACGTGCGCATGGCCCTGCTCAGCCACAGCCATGTCGGGGCCGGTTTGCAGCCCCACGCCCAGAACCAGACCCGCTTTCGCCTGAACGTCGATGGCCGCTGGATCCAGCTCATCACCGTGGGCGACCACGATGCCCAGGGCAAGCTGCAGCGCATCCGAGGCTACCTGAGCGACGCCAGCCGTCAAAAGCAGCTCGAGCTCACCATCGAGTCCACCAAGGAGCGCCTGCACCTGGCCATGGAATCGGCCCGCATCGGCGCCTGGGACATGGACCTGATCGCCCAGAAACGCCTGTGCAGCCCCCGCGTGGCCAGCATGATCGGCCACCGCCACGAAGAGCTGGAACTCACGGCCGAAGAGTGGGTGGCGCTGGTGCACCCCTTCGACCGTCCCGGACTGGTGGAAAAGATCACCAAGCGCCTGGCCATGACCGACGAGGAGATCGCCAATGGCCGCGAGCTTTTTGCCGTCGAGTACCGCGTGCGTCACAAGCAGGGGCACTACATCTGGGTGCAGAGCTGCGCGCGACTGGTGTCACGCGACAACCTGGGGCGCCCGTCGCGCATCGTGGGCACGCTCATCGACATCACCGAAGCCAAGGCAGCCGAGCAGCTGCGCCGCCGCCAGCAAAAGCTGCTGGCGCTGGTCAACACCACGCAGCGCACCTTTTTGCAGGACAAGAGCCTGACCGCGGCGTGCGAGCACATCTTCGAGCCCCTGCTGGAGCTGACCGAAAGCCGCTTCGGCTTCATCGGCATCTGCGAGCAGACCCCGGATGGCCAGCCTGCCCTGCGCGTGCCCTCCGTCTCGAACCTGAGCTGGGACACGTCCAGCCACCACTGGCAACAACGCCACCGGCACGCCATCAAAGGCGTGCTGTTCACCGAGCTCGACAACCTGTTCGGCTACGTCGTGACGCACAACACCGTGGTGTGCACCAACGACGCGGTCAACCACCCGGGCCAGAACACCAATCCGCCCGGCATCCCCGAGTTGCAGAGCTTCACCGGCATCCCGCTGCGCTACGACGGTCAGGTGGTGGGCCTGCTGGCACTGGGCAACCGGCAAGAGGGCTACGAGCCCGCCATGGTGCAGATGCTCGAGCCGCTGACACTGACGCTGGGCACCCTGATCCACGCCCGCGCGGTGGAGGAAGAACGCGCCCGCGCCGAGCGACAACTGGTTCAGCAAGCCACGGCCGACGCCCTGACCGGCCTGGCCAACCGACGCCGTTTTTTCGACGTCAGCATGGGCTTGCTGGCGCAGTGCCGCCGCTATGGCACCCCGGCCACCGTGGCCTTGATGGACCTGGACCACTTCAAGCAGGTCAACGACCGGCATGGGCACGCCATGGGCGATGCGGTGCTCAAGGCCTTTTCGGGCGTGCTGCTGGAGGTGCTGCGCGAAAGCGACCTGGCCGCGCGCGTTGGTGGCGAGGAGTTCGCGGTGCTGCTGCCTTCGACCACGGCCGAAGAGGCGCAGATCCCCTTGGAGCGCATCAGGCAGTTGCTGTCGGCACGGGTGGTGGAGCTCGAAGGGCAACAGGTCAGCGTCAGCGTGAGCATCGGGGTGTGCGAGTGGCGCGAAGAGCTGGACTCGCCAGACGCGTGGCTGGCTCAGGCCGACCAGGCCTTGTACGCGGCCAAGGACGGCGGTCGCAACCGCTTGTGCGTGGCGCCGCCGGGGGTGGTTTCAAGGTGAGCTGACCCACGTGCGCGGCCCGGTGCTGGATGCCGCGCAGGCCGGCGAGCTCAACGCTGGAACTGCCGCGCCACGAACGCCCACACCATGCGGGAGGCGTCAGGCCCCTTGCCATCGCTGAAGGGCTGACGAGCGGCACCACCGCTCCATGCGTGGCCCAGGCTCCCCACCTCGACCAGCGAGGCAACCAGGCGCCCACGGCGCTTGAAGTCGGTCACCGTCATGGGGTGGCGCTGACCACGCTGCACGAGGCGTGCCTCGCCGGCGTCTGCGCCCGCCGCATCGGCCCAGGCCTGCACCGCCGCCCGCCCATTGCTGGCCGACACGATGGGGTCCGCATCGCCATGGATCACCATCAGCGGAGGCCAGACCAAGGTCTCCGGCGATGCCGAGGGTGGCAGGGGCTGCGTGGCCCGCCGGCCTCGCATGGCCACGAGCGCCGACATGCCCGAGTGCGCCGTGCCAGGCGGGATGCCCGAATGCATCACGACGGCCCTGAAGCGTTCAGGGTGATTGGTGGCCAGCAGCGCCGCCATGCTGGCCCCGGCCGACAACCCGGCCACCGCGATGCGCACCGGGTCGACGGGGTAGAGCATGCGGACCTGGTCGATGGCTTTGAGGATCAACGCCACCTCCACCTGGGCGCGTCCCAGGTCGGTGTCGAACCAGTTCCAGCAGCCTTGCGCATTGGCAAGGCGGTCCTGCTCGGGGTAGAGCACCCAGAAGCGTTCGCGGTCGGCCACGCGGTTCATGCGGGTGCTCAGGGCAAAGCGACGGGCGTCCTGGCCGCAGCCATGCAGCATCACCAGCAGCGGCAAAGGCTCGCTGCCCTTCGCGCCGAGTGGCCGGTAAAGCCGGAACCGGCACACGCCCTTGAGGCCGATGGCCATGCCAGCGATCCAGTCCCCATCTCCCGGAGGAGGCCGGTGCGGCTGCACCGCGCGCTTGCCCAGGCTCGCGCTGTTGCGGGCAAGGGTGGCCATGTTGCGCTTGAACGCCTTGGCCCAGAAGTTGGTGCGGATGCGTCGTCCCATTCGATCGATTGTGATGGTCCGTGGCCCGCACGTGTGCATCCATTTATTTCATCGCGCTGTGTGCGCTCACGCACAGTGCCGATGGGGCATTGCGCCTAGGCTGGCCTTGCATCACACCCAAACAGGAGCACCACCATGGATCAACAGCAGGCCCTCTTCACCTCCCCACTCAAGGCCTCCAACATCATCGGCTCCGACGTCGTCAACCCCGAGCGCGAGAACCTGGGCAGCATCAAGGAAATGGTCATCGACCCGAGCACGGGCAAGGTGGCCTACGCCGTCGTCTCCTTCGGCGGCTTCCTGGGCCTGGGCACCAAGCTCTTCGCCATCCCTTTCAGCGCGTTCGCCTACACCGACTCCGAGAACGAATACGTCCTCGATGTGGCCAAGGAACGGCTCAAGGAAGCGCCCGGCTTCGATTCGAACAACTGGCCTTCGATGACCGACGAGAAGTGGAACCGCGACATGTTCAGCTACTACGACCGATCGCCGTACTGGGAATGAGGCGACGAGCCCAGCGTCCTCACCTCAACCACCTTCTTTCAGGAGCCACCATGGCCCTTCCGACCACCGCTCATTTTGGTGAACCTCGGCGCGATCTCGCGCCGGGCACACCGCTTGTCGACACCTCGGCGGCATCTCCAACGGCGGTTTCCTGGCCTGCCATTTTTGCCGGGGCCGCGGGGGCCGCCGCGCTGTCGCTGATCCTCCTGGTGCTCGGAACGGGGCTGGACCTTTCTTCGACATCTCCCTGGGAGCGCCAAAGCATGGGCCCGTCCGTCATGGGCGCACAGGCCATCGCCTGGGTGGTGTTCACGCAGGTGGTGGCCTCGGGCATGGGCGGCTACCTGGCCGGCCGGCTGCGCACCAGGTGGGCCGAGGTCCAGCGTGACGAGGTCCACTTCCGCGACACGGCACACGGCTTCCTGGCCTGGGCGGTGGCGGCCCTGGTGACAGCCACCATGCTGACCCAGGTGGCGGGCGCCATCACCCAACCAGGCATGCCAAACAGGATGGCCGACGGCAACCACACGGAGCCGACGGGGCTCGATCAACGATTCACGCTCGCCCCCTACAGCGAGGCGGCGGCCATGAACGGCGTGCGCCACGCCGGCCAGCTGTTGACCGCACAACGCACCGCGCTGCCCCAGCAGGACGACCTGGCCGCCCAGCGCAAGGCATCGGCCCACTCGGCCCTGTGGGTCTTCGTCGCCTTGCTGAGCGGGGCATTCGCTGCCAGCCTGGCCGCCACCCTGGGTGGTCGGCAGCGCGACGCCTGAGCCCCACTCAACACCGATCCGGAGGCATCCATGCGCTCACTGCTGCTGATTTTCCTCGGCATCCCCATCCCCATCGTCATCTTGATCGCGCTGTTCGTGCATTGAGCACCCACGCACCCCAAACCAAGGACCTCCCATGACCGCGCCCAAACTCGCCACCAAAACCCCCACCAAAACCGCCATGCACCCCGCCGACAAGGCCAGCCCACGCACGAGCGCCAAGGCCAGCTCCCCCCTGCCGCCGCCGAAGGACGCCATCGCGCTGCTCAAGGCCGACCACGAAGCGGTGAACCAGTTGTTCGCCGAGTACGAGGGCACGCGCTCGGTCGCCAACAAGAAGGCATTGGTGGCGAAGATCTGCACCGCCCTGAGCGTGCACGTGCAGATCGAGGAGGAAATCTTCTACCCCGCCGTCAAGGCCGCGCTCAAGGACAAGCTGCTGGTGCCCGAGGCCATGGTCGAGCACGCCGGCGTCAAGAACCTGATCGCGCAGCTCGAGGTGGCCGAGCCGGATGGCGAGGTCTACGACGCCAAGGTCAAGGTGCTGGGCGAATACGTCAAGCACCACGTGAAAGAGGAACACAGCGACATGTTCCCGCAGGCCAAGGCGACCTCGCTGGACATGGCCGAGCTGGGGGCGCGCATGGTCACCCGACGGGACGAGTTGCTCGCCGACCCGGCGAACTGATCCACCAAACAGGAGAAAGCGCCATGCCCCAACCCTGGCTGAAGAAAAACCCGTTCATGAGCATGTGGCTCAGCGCAGCGAACCGCGCCGCTGGTTTGTGGCATGGCCAGGCTTCGGCTCAGGCCAAGCGGCATGCAACGGCGGCGGTGACCGACGCGACGACCAGGGCCATCCAGGTCTGGTCGGATGCGTTGAAGGTCTCGAAGGCCAAAAGCGCCGCCAAGCGCAAGCGCTGAGCCCGTGGCGCGTGGTGCGCAACAGGGCTTTGAGAACCGTTGAACTGACGGAGAGTGACGCATGACGACATCGCCGGCCCCCGTGCCACCGCCCCTTGCCACACAGAAGTCCGACTTCACGGCCGAGGGCTCGCCCCCACCCGGCATGGTGGCCACCTCAGCACCCCAGGGCTCGACCGATGCCGTGGCCTTGCTGGTGGCAGACCATGTGGCGGTGGCTCAATTGTTCGCCGAGTACGACAAGGGCCAGCCGAACGCGGACAAGAAGGCCCTGGTGGGCCAGCTCTGCACCGCCTTGGGCGTGCATGTGCAGATAGAAGAGGAGATCTTCTACCCCGCCATCGAGTCGCTGCTGGCAGACCCGTTGCTGGTGCCCGAAGCACGGCTCGAACACGCGGGCGTCAAGAACCTGATCGCGCAACTCGAAGGTGCAGAACCCGATGGGGTGATGTACGACGCCAAGGTCAAGGTGCTGGGCGAATACGTCAAGCACCACGTGCAGGACGAGCAGGCAGAGATGTTCCCGCAGGCGCAGGCGACGTCGCTCGACCTGCACGAGCTGGGGGCGCGGATGGCCGCCCGAAGGCAAGAGCTGATCGGCTGAGCGCTTGCCCTCAAAGGCCATTTCGTCAGTCCACCTGCTCCTGCCTGAAGGTGTAGCGCGCCAACCGCTTGCTCAGCTGATCACCCGGCCCCACCGCCCGCCACCGCACCACGGCACCGATGCGCGGGTCCTGCGTCGCTTCGCACGACGACAGCGCCACGCCCAGCGCCTGCGCTTCTTCGCGCACCACGGCCGCCATCTCCTGCAGCGTCAAGGCGGGCTTGAAGATCTTGCCGATCGCCGTCGTCGGCAGCGTGTCCACGATGCGCACGTGCTTGGGCCAGGCGGCGCGCTCGGCGACGTGCGACTGCGCGTGCTGCATCAGCTCGGCCTCGGTGGCGGCTCGCCCTGGTCGCAACTGCACGTGGACCACGGGCACCTCGCCCGCGTGGGCGTCGGGCCGGCCCACGGCGGCAGCCAGGGCCACCGCCGGGTGCGCATGCAGCGCTTCTTCGATCAGCTTGGGGTCGATGTTGTGCCCGCCCCGGATGATGAGCTCCTTCTTGCGGCCCGTCAGCCAGAAGTAGCCTTCGGCATCCTGCCGCCCCAGGTCACCGGTGTTGAGCCAGCGCTCCAACTCGCCACGCTCGTTCGGCCGTTCGATCCACAGCCCCTGGTTGTGCGAGGCATGCAGGTAGCCTTCAAAGAGGTTGGGGCCGCGGATGGCCAGCACACCGACTTCATCGCACCGGGCATCGCGCCACCAGCGCCCCTGATCGTCCAGGACCAGCGCCTGCATGGCTTGCCAGGGCAGGCGCAGGCCGATCGAGCCCAGTCGCGCCTGGCCATGCGGCGGGTTGATGCTGGAAACGCAGCCCCCTTCGGTCAGGCCATAGCCTTCGAGGATCTTGACGCCCGTCTCCTTCTGGAAGCGGTGGAACAGCTCGACCGGCATCGGCGCGGCGCCACACACGCCGTACTTCAGCTCGCTGAGGTCCTGCCCTTGGGGCGGGTGCTGCAGCAGGGCCGAATACACCGTCGGCACACCCGAGAAGAACACGAATCGGTGGTGGGCCGCGATCTCCCAAAAGCGTGGGATCAGCCCTGGCGCCCGGTAGCCTTGCGGCGTGCCCAGCACGACCTGAGCGCCCACCGACCAGGGCGTCAGCCCCGTGCCGATCTGCGCGTTGACGTGGAACAGCGGCAGGCCACAGAACACCGATCGGCCCGCCCCCTGGATCTCGGCGCCGAAGGTGGCCGCCAGCTCCAGCGCGTTGGCCACCTCGGTGCGGTGCGTACGCACGGCGATCTTGGGCAAGCCGGTGGTGCCGCCGGTGCAGAAGAACGAGGCCTTGTCGTCCAGCGAGGGCGCCGCAAAGTCAAGTGCCTGGGCGTTCGAGGCGTCGATCAATGGCAGCAGGGGCTGAACCCTGGCCTGCCCCAGCTTGCGGGGCGTCTTCCAGCGCGACACCCACTTGAGCACCGGCGCCATCGGGTGGCGCAGGTAGGTCAGCGGGCTCACGGTGAGCACGTGCTGCAGGCTGGGCACGTGCGCCGCGGCCTCGGCGGCCTTCTCCCAGATGTCCGCGCCCGGCGTGGGCGCCAGCGTCACCAGCACCTTGGGGCTCGCTGCGTTCATGAGCTCCGTCATCAGGGCCGGCTCGATCAGCGGGTTGATGGCGAAGACGATGCCCGCGGCCTCGCCGCCCCAGATGGTCCAGTGGGTTTCAGGCAGGTTGGGCAGGATGAAGGCGACCACGTCGTCCCGGTTCACGCCCAGGCGGCGAAAGGCGTTGGCCGCCTGGGTGATGCGGGCCATCCATTCGCGATGCGTCCAGGCCACAGGCTGGGTGTGGTCCTCCGTGCGCAGGAAAAAGCTCAGCGCCGTGGCTTCCAGGTTGCGCCGCGCCCCGCGCTCCAGCAGGTCGTAGGTGCTCCGCACCCCGGCGATGAGGTCCGGCTGCTCGGCCTCGATGAGGTGGACGTCTTCCAGTTGGCGAACGCCTTGCGGCGCGCGCGGTTGGACAGGTCGCAGGGTGGCGACTGAAGGCATGGGTGTCTCCGGTGGGGTGTGTGAAATGGGTTCACGCACGCACCGGGCCCCACCCGGCGTGCGATCAGGGGTGGGCGGCGGTCGGCCGGGTCCGGGCCAGCAGGGCCTGCTCAGGGAACTCGACGTGGGTGATGGGCGTGCTCACCAGCTTGCGCGCCTGCGCTTTGGTCATGCCCAGGCCCAGCAGCAGGTGGTAGGTGACGTCCTCGGGGTAGCTGGCGGGCAGTGAGGCCGGCAGCGGCTCGGGCAGGGTCATGGCCGCCACGGCCGCGTGCGCCGTGCCCAGCACCAGCACCAGCCCCACCTGCACCGAGCTGACGTTGAAGCGACCCTTGTCCATCCCGGCCTGGATGTCGCGCGGCAGGTAGGCCATCGCGAGGCTGTTGTTGGCCGCCATGGCCAGGCCAGCGCGCGCCACGAACTGCGCCAGCAAGGGGTGCGCCCGCATCGTGTGCAGGGCCATGCGCACGCCCGTGGCCAGCCGCTCGGCGGGGTCCTTGCACTGGATGACCACGCGCTCGACCAGGGAGAGCAACTCGTTGCCCAGCTCCTTGACGACCGCCGCGAGCAGCTCTTCGTTGGTGCGGAAGTAGTTGTAGAAGGTGCCGCGCGAGACCTCGGCCATGGCGATCACGTCTTCGATCACGGCGGCATCGGCCCCCTTGTGTGCGAACACGTGCAGCGCGCTCTCGATCAGGCGCATGCGCATGCGCTCACGCTTTTCTGCGGCGACTCGGGTGCGGTGATCAAGGGTGTTCATGGGGTCAGGCGTGTGGGCAAAAGCAGGAATGTCTCACGCAGTCGCAGCGTGACCTCGCATCACCCACAAATTGACGTTGCCGTCATAATGACGTTTGTGTCATTATTGCCGAACCGCACGGGGCCTGCAAGCCCCGGTGTGTTGCCAACCTGTGAGTGCCATGACTTCGCCACCTGTCCTTCGCACCGCGCCGGAGTACCCGGAGAGCCAACGCCCCGACCATGTTCAGCAGGTCCACCGCCCGCAGCCGCTGATGCGGGCCAGCCAGCTGGCCTTCCTCATGTTCGAAAAGCGCGACCTGTTGCGGGCCGAGCGCTTCTGGCAGGACTTCGGGCTGATCACGGTGTCGCGCACCGCCGATCGCCTGGTCATGCGCGCGGCCGACGCCGCGCCTGCGGTCCTGGTGGCGACCCGCTCGGCGCGCTCACGCTACATGGGCGCGGCCTTCGTCGCACCCGATGGCGTCGACCTGCCCAACCTGGCCAGGCAGCTGGGCGGCCAGAGCGTGCCCCCCGAAGCGATCCCCGGGGGCGGGCGGGCCGTCGGCCTGCGCGACCCGGACGGCCACGCTGTGTGGCTGATCCAGGGCTGGTCGCGGGTGGATGCCCTGCCCGTGCGCCAGCCGCTCACCAACCAGGCCAACACCTTGACGCAGACGCCGCGCGTCAACGCCACGGTGCGCCCGCCCATCGAGCCGGCGCGGGTGGGGCGGCTGGGTCACGTGGTGATGCAGACCACCGACTTCCAGCTCATGGCCGACTGGTACATGCGCGTGCTCGGCTTGATCCCGACCGATGTGCAGTACCTGCCCGACGGCTCGCCCATGCTGGCGTTCTTCCGGCTGGACCTGGGCGCCACACCCGCTGACCACCACACCGTCGTCATCGCCGGGGGACTGGAGGCCAGGTACGAACACAGCGCCTGGGAGGTGGAAGACCTCGACGCCCTCGGTCAGGGCCAGCAGGTGCTCAAGGCCAATGGGCACCGGCACATGTGGGGCATCGGCCGCCACGTGCTGGGCAGCCAGTTGTTCGACTACTGGTACGACGCGGACGGCTTCGAGTTCGAGCACTACACCGATGGCGACGTCTTCACCGCCGACCACGAAACGCGCTACGTGCCCTTCGCCCCGGCCAGCATCTGGGCCTGGGGCGACGACGTGCCGCCCACCATGTTCCCGAAGAAGGGGCCTGCGCTCCTTTGGAAGGTCTTCCAGCTCTGGCGATCAGGGCGGCTCAACCTGGGCCGGCTGATCCAGGCCGGCAAGGCGATCGACGCGCCCGCTCGCCCCTGGCTCTGAGCGCCGCCGCATCTCCCCCCACTTCACCCCTTTCAGGAACACCCCGATGGCCACTTCCGTCGTTCGCTTCCAGCCCAAGGCTGGCCCCTCTTCCAACCCGCCTCAGTGGGGCGTCCTGTTCGACCGCCGCATCGCGGTGCTGGCCACGCAGGCCGCCACCACGGGCGAGTTCGTGCGCCATGCGCAGGCACAGGCGCGTGCCGCCACCCGCGAGCAGGCCACCTTGAGCCTGGACGACGTGAAGCTGCTCTCGCCCGTGACCACCAACCAGCAGTTCATCTGCCAGGGCGTGAACTACGAAAGCCATGTGCGCGAATCCGGGCTGGACCCGAAGAACTTCCCGTTCAACACCATCTTCGCCAAGGCTTCTTCGTGCATCACGGGCCCCACGGACGACGTGATCCGGCCGCGCCACGTGCAGCTGCTGGACCACGAGATCGAGCTGGGCCTGGTCCTGTCGCAAGACCTGACCCAGGCCCGCGAGGTGCGCGCCGACCGCCTGCACGAAGTGCTCGCCGGGCTGACCATCGTCAACGACGTGTCGGCGCGCGATGTGCAGCTGCCGCAAGGCCAGTTCTACAAGGGCAAGAGCCACCGCACCTTCGGGCCTGTGGGGCCCACTTTGCTGCTGCTCGAGCCCGAGGAATGGGCGCTTTGGCCCAGCCTGCGCATGCGGCTCACCGTCAACGGCGCAGAGCGTCAGAACGACCTGTGTGGGTCCATGCTGTTCAAGCCGCACCAGACCCTGACCGAGTTGTCGGCGCTGCAGGACCTGCAGGCCGGAGACCTGATCGCAACCGGCACGCCGGCCGGCTGCGCGGCCAGGTCGCCAGGCAAGCTGCCCATGTTCCTGGCGCGGCACTTCATCTCGGACGCCACGAAGTGGAAGATCTTCGTTCGCAAGGGCATGAGGGACCCGCTGTTCCTGCAGCCCAACGACGTGATGGAGCTGCGCATCCGCACCGATGACGGCCGCCTCGACCTGGGCGTGCAGCGCAACAAGGTGGTGTCGGCATGAGCCCCGCCATGGCCCTGGTGTGCCGGGTCGGAGGTGGGGCCGCGCCGCGCTCACTGCGTTGGGTGCCAGCCCAGCGACGCACCCTGAAGCTTGATGAGGTGCGCGTTCAGGTGTGCGTTGCCTCGGTCAACCCCATCGACGTCAAGCGAGCAGCCGGGTATGGCCGCAAGGTCCTGTCTCTTTTGGGCGCGGGTGGACGCGAACTGGTGCTGGGCAATGACTTCGCTGGCGTGGTCACGGAGGTGGGGCCCAACGTGCTGCACGTCTCACCCGGCGACCGGGTCTGGGGCCTCGTGCCCACCGGCCCCCAGGGCGCACACCGCAGCGAGGTGTGCGTGCCATCGCGCTGGGTCAGGCCCTTGCCGGCCGGCACCCTCATGGTGTCCGCCGCGGTGCTGCCCTACACCTTCACCACCCTCTGGCGGGCGCTCAAGGCCGTCGGCCTGCACCAGCACAACGCCGCGAGCAAGCACGTGCTCGTGCATGGCGCTGGCGGCGCCTTGGGCCAGTTGGCCATCCAATGGCTGTCGCGGTGGGGCGCCCGCGTCACCGCGGTCTGCGGGGGCGCCTCGGCGGCCCGCTGCCTGGCCCTGGGCGCCACGCAAGTGGTCGACCGCGGCACCACGCGCCTGTCCGACCTGCCATCGGACTGCGACGCCACCCTCAACTTCGGCACATGGGCCGACGATGCCGACGTGCTGGGCAGGCTTCACGCCGGGGCCTTGGGACACGCGACCACAGTCCACCCGCTCCTGGGCCACATCGATGACCGCGGCTGGCTGACCGGGGGGCTCGCCTGCCTGCGCGAATGGCAGGCCATGCGGGGGCGCCAGCGCGCGATCGCACCCAAGGCCCGCTACGCCTGGACGGTGTTCAAACCCGATGTCGACGCGATGGATGCGATCCAGTCGAGCCTGCTCTCACAGCCCCTGGTGCTGGAAGTGGGCCACCACACCCGCTTCGACCAGGCGGAGAGCGCCTTTGCACACGTGGGACAGGGGCACCCCACCCGGGCCGTGCTGGTGGCCCCGACCTGACCCACACAAGGACAAGACATGACTTTGCCAAACCAGACCGATGTGCTGCTGGTGGGACTGGGCCCCGTCGGCGCCGCCCTGGCCAACCTGCTGGGCCAGCACGGCGTCAACGTGCTGGCCATCGACAAGGCCACCGAGGTCTTTCGCGCGCCCCGTGCGATCGCCCTGGACAACGAGGCCTTGAGGGTGCTGCAGATGTGCGGCGTGCAGGACGGCGACATCGACACCGTCGCGATCCCCGAGGTGCGCATGCACTCGCCCCACTTCGGCTTCTACAGCCGCGCCAACACCGCGGGAGCCCTGGACGGCCACCCCAAGCTGGTGACCTTCTACCAACCTCAGCTGGAGGAGGTGTTGCGCAGGAAGCTGGCAGGCCACGCCTCGGTTCAGGTGGCGCTGGGCTGCGACCTGCTGGGCTTCGAGCAGGACGCATCGGGCGTGCAGGCCCGTGTTCAAGGCCCCAACGGCACCCAGCAGGTCGTCAGCGCCAGGTACATCGTCGGGGCCGATGGCGCCAACTCGCTGGTGCGCAGGCTGCTGGGCCTGGACTTCAAAGGCAAGACCTACGCCGAAGACTGGCTGGTGGTCGACGCCAGGCAGGTGCCCCAGCCCATCGACCACGTCGAGTTCATCTGCGACCCGCAGCGCCCCACCCCGCACATGGTGGCGCCCGGCAACCGTCAGCGCTGGGAGTTCAAGCTCCAGCCGGGTGAGACCCGTGAAGAGATGGAACGACCCGAGACCGTGCGGCGCCTGCTGGCGCCCTGGTCCCAAGGCCAGGAGATCGACATCGAGCGGGTCGCGGTCTACCGCTTCCATGCGCGGGTGGCCGACACCTTCCAGGTGAACCGCGCCTTCCTGGTGGGCGACGCCGCACACATCACGCCACCCTTTGTCGGCCAGGGGCTGGTGGCGGGCCTGCGTGACGTGGCCAACCTGGGCTGGAAGCTCGCCTGGGTCACGCAAGGCCGGGCTCGGGCGGACCTGCTGCAAAGCTACAGCCGCGAGCGCCAGCCGCATGCGCGCGAGATGATCGACCTGGCGCAGTTCATGGGGCGCCTGGTGATGCCGGGCAACGCCATCCAGGCCTGGCTCACCCATGGCGCGATGAAGATCCTGTCGAGCATCCCTCGCGTCAAGGACCTGTTCGAGAACCTCGAGATCAAGCCGGCCAACCAGTTCAAGGTGGGCTGCTTTCTTCGGGGCAAGTCCGGCGCGGGCCTGGTTCGCGGCGGGCAACTGCCGCAGGGCTGGGTGCGCTCGCTCGCCGACCGGGCCCACGCCCTCAGCGACGACGCCCTGGGTCAGGGGCTGATGCTGGTGGGCTTTGGCGTGGACCCGGCCGCCAGCCTGCCACCTGACGTGCGCCAGCAATGGCAACTCGCTGGTGGGCGCTTCCTGCGGATCACCCCGCGCGGGTGCCCCGCCAACGAAGCCAGCGTGCCCACCTGGGAAGACCTCGACAACTCGTTCGGCTCGCACAAGGTGCCCGCAGGCTGGGTGGCCGTCGTGCGGCCCGACCGGGTCGTGATGGCCGATGGCCCCTTGGCCGCGGCGCAGCAACTCGCAAGGCAGAGCCTGGCCTTGCTGCACGCGGCTTGAGGGGCGGGCCCCCTCAGCCCTGGCCCCGCTTGAGCACCAACTTGGGCGCCACCTTGCGCGCCACCTGCTTGCGCGCCAGCGCGCCCGATGCAGCCGACTTGAGCAACCCCTGGAACGTCGGGCACTGTGCGTGGCTGGGTGCGGGGCACGCCGCCGCATGCCTCAAGCCCCGGCTCACCGCCCGCAGCTGCTTGATCGTTGCGTCGATGTCGTCGGCCTTGGCTGCCAGCAACTGGCGGTCGATGTTCACGGCGCCAGTGGGCGCCAGCATCGAGCGGACTTCGTCGAGCGACAGGCCCGCCGCCTGCCCCAGTGCGATAAGCGCCAGCTGGTCCAGCACCGTGGGCGCGAACCGCCGCCGCACGCCTTGTGGCCCGGTGGACCGGATCAGCCCGACCTTCTCGTAATAGCGCAGCGTCGATGCCGGCACGCCAGACCGCCTGGCCACTTCGGAGATGTCCATCAAAAGCCTCTTGACTTGAAGTTGACTTCAACTTCTATGCTGACTTCCATCGGCTCAACAGTCAACCTGAAAGGACATGGCGATGGACACCTGGCAAGACGCTTTCCGAGTCACCCTCATCGGCCTGGGGGCCACCGCCGTGATGGACGTGTGGCTGCAGTGGCTCAAGCGCATGGGCGTGGCCACGCAGGGCTTCGGCCTGATCGGCCGGTGGGTGGGGCACCTGCTGCGCGGGCGGCTCACGCACGCGGCCATCGCCAAGGCCGAGCCCATTGCCGGCGAGCTGGCCTGGGGCTGGCTCACGCATTACGCGGTGGGGGTGGCCTTCTCGGCCTTGCTCGCTGCGGTGGCGGGCCGCTCGTGGCTGGCCAGCCCGACCCTGCTGCCCGCGCTGGCGGTGGGCGTGCTCACCGTGGCCGCGCCCCTGCTGCTCATGCAACCCGCGATGGGCGCCGGCTTCTTCGCCAGCAAGACCCCGTCGCCCGCGAAGAGCTGCTTGCGCAGCCTGCTCAACCACTGCGTCTTTGGGCTGGGCCTGTACCTGTCGGCCTCGCTCATCGCGCTCGTTCAACCCTGAAAGGCCCGTCATGAAACAACTTGCCGTCATCCACCACAGTGCCCACGGGCACACCGAGCACATCGCGCAGCACATCGTGGCGGGCGCACGCAGCGCGCCGAACGTCGAGGTGGCGCTCTTGCGCGCCGAAGACCTGGCCCGCACCCCCGACGCCCTGACCGCCTACGACGGGCTCATCCTTGGCTCGCCGACCTACCTGGGCGGCGTGTCGGGGCCGTTCAAGTCCTTCATGGACGCCACCGGCCGCCTCTGGCGCACGCAGGCGCTCAAGGGCAAGGTGGCGGCGGGGTTCACCGTCTCGTCGCTGCCCGCTGGCGACAAGCAGTCCACCTTGATGTCGATGTTCGTCTTCGGCATGCAGCACGGCATGCTGTGGGTGGGCAACCCCTTCCTGCCCGAGCAGCACCAGGGCGTGCCCTACGACGAAGCGGTCAACCGCCTGGGCTCGTGGTCGGGCCTGGTGGCGCAGGCCGGGCATGGCTCGCCGGCCGATGCGTTCGCACCGGGGGACACCAAGACGGCGCGCTTGTTCGGGCAGCACTTTGCCCAGACCTTGGCGCGCCTGACGGTGGGTGCTTGATGCACCACGGGAGGCCACCCGTGCAGTGCTGCGCGAATCAGAACTTGTCGCGCAGCAGCACAAAGGCCCCAGCGCACAGGCCCACCCACACGATGACAACGAACGCGATGCCGAACCGGCTGCGCGGTTTGCGGCCCCGCTCGCGCATCCAGTCGTCGGCCTGCTGGCGGCATGACTGCAGCACGTCAGCGGGCAGCAGCCTGACAGCCAGCCAGATGAGCGCTGGCAGCAGGAGCACGTCGTCCACGTAGCCGAGCACGGGAATGAAGTCGGGGATCAGGTCGATGGGGCTGAGCGCGTACACGACCACGAAGGCCCCCAGCGCCTTGGCGTACCAGGGCGTGCGGGGGTGCCTGGCGGCGAACCAGAGGGTGACGCCATCGCGTTTGATGCGGCGGGCCCAGGCCCTCATCCCACCCATGACCATTGACCGTGCCTCCTGGTTGCGCTGCTGTTCGGGATTCTGGCCGAATCTTTTCAGCTCATCCGGTTGCCCGAACGGGGATGGCGCTCAAGGTGTGCGGAAGATCGCCAAGCGCGGCGCCAACGAGACCAGCGTCACCTACCTTGAAGCGGTGGACATCGCGCTGTGCTGGGGGTGGATCGACAGCCAGAAGAAGGCCCTGGACGGGCAGCACTTCCTTCAGCGGTTCACGCCACGGCGGGCGCGCAGCGTCTGGTCGAAGGTCAACGTCGAGAAGGTGGCGGCGCTGACCCAAGCGGGCCGCATGCAGGCGCCGGGCCTGGCGCAAGTGGCGGCCGCCCAGGCCGACGGCCGGTGGGCGCAGGCCTACGACGGCGCACGAACCGCCGAGGTGCCCGAAGACCTGATCGTGGCGCTGGACGCCGCACCGAAAGCCAAAGCGTTTTTCGCGACCATCAATGCCGCGAACCGCTACGCGATCCTGTGGCGCATTCAAACGGCCGTGAAGCCCGAAACGCGTGCGAAGCGGATCGCGCAGCTCGTGGACATGCTGGGGCGCGGGGAGACCCTTCACGGTGGCAAGCCTGAGGGCAAGGTGCAGGGGTGAATGGGGTTGGGGAATGGGCCTGGAGGACGGCTATGCAGCGAGTGCGGCCGCTCGACTCGCAGCCCCCATCTGTCAACTCTCGGCCAGGAGCGGACCATCCCGAACGACCGCATCGGCTTCAATGAATTGAAGGAGGACCGTTCGCTTCTTACGGCTTCGCAAACCGCAACCAGTTTTCTGCTCGCCCAGCGCAGTGCCACGCATCAGGTCTTGGTACGGCGAGTGGCTGGTTCGGCCAATGCTCGCCTCGGCTTGCACACGTCTAGCGGTGCTGCACGTTCACGTCAAAGCCCCAGTTCCGTGAGCCCCGGATGGTCGTCCGGGCGTCGGCCGAGCGGCCAATAGAACTTTCGGTCTTCGGCCTTGATCGGCTGGTCGTTGATGCTGGCGTGTCGATGCGTCATCAATCCCTGCTCGTCGAACTCCCAGTTCTCGTTGCCGTGGCTGCGAAACCAGTTGCCGGCGTCGTCGTGCCACTCGTACACAAACCGCACCGCGATGCGATTTCCGTCGAAGGCCCAAAGTTCCTTGATCAAGCGGTAGTCAAGCTCCCGTGCCCACTTGCGCTCCAGCAGTGCCTGCGCCTCAGCGCGGCCCCGAGGGAACTCTGCTCGATTGCGCCAGACGGTGTCGGGGCTGTAGGCGAGCACGATGCGGGCAGGATCGCGGCTGTTCCAGCCGTCTTCGGCCATGCGAATCTTCTGAATCGCAGTTTCACGAGTGAATGGGGGCAGCGGGGGGCGGGCGTCCATGGCAGTGGCTTTCAGTGAATGGTCATGATGGGCCGCAGACCAGCGGCATGTAGACAGACCTGTCTACATGCGGATTCTGGCAGATGTAGACAAGTCTGTCTATAGTGAGGGCATGAACAAAAGCCCTGGTGTCAACATCAACGACCTGTCCGCAAGAGAACGCATCCTGCGCACGGCACATGACCTCTTCTATGCCGAAGGCCTTCGAGCCACCGGGATCGATCGCGTCATCGCCGAGGCCGGCGTGACGAAGGTGACCTTCTACAGGCACTTTCCGAGCAAGAACGACCTCATCCTGGCGTACCTGAACCTTCGACATGAACAGTGGATGAAGTGGTTCACGGAGGCTTTGGAGCGCCACGGCGGCGCGTCAAAAGGCGCACAGGCGCTGCCGCCAGTGATGGAGGAATGGTTCAGCGGTAAGGGGCTCGGCGGTTTCCGAGGCTGTGCCTTTCTCAATGGCGTCAGCGAGATGGGACCCGCGATACCTGCTGTCGTCGAGGCCACCCGTCGGCACAAGCAGCAGATGACCGACGCCATCGAAGTCTTGCTACCGAAATCGCGTCTGCGAAGGCGGACGGCCGAGGCTTTGGCCACCGCCGTGGATGGCGCCATCGTGCAGGCCCAGTACAGCGATGATCCGGCGCTCGCTCTGCGGGCGCTCCAGTTCATTGCCGACCAGTTGAACGACAAAGCCTGAGTGCGACTGAAGGTGGGCCTGCTCTTGACGACTGCTTCTAACTGGTCAGCCTACCTCACGCCAACTACCGCAAAGGGTCGATAGCGGTTCGCCAATGGGTTCGGCTGAACGACCTCAAGCAGCCTTTGGCAACCCTTGTGTGACGGACGGCGGGTCTGCAGCGTAACCTGCCTGTCACGAATATCCGCTTTCGGGTAGTCCTACGAGCGCCTTTGATCTGGCGGTCTCAAAAAATCCGTCGACCTCGCATGCCCTGAGTTCACAGTCCATTTAGGTTGACACCGCACACATCTTGGGCTCCGCATAGGTTCGCAGCGGTTCAGGCGCGGCGCACTATAGTGCGGGCTGATTTACATGGCGCTAGCTGGGACAAAGCGATGATGAACGTCATGGTTCTGGGAGGGTATGGCAACTTTGGGGCGCGCATCAGCCGTGCACTGAGCGGCGATGACCGCATTCAATTGCTGGTGGCCGGACGCGATGCTCAGCAGGCAGCGGCCTTTGCCGCCGCGCTACCGGGGCGTGCGAAGGGTGTGGCGGTGGACATGCACAGCGCGAGTTTTGCGCAAGCGCTGCAAGACCACGGTGTGGGCTTGTTGATCCACACCGCGGGCCCCTTCCAGGGGCAGGACTATGCGGTGGCGCGTGCTTGTGCACAAGCCGGCGTGCACTACATCGATCTGGCCGACGGTCGCCGTTTCGTGTGCGACTTTCCGCGGGCACTGAACGCTTCGTTTGTGGACGCAGGCCGTGTGGCCATCAGCGGCGCCAGCACGGTGCCTGCCTTGTCGTCGGCGGTGGTCGACAGCCTCTGCGCGGGTTGGCAGCGCCTGGATACCTTGGACATTTGCATTGCCCCCGCACAAACAGCACCACGCGGCGTTGCCACCTTGCGTGCTGTGCTGAGTTATTGCGGCGGCCCCATCCAGGTCTGGCATGGCGGTCAGTGGCAGACCCACATTGGCTGGGCCAAGCCGAAGCGTGTGGTGTTCAAACGTTTGGGACCCAGGCTCGGCGCACTGTGTGACATCCCTGACCTGGAGCTTTTCCCTGCCCACTATCAGGTGCGCGAGCGCATGGAGTTTCGCGCTGCGTTAGAGGTGGGCCTGGCTCAGCGGGCTTTTGCCGTGCTCGCCTGGCTGCGGCAGATTGGCGTGTTGAAGAAGCCGTCAAGCTTGGCCGGTTTACTCAATACCACCGCCAAAGTGTTTGACCCCTTGGGGTCGGCGCTGGGCGGCATGGTGGTGCGTGTGGCGGGGCTCGATGCTGCTGGCAACCCCAGCAAACGTGCATGGCACATCGCTGCCGACAACGACCATGGCCCCGAGATCCCCTGCATGGCCGCCATCCTGCTGGCACGGCGACTCGCTGGTGGCGAACCCATGGGCTGCGGTGCTTATGCTTGTGTGGGTTTGAACAAGTTGGCAGATTTTGGGCCCGAGTTCGCCAGGTGGGGCATGGTGACCGACGTGGTGGAGGAGGACTGAGGCCGTGTCGCACCGCAGTTTTGTCTTTCCCATGCCCGCGCCTGCCGCCGTGGTGTTTGACGCCTTTCACTACCATCAGTGGCGCCACCGTTGGGACAGCCTGGTCAGCGCCACGGCCGTCGAAGGCGGCGCACCGTGCCCTCATGTCGGTGCGGTCACCCAGAACGCAGGTGGTGGCTGGATGCGCAACCTATCCATGCGAACACGGTTCGTGGCGTATGACAGGCCGCGCCTGGCCGCCGCGTCCATGGAAGGCAAGTCCTTTCCCTTCACACGCTGGGCCGCGTCCATGCGCCACAAGGATCTGGGCAATGGGCAGTCTGTGCTGCTGTACACCTACACCTTTGAGGTGGGACCGCGTTGTATCGCATGGATCATTCGGCCCTTTGTAGAGCGTGTTTTCGATTACCAGACGCGCAAACGCTTTGAGCGCCTGCGTACCTACCTGACAAACCACGCGCAAGAGATCACGCGTTGGCAGCAGGAGCAATGAACGTGGTGAACAAGTTGAAGTCTGTGGAGACGTTGCAGAGCCGGTACTTGCGCCTGAGTCTGGTCTTTGTCTGGCTGTGGACAGCAGTTGTGAGTGTGTGGGAGCTGAAGGGTCAAAGCCCCGCGTTGCTGGTGGCTAGCGGCGTTTCCGACGACCGTGTGGCCAACGCTATGGTTCTGGCCGGCGCGGTGCTGGATGCGATTCTGGGCCTATGGCTGTTGCTGCGGCCCACACGCCCTGCCTACTTGCTGGCATTGGCCACCATGGTGGTGATGACACTGGTTGCCACGGTGCTAAGCCCTTCCCTTTGGCTGCACCCGCTGGGACCCTTGAGTAAAAACATACCCATCGCCGTGGTGCTGTGGGTGCTCGCTCGTGAACCCAAATGAACACCTACTTGATCGTTAAATGGCTGCACATTTTGTCCAGCGTGGTGCTGGTGGGTACGGGGTTTGGCACCGCGTTTTACCTCTTTTTTGCCAACCGCAGCGGAGTGGTTGCTGCGCAGGCAGTGGTATCGCGCCTGGTGGTTCGAGCCGACTGGTGGTTCACAACGCCGGCCATTGTGTTGCAGCCCGCCACTGGCTTGTGGCTCATGCACCTGATGGGTTTGCCGTTGAGCACACCGTGGATTGTGTGGACGCTGGCCCTCTACGGCATGGCCGGCCTGTGCTGGATTCCGGTGGTTTGGCTGCAACTGCGCATGACCGCCATGGCACAAGCCGCACATGCCAGTGGCCAGGAGCTGCCCACGCTGTACTGGCGTTATGCCCGCTGGTGGGAAGGCCTGGGTTACCCTGCGTTTCTGGCCATGTTGGCAATTTTCTACCTGATGGTCGCCAAGCCCGATCTATAAGGTCCCAACGCCTCACGGGTAAATCGTGAACTTTTAGATGGCCCGCCCACCCCATCCGTAAGTGCAATCGGGAACGCTTTTCAGAATAGCTGCGGAGCAGGTCAGGCAGTGCGCCCTTGAGCGACTGCCCTCGGCTCGATGAAGTTGAACAGTGGGCACCCGCACTCGGCCTCATCCGCCCCCTGAAGTTGATTCGGCAAAGCCCCTAACCGCCCACATCGCTGCCCAAGACCTCAGACTGACGCCACCCCGCCATCCGCCTGCGCCCTCAGGCCAGGACCTCGCCCGCCAGGCCGATCAGGAACATCGCGGCAAACGTCGCCACCCCAAGGGGAAACAGGGGGCGCTTGACGTACTGAGAACCAAACGATTGGGTGATGTGCGCACTTTGGGCGCGGCCCGAGAACACGTACCAGACGAAGGTGAACCCCGAAACGATCACGCTGACCTGGAACGACGCCGCAGGATCCCAACGCTTGGCGAAGGTGAAGAAAAACGCCAGCACGGTGACCGTGACGCTGGCCAACAGCCACAACGTGGCGGCCAACTGCCGGTGCTGGAGCGCTCGGCTGTTGAGGTAGTGGATGACCGAGCCGAACACCGGCGTCAGAAACAGGCTCCAGAAGGCCGCGGCGTCGGCTCCCCAAAGGCGCAGGTCCGTCTTTTGAGGCGCCGCCTGGGCTGGCCCGTCGTCATCGGTTTCCAGCTCGAACGCACCCGACTCGAATTCCTTGATCGTCGCGAGCGCTGACTGCACGTGCGCAGCGCGAACCATGACGCGCACACCGCCGTAGGCATTGGCCATCCACGAGTCGGCCTGGATCAGGTTCGCATCGGCCACCACCGCCGGGATCCCCGCGGCGACCAGCACGTTCTTGAGCAAGTTGGCTTCGGTCGGCGTGGTCCTGCGGGCCACGGTCGTCATGTCGCCCAGGTAGGCATCTTGCATGTTCTCCCACCTCTCCCTGAATGCTTTGTCATGAACACCGAAGCAGCCTAGCGCAATTCACTCAGGGATCAACGCCGGGCCCCACATCCCAAGGCGCCACCTCCCCCGCAAACCTCTGCGCCAAAAAGTCCACCAACAAGCGCAACGCCAGCGGCTGGTGCCGCCGCGACAAATAAATCGCGTGGATGCCCAGCACCTCCGGCTCGTGGTCGGGCAGCAGCTTGACCAGCCGGCCTGAGCGCACGTCGTCACCCAGGTAGTAAGTCGGCAGCATGCCGATGCCCGCACCGCACAGCACCGCGCGGCGCAGCACCGCCGTCTCGTTGGTGTGAAAGCCCCAGCTCACGGGCACCGTCACCACCCCGTCGCCCCGCGTGAAGCGGTACTGCTGCCCGATGCCGAAGGCGTGCGCGATGCAGCGGTGCTGGCGCAGGTCTTCGGCCACGCGCGGCGTGCCGTGGCGGGCCAGGTACTCGGGTGAGGCGCACAGCGCCGAGCGGCAGCGCGCCAGCTGCCGCGTGATCATGGCCTCGTCCAGTGTGTTGGTGATGCGCACGGCCAGGTCCACGCGCTCGGCCACCAGGTCGGTGGCCTTGTCGCCCACCGACAGCACCACCTCCACCAGCGGGTGCAAAGCCTGAAAGTCCACCAGCGCCGCGGTCAGCTGCGCCTCGGCGAAGGAGCCGGCCGTGGTCACGCGCAGCACGCCCGAGGGCTCGCGGCTGCGCTCGGCGGCCAGGTGTTCGGTGTCATGCGCGATGTCCAGCAGCTGCCGGCACGAGGGCAGCGCGGCCAGACCGGCGTCCGTCAGGCTGAGCTTGCGGGTGGTGCGGTGCAGCAGGCGCGCGCCCAACCAGCCCTCCACCGCCGCCAGGTAGCGGCTGACCATGGCGGCCGACATGTCCAGGTGCTCGGCGGCCTGGGTCAGGCTGCCGCGGTCGGCCACCTCCACGAACACGCGCACGGCGGTCAGGCGGTCCATCGCGTCCTCTCGGCTGGGCCCATTTCATCGATCCATGCAACAAACCATCTATCGGCACGCACTTTATCAACCAAACCGCCATCAATACAGTGGTCTCCATCGCCCCTGAGGCACTTTCAACCGGAGCCCGACCATGTTCAAGCCCCTCCTTGCCCGCCCCACCGCCCTGCTGAGCGCCCTCACCCTGGCCGTGGTCGCCCAAGCTGCCAGCGCGGCCGAGCCGCTCGCGCTCAAGGTCCACAACGCCGACGCCAACAGCTTCCACGTCAACGCCGTGGTGGTCAGCGGCCCGACCGAGGCCGTCGTCATCGACACCGGCTTCACCCGCGCCGACGCGCTGCGCGTGGCCGCCAACGTGCTCGACAGCGGCAAGGCCCTCAAGGCCATCTTCGTCAGCAACGCCGACCCCGACTTCTACTTCGGCGCCGAGGTGCTCAAGGCCCAGTTCCCGCAGGCCCAGGTGCTGACCACGCCCGCCGTGCGCGAGAAGATCGCCGCCAAGCTGGCCGGCAAGCTCGCCTTCTGGGGCCCGAAGATGGGCGCCAACGCGCCGCGCGCACCCATCGTGCCCGACGCCCTGTCAGGCACCACGCTGACGGTGGACGGCCAGGCCATCGAGGTGCGCGGCACCACGGGCGAGCTGGCGCACCGGCCCTATGTCTGGATCCCATCGATCCGGGCAGTGGTGGGCAACATCGCCATCTTCGGCGGGCTGCACGTGTGGACGGCCGACACGCAAAAGGCCAGCGAGCGCCAGGCCTGGCTGGCCCAACTGGACGAGATCGCTGCGCTCAAGCCCGCCACCGTGGTGCCTGGCCACATGCTGCCCGGCACCCCGCTGGACGCCAGCAGCATCGCCTACACGCGCGGCTACCTGCAGCGCTTCGAGGCCGAGTCGGCCAAGGCCGCCAACGCCGCCGAGCTGATCAAAGCCATGCAGCAGGCCTACCCGCAGGCGGGCATGGGCCTGGCGCTGGACATCGGTGCCAAGGTCAGCAAAGGCGAGATGAAGTGGTGATGTAAGTCATTGATTGAAAACGCATCGCCGTATAAAATCGGATTTTCATTTTTGCACGGTGATGCACCACCTCCCGCTTTCCGACAACGCCACCCGGCAGGCCATCGATTCGTTCGCGGTCTTCCAGGCGTGGCTGGGCGCGGTCGAGCAGGCACGGCGATTCGCTGGCGGCATGTACTTCAAGCGGGAAGGCGAGCACGAGTACCTCGTCAAGACCTTGCCCGACAACCGGCAGCGGCGCCTGGGTCGCCGCAGCCCTGAAACCGAGGCCACCCACCAGGCCTTCACCACTGGCAAGCAGCAGGCCGAGTCACGCCTGAGGTCTCTGGCCGAAGCCCTGCGCGAAGCCGAGCGACTGAACAAGGCGCTCAAGGTGGGCCGCGTGCCCAACGTCGTGGTGAACGTGCTCAACGCGCTCGAAGCCGCCGGCCTGGGGCCGCACTTCATGGTCGTGGGCACGCACGCGCTGTACGCCTACGAGACCGCCGCGTCGGTGCGCATCAGCCCGGGCGCGCTGGCCACGCAGGACGTCGACCTGCTCTGGGATGCCCGCAAGCGCGTGCAATTCGTGGGCACCATGGACAAGCTAGACAGTTCCATGCTGAAGGTGCTGCAGCGTGCAGACCCGTCGTTTCAACGCATGGACAACCAGCTTGAATCGGCGGTCAACGACAAGGGCTTCATGGTCGATTTCCTGCGCCGCATGGCCGTTGACGGCGACCCGCACCCTTTCCGCTTCACCGACGACGAAGGCGACATCTGGCCCGTGCAGGCCCAGCGTGCGGAGGCCTTCCTCCACACGCCTGGTTTCGAGCAACCCATCGTGTCGGTCACCGGGCGCATGGCGCTGATGCGCACCATCGCACCCGGCGTCTTTGTCGAGTTCAAGCGCTGGATGGCGGGGTTGGATTCCCGGCCTGCGGGCAAGCGTCGGCGTGACCTGCTGCAAGCCGACATCGTGCAAAGCCTGCTCGATGAGCAACTGCTGATGGCGTGAGGCAGGCCCACCCTCACGACAGCTTGCGCCGTCGCATGGCCGATGCACCCGCGCTGGTGAGGTGATACAGGCCGTCGCGCAACTCCAGCCAGCCGAGCGCCAGGTAGTCGCAGACGAAGCCCGAGGGGATCAGGATCTGCTGGTCCTGCTCGATCTTCTGGACGCACTTCTCGAAGTCATCGAGCAAGGCCTCTTCGCGGTTGACGTGGCTGAACCCCTTGCGCGACGGGTGAATGGAACGATCCATGGGAGCTCCTGGGGGTCGAACGGGGTGGCTGGGGTGTTTTGGGGCGCGGGCGGCGCACTGGCAGGCCCAACCTGGGAATGTCCGCCAGGCAACGCCTGGCGTCTGTGCGGTGGAGAACAGACGGGCCCAGGGGGCCGCGAGAGATTGCCCACATACTCCGCCATGCCCTCCCAGCGCGCTCCAGCCGCCCAACCCGCCCAACCCGCAGACAACGCGCCCGCGTCCGCTGCCGCGCCGGTTCGGGTGGTCGGCCTGGGTGCGTCCGCAGGCGGGCTGGCTTCGCTGGAGGCCTTCCTGGCGGCCACACCACCCGACAGCGGCCTGGCCTACGTCGTGGTGCAACACATGGCGCCCACGCACGAGGCGCTGCTGAGCTCGCTCCTGCAACGCGTCACGCGCATGCCGGTTCAGGAAGCAGCCGACGCCATGGCCATCGCGCCCGACCAGGTCTACGTCATCGCGCCGGGCAGCGAACTCACGGTGACCGCGGGCCGCCTGCACACCTCGCCATCGCGCTCGCCCCGGGGCTTGCGACTGCCCATCGACGTGCTGTTCGGCTCGCTGGCCAAGGACCAGGGCGAACGCGCCATCGGCGTCGTGCTCTCTGGCATGGGGGCCGATGGCAGCGTGGGGCTGCGCAGCATCAAGACGCACGGGGGCCTGACCCTGGCGCAATCGCCCGAATCCGCCCAGTTCGACTCGATGCCGGAAAACGCCATCGCATCGGGGTGCGTGGACATCGTCGCGACCCCGGCAGAGATGCCCGCCAGGCTGCTGCAGGTCACCCGCGCGCAAGCCGCACAACCCGCGCAAGCCGAGCCCCCCGGGCCGGAGCAGGCAACGCCGCTGGATAGGATCCTGGCCCTGCTTCGCGAGCGCAGCAAGCACGACCTGTCGCCCTACAAGTCCAGCACCCTGCTGCGCCGCATCGACCGGCGCGTGGCCGTGCACAACCTCGGCTCGATGGCCGCGTACGCCGACTTCCTGACGCACAACCCGCAAGAGCTCGACATCCTGTTCGCCGAGATGCTGATCGGGGTGACGAGCTTCTTTCGCGACCCCATGCTGTGGGCCGATCTGCAAAGCAAGGTGCTGCCCGACCTGATCTCGCGACGCGGCCCGAACGCCCAGTTGCGCGCCTGGGTCGTCGGCTGCTCGACGGGCGAAGAGGCCTATTCGCTGGCCATGGCTTTTCAAGAAGCACGAGACGCCCTGCCCGACGCCGGCGCGTGTTCGCTGCAGATCTTCGCCACCGACCTGAACGCCGAGGCCATCGCCATCGCGCGCAAGGGCGTCTACGCGGCCAAGGCCGTCGAGCACCTCTCGCCCGAGCGCCTGGCGCGCTTCTTCACGCCGCTGGAGCAAGGGTTCCGCATCGACAAGGGCCTGCGCGACATGGTGCTGTTCGCGCAGCACGACGTCATCCTCGACGCGCCCTTCACCCGGCTGGACATCCTGTCGTGCCGCAACGTGCTGATCTACTTCAACAGCGAGCTGCAGCGGCGCCTGATCCCGCTGTTCCACTACAGCCTGCGCGCAGGCGGCGTGCTGGTGCTGGGCAGCTCGGAGACGGTGGGCCGCTCGCAGTCGATGTTCACCCCCCATGCGCCCAAGACGAACATCCACCTGCGCAGCGACCACGCCCTGCACGCGGGCTCGGTGGACTTCCCCGTCAACCGCCACGCCTTGGTGCGCCCTCATTCCCTGGAGCAGATCGTGTCGACATCCCCGAAGCCGCACCCGGCCAACCTGCAGCAACTGGCCGACCAGATGCTGCTGCAGACCCTGTCACCGCCGGCCGTGCTGGTCAACGAGGCCGGCGACATCCTCTACATCAGCGGGCGCACGGGCAAGTACCTCGAGCCCGCCGCGGGCAAGGCGAACTGGAACATCCACGTCATGGCCCGCCCCGAGATCCGCACGCAGCTGGCCGTGGCCATCCGCCAGACGCTCCACGAAGGCCAGCCGGTGGCGGTGCACGGGCTCAAGCTCGAAGGCGACGCGCAGCACACGCTGCACATCACGGCGCAGGCCGTGCGCGAACCCAAGGCCTTGGACGGCACGGTGATGATCGTGTTCCGCGAGCAGCCCGAGCCGGTGAAGGCCCGTGCGCGCCGCAAGGGCGCGGCAGGTGCCGTGGACCCGGCCATCGCGCAGGAGCTGGAGCGCTCGCGCGAAGAGATCCACGCGCTGCGCCAGGAGATGATGGCCTCGCGCGATGAGCTGCAGGCGGCCAACGAAGCCCTGCAATCGCTCAACGAGGAGCTGCAATCGGCCAACGAGGAGCTGACCACCTCCAAGGAAGAGTCGCAGTCCATGAACGAGGAGCTGCAGACCATCAACGGCGAGCTGCAGGCCAAGCTCGACGACCTGGCGCTGGCGCAAAGCGACATGCAGAACCTGCTCAACAGCACGGACATCGCCACGCTGTTCCTGGACAACGAGCTCAACGTGCGGCGCTTCACCGAGCGCACCACGCAGATCTTTCACCTGCGCGACGCCGACATCGGCCGCCCCCTGACGGACCTGACCAACACCCTGAGCTACCCCGACCTGCACCAGGACGCCAAGGAGACCTTGCGCACGCTCACCGCCTGCGAAAAGGAGATCCCGACCACGGACGGGCGCTGGTTCTCGGTGCGCATCATGCCCTACCGCACCCTCTCGAACATGATCCAGGGGGCGGTGCTGACCTTCGTCGACATCACGCTGGCCAAAGAGCTGGAGTCGCGCCTGCGCCAGGCCTGAGCTCAGGCGACCAGGGCGAACTCGTTCGGCCCGGGCAGCAGGCGTTCGTACTCCCGCTTGACCACGCCGTGGCACTCGCAACTGCGCGCTTCGAGGCCGGCACGGCACAGCACCTGGATGCGCCCGCGCGCATAGTGGATCACCCCCGCCTTCTGCAGCTTGATGGCCGCCTCGGTGACGCCTTCGCGTCGCACCCCGAGCATGCGGGCGATGGTTTCCTGTGTCACCCGGATCTCGTCGCCACCCGTGCGCTCCAGGGTCATCAACAACCAGCGGCACAACTGCTTGTCCAGCGTGTGCAGGCGGTTGCACACCGCCGTCTGGGCTACCTGGGTCATCAAGGCCTGGGTGTAGCGCAGCAGCAGCTGGGGCACGCAGGCCGATTGCCGGAACTCGGTCAACAAGGCCTGCGCGCTCATGCGAAAGCCCTCACCTGCGATCAGCACCTGTGCCTGGTTGAGGTTGGTGTCGCCACCCAGGAACAAGGTGGTGCCGATCACGCCCTCGCTGCCGACGAGCGCCAGCTCCGAGGTCGCGCCTTCTCGCGTGACGTACAGCTTGGAGACGACCCCGCTGGTGGGAAAGAAGGCGTGCCTGACCTGGCTGCCGGCCTCGTACAACACCTGGTCCTTGGCCAGTGTCACGTGCTCCAGGTTGGGCAGCCACCGTGCGAGGTCCGCCTTGGGCAAGGCGGCGATGAGTCGGTTACTTCGGGGATCGGAGGGGAAGTCCATCTGGGTGCCCTGTCGAAGTTGGCCGCCACCCAGGTCGTGTGGCGGTAGACGGTGCGCAGTTTAGGCAGCCACCAGGCATCACTGTGTTCGCTGGCGCACATAGCGCGGTGGCGCAACAGCCTTGACATCGGCCGCGTGCGTTACCGCACCGACACCGCCTGGGCCGCCAGCGCATGGTGACGACAAGGTCATCGATAAGAAAAGAACCAGGGAGGACCTCACATCAGGCGTAGAGTCGCACGCAGGTCGCCGGCTGGCGCACCACCCACCGCGCAACAGGGAACATCATGAGCAACCAGATGAAAAAGATGATTCACCTGCGCGACCTGCGGCAACGCGCGCAATCGCGGCTGAGCGGTCAACCGCCTTCACCCGACATCGGTGAAGGCACCTCTGCCGCTTTGAAGGTGCTGCACCAGCTGGCTTCATCACCCGAGACCGCCGAGCATGCGCTGGCGCTGCTGCACGAGATCCAGGTGCACCAGGTCGAGATCGACATGCAGGCCGACGAGTTGCGCAGCACCCTGGCCGGCTCCGAAGCCGCGCTGGACCGGCAGATCGAGTACCACGACGCCATGCCCGTGGCCTGCTGCAACATCGACGCCTCGACCCGGCTGCTCGAAGTCAACCAGACCGGAGCGCGTTGGCTCGGCCTTGACCGCGGAGCATTGCTGGGCCAGACGATCAATGCCTTCCTCACGCCCGAGGGCAAGAATGCCCTGGTTGCGCACCTGGCCAGCCTGGAGGAAGGCCGAGCCAGCATCAGCTGGGAAACCACCTTGCTGAGCGACGTGCACGCGCCCCGCGCAGTGCAGGCCGCACTGAGTGCGGACCCGCTCAATGGCCGCTACATCCTCGTGCTGATGGAGCTGGTGGGCTCTTGACCGAGTCCCTGCTGCTGACCACCACCCGGGTGATGACCTTCCATGGCGCGCAGGCGCTCACGGCGGCCAGCGGCTTCTTCTTCGAGCGGGGCGAGCGCCTGTTCTTCGTCACCAGCCGCCACGTGGTGGCCGATGAGGAAAGTGGCCACATCCCCGACCACGTCGAGATCCTGCTGCACACCGACGCCGACAACCTGACCCGGACCACGACCCAGTCGATCCCTTTGTACCAGCAGGGCAAGAGCGTGTGGCGCCAGGGCCGCGACAGCGGGGGCCCCATCGACGTGGCCGTGATCGAGCTGGACCGCCCCGGCCTGCGGCGCATTTCGGCCGTGTTCAAGAGCTTCACGCCCGCGCACCTGCTGCCCTCGATGCAGGACGCGGAGGTGGGCCAGTCGGTGCTGGTGGTGGGATTCCCGCTGGGCTTTCACGACACGCTCCACCACCTGCCGGTGGTGCGACAGGCCGTCATCGCCTCCTCGTTCGGGCTGCGCTTTCAGGGGCATGGGCACTTCCTGACCGATGCGAGAACGCACCGCGGCACCAGCGGGGCGCCCGTCGTCATGCGGCGCACGGCCGGCGGCGACTTGCCGTGGTCCCTGCTGGGCGTTCATTCATCGCGCATGGACATGGGTGGGCGCGACCTCACGCAGGACGAGTCCCTGGGGCTGAACTGCGCCTGGTACGCCGACATCCTCAACACGCTGACGACTTGATTCGGGCTTGATCCGGGCTACTGGATCAGGCCGTTCTTCATCGCGTAGTACGTGAGGTCGCTGTTGGAGCCGAGCTTGAGCTTTTCCATCACCCGCGCACGGTAGGTGCTGACGGTCTTGACGCTCAGCGACATGCCGTCGGCGGTGTGGCCAACCGTGTCGCCACGCGCCAGGCGCAGGAAGACCTGGAACTCGCGCTCGGACAGGCAGTGGTGGGGCGAATGTTCGCCTCGGATGGCCCAGCCTTCGGCCAGCTGCTCGGCCACGCACACCGAGATGTACTTGCGCCCCCGGCTCACCGTGCGGATCGCCAGCAGCAGCTCGTCGCGCTCGCACCGCTTGTTGAGGTAGCCGCTGGCCCCCTGGCGCAACAAGGCCATCGCGTAATGCGCCTCGGAGAACTCGCTGAGGATCAGAACGGGCAGGCCGGTGTTGCGCGCCTGGATGGCGACCAGGGCGTCGACACCGCTGCATTCGGGCATGGCGATGTCCAGCACCATGACATCGATCTGCTCGCCCCGGGCCATGTCGATCGCGTCATGCCCGTTGCTGCCTTCTGCCACCACCTGGACGTCCGTCTGGTCTGCCAGGAACTGGCGCAGACCCGCGCGCACCACCGGGTGATCATCGACGATGGCGACCCGGATCACGGCATGACCCTGGCCGGGCCTTCAAAGAAGGCGTGACCTGTCTGTTCGCGCTTGGCGCGGTACATCGCCTCGTCGGCCGACTTGAGCAAGGCATCGCTGCTGAGGCCGCCTTGCGGGAACCTGCTCACCCCGATGCTGGGCCGCACGCTGATGAGCAGGTCCCCGATCTTGATCGGGGCCGACACCGTGTCATACACCTTGCAGGCCAGGCGGCTGAGCTGCCCGGGCTCGCGGATGTCCCTGAGCAGGCAGGCGAACTCGTCGCCACCCATGCGCCCGACCACGTCGTTCGAGCGCAGCGCCCTGGCCAGCCGGGCCGCCACGATGGCCAGCAACTCGTCGCCTGCGGCATGGCCGTGGGCGTCGTTGATGGCCTTGAAGCCATCGAGGTCCACGAAGAAGACCGCCAGACCGGACCGGTCGCCCTGGCGCGTTGCCAGCTCGATCGCATGGGCCAGGCTCAGGCGAAAGTGATGCCTGTTGGGCAGCAGGGTCAGGCTGTCGTGCAGGGCTTGATGGCGAGCGTACATCTCGCCTGCCCGGCTGCCTGCCAGCTCCACCCGAAGCTGGGCCAGGTCAGCCTGGGCATCGGCCGCGTCCGACTCCAGTTGCCAGCGGCGCGCATGCTCCTGGTCCAGGGCCAGCTGCAACTGGCCCAGGGCCGTTTCGCAGTCCTGCACCAGCGATTGCATCCAGCCCTGGACCCGCTCGTTCCAGCGCGGGTGCTGCGTGCCATCGACAGCGTCTCGCAAGCGGTGCTTGATCGCGTTGAACAGCAGGAGCCATTCGTCGGGGTCGCTGGGGGCGGGCGACACCATCCGGTCGCCCGATAACCAGGGCTGAAGGTGAGGTGCGGCGTTGGTCAGCCGCTGCCACAGCAGGTGTGCGCTCAGGTGCGGCGGCGCTTCACCCTGGATGACATCGTGTGCGTTGGGCATGTTCATCGTCCCTGCCCGCCAATCGGGCCTTGTCACAGGCAGTCTGACGGCTGGGATCGGTGGTGACTGTCTGGCAGCGCACACAAGGCATCGGGCGCCCCCGACAGGCCAGGCATCAACGTGCGATGCGATCGGGCAGCAGGCGGTCGTACTCCTTCTTGACCACGGCATAACACTCGCAGGTGCGCGCTTCCAGCCCGGCGCGATCGAGCACCAGGATGCGCCCGCGGGCGTAGCTGATCAGGCCGAGCTTCTGCAGCTTGAGGGCCGCCTCGGTCACGCCCTCGCGGCGCACGCCCAGCATGTTGGCGATCAGCTCCTGCGTCATCAGCAGCTCGTTGGACGACAGCCGGTCGAGGCTGAGCAGCAGCCATCGGCACAGTTGCTGCTCCAGGGCGTGATGGCGGTTGCACACCGCCGTCTGCGCCATCTGCGTGATCAAGGCCTGCGTGTAGCGCAGCAGCACGTGCATCACGGGGCCGCCAAGGTTGAACTCTTCCTTGAGCAACTGCGCCTTGAGCCTCAGTCCACGCCCGGCGCTTTGCACCACCACCCGGCTGGGCATGGAGTCCCCGCCCATGAACAGCGAGATGCCCACGATGCCTTCGTTGCCGACCACCGCGATTTCCGCCGAGGCACCGTTTTCCATGACGTAGAGCAGGGAAACGATCGAGGTGACGGGAAAGTAAACGTGCTTGAGCGTGCTGCCCGACTCGCAAAGGACCTGGCCCAGCGGCATGTCGACCGCCTCCATCTGGGGCGCCAGCCGCTGCCACACATCTTGCGGCAGGACCGCGAGCAATTGGTTCTGGGGCAACTCGGGATTCAACGTCATCAACTTCGCTCCTGTCCGGGATGCGGCAACCATTTCCCCAACCGGAGGGAGGTGCCCGCGCGATGTGTTCGACAGCGCACAGACCGGCCAGCCCAAAGCAACAACAGGCTCCGAAGCAGTATGCGCCTCTTATCGACCGAGCGCCGCAAGACCCCATGCGAGGCGGAACTCGCGTTGCGTGCGGCACCGAACAGCGCGGTGGCGGCCCGAGGCATACCCTGGTACCGATCCATCACACGCCACTTCAGGAGCCACGCCATGAACCCCTTGTCACGAACCCGCACCGAACCCCGTGTCGGCACGATCAGCCCGCATCGACGCAACGCCATGGCCTGCCTGCTCCTGACGCCATTGGCTGCCTTTTCGCTGTCCGCGGTCAGCACGGCCGCGCGAGGCGCCACCGCCGATGAGCTGGACAAGGCCGCCGCACAGGCCCTGCAGCGCCTCTACCAGTCCAGCGCCGTGGCCGCAGACCTCGGCAAGAAAGCCAAAGCCATCCTGGTGTTTCCGAACGTCATCAAGGCCGGGCTGGTGTTTGGCGGCAGCTACGGCGAAGGGGTGCTCAACAAGAAAGGTGGCACGGTGGACTACTACAACTCCGTGTCCGCCTCCTGGGGCTGGCAGGCGGGCGCGGAGTCGTACGGCTACGCCGTCTTCCTGGTCAGCGACAAGGCGGTGAGCTACCTCGAAAGATCCAAGGGGTGGGAGATCGGCGTGGGGCCCAGCGTCGTCGTGGTCAACGAAGGCATGGCCAAGAACCTCTCGTCGTCGACCCTGAAGGAAGATGCCTACGCCTTCATCTTCGATCAGCGTGGCCTGATGGTGAGCCTGAGCATCGAGGGCACGAAGATCTCGCGCATCAAGCGCTGAAGCTCATGGGCGCCTGTCTGGCGAGCGCGACAACGGCGAGGACAGCGGCGGTGGCAACGCCACGCCTGCTCGCCTTTGCCGGAACAGCCCGACGCGGGCCAGCACCATCGCCGTCACCGGCGCCGTGATGGCCAGCACGATGATGATCAGCCACGCGTGCAGCGCCAGGCTGCCCTCGCGCACCGAGAAGTAGACGATGAAGGCCAGCGTCACGCTCCAGGCCGCCAGCGTGGAGGCCAGGGCGGGTGCGTGCATGCGCGCAAAGAAGTCGGGCAGGCGCCACAGGCCCATGGCGGCCAGCAGCACCAGCCCACCGCTGAGCAGCAGCAACGCAGCGATGACCACCTCGGCCCACAGGTTCGCGGTCATTCGATGGCCTCCCCGCGCAGCAGGAACTTGGCCATGGCCACCGAGCCCACGAAGCCGAACAGCACCATCAGCAAGGCGCCTTCGAAGTACATGCTGCTTTCGAACCGGATGGCCAGCACCAGCATCACCAGCATGCCCACCACGTACATGAAATCGAGCGCCAGCACGCGGTCTTGTGCGCTGGGCCCGCGCACCAGGCGCATCAGCCCGAAGACCATGGCGATGGCGTAGAGCATCAGCGTGACCGAGATGGCGACGGCAAGGATCGGGCTCATCCGAAGATCTCCTGCAAGGGGCGCTCGTAGGTGTGCTTGAAGTGCGCGATGAAGGCGGCCTCGTCGGGCACATCGAAGACGTGCAGCAGCAAGGCGCTGTGGTCCGGCGCCAGCTCGGACCAGACGGTGCCAGGCACCACGGCGGTGATGATGGCCAGCGCGGCCAGCGCGTGGGGGTCGTGCAGATCAAGCGGCACGGTCACGAAGGCGCTGCGGGGCAGGCGCTTGTTCGATCGCATCACCGCCACGGCGACGTCCAGCGCGGAAGTCACCACATCGCGCCCCACCCGCAGGATCAGCATCAGCAGCACGCCCCAGTGGCGCAGCGGCCCGGGTGCCGGGCGCAGCGAGGCGAGCAGCAGCGGCATCACCAGGGCCACGGCGGCGGCCAGCAGCAGCTGGGCCGCAGCGAGCGACTGGTTGAGCAGCAACCAGCCACCGAAGATGCCCAGCGACAACCAGGGCGCAGGCACGATGCGCTTCATGGGGCCTCTCCTGGTTGGGGCGACAGCGGCCTGGCCGACATCACCGCACGGATGTACCGCTCGGGATTGTGCAGCGCATCGGCCGTGTCGCGGGCATAGCGCAGGGCCGGCTCGCCCCACACCACCAGCATCATCGAGCCGGCAAGCAGCGCGCCGATCGGCAGGGTCTCGATCACGCGCAGCTTGGGCGAGGCCCGGTTGGCCGCGCCCCAGAAGTGGCGGATGCCCACGCGGATGAGCGCCGTCGCCGCGAACAGGCCCGAGACGATGACGAGCGCGAACAGCGCCCAGGCAGGCCTGGTGCCTTGCTGCAGCAGCGCCTGGAGCATGGCCAGCTTGGCGACGAAGCCCGAGAACGGCGGGAGGCCCGCCACCACGCCCGCGCAGATGCCGAAGGTCACGCCCAGGAAGGCCAGCGCGCCGGGGATGGCGCGACCGATCAGCGCGTCTTCGTTGTCGTCGAGGTTGACACCCGGGGGCGGCGCGGCATCGAAAAAGGCGGGCAGGCGGTCCCGTCCGTCGTCGATCTGCTGCGGGCCCACCTCGACCTGGCGCGAGCGTTCCATCAGCTCGACCAGCATGAACATGGCCCCACCGGCCAGCGTGGAGCTCACCAGGTAGAACAGCGCACCCGTGCTGAGTGCAGGCGCATCGAAGCCGATGGCCGCGATCAGCGTGCCCGACGAGGCGATGACGCTGTAGGCCGCCAGCCGCGCCAGCTGCTGCGAGGCCAGCATGCCGATGGCACCGAAGGCCAGCGTCGCCAACCCGCCCCAGATCAGCGCCCCCCCACCGAAGTGGGCCGAGGCACCGGCGTTCTCAGGAAAGCAAAGCGTCCACAGGCGCAGCAACGCGTACACGCCCACCTTGGTCAGGATGGCGAACAGCCCGGCCACCGGTGCGCTCGCAGCCGAGTAGGCACCAGGCAACCAGAAGTTCAGCGGCCACAGGCCCGCCTTGGCCAGGAAGGCGATGGCGAGGATGGCCGCCCCGGTGTGCAGCAGGCCGCGGTCGCTGGTGGGCACGGCCTGCAGCTTCTGCGCGATGTCGGCCATGTTGAGCGTGCCTGTCACGCCGTAGAGCACCGCCACGCCGATGAGGAACAGGAGCGAGGCCATCAGGTTGATGGCGATGTAGTGCAGGCCCGACTTCACGCGCGCATTGCCCCCGCCATGCAGCAGCAGGCCGTAGCTGGCCGCCAGCAGCACCTCGAAGAACACGAAGAGGTTGAAGAGGTCGGCCGTGAGGAAGGCGCCGTACAACCCCATGAGCTGCAGCTGGAACAGCACGTGAAAGTGCACGCCTGCATGCTGCCAGCGCGCCAGCGCGTACAGCAGCGTGGCCAGGCCCAAGGTGCCCGTGAGCACCGCCATCAACGCCGACAGGTGATCGGCCACCAGCACGATGCCGAAAGGCACCGGCCAATTGCCAGGCAGGTAGATGCCGAATGCCGCCACGGCGTCCTGGCTTTGCACCCACACCAGCAGCGTCACGGCCGCGGCCAGGCTCAGCGAGGTCGACAGCACATTGAGCAGCGCCTTGACATGGCGGCGCCCTTCTCCCGCCCACAGCATCAGCCCCGCTGTCAGCAGCGGCAGCAGCACGGGCACGACAACGAGTTCGGCCCTCATGCCTCGTCTTCCTTGCCGTCGACGTGGTCACCGCCACTCAGGCCCCGCAACGCGAGGATCACCACCAGGAACAGCGCCGTGGTCGCGAAACCGATGACGATGGCCGTCAGCACGAGCGACTGCGGCAGCGGGTCGCTGTAATTGAACAGGTCGGGGTTGAGGCCGGGCTTGACGATGGGCTCCTTGTCGGTGGCTAGGCTGCCCACGCTGAAGATGAACAGGTTGATGGCGTAAGCCAGCAGCGACAGGCCGATGAGCACCTGGAAGGTCCGGGGGCGCAGCACCAGCCACACGCCCGCGCCCGCCAGCACACCAATGGCCAGGGAGATGACGAGCTCCATCAGTGCGCCTCCTGCGCCGCAGCGTCTTCAGCGGCCACACCCTGCTGCCTGCGGGCCCGCATCGACTGGTGCGCCAGCGAGCTCAGCAGCAGGAAGGTCGAGCCCACCACCACGGTGAACACGCCCAGATCGAACAAGGCGGCCGACGGCACGTGCACCTCGCCCAGCACCGGCAGGTGCAGGTGCGCGGTGTGCGTGGTCAGGAAGGGGTAGCCCAGCGCCAGCGAGCCCAGGCCCGTGGCCAGCGCCACCAGCAGGCCGAAGGCGATCCAGCGCATGGGGCGCAAGCGCAGTCGGGCCTCGACCCAGCGCGTGCCACCCACCAGGTACTGCGCGATGAAGGCGATCGCCACCACCAGCCCGGCCACGAAGCCCCCGCCCGGCTCGTTGTGCCCGCGCATGAAAAGATGAAAGGCGAACACACCCGCCAGCGGCAGCAGCAGGCGCACCAGCACGGCGGGCACCGCCAGGTAAGGCGCCACGGCATGGCCTTCGTCGTCCGGGTCGATCAGGTCCAGGCCCGGGTCGAGGTCGTTGCGGCGTTGCGGGTGGGGCAGCTCGATGGACTCGGTCGCGGGCCGGAAGCGCCGCAGCAGCGCATACACCGTCAGGCCCACGATGCCCAGCACCGTGATCTCGCCCAGGGTGTCGAAGGCGCGGAAGTCCACCAGCATCACGTTGACGATGTTGGTGCCGCCGCCTTCGGGCAAGGCCTTCTCGATGAAGAAGGGCGAGATGCTCATCGGCGCGTTGCGCGTGAGCAGCGCATAAGACAGCGCCGCCAGGGCCAGGCCCACCAGCACGGCCAGGCTCAGGTCACGCACGCGGCGCGACCAGTCCAGCATGCTCTGACGCGGGGCCACCGTCTCCACCCGCGTGGGCATCCAGCGCAGGCCCAGCAGGAAGAGCACCACCGTCACCACCTCGACGGCCAGCTGGGTGAGCGCCAGGTCGGGCGCCGAGAACCAGGCGAAGGTGATGCACAGCACCAGCCCGACCACGCCCAGCATGATCAGTGCCGCCAGCCGGTGGAACTTGGCCTGCCAGGCCGCGCCCACCGCGCAGAAGGCCCCGATGCCCCACAGCACGACGAACTCCGGCGTCAGCGGCACGCGCTCGCGGTCGCCCCAGGCCAGCGGCACGATCAACGACGAGCCCACACCAGCGAACAGCGCCACGGCCACCAGGGCCAGCATCTGCGGCTGCAGGCGGCGGGTGCCCAGCAGGCGCAGCAGGCGGCGAGCCAGGCCGGACAGCAACGCCAGGGTCTGCTCGAACAGGCGCTTGCCGCTGAGCCAGCCGAAACCCGGCACGCCAGCGCCGCGACGCGCCTTGAAGCGCCGCGCGAACAGCAGGTAGACCACCAGCCCGCCCGCCGTGGCCACCAGGCTCATCATCAGCGGGGTGTTGAAGCCATGCCAGAGCGCCAGGCTGTACTCGGGCAGCACACCGCCCACCACCGGCTTGGCCGCCATGGCCAGCACCGGCCCCACCGACCAGGCCGGCATGGTGCCCACCACCACGCAGGCCAGCACCAGCAGCTCCACCGGCACGCGCATCCAGTGCACCGGCTCGTGAGGCTGGCGCGGCAGGTTGCGCGCAGGTGGACCGAAGAACACGTCGTGCCCCAGGCGCAGCGAATAGACCACCGCGAAGATGCCGGCCAGCGTGGCCATCGCGGGCAGTGCCGTCTCCAGCCAGGGGTGGGTGTTGATGTAGACCGTCTCGGCGAAGAACATCTCCTTGGAGAGGAAGCCGTTGAGCAGCGGCACCCCGGCCATGGCCGCGCTCGCCACGATGGCCAACGTGCCGGTGATGGGCATGCTGCGGAACAGGCCGTCCAGGCGCCGCATGTCGCGCGTGCCGGTCTCGTGGTCGATGATGCCCACCGACATGAACAGCGAGGCCTTGAAGGTGGCGTGGTTGAGCATGTGGAACACCGCGGCCACGGCGGCCAGCGGGCTGTTCATGCCCAGCAGCAAGGTGATGAGCCCGAGGTGGCTGAGCGTGGAATACGCCAGCAGGCCCTTGAGGTCGTTCTGGAACATGGCCACGAAAGCGCACAACAGCAGCGTGACCAGGCCCGCGCCACCCACGATCCAGAACCACATCTCGGTGCCCGAGAGCACCGGCCACAAGCGCGCCAGCAAAAAGACACCGGCCTTGACCATGGTGGCCGAGTGCAGGTAGGCCGACACCGGCGTGGGCGCGGCCATCGCGTGGGGCAGCCAGAAGTGAAAGGGGAACTGCGCGCTCTTGGTCAGCGCACCCAGCAGGATCAGGCCCAGCGTCAGCGGGTACAGGGCATGCGCGCGCACCTGGTCGCCGGCCTGCAGCACCCGATCGAGCTCGAAGCTGCCGACGATGTGGCCCAGCAGCAGCACGCCGGCCAGCAGCGCCAGCCCACCCGAGGCCGTGACGGTAAAAGCCATGCGGGCGCCTCGGCGGGCATCCTTGCGGTGCGTCCAGTAACCGATCAGCAGGAAGCTGAAGATGCTGGTGAGCTCCCAGAACACCACCAGTTGCACCAGGTTGCCCGAGACCACCACGCCCAGCATCGCGCCCATGAATCCCAGCAGCAGCGAATAGAACCGCGCAGCCGGGTCTTCGGGGGACATGTAGTAGCGCGCATAGACGATGACCAGCAGGCCCATGCCGCTGACCAGCATCGCGAACAGCCACGCGAAGCCGTCCAGGCGCACGATCACGTCCACACCGAGCGTGGGCAGCCAGCCCAGGCGCTCGGTCAGCACCTGGCCGGCTTCGATGGCCGGGTAGAGCATCGCCAGGGGCACGCCCACGGCGAGCACGACCAGCGCCGCCCACAGCGACTCGAGGTTGCGCGCGTTGGTCGGCAACACCGCTGCGACGGCGCTGCCGATGAAGGGCAGGAGGACCAGCAAAAGCAGTGACATGCCCCCGAGTCTAACGACAGGAAAAACGCACCCGCCCGAAGCTCAGCGGTGGAAGTCGCCTGCGGCCTCGGGTTGGTAGCGCAGCGCCCGGATGTGCAAGGCACCGACCGCACCCTGTCCAGCCTGCCATCGAGCCTGGCTGCCCACCGCCCGGCCCAGCAGGCTCAGACCCACGGGTGAGAGCACCGAGATGCGGCCTTGCTCGGCATCGGCCTCGGCGGGGTAGCAAAGCGTCAGGCGCTGCAGCCTGCCGCTGCCCGGCTCCAGCACCTCGACTTCGGAGTTCATCGAGACGACGTCGCCCGGCAACTGGGGCGAAGGCAGGAGGTCGGCGTTGTCCAGCAGGTCGCGCAGCGCGCCATGGGACGAGGCATGGCGGCGCAGGCGCTGGTGGTCCAGCTCGGTGAGCAGGCGCTCGGCATCGGCCAAGGGCAAGGGAGAAGGGGTGGTCATGGAGCGATCCTCGTTCAGGTGTGGCCGCCCCGGCACGTCGGGTGCGGGCGGGCACGGCATCGCGCGGGGTGGGGGCCCGGCGATCGAGGTTGCGCTGAAAGATGGTGGGGTGGGGGATCGCCGGGCTCAGGAGTCTGCGGCCGTGCCCAGCGGTGTGGTGGGCAGGGTGGCCACGCGCGCGCCTGCCACCACGCGGGCGGGCAAGTCGAGGCGATGCAGTCGGGCCAGGGCTTTCATGACCAGAACATTGTGCCCCAGTCCACACCGACACGCCATGGCACCGCGCGAAGGCCCGCCCGGCTCAGACCCCGTGGTCCTTCAACCAGTCGAAGGCGAGCTTTTGCGCGTAGGTGGCCGCGACCTTGTCGTAGGTCGGGCGGTAGTCGGCGTTGAAGCCGTGGTCCACGTTCGGGAAGACGACGATCTCCGAGCCGCTGCCCGACTTGGCGATGCCGGCTCGCATCTGGTCCACCACGTTCATGGGGATGTAGGCGTCCTTGCCGGAGTACAGGCCCAGCACCGGCACCTTGATCTGCTCGGCAAAGTCCACCGGGTCCTGCGGCTTGATGTCCGACTTCATGCCCGACAGCAGGCCGTAATAGGCCACCGCAGCCTTGAGCTTGGGGTTGTGCTTGGCGTAGATCCAGGCGGTGCGGCCACCCCAGCACCAGCCGACCAGGCCCACGCGCTGGGTGTCGGCCTGCTTGCTGGCGCCGGCGAAAGCAACGGCGGCGTCCAGGTCGGAGCAGACCTGGGCGTCGGGCACCTTCGAGACCACCTCGGACAGGATCTGGCCGATGTCCGTCATCTTCGAGACATCGCCCTGGCGCGCGAACATCTCCGGCGCGATGGCGTAGTAGCCGGCCTTGGCGTAGCGCCGGCACATGTCCTGGATGTGCTCGTGCACGCCGAAGATCTCCTGCACCACCAGCACCACCGGGTACTTGCCCGGCTTCTTGGGCACGGCGCGGTAGCCGGGGATGTGCCCGCCTGCCACGGGGATCTTCACCTCGCCTGCGATCAGACCCTTGTCGTCGGTCTTGATCGCCTGGGCCAACACCGGCTGGGCGGCCACCGCGAAACCGCTGGCCAGGGCCGTCATGACGAAGCCGCGGCGCGACACGCCGTCGTCGCCCGTGATCGAGGCGTGGGCCTGGGGATTCTGGAAGTCGATCGGCTTGACGCCGTAGTCCATCAGCTTCATGAAAGGGTCCTCTGCTGGTCGGTTGTGTGGATCTGCGCAGGGCAGGCAACGATTGAAGCACAAGGACATCTCCCGCTGCCCAGCCGGGGACTTTGCGCCCGCGGCCTGCAGCGCCCGGAGCTCAGCTCGAGGCAAACCGCTGCAACACCGCGACGGCTTCGTCACGCAAAAACGGGCCGTCCACGGCCACTGCGGGTTGCGCCTGGGCAAGGGTGTCGGCGCAACGCATGGGCAACGACGGCCCGCCCAGCGCCGCTTCGATGTCTGGCGTGGTGGCCGCGTAGACCACCCGCCGGACGCCCGCCCAGAACATGGCCCCCGCGCACATGGCGCAGGGCTCGCCGCTGGCGTAGACGGTGGCACCCTGCGTGGCTTCGGGGCCCAAGGCGGTGCGCGCCTCGCGCACCAGCGCCACTTCGGCGTGCCCGGTGCAGTCGGCCGTGGTGCGCTGGTTGTTCTGCGCCACCCACAACAACTGGCCGTCCTTCACCAGGCTGGCGCCAAAAGGCATGTTGCCGGCGTCCAGCGCCCGTTGCGAGGCGGCGATGGCTTCGCGCAGGTAGCGGGCGTCGTCGTGATGAAGGTTGGTGCCCATGGTCAGATCTCGTCGATGGCGGTGCGGCGCGCTTGCGGGGCTTCGCCCTCGATGGCGAAGCGGTCGCGCGTGCGCACGTAGAAGCTGGCCCCGAAGCGGGCCACCGGGAAGTAGTCCTGCAGGCGCACGCGCCAGGTCTCGGTGTCGACCAGGCCCTCGCGCACGCGCAACCACTGCACCCGCCCGAAGAACACGTGTCGGCTTTCATTCTCCAGGTGTTCGTGCAGCACGCACTCGAAGGCCACGGGCGCCTCGGCGATGCCGGGCACCGCCACCTTGCGCGATGCCACCGGCGTGAGGCCGGTGAGGTCCAGCTCGCTGACCCCGGCGGGTGCTTCAACCGCGCAGGCGTGCATGGCCTGGGCGATGCCCTCGTCGGGCAGGTGCACCACGAACTCGCCGCTGCGCAGGATGTTGGCGGCCGTGTCCTTCAGGCGACCCTGGCTGTTGCGGTGGTTCACGCTCAGCATGACCAGCGGCGGCTCTTCGCCCACCATGTTGAACATCGAGAAGGGCGCCGCGTTGACGCCCCCCGCTTCGTCCAGCGTGGTCACCAGCGCGATGGGCCTGGGCACGATCAGGCTGGCCATCAGCTTGTAGCGCTGGTAGGTGCTCAGCGCCAGGAAGTCGATTTCCTGGGGGGTGCTCATGTGCGTGTCCTCACGCGGGCAACTTGCTGTCGACGCCATCGACGTACCACTTCATGCCCCACAGTTCGGCCTCCGTGATGACCTGGCCCGGCGCCACCTTCAGCGCGCCGCTCTGGTCCTTCAACGGCCCGGAGAACGGGTGGAACTTGCCCGCCAGGATGGCCGCCTTCTTGTCTTCAAACAGCTTGACGAGGTCGGCCGGCACGGCGCGGTTGAGCGCGGGTAGCTCGACCATGCCTTCCTTCATGCCCCACTTGGTGTCTTCGGCCTTCCACTTGCCTTCCAGCACCTGACGCACCTTGTGCACGTAGTACACGCCCCAGTTCAGGGTGTTGGCCGTGAGGTGAGCCTTGGGGCCGAATCGGCTCATGTCGGAGTCCTGGCCAAAGGCGTACAGGCCCTTGCTCTCTGCCATCTGCACGATCGCTGGCGAGTCGGTGTTCTGATAGAACACATCGCACTTCTGGCCGCTCAAGGCGAAGGCGGCGTCGCGCTCGCGGGTCGGGTCGTACCAGCTGTTGATCCAGACCACCTTGGTCTGGGCCTTGGGGTTGACGCTGCGCGCACCGTGCGTGAAGGCGTTGATGTTGCGCAGCACCTCGGGAATGGGGAACGAAGCCACGAAGCCGAGGTGGTTGGTCTTGGTCATGCGCCCGGCGATCATGCCCAGCAGGTAGGCGCCTTCGTAGAAGCGGCTCTGGTAGATGCCCACGTTGCGGGCCATCTTGTAGCCGGTGGCGTGCTCGAACACCACTTCGGGGAAGTCGCGCGCCACCTTGATGGTGGGCTCCATGAAGCCGAAAGAGGTGGTGAAGACCATCTGGCACCCATCGACCACCAGTTGGCGGATGACGCGCTCGGCCTCGGTCGACTCGGGCACGTTCTCCACGTACACCGTCTGCACCTTCGAGCCGAAGGTCTTCTCCACCAGCTTGCGCCCCAGGTCGTGCTGGTAGGTCCAGCCCACGTTGGAGATCGGGCCCGGGTAGACGAAGCCGATCTTCAGCGGCGTGCCGGCGGCCAGCACCGGACGCGGGGCGAGCGCGGCCAGGGTGCCCAGGCCACCGAGGCCACCCAAGGCGCCGAGCGAGGAGAGGGACGAAGCGAGGGGCGCGGCGGCGCCCAGGGCGGTGGCTTGCAGCCATTGACGACGTTGCATGACGGACTCCATGGACAAGGGTTGGCATCGCATCACGTATCCTTCAATCTTAAATCATGTATACGTGATTGATGATTCATGCATGCAATGCTTGTGCCATGTCGTGTGCATCAAAGCGGTGCGCAGGTCGACCTGCTCGGCAACAAGGCACAATCCGGCCATGCGCCTCTCACAGAAAGCCGACGTCGCCTACCTGGCCCTGCGCCAGGCCATCATGGAACAGGCGCTCACGCCCGGCACCAAGCTGCCGGAGGACCCGCTGGCCGAGCAATTCCAGATCAGCCGCACCCTGGTGCGCGCCGCGCTGGCGCGCCTGGCCTCCGAAGGCTTGATCGAGATGGGCAACAAGCGCACCGCCACGGTGGCCCAGCCCAGCCTGGACGAAGCCCGCGCGGTGTTCGAGGTGCGCCGTTGCCTGGAGGCCGAGGTGGTGCGTCTGGTGTGTCAGCGCTGGCAGGCGGCCTGGCGCGCGCCACTGGAGGCCCACGTGGGCCAGGAACAGGCCGCGGCCGCCTCAGGCCAGGCCAACGTGTCCATCCGGCTGGCGGGCGAGTTCCACACCCTGCTGGGCGAGCTCAGCGGCAACCCCCTGCTGACCCGCTACCTCTCCGAGGTGACCACGCGCTGCTCGCTGATCCTGGCGGTGTACGGCCGCCCGCACTCGTCGGACTGCGCCGTCAACGAACACCGCCTGCTGATCGACGCCCTCGCCAAACTCGACGCCGCCGAGGCCACGCGCCTCATGGCCTCGCACCTCGAAGGCATCGAACAACGCGCGCTGCTGCCCAAGGGGCGGCGCGACGAGCAGGACCTGGGCAGCATCCTGTCTCAGTACGCACGCACAGTCGGCGTGCGCTGAGATCACCAGCAGCGATCAGCCAGCCAACGCCTTGGCGATGTCGGCGTCAAGCGCCTGGGGCTTGTCGGTGGGGGCGTAGCGGCCCAGCACCCGGCCATCGCGGCCGATCAGGAACTTGGTGAAGTTCCATTTGATGGCTTTGGTGCCCAGGATGCCCGGCGCTTCTTTGACCAGCCACTGGTAAAGCGGGTGCGCCCCGGCCCCGTTGACGTCGACCTTGCTCATCATCGGGAAGCTCACGCCGTAGTTGAGCTGGCAGAACGACGCGATCTCACCGTCGCTGCCCGGGTCTTGCGAGCCAAACTGGTTGCACGGGAACCCCAGGATCACCAGGCCCTGGTCCTTGCGGGCCTGCCACAGCTTCTCCAGCCCCTCGAACTGCGGTGTGAAGCCGCACTTGCTGGCCGTGTTGACGATCAGGATCACCTTGCCCCGCAGCTCACCGAGCTTGACGGTCTCACCGGTGATCGAGGTGGCTGCGAAGTCGTAGGCAGTGGTCATGGCGGTGTTCGATTGTGCAAAATTGACCCCATCCTACTCGCAACATGATCCCTGAATTGAAAGCACGGGTAAGCCCGGCCTGACATGGATGGTCAAGCGTGCCGAAATTACCTAACATGGTTCGCTCGGGAAATCACCCCATCGAAAGGGTGAACCACGGTCACAAGGAAAACGAGGAGCCCGCCATGCCCCAGATCCTGCCCGCCCGCAACGCCGACGCACCACGTCGTTCCCTGCCCATGGGGATCTCCGAGTCCATGTCCGACGACAACCAACGCCTCCTCGAAGAACTGCACACCCGCCAGGACGCCCTGGACCAGCAGACCCAACTGATGCGCCAGCTGCAGACCGCCCTGCAGCGCGCCCAGGCCACCAACCAGGAGCTGGCCCTGGTGGCCGACCGCGTCACCGACGCCATCCTGATCTGCGACGCCAACCGCTGCATCAGCTGGGTCAACCCGGCGTTCACTCGGCTGACCGGCTTCACCCTGACCGAGTGTCACGGCCAGTTGCCCGAAGAGCTGCTCAGCGGCCCGCACACCGACGCCGCCGTCGTGGCCCAGATCAACCAGAACCTGGCCCAGGGCGCCAGCGTCGAGCGCCTGGAGGTCTGCCACCACCGCAAGGACGGCGAGCCCTTCTGGGTGCGCCGCTCGGTGCAGCCCGTGCACGGCCCGGAAGGCCAGATCAGCCGCTACATCGAGGTGCTGACCGACATCACCGAGCCGCGCCGCGCCGAGGCCGAGCACGCCCGACGCCTCGAAGCCGAGGTCGCCCTGGCTGGCAAGGTCGAGTTCCTGGGCCGCATGAGCCACAGCATGCGCTCGCCGCTCAACGCCATCCTGGGCTTCACACAGCTGCTCGACATGGCCGACCTGCAGCAGTTGCCCGAAAGCCAGCGCCGACACCTGCAGCACATCGCCACGGCCGGTCACCAGATGCTGTCGCTGCTCGACCAGGCCCTGGAGTTCGCCCAGCTCGACGACAAGGCCGTGGGCATCCGCCCGCAGCGCGTGGAAGTGGCCGTGCTGCTGCGCGAGATCCGTGCCGCCCTGGAAGACGAGGCCAAGGCACAGTCCATCACCCTGGTGATCGACTGCCCGCCCATGACCGCCTGGGCCGACGGCCAGCACACCCGCTCCATCCTGACGAACCTGGTGCGCAACGCCATCCAGTACAGCTCCGAGGGCTCGACCGTGTGGCTGACCGGCAAGCCCGCTCCCGACGACCGCATGGGCATCGTCGAGGTGCGCGACCAGGGCTTCGGCATCGACCAGAGCGACCTGCCCCGCCTGTTCCAGCCCTTCACGCGGCTCGACTCGTCGCGCGGGCGCCACCACGGCAACGGGCTGGGCCTGGCCGTGTCGCAGCGCCTGGCCGAGCTCATGCATGGCCGCATCGAGGTGACCAGCACCCTGGGCCACGGCTCCGTCTTCGCGCTGCACCTGCCGCTGGCCGAAGCCCAGGGCGTGGGCCGCCCGGTGGGGCGTGGCCAGGAGCCCGCCGTCATGCTGCCGCCGCTGCGCATCGTGCACGTGGAAGACAACGCGCTCAACCGCAGCCTGGTCGAGGCCGTGTTCGCCGCCTACCCGCAGGTGCGCCTGTTCTCGGCCGAGAGCGCCGCCGAAGGCATGGCCGCGATCGAGTCGCACCGCCCGGACGTGGCCCTCATCGACATCAACCTGCCCGACGGCTCGGGCCTGGACATGTGCCGCAAGCTGCGCGCACAGACCGACTTCCGCAAGCTGCCGCTGCTGGCGCTCAGCGCCGACGCCCTGCCCGACCACATCGCGCGCGCGCTGCAGACCGGCTTCAACCACTACCTGGTCAAGCCGCTGCAGATCCCCCGCCTGCTGGGCATCTTGTCGACCCTGCCGACGCAGCAGGCGGCGCCACCCACGCGCTGAGCCGGGTGCTGACCCGGGCGCTCAAGCGCCTGCGGGTCAGTCCGCGCCCAGCTTCTCGGCCGTCCAGCGCAGCAGGTCCAGCCACATCTGGCGCATCTCGGCGGCCTGCGGCGTGCGCAGCGCGCTGGTGAGCTCGATGGTCACCACCGGCAGCTTCTTGTGCACCCCGCCGTAGTTGCCCAGGCTGCCCGGGAAGATGCCGACCTGGTCCAGGTACAGGCGCCCCAGGCGCTGCGGCGGCACGTGCGGGCCGTCGAAGTCGAGCACCCCGTAAGGCGCGTGCACGGCCACGATCAGGTCGGGCTTCCAACGCGCCATTTCTTCGTGCAGCCATTTCGATTCGGGCTCGGACAGGGGCTGGGGCCCTGGGTAACGACGCGGGTCGGAGCCGGTGCGCTTGGCCCAATACTTGGGCGCTTCCTTGTCCCAGTTGGGCGTCGGGAAGTTGCGGTTGAGGTCGACGCCGCGTGCGTTGGTGCGAGTGGGCCGGTCCTTGAGCATGCCGTCGGGGTTCATCAAGGGCACGAAGCGCCAGTGGATGTTCGAGGGCGTGAGCAGGGCCTGGTCGATCCAGTGCAGCACCAGCGAGCTCGACGAGGGCTCGTCACCATGGATGCCGCCGACCACCAGCACCTTCAGGCGCGCCTGCGGCGACACCACGTCGCGCTGGAAAATCCCGGACCCCAAAACCGAGGCACCCGGTCCAGGTTGCAGTTCGGCGCGTTCGCACAAAGGGCGAGAGACATTGGGCAGCCGCCGCACCATCTGAACGCACAACTCCTTCGCCGATCGCACGACGGGGCGGGGCGCGTTGCCTGCCGCGGTGGGGGATGCCGAGTGCACGGAAGCACTGGTCAGGGCAAAGAAGAACACCAGGCAAAAGTGAATCGAACGCATCCAGCCATCATGCACCACCCTGAGGTGCGCCCCAGGGTCTCGCGAGCCCACGGGCGTGGCGATCTGAACCAGCAGGTTCGCCTGGAACTTGAGGCAGCGCAATTGCCCCTCGTCGGCAAAGGCTTAGCCTGGTTTTCACAAACCAAGAGAGGTGAACATGAAGGCACAAAACACGCCCACCGGCCGCCCCAGGAAAGGGGCTTTTTCGTCATCCAGGCTCATCGCCAGCATCCCGCTGCTGCTCGCCAGCGTCTGGCCGAGCGCCTCTCGCGCAGAGGCTCCGGTGATCACCTGGACGCAGACCGCTCAGTTCGACCTCGCCAACACCGCCGCAACCATTGGCCGAAGCGAAGGGTTCAGCCCCAATCCGCCCATGCAGGCCGTCGAGCAGGACGGCACCCTTGAGTTCGCCGGCGCACTGGCTGGCTTTCAGGTCGGGAACCTGAACTACGTGCTGACCGGGGTTCAGGCCAATCTGAGCTCAACCTACTCGAGCAACGTGCAATTCGCCGGGTACGACTGCTGCGTCCTCAGCGATGTCTACATGGCTGGGCAGTTCCAGGCCACCATCCAGACGCGGTTCTCCTTCGACGCCACGGCGAAGAGCGAGCTCGTTCAGAGCTGGTCGGACTGGAAGATGGACGACTGCTGGGCGGGCCGATGCGACATGCTGGTGAACCACCCGGTGGCCACGCCCATCGAGCGCCAATGGCGTTGGACCGACACGAGCCTGTTCGTCCAGGCGCCTGACCTCAAGCTCGAGTTGAGCAAGCACGCCATCATGGAGATGACGGCTTGGCGCAACGACGACAGCTGGGATGAGTTGCGCAACCCGCTCAACCAGTGGAAAGGCAGCGTGACGCTGCAGTACACCTACCAGGCCCAGCCCGTGCCGGAGGCCTCCGGCGGGAGCATGCTCGTCGCGGGTGGGCTCGCTGTGGCGATGGTTTGCGGGCGCCGCCGCCGAAAGGCGTTCAGCGCGCCAGCGACTTCAACGCCAGCTTGATGCCGTCGCTCACCGACACGTCGGCCGGCAGCTGCTTGAGCGCGGCCTGGGCTTCCTTCTCGGAGTAGCCCAGCGCGATCAGGGCTTGCAGGATGTCGGCCTGGTGGTCCGAGGTGGCCGACCAGCCGGGAGCGACGAGTGCGGGCGCCAACTTGCCCTTGAGCTCGAGCAGCAGGCGCTCGGCCGTCTTCTTGCCCACGCCCGGCACCTTGACCAGGCGAGAGGTGTCTTGCGCCGACACCGCCGCCGCCAGCTCATCGGTGCTCAGGCCCGACAGCAGCGCCAGCGCGATGCGCGGGCCCACGCCGCTGATCTTGATGAGCTCGCGGAAGGACTCGCGCTCGCCCGCCGTCAAAAAGCCGAACAGCAGCTGCGCGTCTTCGCGCACGATGAACTGCGTCAGCAGCGTGACCTGGCCACCGGTCTCGGGCAGGTTGTAGAAGGTGCTCATCGGCACCTGGACTTCGTAGCCCACGCCGTGCACGTCCACGAGGACGTGCGGCGGGGCTTTGCCGGCGAGCACGCCGACCAAACGAGAAATCATCGACGTTCAGCGGCGATCAGCGACGGAACAGGCCCAGGCGCTGCGCTTCCAGGGCGGCTTCGGCGCGCGAAGACACATTGAGCTTGCGGTAGATCTGCTTGACGTAGTCGGCGATGGTGTGGCGCGACAGGTTCAGTTGCTGGCCGATTTCCGGCAGCGTGAAGCCCTTGGCCACGCGCAGCAAGACCTCGTTTTCGCGGTCGGTCAGCTGCACGTGCGGGGTGACCGTGTCGGGCTGCTGAACCGGCTGCAGGCGGGCCTGGGCGGTGAAGTACTGGATCACGCGGCGGGCGATCGATGGCGACAGCGGCGGCTCGCCCTGGGCGATGCGCTGCAGTTGCTCGGCGAGTTGCTCGCGCGACTGTTCTTTCAGCAGGTAGCCGAAGGCGCCAGCCTGCAGGGCGGGGAACAGGTGATCGTCGTCGTCGTGGATGGTGACCACCACCGACTGAACGTCGGGCTGCTTTTCGCGCAGGGCCTGCACCACCTCGACGCCGGAGCCGTCGGGCAGCCCCAGGTCGACCATGGCGACGTCAAAGCGCACGGCGTTGACCAGCTCCAGCGCGTCGTGGATGCGCGCGCTCTCGCTGATCTGGGCACCCGGGAACACCTGCAGCGCCAGCGTCTTCAGCCAGGCCCGGATTTCGGGCAGGTCTTCGAGAAGGAGGATTTGCTTCATGGTTTCAGGTGCCTCACTACGCTTCGGAAAAGAATACTGTCGCTCATTGTCCACGCGAACCGGGCTGCGCGCCAGAAGACAAGCCCTCCATCAGCCCTCGCACCGGCAAGACCTGTTGCATTGCGGCGATTTCCAGCGGCAGGGTCAGGCGAATCACGGTGCCGAACCCCGGCCCGGACTCGACCAGGCACTGTCCGCTGAGTTGCTTGGCGCGGTGCTTCATGCTGGTCATGCCGTGGCCGCGGTCCAGGCGGCCATCCAGCTCCATCGGGATGCCTCGGCCATTGTCCTGGATCACCAGCGTGAAGACATGGTGCTCCAGGTCCACATCGGCCGAAATGATCACGTGCGAGGCGCCACTGTGCTTGATGATGTTGCTGATGGCCTCGCGCAGGATGCGGGTCGTCTGCACGTAGGTGCGCGAAGACAGGGGTTCTTCGATGACGTCGTTGGGGTTGCGCCATTCGCACTCGATGCCGGCCTCGCCCAGGCGCTGCACCACCTCGCTGCGCCAGTCGGCCAGCGAATCGGACAGCACCCTGGGCTTGCCGGTCAGGCCACGCACCGACAGGCGCATTTCTTCCAGGGCCTCGCGCGCCAGGGTGGAAATGCGGTCGTTGTCGGCGGTGTGCACGATGGTCAGCAGCTTGGCGCCCAGGTCGTCGTGCAGGTCGCCGGCGATGCGCTTGCGCTCCTTCTCGGCGATCTGCTCGACGCGCAATTCCGCGATCTGGTTGAAGTTGCGCTCGATCTCCACGCTGATCTCTTGCACGCGGCGTTCCAGGTGTTGGCGCGCACCTTCGGCCGACTGCAGAGCGCGCACGTAAACCTGGATCAACCGCACGCCCACCGCCGCGTACAGCAGCGGCAACACGAAGTGGGTGATGTGCAGGCCGCCGCTTTGCAAGAGGCCATTCTGGTAGGACAGCTCGATGCCCAGCACCGCCGCCACCACGCCCAGCGCCACGCTCATCATCCAGAACTCGGAGCGCCGCGCCTGGCCGGCCAGCCAAAGGAAATAACCGATGGCCACGAACAGCTCGATCGTGAACAGCATGAACCACAGACGCGAGACCAGGAAGATGCGCTCCTCGCCCAGCAGCAGCAGGCTCAGCGGCAACAGCAGGCATTGCGCCCACAGCAGCAGGTTCACACGGTCGACCCAGACGCGTTCGCTGCCCGGCCGCACGCCCGCTCCGGCATAACCGAGCAGGAACTTGACGGCAAAAGCGTTGAGCGGCGCCATCATGATGGCGATGAAGACCTCCATGGCGTCGTTGGGCACCGGCAGCTCGCCGCGCCAGAAGCGCCCCGTGAGCACCGACCAACCCATGGTCAACAGACCGAAGTACAGCAGGTAGTTGAGTTTGCGCACCCAGGCCAGCCCCAAGGCGAACACCCCCATGACGACCAGCACCCCGCCCATGATCTGCGACAGGGTGAGCGTCCAGAAAATCTGATCCTCGGCGGCTTCCTGCACCTCGGCCAGCGACCCGACCTGCACCGAGGCCAGGCCGCCCGCCCGTTGGCGGGCGCTGACATGGCCAATGGGGTAGCCCACCACCCGGACATCCAGGTTGTTGTCCCGCTCGCGCAGCAAATTGGAAGTCAGCGCCACCACGTGGGAGCTGAAGCACTGGCGGGTGTAGGGCTCGCTCATGCGACCACTGCGGTAAAGCAGCACGCCATTGAGGTGCACCTCGACGCTGGAGCAGGCCCGGTCGATCAGCGCACCCAGCACCTGATCGGGCCCTGGCTGCTTGATCAGGTCGAAGTGGAATCGGTACCAGACGGCACCTTTGTGGCCAGGTTGCGAGCGCGCCCACTCGTCAGGCAGGGTCACGAGTTGCCCACCCGCATCACTCGGGAAACGCGGGCCCTCGCTTCGCACGGTCCAGGCCTGCGTCAGGGGCTGCAGGGCACCGTCGAGCACCTGACGGGCACCCGGCTGGCTCAGGCGGGTGGCCTCCTGGTTGAGGGCCACCAGCCCCAAGGCCACCAGCAGCGCCAGGGTCAGGCCCAGCACCACCCAGAGGCGGAAAGGCCCAGGGAAAGCACTCGCGGCCGACACCGCGGCCGATTCGGCCGGCGACTCGAGGGGGGCGGCGGGGTCGACGGGGGCTTGCTCCCGCGAAGAAGAGCGGCCGCGAAACGGCCACCAGCGATGCGTCACGTTCAAAGGGAACTCCACAAGCCCAGGGCGCGCCAGGAGGCGCGAACCCACAGATCAATCATTTTCGCAAGAGAAGTCACACCGGCGGCACCCGGAGAAGCGACAATTTGCCTGCTTTTCTGATCGGATCCGCCCACCCATGCAACTCAGGCACAGCTTAGCCCCTGCGGACAACACCCGGCTGGCCCATTTGTGCGGCCCCCTGGACGCCCACCTGCGCACCATCGAGGCCGCCTTCCACGTCACCCTGCACCGCCGGGGTGAGCGCTTTCGCATCGACGGCGCCCGGGGCACGCCCCAGCAGGTCGCCGACCTGCTCGACAGCCTGTACGCCCGCAGCGAACGCCCGCTGAGCGCCGAGATGGTGCAACTGGCCGTCGCCAGCGCCCTGCGCGAGGCCGCGCCCGCACGCAAGACCGCCGCCCGCCACGCCAGCGCACACGACGACCTTCCGCTGACCGAACTGGGTGACGACGCCCCTGGTGGCCCCACCCTGCACACCCGTCGCGCCGACCTGCAAGGTCGCACGCCCAACCAGGTGCTGTACCTGCAGCAGATCCTGGCCCATGACCTGACCCTGGGGATCGGCCCGGCCGGCACCGGCAAGACCTTCCTGGCCGTGGCCTGCGCCGTCGACGCGCTCGAGCGCAGCGCGGTGCAGCGCATCATCCTCACCCGCCCGGCGGTCGAGGCCGGCGAGCGCCTGGGCTTCCTGCCTGGCGACCTGACGCAAAAAGTCGATCCCTACCTGCGCCCGCTGTACGACGCGCTGTACGACCTCATGGGATTCGACCGCGTCACCAAGGCCTTCGAGAAGGGCCTCATCGAGATCGCCCCGCTGGCCTTCATGCGCGGGCGCACGCTCAACCACGCCTTCATCATCCTCGACGAGGCGCAGAACACCACGCCCGAGCAGATGAAGATGTTCCTCACCCGCATCGGCTTCGGCTCGCGCGCGGTGGTCACCGGCGACGTCAGCCAGATCGACCTGCCCCGCGGCGCCCGCTCCGGCCTGATCGAGGCCGAACGCATCCTCAAGCGGGTCAAGGGCGTGGCATTCACACGCTTTGACGCCTCCGACGTGGTGCGCCACCCGCTGGTTGCCCGCATCGTGTCGGCCTACGATGCCGACCAGGCCGGCGCCACCGAAGAAGCCGCCACCGTCCACAAGCCCTCCGCATGAAGCCCACCCTCTCCCTGAGCCTGCAATTCGCCGACAAGCGCCACAAGGACGCCCTGCCCCGCCACAAGGTGGCCCGCTGGATCAAGGCGGCGCTGAGCACCGATGCCGAGATCGCCGTGCGCCTGGTCGACGCCGAAGAGGGCCAGGCCCTGAACCGCGACTTCAGAAAGAAGGACTACGCCACCAACGTGCTGACCTTCGACTACGCGCAAGAGCCCGTGGTGATGGCCGACCTGATCATCTGCGCCCCCGTGATCGAGCAGGAGGCGCAGGAGCAGGGCAAGACGCTGGAGGCCCACTACGCCCACATGCTGGTGCACGGCACCCTGCACGCCCAGGGCTGGGACCACCTCAAGAAGAAGGAAGCCGAGGCCATGGAGGCGCGCGAGCGCGAGATCCTGGCCGGCCTGGGCTTCGCCGACCCTTACGCTGACCTTCACGCCGACTGACGAGCGCCCGCCGTCGCCCCGCCTCACAGGAACCCCGATGCAAGAAGCGCTGTATGCAGAAATGTTCGACCTGGCCCCGGTCTCCCTGTGGCTGGAGGACTTCAGCGGTGTGAAGGCCATCTTCGACCGCTGGCGCGCCGAAGGCGTGAGCGACCTGCGCGCCCACCTGCTGGCCGACCCGCGGCGCGTGGCCGAGTGCTCGCACGCCATCGCGGTGCTCAAGGTCAACCGCCGCACGCTCGACCTCTTCGGTGCCCACAGCCTGGAACACCTGGTCGCCAACCTGGGGCAGGTCTTTCGCGACGACATGTTCGACGCCCACGTCGACGAACTCATGCGCCTGTGGGACGGCCACCAGCACTTCAGCAGCCAGACGGTGAACTACACCCTGCACGGCGAGCGCATGGACATCACCCTGCGCGCCGACGTCCTGCCCGGCCACGAGGCCGACTGGTCGCGCGTGCTGGTGGCGCTGGAAGACTCGACCGATCGCAGCCGCTCCGAGCGCGCCCTGCGCCGCAGCGAGCAGCACGCCAAGGGCCTGTTCGAGCACTCGCCCGTGTCGCTGTGGCTGGAAGACTTCAGCGGCATCCGCAGCATGCTTGAGGAGCTGCGCGCGCAGGACATCACCGACTTTCGCACCTTCCTGGACGTGCACCCCGAGTTCGTGATCCGCTGCATGCAGGAAATCCGCGTGCTCAGCGTGAACCAGCAAACGCTCACGCTGTTCCGTGCGCCCGACAAGGTCGCCCTGCTGTCCAGCCTTGACAAGATCTTCCGCGACGACATGCGGCAGCACTTCGCCGAGCAGCTCATCGACCTGTGGGACAACCACCTCTTCCAGCAGCGCGAGGTCGTCAACTACGACCTGCAGGGCGAGAAGGTGCACGTGTTCCTGCAGTTCTCGGTCATGCCCGGCCACGAGGCCGACTGGGAGCAGGTGCTGGTCTCGCTCACCGACATCACCGCGCGCAAGAAGGCCGAGGCCTACCTGGAGTACCTGGGCCGCCACGATGCGCTGACCGGCCTGCGCAACCGCGCCTTCTTCAGCGAAGAGCTGCAGCGCCTGGAGCGCCGCGGCCCCTGGCCCGTGAGCATCGTGGCCGTGGACATGAACGGCCTCAAGGCCGTCAACGACGAGCTCGGCCACGCCGCTGGCGACGCCCTGCTGCGCCGAGTGGGCGAGGTGCTGCGCAAGGCGGTGGACCGGCCGGGCACGGCCTCGCGCACGGGCGGCGACGAGTTCGCGCTCATCCTGCCTGGCGTCGACTCACGCGGCGCCGAACAGGTCATCGAGCAGGTGCACGAGCTGCTGGCGCTGAACAACCAGTTCAACCCGGGCCGCCCCCTGAGCCTGTCGATGGGCCACGCCACCAGCAGCGAAGGCGAACGCCTCGAAGCCCTGGTGCACCGCGCCGACCAGCGCATGTACGACAGCAAGCGGCGCCACTACGCGCACCAGCAGAACGACCGGCGCCAGCGCTGAATCACCTAGTTTTCGACATCAAGTCTCTGCCAGGGTCACTTATTTGGCATTTCCGGTCAAGGTCACACCCATTACGGACTCAACCTTGCCCGCGCCGCGTCGAAATGCCAGACGAGACTGTGACAAGGCTGAAAATGATGCGATCGACGAAGGGCCTGATCGGCCGGCTGATGTGGATGACTGCTTTGCTGTCCGTGGCGATGATCGCCGTGGCGGTGTCGTCCTGGACGCACCTGCACGACGTGCAGACCGATGCCCGCCTGGCGGGCTCCGTGCGGGTGGCGCAATTGCAGCGCATGGCCGACCTGGAGCTCAGTGTCACCCGGGTGTCCCTGCAACTTCGTCACGGCATCCTGTCACGCACGCCAGACGAGTTGGCCCGGACCCTGGCCGACATCCAGGCCAAGCGCGTCCTCATGGACAAGATCCTGAAAGACTACGAGGCCGCCCTGATGGCGGAAGGCGACAAGGCCCGGTTCCAGAGCATCCCACCCCAGGTCGTGAAGTTCTGGGAAGTGGGCGGTGAAAACCTGGCCCTGATTCAAAGCGGCGACAAGGCCGCCGCTTTCGCCTACCTGGTGGACCGCACCATCCCCGTGCGCAACGATTTGCTCGCAGCCTTGCGTGAAAGCGTGGACTTCCAGAACCAGGCACTCCGCCAGGACATCGAACACGTGGCATCGAACGCCGGCTTCACCCTCAACCTGATCCTGGGGCTGGTGTTGGCCACCATCGTCCTGCTGGTGAGCATGTCCACCCTGCTGGCGCGCCAGCTGGCGCGGCGCCTGCGCCAGGCCCGGGCTCTCGCCGAAGACGTGCGCGACGGCGAGTTGCGCCCCAAAGCCCACCTGACCGAGCCCGGCAGCGACGAATTCGCGCCCTTGATGCAGGCGCTGAGCCACATGCAGCAAACCCTGTCCGGGATCGTCAGGGAGGTGCGCGACAACGCACAGAACGTGGCCACCGCGAGCGCCCAGATCGCCCACGGCAACCAGGACCTGTCGGAGCGCACCGAGCGGCAGGCCAGCGCCATCCAGGAAACCGCAGCGACCATGGACGAGCTCTCCGCCACCGTCCGCAACAACGCGGCCAACGCTCAAGAGGCCAACCAATTGGCACATGGCGCGACCGATGTGGCGCGCCAGGGCGGCAACGTGGTGACGCAGGTGGTCGACACCATGAAGGACATCAACGAGTCCTCGCGCAAGATCGTCGACATCATCGGCGTGATCGATGGCATCGCCTTCCAGACCAACATCCTGGCCCTCAACGCCGCCGTGGAGGCTGCACGGGCCGGTGAGCAGGGGCGTGGTTTTGCGGTGGTGGCCGGTGAGGTGCGCTTGCTGGCGCAACGCAGCGCCGAGGCCGCCCGGGAGATCAAGGCCCTCATCACCGACAGCGTCACGCGCGTGGAGCGGGGCAGCACCCTGGTCGACGATGCGGGGCTCACCATGAACGAAGTGGTCCAGGCGATCGCTCGCGTCAGCACCATCGTGGGCGAGATATCCGGCGCCAACCAGCAGCAAAGCGAAGGCGTCGCTCAAGTGGGGGTGGCTGTGTCCCAGATGGACCAGGCCACACAGCAGAACGCCGCGCTGGTGGAAGAGTCGGCGTCGGCGGCAGAAAGCCTGCGTCAGCAAGCCGATCGACTGGTCAAGGCCGTCGAAGTCTTCAAGGTCTGAACTCGCGCGCTCGCATCGCCCTCAGGTTTCGGCGGATTCGTCCGAAAACCCCCACACGTTCCTCCCGCAACGGTGCGGGGGCTTTTGGGAACACCGAGGAATCGCGATGCAACTGACCATCAAGAAGCGGCTGGCCCTGCTGGTGGGCGGCCTGATGGGCCTGCTGATCCTGTCACAGCTTCAGCTCATCCACCAGGTCAACGAAGACCGCAACACCCTGGCTTCGCTGTACAACGACCGGGTCATCCCCTTGAAGCAACTCAAGGAGGTGTCGGACGCCTACGCCGTCAACATCGTCGACACGGCCCACAAGGTCCGCGATGGCGGCATGACGCCCGAGCAGGGCGTCCAGTCGATCCAGCAGGCCCAGCGCACCATCGCCGAGCAATGGCGGGCCTACATCAGCACCACCCTGACACCCGAAGAAGCCGCCGAGGTTCGGCAGGCCGAAGCCTTGCTCAAACCCGCCGACCAGACCGCGCAGGAGCTCATCCGGCTGTTTCAGGCCGGCGACATGGCCGCCCTGAGCGCCTTCACCGCCAAGCAGCTCTACCCTGCCATCGACCCCATCGGCACGGCCGTGGCCAAGCTGATCAACATCCAGCTCAAGGAAGCCCAAGCGCATCACCAGGCCAGCAACGAGACCGCCGAACGCACGCTGTGGATCAGCCTGGTCAGCGGTGCGATCGTGCTTTGCGCCGCGCTGGCCTGCGCGATCTGGATCGTGCGCTCCATCGTGCGCCCCATCGAAGACGCGGTGCGCGTGGCCGAGGCCGTCGCCGAGGGCGACCTCAGCCAGCGCATCGAGGTGCGCAGCCAGGACGAGACCGGTCGGCTGCTGACCTCGCTGCAGCGCATGACGCAGGGCCTGTCACAGATCGTCTCCGAGGTGCGCACGGGCAGCGAGTCGATCGCCACCGGTTCCTCGCAGATCGCCATGGGCAGCTCCGACCTCTCGCAGCGCACCGAAGAGCAGGCCTCGAACCTGCAGCAGACCGCCGCCTCGATGGAAGAGCTCACCGCCACCGTCAGGCACAACGCCGACACCGCACGCGCGGCCAACCAGCTGGCCGCCAGCGCCTCCGAAGTGGCCGAGCGCGGTGGCCAGGTGGTCGGCCAGGTGGTGCAGACCATGGAGTCCATCACCGCCTCGTCGCGCAAGATCAACGACATCATCGGCGTGATCGACGGCATTGCCTTTCAGACCAACATCCTGGCGCTCAATGCCGCCGTTGAAGCGGCGCGCGCGGGCGAGCAAGGCCGCGGCTTCGCGGTGGTCGCCGGCGAGGTGCGCACCCTGGCACAACGCTCGGCCCAGGCCGCCAAGGAGATCAAGGCCCTGATCCAGGAAAGCGTCGAGCGGGTCGGCCACGGCAGCTCGCAGGTGGGTGAAGCCGGCCAGACCATGGGCGACATCGTGGTGCAGGTCAAGCGCGTGACCGACCTGATCGGCGAAATCAGCTCGGCCAGCGGTGAGCAAAGCCGCGGCATCGAACAGGTCAGCGACGCCGTGACTCAGCTCGACCAGGTCACCCAGCAGAACGCCGCCCTGGTCGAAGAAAGCGCCGCCGCCGCCGAGAGCCTCAAGCACCAGGCCGCTCACCTGAGCGAGCTGGTGGCGCGCTTTCGCCTGGGCACCGCATGAACGCGTCGAACGCCTCGATCGGCAAAGGCCGGCTGAACAGGTAGCCCTGGTAGGCGTGGCAGCCGATGCCCGCCAGGAAGGCGCGCTGGCCTTCGGTTTCGACGCCCTCAGCGATCACCGACAGCCCGAGCGTCTGGCCCAGGCTGACCACGGTGCGCGCGATGGCTGCGTCGTTGGGGTCGGTCAGCACGTCGCGCACGAAGCTCTGGTCGATCTTGAGCTGGTCCAGCGGCAGGCGCTTGAGGTAAGCCAGCGACGAGTAGCCCGTGCCGAAGTCGTCCAGAGAAAAGCCCACGCCCAGCGCCTTGAGCGCCTTCATCTTGTCGATGGTGTCCTCGACATCGCTGTGCAGCATGCTCTCGGTCAGCTCGATCTTCAGCCGCCTCGGGTCGATGCCATGGTGGTCCAGCACGGCGCCCACGCGCGCCACCGCGTCCGGCAGGCGGAACTGCTGCGCGCTCACGTTCACGGCCAGCGTCAGCGCGGCGGTGCGCGGATCGCTTGACCAGCGCATCAGCTGCGCGCAGGCCTCGCGCATCACCCAGGCGCCCAGCGGCACGATCAGGCCCGTTTGCTCGGCCAGCGGGATGAACTCGCCAGGCGGCACCATGCCGCGCTGCGGGTGCTGCCAGCGCACCAGCGCCTCGGCGCCGATCACCTGGCCATCGGAGCCGATCTGCGGCTGGTAGTGCAGCACCAGTTGCTGCGCATCGATCGCCGCGCGCAACTCGTCTTCCAGCGCGTTGCGCGCGGCCACATCGGCCTGCATCACGTGCAGCACCAGGTACAGCGTCAGCGCCGCCAGGATGTTGTTGACCCAGGTGCCGCCAGTGCGCACCTCGTCGGGCAGCGCATAGGGCGTGACGATGGCCATCTCGCCGCTGGCGAACACCACGAAGGCAGCGAAGAACAGCAGGGCCACCCCGTGGCGCAGCAGCGCCCGCTCGCCTCGAAACAGCAAGTAGGCGCAGGCGCCCAGCGACAGGTAGAAGTGGTGCGTGGCCCGCGGCACCTGGGCGCTGGGCACGTCCAGGAAGACGCAGATGGCGCCCACGGCCACGAACAAGTTGCCCAGCAGCAGCAGCGAGGCATTGCGCAGGTTGCCTTGGCGGCTCATCCCCAGGGAGGCGGCCCCCGTGGCGACCATCGCCAGGTCAAGCGCCACGATGGCCCACAGGCCCTTGAGCGAGAAGAACACCGCCCAGCCCGATGCGATCAGCATCAGCAGCACGCTGCCCAGGGCCAGCATCAGCCGCGTGCGGCGCCAGTGCTTGGCCGAGGCCCCGTGGGCAAGGAGGAACACAGGCGCGCCGCCGGGGCCAGGGCGCGCCTGTCCCGGCCGGTGCGGCACAGGCGGGGCAAACAGAGGACCGGTCTGCCACCACGTGGTGGCCAGGCTGCGCAAACGGAGGAACACCACGATGCATCCTTCGGACGTCCACGAAGGATGACACCAGAGCCCGCGGGCGCGGCCAGGGATTTCACCGGGTGCATCGGCCGGCCGAAAGGCCAGCCTGAGCGACCGCGTCGCCCGGCGCCTCTCAGGCGGTCAGGCTGCTCAGCCAGCCGCGGCTGTCGCCATGCAGGCAGCGAGGCTGCCACTTGCCCACGCGCTCGGCGATGGCGGCGATGTGGTCGGGCGTGGTGCCGCAGCAGCCACCGGCGATGTTCAAAAAGCCCGACTTGGCGAACTCCTCGACCAGCGCGCCCGTGATCTCAGGCGTTTCGTCGAAGCCGGTGTCGCTCATCGGGTTGGGCAGGCCGGCGTTGGGGTAGCAGCTGATGAAGGTGTCGCCCGCGATCTTGGCCAGCTCTTCCACATAGGGGCGCATCAGCGTGGCGCCGAGTGCGCAGTTCAGGCCGATGGCCAGCGGGTGGGCATGGCGCACCGAGTGCCAGAAAGCGCTCACCGTCTGGCCCGACAGGATGCGGCCGGAGGCGTCCGTCACCGTGCCCGAGATGATGATGGGCAGGCGCTCGCCCGTGTCCTCGAACAGCTCGTCGATGGCGAAGATGGCCGCCTTGGCGTTGAGCGTGTCGAAGATGGTCTCGACCAGGAAGAGGTCACAGCCACCGTCCATCAGGGCCTTGGCCTGCTCGTAATAGGCCTGGCGCAAGGTGTCGAAATCGACGTTGCGCGCACCCGGGTCGTTCACGTCGGGGCTGATGCTGGCCGTCTTCGGCGTGGGGCCGATGGCGCCGGCGGCAAAGCGCGGCTTGTCCGGCGTGCTGTACTTGTCGCAGGCCTCGCGGGCCATGCGGGCGGCCACCAGGTTCATCTCGGCCGCCAGCTCGGGCAGCTCGTAGTCGTCCTGCGCTACGGTGGTGGCACCGAAGGTGTTGGTCTCGATGATGTCGGCGCCAGCGGCCAGGTACTGCTCGTGGATCTCGCGGATGACCTCGGGCTTGGTCAGCTGCAGCAGCTCGTTGTTGCCCTTGAGGTCCTTGCCGTGGTCGGCGAAACGCGTGCCACGGTAGTCGGCCTCGGTCAGCTTGTAGCGCTGGATCATGGTGCCCATGGCACCGTCGAGCACCACGATGCGCTGGCGCATGATCTCGGGGAGTTGCGCTGCGCGGGTGTAGGGGCGGCGTTCGACGGGCTGGGTGGAGGTGGGCGAGCGGGCGGCAGACGTGTTCATGGGAGGGATTTTAGGCGGGCCGCCATCCCAGGTCGGTGGCGACGGCAAACAGCCCCTGCGCCGACACAATGACCCCACTTTGACGCCGGTTTGAGCGGCCTCGCGGACACGCACCTGTGGTGGTTCGGTTAGCGTGCAACGACACCCACCTGGAGACCTTGCATGAACGCCCTGCGCCCCGCCCTGCTGTCCGCCTGCCTGCTGCTGGCCACCGCGACGCCCATCGTGCACGCCACCGAGCCCCTGCAGACCGTGGCGTCGGTCGACCTCAAGCGCTTCCAGGGCCGCTGGTACCAGATCGCCTACTACCCCAACACGTTCCAGAAACAATGCGTGGGCAACACCACCGCCGACTACCGGCTGCTGATGACAGGCCACGTCGAGGTGACCAACCAATGCAGCACGGCCGACGGGTCGCTCAGCAAGGTGGTGGGCGCGGCGCGCGTCAAGCCACCCAAGTTCTTCGGCGTGCCCGTGGCCAAGGGCACCGACACGGCCAAGCTGGAGGTGCGCTTCGCGCCCAGCTTCCTGGCCTGGTTGGACGCGGTGTGGGCGCCGTACTGGGTGATTCAGTTGCCTGACGATTACCGCTACGCCGTGGTGGGCGAGCCCCGGCGCGAATTCCTGTGGATCCTGTCGCGCACGCCCACCCTGGCAGCCGCAGACCGGGCGGCCATCGAGGCGCGCCTGGTCGAACAAGGGTACGACACGAGCCGCCTGAAGGACGAGCCCCAGGACCCGGTGACGACGCGCTGAGGCAAGGCCCGTCAGGGTCGATCACGCCCGGCCACCGGTCCATCCGACTCACAGCGGCAGGTTTCCATGAGCTGTGATCGTCCGACCCGTCAATGATGTGCGGCCGGCAACGTCGGATCAACATAGCTGGCATCGATCTGCAAACCAGCTTTGCGAAACTCGTCTTCCTGCTCAGCTCGTTTCCGTCGAGCTTGCTCAAGCATCCCCGGCACCAACTCTCGCCAACGGTTTCGCTCATCCGGATCGACCATTTCCCTGAAATGCTCCTGGACCGACATCCAGGTCAATGAGAGGCCGTAGGCTCCGGGCCAACAGCGCGTGAACGTGGACACGGGCCGCGTCATGCGAGATGTCCCCACCTTCGTTCAGACCGGCACAAATGGCAAACCGCGAGAGCCCTTGTCGATCGCCATCGGCGGCACGCCGGAAAGTTTGCACACCGAGCACGTGCTCCACGGATATCGCAGCATGGGGTTGCGCCAATCCAGGTTCAGGAAATCAATCCCTGCGGGTTGGCTGTTGACTTGCGCATGACCTGCGAACCTGGCCAAAAAGTCAGCCGATGGCAAACCGTGCTCGACTGGCATCCAGGCGCCCCGCGTTGACCAAGTCAATGCCACAGATCAATTCACAAGCGGTGGGTCTTGATAGTTCTTCAAAACAGTGCCCTCACGCCCACTCAACTCCTGCTCCTTTTTTTCACGCACCTGATTCAATTGCGCCAGGATCCCAGGCAGGGTTTCCTGCCAACGATCCCTGTCGCCCGGCTCCACCAGCGATCGGGCCTCTTCTCGTCCGGTTCGAACACGAGCAGTGACAACGTAAGCACCAGGCTTGGTCGGATCGAGCAAGGTGTGCTCGCGCATGAAACTCACTTCGAGGTAAACACCGTCACGCCAAAAGCCCCACGGGGTTTGCGACTCGATGCGCATCCACTCAGCCAGCGTCGGCGTGTAGTCAACATCCAACCCCATCGAAGAAGAATGATTCATGGCGTACGCGTATCTGTCTTTGCCCGACAAGCGAGGCATGCCGCGTTCAATCGTTGATCGCCACCCGCTGTTCTTGAGCGATTGAAGAAGCGCCCAATAGCGCAGCCGAGCGTCATCATGGGCAATCAGATCCTGATCAACCAACTGCATGTTGACGTCAACCTCGGTGATGCCCTCTTCACCAAAAGATGCTGCATCCTGCGTTGCGTCCAAGGTCAAGGCCCTCTCAAGCCTCAAGCGAACGGCGTCATGCTGGATCTCGACGGTGCCCAGTCCCGGCTCACTCCACTTGGCCCGAACAAAGTCAAGCCCGGCCGGTTGCGCATCCAACTTCAACCTATAAGGATCTCGTGCTGCCAGTGACTTGGCTTGTTCGCCGAGGCGAACAGCAATTGCTCGGCCAGTCACATCCGCAGCATGTGAATCGCCTGATTGCACTGTGTTCGATGACACATCGCATCCCAAGATCAGCAGGCAAGTCACCACAATGGTGAGTTCATGAATGCCACGCCAAACAACTGGCCCAGCCCCAGCCTTCGCTCTACCTGTCGCCATTCAACGATCTCGTTGATCCACGACCCAATGCCAGATGGTTCTTCCGTAGTCGCCATCGACGCTGGGCATGATCTCGCCCTGTTTGAAGCCACGTCGGCTATTTGCCTTGGCGGGGGTTTCCCAGTCACCATCCCGTGGACAGGCCTGACCGGCCTGGCAGCTCAGGCTTTCACCCGGACTGGCCTCGCCCTCTGCATCAAGGAACTCGTGTTGCCCCTCAATCGCCTCAACCAGGTACCAACCACAAGAACGGGACTCGAAGGCATTCAATGCAACAAGAGCCGGTGCCCACCGAGGATCGCCTGCATCACTTGCCTCGAAAACACCCCAGTCGCTGATCTGCCGCTTCTTTGCCAGGGATGATGCAAAGCCCGCGATCTCCTTGCCGTTCTGCCACAGCTCATTGCGTCCAACGGCAGTGACCAGATCTCGGCCAACCTGATTGAACGTCAGACAAGGTCGCAACGCACCATCCTCGGAACCTGGCCAGCCGAACTGCAAGGCACCAAATGGGTCATCCTGCGGTACGTAAATTCCTGCAACCGGAGGATGCTCCCCTGTCTTCGCCTCGACCGCAGTGTTGACCACCAGCTTGCCCTGGGGAGCCCGTCTTGTCACCGGAGACAATGCGTCCCACTCGGAAGCAAAAGAAAAGTCATTCAGATTGCGACTGGGGGACACCGCATCATCCAACTTCGATGCGTAGGCATACAGCTGCTTCCAGCTTTCGTTGAAGCGAGACTCTTCGTCAGGGGTCATCCATAGCGAAGAATGTTCGTCCAACATCCGACCACACTGATTGGCCCCCGTCATGCCATACACGCCCTGCTCACGCCAAGCCAACAACTTGACCGTGGCCTGCTGGAAATCTTGCAGCGCAGAGCGAACATGCGTACCCCAGTTCACCGAGGCATCCCGCACACCCCAGCGCTCGTTGATCATCAGCGCATCACGCCCCTGTTGATCGGCGAGCAGCAAATCGATGTCTGCCCCCCTGATGAGGCCATCGATCAAAGACTTCAGACCTTTCAGGTATTCATCTGACGTCCAGCGAATCAACAAGGCAGCCTGACGCTTCTGCCAGAGGCTCAACTCAAACGGCAGCCCCTTGTGCAAAGGATTGCCAAAAAGGTCCGTTGGAGGCGGCGGTGGAGAACGACGAAACCAAGACATGTGAACAGCACTCAACGATTGGTGACTTGGCCCGGCAAGGCGGGCAAGCCAATGCGAGCATCTCGCAATTGTGGGTCGAAATCGGTTGAGCCCCATCCCGTATCAAAGGGCCCTCGGATGCCTTCGTGATTGATGCGCTCACGAACAGGCGTGTAGGCGATCCTTTTTGCTGGCGTCAATTTGGCCCACTCTTCGCGGGTCAACCCAGGAGGGTGTAGCTTTTCTCCATTTCCACCGCCTCGCATGAAGTAGCGGGTGGTATCGAACTCGGACCCTTTGACTTTGAAAATGATCTGATCCCAGCCACCTTCGAGATGCGCACTCAGGCCCGATGTTTCCGGCTTGACTTGGCTTGCCGCCGGCCCTCGCCATGCCTTCAACGTTTGCCCAGCTGGCACCTCCATCACAACAAACTGACTGTCTGGATTCCAGTCTGGCCACACAGCCAAGTATTTGCGCCAAGCCGATTTTGGATCGGGACTGTTGACGATCTTGACCCATACGTCTTCAGGGATCCAGCAATCTCCCATGGCCCCATTGGAAGGCGACGTGACGCGGTACAGCTTGGCCGGCCCAGTGATGGAGACAGCCTTCATGCTATGGAAAGACTTGATGTTCTGATCCGACAATTCACACCAACCATCCTCCATCTTCCGCTGAACCGCCACCTTGCCATTGCGCAGGTTCTGCTCCGACCACTCGACCGCTCGCCCCTCGCTCAGCCAAGATGGCCTGGGCTTGGTCGTTTTCATCAACGTGAGCGCTCGGGTTTCCGGCAACACGCCTCTGAAATGAACGTTTCTGGCATTGACGATGGCGCTACGCTGCAAAGCACTTTCGTAATCAAGCCGCCAGATCACCCGATTCAGCACATTCTGCACAGGGGCCAGGGCTTTCTCGATCCACTGATCGGCTTGCTTTCGCACAGACAGAACCATGTCGATGGTGGCCTGAGCGCGACGCCCCATGCTGCCGGGCAACCACGTCACCTTGTCCAGCAGCGATCGCATGACAGCAATGCCTTTGTCAAAGGCCGACAGAATCACCGCCTTGGAAACCTTGGCTTTGACCTTCCTGATTTGATCCGCCAACCACTTGAAAACGTCATCCACCTTGAGTCGACGCAAGTGGTCCTGAACCTCCTTTTTCCGCAAGAAGGTGATGACCCATGTCATCGCATCATCCACTGCCTTGATAACGTGATTGCCGCCATAACGCCGGACAAACAAGAAGAAGATCTTCAGGACGCCTTTGACCAGGCTTCCCAAGCTGGGAAAAAGGCCAATCAACGTCAGGACAAGGGCAACCCATTTCCACGTGTTGTCCTCGTCTTTGGGTGCTGTGGCAATGGCTCGGCTGTTGGCGATGATGTCGCGCACATCACAGATTTGATCGACAACCGGGATCATCGAAACAGCCGCATCGAATGCAATCTGCCCGGTTGATCTGTTGTCGTTGAAATCGCCTTGAACGGCCTCCCACAACCATTCCCACGTGTTTTTGCTATCGGGTTGCTTTTGCCCCGTTTCCCAAGCCAAGGCAGCACGGGTGTCCCGTTCGCTGGGACCTGCGGATGTTGCATTTGATTGGATTGCTGTAGACATGTGATCCTCAGCCCACGATTCGTTCAAGGTCCGGGGCGACGCATTCGTCCTCCGGTGTGCGTGGGTGATAGATCACCTTGGTCACAGGCAGCCTCTGAACGTTCTCATGTCGTGCCCGCCCCGATGAGTCCAGGGTTCCCTTGAACGGTGCGCCACCTTGAAAGTGAATCTCGTAGCTCGCTGATGGCACGGGCTCTCCGGTGTCTGGGTCTCGGTAGTCGAGTTCGATCCAATCGGTGATTTGTGCGCCATCCGACGGCATCGCCGGCAGGCTCGCCGCCTGACTCCCCCCACCCAACCAATCATGACTCGCCCCCTTCACCGTCCAACTTCCCGGACACGAGAAGGTGATGTCCCCGCCCTCGATGACGATCTGGCTCTGCCCCGCCGTCAGCGTGATGCTCTTGCTCGCCTGGATGCGCACCTCGTCCGTCGTGCTCTGCACGGTCAGGTCCTGTTCTGACCAGACCTGCTGCGAGTCGGTGTGGGCGCGCACGCTCAAGGCGGCGTTGGCGGTGATGGCCTTGATGCCACCTGCGTGGGTGTAGAGGCTGGTGGTCTGGCCGCTGACGGTGCTGACGGTGTGCGCGGCCGTGAGGTGCACGTCGCCCTGGGCGCTGACGCTGTGGTCCTGCCCGCTGAACAGGTGGATGCTGGCGGGCGTGACCCAGGTGGCCGAGGCCGGTGTGTCCAGGTGCAGCAGGGGCTTGGCGAAGCGCTCGACCGGCTCGGCCAGGTCTCGGCTGCCGGCGCGCGCCTGGCGGGTGTCCTGGCCGCCCACAGCGCCGGTGTGCTTGCCCTGCGCGGCCGGGTCCATGGCCTCGGTGTGGGTGGCCCAGGCCTGGCCGGCCTCGTGGCTGTGCAGGCCATGGGCGCCTTGCTGGCGGGCGCTTTGCGCGAGCACGTCGCCCAGTTGCTGCGCGGCCTTGAGCTGGCCCACGGCCTCGGCCGCGTCCATTTGCGTGCGGGCCACGCTGCCGCCTTGCGCAGGGCGTGCCGAGGTGCTCAGCAGCAGGCCTTCGCCAGCGCGCACCACGGCCCAGCCTTCGGTGTGGCCATAGAAGCCCTCGCCCAGCCACTGGCCGCGCTGCGCTGCGCCCGAGCCGCCGCGCGCGCTTTGCTGGATCAGGTGGCCCAGCGTGAGTTCGCTGTGGCCGGTGGCGCTGGAATGGCTGGCCAGGCGCATGCGCAACTGGCCCGTGGCGTCATCGACCACCCACTGGTTGGCGCCCTGGCCGTCCAGGTGCGGGTGGTGCCAGCCCGAGATCGTGCCGGGGTGGTTGGCGCCGGCGTCCACGCCCGCGGGCCAGGGCAGCTCGTGCGGGCCGTTGTGCAACTGGCCGACGATGAGGGGGCGGTCGATGTCACCGTCGATGAAGTCGACCAGCACCTCGGAGCCGGGGCGGGGCGTGAACAGCGCACCCCAGTCGGGGCCGGCCACGCCTTGGGCCACGCGCACCCAGGTGCCGCTGGTGGCGTCGCCGGGCGCATGGCCGGTGGAGGCGCCAGCAGGTGTGTTGGGCGCGTGGAGTGCGCCAGCCAGCGGGCGCTCGCCGCGCTGCCACGCAAACTGGATGCGCACACGGCCATCGCGGTCGGCGTGGATGGGGTCTTCGCCCTGGGTCATGACCCAGGCGGTTTGCGGGCCCGGTGCAGCAGGGGCCTCGAAGGCCGTTGGCAGGGGCAGCAGGCGCAAGCTGGCGGGCGCGGCGCTGAAGCGGTTGCGGTAGCTGCCCTGTTCGACGTCGGTGGCGCGCAGGATCTCGGCGGCTTGCGCGCCCAGGTTGTTGGCCATCTCGTGGGTGACGGCGATGGCGGCGAATCGCCGATCGGTGCCCGCGCCGTACCCGTCGTGGTCCAGCAACTCGAAGGTGGCGCCAGGGTGCAGCGCGCGCACGGCGCCGGCGGCGTCGATGCCTTGCTGTTGCAGGGCCAGGGCGTCGAGCAGGTCTTGCGTGCCGCCTTCGGCTTCGGCGGGGCTGGCGTGCAGGGCGTCGGCCACGCGGCCATTGGCGTGCTGGCGTTCGCCATGGCCCCGGTAGAACTCCAGCGGGGGCACGCCAGCGGGGCGCTCGCTCTGGGCCTGTGCGGCAACGCCAGCGAGTTGGCGCTCGTCCCAGGCACCCAGCGTGACGGCGTTGGGGCCGACGGCCTGCGAGGTGGCCCATTCGGTGAGCGTGTCCTGCGCGAAACCGCCGAACAGGTTGCCGGCGAGCTGGCCCAGCAGCGTGCCCGCCGCGCCGTGGCGGCCGGGCTGGCTGAAGCGCAAGCCACCCAGGTCAGGGCGCTCGGCGGCCTGGTCGAAGACGACGAGTTGGGGACCGGCGTCAGGCGCAGCGGTGTGGTCCAGTCGCCAGCTCCAGCCTTCGGCAGCCATCAGGCGGCAGGCAAAGGCCCAGTCGGTTTCGCGGTGCTGGGTGGTGATGGCGCGCAGCGGTCCTGCCTCGGCCACATCGAGCCTGAACGGCAGCTGTGGCCACGCCTGCAGCACCTGCGAGACGATGTCTGCGGTGGTGAGGTCCTGGAAGATGCGGGTGTCTCGGCGCAGGGCCAGCCAGCAGCTGCCGTCGCGCACGGTGAGGCGGTAGCGGCCCAGGCCGCCGTCGCTGCCCAGTTGCGCCACCGCGGCCACCCAGCCCTGCCAGGTGCGCCAGCTGCCATCGGCCTGCAGCAGGCGCAAGGCCACGCGGGTGCCCATGAGCGACTTGAGCGGCAGGCCCGCCTCGGTGCTGACGCAGTCGACCTCGGCGCGCAGGGGCTCGAGCGCGTGCAGGCTTTCGGTGAGCGTGGCGCGCTCGACGAGCAGGGTTGCGCCCGCCAAAGCCGTGTCGAGCTGCAGCAGGCGCGTGGCCTGGCTGAGCTGGACGGCGGCCAGGAGGCTCGACGCCAGAGGATTCATGACTCCACCTGAGATGTATGCTTTTGACCTGCCCTCTGCGGGGCAGCCTCGCATCATCGCTGTGAAGGCCCTGGCGGGCTGGCGCGGCACCGCCCCCCTGCTGGGGGAAAGTTGCAAGTAGTCGTAACCCACCCAACTGCCCGAACCTGTGAACCATCCCGCCGCACGCGCCGCCAGCAACCCGGAGCACCAGCTGGGCAAGCCCCTGAGCGGCTGGCGGCTGACGCTCTACACCATCATCTTCGAGGCCGACACCCGCGCCGGCCGCTGGTTCGACCAGGCCCTGCTGCTGACCATCGTGGCCAGCGTCGTCATGGTGGTGCTCGACAGCATGCCGAGCATGCACGCGGCATTCGGTGACTTCTTCGGCGTGGCCGAGTGGGTGTTCACCGCGCTGTTCACCGTCGAGTACGTGCTGCGCCTGGTGTGCGTGCAAAAGCCGCTGGTGTATGCGCGCAGCTTCTTTGGCGTCATCGACCTGCTGTCGACCCTGCCGACCTGGCTGGCGCTGTTCGTGCCCGGCCTGCACGTGCTGATCGACGTGCGGGTGCTGCGCCTGTTGCGCATGTTCCGCGTGCTCAAACTCACCGGCTACGTGGCCGAGTACACGATGCTCGCACAGGCCCTGGTGGCCAGCAAACGCAAGATCCTGGTGTTCCTGTCCTTCGTGCTGATGGTGGCGCTGCTGATGGCCACCGTGATGTACGTGGTCGAAGGGCCGGCCAACGGCTTCACCAGCATCCCCACGTCGATGTACTGGGCCATCACGACGATGACCACGGTGGGCTTCGGCGACATCACGCCCAAGACGGACCTGGGGCGCTTGATCTCGTCGATGATGATGATGCTGGGCTGGGGCGTGCTGGCCGTGCCCACCGGCATCGTGACGACGGAGATGGCGCTGCAGCGCGGCCGCCTGCCGACGCCGACCACGCGCACCTGCCAGAACTGCCTGACCGAGGGCCACAGCGCGACAGCCCGCTACTGCATGCACTGCGGGCACGCGCTGCCCGAGTACCAGCGCGATTGACGAGAGACGCTGGCCCAGGCCTCAGGCGGGTGGGTCGGCGGCCGGTGGGCGTTTGCGCACCGGCGAGAGCGCGCCGATGTCGTCGGCCTGAAAGTCGCTGTCGGAAAAGCCGTCTCGGTGGGCGCTCGTGTCCTGGCCCTGCAGCCAGGTCTGCAAGTGGCGCGCCGGCATCGGTCGGGCGAACAGGAAGCCTTGCAGCTCGTCGCAACCCAGGCGGCGCAGGATGTCGAGCTGGGGCTGCGTCTCCACGCCTTCGGCGACGACGGTGAGCCCCAGCGCATGCGACAGCTTGATGACCGCGCACACGATGGCGCGGGCGTCGTCGTCGCGGTCGACGTCCTGCACGAAGCAGCGATCGATCTTCAGCTGGGAGGCCGGCAGCTTGCTCAGGTAGGCCAGCGATGAATAGCCTGTGCCGAAGTCGTCGATGGCCAGGCTCACGCCCACCTGGGCCAGCCGCTCGAACAGCCGCAGCGAGGCTTGCGGGTCTTCCATCGCAGCCGATTCGGTGATCTCGAAGGTCAGGCGCTCGGCGGGCACGGCATGGCGTCGCAGCGAGTCCTGCACGCGCTCGACGAGGTCGCTCTGGCGCAACTGGTGCACGGACAGGTTGATGGCCACGTGCATGTCCAGGCCCGCGGCCTGCCAGATGCGCATCTGCCGGCAGGCTTCGTCGGTGACCCATTGGCCCAGGCTGCCGATGAGGCCGAAGCGCTCGGCGATCGGCACGAAGACGCCGGGGCTGACCATGCCGCGGTCGGGATGGTGCCAGCGCAGCAGGGCCTCGGCGCCGGTGACCTGGCCGGTTCGGCCGTCGATCTTGGGCTGGTAGTGCAGCTCCAGGCCGGTGCGGGTTTCGATGGCGCGGCGCAGGTCGCGTTGCAGGTCGATGACGTCCTGCGCGTCGTGCTCCATGTCCGGGTCGAAGAAGCAGTGCATGTTGCCACCGGCGCGCTTGGCGGCGAGCATGGCGGCGTCGGCACGGGCGATCAGGCGGGCGCGCGAGCCGTGGTCGGGGTAGATCACGATGCCGATGGAGCACGACAGTCGCACCTCGCGGCCAGGCAGCTGGTAAGGGCGCTGCAGGGCCTGGCGCACGCGGTCGGCCACCAGCGTGGCCGCGGCGCTGTCGGGGTCGCCGTCCATCAGCATCAGGAACTCGTCGGCGCCGACGCGGGCGATGGTGTCGGTCGAGCGCGCCAGCGTGAGCAGGCGGATGGCGACCTCGCGCAGCAGGCCGTCGCCCGCGCGGTACCCACACGAATCGTTGATGGCCTTGAAGCCGTCGAGGTCGAGGTAGAGCAGGGCCAGCCGGCGCTGGCGGGCTTCGGCGCGCAGGGCGGCGGATGCGAGCTGGTCTTCCAGCATCAGTCGGCTGGCCAGGCCGGTGAGCGGGTCGGACATGGCCGAGCGGAGCGATGGCGTCGGCTCGTCGGGGTCCAGGGCGTCCGCGTTCGGCAACTCGTCGGGCCTCGCATCGGCTGCCAAGGTGTCGGCGGATGGCTCACCCGGAACGGGCCCGCGCAGGCCCGTCAGGCGCAACAGGTGCCGAACGGCTTGCGGCAGGAACCGATGCAGCAGGGCACCCGCGACGGCCCCCAGGAGGGCCGCTCCTGCCAGCCAGATCACCTCCCCAGCCACCACGATCATGGGCTGCTGGCCTCCAGCTCGGACCAGGCCGTGGCCAGGTCGCTGGCTTCCCGGGCGCTTTCCTCGGTGGTGTCCAGGGGCATCGCGTTCGACGCCAGCGGCATGGGTGCGCCGCGCTGGCCCAGCCACTTCATCAGCGTCGGCTCGGACATCGGGCGAGCGAACAGGAAGCCCTGCAGCTCGTCGCAATGCAGCTGCGCGAGGATGTCGGCCTGGTCCTGCGTCTCGACGCCTTCGGCCACCACCTTCAGGCCCAGCGCATGCGCCAGCCGGACCACGGCTTCGACGATGGCCTGCGCGTCGAGGCTGCTGTCGAGGTCACGCACGAAGCTGCGGTCGATCTTGAGCTGGCGCGCGGGCAGGCGGCGCAGGTAGCTCAGCGACGAATAGCCGGTGCCGAAGTCGTCGATGGACAGGCGCACACCGATCTGGTCAAGCATGTCGAAGACGCGCAGCGAGGCCTCGATGTCTTCCATGGCCACCGACTCGGTGATCTCCATGAGCAGCATGCGCGCGGGCACGCGATGCCTGCGCAGGGCTTCGCGCACGCGTTGTTCAAGGTCGGGCTGGCGCAACTGGTGCACCGACAGGTTGACGGCCACGGGGATGTCCAGGCCCAGGTCGTGCCACACGCGCAGGTGGCGGCAGGCTTCGTCGATCACCCACTGACCCAGCTCGCCGATGAGACCGAAGCGCTCGGCCACGGGGATGAACTCGGCCGGGCTGACCATGCCGCGCGTCGGGTGTTGCCAGCGCAGCAAGGCCTCGACCCCGGCGAGCTCGCCCGTGGTGGCACGCAGCTTGGGCTGGAAGTGCAAGGTCAGTTCGTTGCGGGCCACGGCGTGACGCAGATCGCGCTGCATCTCGACCTGGGCGGCACCGATGCGGTCCATGCCGCGTTCGAAGAAGCAGTACACACCGCCCCCGGCTCGCCGGGCCGTGAGCATGGCGTCGTTGGAGTGGGACATCAGCTGATCGGGCGTGGCGCTGTCTGGGTAGCGCGCAACACCGATGGAGCAGCTGACCGTGATCTCCTGGTCCTGAACCAGGCAAGGATCGTGCACCGCATCCTGCAGGCGTTGGGCCAGCACGGCGGTGACGTGCTCGTCGCTCAGGCCACGGCAGGCAAGCAAGAACTCGTCGGTGTCCGAGCGCGCCAGCACATCGCCTTCGCGGATCAGGCCTTGCAATCGCAGCGACAGGGTCTGGATCAGGCCATCGCCGACGCTGTGGCCGTAGGTGCCGGTGAAGGCGTGAAAGCCATCGATGTTCAGGCGCAGCACGCTCAGGTGCAGCGCCTGGTCGCTGGTCTCGTCGATGAGCTGGCGCACCTGCTGCTCGAAGCCCGCTCGGTTGGGCAGGCCCGTGGCCGCGTCGCGCAGAGAGGCTTCCTCGAGCGCGGCCTGCGCCGCCTTGAGCGAATTGGACAGCGCCTGGTTGCGCTCGACGTTGCGTGCGTCCTGCAAGGTGCCCATGTGGGCCATGATCAGCAGGATCAGCACGGTGGCGGTGAGCACGAACTCCAGCGAGTCACCCGAGAGCTGGCCTTCGCTCAGGCAGATGGCCGCCAAAGGGATGCCGACCGCGCTGACCTGCAGGGCCAGGCCTGCCCAGATGATGGAGCCAACGAGCACCGCGATGCCCAGGTGGCGGGCCTGGTGATGCGCCTTGCCCAGCTCGGCCTGCATCAACAGCGCCCCCAGGGCACAGCCCATCAGGACCAGCAGGAAGGCCGCGCCGGAGATCCCCGGGTCCCAGCTCATGGCCGGCTGGATCAGGATGGACGAAGCGTTGACAAACACCAGCATCTGCACGCCCACGGCCACGAGCAAGGCCCCGAGCAAGCGGGTTCGCGTGCGCAGACCAGCGTGGGTCTGCATCCAGATGGCCGCCGCGGCGATCACGATGGCGGGCAACCACGAGGCGAGCACGATGTCGCGCACGTAGCCCACCTTGATGGGCAGCTGCATGGCCACCAGGCCCAGGAAGCTGGCGGCCCAGATGCCGGTGCCCACCACGAGGGCACCACCGAGCACCCAGATCAGGGCCGCGTCGCGGTCATTGGCCCGCACGCGGCGGATCACCATGCCCTGCAGGGATACGGCGTACACGGCCAGCAACCAGGCCGACGCGAGGGCCGAGCCGCTCCAGCTTGCTGCCATGAAGGTTGAAGACATGCGCGCTCCGATTTCAGTCACACACCTCGGTGTGATCGGTGTATCGGCGGGTGCGCGCAGGGGCTTGAGCTGCCGAGGTGGGTCACAGGTCGCGAAGCGTCAATGCTTCACGGAACCCACCTCGTGAAAAGCCCTTCAGTGCATGACCACGGGCTGCTGCGCCATCCCGGCGTAGCGCTCGAGGTAGGCGTCGAACTCTTCGACGCTGGGCGATGACTCGATCAGGGCTTCGACGCCTTCCTTGAAGGTCTCGGCGAGGGCCCCCTCGATGAAGATCTCCTTGCGGGCGAACTTGTCGACGATCTCGTAGCCCCCACGGGTCAAGGCTGCGCTGTGACGCACAGGCCCGTGTTCGTCGGCGGCCAGCTCGATCTGCACCACCGCGTAACTGTCCGAGTTGTAAAGCATTTGCATGGACGACACTCCAGGGTCCGTGAGACCGTCTTCCGTCATGGCTTGAGCCGGCTGGCCATTTCCATCATGACGGCTCCATCGGCCTCGTCACTCCCCGACTTGAGGGCGATGCAGCCCAGCTCAAGGCCTGACGTGTCGGAATGCACGCGATCCCCCGCGGTTCAGGGCTTGCGAAAGCTCAGCGTGACGTCGCCCAGGTGGATGCCGAACTTGCTCATCGCCGCCCGGTTGAGCACGACCTGATCGTCCAGGCGGTACATCCAGTCGTCGAACTGGAACTCGATGGGCTTGCCGTCCACGGGCACCCGCATGGTGTAGCGAAAGCGGATGGCGTTGCCCGACTGCTCGCCTTCGGCCACGCCGACGATGTCGGCCGCGCGGCCCTCGAAACGCCCGCCGCCCAGGTCCTTGAGTTGCCAGACCCGGCGCTCTTTCTCGCCATTGCTGTAGGTGAAATCCTCTTCCAGCACGCCACTGTCGCCGCTCCAGCGGCCCTGCATCGAGACCGTGAAGCGCTTGACGACGCGCCCCGAGCGGTCCGTGAACATGCCGTGCGCCTGCACGGGGCCGGAGAAGTAGCCACGGAAGTCCATGGCGGGTTTTTCAGCCTGGTAGTCAGCGGGTTGCGGGGCCGAGCCACAGGCCGACAGGCCGAGCGCCAGCGCCAGCACACCCAGGCGAGCAAGGCGGCGAAGGAGGGTCGTGGGTTGCGTCATGTCGAACTCCCAGTTGGGTTGAGACCGGATCAGGCCAGCGCCGGGTGATGGCGCCAGCGCCAGCAGGCCAGCAGGGCCAGCAGCTTGAAGAGGCAGGGCAGGCCGCCATAGACCCAGGTCAGGGCATCGAGGGCGGCGGGGTCCTGAGCGCCCGGGGTGTAGCCCAGCGCCTGCAATGCGGGCAGGGCCAGGCCGGCGGCCAGCGCCAGGTTGAGCTTGGTGGCCCATTGCCACCAGCCCGCGTAGGCGCCTTCGGCCTGACCGGTGTGCCCGGCGCGTTGCACCACCCCGGTCAGCAGCGTGCCCGGTGCGGTCAGGTCCGCCCCCAGGGCAAAGCCGCCGGCCAGGCAGATGGCGAGGTAGCCCATGCGATCGCCTTCGCCCAGGCCCAGCACGCTCACGAAGCTCAGCACGCTCAGCAGCATGCCCAGGGCCCAGGCCTTCATGGGGCCGATGCGGCCGATCAGGCGCACCCAAAGGGGCACGCCGAGCGCCGCCATCAGGAAGTACAAGCCCAGGAACAGGGGCGCGCCGTCCATCGCGCGCAGCCGGTCCTGGATGAAAAAGAGCACCAGCGTGGCCGGGATGGCGCTGGCCACACCGTTGACCAGGAACAAGGCCATGAGGCGGCGAAAACCGGCGCCCTGCCAGGGGCGGGACAGCGCGCGCCGGCCGCCCTCCACGCCCTCCCCGGCCCCGGGCAAGGCGGTGGTGGCAGCGGGCTCAGGCGCCGGCCTGGGGCCCTTGCTCAGGGCCCAGACGCCCGCCAGCAGGCCCAGGGTCAGCACGGCGCTCGTCCAGCCCATGCCCGCCTGCGTGGCCAGCACGTTGGCCAGCAGCACGCCAAAGAGCCCGAAGCCCTCTCGCCAGGCCACCAGCCGGCTGCGCTGGGCCACGTCGCCACCCAGCCGCGTGCCCCAGGCCAGGTGCAGCACGCTGGTCAGGCTGTAGGCCAGGAAGGTCAGGATCAAGGTGAGGGCGCACCAGGCCAGCAGCGGCACGGTCTGCCTGACGGGCGGGTGGAACAGCAGCACGAAGCCCAGCGCCAGGGCGATCACCGCCGCGAAGGCCACCGACAGGGCGCGCTGCGGTTGCGCCAGCCACCGATCTGCCCAGCGCCCCAGCAAAGGGTCGATGAAGGCGTCGGCCAGGCGCGTGATCAGCAGCACGGCCCCCAGGGCGGCCAAGGGCAAGCCGTAGGCTTGGGCGTGGTGCTGGGGCAGGACCACGTACAGCGGCATCGCCACGAAGGCCAGGGGCAGGCCCAGCAGGCCATAACGTGCGCTCGCCGAATGCGACAGCATGGCCGTCAACCCGGCTTGCGCAAGGTGTATTGCACAACGTTGGTGTTGCCCATGTCGAAGGCGGCCTCGCAGTAGCCCAGGTAGAACTCCCAGATGCGCTGAAAGCGCTCATCAAAGCCCAGGCGCTGGATCTTGTCCAGGTGGGCATGGAAGTCGACGCGCCAGCGGCGCAGGGTCTCGGCGTAGTCGGGCCCGAAGGCCATGGCCTTGACCACCTCCAGGCCCGCCTTGCGAGCCGCCTCGCGGAAGGCCCGATCGCAGGGCAGCAGGCCACCGGGGAAGATGTACTGCTGGATGAAGTCGGTCGATGTCACGTAGCGATCGAACAGGTCGTCGTGGATGGTGATGGTCTGCAGGCAGGCGTGGCCGCCCGGCTTGAGGCAACGGCTCAAGGTCTCGAAGTAGCTGGGCCAGTACTCCCGGCCCACGGCCTCGAACATCTCGATGGAGACGATGGCGTCGAAGGGCTCGTCGCGGATGTCGCGGTAGTCCTGCAGGCGCAGGTCGGTGCGCTCGGCCAGGCCGGCGCGCGCCATGCGGTCGCGGGCCCAGGCCAGCTGCTCGGTCGACAAGGTCACGCCGGTGACGTGGGCGCCATGCTCTGCGGCGGCGATCTCGGCCAGGCCGCCCCAGCCACAGCCGATCTCCAGCACGCGGCGCTCGCGGCCATCGGCCAGCACGCCGGCTTCGTCGAGCGCGCGCTTGACCTTGGCCCGCTGCGCATCGACCATCGGGCGCGCGTGGTCGCCTTCGAACCAGGCGCTGGAGTAGCTCATGGTGCGGTCCAGCCACAGGCGATAAAAGTCGTTGCCCAGGTCGTAATGGGCCTGGATGTTCTTGCGGCTGTTGGGCTTGGAGTTGCGGTTGAGCAGGTGGCGGATGCGGTAGGCCAGGCGCCCCCACCAGGAGCCGTAGACCGCGCCTTCGATCAGGTCGCGGTTGGCGATCAGCAGCTTGAGCAGGGCCGTCAGGTCGGGCGTGCTCCAGTGGCCGTCGATGTAGCCCTCGGCAAAGCCGATGTCGCCCGACTTGAGCACGGCCGAGCACACGCGCCAGTCGTGCAGGCGCAGACCGGCGCGCAGCACGTCCGGCTCATCCGAGCGTGCCTGCCCGAAGCGCGCCGTGCTGCCATCGGGCAGCTGGACGTCGAGCCAGCCCACGCGGATCCGCTTGAGCAAACCCAGCACCAGGCGCGCCGAGGTGGGCGCGGTGGCGGGCAGGCTCAGGTCTTCATCCGTGGACAGCGACGAAGCGGAGGTCATGCGGTTCATGGCGTGGGGGTTCCTGTTTCAGAGGAAGCAGCAGGTGATGAATGCCCGGAAAAAGCCAGGTCGGGCGCTTGAGGCTTGGAGAAAAACGGCACGCGCTTGAGCCACAGCCGCAAGGCCTGCCAGTGGATGCGTGCGACGACGCCGAAGGTCATCAGCGGCCAGCCGCGGATGGCGCGGCGCACGCTGGCCGCATCGAGCGGCACGAGTTCGCCGCCGATGGCGGTCTGGATGAGCGGGCCTTGCGCGTCGTCGTGGTCCACGCGCGCGACCAGCCGATCGGCGCTGCGCATGAAGCGAAAGCGGTAGCTGCCTTCGGTGCGGCAAAACGGCGAGACATGAAAAACCTTGTCGGCGCGCACCTCGCGGCCCCAGCCCAGCCCGTCGCCACCGAGCACGTAGCAGTGGCGCTCGCCAAAGGTGTTGTTGACCTCGGCCACCACCGCATGCAGCTCGCCGCCCGAGCGGTGCACGTACCAGAAGCTCACGGGCTTGAAGGCGTAGCCGAGCACCCGCGGGTAGGTCTGCAGCCAGACCTCGCCCTCGGCCAGGGCGTCGTCCCACAGCCCGGCCTGCCGCAGCAGGCCATCGAGCCAGGCGAGCGCGTCAGCGCCGCCCGCGCCGTGGTCGGCGTCGTGAAAGCTCAACCAGCCCCGGGCGTTGCGCCGCACCGCCTCCACGGGCTGCCTGGCCAGCGCGCGCATGGGCAGCAGCCAGAACCAGCTGCCATAGCTGAAGGCGTGGTGGCGCGGGCGCAGGCGCGTGTGGCGCACCTGCCCGAAGCCGATGAGCGGCCCAGACGCGTTCATGCAGCCAACTCCGAAGCCGACGCCGACAAGACACCGTGGCCCGGTGCGCGCTGCGCCAGGCGGTCGAGCACACCCCGCGCCGCGGCCAGCCCCGACTTGAGGCCGTCTTCGTGAAAGCCATAACCCGCCCAGGCCCCGGCGAACCACAGCTGCCGATGCCCCTGCAGCGCGGGCAGCGCCTGCTGCGCATCGATGGCCGCCTGGTCGAACACCGGGTGGTCGTAGTCGATCTCGGCCAGCACCTGGCCCGCCTCGGGCTCGCGCAGCGGGTTCAGCGAAACGACCACCGGCTGTTGCCAGGGCAGGGGCTGCAGCCGGTTGATGAGGTAGTGCAGGCAGACGTGGCGCTCTTCCTGGCCGACCTCGCTGGCGCGCTCGTAGTTCCAGGCCGCCCAGGCCTTGGGGTTGCGCGGCAGCAGCCGGGTGTCGGTGTGCAGCACCGCGCGGTTGGGGTGGTAGCGGATGGCGCCCAGCACCGCGCGCTCGTCGGGCAAGGCGCCCTCGCCCAGCAGGCGCAAGGCCTGGTCGGGGTGGCAGGCGAAGACGACGGCATCGAACCGCTCCGGCCCGCGCGCGCTGTGCACCATCACCCCGGCCTGCCCGCCCTCGCCCAGCGGCATCACGCGCTCGACGGGGCAGTGCAGGCGGGCATCGGGCAGTTGCTCGACGATGCGCCGCACGTACTCGCGCGAGCCGCCCGCCACCGTGTGCCACTGCGGCCGGTTGGCCACTTGCAGCAGGCCGTGGTTGTGGCAAAAGCGGATCAGCGTGGCGATCGGGAAACGCATCATCTGCTGCACGGGGCAGGACCAGATGCACGCCACCATGGGCAGCAGGTAGCCTTCCTGGAAGGCGGCGCCAAAACCGTGGGCCGCCAGGAAGTCACCGATGGGCACCTTGAGCTCGCGCTCGTCGCCGCGCTGGGCCATGGCCGTGGTCAGGCGGTTGAAGCGCAGGATGTCGCCCAGCATGCGCCAGAAGGCCGGCGAGGCCAGGTTGCGCCGCTGCGCGAACACCGTGTCCAGCGACGAGCCGCACCACTCCAGCCCGGGCCGCAGCCCCGACAGGCCGCCGGCATCGGGCGGCACCTGCACCGAAAACGACATGTCCGACTTGGCGGTCGGCACCCCCAGCTCGGCGAACAGGCGGATCAGGTTCGGGTAGGTGCGCTCGTTGAGCACCAGAAAACCCGTGTCCACGCCATGGGTGACGGCCCGGCCACGGGCGTCGGGCAAGGTCACGTCGACCGTGTTGGCGTGGCCGCCGAAATGCGCCCCCGCCTCGAACAGGGTGACACGGCGCACGCCCGGCGCCTGCATCAGGTGGTGGGCGGCCCCGAGCCCGGTGATGCCGGACCCGACGATGGCGATGCGTTGCATGGTTGACCTCCGCGGATCAGACGCCTGTCATGGACAGGTCAGGGGCCCAGGGCCTTTTCGATGTCGCGCACCAGGGTGCGGTCATCGGGCGAGGTCATGCTGCTGTAGCTGTCGATGACCTGGCCGTCGCGGCCCACGAGGTACTTGTAGAAGTTCCACTTCGGGCGCGTGCCGGAGGCCTTGCTCAGCTCGGTGAACAGCGGGTTGGCGTTGTCGCCCCGCACGCTGCTCTTGGCGAACATGGGGAACTTCACGCCGTAGGTGTTGGTGCAGAACTCGGCGATTTCCTTGGCCGAGCCGGGCTCCTGGTTGCCGAAGTCGTTGGACGGAAAGCCCAGCACCACCAGGCCGCGGTCCTTGTACTTGGCGTGCAGGGCTTCGAGGCCCTTGAACTGGTCGGTGAAGCCGCAGTAGCTGGCGGTGTTGACCACCAGCAGCACCTTGCCGCTGTACTGGCACAGCGACTGCGGTTTTTCATCCTGCAGGCGCGGGAAGGTCTTGTTCAGCAGGGGCGGACAGGCCGGTGCCTCGCCCGCAGCCTGGGCCGCGCCGGCGAACAGCAGGCCGGCCAGGCCGCAAGCCACCAGGGCCCCACGAGAGAGTTTGTTGTTCATGTCAGCCTTTTTGTCTTGGTCAAAACAGGACGTTTGTTCTATATTAGCCGTACAGATCTTGTCACACAACGTTTTGTCCATGTCAAACTGGACTCAACAGCCTGGACAAGGCCCTCCCAGAGCATTACGCAGCAACCCCGTTTTCGGATGCACCCGCCGCCATGTCACGCGCCCTGATGATGTCCATTGCCGCCGTTGAACGCGACACCGGCCTGAGCAAGGACACGTTGCGCATCTGGGAAAAGCGCTACGGCTTCCCCCTGCCGACGCGCGACACCCAGGGCGAGCGCTGCTACCCGATGGAGCAGGTCGAGCGCCTGCGCGTGATCAAGCGGCTCCTGGACGTGGGGCATCGCCCGGGACGGGTCGTCAACCTCCCCCCCGACGACCTGCAAACCCTGGCCGACCGCAGCGCCGACGCGCAAGGGCAGCCCCCACGCGCCGGGCGCGGGCGCCAGGTCGGCCCGAGCGAGCGCGCCCCCGACGCGGCCCCCCTGCCCCCGGCCCGACTGGGGTTCGCCGCCCCGTCGCTGCCCGAGCGGTGGGTCGACGACGCCCTCGCGCGGGTCGACCAACACGACGTGGCCGGGCTCAAGCGGCTGCTGGCCCAGGCCGTGCCCACCCTGGGGCTGGCCCGTTTCATCACCGACGCCTGCGCCCCCCTGCTGCAAGCGATGGGCGAAGGCTGGCTGCGCGGGCGCTTTCAGGTGCCGCAGGAGCACTGGGTCAGCCAGTGCCTGCAGCAAAGCCTGCATGCCGCCATCCACGCCCTGCCCCCGACCGACCCCGCCCAGGCCCCCCGCGTGCTGCTGAGCACCTTCCCGGGCGAGCCGCACGCGCTCGGCCTGCTGATGGTCGAAGGCTGGCTGACGCTGCAGGGCGCCCAGGTCATCAACCTGGGTGCCCAGACCCCGACGGCCGACCTCATCGAGGCCTGCGAGCACCACCAGGCCGACGTCGTCGCGCTGAGCTTTTCGGCCTCGGCGCCGGCGCACCTGGTGCAGGAGGCGCTGCCCACCTTCCGCAGCCGGCTGCCGGCCCGGGTGGCGGTCTGGGCAGGCGGGCGCAACCCCCTGCTGGCCCGCCGGGCCCCGGCGGGGGTGCTGGTGCTAGACGACCTCAACAGCCTGAGCAGGGCCGTCCACGCGTGGCACGACGCCCGGGTGGCACCCGGAGACGGCAGCAGGGCCTGATCCCCCCTGACTGCTGGACTGTCACGTGCCTGCAAAGGGCCTGACATCCAAATCACTCATAAAAGCGTATAGCCTGTCGTGAAACGTCAGCCGGCCGCCGTGGAGCGGCCCCACCGTTCGCGCGCTGCCGCGCTCCTGGAGAAGGTCATGCTGTATCCCGAACTGTTCAAGCAACTCGAAGCCGCCCGCTGGAACATGGACCAGGACATCCCCTGGGACCAGTTCGACGCCAGCAAGTTGAGCGACGAGCAGGCCCAGACGATCAAGATGAACGCCATCACCGAGTGGGCCGCCCTGCCCGCCACGGAGATGTTCCTGCGCGACAACCGCGACGACAGCGACTTCTCGGCCTTCATGAGCGTGTGGTTCTTTGAAGAGCAGAAGCACTCGCTGGTGATGATGGAGTACCTGCGGCGCTTCCGCCCCGAACTGATGCCGACCGAGCAGGAGCTGCACGAGGTGCGCTTCGAGTTCGACCCGGCGCCGGCGCTGGAGACGCTGATGCTGCACTTTTGCGGCGAGATCCGGCTGCACCACTGGTACCGCCGCGCGGCCGAGTGGCACACCGAGCCCGTCATCAAGGCGATTTATGAAACGCTGGCGCGCGACGAGGCCCGCCATGGTGGCGCTTACCTGCGCTACATGAAGCGGGCTTTGAACCGCTTTGGCGACGAGGCGCGTGCGGCGTTCGCGAAGGTGGGGGTGCTGATGGCGAGCGCCCGGCGCACGGCGCAGGCGCTGCACCCGACGAACCTGCATGTGAACGAGAAGCTGTTTCCGCGTGACACGATCCAGTCGCGCCTGCCCAACCCGGAGTGGCTGGAGCACTGGCTGGACCGCCAGATCCAGTTCGACGCGGTGTGGGAGGGCAAGGTGGTCGAGCGCATCCTGCACAACCTGGGCTCGCTGATGGGGCGCAGCTTCGCGAGCGTTCAGGAGCTGAACCGGTTCCGCAAGGACATGATGCGGTCGGTGGAGCAGGCGGCTGGTGGTGTTGCTGCTGCTTCTTCCGAGGTGAAGACGGCTGGGGTTTGAGGCCTCTTGGCATGCGGTGGTTTTGACTTGGCCGCGTGCGCAGGGTTGAGCGCTTTGTCGTGAGAACGCGAGGCGGGGGCTGCGGCGATGTGCGGTCGGGCTTCAAGGGTGGTGGTCCCGCTTTCAGCGGGACCACCACCCAGGCGCCCGCCCGCACACCGCCTTCGCCCCTTTTCGCCTCGCTGGTGGCGTGCGACGGTTTTGTTCGTGCGCGGGTTGGGTGGCTTGATCGGGGCGCTGCCTGGCCTGCGATGGGTTTTGGGTGACTTGCCGAGCTTTTTGGGTGGTGCGCCGAGTCATTTGGGTGGCGCGCGGAGCTCTGAGGGCGGCGGGCCGGGTGTTTTGCTCGGGGCGCGGGGCTTTTTGCTCGGCTGGCAGAGTTCGAAGCTCGGCGGATGCACCTCGGTGGGGCGCCAGCGGGCGCTGGAGCTCGGCGTTTGTCTGAAATTACTCGGATCGTGTCCGGAAAAGACTGGCGCGTGGGTCAAAGAGCTCGGGTGAGGGGTGTCTTGACCCTGTCTCTGCGTGCGAGCACCAAGACAGACGCAGAGCGATCTCGTGCCCGACCTTCCAATGTGTCTGGGTGACGAGGCGAAGCTGTCTTGATTGTCATGAGAACGTCTGCTTGAAGGCCTGCCGCCTTGAAGTAGTTGGCAACGAACAGGGCTCGCTTTCTTGCCAAGTCAAAGCTCCTGAACTCGACTTCATTCATGTCCACGTAGCCCGTGACTTCAACCGAAATCACTTCATGAGCGGCCTTCAGCCGGGAAAGCAGCTCTTCAAGTTTTTGGAAGGCCAAATCAGGTGGGTAACTTTCAAGCAGATCAAAAAACACGTCTGCTTCATAAGCCACCATTTCTGTGACGGCCCCCGGTAAGTGAGCTGTCAGTTGCAGCCGAGATGGCTGCGGTGGAGGCAAAGAGTTCAACCTCTCCTTTGCCTCCGCATATGCGTCAATGATCGACACACACCGCTCTGCGATGGCACGGAGATCAGCGGCACTCGTCAACCTTTGGATGTTCTGGCTTGAACAGGCGTGATTCGGTGGAGTTTGCTGACACCCAGCGAAGGAGAGCGACATCGCGAGGATGACGGTGGCTGTAAGCCTCATCTGGAAAGCCTCACGCGCAAATCACACCGTTACCGGCCTGCAGGATGGCCGGTGCGTTGCCCCGCGACTCGAGGAACTTTTGCAGATAGAAGTGCGCAAATTTCTTCGAATTCAGCTTTCGACGAAAGCATGGATTGAACGATGGACAGCTTCCCTCCTGCGTGATGGATGTGCAGAAAGCGCTGTCGCTGAACCTCTTGCAGCTGAAGAGACTTGATGCTGCCAAACGGAACATCAACTTCCAGGTTGCTGATCCCGCTTTTGGGCGCGCGAATCGAAGTTGCTGAGATGGTGATGTGGCGCTCGCTCTTGAAAGACATGATGAACACCAACACGCCCATGGCCACAAAAAGCATGGATACCGCGAACAGTGACCAATGAAGTACCTGGGCCCCACCCGGCGACAACTCAATCAGGTGCTTGATGATCAGCCCACGCGGGGGCTGGTGGGCCTTGAACCAAAACATCCAGGCGCAGAGGCCAAATAGAACCACGCACGCGGGGCCAAGCCACCACTTTTGTTTGTAGGGATAGGTTTTTCGGTTCACAGACATGATTTTTCAGTGATCGTGGGGTGTGCGACCAACGCCCGGGGCGCTGGCCGGCGGCATGGGGTCAATGGCTGGAGAGGTCAATCTTTGACATGGGCACCGCGCTCTCCATGACGATGCGAAACGCCACACCGGGGTCGATCGCCTCCTTGCCGGCGTACACAGCCTCCTGGACAGCGAGGCCGAAGAGCAGCGGCCAGTGGGCGGGATCGGGGCAAAGGAGCTTCACCGTGGGGAAGAGATGCGGCCAGAGGGCCTTCAGGTAACTCGCGGGCAGGTCGCCGGCGTTTTTGCCATCGGGCATGCGGGGCACGCCGAATTGGTCGGAACCCAGCACCGTCGACGTGTGCTGGAAGATCTCGTTGAGGTCCGGGAACTCGCTCGCGCCCGCGTGCTGGGCAGCGCCGCCCACCACGCTCCAGACGGAATGCTGATCGCCGGCGAGCAGGTTGTTCAAGGGGTCGCCGAAGTAGTACCGCTTGCCGTCCTCGGTGCCCACGACGTGGAACGGCGAATCGGGCGGCAAGCCCTTGATCAACGCCTGTGCGCGGAGGCTGGCTTGGCAGGCATAGCCGGCCAAAGCGCCCAGCGCGACGAGGAGGGACTCGATGTGCACACCCTTGGCGTCCTTCAGGCCAACGAGCACGCGCTGAAAAACCTCTTTGGCACCCACCTTGGCACCGACGAAAGGGTCTTCTTTGCTGCGCGCCCGGACGGCATCCACGAGCGCTGCGGCCGCGGGGTCAGGGTGGGATGGCGGCTGGACTGGTTTCTTTGATCCGAACAGGTTTCCGAACATGCTCAACTCCCTTTTGGTTTGTGATTATTTATCAGGTCAGTGTGACAGAAGCCCAAGTCAACCAGCGCCGGAGCACGAAGTGCGGAGGGTACCGACATGGGCCATGAGAATGCCGCAGGCATGGCCCATGTTGGCGTCCGATTGACCGCACAGTTAGGCTTGGGCTTGAAGGAACATTCATTGAGGTTGAGAATAAAAGCGTTTAGCCAAACTCTTTAATAAGACATTTTCTCGCGGATCTTGACGAATTCGTCAAAGAGCGTGTCTAGCTTGCCCTCAAGCATTGAAAGTGTATTTGCCAAAGGTGCACTGTTCCCGCTAGAAATTTTTGGAAGAATAGTTTGAGGTGTCAGGTTGCCTTGCGCCACCACTCCATCAACGAGTACAGATAGACCGAAGAATGAGCCAGACAGGCTGGTGATTAGGTCGACCAGTTCTCCGGGGGCATGTCTATAGATCTCTCGGTCGTAGAGTGATTCATATCTTCGCTCTATTGCGGCGGCATTTTTTGTTAGAGCAAGTACAGGCCGACCGCCTTCTGTCAGCATGAGCTTCACAGAGCGGACTCGGCCCCGCAAGTCATTGATAACTGCAAGCGCATGGTGGATGCAGCGAATGGCATCTTGATCGTGTTCATTTTTTGCTTGGCGATCAGCAATTGTGAGAGCCACAACAACAGCAATCAGCGCACCAATTCCAGGTACCCAACTGCCCAGCATAGATAGGAAGTCAATCCAGTTTTTGCCGTTAGCTTGGCCGAGGAAGCTGGCGCCGAAAGATATGCCCAAGGCAAAACAGGTAACTCCGGCGAGGACCACGCCAATTGCGTAGGTCTCTTTTTCAGTCGTCATATGCGAGGCCTAACGCCCAGGTTAACCGGCGCCGGAGCGCGTAGCGCGCAGGGTACCAACACTGGCCATAAAAATGCCGAAGGCATGGCCAGTGTTGGCGTCCGAGTTGAACCTACAGTTAGGCTGGGGCGCGTAGGCAGGGGGTATCAAGTTCACTCAAATGGCGTTAGGTTCAAGTGACCACAAAAGTCGGGAGAGCGCCCTTGTCACGAGGGGCACTGAACTCATTTCACGAAGGTTTTTATAATGTCCCAAAGGAGACCGAATACCAGCGCCGCAGCGAATCCGTAAAGCAGTGATGAGGCTGCGATTTCAATTGCGGCCTTCTCGTTGCCAGTTGTTGCGACAAAATATGCGCGAATAGAAAATCCCAACACCCAGACCAAGCCGGCACCTTGAATCCAACACATTCCGCCGGCCGTTCCATTTCCGTTGACACTTAAAACTGAAGTGCAACTCACGATGAGAACGTTCAATACTGTGATGAAGATGATCTTGGCCGCAGTAGGTGCTCTCAATTGGATATCCTGTTCGTGATGGGCTTTTGTTGTGATGCAGATCTGTTTACTGATTAGCACGGAATCAAAGCCTAACTACAAATAGACCAACCCGCGTTTATGAGCCATCTTGGTCTAAACAGCCAAAGCTCCCACAGCGGGCAACCCACAAGTGCTTGTTTCGCATCAACTTTGCCCTCCATGAGTGTTTTGGTGCAATTGTTTTAGACAGGGCGGTCTCAAATCTGAAGTGCAACACCTTGCCCCTCCGGTAAGGTGTGACGATGACTAGAAGATTCCAACAGATGCAAGCCG